>ENA-OWZI01000003-OWZI01000003.1-human-gut-metagenome-genome-assembly--contig:-NODE-3-length-223396-cov-27.3464_pt1 | contig 223396 bp, 201 predicted proteins | sample MGYA00249763_ERZ652112 | MGnify/ENA primary metagenome ERZ652112 (study PRJEB26925, sample SAMN05827175) | human gut metagenome | biome: ENVO:2100002; feature: ENVO:00000062; material: ENVO:00002003...
TCGTCGGCAGCGTCAGATGTGTATAAGAGACAGCCTGAACACGGGGCGGGAGGCGCGGAAAAAAGCGCATTTTTGTGATTTTATCGTCATCATCATCATGAGCGTAATTTATTGTTTTTAATTGTTTTGATGCAAAAAAGATGATGGTTGTGGTTAATTTTTGTTCGACATCTTTGCAGGCAGATAAAAAAGCCCGATAAGGTCAGAGGTGGCTTATCGGGCTTTTGCATATGAGGCTTTTTGGTGCACTGACACACATGATCGGGATCATCATTTCATAATTTGCAACACAACTCAATATCATTGCACAAAATGCAATCCTGATTATAATCAGAGCTGGATGAACATCCAGTTATGATTTTTTAAGTCGAAGAGGAATTTCTTACTATGGCTGAAGAGAAAAAAGGTGGTGTTTCGGTGTACATAAGCCCCGAAATCGTGGAGGTGCTCAAGCAGCGCCACAAAAAAAACTATGAGGCTGGCGTAGCGGCTGGACTGGATCCGCTGATGACGCCGGAGCCGTCGATAGGTTCACTTGTACGCTCTTATTTACTTGCGGCGCTTGGGATGCATAAAAATTATGGGGGTGAATAATGGCAGGCAAAGCAACGGCACTTAACACTAACCAGCTTTTCATGTACCTGAATCGCGGGGATATTGCGGATTTTAAATTCAGCCCTCTGTTTACTACGCTGTTTTTCCCGAACGTGGCGACATTCAACACGCAAAACATCATGCTGGATACCCTGGACATTGAAGAAGTCACCATGTCGGCGTTTTGTTCGCCTATGGTGGGTAGCCAGGTTCAGCGCGATAAAGGGTACGAAACCAGCACAATCAAACCTGGCTACATGAAGCCAAAGCACGAAATCGATCCAACAAAAACCATCATGCGCATGGCTGGAGAAGATCCAGCACAGCTTAACGACCCTACCTACCGCCGTATGCGCCTGATTACTGGCAACATGCGCCGCCAGATAAACGCCATTAAAGCGCGCGTGGAATGGCTGGCGGTGAATGCGATAACGACCGGAAAAAACATCATTGAGGGCGAAGGCATAGAACGCTATGAAATAGACTGGAAGATCCCAAGTAAAAACATCGCCAGACAGGGACCGGGTAAAAAGTGGTCAGAGGCAGATAAGGAAACACACGATCCAATCTATGACATCGAGCTTTATGCTGATCAGGCTGGTTGCCCCGCAAACGTCATGATTATGGGCGCTGAGGTATGGCGCACGTTACGCAGCTTTAAAAAATTCCGTGAGCTGTACGATCTTTCCCGTGGTTCAGAGTCCGCCGTAGAGCTGGCCTGTAAAAACCTGGGCGAAGTGGTGAGCTTTAAAGGCTATCTGGGCGATATTGCCCTTATCGTCTATTCCGGCAAATACGCCGACAGCGACGGCACAGAAAAATATTTCCTTGAGCCTGATTTGCTTGTCCTGGGCAACACCAACAATAAAGGGCTGGTGGCCTATGGTGCGATTATGGATCAGGACGCAGTAAGAACGGGCGCAACGCAAAACATGTTTTACCCGAAAAACTGGATTGAGGACGGCGATCCGGCGATTGAGTACGTGCAGACGCACAGCGCACCGCAGCCGGTTCCGGCAGATATTCGCAAATTTGTTACCGTCAAAATTGCTTAACGGGGGATTCTATGGACACTCCATACATTGAGTTATTTGCAGGCAGTCAGCAGGTCGCCACGACGCTGGTACATTTTGCCGCTGATGCTGGCGTTATTCAGGAATTTACCCCGCTGATGCTGGCGGACAATGGCGAGTTTAAGCCGTGGGATGGTCAGGAATCTGGCAAGGCTGTTTATCTGACTTCGTATCCTGTGGACACGTCAAAGCAGAAATCAGCACAGTGTTACAAGACGGGGATATTCAATATTGCCGCCGTTAACTGGCCTGAGAGCGTCGACACCGATGCGAAAAAATGCGCCGCCTTTGCGGGTTCTGGCGTATCCGTTCAGCCGCTGGCCCGATAAGCAGGGGGAACGATGGCAACGAATGAAAGCATCATGACGCTACCGCTGGCGAGTAAATTTAAAGCCGAAGCGCGGGCAATGGCTGACAGAGGGTTATCAACCTACGAGGCCATATATCAACTTAACAAACTGGAAGAGCAGGACAAGCCGCGCGCTGATGCGATTATGGCGCTTGATGAATCTGGCGACTATCAGCCGCTGTTACGTGCAATGGCAAACGTGCCTTGTATCGATGTTGGTACGGCTAAAAGCATCCTTAGCATGACCATAGAGCAGGAACGTCCGAAGGTTGCGCCGGAACTTACCGCAGCCTTTGAAAACTTTATGGACATGCACAGCCCGCAAGCCGTATCAGCTGGCATGGCATACGATGGCAGAAACCAGGGCGATGACGGCGACATCGATCGCATACTGAAAACCATCTGAGACAAGGCCGGAGAAATCCGGCTTTTTTTTATGGGTCCTTTCCGGCATATGGACCCGTTACGGGGCGGCGACCTCGCGGTTTTTCGCTATTTATGAGCCTTTTCAGGGGGGTGGTGGTGGTTTTGTTGTTTGCTCTATCTTTATGAATGAAAAGGGAAAGATGCAAACAATACACCAACCTGAAGCAGTAATTAAGTTGGTGTATTAATGAAATCGCACCTGATGAACAAAAAAAACATGGCGAAAAGCTGCCGTGTAAGTGCGACAGCGTTCGACAAGTGGGGAGTGACTCCCGTTGAACGTAAAGGCCGTGAGGCGTTTTACGATGTTGCCAGCGTGATAGACAATAGGGTTAACAATGCAATTAGCCAGCTTACAAACGACAAAGGCGATATTGATGATGATGAACTCTTACGAGTCAGGATCAGATTACTGACAGCACAGGCGGAGGCGCAGGAACTTAAAAACGAGCGCGATCGCGGTGACGTGATTGATACTGAGTTTTGCCTGTACGCGCTTTCAAAGCTGGCGAGTCAGATTTCATCAATCATGGACAGCCTCCCGCTTACTATGCAAAGGAGCTTCCCACAGATTACCCCCGCCATGCTGGATAGGCTTAAAAGGGAAGTGGTTAAAGCCTGTAATGCCAGTGCCAGAGTTGCCGACAACCTCCCACAGATACTGGCTGATTACTTGAAAGAAACAACCGGAAACGTACCGGAAAAGTTGCTACAGAAGAAAGGCGAGTAACAGACGCGCAATTATTGAACAAAACTGAGAAACGACATGAAAGCGTCATAAATCGCCATTTTAGATGATTACCGTGTCGTTTCTTTTTATTGTGTATCTATTTAAAAACAAATAGTTATGTTCGAGAAGTACCGACATGCTTTTTCCAGAAAAATTTTCATAAACAGATAAAAACCGCGAGGTCGCCGCCCCGTAACGGGTCCATAATTCCAGGAAGGACCCGACGACACCAGACAATCAGAACGATGGGTGCACAATGACAGAAGCCGAAATACTGGGATTAATCCGCCGTGCTGGTGGAATCAGCCAGCAGACTGACGAACAGGCCACGCAGCCGGACAGCGTGACAGCCGAAAATTATGCGCGTGTTGTTGCTGAGGTGATGCGCCGTGATGGTATCCAGCTTAATGATGTGGATATGCGCAACATACGGATCCGCGTTCTTGAAATGCTGGCCTACAATCGCCGCGTGGCACTGTATCGGGAAACGGAGAAAATTACGTACCACTGGAAGAAGCCGGAGCGGTTGCGGCGGTAACTGGTTGATATTTTCGAAATTCGCCAGCGGCGAACATCGGGGAAACCAGCCTAACCCGTTGATATTTTCGGGAACCTCAAATTGAGGAGGTCGGAAACATAACCCGTCATATTCTGGATGCTGATAATTACCACGCAGCCCATTAAGGCCTAACCCGTTGATTCTTTCGGAAACAGCCATTGGCGTAATCCGGCGCGGTAACTTGCTGAACTTAAAGAAAAGCGCAAAATTGCGCTGGCTGGTGGGCATGATGCCGATATGGTGATCCCCATAACGGAAATATCCACCAGCACGGCAACGGCAGAATAGCCACAACACAGAAAAACCACGAATATGGGGTTTTTGTTATGGCATGGGCATGATGACCGCCCCTGCTCTGAATGGTGGAAATCACCACGCAGATCATCCACTAGCTTCATGACGGATAGCCGGAAAATGATAATGATTAAAGCGTGTTGATCTTTGTTCGCGGTTGTTCGATATTGTTCGTGAAGCGGTGTAGTTAATGGTGTAGTTAATATCACTGTTTTTGACAGGCTTGTTATTTGCAACATAATGAAAAATAAAGACTAATTAACTAAATGATATAAATGATAGTTATCTATCATGTGGAGTAAATTGGTCAGGCAAATAAGCTCTTGTCAGCGGCAGGGCGTTCTGCCGATAACCGTAACCGAAGATGATAACTGACAATGGGTAAAACGAACGACTGGCTGGACTTTGATCAACTGGCGGAAGAAAAAGTTCGCGACGCGCTAAAACCGCCATCTATGTATAAAGTGATATTAGTCAATGATGATTATACTCCGATGGAGTTTGTTATTGACGTGTTACAAAAATTCTTTTCTTATGATGTAGAACGTGCAACGCAATTGATGCTCGCTGTTCACTACCAGGGGAAGGCCATTTGCGGAGTCTTTACCGCTGAGGTTGCAGAAACCAAAGTGGCGATGGTGAACAAGTACGCGAGGGAGAATGAGCATCCATTGCTGTGTACGCTAGAAAAAGCCTGAATGCAGGCATAAAAATTGGGGGAGGTGCCTATGCTCAATCAAGAACTGGAACTCAGTTTAAATATGGCTTTCGCCAGAGCGCGCGAGCACCGTCATGAGTTTATGACCGTCGAGCACTTGTTACTGGCGCTGCTCAGTAACCCATCTGCCCGGGAGGCGCTGGAAGCGTGTTCTGTGGATTTGGTTGCGCTCCGTCAGGAACTGGAAGCCTTTATTGAACAAACCACACCCGTTCTGCCTGCCAGTGAAGAGGAGCGCGACACACAGCCGACGCTGAGTTTTCAGCGTGTACTGCAACGTGCGGTCTTCCATGTCCAGTCCTCCGGTCGCAATGAGGTTACCGGTGCAAACGTTCTGGTCGCTATCTTTAGCGAACAGGAGTCGCAGGCGGCATATCTGTTGCGCAAACATGAAGTCAGCCGTCTTGATGTGGTGAACTTTATCTCTCATGGCACGCGTAAAGACGAGCCGACACAGTCTTCTGATCCTGGCAGCCAGCCAAACAGCGAAGAACAAGCTGGTGGGGAGGAACGTATGGAGAATTTCACGACGAACCTGAATCAGCTTGCGCGAGTGGGCGGAATCGACCCACTGATTGGTCGTGAGAAGGAGCTGGAGCGTGCTATTCAGGTTCTCTGCCGTCGCCGTAAAAACAACCCGCTGCTGGTGGGGGAGTCTGGTGTCGGTAAAACCGCGATTGCGGAGGGGCTTGCATGGCGAATTGTTCAGGGCGATGTGCCGGAAGTGATGGCTGACTGTACGATTTACTCTCTCGATATCGGTTCTCTGTTAGCGGGCACAAAATATCGCGGCGACTTTGAAAAACGTTTTAAAGCGTTGCTCAAGCAGCTGGAGCAAGACACTAATAGCATCCTGTTTATTGATGAGATCCACACCATTATCGGTGCGGGTGCAGCGTCTGGTGGCCAGGTCGATGCGGCTAACCTGATCAAACCGTTGCTCTCCAGCGGTAAAATCCGCGTAATTGGTTCGACAACCTATCAGGAGTTCAGCAACATTTTTGAGAAAGACCGTGCTCTGGCGCGTCGCTTCCAGAAAATTGATATTACTGAACCGTCAATCGAAGAAACTGTTCAAATCATCAATGGCCTGAAACCGAAGTATGAAGCGCACCACGACGTGCGTTATACCGCAAAAGCGGTGCGTGCGGCGGTAGAGCTGGCGGTGAAATACATTAACGATCGTCATCTGCCGGATAAAGCGATTGATGTTATCGACGAAGCGGGCGCTCGCGCACGTCTGATGCCGGTAAGCAAACGCAAGAAAACCGTTAATGTGGCGGATATTGAATCCGTGGTGGCCCGTATTGCACGCATTCCAGAGAAGAGTGTTTCTCAGAGTGACCGCGATACCCTGAAAAACCTCGGCGATCGCCTGAAAATGCTGGTCTTCGGTCAGGATAAAGCCATTGAGGCGCTGACTGAAGCCATTAAGATGGCGCGTGCAGGTTTAGGTCACGAACATAAACCGGTCGGTTCGTTCCTGTTTGCCGGCCCTACTGGGGTCGGGAAAACAGAGGTGACGGTACAGCTTTCGAAAGCGTTGGGCATTGAGCTTCTGCGCTTTGATATGTCCGAGTATATGGAACGCCATACCGTCAGCCGTCTGATTGGTGCGCCTCCGGGATACGTTGGTTTTGATCAGGGCGGTTTGCTGACTGATGCGGTCATCAAGCATCCACATGCGGTGCTGCTGCTGGACGAAATCGAGAAAGCGCACCCGGACGTGTTCAACATCCTCTTGCAGGTGATGGACAACGGTACACTGACCGATAACAACGGACGCAAAGCGGACTTCCGTAACGTGGTGCTGGTGATGACCACTAACGCGGGGGTACGTGAAACCGAGCGCAAATCCATTGGTCTTATCCACCAGGATAACAGCACCGATGCGATGGAAGAGATCAAGAAGATCTTTACACCGGAATTCCGTAACCGTCTCGACAACATTATCTGGTTCGATCATCTGTCAACCGACGTGATCCATCAGGTGGTGGATAAATTCATCGTCGAGTTGCAGGTTCAGTTGGATCAGAAAGGTGTTTCTCTGGAAGTGAGCCAGGAAGCGCGTAACTGGCTGGCCGAGAAAGGTTACGACCGGGCAATGGGCGCACGTCCGATGGCGCGTGTCATCCAGGACAACCTGAAAAAACCGCTCGCCAACGAACTGCTGTTTGGTTCGCTGGTGGACGGCGGTCAGGTCACCGTCGCGCTGGATAAAGAGAAAAATGAGCTGACTTACGGATTCCAGAGTGCACAAAAGCACAAGGCGGAAGCAGCGCATTAATCTGATTGTCAGGTAGGTTGGTTAAGTCCGTGATCTCGTCAGGGGTTACGGACTTTTTATTTATGGGGGGAGGAGGTTCAGACCCTTTTTTTAATGATGATGCTAAGTTATTGATAATTAGTGCTGCGGGTAGGTAAGGATAAAAAAGGGTGGCAGCAGGAGATTGAGATGGTTTTGCTTTATTAACAACGGGCTAAACGTGTAGTATTTGAGTTCACTGCCGTACAGGCAGCTTAGAAATGACGCCATATGCAGATCATTGAGGCGAAACCGTTCACTGCCGTACAGGCAGCTTAGAAAACGTTCGCACCGGTCAGGGTACTGCGCAGCGTGTTCACTGCCGTACAGGCAGCTTAGAAAGAAACCAGAGCGCCCGCATAAAACAGGCACAAGTTCACTGCCGTACAGGCAGCTTAGAAAGCCAGCATAAAACCGCCTTTGATATTTTATTGGTTCACTGCCGTACAGGCAGCTTAGAAATCAGCCGGAGGCTCTCAATTTCAGCCGCGCGGGTTCACTGCCGTACAGGCAGCTTAGAAAAGCACGGCTGCGGGGAATGGCTCAATCTCTGCGTTCACTGCCGTACAGGCAGCTTAGAAATGATGGCGCAGCAGTCCTCCCTCCTGCCGCCAGTTCACTGCCGTACAGGCAGCTTAGAAACTGAACGTTGAAGAGTGCGACCGTCTCTCCTTGTTCACTGCCGTACAGGCAGTATTCACACTACGATAGTGTTAGACGTTTGGTCGTGCAATGACACTCTCAACTTCAAACCATTAGCGTTAGCACGCAATAACAATCGTAATAATTGCGATGGAAATCAATTTTCAGCACATAAATCAATGCTGTACTAAGCCCAATACCTTCAAATATAAAATAATCACAGGATGTGTTTATGTCTTCGAATTACCTTACGCCTTCCGATCTCAAAACCATTCTCCACTCCAAACGCGCCAATATTTATTATCTGGAAAAATGCCGGGTACAGGTGAATGGTGGGCGGGTGGAGTATGTTACCAGCGAAGGTAAAGAGTCGTACTACTGGAATATCCCCATTGCGAATACCACGGCGTTGATGCTGGGAATGGGAACTTCCGTTACCCAGGCGGCGATGCGTGAATTTGCTCATGCCGGGGTGATGGTAGGCTTTTGTGGTACGGATGGCACGCCGCTGTATTCAGCAAATGAAGTGGATGTTGATGTCTCCTGGCTCAGCCCACAAAGTGAATATCGCCCTACAGAGTATCTCCAGCAGTGGGTTTCTTTCTGGTTTGTTGAAGACAAACGACTTGCTGCCGCGAAACGTTTTCAGTTAATCCGCCTGACACATATCGATAAGCACTGGTCCAGCTCGAAAATGCTGCGTGAACACGCATTTCAACCTGATGTTAATGCGCTGCATACCCTCCTGAATCGTACTTGTGAAGAAATAGACGCGGCAGAAAACCATACGCAGCTTATGCTCGTTGAGGCCAAATTGACTAAAGCGTTATACAAAATGGTCAGTCAAACCGTGGGGTATGGCGATTTCACTCGCGCAAAACGGGGCGGTGGTATCGATATGGCCAACCGCTTCCTCGATCAAGGGAATTATCTGGCTTATGGACTGGCAGCAGTGGCGGCGTGGGTAACAGGTATCCCGCACGGTTTAGCTGTAATGCATGGTAAGACACGTCGCGGCGGGCTTGTTTTTGACCTTGCCGATCTGATTAAAGATGCTCTTGTTATGCCGCAAGCATTTATTGCCGCAATGGCGGGAGAAGATGCTCAGGAGTTTCGTCAACGCTGTGTTAATATCTTTCAACAAGCGGATGCGCTGGATGTCATGATCACCTCTCTGCAGGAAACGGCCCAGGCACTGGCTAAGGCTGACCAATGAATGTCCTAATTATCTCACGCTGTACGAAAAATGCTCGCGTGGAAAGCTGCCGTATTATTGATCAGTTTGCCGAACGCACTGGTGACGCAGCATGGCAAACGGTGATTACTCTGGAAGGCGTTAATACACTCCGCCGTTTACTGCGCAAAACCGCCAGGCGAAATACCGCAGTGGCTTGTCACTGGCTGAAGAAGAATGGGCAAACGGAGCTGATGTGGATTGTCGGCAATATTCGTCGCTTTAATGCTCAAGGCCGCGTTCCCACAAATCGAACAACGCAAATCAGCCTGGTGAACAAAGAAGAAAATCGCTGGCAGTGCGCGGAAAGTATTGCACTGCTGGCGGCTATCGCTGGGCTATTTCATGATTTTGGTAAATCAGGACGCAGCTTTCAGCAAAGCCTGACTCAAAAGAATACCCGCAGTTATCAACCTTACCGACATGAATGGATTTCACTGCGGCTCTTTCAGACGTTTGTCGGTGAGCGGCCCGACGATGTGTGGCTGGCGAAGCTTGGCGAACTCACGGCAGATGATGAATCTGCGATTCTTGAGCGCCTGCAAAAAGACACTCCTCAATTTTCAAATAGCCCGTTCAGTTCGCTGCAACCATTAGCCAAAACGGTAGGCTGGCTGATCCTTTCCCATCATCGAATGCCGGAGAATCTTTCTCCACAGTCGGAACAATCATGTAAAGGGTGTGAAAGTTGGCTGGAGAAGCAACTTAATGCTGACTGGAATGCCGTTAACCACCGCAGAGATGACTGGTCACAACAGGATTTTGCGCACGTCTGGCAGTTTCCATCAGGAACGCCGCTTCAAAGCGCGAGCTGGCGGGAAAAAGCGCGTCAGATAGCCCGCCGGGCAAGCAACGCGCTCGGTTTAAAGACATATGGGCAGATGGAACAGTTGTTCCCCTTACATATGGCGCGTTTTTGTCTGATGCTTGCCGATCATTACTATTCCTCAAGCGATGCGCAGCAAAAATGGCAGGACCCGGATTATATCGTCTGGGCAAATAGCGATCGCCAAAGCGGCACGCTCAAACAACGGGTAGACGAACACCTTGTGGGCGTCGCGCATCATGCGTATCTGCTTGGGCGGCAACTGATGCACACACGGGCATCGCTTCCGGCAATTGCCCGACATAAAGGTTTTAGCCAGCGGGCTACAGATGTGAATTATCGCTGGCAAGATAAAGCCTGGGATGTGGCGCGAGCGTTACGTGAACGAAGTCGTGAAGAGGGATTTTTCGGCGTCAATATGGCCTCGACGGGGTGTGGTAAAACCTTTGCGAACGCCCGCATTATGTATGCACTTGCCGACGAGCGAGAAGGGTGCCGCTTTACCGTTGCGCTGGGATTGCGCACGCTGACTTTACAAACCGGCGATGCTCTGCGCAGTCGGCTTGGGCTGGGTGAGGATGAGCTGGCGGTACTGATTGGTTCGGCGGCAGTTAATCAACTGTGGCAACAGGAAAAAATAGACAATGATTGCGGAAGTGCTTCGCAAGAGTCGCCGGCAGAGGAGCAACAGTTCGTTAAGTACGAAGGCAGCCTGCATACCGGGGCGCTGGAAAAATGGTTGAAGGATGACAGCAAACTTAAGGAGTTAGTAAGCGCGCCGATTCTGGTCTCGACGATTGATCATCTTATTTCCGCGACCGAGGGCGTGCGAGGCGGGAAACAGCTTCCGGCGATGTTGCGCCTGTTAACCAGCGATTTAGTGCTCGACGAACCTGATGACTTTGATATTGCTGATCTTCATGCGGTATGTCGATTGATGAACTGGGCCGGGATGCTGGGAACGCGGGTATTACTTTCTTCCGCGACGTTACCGCCAGGTTTGATTCAGGCGCTGTTCGCGGCTTATCTTGCTGGGCGAAAAATGTGGCAGGCGTCTTGTGGTATCAACGGCAGGCCTGTCAATATATGCTGCGCCTGGTTTGATGAAAAAGATGCTGATGCCACGCAAATTTACGACGGACCTGGGTTTCGTGATGCTCATGCCAAATTTGTTGCACGACGAGCGGTAATGCTGGCTGAAAAAGAACGACTGCATTTCGGGCGTGTAGCTTCGGTTTCATCAGCATCAGGCGCGATACAAGATGTTACCGAAAGTGTGGCCCAGACGGTGCATACGCAAATGCTGAAGTTGCATCAGGCGCATCGCCAGCGACACGAAAGCGGTAAAACCGTTTCGCTGGGCCTGGTGCGCTTCGCGAATATCAATCCACTGGTTGCGGTGACCAAAGCCCTGATTGCCATTCCTTCACCAGAAGATGTCTGCATTCATTACTGTGTTTACCACTCCCGACATCCGCTGGCGGTGCGTTCAGATATTGAGAAGCGACTGGATCGCGCTTTTACTCGTCATAACGAACTCGATTTCTGGAACAACGAAGATATCGCAGATGCCTTACATAACCGTCCGGAATCGCACCATCTGTTTGTGGTGTTGGGGACATCGGTTATAGAAGTGGGGCGTGACTGGGATGCGGACTGGGGAATTATCGAACCAAGCTCCATGCGTTCGATAATTCAATTTGCCGGACGTATTCAGCGCCACCGTAGAAATGTGCCGACCAGTGAGAATCTGGTTATTTTGCGTAGCAATATCAAATCATTGCAGAAAAAAGCCCCCGCATTTTGTAAGCCTGGTTTCGAAACAAAAGAACACTTGCTGAATAGCCACGATATTTGCGAACTGATTCCGATCGCGGACTACCGGACGATTAACGCCTTGCCGCGGATCCTGTCTGCCAATAATGCCAACAAACTGGCGGAGCTAGAACATAGTCGTTTATCCGCCGAATTGATGAGCAGTAAAAGCAAACATGTGGTGGCGGCGCAATGGTGGCGTGCACCGCTAAGCTGGAACGGCTGGATGCAGCGCCAGACGCCATTTCGTTATTCCCCTTTGCCGGAGGCGGTGTTTTTTCTGCATATGGATGATGAAGAAAGCGAAGCGCGTTTCTATTCCCGCACGGGCGACAACGAGCGTAAAGCGCAAGGGAATTTCAGGCGAGAAGAGGTGAGATGCGCCAGCGGCGTCGCTTGCTGGGGCGTGATGGATTACCAACACGTTTTGTTGAATTTAGCTGATAAGCAAAGTTGTGAGATAGCAAACGTTGGGGAAAAGTTTGCGGAGGTGAGAGTACCCGTCAGTGAAGAAGATGCGGTCGATGACTGGCGTTATCACCCCTGGTTAGGTGTGTTTCGCAACATGTGATGGGGCGCGAGCTGCCTGTACGGCAGTTTACAAGTCCGTATCCGGAGATACCTCTATTTCTAAGCTGCTCAAGGCAGTTTGGGTATGTTAGTGCTTCAACTATTGCGTGGCAAATATTAAGTTGCTTTAATATCACCTATGGTGATTACATGAGATTTAATAATATCTTTTAGAAGATATCTCTAGGAGAGTTTGTTTGTGTGATCACCACTGGTGTTGTCCCTTTTGCTGTGTATGTCAGTTGTACTGAAGCCATGTTGGGCTACGGAGATTTTTCAGTGAAATCAGGGAGCAACTTCGACTTGATGGATTAACGAAAAGGAGCCGATATGGAAAAAACGGCGCTAATACAATTTATTACTGAATACATCGCTTCGCGAAGGCAACCCAAAATCGATGCCTTTGAAAAAGAAGCCGCAAAGCGAGTGGAACAGGGCGAGGACGCCAGCGTTATCGCTCAGGAGCGGCAGGAACTCGAAGCACGCTACTTGCCACGTAACTGGTTAACGGATGCGGCAAAGCGTGCCGGGCAAATCAAATTAGTCACTCATGGCGCTAAATTCAGTCATGGTGATTCTAAAGCCAGTAGCTTTTATCTGGAAACCTCCGCTAACGAAAGCTATTTAAACACAGCATCGTTGGCGAATGTCGCTACTGACGCGATTGGTAACGCCGCTGCACTTGACGTAGCAAAGTTGCTACAAACCGATGTGAACGGAGATTCACTGCTTGCCAGCCTGAAGCGTGGTGATTATCAGGCATTAAGTACGTTTGCAGAGGATAAAGTGCAACTGGAGCTGTGGGTAGCTGGGTTTAGCCAGGCATGGACTACTGGACGGCCTTCCAGCCATAAACTGGCGAAACAAATCTATTTCCCTGTTGCGGATGGTTATCACCTGTTATGCCCACTGTTTTCCAGTTCACTGGCGCAGGCGATGTATGAAAAGCTAACCGCCGTGCGCTTTAGTGAGGAGTCGAAAGCCATTCGCGATGCCCGCAAAGCAGGAAAATGGCACTCCCAGCCAGATATCTGGTTTCCTAATCTTGCCGAAATGCATTTTGGCGGCACAAAACCGCAGAATATTTCTTTGCTCAATAGTGTGCGGGGTGGCCGTGTCTGGCTGTTGCCGTCAATGCCGCCCACCTGGGCGACGCTGGATCGCGCGCCACAAAACATGCGCAGTATTTTTTCCCTACGCGGCGATTTCAATCGGGCGGCTTCAGGCATTGTCGCCCAGATGACCTACTTACTGAAGGTTGACATAAATAATGTCCATATCCGAACTGTGCGGGCGAAATATATTGATGAGTTGATCGATTTGCTGTTCATGCAGGCATCCGCTTTTCAGCAAGAAAAATGGCAGGGATGGTCCGCACAATCACCAGACTTACCTCGCCACCAACAACTTTGGCTGGACCCGTGGCGAAGCCTCTCAGATGAGACTTTCAAACAGGAGCGTGAGAAAAACGACTGGCAAGTAACTGTCGCCGATGATTTCGCACGCTGGCTGAACTATCGCCTGAAAAAATCCAGTTTTGACGTAGGCGCTGTCGAACAAAAAGAGTGGCGCAGCCAGTCTCTGTTCGCTCAACGGATGCGTGAAATGGAAGCTGTTTTGCAGGAGGCGCTGAAATGAGTTATCTGCTCTTGTTACCCCATATACGCATCGAAAACGCTAACGCTGTCTCCGGGTTGACCTGGGGATTCCCGTCGATGACCCATTTTCTCGGTTATGTCCATGCGCTTTCTCGCAAAGTCGTGGATGAATTTGGCGTAAGTTTTGATGGTTGTGCGGTAGTAAGCCATGAACAGCATATTCAGGCGTACAGCTCTGGGCGCGATTTTTAGTTCGCTCTCACCCGTAACCCATTAACCAGAGAAGGTAAAACCGCCTCGTTCAATGAAGAGGGCCGCATGCACTTGACGGTTTCTCTACTGATTGAATGTAATGGCGAAATCACCAATGGTGAATATGGCAGAAAAGTTCTTTGTGACTATCTGAAAATGCTTTGCCAGAGCCACAAACTGGCGGGCGGCAGCATTGTCAGTATGCGCGATCCGCAGCTTTTTCATGCGCCTGAAGATGAAAAGCAACTGCGTAAAATCGTCTGGCGGTTAATGCCGGGTTATGCGCTTTACGATCGCAGTGAATGGCTGGCTGAACATCACCAACAACATCCCGACATCTCGTTGCTGGATGCCTGGCTTGATTTCGCCGCGATTAAATATCAGGCCGAATCTCCGGCTGAAGACAACAGCGCAAAATGGGTATACCAGCCGAAGCCAATACCTGGTTTCCTGGTACCGTTAATGTGTGGCTACCAACGCATTTCTCCTGTTTACGCACCCGGTGAAGTTGAAAATGCGCGCGACACCGTGACGCCATTTGCCTTTGCCGAAGCGGTATATGGCATTGGCGAATGGCGCGGATTACATCGCACTACAGACTTGCAAGCGCTGATGTGGCGTTACCGCACAACGGACACTGGCTACTATTGTTCGGCAACGCCAGTTGTTGATGATTTTACCTTTAATGAATATGACGATTTAGAATAAGGACATAATTATGGCAAAGGCTCCTGTAGCAATAAAAACGGCGTCGGTACTGGCATTTGAGCGCAAACTGGCAACCTCTGACGCGGTAATGTACGCAGGTAACTGGCAAGGAAATGAATGGCAACCCATTGAGATTCAGGAGAAAGCGGTCCGCGGAACCATCTCTAATCGCCTGAAAAATGCCATTGTCAGCGATCCCACAAAACTGGATGCTGAAATCCAAAAAGCCAACCTGCAACGGGTGGATGTGGCTTCGCTTCCGGTAGATACGGATACGTTAAAGGTGGTGTTTACGCTGCGTGTGCTGGGTAATTTATCCACACCGTCAGTATGTAATGATATGGCTTACCAGGAGGCGCTTTCCGGGGTCATTGAAGGTTACATCAGCGAACATGGCTTTAAAGAGCTGGCGCTTCGCTATGCGCTGAATCTGGCAAATGGTCGTTTTCTGTGGCGCAACCGCATTGGTGCCGAACAGATCCAGGTGAAAGTGACTGCTAACGAGACGTCATGGACTTTTAACAGCCATGACTTCTCTTTACGTCAATTTGACCAGGGACAGGCAGCGGTCACGCAGCTGGCGGCCATTATAGAGCAAGGATTAAGCGCAAAAGAGTGGGTGATGCTTACCGTTGAAGCGCAGGTTCGTCTTGGTGCCGGGCAAGAAGTTTTTCCGTCGCAGGAGCTGGTACTCGACAGCAACAGTAGTAAAAGTCGCGTGTTATACTAGGTGGCTGGCATTGCCGGTATTCACTCTCAGAAGATTGGCAATGCTTTACGTACCATTGATACCTGGCATCCAAAGGTTGATGAATTGGGGGCTATAGCCGTGGAACCTTACGGTTCTGTAACCAGTCGCGGTGTGGCCTGCCGTCAACCGAAAGAAAAACTCGACTTTTATACCTTACTGGACAATTGGGTGACTAAAGGGATGAAACCAGACGTTGAGCAGCAGCACTACGTGATGGCTGTGCTGATCCGTGGCGGTGTCTTTGGTGAGAAATCGGAATAAGGAGCTGCCAATGGATCACTACCTTGAGATCCGCGTTCTGCCAGATCCTGAATTTTCGAGCGAAATGTTGATGGCGGCGTTATTTGCAAAACTGCATCGGGTATTAGGTGCAAGAGGGCAAGGCGATATCGGCGTGAGTTTCCCTGACGTAAATGTTATGCCTGGAGCGCGTTTACGCTTGCATGGTAGCGCCCAGGCATTGCAGGCGCTTGAAGCCTCAACGTGGCGTAAAGGACTAACGGACTATTGCCAATGTTCACCTGTCACTCCCGTTCCAGAAATAAAAGGCTGGCGAGTAGTAAGCCGCGTGCAGGTTAAAAGTAACCCTCAGCGTCTGTTAAGGCGTTCAGTGAAAAAAGGCTGGCTAACTGAAGAACAGGCAATTGAACGACTGGCGACGCAGGCTGAACAGCGGACTGATTTACCTTTTCTCAATATGAAGAGTTTGTCGAGTCAGCAACTGTTCAAGTTGTTTATCCGTCATGGTGATTTGCTCAAAGAACCGGTTAAAGGGGAATTTAGTAGTTATGGATTAAGCGCAACCGCCACTATTCCCTGGTTTTGATGCTTTGCAATTTTTAACAGGCCTGGCCATGTGGTTGGGCCTTTTTATGCGCGCCATGCCCACCGCATACAAAAAAAGCCCGTACTTTCGTACGAGCTCTTCTTTAAAGATGGCGGTGAGGCGGGGATTCGAACCCCGGATACGTTGCCGTATACACACTTTCCAGGCGTGCTCCTTCAGCCACTCGGACACCTCACCAAATTGTTTTGCTGCCAGACCTCATAGGTGGCAACGGGGCGCTACTATAGGGAGTTGGAGTGAAACGGTCAAGAAGAATTTATATAGATTGATTTGTTTGGTTACGCAATGAACACGCTGTTCGCGGGACGGAGATTATGACCGTATGTGTTCTGGTCAATTGTTTATCAAAAGCTATGCAGAAAATATGAGATTGAAGAAATACCAAACCGACCCTTTTTCTAGGTTGTAATGTAACTCATTGATTTTCTTATTGCTATTTTGAAGTCTGGAAAAAGGGTTTGAATCTGCGATTTTGTAAGTTTTAACAGTAAATCAATCGGATAGTCTGCTATTATTCCAGTTCACTGCCGTACAGGCAGCTTAGAAATGGATTCCAAACCGCCCACCAACAAAAACAGGTGTTCACTGCCGTACAGGCAGCTTAGAAAGATACGATCGAATTTAGTCACTGAATACCCCCGTTCACTGCCGTACAGGCAGCTTAGAAAGGGTTGCGCAATGGGCTGGCCGACGAACGCGGGTTCACTGCCGTACAGGCAGCTTAGAAATGTGGCGCTGATGCGTCTGGGCGTCTTTGTACGTTCACTGCCGTACAGGCAGCTTAGAAAGCGCGCAGTGCCTGATAATCAATTTTGCTCATGTTCACTGCCGTACAGGCAGCTTAGAAAGAATATTTTGGAAAAATAGCTATCAATCCGGGGTTCACTGCCGTACAGGCAGTCTTCAAACTCAACACTCCATCCTCTAATATTTATTCCCCATAACTCATAGACGCAAAAAAGGCCGGTTAAACCGACCTTTTACTCATTCTTTCTCTTCGCCCATCAGGCGGTAAAACAATCAGCGACTACGGAAGACAATGCGGCCTTTGCTCAGGTCGTACGGGGTCAGTTCAACAGTCACTTTGTCGCCCGTCAGGATGCGGATGTAGTTTTTGCGCATTTTACCGGAGATGTGTGCAGTAACCACGTGACCGTTTTCTAACTCTACGCGGAACATGGTATTAGGCAACGTTTCAAGAACGGTACCTTGCATTTCAATATTGTCTTCTTTGGCCATCTAATCCTCTGGGGTATCACTACCGTAATTTGAACCGGCAAGATAATGCCGAAGTTCTGTAAATAAGTAAAGATTTGCGCGCTAAATCGCAACAAACAGGTTCGGCACATTACTCCGAAAACACACGGCTAAGCCGCACCAAAAGCGCAACGTATAAGGGAGCGGTGAGATAAACGATGGGCGTTACCTGACGCGAAAAATTCCTTATCGGCAGCGGGGTAATGAGCGTAACCAACTCTGCGACCGCAATTATAACACTCTGGGGAGAAATGTGCCGAAAACATTCATTCTTGTGGTGAAAACAAGCATCGAGGTACCCAGAAATTATTCGGCAATCGTCCGAGGCGCATTTGATTGAGATAATTAAGGTAATCCCGGCGGGGAATTTCGCAGGCACCAAGCGATGCTGTGTGATCGTTAAGGACCTGGCAGTCGATAAGTTTACCGCCATGACGGATAAATTCATCACAGAAGACCAGAAGCGCCGTTTTGGACGCATTTTCCATCCGGCTGAACATGGACTCGCCACAAAATAGTGTTCCCTGGGCCACGCCGTACATACCGCCGACAAGCTCATCTTCACGCCAGACTTCAATGGAGTGGGCATGACCGAGTTCGTGAAGGCGATGGTAGGCTTCGACCACGCCACGCGTGATCCAGGTTCCTTCTTCGCGATCGCTGGCACAGCCTTCGATGACCTGACCAAAAGCGTAATTCATCGTGACACGATAGGGTGAGCGTTTATGAAATCGCTTCATACTACGGCTGATATGCAGTGATTCTGGCCATAACACCGCGCGGGGATCGGGCGACCACCAGAGGATGGGGTCGCCAGGAGAAAACCACGGGAAAATACCACGCTGATAAGCCATTAATAGGCGCGCAGGGCTAAGATCGCCCCCCAGTGCCAGCAGGCCGTTAGGCTCACGTAATGCGCCTTCCGGGGAAGGGAAGGCTATTGAATGGCGAGAAAGCTGAACCAGGCGCATGACCGCAAAACTCCACGCAAGTCGGATCGTTCAATAATAGCTTACAAACCCTGCTTAAACTGGTAATAACGCCCCTGTCTGGCAAGCAGTTCTGCGTGAGTACCTTGCTCAATAATTTGCCCGTTGTCCATCACTATTATTTGTTGGAAACGAGAGAGTCCGCGAAGTCGATGGGTGACCATTAACACCGTTTTCTCGCACATCATTTCTGCAAGCAATTCAAGGATCTGACTTTCGGTTGTGGCATCTAAGCCTTCTATAGGTTCATCCAGCAATACCAGCGGCGCATCATGTAACAGCGCACGGGCGATAGCCAGACGGCGCAGTTCACCACCGGAGAGCTGGCGTCCGCCTTCACCTAACCAACTGTTGAGACCTGCATCCTCGAGCAGCTTCTCCAGACCAACGCGACGCAAGATCTCCGCCAGAGCCTCATCACTACTACCAGGCGAGGCGAGTAACAGATTATCACGCAGCGTGGCGCTAAACAGATGCACTCGCTGGGGAACAACGCTGATGGTCTGTCGTAGAGCCGCTTCATTCAGGCTGGTTATGGGACTATCGTTAAGCAAAATCTCGCCCTGTTGCGGGTCCCATGCGCGGGTCAGCAGTTGTAACAGTGTTGATTTGCCGCATCCGGTTCGCCCGAGAATCGCAATATGTTCCCCGGCGTTTACCTGAAGATAAATCCCTTTAAGTGCCTGTTGGGATTGCTCCGGATAAGTGAACTGAACATCCCGTAATGTCAGCGAAACGCGATCGGCAACACGAGTTTGGGTATCAGGGAAGGTGACTTCCGGTTTTTGATCCGTTAAATCAGTGATCCGTACGGCAGAGGCAATGACTTGCCCCAGATGCTGAAATGCACCCGTTACTGGTGCCAGCGCTTCAAACGCGGCTAACGCGCAGAAGACAAACAGGGCAATTAACGCGCCGGGTTGAGCATTGCCGCCAACGCCACCGGACGCCATCCACAGCATCAGGATCACCGCTAACGCGCCAATGAGCAGCATTATCGCTTGCGACAATGCGGTCAGTTCAGATTGACGGCGTTGCGCTTCCAGCCACTGAATTTCTGTATTCTCTAATTGCGTGCGATAACGATCGCTGGCACCAAAAATGGTCAGCTCAGCTTGCCCTTGCAGCCAGGCCGTCAGTTGTTGGCGATACTGCCCGCGAAGATGAGTCAGATTTTGCCCGGTGCTTTTTCCCGCACGATAAAACAGTGGTGGCATCAGGAAAAGCGTCAGTAACATAATGCCGCCCAGCGTAAAGGCGAGGGTGAAATCAAGGAAACTTAACCCGATTGTCACCACCATAATCACCACAAAAGCACCTACCAGCGGCGAGATAACGCGCAGGTAAAGATGATCGAGCGTATCAACATCCGCCACCACGCGGTTGAGTAATTCACCCTGACGATAGCGCGCCAGTCCGGCAGGGGAGAGGGGCAGCAATTTGCTGAAGGTGTATATGCGCAGATGCTGCAACACGCGGAAAGTCGCGTCGTGACTTACCAGACGTTCAAAATAACGCCCGGCAGTACGGGTGATTGCTGCGCCACGCACGCCCGCAGCGGGTAGCATATAGTTGAAGCTGTACAGTCCGGCAACCCCCGCTACCGCTGAGGCGGAGAGGAACCAGCCGGAAAGGGTCAACAGACCGATACTGGCGAGCAGCGTGACAATTGCCAGCACGATACCAAGACTTAACATCCATTTATGACGTTTATACAGTGCCAGATAGGGTAGCAAAGCGCGCATTTAAATCTCCTCCTGACGATGGGCCAGTAATGTGGCGAATGGGCCGCCAGCCACACTTAATTCCGCGTAACGTCCTTGCTCAATAATCTGACCATCCTGCATTACCCAAATGACATCCCAGTCAGCAAGATCTTCTAACTGGTGGGTGACCATTAACGTTGTCTGGCGCAGAGAGGCGGTATTCAGCGCCTCCATTACGCGCTGTTCACTGTGAGCATCAAGGCTGGCAGCGGGTTCATCCAACAGTAATAGCGAACAGGGATTTAGTAACGCACGGGCCACCGCCACGCGCTGCGCCTGCCCCACGGAAAGGCGGGCAGCCTGGTCACCAACAGGCGAATCAATGCCTTGCGGCAGGAGCGGTAGAAACTCACTGACCCAGGCGTTATCCAGCGCTGTTTGTAACTCTTGTTCGCTGGCATCAGGTCGCGCCAGTAGTACGTTATCCCGTAATGTTGCTGCCGGTAATTGTGGGTTTTGCCCAACCCAGGAGAGATGTTTACGCCATGATTCCGGTGATAAATCGCGTAATTCTATCCCGTTGATTCGTAGCGATCCCTGATATGAGAGAAAACCAGAAAGCGCGTTCAACAGTGAACTTTTACCTGAACCGCTGCGACCAACCAACACTGCTCGTTGGCCTGCTGGCAAAGTAAAATTCAGCGGTCCGGCCAGCGTTTTACCTTCCGGCGACGTGATAAACAGATCCTCGGCTTCAATGGTCACCGGATCGGTCGATGCTAATTCCGCCTCACCGCGCTGCGGATGGGCGAGCGGGGTTTCCATAAACGTTTTCAAACTGTCAGCTGCACCAACAGCCTGGGCTTTAGCATGATAAAACGTACCGAGATCGCGTAATGGCTGGAAAAACTCTGGCGCAAGGATCAGGGCCAGAAAACCCGCAGCCAGCGTCACGCCAGTATCGTAGTGACCAAAATCCAGCTCGCCGAGGTAGGAAAAACCAAAGTAGACCGCCACCAGAGCAATCGACAGCGAGGTAAAAAATTCGAGAATGCCGGAGGATAAAAACGCCAGCCGTAGCACTTCCATTGTCCGTTGGCGGAAATCTTCCGAAGCAGAACGAATACTTTCAATTTCAGCTTCACCACGACCAAAAATACGCAATGTTTCCATGCCGCGCAGGCGATCGAGGAAATGCCCACTTAAGCGAGCAAGAGCGAGAAAGTTACGTCGGTTAGCATCGGCAGCCCCCATTCCAACCAGCGCCATAAATAACGGAATTAGCGGTGCAGTGCCCAGCAGAATGAGCGCCGCGGCCCAGTTAGAGGGGAAGATAGCCACCACAATCAGCAGCGGCACCGACACTGCCAGCGCCATTTGCGGCAGGTAGCGTGCATAGTAATCATGCATATCGTCAATTTGCTCGAGTACCAGCGTCGCCCAGCTCCCCGCTGGTTTACCCTGAATCCACGCTGGCCCTGCTTGTTGCAGACGGTCGAGAACCTGACGGCGGATGGCAAAGCGGATATGCTGCCCGGCGTGATAACCCACCCGTTCGCGTAACCAGACCACCCATGCGCGCAGTACAAAGGTCAGAAACAGTAACGTAAAGGGAAGCAGCAGGGCTTCACGGGGAATATTCTCCATAATCATATGTTGCAGAATTCGCGCCATGAACCAGGCCTGGGAAATGATCAATATGCCGCTCACAAAGCCCAGCAGACGAGAAATATTCAGCCAACGTTGGGAGATGACGCTTTGCTGTTTTAACCAGCGGGTTAATTCTTTTTGACGGGATTTATTCATTGCACGCTTAGCAGGTGAGTTATCAGAATTATTTGCAGAGCAATGTTACAACGGGGAAAAAATAAAGGCGACCCATAGTCGCATGGTGTCGCCTTCTTTACTTTTGTTACTGATTTGTAAAATTATTTTGCGTCAGCTAAACCGTCGAGGTAGCGTTCCGCATCAAGAGCTGCCATGCAGCCTGTACCAGCAGATGTAATGGCCTGGCGATAAATGTGATCCATCACGTCGCCTGCGGCAAAGACGCCAGGGATGCTGGTCTGGGTGGCATTACCATGAATACCCGACTGTACTTTGATGTAGCCGTTTTCCAGTTCCAGCTGCCCTTCGAAAATGGCAGTATTCGGGCTGTGACCGATAGCAACAAACAGACCGGCAACGTCGAGTGACTCGATGTTATCGCTGTTTTGCGTATCGCGCAGACGAACGCCAGTGACACCCATCTGATCGCCGGTCACTTCTTCCAGCGTACGGTTGGTGTGCAGAATAATGTTGCCGTTCTCCACTTTATCCATCAGACGCTTAATGAGGATTTTTTCCGCACGGAAACCATCACGGCGGTGAATCAGATGAACTTCCGAAGCGATGTTAGACAGATACAGCGCCTCTTCAACCGCGGTATTGCCGCCGCCGATGACCGCAACTTTCTGGTTGCGATAGAAGAAACCGTCGCAGGTTGCACAAGCAGAAACTCCACGGCCTTTAAAGGCTTCTTCAGAGGGCAGGCCGAGATAGCGTGCAGAAGCTCCGGTGGCAATAATCAGCGCGTCGCAAGTGTATTCGCCGCTATCGCCAGTCAGACGGAACGGACGATTCTGCAAATCAACTTTGTTGATGTGATCAAAGATGATTTCAGTTTCAAATTTGGTGGCATGTTCGTGCATGCGCTCCATTAATAACGGACCGGTCAGATCGTTTGGATCGCCAGGCCAGTTTTCCACTTCCGTGGTGGTGGTCAGTTGGCCGCCTTTTTCCATGCCGGTAATCAGCACAGGTTGCAGGTTGGCGCGCGCCGCGTAGACAGCAGCGGTGTATCCCGCCGGGCCTGAACCCAGGATAAGCAGTTTACTGTGTTTGGTCGTGCCCATGAGATCCCCATAGTTGTTGGCAGACAATGGCAGGATTGTAGGGAATTTACAGACGTAAAAAAAGAGTATGACGATTTTGTTAACAATTTGTGCAATCGGCAGCATCGATAAGCAGGTCAAATTCTCCCGTCATTATCACCTCTGCTACTTAAATTTCCCGCTTTATAAGCCGATTAAATGATGAATAAACGCCCCTGTTAATGAATATCTGGCATGTTGTACTAAAAATCGATGTTTTGCTTTGACAATCCCCTGGTGTTTTGCGAAAACATTCGAGGAAGAAAAAAAACAGTATTCTTATATGCGCATAACCATGCATGTAAATACCATGTTTACCGTGCTAGTGAAATCTACGTATGGCGTGGACAGACGCCATTCGTGATGTCGATAGCTGCCACAAGGCAACGGTCTTCTCACCGTAGACCCAGGCATTGCGCGCCGTGAATCTTCATGATTTCGGTCTATCGTGACGGGTAGCGACTCTGAACAGTGATGTTTCAGGGTCAGACAGGAGTAGGGAAGGAATACAGAGAGACAATAATAATGGTAGATAGCAAGAAGCGCCCTGGCAAAGATCTCGACCGTATCGATCGTAACATTCTTAATGAGTTGCAAAAGGATGGGCGTATTTCTAACGTCGAGCTTTCTAAACGTGTGGGACTTTCCCCAACGCCGTGCCTTGAGCGTGTGCGTCGGCTGGAAAGACAAGGGTTTATTCAGGGCTATACGGCGCTGCTGAACCCCCATTATCTGGATGCATCACTTCTGGTATTCGTTGAGATTACTCTGAATCGTGGCGCACCGGATGTGTTTGAACAATTCAATACCGCTGTACAAAAACTTGAAGAAATTCAGGAGTGTCATTTAGTATCCGGTGATTTCGACTACCTGTTGAAAACACGCGTGCCGGATATGTCTGCTTACCGTAAGTTACTGGGGGAAACCCTGCTGCGTCTGCCTGGTGTCAATGACACACGGACATACGTTGTTATGGAAGAAGTCAAGCAGAGTAATCGTCTGGTTATTAAGACGCGCTAACACGGAACAGGTGCAAAATCGGCGTATTTTGATTACACTCCTGTTAATCCATACAGCAACAGTACTGGGGTAACCTGGTACTGTTGTCCGTTTTAGCATCGGGCAGGAAAAGCCTGTAACCTGGAGAGCCTTTCTTGAGCCAGGAATACACTGAAGACAAAGAAGTCACATTGACAAAGTTAAGTAGCGGCCGCCGTCTTCTGGAGGCGTTGCTGATCCTTATTGTCCTGTTTGCCGTCTGGTTGATGGCTGCCTTACTAAGCTTTAACCCTTCGGACCCCAGCTGGTCGCAAACGGCCTGGCATGAACCTATCCATAATTTAGGTGGGATGCCCGGTGCGTGGTTGGCAGATACGCTGTTCTTTATTTTTGGCGTGATGGCTTACACCATTCCCGTCATTATTGTCGGCGGTTGTTGGTTTGCCTGGCGTCATCAGTCCAGCGACGAATACATTGATTATTTTGCCGTTTCGCTACGCATCATTGGCGTTTTGGCGCTCATCCTTACCTCCTGTGGTCTGGCGGCAATCAACGCTGACGATATCTGGTATTTTGCCTCCGGTGGCGTCATTGGCAGCTTACTAAGCACTACGCTACAACCACTGCTACACAGTAGCGGGGGAACTATTGCGCTGCTCTGCGTTTGGGCAGCGGGCCTGACGCTGTTCACCGGTTGGTCATGGGTGACCATTGCTGAAAAACTCGGCGGCTGGATTTTAAATATTCTTACCTTCGCCAGTAATCGTACCCGTCGCGATGATACCTGGGTCGATGAAGATGAGTATGAAGACGACGAAGAGTATGAAGATGAAAATCACGGCAAACAGCATGAATCACGCCGTGCCCGTATTCTTCGCGGCGCGCTAGCGCGTCGTAAACGGTTGGCGGAAAAATTCATTAATCCGATGGGGCGGCAAACAGATGCTGCGCTGTTCTCCGGTAAGCGGATGGATGATGAAGAAGAGATTACCTACACTGCACGCGGTGTGGCTGCCGACCCTGACGACGTCCTGTTTTCGGGCAATCGTGCAACGCAGCCAGAATATGACGAATACGATCCATTATTAAACGGTGCGCCAATTACCGAACCTGTTGCTGTAGCAGCTGCTGCTACCACGGCGACACAAAGCTGGGCTGCACCGGTTGAACCTGTGACTCAGACGCCGCCAGTTGCCTCTGTTGATGTTCCACCTACGCAACCTACAGTAGCCTGGCAGCCTGTACCGGGGCCGCAAACGGGAGAACCGGTTATTGCACCTGCACCGGAAGGTTACCCACAGCAGTCACAATATGCGCAGCCTGCAGTGCAATATAATGAGCCGCTGCAACAACCTGTACAGCCACAGCAGCCGTATTATGCGCCTGCGGCTGAACAGCCTGTGCAACAACCTTACTACGCTCCTGCGCCGGAACAGTCTGCGCAACAGCCGTATTACGCCCCTGCGCCAGAACAACCGGTGGCAGGTAACGCCTGGCAAGCCGAAGAGCAGCAATCCACTTTTGCTCCACAGTCTACATACCAGACGGAGCAAACTTATCAGCAGCCAGCCGCTCAGGAGCCGTTGTACCAACAGCCGCAACCCGTTGAACAGCAGCCTGTTGTGGAGCCTGAACCCGTTGTAGAAGAGACAAAACCCACGCGTCCGCCGCTTTACTATTTTGAAGAAGTGGAAGAGAAGCGAGCCCGTGAACGTGAACAACTTGCGGCCTGGTATCAACCGATTCCAGAACCGGTTAAAGAACCGGAACCGATCAAATCTTCGCTGAAAGCACCTTCTGTTGCAGCAGTACCTCCAGTAGAAGCCGCTGCCGCTGTTTCTCCGCTGGCATCTGGTGTGAAAAAAGCGACACTGGCGACGGGGGCTGCCGCAACCGTTGCCGCGCCAGTCTTCAGTCTGGCAAATGGCGGTGGACCGCGTCCGCAGGTCAAAGAGGGGATTGGCCCGCAGTTGCCACGACCGAAACGCATCCGCGTGCCAACTCGTCGTGAACTGGCGTCTTACGGTATTAAGCTGCCCTCACAGCGTGCGGCAGAAGAAAAAGCCCGTGAAGCCCAGCGTAATCAGTACGATTCTGGCGATCAGTACAACGATGATGAAATCGATGCGATGCAGCAGGATGAACTGGCACGTCAGTTCGCCCAGACGCAGCAGCAACGCTATGGCGAACAGTATCAACATGATGTGCCCGTGAACACAGAAGATGCAGATGCTGCGGCAGAGGCAGAACTGGCTCGTCAGTTTGCTCAAACTCAACAACAACGTTATTCCGGCGAACAACCGGCTGGGGCGAATCCGTTCTCGCTGGATGATTTTGAATTTTCGCCAATGAAAGCGTTGCTGGATGATGGTCCACACGAACCGCTGTTTACGCCAATTGTTGAACCTGTACAGCAGCCGCAACAACCGGTAGCACCGCAGCAGCAATATCAGCAGCCGCAACAACCGGTTGCACCGCAGCCGCAGTATCAGCAGCCGCAATATCAGCAGCCACAACAGCCGGTTGCACAGCAGCCGCAATATCAGCAGCCACAACAACCGGTTGCACAGCAGCCGCAGTATCAGCAGCCACAACAGCCGGTTGTATCACAGCCGCAGGATACCCTGCTTCATCCGCTGTTGATGCGTAATGGCGACAGCCGTCCGTTGCATAAACCGACGACGCCACTGCCTTCTCTGGATTTGCTGACACCGCCGCCGAGCGAAGTGGAGCCGGTAGATACCTTTGCGCTTGAACAAATGGCGCGCCTGGTAGAAGCGCGTCTGGCTGATTTCCGTATTAAAGCCGATGTTGTCAATTACTCTCCGGGGCCAGTTATCACTCGCTTTGAATTGAACCTGGCACCGGGCGTAAAAGCAGCGCGCATTTCTAACTTGTCACGTGACCTTGCCCGTTCACTTTCGACGGTGGCGGTGCGTGTCGTTGAAGTTATTCCTGGCAAACCCTATGTAGGTCTGGAGTTACCGAATAAAAAACGACAAACCGTTTATCTGCGCGAAGTTTTGGATAACGCCAAATTCCGCGATAATCCGTCGCCATTAACCGTGGTGCTGGGTAAAGATATCGCCGGTGAGCCGGTGGTTGCCGATCTGGCGAAAATGCCGCACTTGTTGGTTGCGGGGACTACCGGTTCCGGTAAGTCTGTCGGGGTGAACGCGATGATCCTGAGCATGCTTTATAAAGCACAGCCAGAAGATGTGCGTTTCATCATGATCGACCCGAAAATGCTGGAGCTTTCGGTTTATGAAGGCATTCCGCACCTGTTAACGGAAGTTGTTACTGATATGAAAGATGCCGCCAACGCGCTGCGCTGGTGTGTTAACGAGATGGAGCGTCGTTATAAACTGATGTCTGCGCTGGGTGTGCGTAATCTGGCGGGTTATAACGAAAAAATTGCTGAAGCCGATCGCATGATGCGTCCGATTCCAGACCCGTACTGGAAGCCGGGTGATAGTATGGATGCGCAGCATCCGGTGCTGAAAAAAGAACCATACATTGTGGTGTTGGTGGACGAATTTGCCGACCTGATGATGACGGTAGGTAAAAAAGTGGAAGAGCTGATAGCACGTCTGGCGCAAAAAGCCCGTGCCGCGGGTATCCACCTCGTACTGGCAACGCAGCGTCCATCGGTTGATGTTATTACTGGTCTGATTAAAGCGAATATTCCGACCCGTATCGCCTTTACCGTATCCAGTAAGATTGACTCACGTACCATTCTTGATCAGGCTGGTGCGGAATCACTGCTGGGTATGGGGGATATGCTCTACTCTGGGCCGAACTCCACGTTGCCGGTACGTGTCCATGGTGCTTTTGTTCGCGATCAGGAAGTTCATGCCGTGGTGCAGGACTGGAAAGCGCGTGGTCGCCCACAGTATGTTGATGGCATCACCTCCGACAGTGAAAGCGAAGGTGGCGTGGGCGGTTTCGATGGCGCTGAAGAACTGGATCCGTTGTTCGATCAGGCGGTGCAGTTTGTCACTGAAAAACGCAAAGCGTCAATTTCTGGCGTACAGCGTCAGTTCCGCATTGGTTATAACCGTGCAGCGCGTATTATCGAACAGATGGAAGCGCAGGGGATTGTCAGCGAACAGGGGCACAACGGAAATCGTGAAGTGCTGGCCCCACCGCCATTTGACTAATTAATGCAACGTAGGCCGGATAAGACGCGATAGCGTCGCATCCGGTATTCTATCAACTGAAAATTCAGTATTTTCTTCTTTCCTCAAGCTGATTATTAGCCTGGAATAGAGAGTAGAGGGAACTCCCGATTGGGAGTGACGTAATTTGAGGAATAATGATGAAAAAAATTGCCATCACCTGTGCATTACTCTCAAGTTTAGTAGCAAGCAGCGTTTGGGCTGATGCCGCAAGCGATCTGAAAAGCCGCCTGGATAAAGTCAGCAGCTTTCACGCCAGCTTCACACAAAAAGTGACTGACGGTAGCGGCGCGGCGGTGCAGGAAGGCCAGGGCGATCTGTGGGTGAAACGTCCAAACTTATTCAACTGGCATATGACTCAACCTGATGAAAGCATTTTGGTTTCTGACGGTAAAACACTGTGGTTCTATAACCCGTTCGTTGAGCAAGCTACGGCAACCTGGCTGAAAGATGCCACCGGTAATACGCCGTTTATGCTGATTGCCCGCAACCAGTCCAGCGACTGGCAGCAGTACAATATCAAACAGAATGGCGATGACTTTGTTCTGACGCCGAAAGCCAGCAATGGCAATCTGAAGCAGTTCACCATTAACGTGGGACGTGATGGCACAATCCATCAGTTTAGCGCGGTGGAGCAGGACGATCAGCGCAGCAGTTATCAGCTGAAATCCCAGCAAAATGGGGCTGTGGATGCAGCGAAATTTACCTTCACCCCGCCGCAAGGCGTCACGGTAGATGATCAACGTAAGTAGAGGCACTTGAGTGAGCAATCTGTCGCTCGATTTTTCGGATAATACTTTTCAACCCCTGGCCGCGCGTATGCGGCCAGAAAATTTAGCACAGTATATCGGCCAGCAACATTTGCTGGCTGTGGGGAAGCCGTTGCCGCGCGCTATCGAAGCCGGGCATCTGCATTCTATGATCCTCTGGGGGCCGCCGGGTACCGGCAAAACAACCCTCGCTGAAGTGATTGCCCGCTATGCGAACGCTGATGTGGAACGTATTTCTGCCGTCACCTCTGGCGTGAAAGAGATTCGCGAGGCGATCGAACGCGCTCGGCAAAACCGCAATGCAGGTCGCCGCACTATTCTTTTTGTTGACGAAGTTCACCGTTTCAACAAAAGCCAGCAGGATGCATTTCTGCCACATATTGAAGACGGCACCATTACTTTTATTGGCGCAACCACTGAAAACCCGTCGTTTGAGCTTAATTCGGCACTGCTTTCCCGTGCCCGTGTCTATCTGTTGAAATCCCTGAGTACAGAGGATATTGAGCAAGTACTAACTCAGGCGATGGAAGACAAAACCCGTGGCTATGGTGGTCAGGATATTGTTCTGCCAGATGAAACACGACGCGCCATTGCTGAACTGGTGAATGGCGACGCGCGCCGGGCGTTAAATACGCTGGAAATGATGGCGGATATGGCCGAAGTCGATGATAGCGGTAAGCGGGTCCTGAAGCCTGAATTACTGACCGAAATCGCCGGTGAACGTAGCGCCCGCTTTGATAACAAAGGCGATCGCTTTTACGATCTGATTTCCGCATTGCATAAGTCGGTACGTGGTAGCGCACCCGATGCGGCGCTCTACTGGTATGCGCGAATTATTACCGCCGGTGGCGATCCGTTATATGTTGCGCGTCGTTGCCTGGCAATTGCTTCCGAAGATGTCGGCAATGCCGACCCACGGGCGATGCAGGTGGCAATTGCGGCCTGGGATTGCTTTACTCGCGTTGGCCCGGCGGAAGGTGAACGCGCCATTGCTCAGGCGATTGTTTACCTGGCCTGCGCGCCAAAAAGCAACGCTGTCTACACTGCGTTTAAAGCCGCGCTGGCCGATGCTCGCGAACGTCCGGATTATGACGTGCCGGTTCATTTGCGTAATGCGCCGACGAAATTAATGAAGGAAATGGGCTACGGGCAGGAATATCGTTACGCTCATGATGAAGCAAACGCTTATGCTGCCGGTGAGGTTTACTTCCCGCCGGAAATAGCACAAACACGCTATTATTTCCCGACAAACAGGGGCCTTGAAGGCAAGATTGGCGAAAAGCTCGCCTGGCTGGCTGAACAGGATCAAAATAGCCCCATAAAACGCTACCGTTAATGTTATCGTTGCGGTAATGTTGTTAATGTATCCCTGTGGTCGCAGGCTGTGGCCACATCTCCCATTTAATTCGATAAGCACAGGATAAGCATGCTCGATCCCAATCTGCTGCGTAATGAGCCAGACGCAGTCGCTGAAAAACTGGCACGCCGGGGCTTTAAGCTGGATGTAGATAAGCTGGGCGCTCTTGAGGAGCGTCGTAAAGTATTGCAGGTCAAAACGGAAAACCTGCAAGCGGAGCGTAACTCCCGATCGAAATCCATTGGCCAGGCGAAAGCGCGCGGGGAAGATATCGAGCCTTTACGTCTGGAAGTGAACAAACTGGGCGAAGAGCTGGATGCAGCAAAAGCCGAGCTGGATGCTTTACAGGCTGAAATTCGCGATATCGCGCTAACCATCCCTAACCTGCCTGCAGATGAAGTGCCAGTAGGTAAAGACGAAAATGACAACGTTGAAGTCAGTCGCTGGGGCACCCCGCGTGAGTTTGACTTTGAAGTTCGTGACCATGTGACGCTGGGTGAAATGCACTCTGGCCTCGACTTTGCAGCCGCAGTTAAGTTGACTGGTTCCCGCTTTGTCGTCATGAAAGGGCAGATTGCTCGCATGCACCGCGCACTGTCGCAGTTTATGCTGGATCTGCATACCGAACAGCATGGCTACAGTGAGAACTATGTTCCGTACCTGGTTAACCAGGACACGCTGTACGGTACGGGTCAGCTGCCGAAATTTGCTGGCGATCTGTTCCATACTCGTCCGCTGGAAGAAGAAGCAGACACCAGTAACTATGCGCTGATCCCAACGGCAGAAGTTCCGCTGACCAACCTGGTACGCGGTGAAATCATCGATGAAGATGATCTGCCAATTAAGATGACCGCCCACACCCCATGTTTCCGTTCTGAAGCTGGTTCATATGGTCGTGACACTCGTGGTCTGATCCGTATGCACCAGTTCGACAAAGTTGAAATGGTGCAGATCGTGCGCCCGGAAGACTCAATGGCGGCGCTGGAAGAGATGACCGGTCATGCGGAAAAAGTCCTGCAGCTGCTGGGCCTGCCGTACCGTAAAATCATCCTTTGTACCGGCGACATGGGCTTTGGCGCTTGCAAAACTTACGACCTGGAAGTATGGATCCCGGCACAGAACACCTACCGCGAGATCTCTTCCTGCTCCAACGTTTGGGATTTCCAGGCACGTCGTATGCAGGCACGTTGCCGCAGCAAGTCGGACAAGAAAACCCGTCTGGTTCATACCCTGAACGGTTCTGGTCTTGCTGTTGGTCGTACGCTGGTTGCAGTAATGGAAAACTATCAGCAGGCTGATGGTCGTATTGAAGTACCAGAAGTTCTGCGTCCGTATATGAACGGACTGGAATATATTGGCTAATACCCAATTTTTCTGAATCTAAAAAGCGCCTGCGGGCGCTTTTTTTGTCTCCCTTTGATACCGAACAATAATTACTCCTCACTTACAAGTAATACTACTTTCGAGTGAAAATCTACCTATCTCTTTGATTTTCAAATTATTCGATGTATACAAGCCTATATAGCGATCTGCTATAGAAATAATTACACAATACGGTTTGTTACTGGAATCAATCGTGAGCAAGCTTGAGTGAGCTATTATGAAAACGAAAATCCCTGATGCGGTATTGGCTGCTGAGGTGAGTCGCCGTGGTTTGGTAAAAACGACAGCGATCGGCGGCCTGGCAATGGCCAGCAGCGCATTAACATTACCTTTTAGTCGGATTGCGCACGCTGTCGATAGCGCTATTCCAACAAAATCAGACGAAAAGGTTATCTGGAGCGCCTGTACAGTTAACTGTGGTAGTCGCTGCCCGCTACGTATGCACGTAGTGGACGGTGAAATCAAATATGTCGAAACGGACAATACCGGCGATGACAATTACGACGGCCTGCACCAGGTTCGCGCCTGTCTGCGTGGGCGTTCCATGCGTCGCCGTGTCTACAATCCGGACCGCCTGAAATATCCGATGAAACGAGTCGGGGCGCGCGGTGAAGGCAAATTCGAGCGCATTAGCTGGGAAGAAGCCTACGACATCATCGCGACCAAAATGCAGCGCCTGATCAAAGAGTACGGCAACGAGTCTATCTATCTGAACTATGGCACCGGTACGCTGGGCGGCACCATGACCCGCTCGTGGCCGCCGGGAAATACCCTGGTCGCGCGGCTAATGAACTGCTGCGGCGGTTATCTGAACCATTATGGCGACTACTCCTCCGCGCAAATTGCGGAAGGTCTGAACTATACCTACGGCGGCTGGGCAGATGGTAACAGCCCGTCGGATATCGAAAACAGTAAACTGGTAGTGCTGTTTGGTAATAACCCTGGCGAAACGCGAATGAGTGGCGGTGGGGTGACTTACTATCTTGAACAGGCGCGCCAGAAATCTAATGCTCGCATGATCATCATCGATCCGCGCTATACCGACACCGGTGCCGGGCGTGAAGATGAGTGGATCCCTATTCGTCCGGGAACAGATGCCGCACTGGTTAACGGTCTGGCGTATGTCATGATCACCGAAAACCTGGTAGATCAGGAATTCCTCGATAAATATTGCGTTGGCTACGACGAGAAAACCCTGCCAGCCAGTGCGCCGAAAAATGGTCACTATAAAGCTTATATTCTGGGTGAAGGACCCGATGGCGTGGCTAAAACACCGGAATGGGCCTCGCAAATCACCGGTGTTCCGGCAGACAAAATCATCAAACTGGCTCGTGAAATCGGCAGTACCAAACCGGCGTTTATCAGCCAGGGATGGGGCCCGCAGCGTCATGCTAACGGTGAAATCGCAACCCGTGCTATCTCGATGCTGGCGATTCTGACCGGTAACGTTGGTATTAACGGGGGGAACAGCGGCGCGCGCGAAGGTTCATACAGCTTACCGTTTGTCCGTATGCCGACTCTCGAAAACCCGATCCAGACCAGCATTTCTATGTTTATGTGGACCGATGCCATTGAACGTGGCCCGGAAATGACGGCGCTGCGTGATGGTGTGCGCGGGAAAGATAAGCTGGATGTGCCGATCAAAATGATCTGGAACTATGCCGGTAACTGCCTGATTAATCAGCATTCTGAAATCAACCGTACCCATGAAATCCTTCAGGATGATAAGAAGTGCGAGCTGATTGTGGTTATCGACTGCCACATGACCTCATCGGCGAAATATGCTGACATCCTGCTGCCTGACTGCACCGCTTCCGAACAGATGGACTTTGCACTGGATGCATCCTGCGGGAATATGTCTTACGTTATTTTCAATGATCAGGTCATTAAACCGCGCTTTGAATGTAAGACTATCTATGAGATGACCAGCGAACTGGCAAAACGTCTTGGCGTCGAACAACAGTTTACTGAAGGTCGTACTCAGGAAGAGTGGATGCGGCATCTGTATGCCCAGTCGCGGGAAGCGATTCCTGAACTGCCAACGTTTGAAGAGTTCCGTAAGCAGGGGATCTTTAAAAAGCGCGATCCGCAAGGGCATCACGTTGCTTATAAAGCTTTCCGTGAAGATCCGCAGGCAAATCCACTGACCACGCCATCGGGGAAAATTGAGATTTATTCGCAGGCGCTGGCTGACATTGCCGCTACCTGGGAATTGCCAGAAGGTGATGTGATCGATCCACTGCCGATCTACACGCCGGGCTTTGAAAGTTATCAGGATCCGCTGAACAAACAGTATCCGCTGCAGCTTACGGGTTTCCACTATAAATCTCGCGTTCACTCAACTTACGGCAACGTTGATGTGCTGAAAGCAGCTTGCCGTCAGGAAATGTGGATCAACCCGCTTGATGCGCAAAAACGCGGTATCAACAACGGCGATAAAGTCAGGATCTTTAATGATCGTGGTGAGGTTCATATTGAGGCGAAAGTGACGCCACGAATGATGCCGGGTGTGGTCGCACTGGGTGAAGGTGCCTGGTATGACCCGGATACAAAACGTGTCGATAAGGGCGGTTGTATTAACGTACTGACCACTCAACGTCCGTCTCCTCTTGCCAAGGGGAATCCATCACATACGAACCTTGTTCAGGTTGAAAAGGTGTAAGGAGTAACCGATGACAACCCAGTATGGATTTTTTATTGATTCCAGCCGTTGCACCGGTTGCAAAACCTGCGAGCTGGCTTGTAAAGACTACAAAGATTTGACGCCAGAAGTCAGCTTCCGCCGCATTTATGAATATGCTGGTGGCGACTGGCAGGAAGATAACGGTGTCTGGCACCAGAACGTGTTTGCCTACTATCTGTCGATTTCATGTAACCACTGCGAAGATCCGGCTTGTACTAAAGTCTGCCCGAGCGGTGCGATGCATAAACGTGAAGATGGTTTTGTTGTGGTCGATGAAGATGTATGCATTGGCTGCCGTTACTGTCATATGGCTTGCCCGTATGGCGCACCGCAATATAACGAAACGAAAGGCCATATGACCAAATGCGATGGTTGTTATGACCGTGTTGCGGAGGGAAAAAAACCGATCTGCGTAGAGTCCTGCCCGCTGCGGGCGCTGGATTTCGGCCCTATCGACGAGCTGCGTAAAAAACATGGCGATCTGGCGGCCGTTGCGCCGTTGCCGCGAGCTCACTTTACCAAACCGAATATTGTGATCAAACCCAATGCCAACAGCCGCCCAACCGGGGATACCACTGGCTATCTGGCAAACCCGAAGGAGGTGTGAGATGGGAAGTGGATGGCATGAATGGCCGCTGATGATCTTCACGGTCTTCGGGCAATGTGTAGCGGGTGGTTTTATCGTTCTGGCTTTGGCGCTGCTCAAAGGCGACCTGCGAGCAGAAGCCCAGCAGCGTGTTATCGCCTGCATGTTGGGTTTATGGGTGCTGATGGGCATTGGCTTTATCGCCTCTATGCTTCATCTTGGTTCACCGATGCGCGCTTTTAACTCGCTCAATCGGGTAGGGGCTTCAGCACTCAGTAACGAAATTGCCAGCGGTTCGATCTTTTTTGCTGTAGGCGGCATCGGCTGGTTGCTGGCAATGCTGAAAAAGCTTTCACCGGCATTGCGTACGCTTTGGCTGGTGGTGACGATGGTTCTTGGCGTAGTCTTTGTCTGGATGATGGTGCGTGTGTATAACAGCATCGATACAGTACCCACCTGGTACAGCATCTGGACACCGATGGGCTTCTTCCTGACGATGTTTATGGGCGGCCCGTTACTGGGTTACCTGTTGCTGAGTCTGGCTGGTGTCGATGGCTGGGCGATGCGTCTGCTGCCAGCCATTTCTGTTCTGGCACTGGTAGTGAGTGGCGTGATGTCAGTGATGCAGGGCGCAGAGCTGGCGAATATTCATAGCTCTGTGCAGCAGGCCGCAGCGCTGGTGCCGGACTATGGTGCGCTGATGTCCTGGCGGATCGTGCTTTTGGCCGTTGCCCTGTGCTTGTGGATTGCACCACAGCTAAAAGGTTATCAGCCTGCGGTTCCGCTACTTTCTGTATCATTCATTCTGCTTCTGGCAGGGGAATTAATCGGTCGTGGCGTATTCTATGGTTTGCATATGACCGTGGGGATGGCTGTCGCAAGTTAATCAGTAACAACCGGGGTTTCGGCCCCGGTTCGCTTTTATTTCTGCTTCGTTAACGTGTCATAACTGGTCATCAAGTTACGATAATCAGGAATGTGGTTAGAGAACAACGTCGCCAGTCCTTCAATATCATTACGCCAGTCGCGATGCAGCTCGCACGCCACGCCGAACCATGTCATCAATTGCGCACCAGCTTGCGACATGCGATCCCATGCCGAATGCCGGGTAATTTCATTAAAGGTCCCTGACGCGTCAGTCACGACAAAGACGTCAAACCCTTCTTCAATGGCTGAAAGCGCCGGGAATGCCACGCAAACTTCGGTTACCACACCGGCAATAATTAACTGTTTTTTACCTGTCGCTTTGACAGCTTTTACAAAATCTTCGTTATCCCAGGCGTTAATATTTCCCGGGCGAGCAATGTAAGGTGCATCGGGGAATTGTGCTTTCAGTTCTGGAACTAATGGGCCGTTAGGACCGGTTTCAAAACTGGTGGTAAGAATAGTTGGTAAGTTGAAATACTTAGCCAGGTCACCCAGCGCCAGCACGTTATTTTTAAACTTATCGGGTTCGATATCTCGTACAAGGGAAAGTAAACCAGCCTGGTGATCAACAAGCAAAACGGCAGCATCATTTTTATCAAGACGAACATACGGTTTGGTCATCCTCTTCTCCTTTCGAGAGTCAGTGGTACGTCTAAATCGGTCAGACGTGATGCATTGCTCTGAAAGCATAGACGGGAAATATGAGTTTGCTGTGACCATGAAATTTTTCGACTGAACGAAGCGTATGAAATTTGTGTTAGATCAATAAAAACAATCAGATGAGATTAATCGTCTCTTCAGCATTAGCGTTATGAATGAGTAATATAAATCGATAATACCGCCGCTGCGATATGCGCGTATTTTCACCCATTGACAATGTTTTTGGCGGTGGCATGATGCGCATGAAATTTGAACTTCCTCACGGTTTTAATTCATGTCCACGTATACCCGGCCTGTCATGCTTTTGCTGTCTGGCCTGCTTTTGTTGACTCTGGCGATTGCGGTGTTAAATACACTCGTGCCGCTTTGGCTCGCCCAGGAACACATGTCTACATGGCAGGTAGGCGTTGTCAGCTCATCCTATTTTACCGGCAACCTTGTCGGTACATTGCTGACAGGGTATGTCATTAAACGCATTGGCTTTAACCGTAGCTATTATCTGGCCTCCTTCATTTTTGCCGCTGGCTGTGCCGGCCTTGGCCTGATGATTGGATTCTGGAGTTGGTTGGCGTGGCGTTTTGTCGCTGGCATCGGCTGTGCCATGATTTGGGTGGTTGTTGAGAGTGCGCTGATGTGCAGTGGGACGTCGCGTAACCGCGGGCGGTTGCTTGCTGCGTATATGATGGTTTATTACGTCGGAACGTTTTTAGGCCAGTTACTGGTCAGCAAAGTCTCAACCGAGTTGATGAGTGTATTGCCGTGGGTTACAGGTTTGACGTTGGCAGGAATCTTACCGCTGTTGTTTACGCATGTCCTGAATCAGCAGGCTGAAAACCATGATTCGACGTCAATTACGTCAATGCTAAAACTCCGTCAGGCACGGCTTGGCGTGAATGGCTGCATTATCTCAGGAATCGTGCTGGGATCTCTATATGGCCTGATGCCGCTGTACCTCAATCACAAAGGGGTGAGCAATGCCAGCATTGGTTTCTGGATGGCGGTACTGGTCAGTGCGGGTATCCTCGGGCAATGGCCGATTGGACGTCTGGCGGATAAGTTTGGTCGACTGCTGGTGTTGCGTGTTCAGGTCTTTGTCGTCATTCTCGGCAGTATTGCGATGCTTAGCCAGGCGGCGATGGCCCCAGCGTTATTCATCCTCGGTGCCGCTGGCTTTACGCTATATCCGGTGGCGATGGCCTGGGCTTGTGAGAAAGTTGAACATCATCAACTGGTAGCGATGAACCAGGCCTTACTGTTGAGCTATACCGTGGGAAGCCTGCTTGGCCCGTCATTTACCGCTATGCTAATGCAGAATTTCTCCGATAATTTATTATTTATCATGATCGCCAGCGTATCGTTTATCTATTTGCTGATGCTGCTTCGCAACGCCGGTCATACGCCGAAACCCGTGGCTCACGTGTAAATGAATTCAAGCAGAGTGTGAACTTACTGTTTCACACTCTGCTTTTCTGTGCACAAAAAAGCGGCAACTTAATAAAGTTGCCGCTTTACGGGGAAATTAGAACATGACCTTATGACCGTACTGCTCAAGAATGCCTTTCACGCGTTCCATGGTCTCTTTCTTCGGTGGTTTAACACCATCGAGTTTGTATTCTTCACCCATTGCCACCCATTTGTGTTTGCCCAGTTCGTGGTAGGGGAGGAGCTCGATTTTCTCAACGTTGCCCATATCACGGGTAAATTCACCAAGGCGATGCGCTGAATCGTCATCGTCAGACCAGCCTGGGACAACAACATAGCGGATCCACACCTTCACATTTTTGTTCGCCAGATATTTAGCGAACTCCAGCGTGCGGTGGTTGGAAACTCCAACCAGATTTTGGTGGATCTCGTCGTTCATCTGTTTGAGATCGAGCATTACCAGGTCGGTTACTTCCAGCAGTTCATCAATCACCGGATCGTAACGACGAACAAAACCGTTGGTGTCCAGACAGGTATGAATGCCTTCTTTTTTGCAGGCGCGGAACCAGTCACGAACAAACTCAGCTTGTAGGATTGCCTCACCGCCGGATGCGGTAACGCCGCCGCCGGAAGCGTTCATAAAGTGGCGATAGGTCACCACTTCCTTCATCAAATCTTCAACGGTAACTTCTTTACCGCCATGCGTATCCCAGGTGTCGCGGTTATGACAATACAGGCAGCGCATCAGGCAGCCCTGGAAAAAGGTGATAAAGCGAATACCCGGGCCGTCTACGGTTCCACAGGATTCAAAGGAGTGAATGCGACCAATAACTGACTTGGTAGCCCCCGCCGTAGCGGTGTTTTCTGTTGTATTACAATTAGTTAAATTACTCATATCGCTTCAATTAGCTCTAGTTAACTCTGGTTTATGGACGCATTATGGACATTCCTGACACCGGGTTAAGAGTCACTGCATCTTGTAAGAAATCCGGTGCAAAGTGTGCGTAGGTCATAGTTTGCTGAATGTTAGAATGACCCAGGATGCGCTGCAATGTGATTATGTTACCTCCATTCATTATAAAATGTGTGGCAAATGTATGCCTCAAAACATGCACTGCCTGTCCGTCAGGTAAATCGGGTTTTACTTCCCTGAGAGCGTTGCGCACTTTGTAGTAACTGGCATTAAAAAGCCTGCCTGAATTTTTGGTCTTGATCCGTTTAATCAGGTCCTGCGAAACGGGAATTGTCCTGCGCTTTCCGTTTTTAGTTTTCATAAACGTAACCATCTGGTTAATGATGTGTTCAGCTTTTAAATTAGACACTTCACTCCAGCGTCCACCAGTAGAAAGGCAGACCAGAGTCGCATTTAATTCATCACCATCGAGCATGGATAACAGCCGTGTAATCTCTTCACTGGACAAAAAAGCCATTTCTGTAACAGCTTCACGTAATCGCTTAACCTCACGGAACGGGTTGTGAGAATGGTATTCACCGGCGTCAATTAACTTGGTGAACATCCCGCTCATTATTGCCAGATGCCGATTTACGCTGGCTGGTTTTAGACCATCGTTCATCATTACAACGCGATAATCAGTTATCGTTTTCTTTGTTAGCTGGTCAGCTCTGGACACTCCCATTTCTGCAAATTTGGCGATTATTGTCGTCAAACGCCCCCGTTCAATATCTCCACGCTCATGTGATTTTCCATGATATATCCACCATCTGCCTAACAACTCTGTAAGAGTTCGGCGGTCGGCTGGCTTCTCCAGCCACTCTTTGTTGTGGTAGTTAACCAGTACATGACGTTCGAATGCTTGAGCTTCACCTTTAGTTTTAAATTTCCGCCTGATACGTTTTCCATCTGCACCCTGCGGTCTGACGTCCACTTCATAACGACCATCATCGAGCTTTTTAATAGACATAAAGCCCTCCGATGACGCTGTTTACTTCTACTACTTGAAAATTAATGCAATTTTCTTTCGTACATTTACTGCATACATATGCTGAATAAATCGTCAGCCAGTCTTTTGGTCTGAGTGGTGCAAGGTTGTTGAGTCTTGCCCAATGTGCGCGAGCGCCGGGGCTATTTGTCCGCCAGCGGGATCAGTTTCATCAAACATGAACCAGTCACGGTACTTGCGAAATCTTTCAGGCTTGAAAAATTTCATGCCTGCGTCAAAAGACATCTTTACTTTTCCCTGCTCATATCCAGCATAGGTGTTGTAGTTAATTCCAGTTAATTCAGCAACTTGCTTCCTTGTCATTCTTTCTGACTCCCGAATAAGTGCGAGTTTCTCTGCTTGAGATGTGATTTGTGTATTTGACATGAATTGTCGTATCTCGTAATTTATGTTGTATGCGACACACCAGAACAACGCAGAGCGGCTTCAAATAGCTCTGGTTGAATGGCACCAAAGTTGAGGATATCAAAATGAGTATTGGATCAGAAATGAATAACGATGTTGGAGAAAAAGTATCTGATCTCACAAAAAGTAAAAAATGTGACATCAAACTTGCAGCCGCACCGTCGGATTTGCTCTCGAAAGAGGGATTTGCTCTTTACATCGGTAAGACGCCTCGTGCTGTTGCTGAAATGGCGAAAGCAGGCAAGTTACCAGCCTTTTATATGACAGACCCATTAAAGCCGGGCGGTCATGCTGAGTTATGGATTAATCGCCGTGAGTGGGACAAGTACGCAGCCCAACTAGTTGATGAAGCTCCGACAGAATGGCATGACTGGAAAAATCGCATTAGTTACAGCAAATCAAGACATGGCCGTGCGGCTTAAGGTGGAAAGGATGAACGAGCCTCGTTGTATTGCTCAGTTATTGCGTAACGAAAGCCCTAGGGCGATTGACTTCACCATTACCCACGGTAAGGGGCGTAAGGGAATCATTATCCGCACCAAAAAACAGAGTCCGTTAAAAAAGGCTCTGACCTTTCTGAAAAGCCGGAGGGTATGGAAATGACAGTGATGACGCTCAATCTCGTTGAAAAACAACCAGCAACTATGCGCCGGATAATTGGTAAGCATCTTGCCGTCCCTCGCTGGCAGGAGACATGTGATTATTATAATCAGATGATGGAGCGCGAACGGCTAACGGTTTGCTTCCATGCACAGTTAAAACAGCGTCATGCAACGATGCGTTTTGAAGAAATGAACGACGTCGAACGTGAACGGCTGGTTTGTGCAATTGATGAATTGCGTGGGGCATTCTCAAAACGCCGTAAGGTCGGTGCAAGTGAGTATGCATATATTAGCTTTTTAACTGTCAGTCAGCGCCGTACTTTATTTATGCACGCACGACTGACAGAAAAAGAATTTAATCAGCCATACTGGCGAATTAATGAAGAGTCATGTTACTGGCGTGATGCTTTATTCCGTGCATTACGTGAATTATTCAGTCTGTTTGAATATGCACCGACAATTCTGACGTCGGTAAAACCAGAGCAATATCTGCATTAAGTAATTAACCAAAGTTTTTAACGCACTTAATCGTGCGGGGCTTCTTTTTGCCTGGAGAAAGTCATGCATACAGTTTCTGAAAATCAGTGCGGTAAATACGCATTAATGCTGCAACAGGCCAGAACCGAAGCACAGGCCGATGCAGCAACGCGCTTTTCGTCTCATCTTGATGCCATGATTCGCCACATCACAAAGGCGGAGTTATCCCGCGTGGAGATAGTCGAGTTGCTCAGTCAGGAGTCTGCCAAATTCCATAATCTAGGACTCAATAAATAACAGGGAAGTTGGAGATGACAAATACAAAATGGTTCAGGAAACGCTTAACAGATTATCAACTTTCATTACTTAAAAAATTAGATAACAAGACTCCACTACATCCTTCAAGCGATGTCTTCCGCTCCTGTCCTAGTCGTGTGGAAAAAGCATTTATAGCAATGGGGAAATGGGGGCTTGTGACCAAATCAAGAGAAGGTTTCTGTATTACCGATAATGGCCGGGAAATGATTGATTCTGCGGAGAGGGCATATAGCGAATGAAAAATATATTGCTTAATAACTGGCTGAAGATTTCAGTCATGAAAAATGGTGATTTGTCGCTAGCTGATATTAAACGCGATAAAAACACTGGGGATATGGTGGAATCAACTATAGCCATTTATGCGGATAAATTAAATCTCCTGTCTGATGTGGTCAATTTACTTGTTAAACGCGCTGTATTCCACAAGCAAATTTCCTCCGTGGATGAACTGACAAAATTAACGACAGAAATCGTCAGCTATTGCGCTGATGAATTTAAGAAACTGAACGACAAAAGGAACTGGTAATGCCGGACAACGTAGATTTCATTCAGGAACAACAGGCTGAATTACTGGAGCGTCAGATTAACGCGGCAAGGGTAAAACATTGCGGTGCTTCTGCGCTGGTTTGCGAAGAGTGTGACGCGCCAATACCTGCTGCCCGTCGTGCGGCTTATCCGTCAGCCACGCGTTGTGTTTCCTGTCAGTCAGTCTTTGAAGCAAAAAACAAACATTACCGGAGAACGGCATGAGTATTCGTATTGAAATTGGCGAACGTTATGTCGTTACCAGTGACAGCTTTCAGTTTATTCTCCACGAGAAAAAGAGAGCGGAAAGCGGTAAAAACGCCGGTCAGGAATGGCTGGCGGTGGTTGGTTATTACCCGAAATTAAGCCAGCTCGTTTCCGGCCTGATGCATCACGATATTCTGACCGGAAGCGCAAAATCTTTTGCTGATTTAAACGCGCAGGTTGAGCAACTCAGCAAGCGTTGTTCAGAGGCTTTTGGCTCACATGGACGTTAAAGCCTCCGGGCGTTTTGTCCCTCCGTCAGCATTTGCCGCAGGCACCGGTAAGACGTTTACCGGTGCTTATGCATGGAACGCGCCACGCGAGGCCGTCGGGCGCGAAAGACCCCTTACACGTGACGAGATGCGTCAGGTGCAAGGTGTTTTATCCACGATTAATCGCCTGCCTTACTTTTTGCGCTCGCTGTTTACTTCACGCTATGACTACATCCGGCGCAATAAAAGCCCGGTGCACGGGTTTTATTTCCTCACATCCACTTTTCAGCGTCGTTTATGGCCGCGCATTGAGCGCGTGAATCAGCGCCATGAAATGAACACCGACGCGTCGTTGCTGTTTCTGGCAGAGCGTGACCACTATGCGCGCCTGCCTGGAATGAATGACAAGGAGCTGAAAAAGTTTGCCGCCCGTATCTCATCGCAGCTTTTCATGATGTATGAGGAACTCTGCGATGCATGGGTTGATGCGCATGGTGAAAAAGAATCGCTGTTTACGGATGAGGCGCAGGCTCACCTGTATGGTCATGTTGCTGGCGCTGCACGTGCTTTCAATATTTCCCCGCTCTACTGGAAAAAATACCGTAAAGGACAGATGACCACGAGGCAGGCATATTCTGCCATTGCCCGTCTGTTTAACGATGAGTGGTGGATTAGTCAGCTTAAAGGCCAGCGTATGCGCTGGCATGAGGCGTTACTGATTGCTGTCGGGGAGGTCAATAAAGACCGTTCTCCTTATGCCAGTAAACATGCCATTCGTGATGTGCGTGCGCGCCGCCAGGCAAATCTGGAATTTCTTAAATCGTGTGACCTTGAAAACAGGGAAACCGGCGAGCGCATCGACCTTATCAGTAAGGTGATGGGCAGTATTTCTAATCCAGAAATTCGCCGGATGGAGCTGATGAACACCATTGCCGGTATTGAGCGTTACGCCGCCGCAGAGGGTGATTTGGGGATGTTTATCACGCTGACCGCGCCGTCAAAGTATCACCCGACACGTCAGGTCGGAAAAGGCGAAAGTAAAACCGTTCAGCTTAATCACGGCTGGAACGATGAGGCATTTAATCCAAAGGATGCGCAGCGTTATCTCTGCCGTATCTGGAGCCTGATGCGCACGGCATTCAAGGATAATGATTTACAGGTCTACGGTTTGCGTGTCGTCGAGCCACACCACGACGGAACGCCGCACTGGCATATGATGCTTTTTTGTCATCCACGCCAGCGTAACCAGATTATCGAAATCATGCGTCGCTATGCGCTCAAAGAGGATGGCGACGAAAGAGGAGCCGCGCGAAACCGTTTTCAGGCAAAACACCTTAACCGGGGCGGTGCTGCGGGGTATATCGCGAAATACATCTCAAAAAATATCGACGGCTATGCACTGGATGGGCAGCTCGATAACGATACCGGCAGACCGCTGAAAGATACTGCCGCGGCTGTTACCGCATGGGCGTCAACGTGGCGCATTCCGCAATTTAAAACGGTTGGCCTGCCGACAATGGGGGCTTACCGTGAACTACGCAAATTGCCTCGCGGCGTCAGCATTGCTGATGAGTTTGACGAGCGCGTCGAGGCTGCACGCGCCGCCGCAGACAGTGGTGATTTTGCGCTGTATATCAGCGCGCAGGGCGGGGCAAATGTCCCGCGCGATTGTCAGACTGTCAGGGTTGCCCGTAGCCCGTCGGATGACGTTAACGAGTACGAGGAAGAAGTCGAGAGAGTGGTCGGCATTTACGCGCCGCATCTCGGCGCGCGTCATATTCATATCACCAGAACGACGGACTGGCGCATTGTTCCGAAAGTGCCGGTCGTTGAGCCTTTGACTTTAAAAAGCGGCATCGCCGCGCCTCGGAGTCCTGTCAATAACTGTGGAAAGCTCACCGGCGGTGATACTTCGTTACCGGCTCCCACACCTTCTGAGCACGCCGCAGCAGTGCTTAATCTGGTTGATGACGGTGTTATCGAATGGAATGACCCGGAGGTTGTGAGGGCGCTCAGAAGCGCATTAAAACACGGCCTGAGAAGACCAAACCGTCAGCAAAGAAACGGAAGCCCGTTAAAACCACATGAAATTGCACCATCGGCCAGACTGACCCGGTCTGAAAGATTGCAAATCACCCGTATCCGCGTTGACCTTGCTCAGAACGGTATCAGGCCGCAGCGATGGGAGCTTGAGGCGCTGGCGCGTGGGGCGATGGTGATTTATGATAATAAAAAATTCAAATATCCAGTGATTGATGAGTGGTAAGGCTATTAAATTACGAATAAATACAGGTCTTATTGATGGATTGGGTAATAGTAAACTTTAAAAAATAATAATTGTAATGTTTTAAATTATAGTTAAATTTCGCTTAATGACATTATCTTCTTAATATTTAAAGTGCCTCCCATTATTAGGGGGCACTTTAAATTATGGGATTGATTTATTGTGGCCAGTCCCAGTTATCATATTGTTGAATTTTTTCTGATAACACTTGAGGTGCACTACCGTGAGTTACATTTTCAGCATAACCAATCGTACCGACATAGTTAATGTCATCAACATCAAGTGTATTGGCCTCCCATGGCCGTATCTTGCGAGTTGGTTCACAGATAGAAACGTCACGATTGATGGTTTTTAACCACGATATATTTATTACATTTGCGCCTGCAGCTTTTAGATACATTCTGGCTGTTTCATGAGCATTTCCTTCAGTGCAAAAATCATCAATAACTAATATTTTCTTACCTTTCAATTTAGGAGGGTTGGTATATCTTTCGCCGGTGATGAGGTTTTTAATAGGGGCAGGATTTAAATTAACTGTGTTTATTTGAGATGTGATGTTTACTTCTTGCTTAGCTATCCGAGCTTGCTGTGATTTAATAGCTGTTGTATGTCGTAAGAATAGATCTTTTAGATACTTTCCTTTGAATGAAACTGCTAAACCTTTTAGGTCATGCTCCATAATGTTTGCTAGTTTATAAGGATCTTCAGCGTTATGTCCAACGTAGGTGGTTATAAAACTTGCTCCTTCACTTAAGCCAGAGAAATAAATGCTAGCACCAAGATATCTTATCCAAAAATCGGGGCTTCCAACCGATAGCTTTGCGAGGTCTCTTGCATTGGCTGAATACATTGTAAATTCAGGGACATATGTGCTAAATGGTGCTAAGGCGTAGTAGTGAACATCTTCATTAAAATGCCCTTGCCATCCCCACAACTGCTCTCTTAAGCAAAAGACATCAATAAATCTAGCGATTTCTTTGGGTTCTGAAAATTGAAAACCGTACTCAGTAACCGGTTCATACCAGGTCGCATTAATAAATAGGGTATTCCCGTTGGTAGCTGCTTGTAAGTCTTCCTGAGAACGCCCTACATAGATCATTTCGTTTCGTTTTAATTCTAACGCAGCCATGATGAAATCTATGGCCTTCCCTGTTTGTTTTGCTGGTATGTTGTTGTCGAGTTCACGGCAAAAGTGAATTGATTCTGGGAATTTCCTTTTTAGGTATTCGTCTAGTGTTACGATCCCGTCATGTGTTCTCACGTTTCTATTTTTATTTGTCAAGAAGATAACTTTAATCCCTTTTGATGACAAAAACGCAAACAACTTACGTAATTCAGAGTCGATTCTAGATTTTAGTTCCTGAGGTTGAGTGTTAGATGTTAATGGTAATACAACATCTGCGATTGAAAATATAACTGCCTTTAAATACATATTATTCATCTCCCAGAAGAGAAAGTTGCTGTGTTTTTACACCGGATGCTGATTTAATTAAGCTTTGCACGTCTTTAAAATCGGATAGTGGAATATTCATTATCGTAGCTGAGTACTCTGACAAGGCATGTTTAATCTCTTCTTGAGGTGTAGTTCCCCTAAGTAAAGGACAAAGTATCGCTCTTTTTAATTGAGCAGCATATCTCACAGTATGAGATGTCCCACTTTTTAGGCCCCATTCAACTGGGATCAATACATCACTTAAAGCTGCTTGAATTCTATTTCTACGAACAAAATTTTCCTGTGATGGTTTTTGGTTTGGTAAATACTCAGTAAGAATCAGTCCGCCATTATTTACAATATGGCCTCTCATCTCGCCACTATTTTTGGGATAATTTGAGTTTACGCCAGTACCTAACACAGCAATTGTCGGTATTTTAAATAGCAGGGATGCTTCATGTGCAGATTGATCTATACCATATGCTAAACCGCTTACAGTTGAATAATCCGAATCTATAAATTGCGAGATTACTGCTTGAGTTAAATAAATTCCAAGTGCGGTTGGGTTTCTGGTGCCGACAACTCCAACACACTTTTTATCTAGCAAGGATACATTGCCTTGAGCAAACAACCAGAAAGGCGGCTCAGACAGATCATTCAACTTGTCTGGATAGCTCGGAGAACCATGGTGGATGATTTTGTAACCACTATTATGATAATGTGTGAGTAATATTTTAGCCGTAGAAATCATGCTGTCCCGAAAAACAGACCAATTGCCTTCATTCAAATAATAAGGTTGGCGATGAAGTTTTACTCCAAGTAGATACTCAAAGTTGGCTAATGTTTGGCTGGTAACAATGTCTCTAAATCTGATTCCCTTTTGAGCAACTTTATATAGAGTCCAATAACTAACGCCATGTATTTCTGATAGTGCCAACAAAGCGGCACTTTCTGTGTTCCATCGAGCTGTTTCAATATCCGTCATAATGTTCGCCAAAATGGAAGATTTTTTATCGCTTTTATCATAGGTTTGTATAAAAGTGTAGCACATTAAACCAAGACTTTAGAGGGCATGTTCTTGCATCAAACTGCATGTAAAAAAACAAAAAATTAATGCACCTTAGGTCTTATCCAGTCAATCTCGAGTGTTCACATGCATCTGCATTAAAACCGACCCATGAAGCGGGCGGGCGAGGCGGGGAAAGCACTGCGCGCTGGCGGTGGTGCTGATTTTATTTTTTCAGCGTCTCAGCGCGTCGTGACGGCGTTTGGATTGTGCGCCGGGGCGTTGGTGTGTCTGCGGGGTGTTTTGTGCGGTGGTGAGCGTGTGAGGGCGTGATGACGGGGTGTAAAAAAGCCGCCCGCAGGCGGCGATGTTCAGCCGTTGTCGGTGTCCAGTGAGTAGTTTTTAAAGCGGATGACCTCCTGACCGAGCCAGCCGTTTATCTCGCGGATCCTGTCCTGTAACGGGATAAGCTCATTGCGGACAAAGACCTTTGCCACTTTCTCAATATCACCCAGCGACCCGACGTTCTCCGGCTTGCCGCCCATCAACTGAAAAGGGATGCGGTGCGCGTCCAGCAGGTCTGCGGCGCTGGCTTTTTTGATATTAAAAAAATCGTCCTTCGTTGCCACTTCACTGAGCGGGATAATTTTAATGCCGTCGGCTTTCCCTTGCGGGGCATAGAGAAACAGATTTTTAAAGTTGTTGCGGCCTTTCGACTTCACCATGTTTTCGCGGAGCATTTCGATATCGTTGCGGTCCTGCACGGCATCGGTGACGTACATGATGTATCCGGCATGTGCGCCGTTTTCGTAATACTTGCGGCGGAACAGCGTGGCCGACTCATTCAGCCAGGCAGAGTTAAGGGCGCTGAGATATTCCGGCAGGCCGTACAGCTCCTGATTAATATCAGGCTCCAGCAGGTGAAACACGGAGCCGGGCGCGAAGGCTGTCGGCTCGTTGAAGGACGGCACCCACCAGTAAACATCCTCCTCCACGCCACGACGGGTATATTTGGCCGGTGAGGTTTCCAGTCTGATTACCTTACCGGTGGTGCTGTAACGCTTTTCCAGAAACGCATTACCGAACACCAGAAAATCCAGCACAAAGCGGCTGAAATCCTGCTGGGAAAGCCACGGGTGCGGGATAAACGTTGAAGCCAGAATATTACGTTTGACGTAAATCGGTGAGCTGTGATGCACGGCAGCACGCAGGCTTTTTGCCAGACCGGTAAAGCTGATCGGCGGCTCATACCATCTGCCGTTACTGATGCACTCGACGTAATCCAGAATGTCACGCCGGTCGAGTACCGGCACCGGCTCACCAAAGGTGAATGCCTCCATTTTCGGGGCGCTGGCGGTCATTTTTTTTGCCGCAGGTTGCGGTGTTTTCCCTTTTTTCTTGCTCATCAGTAAAACTCCAGAATGGTGGATGTCAGCGGGGTGCTGATACCGGCGGTGAGTGGCTCATTTAACAGGGCGTGCATGGTCGCCCAGGCGAGGTCGGCGTGGCTGGCTTCCTCGCTGCGGCTGGCCTCATAAGTGGCGCTGCGTCCGCTGCTGGTCATGGTCTTGCGGATAGCCATAAACGAGCTGGTGATGTCGGTGGCGCTGACGTCATATTCCAGACAGCCACGGCGGATAACGTCTTTTGCCTTGAGCACCATTGCGGTTTTCATTTCCGGCGTGTAGCGGATATCGCGCGCGGCGGGATAGAACGAGCGCACGAGCTGGAACACGCCGACACCGAGGCCGGTGGCATCAATTCCGATGTATTCGACGTTGTATTTTTCGGTGAGTTTGCGGATGGATTCCGCCTGGGTGGCAAAGTCCATGCCTTTCCACTGGTGACGCTCAAGTATTCTGAATTTGCCACCGGCCACCACCGGCGGTGCCAGTACCACGCATCCGGCGCTGTCGCCACGGTGTGACGGGTCGTAACCAATCCATACCGGACGTGAGCCGAACGGATTTGCGGCAAACGGCGCATAGTCTTCCCATTCTTCCAGCGTGTCGACCATGCAGCGTTGCAGCTCCTCGAACGGGAATACCGACGCCTTGTCGTCAACAAATTCACACATGAACAGGTTTTTAAAATCGTCGGCGCTGTTTTCGCGTTTGAGCTGCTCAATGTCGAACAGCGTGCAGCCGCCTTTCAGTGCGTCCTCAATGGTGACAATCTGCCGCCACTGGCCGTCCGCACAGAGAAGACCTCCGGCAAGGGCGTTATGACTGACGTCGATTTCCACGCGTTCGGCGGCGCTGGCGCGTCCCCGGTTGAACAGTTCACCCGACCAGAATGGGTAGGCGTCGTGCGCCAGCGTGGACGGGGTGGAGAAATAGGTCGAGCGCAGGTGGCTCTGTGAGGCCATACCTGATGCCACCTTACGCAGTACCTGAAAATTCGGGATCCAGAAAATCTCGTCGACGTACAGGTCGCCGTTATGGCTCTGCGCGGTGTTGGAGTTGGTGCCGAGAAAAATCAGTTTTGCGCCGTTATTGCCCAGGACAATCGGGTCACCGGTCAGGTCAACGTCAACCAGCCGGGCAAAGGCGATGATGTATTCGCGGAACACATACGCCTGCGTTTTACTGGCCGACAGAAAAATCTGGTTATGACCGGTTTTCAGGGCGCGCAGCAGCGCCTCGCGGGAAAAATAAAACGTCGCGCCAATCTGGCGGGATTTCAGGATATCGCGGATGCGGTGCTCAAGCCCTGCGCGATACCAGTGCAACTGATAGTCGAAAGACTGCTCAAAGAAAATCTGCTCCAGCTTTTCGATGGCTTCGTCACTGAAAAAATTCTTTTTCGGTTTGCGACGCCCGCCTTTGTTGCGGTTAGCGACGTTCGGATTAAGGTCTGCCTCGTTGCCGGTCTGGCTGTAGCGGTTTACCCGTGCCAGTCGTTCAATCTGGCGTCCCAGCAGGTCAATTTCCTTGAAGTCACCGCCGGTTTTCTGCGGTTTGATGATGAGCTGGGTCAGCCGCGCTTCCAGGCTCATTTCGACACGGCTGATGGGGGCAACGCTGTCCCAGCCGTCGCGCTGTTTCCAGCTCTGCACCGTCGGGCGTTTCATCTGCAATATGGCGGCAATCTGCGGCACGGAAAACCCCTGCCAGTACAGCAGCGCCGCCTGACGACGCGGGTCGTGTAAAAGAGTGGTGTCTGTGGTGATGGTCATGAATACCTCGCCGTGATGAATACACGGCAAGGCTACTGAGTCGCGCCCCGCGATTCGCTAAGGTGCTGTTGTGTCAGTGATAAGCCATCCGGGACTGATGGCGGAGGATGCGCATCGTCGGGAAACTGATGCCGACATGTGACTCCTCTAATCACTATTCAGGACTCCTGACAATGGCAAAAAAAGTCTCAAAATTCTTTCGTATCGGCGTTGAGGGTGACACCTGTGACGGGCGTGTCATCAGTGCGCAGGATATTCAGGAAATGGCCGAAACCTTTGACCCGCGAGTCTATGGTTGCCGTATTAACCTGGAACATCTGCGCGGCATCCTGCCTGACGGCATTTTTAAACGTTATGGCGATGTGGCCGAACTGAAGGCCGAAAAGATTGACGATGATTCGGCGCTGAAAGGCAAATGGGCGCTGTTTGCGAAAATCACCCCGACCGATGACCTTATCGCGATGAACAAGGCCGCGCAGAAGGTCTATACCTCAATGGAAATTCAGCCGAACTTTGCCAACACCGGCAAATGTTATCTGGTGGGGCTGGCCGTCACCGATGACCCGGCAAGCCTCGGCACGGAATACCTGGAATTCTGCCGCACGGCAAAACACAACCCCCTGAACCGCTTCAAATTAAGCCCTGAAAACCTGATTTCAGTGGCAACGCCTGTTGAGCTGGAATTTGAAGACCTGCCTGAAACCGTGTTCACCGCCCTGACCGAAAAGGTGAAATCCATTTTTGGCCGCAAACAGGCCAGCGATGACGCCCGTCTGAATGACGTGCATGAAGCGGTGACCGCTGTTGCTGAACATGTGCAGGAAAAGCTGAGCGCCACTGAGCAGCGACTCGCTGAGATGGAAACCGCCTTTTCCGCACTTAAGCAGGATGTGACTGACAGGGCGGATGAAACCAGTCAGGCATTCACCCGCCTGAAAAACAGTCTCGACCACACCGAAAGTCTGACCCAGCAGCGCCGCAGCAAGGCCACCGGTGGTGGCGGTGACGCCCTGATGACGAACTGCTGACCGGCGTCAGTCAGTCCGGGAAAACCTTCACGATTAACCCTTAATTTCAGGAAAAACTATGCGCCAGGAAACCCGCTTTAAATTTAATGCCTACCTGTCCCGTGTTGCCGAGCTGAACGGCATCGACGCCGGTGATGTGTCGAAAAAATTCACCGTTGAACCGTCGGTCACCCAGACCCTGATGAACACCATGCAGGAGTCCTCTGACTTTCTGACCCGCATCAATATTGTGCCGGTCAGCGAAATGAAAGGGGAAAAAATTGGCATCGGTGTCACCGGCTCCATCGCCAGCACCACCGACACCGCCGGTGGCACCGAGCGTCAGCCGAAGGACTTCTCGAAGCTGGCGTCAAACAAGTACGAATGCGACCAGATTAACTTCGATTTTTATATCCGCTACAAAACGCTGGACCTGTGGGCGCGTTATCAGGATTTCCAGCTCCGTATCCGTAACGCCATTATCAAACGCCAGTCCCTTGATTTCATCATGGCCGGTTTTAACGGCGTGAAGCGTGCCGAAACCTCTGACCGCAGCAGCAATCCGATGCTGCAGGATGTGGCGGTCGGCTGGCTGCAGAAATACCGCAATGAAGCCCCGGCGCGCGTGATGAGCAAGGTCACTGACGAGGAAGGCCGCACCACCTCTGAGGTCATCCGCGTGGGTAAGGGCGGTGATTATGTAAGCCTCGATGCACTGGTGATGGATGCGACCAACAACCTGATTGAACCTTGGTATCAGGAAGACCCTGACCTTGTGGTGATTGTGGGGCGTCAGCTACTGGCGGACAAGTATTTCCCTATCGTCAACAAGGAGCAGGATAACAGCGAGATGCTGGCCGCTGACGTCATCATCAGCCAGAAACGCATCGGTAACCTGCCGGCGGTACGCGTCCCGTACTTCCCGGCGGATGCGATGCTCATCACGAAGCTGGAAAACCTGTCCATCTACTACATGGATGACAGCCATCGCCGCGTGATTGAGGAAAACCCGAAACTCGACCGCGTGGAGAACTACGAGTCAATGAACATTGATTACGTGGTGGAAGACTACGCCGCCGGTTGTCTGGTGGAAAAAATCAAGGTCGGTGATTTCTCCACACCGGCTAAAGCGACCGCAGAGCCGGGAGCGTAACCGATGACGAGTCCCGCACAGCGCCACATGATGCGGGTCTCGGCAGCGATGACCGCGCAGCGGAAAGCCGCCCCGCTGCGACATGCAACTGTCTATGAGCAGATGCTGGTCAAGCTGGCCGCAGACCAGCGCACACTGAAAGCGATTTATTCAAAAGAGCTGAAGGCCGCGAAAAAACGCGAACTGCTGCCGTTCTGGTTGCCGTGGGTGAACGGCGTGCTGGACCAGGGCAAAGGTGCACAGGATGACATTCTGATGACGGTCATGCTGTGGCGTCTGGATACCGGCGATATTGCCGGTGCGCTGGAGATTGCCCGTTATGCCCTGAAGTACGGTCTGACCATGCCGGGTAAACACCGACGCACCCCGCCGTACATGTTCACCGAGGAGGTGGCGCTCGCGGCCATGCGCGCTCACGCTGCCGGTGAGTCTGTGGATACCCGCCTGCTGACGGAGACCCTTGAACTGACCGCCACGGCTGACATGCCTGATGAAGTGCGCGCAAAGCTGCACAAAATCACCGGTCTGTTTCTGCGTGACGCTGGTGATGCCGCAGGTGCGCTGGCGCACCTGCAACGTGCGACACAGCTCGACTGTCAGGCAGGCGTCAAAAAAGAGATTGAACGACTGGAGCGGGAACTGAAACCGAAGCCGGAGCCACAGCCAAAAGCGGCCACCCGCGCCCCGCGTAAGACCCGGAGTGCGACACCGGCAAAACGTGGACGCCCGAAAAAGAAAGCCAGTTAACAACCGAATGCGCCCCGCGCCAGGGCGGCACGCCGGTCAGTGAGGGTGAATCACCTGACACTGCACCGGCGTCCACCGCCCGACTTTTCAGAGGTAGTCATGATGACGCTGATTATTCCGCGAAAGGAGGCTCCCGTGTCCGGTGAGGGTACGGTGGTCATCCCGCAACCGGCAGGCGACGAGCCGGTGATTAAAAACACGTTCTTTTTTCCCGATATCGACCCGAAGCGCGTCCGGGAACGTATGCGCCTTGAGCAGACCGTCGCCCCCGCCCGTCTGCGTGAGGCCATCAAGTCAGGCATGGCGGAGACGAATGCGGAGCTGTACGAGTACCGCGAACAGAAAATTGCCGCCGGTTTTACGCGTCTGGCGGACGTTCCGGCGGACGACATCGACGGTGAAAGCATCAAAGTTTTTTACTACGAGCGCGCCGTGTGTGCGATGGCGACCGCGTCGCTTTATGAGCGTTATCGCGGCGTGGATGCCAGTGCGAAAGGCGACAAGAAGGCCGACAGCATTGACAGCACCATTGATGAGCTGTGGCGGGATATGCGCTGGGCAGTGGCGCGCATCCAGGGCAAGCCGCGCTGCATCGTGAGTCAAATCTGATGAAGACCTTTGCGCTACAGGGCGACACGCTCGACGCCATTTGTGTCCGGTATTACGGGCGCACTGAGGGCGTGGTTGAGACCGTGCTCGCCGCAAATCCGGGACTGGCTGAACTGGGTGCGGTGCTGCCACACGGCACCGCCGTCGAACTGCCCGACGTTCAGACCGCGCCCGTGGCTGAAACTGTCAATCTGTGGGAGTAACGCATGACAGCAGAAGAAAAAAGCGTCCTGTCGCTTTTCATGATTGGGGTGCTGATTGTTGTCGGCAAGGTGCTTGCCGGTGGTGAACCCATCACCCCGCGTCTGTTTATCGGGCGCATGTTGCTCGGTGGTTTTGTCTCGATGGTTGCCGGTGTTGTTCTGGTGCAGTTTCCTGACCTGTCACTGCCTGCGGTGTGCGGCATCGGCTCCATGCTGGGTATCGCCGGTTATCAGGTGATTGAGATTGCCATTCAGCGCCGCTTTAAGGGCAGGGGGAAACCGTAATGCCGGTCATTAACACGCATCAGAATATCGCCGCCTTTCTCGACATGCTGGCCGTGTCCGAAGGGACGGCAAACCATCCGCTGACGAAAAACCGGGGCTATGACGTGATAGTCACCGGACTGGACGGGAAGCCGGAAATTTTCACCGACTACAGTGACCACCCGTTCGCGCATGGCCGACCGGCGAAGGTGTTTAACCGTCGCGGTGAAAAGTCCACGGCATCCGGTCGCTATCAGCAGCTTTACCTGTTCTGGCCGCACTACCGCAAACAGCTTGCCCTGCCGGATTTCAGTCCGTTGTCACAGGACAGGCTCGCCATTCAGTTGATCCGCGAACGCGGTGCACTGGATGACATCCGGGCGGGACGCATTGAGCGCGCTATTTCACGCTGTCGCAATATCTGGGCGTCCCTGCCGGGAGCCGGTTACGGTCAGCGTGAGCATTCACTGGAAAAACTGGTCACCGTCTGGCGTACCGCTGGCGGCGTACCGGCTTAAACGGAGTAAACACCATGAAGAAATTATCCCTTTCACTGATGCTGAACGTGTCGCTGGCGCTGATGCTGGCACTGTCCCTGATTTACCCGCAGAGCGTGGCCGTCAGTTTTGTCGCCGCCTGGGCGATTCTGGCGACGGTTATCTGTGTGGTTGCCGGTGGTGTCGGCGTGTATGCCACAGAGTATGTACTGGAGCGCTACGGGCGGGAGCTGTCGCCGGAATCGCTGGCCGTGAAGATTGTCGCGTCGCTGTTTTTGCAGCCGGTGCCGTGGCGCAGACGGGCGGCGGCTCTGGTGGTGATGGTGGCGACGTTTATCTCGCTGGTCGCTGCCGGGTGGATTTTTACTGCGCTGATTTACCTCGTGGCGTTGGTGTTTTTCCGGCTGATACGTAAAGCCTGTCGTCAGCGTCTTGAGGGGCGGGAATTATGTCAAAGCTGATGATTGTGCTGGTCGTGTTGTTATCGCTGGCGGTGGCGGGGCTGTTTCTGGCGAAGCATGAAAACGCCAGCCTGCGCACCTCACTGGACAGGGCGAACAGCGTCGCCAGCGGGCAGCAGACGACCATCACCATGCTGAAAAATCAGCTTCATGTTGCACTCACCAGGGCAGACAAAAACGAGCTGGCGCAGGTGGCACTGCGTCAGGAACTGGAGAACGCCGCGAAGCGTGAAGCACTGCGCGAGAAAACCATCACGAGGTTACTTAATGAAAACGAGGATTTTCGCCGCTGGTATGGCGCTGACCTGCCTGATGCTGTGCGCCGGTTGCACCAGCGCCCCGCCTGCACCGACGCCAGTGATTGTCCACAACGCCTGCCCGAAAGTGAGTCTTTGCCCGATGCCGGGCAGTGACCCGGAGACGAACGGCGATTTAAGTGCCGATAGCCGGCAGCTTGAGAACGCGCTGGCACGCTGTGCCAGCCAGGTAAAAATGATTAAACACTGTCAGGACGAAAACGATGCTCAAACCCGACAGCCTGCGCAGGGCGCTGACTGATGCCGTCACGGTGCTGAAAACTAACCCCGATATGCTGCGGATATTCGTGGATAACGGGAGTATTGCCTCCACACTGGCGACGTCGCTGTCATTCGAAAAGCGTTACACGCTCAATGTGATTGTGACCGACTTTACCGGTGATTTTGACCTGCTCATCGTGCCGGTGCTGGCGTGGCTGCGGGAAAATCAGCCCGACATCATGACCACTGACGAAGGTCAGAAAAAGGGCTTCACGTTTTATGCAGACATCAACAATGACAGCAGCTTTGATATCAGCATCAGCCTGATGCTGACCGAGCGCACGCTGGTCAGTGAGGTGGACGGCGCGCTGCATGTGAAGAATATCCCGGAACCCACGCCGCCGGAGCCGGCCACCCGCCCGATGGAGCTTTATATCAATGGCGAACTGGTGAGCAAGTGGGATGAATGAGTTTAAGCGTTTTGAAGACCGGCTGGCGGGACTTATTGAATCGCTGTCACCGTCAGGGCGTCGGCGACTGAGCGCCGAACTGGCGAAACGTCTGCGTCAGAGTCAGCAGCGTCGGGTGATGGCACAGAAAGCCCCGGACGGCACACCCTACGCACCACGCCAGCAGCAGAGCGCCAGAAAAAAGACCGGTCGCGTTAAGCGAAAAATGTTTGCGAAACTTATCACCAGTCGTTTTTTGCATATCCGCGCCAGCCCTGAACAGGCATCAATGGAGTTTTACGGCGGGAAGTCACCGAAAATCGCCAGTGTGCATCAGTTCGGTCTGTCGGAAGAAAACCGGAAAGACGGTAAGAAAATTGATTATCCGGCGCGTCCTCTGCTCGGCTTTACCGGTGAGGATGTGCAGATGATTGAAGAGATTATCCTGGCTCACCTCGACCGTTAGTTGTGCCATTCCCGACACCTCATCGTTACATTGCCGCCGGTATGACCCGGCGGCATCCTTCCCGTTATGAACACTCTCGCAAATATCCAGGAACTCGCGCGCGCACTGCGCAACATGATTCGTACCGGCCTTGTCGTCGAAACCAACCTTAAAGCCGGTCGCTGCCGTGTGCAGACCGGTGGCATGTGCACTGACTGGCTTCAGTGGCTGACCCATCGTGCCGGACGTTCGCGCACATGGTGGGCACCTTCCGTGGGGGAACAGGTGCTGATTCTGGCTGTGGGCGGTGAACTCGACACGGCGTTCGTTCTGCCGGGGATTTATTCCGGCGATAACCCCGCGCCGTCTGCGTCGGCGGATGCCCTGCATATCCGTTTCCCTGACGGGGCGGTGATTGAGTATGAACCCGAAACCAGTGCACTCACGGTAAGCGGAATTAAAACGGTCAGCGTGACGGCTTCTGATTCTGTTACTGCCACGGTGCCGGTGGTCATGGTGAAAGCATCAACCCGCGTCACCCTGGACACACCGGAGGTGGTCTGCACCAACAGGCTGATTACCGGCACGCTGGAAGTGCAGAAGGGCGGGACGATGCGCGGCAACATTGAACACACCGGCGGTGAACTCTCATCAAACGGTAAGGTACTGCATACCCACAAACACCCAGGAGACAGCGGCGGCACAACCGGGAGTCCTCTATGACAGCACGTTATCTCGGAATGAATCGCAGTGATGGCCTGACTGTCACTGACCTTGAGCATATCAGCCAGAGTATCGGCGATATCCTGCGCACACCGGTCGGCTCACGGGTGATGCGTCGTGATTACGGCTCGTTGCTGGCATCAATGATTGACCAGCCGCAGACCTCGGCGCTTGAGTTGCAGATTAAGGTCGCCTGTTACATGGCGGTGCTGAAATGGGAACCCCGCGTCACCCTGTCATCCGTCACCACTGAGCGCAGTTTTGACGGGCGAATGACGGTCACGTTAACCGGTCAGCACAACGACACCGGCCAGCCACTTTCGTTAACCATCCCTGTGAGTTGAAACCATGCCGATTATCGACCTGAACCAGCTACCCGCACCGGATGTGGTCGAGGAGCTGGACTTTGAAACCATTCTTGCCGAACGCAAGGCGACACTGATTTCCCTTTACCCGGAAGACCAGCAGGAGGCGGTCGCCCGTACCCTGACGCTGGAATCCGAGCCTCTCGTCAAACTGCTGGAGGAAAACGCTTATCGTGAGCTTATCTGGCGTCAGCGTGTGAATGAGGCCGCACGGGCGGTGATGCTGGCCTGTGCCGCCGGTAATGACCTTGATGTGATTGGTGCCAATTACAACACCACGCGCCTGATTATCACTCCGGCAGATGATTCGACTATCCCGCCGACACCGGCAGTGATGGAATCTGACACCGATTATCGTCTGCGTATTCAGCAGGCCTTTGAAGGTTTAAGCGTCGCCGGGTCGGTGGGTGCCTATCAGTATCATGGTCGCAGTGCTGACGGGCGTGTCGCGGATATCTCTGTTACCAGTCCGTCTCCGGCCTGCGTCACCATCTCCGTGCTGTCACGTGAAAATAACGGTGTGGCATCCGAAGACCTGCTGGCTGTGGTGCGTAACGCCCTTAATGGCGAGGACGTCAGGCCGGTGGCTGACCGTGTGACCGTGCAGTCTGCCGCCATTGTTGAATACCAGATAAACGCCACGCTGTATCTTTACCCTGGTCCAGAAAGCGAACCCATCCGCGCTGCTGCCGTGAAAAAACTGGAAGCGTACATCACGGCACAGCACCGGCTGGGGCGCGACATCCGTCTGTCTGCCATTTATGCCGCTTTGCATGTGGAAGGCGTGCAGCGTGTCGAACTGGCTGCACCGCTGGCCGACATCGTGCTTAACAATACGCAGGCGTCTTTCTGCACCGAATACAGCGTCGTGACCGGAGGCTCGGATGAGTGATTCGCGCCTGCTGCCAACCGGCTCATCGCCGCTTGAAGTTGCCGCCGCAAAAGCCTGTGCGGAAATTGAAAAAACGCCGGTCAGTATTCGTGAGCTGTGGAACCCGGACACCTGCCCGGCAAATCTGCTGCCGTGGCTGGCGTGGTCATTTTCGGTCGACAGGTGGGATGAAAAGTGGCCGGAAGCGACAAAACGCGCCGTTATCCGCGATGCCTATTTCATCCACTGTCATAAAGGCACTGTCGGCGCAATCCGGCGTGTGGTGGAGCCGCTCGGCTATCTCATTAACGTAAAGGAATGGTGGGAGACAAACGACCCGCCCGGAACCTTCCGCCTTGATATCGGCGTACTGGAAAGCGGCATCACGGAGGAGATGTATCTGGAAATGGAACGGCTTATTGCCGATGCCAAACCCGCAAGTCGCCACCTTATCGGTCTGAACATTATCCAGGACATTCCCGGCTGTCTGTATACAGGCGGTGTGGTCTGTGATGGTGATGTTATTACTGTTTATCCCGGATAAGTGAGAAACAATGAGCACGAAATTTAAAACCGTTATCACTACTGCCGGAGCCGCGAAGCTGGCAGCCGCCACTGTTCCCGGCGGGAAAAAAGTAAACCTGTCTGCAATGGCTGTGGGTGACGGTAATGGCCAATTGCCGGTGCCGGATGCCGGTCAGACGAAACTGGTGCATGAAGTCTGGCGTCATGCCCTGAATAAAGTCAGTGTGGATAACAAGAATAAAAACTATATCGTGGCTGAACTGGTTGTTCCGCCAGAAGTGGGCGGCTTCTGGATGCGTGAGCTTGGTCTGTATGACGATGCCGGAACACTGATTGCGGTATCCAACATGGCAGAAAGCTATAAGCCAGAACTGGCTGAAGGCTCCGGACGTGCGCAGACCTGCCGCATGGTTATTATTCTCAGCAACGTGGCGTCCGTTGAGCTGAGTATTGATGCCAGCACAGTGATGGCGACGCAGGATTACGTCGATGACAAAATCGCAGAGCATGAGCAGTCCCGCCGCCATCCTGACGCCACGCTGACAGAAAAAGGTTTTACTCAGTTAAGCAGTGCAACAAACAGCACCAGTGAAAAGCAGGCTGCAACGCCAAAGGCAGTAAAAGCAGCCTATGACAATGCTGAGAAACGTCTGCAGAAAGACCAGAACGGTGGCGATATTCCAGATAAGGACGCTTTTCTGGACAATGTTGGCGTTACCAGCCTGACGTTTATGAAAAACAATGGCGAAATGCCGCTTGATGCTGATCTGAATACATTTGGTCCCGTTAAGGCTTATCTGGGAATCTGGTCTAAAGCTACCTCAACTAACGCAACACTGGAGAAAAATTTCCCGGAAGATAATGCTGTCGGTGTGCTTGAGGTTTTTGCTGCCGGCAATTTTGCAGGTACGCAACGCTTCACCACGAGAGACGGCAATGTATACATACGCAGACTCGCCAATAAGTGGAATGGCTCTGATGGTCCGTGGGGCATATGGCGTCACACTCAATCAGCTACCCGCCCTTTGAGTACGACTATAGACCTGAATACGCTTGGAGCCGCCGAACATCTTGGTTTATGGCGTAACAGTAGCTCGGCTATAGCTTCATATGAACGCAATTATCCAGAGGAAGGCGGCTTTGCTCAGGGGATGCTTGAGATCCTCGAAGGCGGAAATTATGGAAGAACGCAACGTTATACCACTCGCCGTGGAAATATGTATGTCCGCTGCCTTGCGGCAAGCTGGGATGCATCAAATCCGCAGTGGGAACCGTGGTTAAGAGTCGGTCATCAGTCAGAGAGTCGTTATTACGAAGGTGATTTGAATGATGTAACCTCACCAGGTATTTACAGCGTTACAGGTAAAGCGACCAACGGTCCAGTACTGGACGGAAACGGCGTGACTGTACTCGGCATTCTGGAAGTGTTGAGGCGGTTTGATGGTGTTAATGTATGGCAGCGTTATACAACTGCCGGAACAGGTACAACCCTTAAAGGCCGCACCTTTGAGCGCGTCTTTACCGGCAGCTCATGGAGCGAATGGCGGGAAGTCTACACCTCGTATTCACTTCCCCTGAATCTGGGTATCGGCGGTGCTGTGGCAAAGCTCACCAGCCTGGACTGGCAGACCTACGATTTTGTGCCGGGCAGTCTGATAACCGTTAGGCTGGATAATATGACCAATATTCCCGACGGTATGGACTGGGGCGTCATTGATGGCAACCTGATAAACATCGCAGTTGGTCCGAGTGATGATTCCGGTACGGGGCGCTCAATGCATGTATGGCGCAGCACTGTAAGTAAAGCGAACTACCGATTTTTTATGGTGCGTATTTCAGGAAATCCGGGAAGCCGCACGATCACAGCAAGACGAGTACCAATCATTGACGAAGCCCAGACATGGGGCGCGAAACAGACATTCAGTGCTGGCCTTTCTGGTGAACTGTCCGGCAATGCGGCGACAGCAACAAAGCTGAAAACAGCCCGTAAAATTAATAACGTTTCGTTTGATGGAACATCAGATATTAACCTGACGCCGAAAAATATTGGTGCATTTGCTTCAGGAAAAACAGGAGACACCGTTGCGAATGATAAAGCCGTTGGGTGGAACTGGAGTAGCGGAGCCTATAACGCAACTACTGGTGGGGCATCAACGTTAATTCTTCATTTTAATATCGGTGAAGGAAGTTGTCCCGCCGCCCAGTTCCGCGTTAATTATAAGAACGGCGGTATTTTTTATCGTTCTGCTCGTGACGGTTACGGATTCGAGGCTGACTGGTCTGAGTTTTATACCACAACGCGAAAACCTACAGCGGGAGATGTCGGTGCACTGCCGTTATCTGGTGGTCAATTGAATGGTGCTCTGGGTATAGGAACATCCAGTGCTCTTGGCGGTAATTCGATTGTTTTGGGTGATAATGACACGGGCTTTAAACAAAATGGTGATGGTAATCTGGATGTTTATGCTAATAGCGTCCATGTTATGCGCTTTGTCTCGGGAAGTATTCAAAGTAATAAAACCATAAATATTACGGGGCGTGTTAATCCCTCGGATTACGGTAACTTTGATTCCCGCTATGTCCGGGATATCCGGCTTGGTGGTGCTGCCACATACAAACCTGCGAACAATGGCATGACATGGACACATCAGGCACCGTCCGGGTGTGTATATTCCGGCATTATTGTTCAGGATACCGGCTCAAACTCTGCCGATAACATTGGTGGTGTATATTACAGACCGGTTCAGAAATACATTAACGGGACATGGTATAACGTGGCGCAGGTATAATTTATGCAGCATTTAAAAAATATTACGGCGGGTAATCCAAAAACGGTTGAACAATATCAATTGACAAAGGGTTTTGATGTTGTCTGGTTTTTTTCAGAAGATGGTAAGAACTGGTACGAAGAACAAAAGTATTTTGCTGATGACACGATAAAAATAGCGTACGACAAAGATAATATTATCCGCTATGTGGAAAAGGATGTGACAGCTATCAGACCGGATGGATTAAGTGTTGTTGAAGTGGCGGATATTACTGCTAACCGACGGGCGGACATTTCAGGGGGCTGGATGTTTAAGGACGGCAAAGTGATTAAACGCATTTATACGGCAGAGGAATTGCTGCAGCAGGCAGAAAACCGGAAAGCCAGACTTCTTGCAGATGCTGAATCCGTGATTTTGCCGCTGGAGCGCGCGGTCAGACTGAACATGGCAACAGATGAGGAGCGTAGCCGACTGGATGCATGGGAGCGTTACAGCGTTCTGGTCAGTCGTGTGGATCCTGCAAATCCTGAATGGCCGGAAATGCCGCAATAAGTTGTATGATCTCTGGAGTGAGCAAACATATCTATGGCACAGAGTAAAGCCTAATCTGACAGGCCGCTCTGTGTCTGGAGTAGATTTTAGTAAAGCATTATTTTATTAGTGCAAATTCTAATCAATACATTTTATGTATATGATATCCTGCAGACTTTAATGACTTGGTTTAGGCTAACCAGATAACACTGAAGGAATATTTTTGATAATTAAGGTGCGGTATGTTTACTAAGCGACGATTAAAAAATATTAACTGGGAGGCAAGTTCAGTGATTCTTGCTATGGTTCTCTTTGTTGGAAATATATTTTATACAAATCATCGTGATGATATAAGCATGGAGGCTGAGAGGGACAGTATCAGAACAATGTTTGCATATGAAATCGCTAATAACCATCGCGCTCTCACTTTTCTTGATAAAACGAGATATATTGGCTTTGACGAAAATTCGGAGCATTTTGTTGGCGAGCCTTTTGCCATTAATGTCAAATCATTAGGGGGGCCTCGCTTACAGATTGCATTAAACCAGACTGATAAAGTGTTTAAATCCTACTTCAGCGAATTAAGTAAGCTTGATAAAGAGGATGTTACTCTTCTTATGGACTATTACCATGAGCAAAGCATCCTGCTGGAGCGTGTAAAATCTACGTTACAGAAGATGAAAAGTGGTAATGATATTAAAGTTGATATTGATGGTTACTTATTAGAAGAACACTTCATGAATGAGCTTAATCTTTCTAATATTTTGCTTAAACGCTATAGTCATTTGTTGTCACAACACGCCAAAGAACATAAAACAAAAGATTTACATAATTGATAATCTGCTAATGGTTATTCATGGGGTAACTATGTTTTATATGTAATCCAACTCAGATGAATTATTGATTCTGGATAATAACCGCAGAGCGGCATATACCCTGACAGGCAAATGTCCGCTTCTTGTTCAAAGCAGACCGTCAGATTTGATAACTTTTGGGCTATGTAAATTGTCAGTCGGAAAATGAGTGAGTTCAAATCAGGACAGGCGGGCGAATTGCCCGCCTTTTCTTTATCTGTTGTTTCATCCACTGACCAACCAGGTCAAATAGCGTCTCATGCTCTGCACAACAGAAAATAGTTGCACCCATTAACCACGGAGTTAAACGGATGAGTGACTATCATCACGGCGTGCAGGTGCTGGAGATTAACGACGGCACCCGCGTCATTTCCACCGTATCCACTGCCATTGTCGGCATGATCTGCACGGCCAGCGATGCGGATGCGGAAACCTTCCCCCTCAATAAACCTGTGCTGATTACCAATGTGCAGAGCGCAATTGCAAAGGCCGGTAAAAAAGGCACGCTGGCGGCATCGTTGCAGGCCATCGCAGACCAGTCAAAACCGGTCACCGTTGTCGTGCGTGTGGAAGACGGCACCGGCGACGACGAAGAAACGAAACTCGCGCAGACCGTTTCCAATATCATCGGCACCACCGACGAAAACGGTCAGTACACCGGACTGAAAGCCCTGCTGGCGGCGGAGTCGGTTACCGGTGTTAAACCGCGTATTCTTGGTGTGCCGGGACTGGACACCAAAGAGGTGGCGGTTGCACTGGCATCCGTCTGTCAGAAGCTGCGCGCTTTCGGGTATATCAGCGCATGGGGCTGTAAAACCATTTCCGAGGTGAAAGCCTACCGCCAGAATTTCAGCCAGCGTGAGCTGATGGTCATCTGGCCGGATTTCCTCGCATGGGATACGGTCACCAGTACCACCGCCACCGCGTATGCCACCGCCCGTGCGCTGGGTCTGCGTGCCAAAATCGACCAGGAGCAGGGCTGGCATAAAACGCTGTCCAACGTCGGGGTGAACGGTGTTACCGGCATCAGCGCATCTGTATTCTGGGATTTGCAGGAGTCCGGCACCGATGCTGACCTGCTTAACGAGTCAGGCGTCACAACGCTGATTCGCCGTGACGGTTTCCGCTTCTGGGGTAACCGTACCTGCTCTGATGACCCGCTGTTCCTCTTTGAAAACTACACCCGCACCGCGCAGGTGCTGGCCGACACGATGGCTGAGGCGCATATGTGGGCGGTGGACAAGCCTATCACCGCAACGCTGATTCGCGACATCGTTGACGGCATCAATGCCAAATTCCGTGAGCTGAAAACAAACGGCTATATCGTGGATGCGACCTGCTGGTTCAGCGAAGAATCCAACGATGCGGAAACCCTCAAGGCCGGAAAACTGTATATCGACTACGACTATACTCCGGTGCCTCCTCTCGAAAACCTGACCCTGCGCCAGCGTATTACCGATAAATACCTGGCAAATCTGGTCACCTCGGTTAACAGCAATTAAGGAGCCTGACCGATGGCAATGCCGCGCAAACTCAAGTTAATGAACGTCTTTCTGAACGGCTACAGCTATCAGGGCGTTGCAAAGTCCGTCACGCTGCCAAAACTGACCCGTAAGCTCGAAAACTATCGCGGTGCGGGGATGAACGGCAGCGCACCGGTAGACCTCGGCCTTGATGACGATGCGCTGTCAATGGAGTGGTCGCTCGGGGGCTTCCCGGATTCGGTTATCTGGGAGCTTTACGCCGCAACCGGTGTGGATGCTGTGCCGATTCGTTTTGCAGGCTCTTACCAGCGTGACGATACCGGCGAAACGGTGGCCGTTGAAGTGGTCATGCGTGGACGTCAGAAAGAAATCGACACCGGCGAGGGTAAACAGGGAGAAGACACCGAGTCGAAAATCTCCGTGGTCTGCACCTATTTCCGGCTGACGATAGACGGTAAGGAGCTGGTCGAAATCGACACCATCAACATGATTGAGAAGGTGAACGGCGTCGACCGGCTGGAGCAACACCGCCGCAATATCGGCCTGTGATTTTCATCCGGTCAGCCTGGCTGACCGGTTAACCCCGATTCAGAAGTGAGAAAACCATGAACAAAGAAAACGTCATTACCCTGGACAATCCGGTCAAACGTGGTGAGCAGGTTATCGAACAGGTCACGCTGATGAAACCCAATGCCGGGACGCTGCGCGGTGTCAGTCTGGCTGCAGTCGCGAACTCCGAAGTCGATGCACTGATTAAAGTGCTGCCGCGCATGACGGCACCGATGCTGACCGAGCAGGAAGTCGCCGCGCTGGAACTGCCTGACCTTGTGGCGCTGGCCGGTAAGGTGGTCGGTTTTTTGTCGCCGAACTCGGTGCAGTGACGTTTCCGAAAAATCTCTCGGTCGATGACCTGATGGCGGATGTGGCAGTGATATTTCACTGGCCGCCATCAGAACTGTATCCCATGAGCCTGACCGAACTCATCACATGGCGCGAAAAGGCGCTCCGGCGAAGCGGAAACACGAATGAGTAACAATGTAAAATTACAGGTATTGCTCAGGGCTGTTGACCAGGCATCCCGCCCGTTTAAATCCATCCGCACAGCGAGCAAGTCGCTGTCGGGGGATATCCGGGAAACACAAAAATCACTGCGCGAGCTGAACGGTCACGCATCCCGTATTGAGGGATTTCGCAAGACCAGTGCGCAGCTCGCCGTGACTGGTCATGCACTTGAAAAGGCACGGCAGGAAGCCGAAGCCCTTGCCACACAGTTTAAAAACACAGAACGTCCGACCCGTGCTCAGGCGAAAGTGCTGGAATCCGCAAAGCGAGCGGCGGAGGACTTACAGGCGAAATATAACCGCCTGACGGATTCCGTTAAACGCCAGCAGCGGGAACTGGCCGCTGTGGGAATTAATACCCGCAATCTTGCACATGATGAGCAGGGACTGAAAAACCGTATCAGTGAAACCACCGCACAGCTTAACCGGCAGCGTGACGCGCTGGCGCGTGTCAGTGCGCAACAGGCAAAACTTAACGCAGTAAAACAGCGTTATCAGGCCGGAAAGGAACTGGCCGGAAATATGGCCTCAGTGGGCGCTGCCGGTGTGGGGATTGCTGCTGCGGGAACGATGGCCGGAGTTAAGTTGCTGATGCCCGGTTATGAGTTTGCGCAGAAAAACTCAGAATTGCAGGCCGTGCTAGGTGTGGCAAAAGACTCCGCCGAAATGACCGCACTACGCAAACAGGCGCGCCAGCTCGGCGACAATACCGCCGCCTCGGCGGATGATGCGGCCGGTGCACAGATAATCATCGCGAAAGCGGGTGGGGATGTTGATGCCATTCAGGCGGCAACGCCGGTCACGCTGAATATGGCGCTGGCGAACCGCCGCACGATGGAAGAAAACGCCGCCCTGCTGATGGGGATGAAATCCGCCTTTCAGCTTTCAAACGATAAGGTCGCTCATATCGGGGATGTTCTCTCCATGACGATGAACAAAACCGCCGCCGATTTTGACGGCATGAGCGATGCGCTGACCTATGCCGCACCTGTGGCAAAAAATGCCGGTGTCAGCATTGAAGAAACCGCCGCAATGGTCGGGGCGCTGCATGATGCAAAAATCACAGGCTCAATGGCGGGGACGGGAAGCCGTGCCGTGTTAAGCCGCCTGCAGGCACCGACGGGAAAAGCATGGGATGCACTCAAAGAGCTTGGAGTGAAAACCTCAGACAGTAAGGGAAACACCAGACCAATATTTACCATTCTGAAAGAAATGCAGGCCAGTTTTGAGAAAAACCGGCTCGGTACTGCCCAGCAGGCTGAATATATGAAAACCATTTTCGGGGAGGAGGCCAGTTCAGCCGCCGCCGTGCTGATGACTGCCGCCTCAACCGGAAAGCTGGACAAACTGACCGCTGCGTTTAAAGCCTCAGACGGGAAGACTGCCGAGCTGGTAAATATCATGCAGGACAACCTCGGCGGTGACTTTAAGGAGTTTCAGTCCGCTTATGAGGCGGTGGGGACAGACCTGTTTGACCAGCAGGAAGGCGCACTGCGTAAGCTCACGCAGACGGCCACAAAGTATGTGTTAAAACTCGACGGCTGGATCCAGAAAAACAAATCACTGGCGTCAACCATCGGCCTCATTGTCGGTGGCGCGCTGGCGCTTATTGGCATCATCGGTGCCATTGGTCTTGTAGCCTGGCCGGTTATCACTGGCATCAATGCCATCATCGCGGCAGCAGGCGCAATGGGGGCAGTCTTCACGACGGTTGGCAGTGCTGTTATGACCGCCATCGGGGCGATTAGCTGGCCGGTTGTGGCCGTGGTGGCCGCCATTGTCGCCGGGGCGTTGCTTATCCGTAAATACTGGGAGCCTGTCAGCGCATTCTTTGGCGGTGTGGTGGAAGGGCTGAAAGCGGCATTTGCGCCGGTGGGAGAACTGTTCACGCCACTTAAGCCGGTGTTTGACTGGCTGGGTGAAAAGTTACAGGCTGCGTGGCAGTGGTTTAAAAACCTGATTGCCCCGGTCAAAGCCACCCAGGACACCCTGAACCGTTGCCGTGACACGGGGGTCATGTTCGGGCAGGCACTGGCTGACGCGCTGATGCTGCCGCTTAATGCGTTCAACAAATTACGCAGCGGCATTGACTGGGTACTGGAAAAGCTCGGGGTCATCAACAAAGAGTCAGACACACTTGACCAGACAGCCGCCAGAACTCATGCCGCCACGTATGGCACCGGTGGTTATATTCCGGCGACCAGCTCTTATGCAGGCTATCAGGCTTATCAGCCGGTCACGGCACCGGCTGGCCGCTCTTATGTGGACCAGAGTAAAAACGAATATCACATCAGCCTGACGGGTGGTACTGCGCCGGGGACACAGCTTGACCGCCAGTTACAGGATGCGCTCGAAAAATACGAGCGGGATAAACGTGCGCGCGCCCGTGCCAGCATGATGCATGACGGTTAAGGAGGTGACGAAAAATGATGCTCGCGTTAGGTATGTTTGTTTTTATGCGCCAGACGCTGCCACACCAGACCATGCAGCGTGAATCAGATTATCGCTGGCCGTCAAATTCCCGTATCGGTAAACGGGATGCCTACCAGTTTCTCGGTGTTGGCGAGGAAAACATCACGCTTGCCGGTGTGCTTTATCCCGAACTGACCGGCGGAAAGCTGACGATGACCACGCTCAGGCTGATGGCAGAGGAGGGACGGGCGTGGCCGTTGCTGGATGGCACCGGCATGATTTACGGCATGTATGTCATCAGCAGGGTGAGTGAAACAGGGAGTATTTTCTTTGCAGACGGCACACCCCGGAAAATTGATTTTACGCTGTCACTCACCCGCGTTGATGAATCACTGGCCGCGCTTTATGGCGATATCGGTAAACAGGCGGAATCGCTCATCGGTAAGGCTGGCAGTATGGCGACTAAATTCACGGGTATGACGGGGGCGGGATAATGCTGGATGCGCTGACATTTGATGCAGGCAGTACGCTGACGCCGGATTACATGCTGATGCTCGACAGCAGGGATATTACCGGCAATATCAGCGACCGTCTGATGAGTATGACCCTGACGGATAACCGGGGCTTTGAGGCTGACCAGCTTGATATTGAACTGAACGATGCCGACGGGCAGGTCGGGCTGCCGGTTCGTGGCGCTGTCCTGACGGTTTATATCGGCTGGAAAGGTTTTGCCCTGGTATGCAAAGGGAAATTTACCGTTGATGAGGTTGAACACCGGGGCGCTCCGGATGTGGTCACCATCCGCGCCCGGAGTGCAGATTTTCGCGGGACGCTCAATTCCCGCCGGGAAGGCTCCTGGCATGACACCACGCTCGGTGCGATTGTTGAGGCGATAGCCTCCCGTAACAGGCTGGAAGCCAGTGTCGCTCCGTCACTGGCCGGAATTAAAATCCCGCACATCGACCAGTCGCAGGAGTCTGATGCGAAATTCCTGACCCGTCTTGCTGAACGCAACGGCGGTGAGGTGTCGGTAAAAATGGGAAAACTGCTGTTTCTCAAAGCGGGGCAGGGGGTGACGGCCAGCGGTAAAAAAATCCCGCAGGTCACCATCACCCGCAGCGACGGCGACCGTCATCATTTTGCGATTGCTGATCGTGGAGCCTACACCGGCGTAACGGCAAAGTGGTTACACACCAAAGACCCGAAGCCGCAAAAGCAGAAGGTAAAACTGAAACGCAAAAAGAAAGAGAAACACCTGCGCGCACTGGAGCACCCGAAAGCGAAACCAGTCACGCAGAAGAAAGCGCCAAAAGTACCGGAAGCGCGTGAAGGTGAATACATGGCCGGTGAGGCTGACAACGTTTTTGCCCTGACCACGGTATATGCCACGAAAGCGCAGGCCATGCGCGCCGCTCAGGCGAAGTGGGATAAGCTGCAACGGGGCGTTGCGGAGTTCTCCATCAGTCTGGCTACCGGTCGTGCTGATATTTACACGGAAACACCGGTTAAAGTGTCAGGCTTTAAGCGCGTCATAGACGAGCAGGACTGGACAATCACTAAGGTGACACATTTTCTGAATAATAGCGGCTTCACGACGTCCTTGGAGCTTGAGGTCAGGCTTTCTGATGTGGAGTACGAAACAGAAGGTGATGAGTGATGTTTTTATTTTATCTGTTTGTTTTATAAGGATAAATTAACTAAAATGGCACCATCAACAAAACCGGAAGAGGTGCTCGCGATGTTTCATTGTCCTTTATGCCAGCATGCCGCACATGCGCGTACAAGCCGCTATATCACTGACACGACAAAAGAGCGTTATCACCAGTGTCAGAACGTGAATTGCAGCGCCACGTTCATAACTTATGAGTCGGTACAGCGATACATCGTGAAGCCGGGAGAAGTCCACGCCGTAAGGCCGCACCCGTTGCCGTCAGGGCAGCAAATTATGTGGATGTAATTACAAACAGGAAGCCCCTCAGTCGAGGGGCTTTTTTGTCGATGTGGTCAATGTGTGGACGTGACCAGAAATAAATCCTTTTATTTCATGTGATTAGATATCAAAAAATGTCACCAATAACTGACATTGCGGTGTTTCTCCAGATGTGGCCCATCTGAGGCCGTGTTGGTGCGCAGCTCGAAGGCTACGTCGAGTCTGTTTTGGCAGTCACCTTAAAGTATAGATAGCTGACAAAAAAGGCTCTCGTGCTAAAAAAGGCCCCACTTTCGTGGAGCCTTTATTGTACGCTTTTTACTGTACGATTTCAGTCAAATCTAATTACATAGATTGAGTGAAGGTACGAGTAATAACGTCCTGCTGCTGTTCTTTAGTCAGCGAGTTGAAACGTACTGCGTAGCCAGATACACGGATGGTCAGCTGCGGATATTTTTCCGGGTTTTCCATCGCGTCGAGCAGCATTTCACGGTTCATCACGTTAACGTTCAGGTGCTGACCACCTTCGATGGATGCTTCGTGGTGGAAGTAACCATCCATCAGACCAGCCAGGTTGGTCTTACGAACTTCGTCGTCTTTACCCAGTGCGTTCGGAACGATAGAGAAGGTGTAGGAGATACCATCTTTAGCGTAAGCAAACGGCAGTTTAGCAACGGAAGTCAGAGACGCTACAGCACCTTTCTGGTCACGACCGTGCATCGGGTTAGCACCCGGTCCGAACGGCGCGCCAGCACGACGACCGTCTGGGGTGTTACCAGTTTTCTTACCATACACAACGTTAGAAGTGATGGTCAGAACAGACTGAGTCGGGATAGCGTCACGGTAGGTGTGCAGTTTCTGAATTTTCTTCATGAAACGTTCTACCAGGTCAACAGCCAGGTCATCTACACGCGGATCGTTGTTACCAAACTGCGGGTATTCGCCTTCGATTTCGAAGTCGATAGCCAGACCGTCTTCGTCACGAATCGGTTTAACTTTCGCATATTTGATTGCAGACAGGGAGTCAGCAGCAACGGACAGACCAGCGATACCACACGCCATGGTGCGGATAACGTCACGGTCGTGCAGCGCCATCAGAGAGGCTTCGTAGCTGTACTTGTCGTGCATGTAGTGGATGATGTTCAGTGCAGTGATGTACTGTTTAGCCAGCCAGTCCATGAAGTGATCCATGCGCTCCATCACTTCATCATAGTTCAGGACATCGCCTTTGATCGGTTCAGACTTCGGACCAACCTGCATTTTCAGTTTTTCGTCAACGCCGCCGTTGATTGCGTACAGCATGGTTTTCGCCAGGTTTGCACGCGCACCGAAGAACTGCATTTGTTTACCAACGATCATCGGGCTTACGCAGCAAGCAATAGCGTAGTCATCGTTGTTGAAGTCCGGACGCATCAGGTCATCGTTCTCATACTGCAGAGAAGAGGTGTCGATGGACACTTTAGCGGCGAATTTCTTGAAGTTCAGCGGCAGTTTTTCAGACCACAGAATGGTCATGTTCGGTTCCGGAGACGGACCCATGGTGTACAGGGTGTTCAGGAAACGGAAGCTGTTTTTGGTAACCAGGGTACGACCGTCGAGGCCCATACCACCGATAGATTCGGTTGCCCAGATCGGGTCGCCAGAGAACAGTTCATCGTATTCCGGAGTACGCAGGAAGCGAACCATACGCAGTTTCATGACCAGGTGGTCAACCATTTCCTGCGCTTCTTGTTCGGTGATCTTGCCAGCTTTCAGGTCACGTTCGATGTACACATCCAGGAAGGTGGAGGTACGACCGAAGGACATTGCAGCACCGTTCTGAGACTTAACAGCAGCCAGGTAGCCGAAGTAAGTCCACTGGATAGCTTCCTGAGCGTTGGTAGCCGGACCAGAGATGTCGTAGCCGTATTTCGCAGCCATTTCTTTCATCTGACCCAGAGCGCGGTGCTGTTCAGCGATTTCTTCGCGCAGACGGATAGTCTGTTCCAGGTTTACGCCGTTTTCCAGATCAGCCTGCAGAGAGGTGAACTGTGCAAGTTTGTCTTTCATCAGGTAGTCGATACCGTACAGCGCAACGCGACGGTAGTCACCGATGATACGACCACGGCCATAAGCATCTGGCAGACCGGTCAGAACACCGGATTTACGGCAACGCAGGATGTCCGGAGTGTAAACGTCGAACACGCCCTGGTTGTGAGTTTTACGGTATTCAGTGAAGATTTTTTTGATCATCGGGTCCAGTTCGCGGTTGTACGCTTTGCAGGAACCTTCGATCATTTTGATACCACCGAACGGGATAAGAGCACGTTTCAGCGGAGCTTCAGTCTGCAGACCAACGATTTTCTCAAGCTGCTTGTTGATGTAACCAGCGTCGTGAGAGGTGATGGTGGAAGCAACAGCGGTGTCAAAGTCAACTGGCGCGTGAGTGCGGTTTTCCAGTTTAACGCCTTCCATTACTTTGTCCCACAGGGTGGTGGTCGCTTCAGTAGCGCCAGCCAGGAAGGACTCGTCACCCTCGTACGGAGTGTAGTTTTTCTGAATGAAGTCACGGACGTTTACTTCATTCTGCCAGTCACCTTTGGTAAAACCTTCCCAGGCTGTGGCTAACTTTTCATTAAGCTCGGACATGTAACACCTACCTTCTTAAGTGGATTTTTTATTTACTGCGTACTTCGACAACCATTAATGGTGATCGTTTTCACGCAGGTAAATGACCCAGTATGTCAACCCAACCAACAAACCACCGCCGATAATATTACCGATCGTAACCGGAATCAGGTTATCAGTGATGAAATTCATCACGGTCAGGTGAGAAAAATTTTCCGGTGCAGAACCGACAGCGGTCCAGAATTCCGGAGATGCGAAGTCGCGGATTACAATACCCATCGGGATCATAAACATGTTTGCGATACTGTGCTCAAAACCGCTGGCAACAAACATCGCGACCGGCAGCACCATAATGAACGCTTTGTCCATCAGGCTGCGGCCAGAATAACTCATCCATACTGCCAGACATACCATCAGGTTCGCCAGGATACCAAGACAGACGGCCTCAATAAAAGTATGGTGCACTTTGTGGTCGGCGGTTTGTAGGACGTTTAGTCCCCATTGACCATTTGCGGTCATATACTCGCCGGAAAGCCACATTAAAAGTACAAACAGCAGTGCGCCGACCAGGTTGCCAAAATAAACATTTAGCCAGTTTTTCGCCAACTGACCCCAGGTGATGCGCCCACTCGCCTTGGCAACAACAATCAACACTGTGGAAGTAAAGAGATCGGCTCCGCAGACAACACAAAGAATCAACCCCAGAGAGAAGCAAATGCCGCCAACCAGTTTTGCCATGCCGAAGGGCATTGTACCTGTGCCAGTGGTTGCTGTGATATAGAAGACGAATGCGATTGAGATGAAAACACCGGCGGTAATCGCCAGATAGAAAGTCTTAAGCGGATGTTTCGTTGCTTTATAGACACCTGCCTCTTCGGCCACTTTGGCCATTGCAGCAGGAAGTAAAAGATCAAAAGGGTTGTCAGCTTTCACACTAACTCTCTCTTTATTAAGTCGGCGACGAGATACTAACAAAGCATTATAGATGAGAAATTGATATAGATCATATCTCGCCTGGCTTATAGGCCCGTAACTCGCATGGTTTTTATGCAAATACGGAGTAAATATTTGATTATCCAAATAAAAATAAATTTTAAAAATTAACAAATGAGTTGAATTTTTTCCGCATCCTCCGCTAAAACAGTTAATTAAAAGGGAGCACCTGGCGAATAAAGTAACAATATCGATCGTATTTATTAAATACAAATTACCGATATTTAACCTTATAATTACAATTATTTTATTAATGCAAATATATGTAAAGCGGGGCATTAAAAAAACGCCCCGTAATATAACTCAGACGAATCATTAAGCCTACATTGCGTAGGCTATTTGATTTTATTTTGCCCAGAATGCTGCTTTGGCGCGCTGCAGCTTTTCGTAGGCCTTCAACAACGACTGATGTGCAGCAAACGCGTGCAGATCGCTATCTACTGGTTGCAAGCCATAAAACGCCGCTTCGCCGCTCATTGCCGCACTGGCGGCTTCCACGGCATCTGCGCCGTACATGCGAACAAACGCATTCAGATATTGCAGCGGCTGGCGATCTTCTTCCTGCGCCAGTAATAACAACGTTTGCAGGCAGCGATAATAATTGGCGCGTTCCGGGCTGAATACTGATGAGTTAAACTCCATCGTCCATTCGGCCCAGACCAGAGCCTGTTCCAGATCGCCACCAGCCAGCGCCAGCATGGCTTTTAATTCACCGATACGCAGAGTGTACCAGCCGTTATCCGACCCGGTCGCCAGACCCAACAGTTCACGCACGCGGGTAAAGTCATCAAAACCTTCTTCATCCAGTTGCTCGATGAGGTTCAGGTAATCTTCCTTTTCCCACTCGCTACCTGGTAGCGAAAGAATCGTTTCACGTAAATGGCTGCCCATACTGTTATTCGCCAGCCACAGATCTTCAGCCGGATAAATATCGGACATGCCAGGCACGATAATACGGCAAGCGTAGACACCCAGATGCTCGTAATCGGCAATATAAACTTCTTTATCTTCCTTTTTGAAGATAGCCATCAGCGTGGCGAACTCTTCTTCCGTGGTGCCGGAGAAGCTCCAGTCAACAAACGGATAATCGGCATCCTGCTTGAACAGGTCCCAGGAGATTAAACCGCTGGAATCGATAAAGTGCGTTTCGAGGTTGGTATGTTCAGCGACTTCTTCATCATCGAAGGTTGGTGGAGTAAACACATCCAGATCTTTTAGGCCACGACCTTGCAGCAGCTCGGTCACGGTACGTTCCAGTGCAACGCCAAAATCAGGATGCGCACCGAATGAGGCAAAGCAGGTACCGTTAGCAGGATTGAACAGTACCACGCAAATCACCGGATACTGGCCGCCAAGCGAACCGTCATAAGCGAAGATCGGGAAATCTTCCGCTTCCAGCGTTTCGATCGCTTCAACTACTGCTGGATAACGTGCCAGCACGTCTGCCGGGATTTCCGGCAAGCTGATGCTTTCAGCAATAATGCGGTTTTTCACGTAACGTTCGAAAACTTCAGACAATCCCTGAACGCGTGCTTCGTTACGGGTATTGCCAGCAGACATACCGTTAGAAACGTACAAGTTACCAATGATATTCATCGGAATATAAATGGTCTGATTGTCGGACTGGCGCGTAAACGGTAGACCGCAAATACCACGATCTTCGTTACCGGATTGCAGGTCAATCAGCATACTACCGGTCAGTTCATTCTCCGGATCGTAAAATGCGCGCAGACGGTCATCGAGCAGCCCTTCTGGTACATCGTCATTTTCGGTCAGTGGGAACCATTTTTCGTTGGGATAATGCACGAATGGGCCGTTGGCGATGGTTTCGCCCAGCCAGAAGTCCGCAAAAAAGTAGTTGGTTGAGAGACGCTCGAAATATTCACCGAGGGCAGAAGCCAGCGCCGCTTTTTTGGTTGCGCCTTTACCGTTGGTAAAACACAGTGCGCACTCTTTGTCGCGAATATGTACAGACCAGACGTTAGGCACGGGATTCAGCCAGGAGGCCTCTTCAATCTGAAAACCGAGGTCTGAAAGTTTTTGCTGGAAGCGTGCGATGGAATCTTCCAGAGCGGCATCTTTGCCGGGGATAAATGTTTGCGTCATGAAAATCACTTTAGTCGTACGGAAAGCGCGCAATAATACGGGTTTTATCTCAAAGGTGCTATCACCGCCGCCACGCTGATGAACTGTTAGCTATGCTTTTAGCGGATTAACTACGATAAGAGCATAAAAATGAAGGCGTTTGATCTCCACCGTATAGCATTCGATAAAGTGCCTTTTGATTTCCTTGGCGAAGTTGCACTACGTAGTCTTTATACCTTTGTACTGGTCTTTTTGTTCCTCAAAATGACCGGAAGACGCGGTGTGCGGCAGATGTCGCTGTTTGAAGTGTTAATCATTCTGACACTGGGTTCAGCGGCGGGAGATGTGGCGTTTTATGATGATGTGCCGATGGTCCCGGTACTTATCGTCTTTATTACTCTGGCGTTGTTATACCGCCTGGTAATGTGGTTGATGGCGCACAGTGAAAAACTGGAAGATCTTCTGGAAGGCAAGCCGGTTGTCATTATTGAAGATGGCGAGCTGGCCTGGTCGAAACTCAATAACTCCAACATGACGGAATTTGAGTTCTTTATGGAGCTACGATTGCGCGGTGTAGAGCAGTTGGGGCAGGTACGTCTGGCGATTCTCGAAACCAACGGGCAAATCAGTGTTTATTTCTTTGAAGATGACAAGGTGAAACCGGGATTACTTATTTTACCCAGTGACTGTACTCAGCGTTACAAAGTGGTGCCGGAGTCGGCGGACTATGCCTGCATCCGTTGCAGTGAAATCATTCATATGAACGCGGGGGAAAAACAATTATGTCCGCGCTGTGCAAATCCAGAATGGACGAAGGCAAGTCGAGCTAAACGGGTGACCTGACAGCAAAAACATCGGCTTTTTGCTAATAATCCGAGAGATTCTTTTGTGTGATGCAAGCCACATTTTTGCCCTCAACGGTTTTACTCATTGCGATGTGTGTCACTGAATGATAAAACCGATAGCCACTGGAATAATGTATTACCTGTGGTCGCAATCGATTGACCGCGGGTTAATAGCAACGCAACGTGGTGAGGGGAAATGGCTCAAATCTTCAATTTTAGTTCTGGTCCGGCAATGCTACCGGCAGAGGTGCTTGAACAGGCTCAACAGGAACTGCGCGACTGGAACGGTCTTGGTACGTCGGTGATGGAAGTGAGTCACCGTGGCAAAGAGTTCATTCAGGTTGCAGAGGAAGCCGAGAAGGATTTTCGCGATCTTCTTAACGTCCCCTCCAACTACAAGGTATTGTTCTGCCATGGCGGTGGTCGCGGTCAATTTGCTGCTGTACCGCTGAATATTCTTGGTGATAAAACCACTGCAGATTATGTTGATGCGGGTTACTGGGCAGCAAGTGCTATCAAAGAAGCGAAAAAATACTGCACACCAAATGTGTTTGATGCGAAAGTGACCGTTGATGGTCTTCGCGCAGTTAAGCCAATGAGTGAATGGCAACTCTCTGATAATGCTGCTTATATGCATTACTGCCCGAACGAAACCATTGACGGTATCGCTATCGATGAAACACCAGACTTCGGTAAAGACGTGGTGGTCGCCGCTGACTTCTCTTCAACCATTCTTTCCCGTCCGATTGATGTCAGCCGTTATGGTGTAATTTACGCTGGCGCGCAGAAAAATATCGGCCCGGCTGGCCTGACAATCGTCATCGTTCGTGAAGATTTGCTGGGCAAAGCGAATATCGCCTGCCCATCGATTCTGGATTACTCCATCCTCAACGATAACGATTCCATGTTCAACACGCCGCCGACATTTGCCTGGTACTTATCTGGCCTGGTCTTCAAATGGCTGAAAGCGAACGGCGGTGTGGCTGCAATGGATAAGATCAATCAGCAAAAAGCAGAACTGCTGTATGGGGTGATTGATAACAGCGATTTCTACCGCAATGATGTGGCGAAAGCTAACCGTTCGCGGATGAACGTGCCGTTCCAGTTGGCGGATAGCGCGCTTGATAAATTGTTCCTCGAAGAGTCTTTCGCTGCGGGCTTACATGCGCTGAAAGGTCACCGAGTGGTCGGCGGAATGCGTGCGTCTATTTATAACGCCATGCCGCTGGAAGGTGTTAAAGCACTGACAGACTTCATGGTTGAGTTCGAACGTCGTCACGGCTAATGTCGAAATTTTGCATAATCCCCACAGCCAGCCTGTGGGGTTTTTATTTCTGTTGTAGAGAGTTGAGTTCATGGAATCCCTAACGTTACAACCCATCGCTCGTGTCGATGGCACTATTAATCTGCCCGGTTCCAAGAGCGTTTCTAACCGCGCTTTATTGCTGGCGGCATTAGCACACGGCAAAACAGTATTAACCAATCTGCTGGATAGCGATGACGTGCGCCATATGCTGAATGCATTAACAGCGTTAGGGGTAAGCTATACGCTTTCAGCCGATCGTACGCGTTGCGAAATTATCGGTAACGGTGGTCCATTACACGCAGAAAGTGCCCGGGAGTTGTTCCTCGGTAACGCCGGAACGGCAATGCGTCCGCTGGCGGCAGCACTTTGCCTGGGTAGCAATGATATTGTACTGACCGGTGAACCGCGAATGAAAGAACGCCCGATTGGTCATCTGGTGGATGCGCTGCGCCAGGGCGGGGCGAAGATCACTTACCTGGAACAAGAAAATTATCCGCCATTGCGTTTACAGGGCGGCTTTACTGGCGGCAACGTTGATGTTGATGGCTCCGTTTCCAGCCAGTTCCTCACCGCACTGTTAATGACTGCGCCTCTTGCGCCGGAAGATACGGTGATTCGTATTAAAGGCGATCTGGTTTCTAAACCTTATATCGATATCACCCTCAATCTGATGAAGACGTTTGGTGTTGAAATTGAAAATCAGCACTATCAACAATTTGTCGTAAAAGGGGGGCAGTCTTACCAGTCTCCGGGCACTTATTTGGTTGAAGGCGATGCATCTTCGGCTTCTTATTTCCTGGCAGCAGCAGCAATCAGAGGCGGCACTGTAAAAGTGACCGGCATTGGACGCAACAGTATGCAGGGTGATATTCGCTTTGCTGATGTTCTGGAAAAAATGGGCGCGACCATTTGCTGGGGCGATGATTATATTTCCTGCACGCGTGGTGAACTGAACGCCATTGATATGGATATGAACCATATTCCCGATGCGGCGATGACCATTGCCACCGCGGCGTTATTTGCAAAAGGCACCACCACGCTGCGCAATATCTATAACTGGCGTGTTAAAGAGACCGATCGCCTGTTTGCGATGGCAACAGAACTGCGTAAAGTCGGTGCGGAAGTCGAAGAGGGGCATGATTTCATTCGCATTACGCCACCGGAAAAACTGAAATTTGCTGAGATCGCCACTTATAATGATCACCGGATGGCGATGTGTTTCTCGCTGGTCGCATTATCAGATACGCCTGTGACGATTCTTGATCCAAAATGTACCGCTAAAACTTTTCCAGACTATTTCGAGCAATTGGCGCGGATAAGTCAACCCGGCTGAATGAATAACGGGCGATAACATAGACAATCCTTTCTTTTCAAAGACGTCGGCACATTGCCGGCGTTTTTTTTCGGACCTTGTGGGGTATTTTTATTAATGGTAGCGTTAATTATCAATGTAACTTGTTGATACATAATGTTTATATATAATTAATCAACGGATGATTCACATGAAGAATACTAAATTATTGCTGGCGATTGCGACCTCTGCAGCCTTACTGACAGGATGTCAGAATACGCACGGTATTAATACCGATTTGGCTATCAGCTCAGGTCTGAATGCTTATAAAGCCGCAACATTAAGCGATGCTGATGCTAAAGCAATCGCCAATCAGGGCTGTGTCGAAATGGACAGCGGCAATAAAGTGGCAAGCAAATCCAGCAAGTACGGGAAACGTCTGGCAAAAATCGCCAAAGCATTGGGTAACAATATTAATGGCACGCCAGTCAACTATAAGGTTTATATGACCAGCGACGTCAACGCATGGGCGATGGCGAACGGTTGTGTTCGTGTCTACAGTGGCCTGATGGACATGATGAACGACAACGAAATTGAAGGCGTTCTGGGCCATGAACTGGGCCACGTCGCGTTGGGTCACTCGCTGGCTGAAATGAAAGCTTCTTATGCGATCGTGGCCGCACGCGATGCCATTTCAGCTACCAGCGGTGTGGCTTCCCAGCTTTCCCGTTCACAATTAGGTGATATCGCAGAAGGCGCTATCAATGCTAAATACTCCCGTGATAAAGAATCCGAAGCAGATGATTTCTCTTTTGATCTGTTGAAGAAACGTGGCATCAGTACCCAGGGGCTGGTTGGTAGCTTTGAAAAACTGGCCAGCCTGGATGGCGGTCGCACTCAGTCCATGTTTGATTCTCACCCACCATCAACAGAGCGTGCGCAACACATCCGTGATCGTATCGCCTCTGGTAAGTAAATCATTGTCATCTTTCGGGCTGGTCTTCTGCCAGCCCGCTATAATTGCGCAATAAATCCCCATCTGAATACAGACAAAACTGGTTTTTGCACACAACGTTAACGATTTGTGGCGTCGGCGCGTATAATGCGCGCGGTTATGTTAACGGTACGCCTGTTTTAAGGAGATAAAGATGACGGCAATTGCCCCGGTTATTACCATTGATGGCCCAAGCGGTGCAGGGAAAGGCACCTTGTGTAAGGCTATGGCGGAAGCGTTGCAATGGCATCTGCTGGATTCGGGTGCAATTTATCGCGTACTGGCACTAGCGGCATTACATCACCATGTTGATGTTGCATCGGAAGATGCGCTGGTGCCGCTGGCATCCCATCTGGATGTACGTTTTGTGTCAACCAACGGTAATCTGGAAGTGATCCTCGAAGGGGAAGATGTCAGCGGCGAAATTCGTACTCAGGAAGTGGCGAATGCTGCTTCACAAGTCGCGGCATTCCCACGCGTTCGTGAAGCATTATTGCGTCGCCAACGCGCGTTTCGCGAATTACCAGGCCTGATTGCCGATGGCCGCGACATGGGAACGGTGGTATTCCCTGATGCGCCAGTGAAAATTTTCCTTGACGCCTCCTCGGAAGAACGTGCGCATCGCCGCATGCTACAGTTGCAGGAGAAGGGCTTTAGTGTTAACTTTGAGCGCCTTTTGGCCGAGATCAAAGAACGCGACGACCGCGATCGTAACCGAGCGGTAGCGCCACTGGTTCCGGCAGCCGATGCTTTAGTGTTGGATTCCACCACCTTAAGCATTGAGCAAGTGATTGAAAAAGCGCTACAATACGCGCGCCAGAAATTGGCTCTCGCATAAGCGACCGAATTTGCAGTACCCCCGTTGCAATGGAATGACAGCGGGTATGTTAAACAACCCCATCCGGCATGGAGCCAGGTGGACGTTAAATATAAACCTGAAGATTAAACATGACTGAATCTTTTGCTCAACTCTTTGAAGAGTCCTTAAAAGAAATCGAAACCCGCCCGGGTTCTATCGTTCGTGGCGTTGTTGTTGCTATCGACAAAGACGTAGTACTGGTTGACGCTGGTCTGAAATCTGAGTCCGCCATCCCGGCTGAGCAGTTCAAAAACGCCCAGGGCGAGCTGGAAATCCAGGTAGGTGACGAAGTTGACGTTGCTCTGGACGCAGTAGAAGACGGCTTCGGTGAAACTCTGCTGTCCCGTGAGAAAGCTAAACGTCACGAAGCCTGGATCACGCTGGAAAAAGCTTACGAAGATGCTGAAACTGTTACCGGTGTTATCAACGGCAAAGTTAAGGGCGGCTTCACTGTTGAGCTGAACGGTATTCGTGCGTTCCTGCCAGGTTCTCTGGTAGACGTTCGTCCGGTGCGTGACACTCTGCACCTGGAAGGCAAAGAGCTTGAATTCAAAGTAATCAAGCTGGATCAGAAGCGCAACAACGTTGTTGTTTCTCGTCGTGCCGTTATCGAATCCGAAAACAGCGCAGAGCGCGATCAGCTGCTGGAAAACCTGCAGGAAGGCATGGAAGTTAAAGGTATCGTTAAGAACCTCACTGACTACGGTGCATTCGTTGATCTGGGCGGCGTTGACGGCCTGCTGCACATCACTGACATGGCCTGGAAACGCGTTAAGCATCCGAGCGAAATCGTCAACGTGGGCGACGAAATCACTGTTAAAGTGCTGAAGTTCGACCGCGAACGTACCCGTGTATCCCTGGGCCTGAAACAGCTGGGCGAAGATCCGTGGGTAGCTATCGCTAAACGTTATCCGGAAGGTACCAAACTGACTGGTCGCGTGACCAACCTGACCGACTACGGCTGCTTCGTTGAAATCGAAGAAGGCGTTGAAGGCCTGGTACACGTTTCCGAAATGGATTGGACCAACAAAAACATCCACCCGTCCAAAGTTGTTAACGTTGGCGATGTAGTGGAAGTTATGGTTCTGGATATCGACGAAGAACGTCGTCGTATCTCCCTGGGTCTGAAACAGTGCAAAGCTAACCCGTGGCAGCAGTTCGCGGAAACCCACAACAAGGGCGACCGTGTTGAAGGTAAAATCAAGTCTATCACTGACTTCGGTATCTTCATCGGCCTGGACGGCGGCATCGACGGCCTGGTTCACCTGTCTGACATCTCCTGGAACGTTGCAGGCGAAGAAGCAGTTCGTGAATACAAAAAAGGCGACGAAATCGCTGCAGTTGTTCTGCAGGTTGACGCAGAACGTGAACGTATCTCCCTGGGCGTTAAACAGCTCGCAGAAGATCCGTTCAACAACTGGGTTGCTCTGAACAAGAAAGGCGCTATCGTAACCGGTAAAGTAACTGCAGTTGACGCTAAAGGCGCAACCGTAGAACTGGCTGACGGCGTTGAAGGTTACCTGCGTGCTTCTGAAGCATCCCGTGACCGCGTTGAAGACGCTACCCTGGTTCTGAGCGTTGGCGACGAAGTTGAAGCTAAATTCACCGGCGTTGATCGTAAAAACCGCGCAATCAGCCTGTCTGTTCGTGCGAAAGACGAAGCTGACGAGAAAGATGCAATCGCAACTGTTAACAAACAGGAAGATGCAAACTTCTCCAACAACGCAATGGCTGAAGCTTTCAAAGCAGCTAAAGGCGAGTAATTCTCTGACTCTTCGGGATTTTTATTCCGAAGTTTGTTGAGTTTACTTGACAGATTGCAGGTTTCGTCCTGTAATCAAGCACTAAGGGCGGCTACGGCCGCCCTTAATCAATGCAGCAACAGCAGCCGCTTAATTTGCCTTTAAGGAACCGGAGGAATCATGACCAAGTCAGAATTGATAGAAAGACTTGCCACCCAGCAATCGCACATTCCCGCCAAGACGGTTGAAGATGCAGTAAAAGAGATGCTGGAGCATATGGCCTCGACTCTTGCGCAGGGCGAGCGTATTGAAATCCGCGGTTTCGGCAGTTTCTCTTTGCACTACCGCGCACCACGTACCGGACGTAATCCGAAGACTGGCGATAAAGTAGAACTGGAAGGAAAATACGTTCCTCACTTTAAACCAGGTAAAGAACTGCGCGATCGCGCCAATATTTACGGTTAAGTTTTTACTCAAACTTGAACGCGAGAAAAGCACCTGTCGGGTGCTTTTTTCATTTCTCTAATCTGGAACTGGAAGCTGCCTCGCAGAGTTTTGAGCAGTTTTCACCCTATCGTTAAATTCTTCTGAACGTGCCTCGGGGAACGCAAAACTCCCACCAGACAACCGTTCAACAAAGTTGCACACTTTCTATAAACAGGGAGGGTGCATGAAAATAACGACAGTCGGCGTATGCATAATTTGCGGAATTTTTCCGTTGCTGATTTTGCCCCAATTGCCTGGGACAGTAACCCTTGCGTTTCTGACTCTCTTCGCCTGTGTACTGGCATTTATCCCTGTTAAAACCGTCCGTTATATCGCGCTGACGTTGCTGTTTTTCGTTTGGGGCATATTAGCAGCAAAGCAAATTTTGTGGGCAGGAGAAACCTTAACTGGCGCGACGCAGGATGCAATTGTTGAGATCATTGCTACTGACGGCATGACCACTCATTACGGTCAAATTACTCATCTACAAGGTCGACGTATATTCCCTGCGCCAGGCCTCGTACTGTATGGCGAATATCTTCCGCAAGCGGTTTGTGCCGGACAAGTATGGTCAATGAAACTCAAAGTTCGTGCAGTTCATGGTCAACTTAATGATGGCGGCTTTGATAGCCAGCGTTATGCCATTGCCCAGCATCAACCGCTCACCGGCCGTTTTCTGCAGGCAAGTGTCATTGAACCGAATTGTAGCCTGCGTGCACAGTATCTGGCGTCACTACAAACAACGCTGCAACCCTATATGTGGAACGCGGTTATTCTTGGATTAGGTATAGGGGAACGGTTATCCGTCCCCAAAGAAATCAAAAATATCATGCGTGATACTGGAACGGCGCATTTAATGGCGATATCAGGATTGCACATCGCTTTTGCGGCGTTGCTGGCTGCAGGACTCATTCGCGGTGGGCAAGTTTTTCTGCCTGGGTGCTGGATCCACTGGCAAATGCCATTAATTGGTGGAATCTGCTGTGCTGCTTTTTATGCCTGGCTTACGGGAATGCAACCTCCTGCATTGCGTACCGTGGTGGCGCTTGCCATTTGGGGAATGCTTAAGTTAAGTGGACGACAATGGAGTGGCTGGGATGTATGGATATGTTGTCTGGCGGCAATTTTGCTGATGGATCCTGTTGCCATTCTCTCGCAAAGTTTATGGCTATCTGCCGCTGCGGTCGCGGCACTGATTTTTTGGTATCAGTGGTTTCCCTGTCCGGAGTGGCAGCTGCCGCCGGTATTGCGCGCGGTTGTTTCCCTCATCCATCTGCAACTGGGAATCACCCTCCTGCTTATGCCCGTGCAAATTGTCATATTTCATGGCATTAGTCTGACCTCGTTTATTGCAAATCTTTTTGCAATTCCCCTGGTGACATTTATCACGGTTCCGTTGATTCTCGCCGCGATGGTTGTGCATTTAAGCGGGCCGTTTATTCTGGAACAAGGGTTATGGTTTCTTGCCGACCGGTCTTTGGCTTTACTTTTCTGGGGGTTAAAGAGTTTGCCGGAAGGGTGGATCAACATTGCTGAACGTTGGCAATGGCTAACATTTTCCCCATGGTTCTTACTGGTGGTATGGCGATTAAACGCCTGGCGAACGTTGCCAGCAATGTGTGTGGCTGTAGGCTTGCTGATGTGCTTGCCGCTGTGGCAAAAACCTCGACCTGACGAGTGGCAAGTGTACATGCTTGATGTCGGGCAAGGGCTGGCAATGGTCATTGCGCGAAACGGCAAAGCGATTCTCTATGACACGGGACTGGCCTGGCCCGAAGGGGATAGTGGGCAACAACTGATTATCCCCTGGCTCCACTGGCATAATCTTGAACCGGAAGGCGTTATTTTGAGTCATGAACATCTGGATCACCGGGGAGGGCTGGACTCAATATTGCACACATGGCCGATGTTATGGATCCGAAGTCCGTTAAACTGGGAACATCATCAGCCCTGTGTGCGTGGCGAAGCGTGGCAATGGCAAGGATTGCGTTTCAGCGCGCACTGGCCTTTACAAGGTAGCAACGATAAAGGAAATAACCATTCCTGTGTGGTTAAGATTGATGACGGGACGAATAGCATTCTTCTAACCGGTGATATTGAAGCCCCCGCTGAACAAAAGATGCTAAGCCGTTACTGGCAGCAAATGCAGGCAACATTACTTCAGGTACCTCACCATGGCAGTAATACCTCATCATCGTTGCCATTAATTCAGCGAGTGAATGGAAAAGTGGCACTCGCATCGGCATCGCGCTATAACGCATGGCGACTGCCCTCAAGCAAAGTTAAACATCGCTATCAACAACAGGGCTATAAGTGGCTTGATACTCCACATCAGGGTCAAATAACGGTCAATTTTTCAGCGCAAGGCTGGCGGATTAGCAGCCTCAGAGAGCAAATTTTACCTCGTTGGTATCATCAGTGGTTTGGCGTGCCAGTGGATAACGGGTAGAATATGCGGCTATTTCAACAAATGCTGGTTTTTTGAATGCATAACGACAAAGATCTCTCTACGTGGCAGACGTTCCGCCGACTGTGGCCAACCATTGCGCCTTTTAAAGCGGGTCTGATCGTGGCGGGCGTAGCGTTAATCCTCAACGCAGCCAGCGATACCTTCATGTTATCGCTCCTTAAGCCACTTCTTGATGATGGCTTTGGTAAAACAGATCGCTCCGTGCTGATGTGGATGCCGCTGGTGGTGATCGGGCTGATGATTTTACGTGGTATCACCAGCTATATCTCCAGCTACTGTATCTCCTGGGTATCAGGAAAGGTGGTAATGACTATGCGTCGCCGCCTGTTTGGTCACATGATGGGAATGCCGGTTTCATTCTTTGACAAACAGTCAACGGGTACGCTGTTGTCACGTATCACCTACGATTCCGAACAGGTCGCTTCTTCTTCTTCCGGCGCACTGATTACTGTTGTGCGTGAAGGTGCGTCGATCATCGGCCTGTTCATCATGATGTTCTATTACAGTTGGCAACTGTCGATCATTTTGATTGTGCTGGCACCGATTGTTTCGATTGCGATTCGCGTTGTATCGAAGCGTTTTCGCAACATCAGTAAAAACATGCAGAACACCATGGGGCAGGTGACCACCAGCGCCGAACAAATGCTGAAAGGCCATAAAGAAGTATTGATTTTCGGTGGTCAGGAAGTGGAAACGAAACGCTTCGATAAAGTCAGCAACCGAATGCGTCTTCAGGGGATGAAAATGGTTTCAGCCTCTTCCATCTCTGATCCGATCATTCAGCTGATCGCCTCTTTGGCGCTGGCGTTTGTTCTGTATGCGGCAAGCTTCCCAAGTGTCATGGATAGCCTGACTGCCGGTACGATTACCGTTGTTTTCTCTTCAATGATTGCACTTATGCGTCCGCTGAAATCGCTGACCAACGTTAACGCCCAGTTCCAGCGCGGTATGGCGGCTTGTCAGACGCTGTTTACCATTCTGGACAGTGAGCAGGAGAAAGACGAAGGTAAGCGCGTGATCGAGCGTGCGACTGGCGACGTGGAGTTTCGCAATGTCACCTTTACTTATCCGGGACGTGATGTGCCCGCATTGCGTAACATCAACCTGAAAATTCCGGCAGGGAAGACGGTTGCTCTGGTTGGACGATCTGGTTCAGGTAAATCAACCATCGCCAGCCTAATCACACGTTTTTACGATATTGATGAAGGCGAAATCCTGATGGATGGTCACGATCTGCGCGAGTATACCCTGGCGTCGTTACGTAACCAGGTTGCTCTGGTGTCGCAGAATGTCCATCTGTTTAACGATACGGTTGCCAACAACATTGCTTACGCAAGGACTGAACAGTACAGCCGTGAGCAAATTGAAGAAGCTGCGCGTATGGCCTACGCCATGGACTTCATCAATAAGATGGATAACGGTCTCGATACAGTCATTGGTGAAAACGGCGTGTTGCTCTCTGGCGGTCAGCGTCAGCGTATTGCTATCGCTCGAGCCTTGTTGCGTGATAGCCCGATACTGATTCTGGACGAAGCTACCTCGGCGTTGGATACCGAATCCGAACGTGCGATTCAGGCGGCACTGGATGAGTTGCAGAAAAACCGTACCTCTCTGGTGATTGCCCACCGCTTGTCTACCATTGAAAAGGCAGACGAAATCGTGGTTGTCGAGGATGGTGTCATTGTGGAACGCGGTACGCATAACGATTTGCTTGAGCACCGTGGCGTTTACGCGCAACTTCACAAAATGCAGTTTGGCCAATGATCGAAAAAATCTGGTCTGGTGAATCCCCTTTATGGCGGCTATTGCTGCCACTCTCCTGGTTGTATGGCCTGGTGAGTGGCGCGATCCGTCTTTGCTATAAACTAAAACTGAAGCGCGCCTGGCGTGCCCCCGTACCGGTTGTCGTGGTTGGTAATCTCACCGCAGGCGGCAACGGAAAAACCCCGGTCGTTGTCTGGCTGGTGGAACAGCTGCAACAGCGCGGTATTCGCGTGGGGGTTGTATCGCGGGGATATGGTGGTAAGGCTGAATCTTATCCGCTGTTATTGTCGGCAGATACCACCACAGCACAGGCGGGTGATGAACCTGTGTTGATTTATCAACGCACTGGCGCACCTGTTGCGGTTTCTCCCGTGCGTTCTGACGCGGTAAAAGCCATTCTGGCGCAACACCCTGATGTGCAGATCATCGTAACCGACGATGGTTTACAGCATTATCGTCTGGCGCGTGATGTGGAAATTGTCGTTATTGATGGTGTGCGTCGCTTTGGCAATGGCTGGTGGTTGCCGGCGGGGCCAATGCGTGAGCGAGCGGGGCGCTTAAAGTCGGTTGATGCGGTAATCGTCAACGGCGGTGTCCCCCGCAGCGGTGAAATCCCCATGCATCTGCTGCCGGGTCAGGCGGTGAATTTACGTACCGGTACGCGTTGTGACGTTGCTCAGCTTGAACATGTGGTGGCGATTGCGGGGATTGGGCATCCGCCGCGCTTTTTTGCCACGCTGAAGATGTGCGGCGTACAACCGGAAAAATGTGTACCGCTGGCCGATCATCAGTCTTTGAATCATGCGGATGTCAGCGCGTTGGTAAGCGCCGGACAAACGCTGGTAATGACTGAAAAAGATGCGGTGAAATGCCGGGCCTTTGCAGAAGAAAATTGGTGGTATTTGCCTGTAGACGCACAGCTTTCAGGTGATGAACCAGCGAAACTGCTTGCGCAACTAACCTCGCTGGCTTCTGGCCACTAGTTACGCCGCGGCAGCGTTCGATTGATGGAGTCATGAATGTCGCTGCCGCACCTCTCCCTTGCTGATGCGCGTAATCTTCACCTTGCCGCGCAAGGCCTGTTAAACAAACCCCGCCGTCGAGCGTCGTTGGAGGATATTCCGGCAACGATCTCCCGCATGTCCTTGCTGCAAATCGATACCATCAATATTGTTGTCCGTAGCCCATATCTGGTGCTTTTCAGCCGTCTGGGAGATTATCCTGCGCAGTGGCTGGATGAGTCTCTGGCGCGTGGAGAATTAATGGAATACTGGGCGCATGAAGCCTGCTTTATGCCGCGTAGCGATTTTCGTCTTATTCGCCACCGCATGCTGGCACCTGAAAAAATGGGCTGGAAATATAAAGACGCCTGGATGCAGGAACATGCGGCGGAAATTGCACTGTTAATTCAGCATATTCATGATAAGGGGCCGGTACGTTCAGCCGATTTTGAGCATCCTCGTAAAGGGGCGAGCGGCTGGTGGGAGTGGAAGCCGCATAAACGACATCTGGAAGGTTTATTTACTGCCGGAAAGGTGATGGTGATTGAACGGCGCAACTTCCAGCGCGTTTATGATTTAACTCACCGTGTCATGCCTGACTGGGATGATGAGCGCGATCTCGTTTCGCAAGCAGAAGCAGAAATCATCATGCTGGATAACAGTGCGCGTAGCCTGGGAATATTTCGCGAACAGTGGCTGGCAGATTACTACCGGCTAAAACGTCCGGCACTGGCGGCGTGGCGTGAAGCGAGGGCTGAACAGCAGCAAATCATTGCTGTGCATGTTGAAAAATTGGGCAATCTTTGGCTGCATGCTGATTTGCTGCCGCTACTCGAGCGTGCGCTCGCCGGAAAGCTCACTGCAACGCACAGCGCGGTACTTTCGCCTTTTGATCCTGTTGTCTGGGATCGCAAACGCGCGGAGCAGCTTTTTGATTTTAGCTACCGGCTGGAGTGCTATATCCCAGCGCCGAAACGCCAGTATGGATATTTTGTTCTGCCGTTATTACATCGTGGGCAATTAGTTGGGCGAATGGATGCCAAAATGCATCGCCAGACAGGCATCCTTGAAGTTATCTCTCTGTGGTTACAGGAAGGCATTAAACCAACGACAACGCTGCAAAAAGGGTTACGTCAGGCGATTACTGATTTCGCTAACTGGCAGCAGGCAACGCGGGTGACATTAGGACGCTGCCCGCAAGGCCTCTTTACTGATTGCCGCGCCGGCTGGGAAATAGACCCCGTCGCATAAATGATTATGATAAGATTTATGCATTCATAACCCGATCCATCTGGAGGAACTATGGATCATCGTCTGCTTGAAATCATTGCCTGCCCGGTTTGCAACGGAAAACTTTGGTATAACCAGGAAAAACAAGAGCTTATTTGCAAACTGGACAACCTGGCTTTCCCGCTGCGCGATGGCATTCCAGTGTTGCTGGAAACGGAAGCCCGCGTGCTGACTGCTGATGAGAGTAAATCATGAGTTTTGTGGTCATTATTCCCGCGCGTTACGCGTCCACGCGTCTGCCCGGTAAACCATTGGTTGATATTAACGGCAAACCCATGATTGTTCATGTTCTTGAACGCGCGCGCGAATCAGGTGCCGAGCGCATCATCGTGGCAACCGATCATGAGGATGTTGCCCGCGCTGTTGAAGCCGCTGGCGGCGAAGTATGTATGACGCGCGCCGATCATCAGTCAGGTACAGAACGATTGGCGGAAGTTGTCGAAAAATGCGCATTCAGCGACGACACTGTGATCGTTAATGTGCAGGGTGATGAACCGATGATCCCTGCGACAATCATTCGTCAGGTTGCTGATAACCTCGCTCAGCGTCAGGTGGGTATGGCGACTCTGGCGGTGCCAATCCACAATGCGGAAGAAGCGTTTAACCCGAATGCGGTGAAAGTGGTTCTCGACGCTGAAGGGTACGCACTGTACTTCTCTCGCGCCACCATTCCGTGGGATCGTGATCGTTTTGCAAAAGACCTTGAAACCGTAGGCGATAACTTCCTGCGTCATCTTGGTATTTATGGCTACCGAGCAGGCTTTATCCGTCGTTATGTTACCTGGCAGCCAAGTCCGTTAGAACATATCGAAATGTTAGAGCAGCTTCGTGTTCTGTGGTACGGCGAAAAAATCCACGTTGCTGTCGCCCAGGAAGTTCCTGGCACAGGTGTGGATACCCCTGAAGATCTCAAGCGCGTTCGCGCCGAAATGCGCTAATTTCACTTCACGACACTCCAGCCAATTTTGGGAGGAGTGTCGTACCGTTACGATTTTCCTCAATTTTTCTTTTCAACAATTGATCTCATTCAGGTGACATCTTTTATATTGGCGCTCATTATGAAAGCAGTAGCTTTTATGAGGGTAATCTGAATGGAACAGCTGCGTGCCGAATTAAGCCATTTACTGGGCGAAAAACTCAGTCGTATTGAGTGCGTCAATGAAAAAGCGGATACGGCGTTGTGGGCTTTGTATGACAGCCAGGGAAACCCAATGCCGTTAATGGCAAGAAGCTTTAGTGCGCCCGGAAAAGCCCGACAACTGGCATGGAAAACCACCATGCTGGCAAGAAGTGGGACTGTCCGTATGCCGACTATTTATGGTGTGATGACGCATGAAGAACACCCCGGCCCCGATGTCCTGCTACTGGAGCGAATGCGTGGTGTTTCGGTGGAGGCACCAGCCCGAACACCAGAACGCTGGGAACAACTCAAAGATCAAATCGTTGAAGCCTTACTGGCCTGGCACCGTCAGGACAGTCGTGGTTGCGTCGGCGCGGTCGACAATACTCAGGAAAATTTCTGGCCCTCATGGTACCGGCAACATGTTGAAGTGCTATGGACCACGCTCAATCAGTTCAATAACACCGGTCTAACGATGCAGGATAAGCGGATCCTGTTTCGCACTCGCGAATGTCTCCCGGCATTATTTGAAGGCTTTAACGACAATTGTGTACTGATTCACGGTAACTTCTGTTTACGTAGCATGCTGAAAGATTCGCGCAGCGATCAGTTACTGGCGATGGTCGGACCGGGACTAATGCTTTGGGCACCGCGAGAATACGAACTGTTCCGACTAATGGATAATTCTCTGGCGGAAGATTTGCTCTGGAGTTATCTGCAACGCGCGCCAGTGGCGGAGTCGTTCATCTGGCGGCGTTGGTTGTATGTGTTATGGGATGAAGTTGCGCAACTGGTCAACACCGGACGATTTAGTCGGCGTAACTTCGATCTGGCATCAAAATCACTCTTGCCGTGGCTCGCCTGACGAACCTTTTAGCCACTGCCAGATGCGGCCAAGCGTTTCATAGCCAACACGATCGCTATGCATCAACCAAACCGGAGAAGGGATTGCCCGTTCCCACGGATTAAGCGGCGAGTCGATGGCCAACTGATTCGCCGGGGCTGGCAGCGGATTTAGCCCTTCCTGCTGAAAAAAGATCATCGCCCGCGGCAGATGTGATGCGGAGGTCACCAGCAGGAAAGGGGCGTCACCAATTGCCTGTTTCACTGCCGCAGCTTCTTCTTCGGTATCTTTTGGCAAATCCAGAGTGATAATTTGCTCGCGCGGCACGCCCAGCGATTGCGCAACTCTTGCACCTACTTCGGCTGTACTCACCGTATTGGTTTTTGCTACGCCTCCCGTGAAGATCAGTTTTGATCCCGGATTTTCGCGCCATAAGCGAATACCTTCATTCAGGCGGGGCAGACTGTTATTGATTAAATTCGAGCTTGGTGCCCACTGCGGGTTCCAGGTATAACCACCTCCGAGCACCACGATATAGTCCACTTTTTGCGAATTATTCCATGTCGGATAGGTGCTTTCGATGGGACGCAGCAGGCGGTCGGCTACCGGTTGCAAACTCAATAACAAGAGCGCCAGCCACCCAATGCTAATAAAAATCTTCCCGGTTTTTTGAAAACGGCTAAACCACAGCAGCGCCAGGCCAGCGCCAATAATCAACAACATCAGCGGAAGTGGCAGCAACATATTGCCAATCACTTTTTTCAGTGTAAAAAGCATCCTTTCTGGTTCCTTTTTTGACCATATAGCAAGGGATCGCCAGCGATATTACACCAGACGGGTTCATTCTCGCCGTGGCTGTGACAAAATAGCGTCTTTATCAGAAAACGTCTTAGCCAACCGGTGGAGAAAGCAATGCAGGATCGCAATTTTGATGATATTGCGGAAAAGTTTTCCCGTAACATTTACGGCACCACCAAAGGGCAGCTTCGACAGGCTATTCTGTGGCAGGATCTCGATCGCGTGCTGGCGGAAATGGGCCCGCAAAAACTGCGTGTGCTGGATGCTGGCGGTGGAGAAGGGCAGACCGCAATCAAAATGGCCGAGCGCGGGCATCAGGTCATTTTATGCGATCTTTCTGTGCAGATGATCGACCGCGCAAAACAGGCGGCAGAAGCAAAAGGTGTGAGCGACAACATGCAATTTATACATTGCGCCGCTCAGGATGTTGCTTCGCATTTGGAAACGCCCGTTGATCTGATATTGTTCCATGCGGTGCTCGAGTGGGTGGCCGATCCCCGCAGCGTATTACAGACCCTGTGGTCAGTGTTGCGTCCAGGCGGCGTGTTGTCGTTAATGTTCTACAATGCGCATGGTTTGTTGATGCATAACATGGTCGCCGGGAATTTTGATTACGTGCAGGCGGGAATGCCGAAAAAGAAAAAACGGATGCTTTCGCCAGATTATCCACGCGACCCGGCGCAGGTTTATCTGTGGCTGGAAGAAGCTGGTTGGCAAATTATGGGTAAGACAGGCGTTCGCGTGTTTCATGATTATCTGCGCGAGAAGCACCAGCAGCGCGACTGCTATGAAGCATTACTTGAATTAGAAACGCGTTATTGCCGTCAGGAACCGTATATTACCCTGGGGCGTTATATTCATGTCACCGCGCGCAAACCGCAGAGCAAGGATAAAGTATGAGTGAATTTTCCCAGACAGTCCCCGAACTGGTTGCCTGGGCCAGAAAAAATGACTTCTCCATCTCGCTGCCGGTAGACCGACTCTCTTTTCTGCTGGCGGTTGCCACGCTGAACGGCGAGCGTCTGGATGGTGAGATGAGTGAAGGCGAGCTGGTGGATGCATTCCGCCATGTGAGTGATGCGTTTGAGCAAACCAGCGAAACCATCGGCGTGCGCGCCAACAACGCGATCAACGACATGGTGCGTCAACGTCTGCTGAACCGCTTTACCAGCGAGCAGGCGGAAGGGAACGCAATTTACCGTCTGACGCCGCTCGGCATCGGCATCACTGACTATTACATTCGTCAGCGCGAGTTTTCTACGCTGCGCCTTTCTATGCAATTGTCGATTGTGGCGGGTGAGCTCAAGCGCGCAGCAGATGCCGCCGAAGAGGGCGGTGATGAATTTCACTGGCACCGTAATGTTTATGCGCCACTGAAATATTCGGTAGCAGAAATTTTCGACAGTATCGACCTGACGCAACGTCTGATGGATGAACAGCAGCAGCAGGTGAAGGATGATATCGCCCAGTTGTTGAACAAAGACTGGCGGGCGGCGATTTCCAGCTGTGAATTGTTGCTTTCAGAAACTTCCGGAACGCTGCGTGAATTGCAGGATACGCTGGAAGCGGCAGGCGATAAATTGCAGGCCAACCTGTTACGCATTCAGGATGCGACGATGACCCATGACGACCTGCATTTTGTCGATCGTCTGGTGTTCGATCTTCAGAGCAAACTCGACCGTATTATCAGTTGGGGCCAGCAATCCATCGACTTGTGGATTGGCTACGACCGCCACGTACACAAATTTATTCGTACTGCGATCGATATGGATAAAAACCGCGTCTTTGCTCAGCGGTTACGTCAGTCGGTACAAACCTATTTTGATGAGCCGTGGGCGCTAACTTATGCCAATGCCGATCGTCTGCTGGATATGCGTGACGAAGAGATGGTACTGCGCGATGAAGAAGTGACTGGGGAACTTCCTGAGGATCTGGAGTACGAAGAGTTTAACGAGATCCGCGAACAGCTGGCGGCGATCATCGAAGAACAACTTGCCGTGTACAAAACCAGACAAGTGCCGCTGGATCTTGGTCTGGTGGTACGCGAATATCTGTCACAGTATCCGCGTGCACGTCACTTTGACGTTGCGCGCATTGTTATTGATCAGGCGGTACGTCTTGGCGTAGCGCAAGCAGATTTCACCGGACTGCCAGCGAAATGGCAGCCGATTAATGATTACGGAGCCAAGGTACAGGCGCATGTCATCGACAAATATTGAACAAGTGATGCCGGTTAAGCTGGCGCAGGCGCTGGCGAATCCGTTATTTCCGGCGCTGGATAGCGCCTTACGTTCAGGCCGTCATATTGGCCTCGACGAACTGGATAATCATGCATTCCTGATGGATTTTCAGGAATATCTGGAAGAGTTTTACGCGCGTTATAACGTTGAGCTTATTCGCGCACCGGAAGGGTTCTTCTATCTACGCCCACGTTCCACCACGCTGATCCCTCGTTCCGTCTTGTCGGAACTGGATATGATGGTCGGGAAAATCCTCTGTTATCTCTATCTCAGCCCGGAACGGCTGGCGAATGAGGGGATTTTTACTCAACAGGAACTGTACGACGAACTGCTCACCCTGGCCGATGAAGCGAAACTGCTGAAACTGGTGAACAACCGTTCAACCGGTTCAGACGTTGACCGTCAGAAGTTGCAGGAAAAAGTACGTTCTTCGCTCAACCGTCTGCGTCGTTTAGGCATGGTGTGGTTTATGGGCCACGACAGCAGCAAGTTCCGCATTACCGAATCGGTGTTCCGCTTCGGCGCCGATGTGCGTGCTGGCGACGATCCCCGTGAAGCACAGCGTCGCCTGATTCGTGATGGTGAAGCAATGCCGATTGAAAATCATCTGCAACTCAACGATGAAACCGAAGAGAGTCAGCCAGATAGCGGAGAGGAAGAATAATGATTGAACGCGGTAAATTTCGCTCACTGACGCTGATTAACTGGAACGGCTTTTTTGCCCGAACTTTTGACCTTGACGAGCTGGTCACGACGCTTTCTGGCGGTAACGGGGCGGGTAAATCCACCACCATGGCGGCGTTCGTTACGGCGCTTATCCCCGACCTGACCCTGCTGCATTTCCGTAACACTACGGAAGCCGGGGCCACCAGCGGTTCGCGCGATAAAGGTCTGCACGGTAAGCTGAAAGCGGGTGTCTGTTATTCGATGCTCGACACCATTAACTCGCACCACCAGCGCGTAGTGGTCGGTGTGCGCCTGCAACAGGTTGCCGGACGCGATCGTAAAGTGGATATCAAACCATTTGCCATTCAGGGCCTGCCGATGTCGGTGCAGCCGACACAACTGGTGACCGAAACTCTGAACGAACGCCAGGCGCGCGTGCTGCCGCTTAATGAGCTGAAAGACAAGCTCGAGGCGATGGAAGGCGTGCAGTTTAAGCAGTTCAACTCCATTACCGATTACCACTCGCTGATGTTCGATCTGGGCATCATCGCGCGTCGTCTGCGCTCAGCGTCTGACCGTAGTAAATTCTATCGTCTGATCGAAGCCTCGCTGTATGGCGGGATCTCCAGCGCCATTACTCGTTCTCTGCGCGACTACCTGTTGCCGGAAAACAGCGGGGTGCGGAAAGCGTTCCAGGACATGGAAGCGGCGCTGCGTGAAAACCGCATGACGCTGGAAGCGATTCGTGTCACCCAGTCGGACCGTGACCTGTTTAAGCATCTGATCAGCGAAGCCACCAACTACGTGGCGGCGGACTACATGCGTCACGCCAACGAGCGCCGTGTTCATCTCGATAAGGCCCTGGAGTTTCGTCGCGAGCTACATACTTCGCGTAAGCAACTGGCGGCTGAGCAGTACAAACACGTCGACATGGCGCGAGAGCTGGCTGAGCACAACGGTGCCGAAGGCGATCTGGAAGCGGATTATCAGGCGGCCAGCGATCACCTGAACCTGGTGCAAACCGCACTGCGTCAGCAGGAGAAGATCGAACGCTACGAAGCGGATCTCGATGAGCTGCAGATCCGTCTGGAAGAGCAAAACGAAGTGGTGGCAGAAGCCATCGAACGCCAGGAAGAGAACGAGGCTCGTGCGGAAGCTGCCGAACTGGAAGTGGACGAGCTGAAAAGCCAGCTTGCTGACTACCAGCAGGCGCTGGACGTCCAGCAAACGCGCGCGATCCAGTATAACCAGGCGATTGCTGCGCTTAATCGTGCCAAAGAACTGTGCCATCTGCCGGACTTAACCGCCGACAGCGCTGCCGAATGGCTGGAAACCTTCCAGGCGAAAGAGCTGGAAGCGACCGAAAAAATGCTCTCTCTTGAGCAGAAAATGAGCATGGCGCAAACCGCGCACAGCCAGTTTGAGCAGGCTTATCAGCTGGTGGTGGCAATCAACGGCCCGCTGGCGCGTAACGAGGCGTGGGATGTCGCTCGCGAACTATTGCGCGAAGGGGTCGATCAGCGTCACCTGGCAGAGCAGGTTCAGCCGTTGCGGATGCGCTTAAGCGAACTGGAACAGCGTCTGCGTGAGCAGCAAGAAGCTGAGCGTCTGCTGGCAGATTTCTGCAAACGTCAGGGCAAGAATTTTGATATTGATGAACTGGAAGCTCTGCATCAGGAGCTGGAAGCACGCATTGCCTCTCTTTCCGATAGCGTCTCTAACGCCCGAGAAGAGCGGATGGCACTGCGCCAGGAGCAGGAACAGCTGCAGTCTCGCATTCAGAGTTTGATGCAGCGTGCGCCGGTTTGGCTGGCAGCGCAAAACAGTCTCAACCAGTTGAGCGAACAGTGCGGCGAAGAGTTCACCTCCAGCCAGGATGTCACCGAATTTCTGCAACAGTTGCTGGAGCGTGAGCGCGAGGCAATTGTTGAACGCGATGAAGTAGGCGCGCGCAAAAACGCCGTCGATGAAGAGATCGAACGTTTAAGCCAGCCAGGTGGTTCTGAAGATCAGCGTCTGAACGCGCTGGCGGAGCGTTTTGGTGGTGTGCTGCTGTCAGAAATTTATGACGACGTTAGCCTGGAAGATGCGCCGTACTTCTCAGCGCTGTATGGCCCGTCACGCCACGCCATCGTGGTGCCAGATCTGTCACAGGTAACCGAACACCTGGAAGGCTTGACCGATTGCCCGGAAGATCTCTATCTGATCGAAGGGGATCCGCAGTCATTCGATGACAGCGTGTTCAGCGTTGATGAGCTGGAAAAAGCGGTGGTGGTGAAAATCGCCGATCGTCAGTGGCGTTATTCACGTTTCCCGGAAGTGCCGCTGTTTGGTCGTGCTGCGCGTGAAAGCCGTATTGAAAGCCTCCATGCCGAGCGGGAAGTGCTTTCCGAACGCTTCGCCACGCTCTCCTTTGATGTACAGAAAACCCAGCGTCTGCATCAGGCGTTCAGCCGCTTTATCGGCAGTCATCTGGCGGTGGCGTTTGAGTCTGACCCGGAAGCAGAAATCCGTCAACTGAACAGCCGTCGCGTCGAACTGGAACGGGCGTTGAGTAATCATGAAAATGATAACCAGCAGCAGCGTATTCAGTTTGAGCAGGCGAAAGAGGGCGTTACGGCGCTGAACCGCATTCTGCCGCGTCTCAACCTGTTGGCTGATGACAGCCTGGCGGATCGCGTCGATGAAATCCGCGAACGTCTGGATGAAGCCCAGGAAGCCGCGCGTTTTGTTCAGCAGTTTGGCAATCAACTGGCGAAACTGGAACCGATCGTTTCGGTATTGCAGAGCGACCCGGAACAGTTCGAACAGTTAAAAGAAGATTACGCGTACTCTCAGCAGATGCAGCGCGATGCCCGTCAGCAGGCGTTTGCCCTGACGGAAGTGGTGCAGCGTCGTGCGCACTTTAGCTACTCTGACTCGGCAGAAATGCTTAGCGGTAACAGCGATCTCAACGAAAAACTGCGTGAACGTCTGGAACAGGCGGAAGCGGAGCGTACCCGCGCTCGTGAAGCGTTGCGCGGACACGCAGCGCAGTTGAATCAGTACAACCAGGTGCTGGCTTCGCTGAAAAGTTCGTATGACACCAAAAAAGAGCTACTTAACGATCTGCAACGTGAATTGCAGGATATCGGCGTGCGTGCTGATAGCGGGGCAGAAGAGCGGGCACGTATTCGCCGTGACGAGTTGCACGCGCAACTGAGCAATAACCGTTCACGACGCAATCAACTGGAAAAAGCGCTTACATTCTGCGAAGCGGAGATGGACAACCTGACCCGTAAACTGCGCAAGCTGGAGCGGGATTACTTTGAGATGCGCGAGCAGGTAGTGACCGCCAAAGCGGGCTGGTGTGCGGTGATGCGCATGGTGAAAGATAATGGCGTTGAGCGTCGCTTACACCGTCGTGAGCTGGCTTATCTCTCCGCTGATGATTTGCGTTCCATGTCGGATAAGGCGTTAGGTGCGCTGCGTCTGGCGGTGGCAGATAACGAACATCTGCGCGACGTGCTGCGGATGTCGGAAGATCCAAAACGTCCGGAACGTAAAATTCAGTTCTTCGTGGCGGTTTATCAGCATCTGCGTGAACGTATTCGTCAGGATATTATTCGTACCGATGATCCGGTGGAAGCTATCGAACAGATGGAGATCGAGCTTAGCCGTCTGACCGAAGAATTAACCTCCCGTGAACAGAAACTGGCGATCAGTTCCCGCAGCGTGGCGAACATCATTCGCAAAACCATTCAGCGCGAGCAGAACCGTATCCGTATGCTCAACCAGGGGTTGCAGAACGTATCGTTTGGCCAGGTGAACAGCGTACGTCTGAACGTGAACGTACGTGAAACGCACGCCATGCTGCTGGATGTGCTCTCTGAACAGCACGAGCAGCATCAGGATCTGTTTAACAGCAACCGCCTGACCTTCTCAGAAGCGCTGGCGAAACTGTATCAACGTCTTAACCCGCAGATTGATATGGGGCAGCGCACGCCGCAGACCATCGGTGAAGAACTGCTGGATTACCGCAACTATCTGGAAATGGAAGTTGAGGTTAACCGTGGTTCCGATGGCTGGTTGCGTGCAGAGTCTGGTGCATTGTCGACCGGTGAGGCGATTGGTACCGGTATGTCGATTCTGGTGATGGTGGTACAAAGCTGGGAAGATGAATCTCGCCGCCTGCGCGGTAAAGATATCTCTCCTTGCCGCCTGCTGTTCCTCGATGAAGCAGCGCGACTGGACGCCCGTTCCATCGCCACGCTGTTTGAATTGTGTGAACGTTTGCAAATGCAGCTCATTATCGCAGCGCCGGAAAATATCAGCCCGGAGAAAGGCACCACCTATAAACTGGTGCGTAAAGTCTTCCAGAATACCGAACACGTTCACGTCGTCGGCCTGCGAGGATTTGCGCCGCAACTTCCTGAAACGCTTCCAGGAAGTGACGAAGCGCCTTCTCAGGCGAGTTAAAATTAAGGCGGCAGCAATGCCGCCTTTTCTTTTTCCGAAAACTCCGTTTCTGCACTAAAAAAGTGGCACATTACGGCGCGCTTTTCTTTAAACTTCTTTACATTAGGTTATGTAAAAACGTATCGGCGTTTATATACTGAAGATAAGCCTGATGAGTAACAGGCTTGCTCGTCATACTTTCGTGAGTATTGGCGTTGTACAGGCAAGTCGTAAAATAACAGCCTGGCTATTCAGAGTATGATAAAAACAGGGGGCAAGGGATGTTGCTTAATATGATGTGTGGTCGTCGGCTGTCGGCAATCAGTTTGTGCCTGGCCGTAACATTCGCTCCACTGTTCAATGCGCAGGCCGATGAGCCTGAAGTAATCCCTGGCGACAGCCCGGTGGCTGTCAGTGAACAGGGCGAGGCACTGCCGCAGGCGCAAGCCACGGCAATAATGGCGGGGATCCAGCCATTGCCTGAAGGTGCGGCTGAAAAAGCCCGCACGCAAATCGAATCTCAATTACCCGCAGGTTATAAGCCGGTTTATCTTAACCAGCTTCAATTGTTGTATGCCGCACGCGATATGCAACCCATGTGGGAAAACCGTGATGCTGTTAAAGCCTTCCAGCAACAGCTGGCAGAGGTGGCGATTGCCGGTTTCCAGCCGCAGTTTAATAAATGGGTAGAGTTACTGACCGATCCTGGTGTTAACGGGATGACACGCGACGTGGTGCTCTCTGATGCGATGATGGGCTATCTCCATTTCATTGCAAATATTCCGGTCAAAGGCACTCGCTGGCTATATAGCAGTAAACCTTATGCGCTTTCAACGCCGCCGCTTTCGGTGATTAACCAATGGCAGCTGGCGCTGGATCAAGGTCAATTGCCTACGTTTGTTGCAGGACTGGCACCGCAGCATCCGCAATATGCGGCGATGCATGAATCGTTACTGGCCTTACTCAGTGACACCAAACCGTGGCCTCAACTGACCGGTAAAGCAACGTTGCGCCCAGGACAGTGGAGTAACGACGTACCGGCGTTGCGCGAAATATTGCAACGTACAGGCATGTTGGACGGGGGACCGAAAATTACGCTACCTGGCGATGACACGCCAACTGACGCGGTAGTCAGCCCATCCGCTGTTACTGTTGAAACAGCAGAAACTAAGCTGATGGACAAACAAACTACGTCTCGTAGTAAACCTGCGCCTGCCGTTCGCGCCGCCTACGATAATGAACTGGTGGAAGCCGTTAAACGTTTTCAGGCATGGCAAGGATTGGGAGCAGATGGTGCTATTGGCCCGGCAACGCGTGACTGGTTAAACGTAACGCCCGCCCAGCGTGCTGGCGTGTTGGCACTCAACATCCAGCGATTGCGCTTGCTGCCAACAGAGCTTTCTACCGGGATCATGGTTAACATTCCAGCCTATTCGCTGGTCTACTATCAGAACGGCAATCAGGTGCTGGATTCGCGAGTCATTGTCGGTCGCCCCGATCGCAAAACGCCGATGATGAGCAGTGCCCTTAACAACGTGGTGGTAAACCCGCCGTGGAACGTCCCACCAACTCTGGCACGCAAAGATATTCTGCCGAAAGTGCGCAATGATCCTGGGTATCTCGAAAGCCATGGCTATACGGTGATGCGCGGCTGGAACAGCAGAGAAGCGATTGACCCATGGCAGGTTGACTGGTCTACAATCACGGCCTCGAATTTACCGTTCCGCTTCCAGCAGGCTCCAGGCCCACGGAACTCGCTGGGGCGCTATAAATTCAATATGCCGAGTTCAGAGGCCATTTATTTGCATGACACGCCGAACCACAATCTGTTCAAGCGTGATACACGCGCATTGAGCTCAGGCTGTGTACGAGTGAATAAAGCTTCCGATCTGGCGAATATGCTGTTGCAGGATGCAGGCTGGAATGACAAACGTATTTCTGATGCGCTGAAGCAGGGCGATACGCGTTACGTCAATATTCGGCAGTCGATTCCGGTGAATCTCTACTATCTGACGGCCTTTGTTGGTGCAGATGGTCGTACCCAGTATCGTACAGATATTTACAATTATGATCTGCCTGCGCGATCCAGCTCGCAAATCGTATCGAAAGCGGAACAATTAATCAGGTAAATGAAGCAGTTCGGGGAAATCAGTTGTCGTAATAATTAGCATGATCGGGGGCGATTCTCTGCAGCCCCCGTCACTGCTGGGGTTGAGTCATCTTGACGTCTGCTTTACGGGCGGTTAAGGTGCCTCTTGTGCGCCAGAAGTGCATATAAACGATAACATTGACCTGTAGACTTGATTATCATGGACAAATTCGACGCTAATCGCCGCAAACTGCTGGCGCTTGGTGGCGTTGCACTCGGTGCCGCCATCCTGCCGACCCCGGCGTTTGCAACACTCTCTACCCCACGCCCGCGCATTTTGACACTCAATAATCTTCATACCGGAGAGTCAATCAAAGCGGAGTTTTTCGATGGCAGAGGCTATATTCAGGAAGAATTGGCAAAACTTAACCATTTTTTCCGCGATTACCGCGCGAACAAAATAAAGTCCATCGACCCAGGATTATTCGACCAGTTGTATCGCCTGCAAGGGTTGTTAGGCACCCGCAAACCGGTGCAACTCATTTCCGGTTATCGTTCCATTGATACCAACAATGAACTACGCGCCCGCAGCCGTGGAGTAGCGAAGAAAAGCTATCACACTAAAGGCCAGGCGATGGATTTCCACATTGAAGGTATCGCGTTAAGCAATATTCGCAAAGCCGCGTTATCTATGCGCGCAGGTGGTGTAGGATATTACCCACGTAGTAACTTTGTGCATATTGATACCGGGCCAGCACGGCACTGGTAGTAATCGCTTAACGAAACAGGGGCAGTATGAACTATCGTATTATTCCGGTCACCGCATTCTCCCAGAACTGTTCATTGATCTGGTGTGAACAAACCCGTCTGGCCGCACTGGTCGATCCTGGCGGCGATGCGGAAAAAATCAAACAGGAAGTTGATGCCAGCGGCCTGACACTGATGCAGATCCTGCTGACTCATGGTCATCTGGACCACGTTGGCGCAGCGGCGGAACTGGCGCAACATTACGGCGTGCCGGTTTTTGGCCCGGAAAAAGAAGATGAGTTCTGGCTGCAAGGCTTGCCTGCGCAAAGTCGTATGTTTGGTCTGGAAGAGTGCCAGCCGCTGACGCCAGATCGTTGGCTGAACGAAGGCGATACCATCAGCATAGGGAATGTGACTTTACAGGTGTTACATTGCCCTGGGCATACGCCGGGTCATGTCGTGTTTTTTGATGATCGGGCAAAGCTGCTGATTTCTGGCGACGTTATTTTCAAAGGTGGAGTAGGGCGCAGTGACTTCCCGCGTGGCGATCATAATCAACTGATTTCTTCAATCAAAGATAAATTGCTGCCACTGGGGGATGACGTGACATTTATTCCGGGTCACGGACCATTATCCACACTTGGTTATGAGCGCCTGCATAATCCCTTCCTGCAAGACGAAATGCCCGTCTGGTAAAGGTGCATAAAAAAGCCCGCTTTCAAGCGGGCTTCATTGTTTTTAACGCTTACAGCACTGCCACAATCGCTTCGCACAGCGGCGCCATGTTATCTGGTGTCATCCCGGCCACGTTTACGCGACCAGAAGCAACAGCATATACGCCAAACTCTTCGCGCAGACGCAGCACTTGTTCTTTTGTCAGGCCACTGAAGGAGAACATGCCGTTCTGTTTGATGATAAAGCTGAAGTCGCGATTTGCGCCTTTTTCCTGCAGCGTATTGACGAACAACTGACGCATACGCTGAATACGCTGGCGCATATCAGTCAGTTCTTGTTCCCAAATCGCACGTAACGCATCGTTGCTCAGGATGGTGGCAACAACAGAAGCGCCGTGTGCTGGTGGGTTAGAGTAGTTAGCACGAATCGCCGCTTTCATTTGGCTGAATGCGCGTTCAACAGTTTCACTGTCAGCAGCAACCAGAGTACAAGCGCCAACACGCTCGTTGTACAGGCCAAAGTTTTTAGAGTAGGAACTGGCAACAATCAGCTCCTTATGCAGAGCCGCGAAAGCGCGCAGTCCTTCAGCATCTTCTTCCAGGCCACGGGCAAAACCCTGGTAAGCGAAGTCAAACAGCGGTAACCAGCCTTTCTCAACGGAGAGTTGTGCCAGTGTCTGCCATTGTTCCAGCGTAGGGTCGATGCCGGTTGGGTTATGGCAGCAGCCATGGAACAGCACTACGTCGCCAGCCTGGGCTTCGTTCAGGCTGTTAATCAGTGCATCGAAGTCAAGAGTGTGATTTTCCGCATCATAATAAGCGTATTCACGAACTTCCAGACCTGCAGAGTTAAAGACGCTCTTATGGTTCGGCCAGCTTGGGTTGCTCACCCACACACGCTTAACGCTGGTATTTTTTGCCAGGAAATCGGCAGCCACGCGTAGTGCGCCAGTGCCACCCGGAGTCTGTGCCGTGCGAGCACGTTTGTCATTGATCAGGGCGCTACCTTTACCAAACAGCAGTTCCTGAGTGCAGCGACCAAATTCAGGGATGCCGTCAATGCCGAGGTAATTTTTGGTGGTTTCATTTTCGAGCAGATACTGTTCAGCCTTTTTCACGCTGGTCAGTACCGGGGTTTTACCCGTCTCATCTTTATAGACACCAATCCCGAGGTTAATTTTGCCGGGACGTTCATCGGCACGAAACAGATCGGCCAGGCCCAGAATCGGGTCGGCAGGAGCGGCGGTAATGTTCTCAAACATGACGAGGTTCCATTATGGTTACAGAAGAGAAGTCCGCTATCAGGGTAACGGGAGATTTACAAAATTCCAACTATTACTGATGAAAACGCAGGCTGTTTTTGCAAGACGTGAGATTGCTCTGGAAGGCATAAAAAAAACAGGACCAAAGTCCTGTTTTTTCGGCATTTAACAAAGAGGTGTGCTATTAGAACTGGTAAACGATACCCACAGCAACGGTGTCGTCAGAACCTACGCCCAGTTTGTTGTCAGAATCGATCTGGTTGATGATGTAGTCAACATAGGTGGACATGTTTTTGTTGAAATAGTAGGTTGCGCCCACTTCAAAGTAGTTCACCAGATCAACATCACCGATACCTTCTACGTCTTTCGCTTTAGATTTGGTGTAAGCGATGGACGGACGCAGACCGAAATCAAACTGGTATTGCGCAACTAACAGAACGTCTTGCGTTTTGTTGGCGAAGCCGCTGGTGTTTGTAAATTTATTAGTGATCGGCGTAGCGTTACGGGTTTCACCGTAGTTCGCTGCCAGGTAGATGTTGTTCGCGTCATACTTCAGACCAGTAGCCCACTGTTCAGCTTTTTTGCCTTTGCCAAGGGAAGACTCTTCCTGCAGGTTGGTACGGTCAGCGGCACCATAAGCACCAACGATACCAAAGCCTTCGTATTCGTAGCTGATAGAACCGCCAACACCGTCGCCGTTAGAGCGGCGTGCAGTGTCACGCTCGTTTTTACCCAGGTACTGAACAGCGAAGTTCAGACCATCAACCAGACCAAAGAAGTTGGAGTTACGATAGGTAGCAACGCCGCCAACACGACCAACGAAGAAATCATCGCTGTATGCAGTATCACCACCAAATTCTGGCAGCATATCGGTGTAACCCAGTGCATCATAAACCACACCGTAGTTACGGCCGTAATCGAAAGAACCAACGTCAGCGTATTTAAGACCCGCGAATGCCAGACGCGTTTTGTTACCAGTTTGAGCGTCAGCGCCCTCAGAGTTGTTACCCTGGAAGTTATATTCCCACTGACCATAACCGGTCAGATCGGAATTGATTTGAGTTTCCCCTTTAAAACCAAGACGGGCATAGGTCATGTCACCATTGCCACCGTAACTGTTTTCACCGTTACCCTTGGAGAAATAATGCAGACCGACAGCTTTACCGTACAGATCTACTTTGTTGCCATCTTTGTTATAGATTTCTGCAGCGTTTGCAGTACCTGCTACTAACAGAGCAGGGACGATCACTGCCAGAATATTGCGCTTCATCATTATTTATTACCCTCATGGTTTTTTTATGACACCTGCCACTGCCGTCAATAAGTTCTGTCAATAAAAATTTACGGAACTATTGATGAGAGTTTGGTGTCTTTATGTGTCTGCAGGCATCTTTCCATTCAAACTAACGTTTCGCTACCGTGAAAGTGCTACAAAGATAAAGATTTAGTTTCAAAAAGAAAAAATATGTGACAAAAAGTAAAAATTAAGGAACTTTGTGAACACCGTCATATTTCCATAGAAGCGTGATGATATTTACAGCAATTTTTATCTATTTATATGATTTTCTTATATTTAAATTAACTAAACGGAAATTTTGTTTCTGATGGAAACTTTATCGACCAGGCACAAAATCTTCTTTCAGACATCCAGAATGCCAAAAATTTGTATGAAAATTGTGCTATCAACTAAGAAAAAACTAATCCGCAATAAGAATGCAGATTATTTTTTGTGCGTAAATGTTGCAGCGTAATATTCCGTAACAGGATGATCGTTATGGCGGGGTTGCAAATAGATTGCTTGACTTAACAAACAGATAACTTGACAGAAAGGATAAAAAAAGAGCCAGCGGGCGCTGGCTCTTGAAGACGCTAAATTAGAAGCTGGCGTTACGCGGAGTACGTGGGAACGGAATAACATCACGTACGTTTTGCACGCCAGTTACGTAAGCAATCAGGCGTTCAAAACCAAGACCGAAACCTGAATGCGGAACAGTACCGTAGCGACGCAGATCGCGATACCACCAGTAATCTTCTTTGTTCAGGCCCATTTCAAGCATACGCTCGTCCAGCACGTCCAGACGTTCTTCACGCTGGGAGCCACCAATGATCTCACCGATGCCCGGAGCCAGAACGTCCATAGCCGCAACGGTTTTACCGTCTTCGTTAAGGCGCATATAGAACGCTTTAATATCTTTCGGATAGTTTTTAACCACTACCGGTGCTTTAAAGTGTTCTTCCGCCAGATAACGCTCATGCTCAGAAGAGAGATCGACGCCCCAGTAAACCGGGTTTTCAAACTTCCTGCCGCAGTTTTCGAGAATGGTCACTGCGTCGGTGTAATCCACCTGCGCGAAATCGGCCTCAATGAAGCGTTCCAGACGTGAAACGGCATCTTTATCTACGCGTTCAGCGAAGAATTTCATGTCGTCAGCGCGTTCTTCGAGAACCGCTTTGAAGACATATTTCAGCATGGCTTCAGCCAGACCCGCGATATCGTTCAGGTTAGCAAACGCCACTTCTGGCTCCAGCATCCAGAATTCCGCCAGGTGACGGCTGGTGTTGGAGTTTTCAGCACGGAAAGTCGGGCCGAAGGTATAAATTTTGGATAATGCGCAAGCGTAGGTTTCGCCGTTCAACTGGCCAGATACGGTCAGGAAAGACTCTTTACCAAAGAAGTCTTTGTCGAAATCTACTTTGCCCTGATCGTTACGCGGCAGGTTTTCCAGATCCAGCGTTGAAACACGGAACATTTCGCCAGCACCTTCGGTATCAGATGCGGTAATCAGTGGCGTTGAAACCCAGAAGAATCCCTGCTCGTTAAAGAAGCGATGCAGCGCCTGCGCCAGCGTATGGCGAACGCGCGCGACGGCACCAATCAGGTTTGTGCGCGGACGCAGGTGAGCGACTTCACGCAGATACTCAATGCTGTGGCGTTTTGCCGCCATCGGGTAAGTGTCTGGATCTTCAACCCAACCAGCAACTTCAACCTTGCTGGCCTGAATTTCAAATTGTTGCCCCTGGCCCGGCGACGCCACGACTTTACCCGTCACAATGACCGAGCAGCCGGTGGTCAGACGCAAGACGTCTTCATTGTAATTGGGCAGAGAATTATTGATGACAGCCTGTACAGGATCAAAGCAGGAACCGTCATAAACGGCGAGGAAGGAGATGCCAGCTTTTGAATCTCGGCGGGTACGTACCCATCCGCGCACGGTGACTTCGCTGTCAACGGCTACGCGGCCCTGGAGTACGTCGGCTACAGGCACAACGCTCATAATATTCTCTCTGTTAATAGTCGGAAAAAATAAACACTTGTCCACCCGTAAATGGGGGGATACCTATGTTACCTGGCATCTGCAATCAGACAAGCAGAATTCGCAAATGCAGCGAAAGATTTCGGAATTAAAGGTAAAAAAAGGGAGCCGATTAGCTCCCTGATGATATTAACTGGCTTTTTTAATATGCGGAAGGTCGAACGCTTTGCGCAGCGCCCGAACAAACGCTTTATCGTGGCAGATAGTTTTGCCAGGGCTGTCAGAAAGTTTCGCCACCGGTTTACCGTTACACTCTACCAACTTAATGACAATATTCAGGGGTTTTACCTGGGGGATATCGCAGGTCAGGCGAGTCCCAATACCAAAACTTAATTGCACGCGGGAAGAGAAGTGGCGGTATAGCTCAACCGCTTTGCGTAAATCCAGATTGTCAGAGAAAACCAGCGTTTTACTCTGTGGATCAATTCCCAGCTTTTCATAATGTGCAATGGCTTTTTCACCCCATTCAACCGGGTCGCCAGAGTCATGGCGCAGGCCCTGATAGCGACTGGCGAACTCGACACCGAAATCACGCAGGAAAGCATCCATAGTGATGCAGTCGGTTAACGCAATGCCAAGTTGGTCGGGATACTCTTCCAGCCAGGCAGCAAGTGCAGCTCGCTGGCTGTTGGCTAGATCCGGGCTGATTTGCTGATGCGCCTGGAACCATTCGTGTGCCTGTGTTCCCATCGGCGTGAGGGAAAGCCGACGCGCCAGATCGTAGTTGCTGGTGCCCACGAACCAGGATTCCTGTTGCAGACGTTTCACGATGGTTTCTTGTACTTCGCGAGAAAAACGGCGGCGGGTGCCAAAATCCATCAGATGGAAGCGCGACATATCAAGACCGGCGGTTAATGCCGAGAAGTCGACTAATTTGTTTTCCAGCGTGTCGAGGGCTTGCGCAACGTCGGCCTGCGGTGAGCGATAGCGATGTACCATTTCACTGATAACCGCCAGCAAAGGAACTTCCCAGAGGATGACTTCACGCCACGGGCCGCTTAAACGAATATCCAGCTTGCCATTATCGTTGGACACGGTGACTTGTTCCGGGTTAAAGCGGAACTCGCGTAGCCAGTTAAGATAGTCAGCCTTAAAGAAAGGCAGGGCAGAGAGCCACTGATATTCATCATCCTGCAGGCGCAGGTGCTGCATCGCCTGAACCTGTTCACGAATAGCATCGGCATAAATACCCAGCAGATCGTCACCTCGGCAACGAAACTCCGCCGCGACATGCACATCGTAATAGTGATGAAACACGGCTTGCTGCATATGCAACTTATAAGCATCTGTATCCAGCAACGAGTGCAGAACAGGAGAAGCGAATTGTGTCATAGGTGCGCAGTAGCGTCCTCGTACAGGAGCGTTTAGTACAATAAACATCTTCAGGAACTGCTGGAGTATACCTTGTTTCGCAATTTATTGAACCCCGATCACACCATATGCCACCTTTCTGGTCGATGGCATAACGCGGTGTATGTTATAAAAATGTAGCAATAAAGGCGTTTGTACCTGAAAAGATGAAGATTCTGCATAGCGCGATTTACGCAACAGGAATAGACTGAACACCAGACTCTATAAAAGATGCTAAAGGTTATTTATGACTCAACAGCCACAAGCCAAATACCGTCACGATTATCGTGCGCCGGATTACCAGATTACTGATATTGACTTGACCTTTGACCTGGACGCGCAAAAGACGGTCGTTACCGCGGTCAGCCAGGCTGTCCGTCATGGTGCATCAGATGTTCCGCTTCGTCTCAACGGCGAAGACCTCAAACTGGTTTCTGTTTATATTAATGATGAGCCGTGGACCGCCTGGAAAGAAGAAGAGGGCGCACTGGTCATCAGTAATTTGCCGGAGCGTTTTACGCTTAAGATCGTTAATGAAATTAGCCCGGCGGCGAATACTGCGCTGGAAGGGCTTTATCAGTCAGGCGATGCGCTTTGCACCCAGTGTGAAGCCGAAGGTTTCCGCCATATTACGTATTATCTCGACCGCCCGGATGTGCTGGCGCGTTTTACCACCAAAATTATTGCCGATAAAACCAAATATCCCTTCCTGCTTTCCAACGGTAACCGCGTTGCGCAAGGTGAACTGGAAAATGGACGTCATTGGGTACGGTGGCAGGACCCGTTCCCGAAACCGTGCTACCTGTTTGCGCTGGTGGCAGGCGACTTTGATGTGCTGCGCGACACTTTCACCACGCGTTCTGGTCGCGAAGTAGCGCTGGAGCTGTATGTCGATCGTGGCAACCTTGATCGTGCGCCGTGGGCAATGACCTCGCTGAAAAACTCCATGAAATGGGATGAAGAACGCTTCGGCCTGGAGTATGACCTCGACATCTATATGATCGTCGCGGTGGATTTCTTCAATATGGGCGCAATGGAGAATAAGGGGCTGAATATCTTTAACTCCAAATATGTGCTGGCCCGCACCGACACCGCCACCGACAAAGATTACCTCGATATTGAACGCGTTATCGGCCATGAATATTTCCATAACTGGACCGGCAACCGTGTCACCTGTCGCGACTGGTTCCAGCTCAGTCTGAAAGAAGGTTTAACCGTCTTCCGCGATCAGGAATTCAGCTCTGACCTTGGTTCCCGCGCGGTAAACCGTATCAATAATGTGCGCACCATGCGCGGATTGCAGTTTGCAGAAGACGCCAGCCCGATGGCGCACCCAATTCGCCCGGATATGGTCATTGAAATGAACAACTTCTACACCCTGACCGTTTACGAGAAGGGCGCGGAAGTGATTCGTATGATCCACACTCTGCTTGGCGAAGAAAACTTCCAGAAAGGGATGCAGCTCTATTTCGAGCGTCATGATGGTAGCGCAGCGACCTGTGACGACTTTGTGCAGGCGATGGAAGATGCGTCGAATGTCGATCTTTCCCATTTCCGCCGTTGGTACAGCCAATCCGGCACGCCGGTTGTGACTGTCAAAGACGACTACAATCCGGAAACTGAGCAGTACACCCTGACCATCAGCCAGCGCACGCCAGCTACGCCGGATCAGGCAGAAAAACAACCGCTGCATATTCCGTTTGCCGTCGAACTGTATGACAACGAAGGCAAAGTGATCCCGTTGCAGAAAGGCGGTCATCCGGTGAATTCCGTGCTGAACGTCACCCAGGCGGAACAAACCTTTGTTTTTGATAATGTCTACTTCCAGCCGGTGCCTGCGCTGCTGTGCGAATTCTCTGCGCCAGTGAAACTGGAATATAAGTGGAGCGATCAGCAACTGACCTTCCTGATGCGTCATGCGCGTAATGATTTCTCTCGCTGGGACGCGGCGCAAAGTTTGCTGGCAACCTACATCAAGCTGAACGTCGCCCGTCATCAGCAAGGGCAGCCGTTGTCTCTGCCGGTGCATGTGGCTGACGCTTTCCGCGCGGTGCTGCTCGATGAGAAGATTGATCCGGCGCTGGCGGCAGAAATCCTGACGCTGCCTTCCGTCAATGAAATGGCAGAACTGTTCGATATCATCGACCCGATTGCTATTGCCGAAGTACGCGAAGCACTCACTCGTACTCTGGCGACTGAACTGGCAGATGAGCTGCTGGCTATTTACAACGCGAATTACCAGAGCGAGTACCGTGTTGAGCATGAAGATATTGCAAAACGCACTCTGCGTAATGCCTGCCTGCGCTTCCTCGCTTTTGGTGAAACGCATCTGGCTGACGTGCTGGTGAGCAAACAGTTCCACGAAGCGAACAATATGACCGATGCGCTGGCGGCGCTTTCTGCGGCGGTTGCTGCACAACTGCCATGCCGTGACGCGCTGATGCAGGAGTACGACGACAAGTGGCATCAGGATGGTCTGGTGATGGATAAATGGTTTATTCTGCAAGCCACCAGCCCGGCGGCGAATGTGCTGGAGACGGTACGTGGTCTGTTGCAGCATCGCTCATTTACCATGAGCAACCCGAACCGCATTCGTTCATTGATTGGCGCATTTGCGGGCAGCAACCCGGCAGCGTTCCATGCCGAAGATGGCAGCGGTTATCAGTTCCTGGTGGAAATGCTTACCGACCTCAACAGCCGTAACCCGCAGGTGGCTTCACGCCTGATTGAGCCGCTGATTCGCCTGAAACGTTACGATGCCAAACGTCAGGAGAAAATGCGCGCGGCGCTGGAACAGTTGAAAGGGCTGGAAAATCTCTCTGGCGATCTGTACGAGAAGATCACCAAAGCACTGGCTTGATACTTTTGAGCCAAAATGCTTGACGCGTCTTATCAGGCCTACAAGTCCGTTGAAATTGCTGGTTTTGTAGGCTGGATAAGGCGTTCACGCCGCATCAGGCAGTCGTGCCCAACTGCCTGATGCGACGCTTGACGCGTCTTATCAGGCCTACAATCCCGTTGAAAATGCTGGTTTTGTGCGCCACATCCGGCATATTAACCATGACGTCGAATCGGTTGTTCAGAGTGCCCACGTTGCATCACCCGCTGCAACACTTCCGCTTCCAGCTCTGCTAATCGTACCGACCCTAACCGGCGCGGACGGGGGATATCCACCGTCAAATCCAGACCAATTTTTCCCTCTTCAATTAACAACACCCGGTCAGCCATCGCCACCGCTTCGCTCACATCATGCGTCACCAGCAAGACGGTAAAGCCGTGCTCCTGCCAGAGTGACACAATCAAATCCTGCATCTCGAGTCGCGTTAAAGCGTCCAGCGCACCGAGTGGTTCATCAAGCAACAATAAACCCGGTCGATGAATCAGCGCCCTTGCCAGCGCCACACGTTGTTTCTGTCCGCCAGAAAGTGCGGCAGGCCATTCCCCCGCGCGATTCTCCAGCCCTACCGCAGCCAGAGCCTGACGCGCCGCATCGCGCCACTGGCCTTTAAGGCCTAACCCAACGTTATCAATCACCGATTTCCACGGCAGCAGACGCGCGTCCTGAAACATCATTCGCGTATCATCCTGAATCTCAGCCAGCGGTGTGGTGCCCGCTAACACGTCGCCTGCGGTTGGCGTTTCCAGACCTGCCAGCAGGCGCAGCAGAGTACTTTTGCCACCGCCGCTGCGGCCCACCACCGCCACAAACTGACCTGCCGGAATATGTAAATCCAGTTGGTTCAGGACGATATTTTCCGCGTAATGTTTGCTTACTGCATTGAGCAACAATGGTGTGCCCTGGTTCAGACGAGCCGTATTCATACCGTGGCCTCCTTCAAATGATAAGCCGGGTTCCAGCGCAACCAGAGACGTTCTAACAGCTGCGCGCTGACGTCAGCAAGTTTGCCGAGCAGGGCGTAAAGAATAATAGCGACTACCACCACGTCCGTTTGCAGAAACTCCCGCGCATTCATCGCCAGATAACCAATGCCGGAATTGGCAGAAATAGTTTCGGCAACGATCAGCGTCAGCCACATCAGGCCCAACGCAAAACGCACACCGACCATAATTGAGGGCAGGGCACCAGGCAGGATCACATGGATAAACAGCGGTATGCCGGATAATCCATAGCTACGTGCCATCTCCACCAGCCCACGGTCGATATTACGGATGCCATGCCAGGTGTTGATATAAATGGGGAATAGCGTACCGAGCGCCACCAGAAAGATTTTTGCGGATTCATCAATGCCAAACCACAAAATCACCAGCGGGATCAGCGCCAGATGCGGCACGTTGCGCAACATCTGAATGGAGGTATCCAGCAGTCGCTCACCCCAGCGTGACAGCCCGCTAATCAGCCCCAGAATTAATCCCAGCGATCCGCCAATTGAAAAACCAATCAGCGCACGCCAGGAGCTGATCGCCAGATGCTGCCACAATTCGCCGCTGGCAGAGAGCGTCCAGAACGCCATCACCACTCCTTCCGGTGAGGGCAAAATACGCGTCGATAACCAGCCAACCGAGGAGGCCAGTTGCCACACCGCCACGATGCCCACCGGTAAAAACCAGGGGGCAACGCGCAATAACCACTTCTTCACTGGCGTTGCCATCATCGTGTTCCTTAGCTTTGCGCGACGTTACGGGGGATAAAATCATTCGCCACCGCTTCGCCTTGTGGATTCAGCGGTTGTGGCTGGGGAATTTCCGGGATGGCGACATCCAGATGTGGGAACAGTAACTCGCCGACCCGATACGCTTCTTCCAGATGCGGGTAGCCCGAAAGCACAAAACTGTCGATGCCAAGTGCAGCGTATTCGTTGATTCGCGCGGCGACCGTAGGACCATCGCCCACCAGCGCCGTCCCGGCACCGCCGCGCACTAAGCCAACACCCGCCCATAAATTGGGGCTGATCTCCAGATTGTCGCGCTTGCCGTTATGTAGCGCCGCCATTCGCTGTTGTCCTACGGAATCCGTTCGGGCGAATGCGGCCTGTGCTTTGGCGATAGTTTCATCATCAAGACGCGAGATTAACCGCTCGGCGGCCTGCCACGCTTCGTCGTTGGTTTCACGAACAATCACATGCAGACGAACACCGAAACGAATTTTGCGTCCATGCGCGGCAGCTTTCGCCCGCACGTGTTCGATTTTCTCTTTTACCAGTTCCGGTGGTTCGCCCCAGGTAAGGTAGAGATCAACTTGTTCTGCCGCCAGCTCCTGGGCGACATCTGACGATCCGCCAAAGTAAAGCGGAGGATAAGGCTGTTGAATCGGCGGGAAGAGCAGTTTGGCTCCGCGTACATGAATATGTTTGCCGTTGAAATCCACAGTCTCGCCAAGCAACAACCGCCGCCAGACCTGGGTAAATTCTGCCGAGGCTTCGTAACGCTCGCTATGATCAAGGAACACGCCGTCGCCTGCCAGTTCTTGTGGATCGCTGCCTGTGACCAGGTTAAACAACGCACGTCCGTTAGAGAGACGGTCAAGCGTGGCGGCCTGACGGGCGGCAACGGTAGGTGAGGTTACGCTGGGGCGCAGGGCGACAAGAAACTTCAGCCGTTGTGTCACCGGGATCATCGACGCCGCCACCAGCCACGCATCTTCACACGATCGCCCCGTCGGGATCAGCACACCGGTATAGCCCAGACGATCCGCCGCTTGCGCAATTTGTTGCAGATAACCGTGATCAACCGGACGTGAACCTTCTTCCGTTCCCAGATAATGCCCGTCACCGTGGGTCGGTAAAAACCAGAACATATTCAGACTCATAATTGTTTTCCTTCCAGTTGAGTGGGCTGCCAGATGCGCTGGCGAATATCGACTTTTTTCGGCACCAGACGGTTTTCATAAAACAGATCTGCCGTTTGCTGCTGTAAGGCGGCAACTTCAGCGCTCAACGGTTTGATGGTGGTGGGAGGACGATGATCCAGATATGAGGCAATAACCGGTGCCGGTAAGCCCATCGTTTTTGCCAGTAAAGCGATGCTTTGTTCGCGCTGGCTGCGGGTTAACGCATCGGCCTCACTAAAGGTTGTCAGCACACCCTGAATAAAAGCGCCGTTTTTTTCTGCATACGGACGAGCTGCCAGATAAAACGATCCAGTTTGATTGAGATCGGTGCCGTCTTTCAGCACCCGCACGCCGCCCTGTAATAATGCAGCGGAGTAGTAGGGATCCCAGATAGCCCAGGCGTCAACGTTACCTTGCTGGAACGCGGCGCGGGCATCGGCAGGCGTCAGGTAAGTGGGCTGAATATCCGTGAATTTAAGCCCGGCCTGGCGAAGGGCTCGCAGTAAAAGATTGTGCGAACTGGAACCTTTCTGAAAGGCAACTTTGTGACCTTTAAGATCGGCTACGGTTTTGATCGGGCTGTTTTCTGCCACCAGAATCACTTCGGCTTTGGGTTTCGGTGGCTCGACGCCCACGTATACCAAATCAGCCCCGGCAGCCTGGGCAAAGATTGGCGGAATATCCCCGGTACTGCCGAGATCGATACTGCCAACGTTTAACGCCTCCAGCATCTGTGGGCCAGCGGGGAACTCCACCCAGGAGATTTTTGTTTGCGGATAGCGTTTTTCCAGTAACTGGTGGCTTTTTGCCAGCACCATACCAATACTGCCTTTTTGATAGCCTATACGTAACGCCTCTGGCGAAGACTCCGCGGCAACAGCAAGTGTAGAGACGCTAAGTAAACCCGCCAGCGCCAGTTTAATGATCTTACGCATGGGCATTACCTCGCAGAGACAGAAGGTCAGGAACCTGAACATCGCGGCGGTGCAACGCCTGCCAGAAAGTTTCTAGCGCGGTATCAAGACGAGTTTGCAGATTTGGCGTGAACTGGGGTTTGTGTTGGTAATCAATTACTTGCGAGTCATCGGCAAACACGCCGTGCAGGATCTCCTGGGCTTTCAGCGTACTTAAAACTGGCTTAAGGGCATAATCGACCGCCAGCAGATGGGCCACGGTGCCGCCTGTCGCCAGCGGCAGCACCACTTTGCCTTGCAACGCACGTTCTGGCAGCAGGTCGAGCAGGGTTTTCAGTGCACCGGAATAGGCGGCTTTATACACAGGCGTGGCGACAATCAGCCCATCGGCCTGTTGCAGCTGTTCGGTGAAGGTCTTGAGTGCCGGACTATCGAAACGAGCATAAAGCAGATCTTCCGGGACGAAGTTTTGCAAATTCCAGTGATAAACCTCTACATCCAGGCCATTTAGTTTTTCCCGCGCATATTCCAGCAAGGAGCTGGAGCGAGAAGGAAAGCGAGGACTACCCGCCAGGGTGATGACACGCATACTCTCTCCTTATAACCAATTGTTCTTGTTTTGTTAACATTGATAACAATTCGGTCAGTCTGACAGAGGGCGTCCGCGAGTCGAAATGATTTATCTGAGGAAGAAAAGCCAAAAAAAGCATAAAAAAAGCGCAATAAGAAAACGTTTGCTATTTATTGCCGCAGGTCAATTCCCTTTTGGTCCGAACTCGCACATAATACGCCCCCGGTTTGCACACCGGGAATCCAGGAGAGTTCATGTACTACCCCTTCGTTCGTAAAGCCCTTTTCCAGCTCGATCCAGAGCGCGCTCATGAGTTTACTTTTCAGCAATTACGCCGTATTACAGGAACGCCGTTTGAAGCACTGGTGCGGCAGAAAGTGCCTGCGAAACCTGTTAACTGCATGGGCCTGACGTTTAAAAATCCGCTTGGTCTGGCAGCCGGTCTTGATAAAGACGGGGAGTGCATTGACGCGTTAGGCGCGATGGGATTTGGATCCATCGAGATCGGTACCGTCACGCCACGTCCCCAGCCAGGTAATGACAAGCCGCGTCTCTTTCGTCTGGTAGATGCCGAAGGTTTGATCAACCGTATGGGCTTTAATAATCTTGGCGTTGATAACCTCGTAGAGAACGTAAAAAAAGCCCATTATGACGGCGTTCTGGGTATTAACATCGGCAAAAATAAAGATACGCCGGTGGAGCAGGGTAAAGATGACTATCTGATTTGTATGGAAAAAATCTATGCCTATGCGGGATATATCGCCATCAATATTTCATCGCCAAATACCCCAGGATTACGCACACTGCAATATGGTGAAGCGCTGGATGATCTCTTAACTGCGATTAAAAATAAACAAAATGATTTGCAAGTGATGCACCATAAATATGTGCCGATCGCAGTGAAGATCGCGCCGGATCTTTCTGAAGAAGAATTGATCCAGGTTGCCGATAGTTTAGTTCGCCATAATATTGATGGCGTTATTGCAACCAATACCACACTCGATCGTTCTCTGGTTCAGGGAATGAAAAATTGTGATCAAACCGGTGGCTTAAGTGGTCGTCCGCTTCAGTTAAAAAGCACCGAAATTATTCGCCGCTTGTCACAGGAATTAAACGGACGCTTGCCGATTATTGGTGTTGGCGGCATTGACTCGGTTATCGCTGCGCGTGAAAAGATTGCTGCGGGTGCCTCACTGGTGCAAATTTATTCTGGTTTTATTTTTAAAGGCCCGCCGCTGATTAAAGAAATCGTTACCCATATCTAATTATTTCTTCAAATTCCTCTTTATAAGATAATCAGGGCTTTATTTTCAGCCCTGGTTGTTTTATATTCATCGCTGTTGCTTATTTAGACATTTTGTACTTTTATTGTTGAGGTTATTAAGCGAAGCGACAATGGATTGTGTCGCTGCGGTTTTATAAGGTTGGGGAGTGGCAGATGCGAATTAAACCAGACGATAACTGGCGTTGGTATTACGATGAAGAGCACGATCGAATGATGCTCGATTTAGCCAATGGTATGCTATTTCGCTCACGTTTTGCGCGCAAAATGTTGACTCCAGATGCCTTTTCTCCCGCAGGTTTTTGCGTTGATGACGCCGCGCTCTATTTCTCTTTTGAAGAAAAGTGCCGCGATTTTAATTTATCTAAAGAACAAAAAGCCGAACTGGTGCTGAATGCACTGGTAGCAATTCGTTATCTCAAACCGCAAATGCCGAAAAGCTGGCATTTTGTATCTCATGGTGAAATGTGGATGCCCATGCCGGGCGATGCGGCCTACGTTTGGTTGAGCGACACTCATGAGCAAGTGAATTTACTGGTCGTTGAATCTGGCGAGAATGCCGCGCTATGTCTACTGGCACAACCCTGCGTTGTTATTGCGGGTCGCGCGATGCAGTTGGGCGACGCCATTAAAATCATGAACGACAGGCTGAAACCGCAGGTTAATGTTGACAGCTTCAGCCTCGAACAGGCAGTCTAACGCGCCAGCTTAAGCGCAGTCTTCGGTACACAACTACAGCAAAGAATAGTGCCATCATCGCCTATTGCTGATTTTTTTAGCGGCGTGACTTCGCCTTCTAAAAGCTGAACACGGCAACTTCCACAAATGCCCGCGTGGCAAGAATAAGGGATACGAATTCCCTGATTTTCTAATTGCTCCAGCAGCACCTGTTGGTTATTTCCACGAAATGCCTGTCCCTGCCAGTCAATATCTACGTTTGCGTCCGGTTGTTGCGTGATGTTGGCAGTATCATCAGCGGCACCTGCGCCGTAAATTTTAGCCGGAGCCGTTGCCAGAATTTCCACCTCATCGCCAACGCGAATCACGCCGCTATTACGGACAATTAAATTCTGACCAAAATCGACATCGCCGTTATCCTGGGCAGTACGGAAAGATTGCAGCGTTTTTAATGGTTCGCCTGCCGGATGTTTTTGCCCTTTTTCTGGGCTGACGGTGGTGAAAATACAGCGGCTACAAGGCTTAACCACATCAAACACGACATCACCAATGCGAATCACTTTCCAGCTATCTTCTTCCCAGGCCGATGCACCGGAAACCACCAGATTGGGGCGGAATTGCTCCATTTTTACACTGGCCGGACAACGTTGTTGGAGATCACGTAACGAGGCCTCGTTAGCAAGAAGGTAAGGATAGCCATCAGCAAATGACAGGGGTACAGTGTTGTGGCGTTTCACGCGCCGGGTCATTTGTGGCCCCACCCAGCGTAATTGCACTTCGCGGGAGAAAAATCCACTTAGCCATTTGTTGATCGCGTCTGGCGCAATTCGCGCGGTAAAATGTGTGCCCCAAACTTCGGTTGGTGCGTCTTGTGTGGCGAAATCAGCAAAACGAACATATGCACTACTGCCATCTGGTGCGGTGAGATGCAAGCCATCATGCACGGGTGAAGGAGTAAACCGTACCATTAGCGGAAACTGGCGAGCGGTAATAAACGTACCGTCAGTTTCAGTGATCATAAAGATGCGATCGAAGGCCAGACCACTGACATCTGCCAGGGTATGTGTAAGACCAATGCCGCGCATCGATTTAACAGGATGAATAAAAAGCCGGGTTAATGTCGCCACGGTGCGGTCCTCAAATGAAAATAAGCCCTCAACTTTATGACATGACGCGCTTATTAGCTATAATGCGCAACAATTTTCTTAGAGTAAAAGTGACAATATGAATTCTCTGTTTGCCAGTACGGCCCGTGGGCTGGAAGAGCTGTTAAAAACTGAACTGGAAAACCTGGGGGCCGTTGAATGCCAGGTGGTTCAGGGTGGGGTCCATTTCAAGGGCGACACACGGCTTGTTTACCAGAGCCTGATGTGGAGCCGCCTGGCCTCGCGTATTATGTTGCCGCTGGGCGAGTGTAAGGTTTACAGCGATTTAGACCTCTATCTCGGTGTTCAGGCGATCAACTGGACAGAGATGTTTAATCCTGGCGCGACCTTCGCTGTCCACTTCAGTGGTTTGAATGACACCATACGCAACAGTCAGTACGGTGCGATGAAAGTGAAAGACGCGATCGTCGATGCTTTCACGCGGAAAAATCTGCCGCGTCCAAATGTTGATCGCGATGCGCCGGATATCCGCGTTAACGTCTGGCTGCATAAAGAAACCGCCAGTATCGCCCTTGATCTCAGTGGTGATGGTTTACATCTGCGTGGCTATCGCGATCGTGCTGGCATGGCGCCGATCAAAGAAACCCTGGCAGCCGCTATTGTGATGCGATCCGGCTGGCAGCCAGGAACACCGCTGCTCGATCCAATGTGTGGTTCAGGTACGTTGCTGATTGAAGCGGCTATGTTGGCGACCGACCGCGCACCGGGCTTGCACCGTGGGCGTTGGGGCTTTAGCGGCTGGACGCAGCATGATGAAGCTATCTGGCAGGAAGTGAAAGCGGAAGCGCAAACTCGTGCCCGTAAAGGCCTGGCGGAGTATAGCTCCCATTTCTTCGGTTCGGACAGTGACGCACGGGTGATTCAACGTGCGCGCACTAACGCCCGTCTTGCGGGGATTGGTGAACTGATCACCTTTGAGGTGAACGATGTCGCGCAACTGGCCAATCCGCTGCCGAAAGGGCCGTACGGTACAGTGTTGAGCAACCCGCCATACGGTGAACGTCTGGACAGCGAACCGGCGCTGATTGCGCTGCATAGTCTGCTGGGCCGAATCATGAAAAACCAGTTCGGTGGCTGGAATCTCTCTTTGTTTAGTGCCTCGCCGGATCTGCTAAGCTGCCTGCAGCTGCGTGCAGACAAACAGTACAAGGCGAAAAACGGCCCGCTGGACTGCGTACAGAAAAACTACCATGTTGCCGAAAGCACACCAGACAGCAAACCGGTAATGGCAGCGGAAGACTACGCCAACCGTCTGCGTAAGAACCTCAAAAAATTCGAGAAGTGGGCTCGCCAGGAAGGAATTGAATGTTACCGCCTGTATGACGCCGATCTGCCGGAATATAACGTTGCCGTTGACCGTTATGCCGACTGGGTGGTGGTGCAGGAGTATGCGCCGCCAAAAACTATTGATGCGCACAAAGCGCGTCAGCGTCTGTTCGATATTATCGCTGCAACCATTTCGGTACTGGGGATTGCGCCAAACAAACTGGTGCTGAAAACCCGTGAACGCCAGAAGGGCAAAAATCAATACCAGAAACTGGGCGAGAAGGGCGAGTTTCTGGAAGTTACCGAATATAACGCTCACTTGTGGGTGAACCTGACGGATTACCTCGATACCGGTCTGTTCCTCGATCACCGTATCGCCCGTCGTATGCTCGGTCAGATGAGCAAAGGCAAAGATTTCCTCAACCTGTTCTCTTATACCGGCAGCGCCACCGTGCATGCGGGATTAGGCGGTGCACGCAGCACCACCACCGTGGATATGTCGCGTACTTATCTGGAGTGGGCAGAACGCAACCTGCGTCTGAATGGCCTAACCGGGCGTGCGCATCGCCTGATTCAGGCCGATTGCCTGGCGTGGCTGCGTGAGGCAAATGAACAGTTTGATCTGATCTTTATCGATCCGCCAACCTTCTCTAACTCAAAACGAATGGAAGATGCGTTTGATGTTCAGCGCGATCATCTGGCGCTGATGAAAGATTTGAAACGTCTGCTGCGTGCAGGTGGGACGATCATGTTCTCGAACAACAAACGCGGCTTCCGTATGGATCTCGACGGCCTGGCGAAACTGGGACTGAAAGCACAAGAAATTACGCAAAAAACGCTCTCCCAGGATTTCGCCCGTAACCGCCAGATCCACAACTGCTGGCTGATTACCGCAGCCTGAAAGGAATAGTAATGTCATTAATCAGTATGCATGGCGCATGGCTGTCGTTCAGCGACGCGCCGCTTCTCGATAACGCAGAACTGCATATCGAAGATAACGAACGTGTTTGTCTGGTGGGGCGTAACGGTGCAGGCAAATCAACGTTAATGAAGATCCTCAACCGTGAACAGGGGCTGGATGACGGTCGCATTATTTATGAGCAAGATTTGATTGTAGCTCGTCTGCAACAGGATCCGCCGCGTAACGTTGAGGGTAGCGTTTATGATTTCGTTGCCGAAGGCATTGAAGAACAAGCGGAATACCTGAAACGCTATCACGATATTTCGCGCCTGGTGATGAACGACCCGAGCGAGAAAAATCTCAACGAACTGGCGAAGGTTCAGGAACAGCTGGATCACCACAACCTGTGGCAGCTGGAAAACCGCATCAACGAAGTGCTGGCGCAACTGGGATTAGATCCTAATGTTGCGCTGTCGTCGCTTTCCGGCGGCTGGTTGCGTAAAGCGGCATTAGGACGCGCGCTGGTGAGCAATCCGCGCGTATTGCTGCTCGACGAACCGACTAACCACCTGGATATTGAAACCATCGACTGGCTGGAAGGGTTCCTCAAAACCTTCAATGGGACAATTATTTTCATTTCCCACGACCGTTCGTTTATCCGCAATATGGCGACGCGCATTGTTGATCTCGATCGCGGCAAGCTGGTGACCTATCCAGGGAATTACGACCAGTACCTGCTGGAAAAAGAAGAAGCCCTGCGCGTGGAAGAATTACAAAATGCCGAGTTCGATCGCAAACTGGCGCAGGAAGAGGTGTGGATCCGCCAGGGGATCAAAGCACGTCGTACCCGTAATGAAGGCCGCGTACGCGCCCTGAAAGCAATGCGTCGCGAGCGTGGTGAACGTCGCGAAGTAATGGGTACCGCAAAGATGCAGGTGGAAGAAGCCAGCCGCTCCGGTAAGATCGTTTTCGAAATGGAGGACGTTTGCTACCAGGTTGACGGTAAGCAACTGGTGAAAGATTTTTCTGCCCAGGTTCTACGCGGCGACAAAATTGCCCTGATTGGTCCGAATGGGTGCGGCAAAACCACGCTGCTGAAACTAATGCTCGGTCAGCTTCAAGCAGACAGCGGGCGTATTCACGTTGGCACCAAACTGGAAGTAGCTTATTTCGATCAGCACCGCGCGGAACTGGATCCCGATAAAACGGTGATGGATAACCTTGCCGAAGGTAAGCAAGAGGTGATGGTTAACGGCAAGCCACGCCACGTATTGGGCTATTTGCAGGACTTCCTGTTCCATCCGAAACGCGCGATGACGCCAGTACGTGCACTTTCTGGCGGAGAGCGGAACCGCTTGCTGTTGGCGCGTTTGTTCCTCAAACCAAGCAACTTATTGATTCTTGACGAACCGACCAACGATCTTGATGTCGAAACGCTGGAACTGCTGGAAGAACTGATCGACAGCTATCAGGGCACGGTATTGCTGGTTAGCCACGATCGTCAGTTTGTCGATAACACCGTTACAGAATGCTGGATCTTCGAAGGCGGCGGTAAAATTGGTCGTTATGTCGGCGGTTATCATGATGCCCGTGGTCAGCAAGAACAGTATGTGGCGCTCAAACAGCCTGCGGTGAAAAAAATCGAAGAAGCCGCCGCGCCAAAAGCAGAAACTGTAAAACGCAGCAGTAGCAAACTAAGCTATAAATTGCAGCGCGAACTGGAGCAGCTACCGCAATTGCTCGAAGATCTGGAGGCGAAGCTGGAAGCCCTACAGACGCAAGTGGCGGATGCTTCCTTCTTCAGTCAGCCCCATGAGCAGACACAAAAAGTGCTCGCCGATATGGCTGCTGCAGAGCAGGAGCTGGAGCAAGCCTTTGAACGCTGGGAGTATCTTGAAGCGTTAAAAAATGGTGGCTGATCGCAAAATAGTCGATTTAAACAGAGACAGCTGACAACGGTAAAATTGCCTGATGAACTGGGTTTATCAGGCATGAAAACCAACACTTTGTTCGTCATCTGTAAAATAGCGCATCATTAAGGAGTACCAATGTGCGAACATCATCATGCCGCGAAGCACATCCTGTGCTCGCAGTGTGACATGCTGGTGGCGTTACCGCGCCTTGAGCATGGTCAGAAAGCGGCATGTCCCCGGTGTGGCACAACGTTAACCGTGGCGTGGGATGCCCCTCGGCAGCGTCCCACCGCCTATGCGTTGGCTGCACTGTTCATGCTGTTGCTGTCCAACTTGTTTCCTTTTGTGAATATGAACGTTGCAGGAGTTACCAGTGAAATTACATTACTGGAAATTCCCGGCGTGCTTTTTTCTGAGGACTACGCCAGCCTCGGCACCTTTTTCCTGTTGTTTGTGCAACTGGTTCCCGCGTTTTGTCTGATAACCATTCTGTTACTGGTGAATCGCGCGGAATTACCGGTCCGTTTAAAAGAGCAACTGGCACGGGTGCTTTTTCAACTCAAAACCTGGGGAATGGCGGAGATTTTCCTCGCGGGTGTGCTGGTCAGTTTCGTGAAACTGATGGCTTACGGCAGCATTGGGGTAGGCAGCAGCTTTCTCCCCTGGTGTTTATTTTGTGTCCTGCAACTGCGCGCTTTTCAGTGTGTTGATCGTCGCTGGTTATGGGACGACATCGCCCCGATGCCAGAACTGCGCCAGCCGCTAAAACCAGGTGTCACGGGGATACGTCAGGGGCTGCGTTCGTGCTCCTGTTGTACGGCAATCCTTCCTGCTGATGAATCCGTGTGCCCGCGTTGTAGTACCAAAGGGTACGTTCGGCGTAGAAACAGCCTGCAGTGGACACTCGCGCTGCTTGTAACGTCCATCATGCTGTATCTTCCGGCTAATATTTTGCCCATCATGGTGACGGATTTATTAGGCTCGAAGATGCCGTCGACGATTCTCGCTGGGGTCATTCTGTTATGGAGCGAAGGCTCTTATCCCGTCGCTGCGGTGATTTTTCTGGCCAGTATTATGGTGCCAACGTTAAAGATGATCGCCATTGCGTGGCTGTGTTGGGATGCCAAAGGACACGGCAAGCGCGACAGTGAAAGAATGCATTTGATTTATGAAGTTGTTGAGTTTGTAGGCCGCTGGTCGATGATTGACGTTTTCGTTATCGCGGTGCTCTCGGCGCTGGTGCGTATGGGAGGTTTAATGAGTATTTATCCGGCAATGGGTGCATTAATGTTTGCTTTAGTCGTCATAATGACAATGTTTTCTGCTATGACGTTTGACCCGCGTTTGTCGTGGGATCGTCAACCTGAATCAGAGCATGAGGAGTCCTGACAGTATGGAATCTAATAATGGGGAAGCCAAAATCCAGAAAGTGAAGAACTGGTCTCCCGTGTGGATATTTCCTATCGTCACGGCGCTCATTGGGGCCTGGGTTCTTTTTTATCATTACAGCCATCAGGGACCGGAAGTGACCCTGATCACCGCGAATGCGGAAGGAATTGAAGGTGGCAAAACCACCATTAAAAGCCGTAGCGTTGACGTCGGCGTGGTTGAAAGCGCCACACTGGCTGATGATTTGACGCACGTTGAAATCAAAGCGCGGCTGAATTCCGGTATGGAAAAGTTGCTGCATAAAGATACCGTCTTTTGGGTGGTGAAACCGCAGATTGGTCGAGAAGGGATTAGCGGCCTGGGAACACTGCTGTCTGGGGTTTATATCGAACTGCAGCCAGGCGCGAAAGGCAGCAAAATGGATAAATACGATTTGCTGGACTCGCCACCGTTGGCCCCACCTGATGCGAAAGGTATCCGTGTGCTTCTCGATAGCAAAAAAGCCGGGCAGCTCTCGCCAGGAGATCCGGTGCTGTTCCGTGGCTATCGGGTAGGTTCGGTTGAAACCAGCACTTTCGATACGCAAAAACGCAATATCAGTTATCAACTGTTCATCAATGCACCTTATGACCGACTGGTGACCAGCAATGTTCGTTTCTGGAAAGATAGTGGCATTGCGGTTGATCTGACGTCAGCGGGAATGCGTGTGGAGATGGGCTCATTGACAACGCTGCTTAGTGGCGGTGTCAGCTTTGATGTGCCGGAAGGTCTGGATTTAGGGCAGCCAGTGGCACCGAAAACAGCTTTCGTTTTGTATGATGATCAGAAGAGCATTCAGGATTCGTTGTACACCGATCACATTGATTATCTGATGTTCTTTAAAGATTCGGTACGCGGTCTGCAACCGGGAGCTCCGGTAGAATTCCGGGGTATTCGCCTGGGTACCGTAAGCAAAGTGCCATTCTTTGCGCCGAATATGCGTCAGACATTTAACGATGATTACCGTATTCCGGTACTGATTCGTATCGAGCCAGAGCGGCTGAAAATGCAGCTTGGCGAAAATGCGGATGTTGTTGAGCACCTTGGCGAATTGTTGAAACGTGGTTTACGCGGATCGCTGAAAACCGGAAACCTGGTCACTGGCGCACTGTATGTTGATCTCGATTTCTATCCAAATACGCCTGCAATAACCGGTATTCGTGAATTTAATGGTTATCAGATTATCCCGACCGTCAGCGGCGGCCTGGCGCAAATCCAGCAACGACTGATGGAAGCGTTGGATAAGATCAACAAACTGCCACTGAATCCGATGATTGAACAGGCAACCAGTACGCTTTCTGAAAGTCAGCGCACAATGAAAAACCTGCAAACGACGCTGGATAGCATGAACAAGATCCTTGCCAGCCAGTCGATGCAGCAGTTACCGACGGATATGCAGTCAACGTTGCGTGAATTGAATCGCAGCATGCAGGGCTTCCAGCCTGGTTCCGCAGCCTACAACAAGATGGTGGCGGATATGCAGCGCCTTGATCAGGTGTTGCGAGAACTGCAACCGGTGCTGAAAACGCTCAACGAGAAGAGTAACGCGCTGGTATTTGAAGCGAAGGACAAAAAAGATCCAGAGCCGAAGAGGGCGAAACAATGAAAAAGTGGCTAGTGACGATTGCGGCACTGTGGCTGGCCGGATGCAGCTCCGGCGAAATTAATAAAAACTATTACCAGTTACCTGTGGTGCAGAGCGGTACACAAAGCACCGCCAGCCAGGGTAATCGCCTGTTATGGGTTGAGCAGGTCGCTGTTCCTGACTATCTGGCGGGGAATGGTGTGGTTTATCAAACCAGTGATGTGAAGTATGTGATTGCCAACAACAACCTGTGGGCCAGCCCGTTGGATCAACAGTTGCGCAACACCCTGGTTGCCAACCTGAGTACGCAACTACCCGGCTGGGTGGTTGCCTCCCAGCCTCTGGGAAGCGCCCAGGACACGCTCAATGTTACCGTCACGGAGTTTAACGGTCGCTATGATGGCAAGGTCATTGTCAGTGGTGAGTGGCTGTTGAACCACCAGGGACAACTGATCAAACGTCCGTTCCGTCTGGAAGGAGTGCAAACTCAGGATGGTTACGATGAGATGGTTAAAGTGCTGGCCAGTGTCTGGAGTCAGGAAGCCGCTTCTATTGCGCAAGAGATAAAGCGTCTACCTTAATCATAAAGATTTGTAAATATAACCGTCTCCGGTATGTTGCCTGAGGCGGTTTTTTTGTTTCTAACGTGCGGAAAAAGTTGTTCCTCTTCACATTTTTTGTACAACCGACATGCCCGTGTAGCTCACAAATATGACAGTGGCGTGAATTTTGCGCATTGACGGCAGTTATGATTCGCGGTATTGCTTAACTGTGATTGCATATTTAGTAATCACTGTTTTCTTTTCCACCAGAAACCAGTATGAGGGAAACGAGGCATGAAGAGACAAAAACGAGATCGCCTGGAACGGGCACATCAACGTGGTTATCAGGCCGGCATCGCCGGACGCTCAAAAGAAATGTGTCCCTATCAGACGCTGAATCAAAGGTCACAATGGCTGGGAGGCTGGCGAGAAGCCATGGCGGACAGGGTAGTAATGGCCTGATTCTGTCTCTTTAAAAAGAAACCTCCGCATTGCGGAGGTTTCGCCTTTATATACTCTGTCTGATTAAAATCAGAATGCAGACGTATCCTGGAACAGACCTACTTTCAGGTCGTTGGCGGTATAGATCAAACGACCATCAACCAGCACTTCGCCATCAGCCAGGCCCATAATCAGACGACGGTTAACTATGCGTTTAAAGTGAATACGATAGGTCACTTTTTTCGCCGTCGGCAGCACCTGGCCTGTGAATTTCACTTCACCTACGCCCAGCGCGCGACCTTTACCTTCGCCGCCCAGCCAGCCGAGGTAGAACCCTACCAGCTGCCACATTGCGTCCAGGCCCAGGCATCCCGGCATAACCGGATCGCCGATAAAGTGGCATCCGAAGAACCACAGATCCGGATTGATATCCAGCTCTGCTTCAACATACCCTTTGTCGAAGTTACCACCCGTTTCGGTCATTTTGACCACACGGTCCATCATCAGCATGTTTGGTGCTGGCAATTGCGGGCCTTTAGCGCCAAACAGTTCACCGCGACCAGAGGCAAGAAGGTCTTCTTTTGTATAGGATTCGCGTTTATCTACCATGTTCTCTGTAAGCCTTATTTTATTGAAGCACGCAGGATAGCTAACACGTGTACGCTGAACAAGTCCGATCAGTTCGGAATAAACCAGTTCAGCCAACGTAATGGCCATGGAAAACGGTGACGTCCTTCCTGTTGCGATGCTTGTGCGATACGTTCCTGGATGGTTTGCATCAGCGTCGTTTGGCCTTCGCCATCCCACACCAGATTTAATAATAACGGCAGTGCGTCAGTCACATCGTCTACTGCCCAGATGGTGAATTTGTCTTCTTCTACCGCTTTCACCAGTTCACTGTGAAGACTTAAATGGCGAACGTTAGCTGTGGGGATAATGACACCTTGTTTCCCCGTTAACTCACGTTGCTGGCAAATAGCAAAGAAGCCTTCGATTTTCTCATTTAAACCACCGACTGGCTGGGCGCGACCGAACTGATCGACTGAACCTGTGATAGCGATACTCTGATTCACCGGCACATCGGCGAGGGCGCTTATCAGGGCGCAGAGTTCAGCCATCGAGGCACTATCGCCATCCACTTCACTGTATGACTGCTCAAATGTCAGCGATGCTGAGAAGGGGATCTGTTGCTCAAGCTGTAGTTCCGACATCAGGAACGCTTGCATGATCATCATCCCTTTCGCATGGATATTGCCGCCAAGCTCCGCTTTGCGTTCGATGTCGGTGAATTCACCATCGCCAATATGCACAACGCAGCTAATGCGAGAAGGTTCGCCAAAAGCGCGTGGATGACCCGGAAATTCAATGACCGAAAGGGCGTTAATTTGCCCGATGCGTTCGCCTTCGGTTTCTATCAGGATTTGCTCCTGAAGGATCTCATCCTGCATGCGTTCAGCGAGGAAACCTTCGCGCCATTCACGCTGCTGTAGCATTAAGTTTAGCTGCTCGCCGGAGAAGGTGTCGCCATCACACAGGGAGGCGACCTCTTGACACTGGCGGAGGATCCACTGCGGGCTAAGCGGAAGTGTTTCTTGTTCACCAGTGTAGCGTGCTGCTTCGCGGATAAGTACCGGCCAGGCATCCGCTCCCGGTGCTGGTAAGTGATTATGTCTGGCGGTAAATGTCACCCAGCGACACCACTGGCTTACTGACTCCGCATCGACAATCTGCAGAGTATCTTCAAATTCGCTATAAATAGCCTGCTCTGAAAGCTCTGGCTCCATCTCCTGGAAATCAGCCAATGATTCGCGTTCGCCTACCAGAATGACTTTCAGCTTCAATGGCATCGAAGGCACAGAGACGGGGAGAGGGCGCGACTCATCAAACGCAACCCAGTCAAAACGCTCGCGGTTAACGATATTTTTCAGCCGCATCCACAGCAGAGGTTGCGCCAGCAGTGTACGCAAAGAGATGATGAGAATACCGCCATTTGCCTGATGCACCAGACCAGGCTGCAGGGTAATATCGCCATTAAACTGACGCAGGCAGCCAAAGAGTTGCTCTGCTTCTACCCAGTCGGCAGCGACAACTTGCGTTAAAGTCGCAAAATTATCATCTGCACTCACTGCGTGACGTAAGCGGATGGTGTGGCCGGAAACCTCATAGTGACCGCCCACCAGTTGGCCTGCATCGCTTTGTAGCGTACGCGCGGCATCAGCAATAAGATTCAGATACTCAGACTCTTCCGGGGCCTTCGCCAGCATAAAAGAGGAGGATGCTCGCGTATGCAGCAACTGCTCCAGCGCAAATTGCAGTCGCGGTTGAGTATCACTGAATAAAGGATCGTTTTCGTCAATCAAATGTGGCTGAGCAAATATTTCCTGATAGCTATCGGTATCAGGAACCAGGTCACGCCATGCAAGTTTCGTAATGGTCAAAGTTGATGTTTTTTAGTCTGTTGTCAAAGCCGCGATTATACCGTAACCGGCACTGCAGCACACGTAGAAAGCAACGACAATACTCCTGGCATGGGCGTTAAAGCTCACAGGATGGAGATTCTTTTCTTCACTGGCCTAAAAAGCTGATATTCTGTAAAGAGTTACACGGTAACATTGAGATCGCTATGAAATATCAACAACTTGAAAATCTTGAAAGCGGTTGGAAATGGAAGTATCTGGTGAAGAAGCACCGCGAAGGGGAGTTAATCACCCGTTACATAGAAGCCAGTGCCGCCCAGGAAGCCGTCGATGAGTTGCTCTCGCTGGAAAATGAACCCGTGCTGGTAAATGGTTGGATTGACAAGCATATGAATCCGGAACTGGTCAATCGCATGAAGCAGACCATTCGGGCCAGACGGAAGCGCCATTTTAATGCAGAACACCAGCATACGCGCAAAAAATCGATCGATCTGGAATTTATCGTCTGGCAACGTCTGGCTGGCCTTGCGCAGCGTCGCGGTAAAACGCTTTCTGAAACGATTGTTCAGCTGATTGAAGATGCGGAAAACAAAGAGAAATACGCGAATAAAATGTCTTCTTTGAAGCAGGATCTGCAGGCATTGCTGGGTAAGGAATAACTGTCAAAAGTCAGTTCAATTTACTAAAGGCGAAAAAAAAACCCCGCAGCTGCGGGGTTTTTCTACCAGACGAGAACTTAAGCCTGCGGCTGAGTTACAACGTCTTTGATGCCTTTAACTTCGATCTCTACGCGACGATCCGGAGCCAGGCAATCGATCAGTGCAGCACGCTGTTTCACGTTGTCACAGGTGTTGCCAGTAACCGGGTTGGATTCGCCCATACCACGTGCGGAGATTTTGTCTGCCGGGATACCTTTAGAGATCAGGTAATCAACAACGGACTGAGCACGACGCTCGGACAGAGCCTGGTTATAAGCGTCAGAACCGATGCGGTCAGTGTAACCCAGAACAACTACGGAACCGTCTTTCGGATCCAGGTTGCTCAGCTGGCTGTACAGCTGATCCAGAGCAGCCTGACCTTCCGGTTTCAGGGTTGCTTTGTTGAAGGTGAACAGAACGTCAGACTTCAGAGTGAAGTGCTTGGTCTGTACTTCCGGTGCCGGAGCTGGAGCCGGAGCAACTACTGGAGCTGCTTCGCCCTGACCGAAACGGTAGGAAACACCCAGGCTCAGCATGCCGTTGTCCGGACGAGTGCCGATGGTGTGTGCGTCACCGATGTTGTTGGTCCACTGGTATTCCAGACGGGTAGCGATTTCAGGAGTGATCGCATACTCAACACCGCCAGCGAAGACCGGAGAAACGCCGGTGTCGTGGTTTTTACCATAAACGTTGGATTTAGTGTCTGCACGCCATACCATACCACCCAGACGAGTGTATACGTCCAGATCGTCAGTGATTGGGTAACCCAGTTTAGCGGTCAGCTGAACGCCCTGAGCTTTATATGCACCGTTTTCAACGCTGCCTTTGTATGGCATACGACCTAACCAGTCATAACCCATTTCAAAGCCAACATACGGGTTAACCTGGTAACCACCAAAAGCACCAGCGCCCAGTTGGTTTTCATGGGTCGGACCATTGTTGTTGATGAAACCAGTGTCATGGTACTGGGACCAGCCCAGTTTAGCACCAGTGTACCAGGTGTTATCTTTCGGAGCGGCCTGCGCTACGGTAGCGAAACCAGCCAGTGCCACTGCAATCGCGATAGCTGTCTTTTTCATTTTTTGCGCCTCGTTATCATCCAAAATACGCCATGAATATCTCCAACGAGATAACACGGTTAAATCCTTCACCGGGGATCTGCTCAATATTAACTCTACCGATATCTTCGGCTTATGCCGAGCACCCCTGGCGATGTAAAGTCTACAACGTAGTTGAAAACTTACAAGTGTGAACTCCGTCAGGCATATGAAAAAAAAGTCTTGTATAAGGTACGTTTAATCTTTTTTGTCAGCGACAATTTACAGAAGAAAATCGCGGAAACCGCTTCAGACAAGCCTCCGCAAGGAAAATTAGTCACGACTGAAAGCATTGGCTGGGCGACAAAAAAAGTTCCAGGATTAATCCTAAATTTACTTAATGATACAAATTAGAGTGAATTTTTAGCCCGGAAAGTTGTCTCGTTGCGTGAGAGGATGCGCTTACCGGACGCATAATAAACCCCATAGCGTTACCTTCATTTGCCGCATCAACAAGTTCAGCATGCTCTTCTTCAGTCAAATCATCTGCCAACCAACCGATCACCACGCTGTAATTGCCCGTGCGTAAAGCGCGAACCATTGACTCCACGGTGTGGCAAGGGGAGAGCTGGCTAATCTGCATTACTTTCGTTAAGGGTAGCCCAGATGCCTGAACCCATTCGCGACTCAGTTTTTGTTGCGGTGTTAACCAGAGTTGCCAGCGCGATTGCTGACCGAGTTGCTGTAACAATGGCAACAGTAGAAGTTGCGTCATCATGGGCTGATCTTCGCGATAGACAACTTCACTGATAAGCCCGGCTGTAGTGTTTTCCGTAGAGACACGCGCAATTTTACTTGCTGTGGATGAGAACGACGAATCACGATGTGCATAGCCTGCAGTGTACATAATCAATCCAGCCCCTGTGAGTTACTGTATGGATGTACAGTACATCCAGTGACGACAAAGATCAACTCTATTTTCGGAAAGAGCCTCGCAAATTTTGTCGTTGGTGACGGGAAAACATAAATTAATCTTGCCCCTTAAGAATAAGTTGCCTATTTTCGTAGTTAACGGATCCGTTAATGTGAATCATTCTTTTATTTTATGATTTTAAAAGGAATTTTATGAAAAGCCTCTCCTATAAGCGGATCTATAAATCACAAGAATACCTGGCAACGTTGGGCACAATTGAATACCGATCATTGTTTGGTAGTTACAGCCTGACCGTTGACGACACGGTGTTTGCGATGGTTTCTGATGGTGAGTTGTATCTTCGGGCTTGTGAGCAAAGTGCACCGTACTGTGTAAAACATCCGCCTGTCTGGCTGACATATAAAAAGTGTGGCCGATCCGTTACCCTCAATTACTATCGGGTTGATGAAAGTCTATGGCGAAATCAACTGAAGCTGGTGCGTCTGTCGAAATATTCTCTCGATGCAGCGCTGAAAGAGAAAAGTACGCGCAATATTCGGGAAAGACTGAAAGATTTGCCCAATATGTCTTTTCATCTGGAAGCGATTCTCGGGGAGGTGGGGATTAAGGATGTACGGGCGTTACGTATACTTGGGGCAAAAATGTGTTGGTTGCGACTGCGGCAGCAAAACAGTCTGGTGACAGAAAAGATTCTGTTTATGCTTGAAGGGGCCATTATCGGCATTCATGAAGCTGCGCTCCCGGTGGCACGCCGCCAGGAGCTTGCAGAATGGGCTGACTCTCTTACGCCGAAACAGGAGTTTCCTGCGGAACTTGAGTAATCTGGCGTTGCAGACGACCAATCTCTGGCAGTAATGCAATCAATAACCCAACTTGTTGTACGACCAGAGGTTCTTTGCTGTCTGCCCGTGGTTCAAGTTGCTGCATCCGCTGTTTCAGGCCAGCTAATGCCTGATTGACGCGTTCTTCATCAGCAGGTTGATGATGTAGCGCGTCATCAACATAGCAAACTGCGTCATCAAGAAACGCCAGAATTTCAGGATTAGTTAACTGCTCCCGGTGAGCACCGAGGGCTGAGATATAGCTGGTAAACGTATGGTTAAGGCACAGCAACCGAAACGCGGCTTCGCGAATTTGCGGGGTAACGTTCGGTTCGCTGGACATATTTGATACCACCGACGCCAGTTCAGCATCACGGTTGTGTGCATCGCGGCGGGCAATACGATACGCCAGACGGTTATCACGCCCCTGATGGTATTGTTCCAGTATGGCATCGAGATACCGGCAGTTGGCCTCTGTGGCGCGTTCGAGCATTCGCGGCAGATTGCGAAACTTCCAGTCAGGCCAGATGTAGCTCACTGCCGCCCACGCAATGGCACAACCAATCAGCGTATCGATTACGCGAGGTAACGCCACTTCAAAACCTTCACCCAGCAAGTTGAAACACAGTAGCACCAAAAGTGTGATGAACATCGTTGCATGGGCGTATTGCACGTTACGGAAGGCAAAAAAGAGCACGCCGGTAATAACCAGCAGCACCAACTGCCCTTCCAGTGATGGCACAAACCACAGCACAGGAATACCAATTGCGATACCTACCAGCGTACCAATAATCCTTAACTTCAGGCGGTGGCGCGTGGCGTTATAGTTTGGCTGGCAGACAAACAAACTTGTCAGCAAGATCCAATACCCGTGATGCATTCCGGTTATCTGAATGATGGCGTAGCCGAAGCACAACACCAGCGACATTCTTACCGCATGACGGAAGAGGGCGGATTCCGGCGTGAAGTGACGGCTAAGACGCAGCCAGATATCACTCAATCCGTGCGGGCTGTCATCAGCGAGCTCATTTTCGTCATTATTATGGGGCAGTGCCTGGGCCTGTTCTGATTCAATTGTTGCCAGTTGGGCATCAATGGCACGTAAATTGTTCAGTAAAAATCCCAGTGTTTTGAGTAAATCAGCAGGAGCGCCGTTATCGCGCATCCGCTCCAGCGCAGCATCAATATGCGTAAAAGCGCGCTCAAAATGCGGATCATGTTGATAAGGCTGACGCAGCAAAATACAGCGTGACAGTTGCTGGCACGCCTGGCCCTGCATCGACATCAGCCGCTGAAAACGGAACAGCACGTCGCTGTGGCGAAAATGCTCACGCAATGTTTGATATTGAATATGAGAAGAGCTGGCACGCTCGTGAATATCCTGTGCGACAAAGTAATAATGCAGTGTGCGACGCGTTCCTCGTTGACCACGATCGCCACGTAAGCGGGTCAGCAGCGAGAGTTTCGTCTGATTCAATGTCGCCATCAGCTGACCGTTGGCGAGAGCCAAATCGTACAGCGGTGCCTGGCTTTCATCTTCAATATCAGGATCAAACATGCGCGACTTGAGCTCAAGATAACGCGCCAGTTGTTCATAGCAACGCGCCAGGTTGTCCTGCAGCGGGCGGACCGGGAACAGCAGATGACCAATAAGTGTCAGGACGTTGTACCAGACGGCACCGGCCAGAAGATACATCGGCTGCTGATACCAGTGCTCATACAGTGATGTTCCCAACATAGTGTAAATGGCGATCAGCAATGCACCGAAGGCAATTGTTGCATAGCGTTGACCCAGACCGCCGAGCAAAATGAAGCCGCTGGTAGAGAGCGTTAAGCCAATCGCAAATAGCCAGGGCCAGGGAAACAGCAATTCTACTGAGGCCGAGGCGATAAAAAAGCAGAACAGCGTAATGATGAGGTTACGCAAACGTCCCGCCAGTCGGTCATCGAGATCGGTCAGCGCCGCTGCCACCATCCCAAGCGTCAGCGGAATCGTCAGTTTTACATCACCCAGCCACCACGGAAACGCTGTGGTTCCACAAAGCGCAATAAAAATACGCGCGTAATACAGCCAGGCGCTGTTCCAGGTATAGCGTTTGAGCAAAGGACTTAGCATAAAGGCCATATTAGTGGATTATTGGAAACGACGACGTGCATTGGCTTCGCGCGCAGCTTGCGCTGTTTCTACCGATACCACGCGACGACCGACCGGCCATAGTGCAATAGCGGCAATTTTAAAGTTCGCAATACCGACAGGAATGCCAATGATGGAAATACATTGTGCGATGCCCGTTGCAATGTGCATCAGGCATAACCACCAGCCAAAGAAAATCAGCCAGAAAATATTCAATACCGTACCGCCAGTATTTAGCAGCACATTTTTGCCAGCCGGGTTCAGTTCATCGACATGAATAGCTTCATTGCCATAAGGCACCAGAGACAGTTTGGTGATCTCCCAGCAGGATCGTGTCAGTGGTAAGGTAAAAATCAGCACAATACTGACCAGAGTCGCCAACAGCCAGCCCAGAGTGGTGGCAAATCCGCCAAGCACAAAGTTCAGAATGTTCAAAACGGTACGCATAAAACCTCGCTTTACTGTGGTTTTCAGTAATGGGCGGCAATTGTAACGTTTTTTTGGGCTGGAGCACGTTTTCTCTGACGGTTACACTGATAAGAAATAATTTCGTGTGGATCTACAGAGTCATGGAACTGAAAGCGACAACGCTTGGAAAACGTCTGGCACAGCACCCTTACGATCGGGCGGTGATCCTCAATGCCGGGATTAAAGTCTCCGGCGATCGCCACGAATACCTTATTCCTTTCAATCAATTACTGGCGATTCACTGTAAGCGCGGTCTGGTATGGGGCGAGCTGGAATTTGTACTGCCGGACGAAAAAGTGGTGCGTCTGCACGGCACCGAATGGGGCGAGACGCAGCGTTTTTACCATCATCTTGATGCTCACTGGCGGCGGTGGAGTGGCGAGATGAGCGAAATTGCGTCTGGCGTTTTACGTCAGCAACTGGATTTGATTGCCACGCGCACCGGAGAAAATAAATGGCTGACGCGTGAGCAAACCTCTGGCGTGCAGCAACAAATCCGCCAGGCTTTGTCGGCGTTACCATTGCCGGTTAACCGACTGGAAGAATTCGATAACTGCCGTGAGGTGTGGCGTAAATGTCAGGCCTGGTTGAAGGACATTGAAGGCGCTCGGTTGCAGCATAATCAGGCGTATACCGAAGCCATGCTTACCGAGTATGCGGATTTTTTCCGCCAGGTCGAGTCTTCACCGCTGAATCCGGCGCAGGCCCGGGCAGTCGTTAATGGCGAGCATTCTCTGTTAGTGCTGGCAGGTGCAGGAAGCGGAAAAACGTCGGTGCTGGTGGCCCGTGCTGGCTGGTTACTGGCGCGTGGTGAAGCGTCCCCTGAGCAAATTTTATTGCTGGCGTTTGGTCGCAAAGCCGCTGAAGAGATGCACGAGCGTATTCGAGAACGACTACATACCGAAGACATTACCGCACGCACGTTTCATGCGCTGGCGCTGCATATTATTCAGCAGGGCAGCAAAAAAGTTCCGATAGTCAGCAAACTGGAAAATGATACCGCTGCCCGTCATGAACTTTTTATTGCTGAGTGGCGCAAGCAATGCAGCGAAAAGAAAGCGCAGGCGAAGGGCTGGCGGCAATGGCTGACGGAAGAAATGCAGTGGTCAGTGCCAGAAGGTAATTTCTGGGATGATGAAAAATTACAGCGTCGTCTTGCCTCTCGCCTCGATCGCTGGGTAAGTCTGATGCGGATGCACGGTGGTGCACAGGCAGAAATGATTGCCAGTGCACCCGAAGAGATTCGCGATCTGTTCAGTAAACGTATCAAGTTGATGGCCCCGTTATTAAAAGCCTGGAAAGGTGCGCTGAAGGCAGAAAACGCTGTCGATTTTTCGGGCCTTATTCACCAGGCGATTGTGATTCTGGAGAAAGGTCGCTTTATCAGCCCGTGGAAGCATATTCTGGTTGATGAATTTCAGGATATCTCGCCGCAGCGTGCAGCGTTGTTAGCGGCATTACGCAAGCAAAATAGTCAAACGACGTTGTTCGCTGTTGGTGATGACTGGCAGGCGATTTACCGATTCAGCGGTGCGCAAATGTCGCTTACCACGGCTTTCCATGAAAACTTTGGTGAAGGTGATCGCTGTGATTTAGACACGACCTACCGTTTTAACAGTCGTATCGGTGAGGTGGCAAACAGGTTTATTCAGCAGAACCCAGGCCAGCTTAAAAAGCCGCTAAACAGCTTAACCAATGGAGACAAAAAAGCCGTCACGTTATTGGATGAGGGTCAACTTGACGCTTTGCTGGATAAACTCTCTGGTTATGCCAAACCGGAAGAGCGCATTCTGATCCTGGCGCGTTACCATCACATGAGGCCTGCCAGCCTGGAAAAAGCAGCAACACGCTGGCCGAAGTTGCAAATCGACTTTATGACCATTCATGCCAGCAAAGGGCAACAGGCGGATTACGTCATCATCGTTGGCTTGCAGGAGGGGAGTGATGGTTTTCCGGCTGCGGCGCGGGAGTCGATTATGGAAGAGGCGCTACTGCCACCGGTTGAGGATTTCCCGGACGCTGAAGAACGGCGGTTAATGTACGTGGCGCTGACCCGGGCACGTCATCGGGTATGGGCACTGTTTAACAAAGAGAATCCCTCTCCCTTTGTGGATATACTGAAAAATCTGGATGTGCCGGTGGCGAGAAAACCGTAAGAAACAGGTGGCGTTTGCCACCTGTGCAATATTACTTCAGACGGTCTGCGAGATAACGCTGATAATCGGGGATCAGAATATCGACCGCGTCGTTAAAATGCGGTGACTGGATAATGAAGTCTGCCGTTGCCACGTTGGTGGCGACCGGAATGTTCCATACCGTTGCCAGACGCAGCAAGGCTTTCACGTCAGGATCGTGCGGCACGGCATTTAGTGGGTCCCAGAAGAAAATCAATACATCAATTTTCCCTTCTGAGATCAATGCGCCAACCTGCTGGTCACCCCCCATTGGGCCACTCAACATCGCGTTGACGTTCATGCCGGTCGCGCGGGAAATTAAGTTACCGGTAGTGCCTGTTGCATACAGTACGTGTTGTTCCAGTAACGGTTGATGCCGTTCCACCCAGCTCATCAGCATTTGTTTGCAGTGATCGTGTGCCACCAGCGCAATATGTTTCCGCGAAGGTAAAGTGCGAGTCGTCAGTTCCATAATGTACATCCGTAGTTAACTTTCCTACAGATTACTGTAAGTACTTATCGCTGCAAGATAAAGACTGAAAAAGCCTGCGCACAGGCACAAAAATCTCAGGAGGATGGTTGTTTTTCCGCCCATTGCAGGAAAGTATTTCGCGTTTGTGGGTCAGCCAGTTTAAACCAATACTTCAGCCGTTGTTCTGTGAGCACCTGAGACTGCGGCGGAATAGCATCCAGCTCGGAAACACCCGAAAGCAGCGTACTGTCATCTGCCATCATCGTGGCAAATTGCGGTAGTGAAGCGCGTTTCGCGGATTTGTTATAGCGTTCAACCTCGACCTCATAATCAATCGTTTTTGCAGTTGAGGTAATGGCGAGAATATCCAGCTTTACCGGAATCGGCGTCGCATCGCCATCCAACAATTCAAGGCGCGGCGCGGCATCAAAATGGTTAGCTTCCCGCTCATTCTCCAGGCGAGGCAGGCGAAAATTGACCTGGTTGATGAGCTGGGTATTAAAACTAACCACCAGTGGAGGGGAGATATAGAGCCGTTCTTCACTATTGGAAAGATGAATCGTCTTCTCAACGCGAAACACTAACTGATGCGGTCCATTGTCCAGTTCAATGCTGTCCGCACCGCGCAGCAGAGAGCTGGAAACCTTCTTACCGTCGAGTACCAGAAGATCGACATCAGTAGAAAGCCGCAGCGTGGTGGCAAAAACGGATACCGGCAAACATAATGCAATCAAGGTGGTCACGATGCCGGTTTTCATAGATAGCTCCTGTTAAAAGACCGCCCGAATAATAATGTGTCAAAATTTTTCTTTAATCATACTTACTAACATATAGACATATTTCCCGCTTTTGCTCTCATTCATTCGTATTAGCTGCATGGTTGGCATGTCGGCTTTGTCGTACACTTTGTTAAACAGTCTGGAGGAAATAATGAAAGAAACCGATATTGCAGGCATTTTAACGTCCACTCACACCATTGCGCTGGTGGGGGCAAGCGACAAACCCGATCGTCCCAGCTATCGCGTGATGAAATATCTACTCGACCAGGGGTATCACGTCATTCCTGTTTCGCCAAAAGTTGCCGGCAAAACACTGCTGGGCCAGCAGGGGTATGGCACGCTGGCAGACGTTCCGGAAAAAGTCGATATGGTCGATGTTTTCCGTAATTCAGAAGCGGCGTGGGGCGTGGCGCAGGAAGCTATCGCCATTGGCGCGAAAACCCTCTGGATGCAACTGGGGGTGATTAATGAGCAAGCGGCAGTGCTGGCGCGTGATGCAGGGCTAAACGTGGTGATGGATCGCTGCCCGGCGATTGAGATCCCTCGCCTGGGCCTGGCCAAATAAAAAATCCCCGGAAGGCAAAAACCTTCCGGGGATTTGTTCAGGGATTAGTTACGCAGACGCGGGGCCTGGAGTTGTTTGCGGATGGTCTGCGCCAGCTCATCCATGGATGGCTGTTCAGGATGTTCATCCTGCAATTCGCTACTTAGCTGGGCTTCAGCCAGGTAGGTATGAACCGGTAGGCCGTTATCATCCTCCATCACCACGTGATACCACGGAGCGGCGCGAAGCTCGTCATTCACCGCCAGCTCATCAGGCGACGGTTCAGAGAGCGAATAAACCGGGTCGATATCCACGACCACTCCGAGATAACCTAACAGGGAATGGCGGACCTGCTGGCCGATACCGAATTTGCTGGCAATCATAGTCACCTCCCGGGAAATCTTTACCTTTGATATAAGGGTAAAATTCCACATTTCAAGTTACATGACGCGACAGGCAAACCCTTTCAGATATAGCCCTTCCGGGTAGGTAGCGATCACCGGATGATCGGCTGCCTGACGGAACTGCTCTATAAATTGTACATCACGACCGGCATCAATTGCGGCATCCGCGATGATTTTCTGAAATAAATCGCTGGTCATCAGACCGGAACAGGAGAAAGTCAGGAGAATACCGCCTTCATTCAGCAACTGAATCGCCAGCATGTTGATGTCTTTATAACCACGACACGCGCCCATCAACTGGCTTTTATTCTCAACAAACTTCGGCGGGTCCATCACGATAACATCAAATTTTTCACCGCGATCGCGATAAGTACGCAGCAATTTAAAGACATCATCACGGACAAACTCTGCCTTGCTCAGATCCAGTTTGTTCAGCTCAACGTTCTGCCGTGCAATATCCAGCGCTTCGTGGGAGGTATCAACGCTGACAACCTGGCTGCAACCGCCCATCAATGCCGATACGGCGAAACCACCGGTATAGGAAAAACAGTTAAGTACGCGTTTATTTTCGACGTAGCGGCGGGTAGCCAGGCGGCTGTCACGCTGGTCCAGGTAGTAGCCCGTTTTGTGTCCGTGCTGAATATCCACCAGCAGTTTCATGCCGTGTTCTTCAATCGGCAGCAGGGCAGGCGGCAACTCGCCGGTGATGGGGCCCTGAGTCAGCTCCATCCCTTCTTTTTTACGTACCGCGACGTCGCTGCGATCGTAAATAGCACATTCCGGGTACAGCGTTTGCAGGGCACTAATTAATGCCGCGCGCTGATACTCTGCGCCAGCACTCAGCAGTTGCAGCACCAGAAAATTACCGAAACGATCGATAGTAATACCCGGCAGGCCATCAGATTCTCCGGCGATTAAACGATAGCTGTCGAGGCCATCTTTTTGCGCCAGCCAGTCACGCCATTTTTGTGCTTGCTGTAAACGGCGGGTAAAAAAAGCAATGTCGATAGACTCAGACGGGTCAAACGTCCAGACGCGCGCCCGGATTTGCGAAGCTGGCGAATAAGCGCCGCGTGCTAACCATTTTCCCTGATGATCAACAATATCGATGGTTTCACCGAGGCTGGCTTTACCTTCCATGCGGGCAACGGCCCCGGAAAAGACCCACGGATGGCGACGAAGTAATGATTTTTCGCGCCCTTTGGCTAACACTAAACGTACACTCATAATTTACTTTTCTGTCGATGCAAAGAAATGGGCGTCATTGTCCGGAGTTTTCCATGGATTTGCAACGCGTCCATTAAGGATAAGGAGAGCAGCAATGTCGAAAGTCTGCATAATTGCCTGGATTTACGGGCGAGTTCAGGGCGTAGGATTCCGCTACACCACGCAGTACGAAGCGAAAAAACTGGGACTAACCGGGTACGCCAAAAATCTTGACGATGGCAGCGTGGAAGTGGTTGCCTGCGGTGACGAAGGGCAGGTGGAAAAATTAATACAGTGGTTAAAAAGTGGCGGCCCGCGTTCAGCGCGTGTGGAACGGGTGCTTAGCGAGCCGCATCATCCCTCCGGGGAGTTAACGGATTTTCGTATCCGTTAAATGCATTTTACCGGTTTAGGCAGGCCAGCAATTTTGGTGGCTTGCTTTGCCGGACCTTTCGGAAACAGTCGGTATAAATAGCGGCTGTTACCTTTTTCTTCGCCAAATTTATTCGCCATCGCTTTTACCAGCATACGAATCGCCGGAGAAGTATTGAATTCCAGATAGAAATCACGCACAAAACGCACCACTTCCCAGTGTTCTGGCGACAGCGCAATCCCTTCGTTCTCTGCAATCACCACCGCCAGTGGTTCACTCCACTGGCTGCTTTCTTTGAGATAGCCTTCGGTATCCGTTTCTATCTCTTTACCTTCGAAGATCAGCATAATTCTTTACTACCTTAATCAGACTGGCGGCAGTGTAACAAAAAACAAAGCCCCGCATAAAGCGAGGCTCGGTAAGTAACCCTGGGCGAGATTAATCGCGGCTGGCGAAGCCCAGAATGCTCAGCAGGCTGACGAAGATGTTGTACAGCGAAACATACAGGCTAACCGTGGCACGAATATAGTTCGTTTCACCGCCATGAATGATGTTGCTGGTTTCAAACAAAATAGCGCCAGAGGAGATCAGAATGAAGACCGCGCTGATCGCCAGATGCAGGGCAGGCAGCTGCAGGAAGATATTAGCAACCATACCAATCAGCACCACCACAATACCCGCCATCAGCATACCGCCAAGGAACGACATATCTTTGCGGGTGGTCAGCACATACGCAGAGCAGCAGAAGAACACCAACGCCGTTCCGCCCAGTGCCATAGCGATTACGTCACCCATTCCAGCAGACAGGTAGGTGTTCAGAATTGGTCCGAGGATATATCCCAGAAAACCGGTAAAGGCGAATGCGGAGATAATCCCGGTCGGCTTATTCGCCGTTTTGTAGGTCAGGAACATCAAACCATACATACCCACCAGCGTCAGAATCAGACCCGGAGATGGCAGCATCAGCACCGTACTGGCAGTTGCGGTAATCGCCGAAAAGGCCAGCGTCAGGCTCAGCAGAAAATAGGTATTACGCAGCACCTTATGGGTGCTAAGCAGCGATGTACGGTCATGTGAAGAACTAACTATACGATCCATTGAGTCACTCTCTATGACAGATGTAATTAATTAAGCAGCATAATGATAATGTGGGAAGGTACACAGAAGTTTTACCCATCTTTACGCATTTGATCTGGAACAGGTTTAACAGCGGATTATCAGGTCATTAAGCAAATATAACGCCCTGAGAATTTCGACAGGCAAAAGAAAAAGGGGTTAGCATTTAGCTAACCCCTTATCTTATTTGGCGGAAGCGCAGAGATTCGAACTCTGGAACCCTTTCGGGTCGCCGGTTTTCAAGACCGGTGCCTTCAACCGCTCGGCCACACTTCCGGAATGACGCGCACTATAAACATCCCGATGCGGCGTGTAAACCCCTAATTTGTTTGTTTGCCTGAAAAACAGCCAAAAGTGCATTGTTAGCGTGAAATAACAGCAGACTGATCATTTCATCACCATGAATTCCTTCTCTTTTACTCGTTTAGCAACCGGCTAAACATCCCCACTGCCCGGCAAAAAGAAAAATAGGTCCATTTTTATCGCTAAAAGATAAATCCACACAGTTTGTATTGTTTTGTGCAAAAGTTTCACTACGCTTTATTAACAATACTTTCTGGCGACGTGCGCCAGTGCAGAAGGATGAGCTTTCGTTTTCAGCATCTCACGTGAAGCGATGGTTTGCCTTGCTACAGGAACGTCGCTTGCCGACCATGTGCGCCCGGTGTCCTGCCGGTGTCGCAAGGAGAAGAGACGTGCGATATGAATAACGAGGAAACATTTTACCAGGCCATGCGGCGTCAGGGCGTTACCCGGCGCAGCTTTCTCAAATATTGTAGTCTGGCTGCCACGTCGCTGGGATTAGGCGCGGGAATGGCACCAAAGATTGCCTGGGCGCTGGAGAATAAACCGCGCATTCCGGTGGTGTGGATCCACGGTCTTGAATGCACCTGCTGTACCGAATCTTTTATCCGCTCCGCTCACCCACTGGCGAAGGACGTCATCCTTTCCCTGATTTCCCTCGATTACGACGATACTTTGATGGCTGCCGCCGGAACCCAGGCGGAAGAAGTCTTTGAAGACATCATCGCGCAATACAATGGCAAATATATCCTCGCCGTTGAAGGTAATCCGCCGCTGGGCGAGCAGGGGATGTTCTGTATCAGCAGCGGACGACCGTTTATTGAGAAACTCAAGCGTGCCGCCGCTGGAGCCAGTGCGATTATCGCCTGGGGAACCTGCGCGTCCTGGGGCTGCGTGCAGGCCGCGCGACCTAATCCGACGCAGGCAACGCCTATCGACAAAGTCATCACCGACAAACCCATTATCAAAGTACCTGGCTGCCCGCCGATCCCGGATGTGATGAGCGCCATCATTACTTACATGGTGACGTTTGATCGTCTGCCGGATGTCGACAGAATGGGCCGTCCACTGATGTTTTATGGTCAGCGTATCCACGATAAATGCTATCGCCGTGCTCACTTCGACGCCGGAGAGTTCGTCCAGAGTTGGGATGATGACGCTGCCCGCAAAGGTTACTGCCTGTACAAAATGGGCTGCAAAGGGCCTACCACCTATAACGCCTGTTCCTCCACACGCTGGAACGATGGCGTTTCCTTCCCGATCCAGTCAGGTCACGGCTGCCTGGGTTGTGCGGAAAATGGTTTCTGGGATCGCGGTTCGTTCTACAGCCGCGTGGTCGATATTCCACAAATGGGTACCCATTCCACCGCCGACACCGTCGGTTTAACCGCGCTTGGCGTGGTGGCAGCGGCTGTTGGTGTGCACGCAGCCGCCAGCGCCGTTGACCAGCGCAGACGTCATAACCAGCAACCTACAGAAACCGAACATCAGCCAGGCAATGAGGATAAACAGGCATGAGCACTCAGTACGAAACTCAGGGATACACCATCAACAATGCCGGACGCCGCCTGGTGGTCGACCCGATTACGCGCATTGAAGGCCACATGCGCTGCGAAGTGAATATTAACGATCAGAATGTGATCACCAATGCCGTCTCCTGCGGCACCATGTTTCGCGGGCTGGAGATCATCCTGCAAGGGCGTGACCCGCGCGATGCGTGGGCGTTCGTTGAACGTATCTGCGGCGTCTGTACTGGCGTACACGCCCTGGCTTCGGTTTACGCCATCGAAGATGCCATCGGTATTAAAGTGCCGGACAACGCCAATATCATCCGCAACATTATGCTGGCAACGCTCTGGTGCCACGATCATCTGGTGCACTTCTATCAGCTTGCCGGGATGGACTGGATCGATGTGTTAGATGCGCTGAAAGCCGACCCGCGGAAAACCTCCGAACTGGCGCAAAGCCTCTCCTCATGGCCGAAATCATCCCCTGGCTATTTCTTCGACGTACAAAACCGCCTGAAGAAATTCGTTGAAGGCGGGCAGTTGGGGATCTTCCGCAATGGCTACTGGGGGCACCCGCAGTACAAACTGCCGCCAGAAGCCAACCTGATGGGCTTTGCCCACTATCTCGAAGCTCTCGATTTCCAGCGTGAAATTGTCAAAATCCACGCGGTCTTTGGTGGTAAAAACCCGCATCCAAACTGGATTGTCGGCGGGATGCCTTGCGCCATTAACATTGACGAAAGCGGCGCAGTCGGGGCGGTCAATATGGAACGCCTGAACCTGGTGCAGTCGATCATTACCCGTACGGCGGACTTCATTAACAACGTGATGATCCCCGACGCCTTAGCCATCGGCCAGTTCAACAAACCGTGGAGCGAAATCGGCACGGGTCTTTCTGATAAATGTGTCCTCAGCTACGGCGCATTCCCGGATATTGCCAACGACTTTAGTGAGAAAAGTCTGCTGATGCCTGGCGGCGCGGTGATTAACGGCGACTTCAACAATGTGCTGCCAGTGGATTTGGTTGATCCGCAGCAGGTGCAGGAGTTTGTCGACCACGCCTGGTATCGTTATCCCAACGATCAGGTGGGGCGTCATCCGTTCGATGGCATTACCGACCCGTGGTACAACCCCGGCGATGTCAAAGGCAGCGATACCAACATTCAGCAGCTGAATGAACAGGAACGCTACTCGTGGATCAAAGCGCCACGCTGGCGCGGTAACGCGATGGAAGTGGGGCCGCTGGCACGCACGTTAATCGCTTATCACAAAGGCGATGCTGCGACCGTTGAGTCGGTCGATCGTATGATGTCGGCGTTGAAACTGCCGCTTTCCGGCATCCAGTCAACGTTGGGCCGCATTTTGTGTCGCGCGCACGAAGCGCAGTGGGCCGCAGGTAAGTTGCAGTATTTCTTCGATAAACTGATGACCAACCTGAAAAACGGCAATCTTGCCACCGCTTCCACGGAAAAATGGGAACCAGCAACCTGGCCGACAGAGTGCCGTGGTGTCGGTTTTACCGAAGCACCGCGCGGGGCGTTAGGCCACTGGGCTGCCATTCGCGATGGCAAGATTGATCTCTATCAGTGCGTGGTGCCGACCACCTGGAACGCCAGCCCGCGCGATCCCAAAGGGCAGATTGGCGCTTATGAAGCGGCGCTGATGAACACCAAAATGGCGATCCCCGAGCAACCGCTGGAGATCCTGCGTACTCTGCACAGCTTTGACCCGTGCCTCGCCTGTTCAACACACGTGCTGGGCGACGACGGTAGCGAGCTTATCTCCGTGCAGGTGCGTTAACAGCGAAGGAGAATCATCATGCAACAGAAAAGCGACAACGTTGTCAGTCACTATGTCTTTGAAGCACCCGTGCGGATATGGCACTGGCTGACAGTGTTATGCATGGCGGTGTTGATGGTCACCGGTTACTTTATCGGCAAGCCGCTACCTTCCGTCAGCGGCGAGGCGACGTATCTGTTCTATATGGGCTACATCAGGTTAATTCACTTCAGCGCCGGGATGATTTTTACCGTGGTCTTGCTGATGCGGATCTACTGGGCTTTTGTTGGCAATCATTACTCCCGCGAGCTGTTTATCGTGCCGGTATGGCGTAAAAGCTGGTGGCAGGGCGTGTGGTATGAAATCCGCTGGTATCTGTTTCTGGCAAAACGTCCGAGTGCCGATATAGGCCATAACCCCATCGCCCAGGCGGCGATGTTCGGCTATTTCCTGATGTCAGTTTTTATGATCATCACCGGCTTTGCGCTGTACAGCGAACACAGCCAGTACGCTATTTTTGCGCCGTTCCGTTATGTGGTGGAATTTTTCTACTGGACGGGCGGCAACTCAATGGACATTCACAGCTGGCATCGGCTGGGGATGTGGCTGATTGGCGCGTTTGTGATCGGTCATGTCTACATGGCGCTGCGTGAAGACATCATGTCCGACGACACGGTGATCTCCACTATGGTCAACGGCTACCGTAGCCACAAATTTGGCAAAATAAGTAACAAGGAGCGTTCATGAGCGAGCAACGCGTGGTGGTAATGGGGCTGGGCAACCTGCTGTGGGCCGATGAAGGCTTCGGCGTGCGGGTGGCGGAACGGCTGTATGCCCATTACCACTGGCCCGAGGATGTGGAGATTGTCGATGGCGGCACCCAAGGACTGAACTTGCTGGGGTATGTCGAAAGCGCCGGTCATCTGTTGATTCTCGATGCCATTGATTACGGGCTGGAACCCGGAACGCTACGAACGTATGCCGGAGAACGCATTCCGGCTTATCTCAGCGCGAAGAAAATGAGCCTGCACCAGAACAGTTTCTCCGAAGTGCTGGCGCTGGCAGATATCCGCGGACATCTGCCAGCACATATTGCCCTCGTCGGTCTGCAACCCGCGATGCTCGACGACTACGGCGGCAGCCTGAGCGAACTGGCGCGGGAGCAACTGCCCGCTGCGGAACAGGCGGCGCTGGCGCAGCTGGCTGCGTGGGGAATTGTGCCGCAACCGGCTAATGAATCGCGCTGTCTCAATTATGACTGTCTGTCGATGGAAAATTACGAAGGCGTTCGCTTGCGTCAGTACAGGATGAGGCTGGAGGAACAGGGATGAGCAACGACACACCATTTAATGCGTTGTGGCAACGAATGCTGGCACGTGGCTGGACGCCGGTCAGTGAATGCCGTCTTGACGACTGGCTTACGCAAGCGCCAGACGGCGTGGTGTTATTAAGCAGTGACCCGAAACGCACGCCAGAAGTCAGCGATAACCCGGTAATGATTGGCGAATTACTGCGCGAATTTCCCGACTATACATGGCAGGTAGCGATTGCTGATCTTGAGCAGAGCGAAGCCATCGGCGATCGCTTTGGCGTCTTTCGCTTTCCCGCCACATTAGTGTTTACCGGCGGAAACTATCGCGGCGTGCTGAATGGTATTCACCCGTGGGCGGAACTGATAAACCTGATGCGCGGGCTTGTCGAACCGCAACAGGAGCGTGCTTCATGAGCGAAACTTTTTTCCATCTGCTGGGGCCAGGAACGCAACCGAACGATGACAGTTTCAGCATGAATCCACTGCCGATCACCTGTCGGGTGAATGGTGAACCGAGTATGGCGGCCCTGGAGCAATGTGCTCACAGCCCGCAGGTGATTGCGCTGTTAAACGAGTTACAACATCAACTAAGCGAACGCCAGCCGCCGCTGGGTGAGGTACTGGCAGTCGATCTGTTAAATCTCAACGCCGACGATCGTCACTTTATCAATACGCTTCTCGGGGAAGGGGAAGTGTCAGTGCGCATTCAGCAGGCTGACGACAGTGAAAGTGAAATTCAGGAGGCGATCTTCTGCGGATTATGGCGGGTACGCAGACGTCACGGCGAACAGTTGCTGGAAGACAAACTGGAGGCTGGCTGCGCACCGCTGGCGTTGTGGCAGGCGGCAACGCAAAACGTCTTGCCGACAGATTCGCTGTTACCGCCGCCCATTGATGGCCTGATGAATGGCCTACCGTTGGCCCATGAATTACTGGCACATGTACGTAACCCCGACGCGCAGCCGCACAGCATTAATATGACGCAATTACCCATCAGCGAAGCTGACCGGCTTTTTCTCTCACGTCTCTGTGGGCCGGGAAATATTCAGATTCGTACCATTGGCTATGGCGAGAGCTATATCAACGCCACGGGGTTACGCCATGTCTGGCATTTACGCTGTACGGACACCTTAAAAGGCCCGTTACTGGAAAGTTATGAAATCTGCCCAATACCGGAAGTGGTGCTGGCAGCGCCAGAAGATTTGGTCGACTCTGCGCAGCGGCTTAGCGAGGTATGCCAGTGGCTGGCGGAGGGGGCACCGACGTAAAAAGACGGTAAGTATCGCTTTCAGGCTTATGAATATCGCAATCGGCGAATACCTCTGGTCGTAGAGTTTCAGGATAAAGAGGGAGATCTACCATTAACGGGTTATTTTTCTCTCTTCGCCTACAGGAGTGCGCATGTGGGATGTCATTGATTTATCGCGCTGGCAGTTTGCTCTGACCGCGCTGTATCACTTTTTATTTGTACCCCTTACCTTGGGGCTGATTTTTTTGCTGGCTATCATGGAAACCATTTACGTGGTCACCGGCAAAACAATCTACCGCGATATGACGCGCTTCTGGGGTAAGCTCTTCGGTATCAACTTTGCTCTTGGCGTGGCTACCGGCCTGACCATGGAGTTTCAGTTTGGTACTAACTGGTCATTCTATTCCAACTATGTGGGCGATATTTTTGGCGCACCGCTGGCGATGGAAGCATTAATGGCCTTCTTCCTCGAATCCACCTTTGTCGGGCTGTTCTTCTTCGGCTGGCAGCGGCTGAATAAATACCAGCACCTGCTGGTGACGTGGCTGGTGGCGTTCGGTTCAAATCTCTCTGCGTTGTGGATATTGAATGCCAACGGTTGGATGCAATACCCGACCGGTGCGCATTTTGATATCGACACCCTGCGTATGGAGATGACCAGTTTCAGCGAGCTGGTCTTTAACCCGGTCAGCCAGGTGAAATTTGTGCACACCGTAATGGCGGGATACGTGACCGGGGCTATGTTTATTATGGCGATCAGCGCCTGGTATTTACTGCGCGGACGGGAGCGCGATGTCGCATTACGCTCGTTTGCCATCGGTTCCGTCTTCGGTACTCTGGCGATTATCAGTACGCTGCAACTCGGAGACAGTTCTGCGTATGAAGTCGCGCAAGTACAACCGGTAAAACTGGCGGCGATGGAAGGGGAGTGGCAAACAGAACCTGCACCTGCACCGTTCCATGTGGTTGCCTGGCCGGAACAGGATCAAGAGCGTAACGCCTTTGCCATCAAAATTCCCGCGCTGCTAGGGATCCTCGCCACTCACTCATTAGATAAACCCGTGCCGGGTCTGAAGAATTTGATGGCTGAAACCTACCCACGCTTGCAACGCGGACGTATGGCGTGGCTGTTAATGCAGGAAATATCGCAAGGCAATCGTGAGCCGCATGTGTTGCAGGCATTCCGGGAGCTGGAAGGCGACCTGGGTTACGGCATGTTGCTCTCCCGCTATGCACCGGATATGAATCATGTCACAGCCGCACAGTACCAGGCGGCGATGCGTGGCGCGATACCTCAGGTTGCGCCGGTATTCTGGAGTTTCCGCATCATGGTGGGCTGTGGTTCCCTGCTGCTACTGGTGATGCTGATTGCGCTTGTTCAGACGCTGCGTGGCAAAATCGACCAGCATCGCTGGGTGCTGAAAATGGCGCTCTGGAGTTTGCCGCTGCCGTGGATTGCGATTGAAGCCGGATGGTTTATGACCGAGTTTGGTCGTCAGCCGTGGGCGATACAAGACATCTTACCGACATACTCCGCGCACTCCGCCTTAACCACAGGACAACTGGCTTTCTCACTGATCATGATCGTAGGGCTTTACACCCTGTTCTTAATCGCCGAAGTCTACCTGATGCAGAAATATGCCCGTCTGGGGCCGAGCGCGATGCAGAGTGAACAACCGACGCAGCAACAGGGGTAAAGGAGAAAATCATGTTTGATTATGAAACATTGCGCTTCATCTGGTGGCTGCTGATTGGCGTGATCCTGGTGGTCTTTATGATCTCCGACGGATTTGACATGGGGATCGGCTGTCTGCTGCCGCTGGTGGCGCGTAATGATGATGAACGTCGGATAGTGATAAACAGCGTTGGCGCGCACTGGGAAGGCAATCAGGTCTGGTTGATCCTCGCAGGTGGGGCATTATTTGCCGCCTGGCCCAGAGTGTATGCAGCGGCGTTTTCCGGCTTTTATGTGGCGATGATTCTGGTGCTGTGCTCGCTGTTCTTCCGCCCGCTGGCCTTTGATTATCGCGGAAAAATCGCCGATGCACGCTGGCGTAAAATGTGGGATGCCGGACTGGTCATCGGCAGTCTGGTGCCGCCGGTAGTCTTCGGTATTGCATTCGGCAACTTGCTACTCGGCGTGCCGTTTGCTTTCACACCGCAATTACGCGTGGAATATCTCGGCAGCTTCTGGCAACTGCTGACGCCATTCCCTTTATTGTGTGGATTGCTCAGTCTTGGGATGGTGATTTTGCAAGGTGGCGTCTGGTTACAACTGAAAACTGTTGGTGTGATTCATCTGCGTTCACAGCTGGCGACCAAACGCGCCGCACTACTGGTGATGCTGTGCTTTTTGCTGGCGGGTTACTGGCTGTGGGTTGGTATTGATGGCTTTGTACTGCTCGCCCAGGATGCTAACGGTCCTTCCAATCCGTTAATGAAACTGGTGGCAGTGCTACCTGGTGCCTGGATGAATAATTTCGTCGAATCGCCCGTTTTGTGGATCTTCCCGCTGCTGGGGTTCTTCTGCCCATTGCTGACGGTGATGGCGATTTATCGTGGTCGCCCGGGTTGGGGATTTTTGATGGCGTCATTGATGCAATTTGGCGTGATTTTCACGGCAGGCATCACGCTGTTCCCCTTTGTCATGCCGTCAAGCGTGAGTCCGATCTCCAGCCTGACGTTGTGGGACAGCACTTCCAGTCAGCTGACGCTGAGCATTATGTTGGTAATCGTGCTGATATTTTTGCCCATTGTGTTGCTCTACACTCTCTGGAGCTACTACAAAATGTGGGGGCGCATGACGACAGAAACTCTCCGCCGTAACGAAAACGAGCTGTACTAAGGAGCAGGAACAATGTGGTATTTACTTTGGTTCGTCGGCATTTTGTTGATGTGTTCGCTCTCCACCCTTGTGTTGGTATGGCTGGACCCGCGTCTGAAAAGTTAACGAAGGTAAGCCTGATGAGGCGCATTAGCGTCGCATCAGGCAATCAATAATGTCGGATATGAAAAGCGGAAACATATCGATGAAAGCGATCTTGATCCCATTCTTATCTCTTCTGATTCCGTTAACACCGAAATTTGCATTCGCTCAGAGTGAGCCGGAGCTGAAGCTGGAAAGTGTGGTGATTGTCAGTCGTCACGGTGTGCGTGCACCAACCAAGGCCACGCAACTGATGCAGGATGTCACCCCTGACGCATGGCCAACCTGGCCGGTAAAACTGGGTTGGCTGACACCGCGCGGTGGTGAGCTAATCGCTTATCTCGGACATTACCAACGCCAGCGTCTGGTGGCCGACGGATTGCTGGCAAAAGAGGGCTGCCCGCAGCCAGGTCAGGTCGCGGTTATTGCTGATGTCGACGAACGTACCCGTAAAACAGGCGAAGCCTTCGCCGCCGGGCTGGCACCTGACTGTGCAATAACCGTACATACCCAGGCAGATACGTCCAGTCCCGATCCGTTATTTAATCCTCTAAAAACTGGCGTTTGCCAACTGGATAACGCGAATGTGACTGACGCGATCCTCAGCAGGGCAGGAGGGTCAATTGCTGACTTTACCGGGCATCGGCAAACGGCGTTTCGCGAACTGGAACGGGTGCTTAATTTCCCGCAATCAAACTTGTGCCTTAACCGTAAGAAACAGGACGAAAGCTGTTCATTAACGCAGGCATTACCATCGGAACTCAAGGTGAGCGCCGACAATGTCTCATTAACCGGTGCGGTAAGCCTCGCATCAATGCTGACGGAGATATTTCTCCTGCAACAAGCACAGGGAATGCCGGAGCCGGGGTGGGGAAGGATCACCGATTCACACCAGTGGAACACCTTGCTAAGTCTACATAACGCGCAGTTTTATTTGCTGCAACGCACACCAGAGGTTGCCCGCAGTCGCGCCACCCCGTTATTGGATTTGATCATGACAGCGTTGGCGCCCCATCCACCGCAAAAACAGGTGTATGGTGTGACATTACCCACTTCAGTGCTGTTTATCGCCGGACACGATACTAATCTGGCAAATCTCGGCGGCGCACTGGAGCTCAACTGGACGCTTCCAGGTCAGCCGGATAACACGCCGCCAGGTGGTGAACTAGTGTTTGAACGCTGGCGTCGGCTCAGCGATAACAGCCAGTGGATTCAGGTTTCGCTGGTCTTCCAGACTTTACAGCAGATGCGTGATAAAACGCCGCTGTCATTAAATACGCCGCCCGGAGAGGTGAAACTGACCCTGGCAGGATGTGAAGAGCGAAATGCGCGGGGCATGTGTTCGTTGGCCGGTTTTACGCAAATCGTGAATGAAGCACGCATACCAGCGTGCGCTCTCCATCAAGACAAATAAACATTTGCCGCTGTTGGTCCACGCAGGCCATTTACGCGGCAAAATTCCACGCGTAATCCTGGTATAAGCACTTCTGCGTCGCGGGGAGTGAATGCGGAAATATGGACCTGGACTTCTTTACGACCGTCGGAGGGGATAATGAATCCTTTGCCGCTTTTGCGATCAAAGGTTTTGACAATTCCTGTCATTTTACGGGACAAACAAATTCCTTACTGAAAATACTGCGCTGCACTATACGGGGTTAATAAAATAAAGCCAGCGATATTTAAGACCGCCGGACGGCTAAAATAAAATTTGCTTAATCTCAATTATCATGCGTTAATAGCTGCGTCGGTTTGAAAGACAGACAGCATACAAAGTAGTTTACTAAAGCAGTTCTCATTATCAGGCATTATCCCCTTCTTTTGAGTCTCTCTCCTGAACACTAAGTAGTTTCTGTATTAAAGCCCTGTTTGCCGAAAGGCCCAAAATGAAGGAAGTAAAATATGTCTAATAAAATGACTGGTTTAGTAAAATGGTTTAACGCAGATAAAGGTTTTGGCTTTATCACTCCTGATGATGGCAGCAAAGACGTTTTCGTCCATTTCACTGCCATCCAGAGCAATGAATTCCGCACGCTGAACGAAAATCAGAAAGTTGAATTTTCTATTGAGCAGGGGCAACGTGGTCCCGCGGCAGCGAACGTTGTTACGCTCTAAGGTTGCCGTTATTACTCAACATCTCCATTTCCGCTGTCCATGTTGCCATGGTTCACAGTACCGCACATCGGCATTCGATGTGACGGAGCGAAATCCTTTAGGAGCAAAGTGCATTTTTTGTAAATCGACGATGATCACCTTTGATAACGTCGCGCTGCAAATACGCACTGACCATGCGCCGCTGGATTTCACAAAATAATATCAGGCTCCCTCGTGGAGCCTTTTTTATATCTGCCTTATTTTTCTTCAATGCTGTATGTATAGTAAGCGATAACCTGTTGATTATTGAATCTTTCGGGGAGATGGCTTATAACATTTCTTACCTGACCAGGGTACCGGGAACCAACACCTTACTGGCGTGTTGCTGTCTTTTAAGACCAGAAGAGGTTAACAGTGAATATTGAAGAGTTAAAAAAACAAGCCGAAACGGAAATCGCCGACTTTATCGCGCAAAAAATCGCCGAGCTGAACAAGAATACAGGGAAAGAAGTCTCTGAAATTCGCTTCACCGCACGAGAAAAAATGACCGGGCTTGAAAGTTATGATGTCAAAATCAAAATAATGTGATTTTGTGAACATCACCCCGTGCGAGGTGATGTTCCGCTTGTTGCTAATTTAGTGACCAATCATTGGCGATTGCGGAATTAAGCGTTGGTACAATTCCTCCGGCACCGGGCTTTGCCATACTCCCGCATACATTGCGTAACCAGTTGCCGCAAACATAATCCCCATAACCAGTAGCGTCATTAACCAGCCAGACAACGCAAAGGCTTTTTTATTTGCCGCAGGTTTTTGCAGTGAAAAGGTCAATGTTGAGGCTACCGGACATGACTCTACGCAAGTCATACAGCCGGTACATTCCACTGTTCGTACCTGAGTTAATTTATCGACCGGGATCCGTGATGGGCAACTTTTTGCGCATTTGCCACAATCGATACAACTTTCGGCATTGCGACGAATCTTAAACGGCGATAATAGCGAAACCACGCTCATCAGCGCGCCATATGGGCAAAGATAACGACACCAGGCATGGCGAATAAACAGGCTGGCAATCAGCAAAACGATCATGCTGATTAATGTCGCGGTCCCCATATGACGAAAGAAATCGAGCATTTTAACGTCCATCACCACGCTGTAGGGCGACAACATAAAATAGTGAATCGCCTGAGCGGGCATCAATAACGCGATATAGAGAAAAAAACTCAACAGCAAATATTTCACGCCGCGCAGAGGAATATCCAGCCAGCGGGGAAGGACAAATTGCCGACCAAACAGTTTGTTACCGAGATCGCCGATTAATTCCGAAAGCGTACCAACCGGGCATAACCATGAACAAAAGGCCTTTTTGAGTAATAGACTGATGACGATAAAAGCGACCAATAACAGCATCGCGGCGGCGTGGACGGACGGTAACTGACCTGTTGCAAGGCTATATTTCAGATTCATCAGACCGGCAATCGGTAGCCAGCCTTCGATACCTCCCGGTCTGGTGACAAATGTCGTACTACCTGCCGTTTCGTAATAGCGCACCCAATACCAGAACGTGATGGCAATATAAATATTAATTGCCAACAGTAATAATTGCGTCGCTTTACGCCAGGTCGTGGCATTGCGCCAGTCATTCCACGGTAATTTGCCGCCCGTCGTGCCTGGCCGCCGCTGCCAGCGGGTTCTTTTTTTCTCTGCCATGATTTTGCCAGTCCGTTAAGTTGCATACCAAATGCCACTATTCTAGTTGTTCTTAACTGGCTGATATTGATTCAAATCGCGTTCAGGTCTTTCTTATTAACCATGCTTCCAGAGCGGCAACACTGCGTGTAATTTCTTCGTGTGGAAGGGGGGCAGATAATGGCTGCTGCTCCAGTTGTGCGCATTGCTGGCTGGCGCTACGCATTCCCAGACTCGAGCAACTGCTTTTTAGCTGATGTGCGGCACGCTTTATTTTCTCGTTATCCTGACTGGCGCGGGCAATGTCGATTTCATCGAGAAGCGGCAGGGCATGTTGTTTAAATAATATCAGCCATTCGTGGATCTTCTCCGCCCCCATTAAATGAGCATCTTCATTGAGTTGCGATACATCCAGTGGTTGATCGTTATTGACTTGCAGTTGGAGATAGTGCGCCAGTAATTGACCGAGCACTTCACGCGGCACCGGTTTAGGGATAATCCCGCGAAATAGCGAGCTGGTACGCTGTCGCAGTGTTTCGTCAATGACATGGGCGCTAAAGCCAATCAAAACCAGTGACGGATATTGCTGTGCCAGTTGCCGGGCAAGGGTAATGCCGTCGATATCCGGCAGATCAAAATCCACCAGTGCGGCAGCAAACGGTTCGCTATTTTGCAATGCCTCTATTGCCTGCGCGGCATTTCCTACTGCAACGACCTGCGCACCACTGGTGTTCAGCATTTCGACAGTAATTCGCTGGGTGAGCGGGTTATCTTCAATTAACAGCAAACGCAAATCGTCCAGACGTACCGCCTGATTGACTGTTTTGGGCACGGGTGCAGTGGCAATACGTAACGGCAAGCGTAAACAAAAACAGCTTCCAACCTCCGGCGTGCTGGTGGCGCTCAGTTCGCCGCCCATCGCCTGGGCCAGACGGCTACTGATAGTCAGCCCCAGCCCGGTTCCGCCGTGTTTGCTGCTTACCTGAACAAATGGCTGGAAGATTTCTGCCAGTTTCGCGGGATCAATACCGCAACCGCTGTCTTCCACTTCGACCAGCCATTGTTCGCCATCAGTGCGACTACGCAGGATAATGTGCCCTTCGTCGGTGAAACGCAGGGCGTTGCTCAACAGGTTGGTGATGACCTGACGAATACGCCGCGGATCGCCCATTAACGCAGTCGGTACATCGTCGGCAATTTCTGTTGCCAGGCGAATCGGGCGACCTTTCACCCTTCCGCTCATTAATTGCAGGGTACTTTCCAGCAGCGGGCGCGGTTCAAAGGGTTCATCGCTGACCGAAACATTCTTGCCGCCTGCTTCGATAGCCGAATAATCGAGAATATCGTTGAGGATGGTCAGCAACGATTCACCAGAGTCGGTAATCGCCCGCAAATCATCGCGCTGGGCGTTAAGTGCGGGGTTATCTGCCAGCAGCTGTGCGGTGCCGAGAATACCGTACAGCGGTGTGCGGATCTCATGGCTCATCGCCGCCAGAAACGCCGATTTTGCCTGGCTGGCTTTTTCTGCTTCCGCCCGTGCCTGTCGGTGTTCTATCACCAGTTCCTGCAATTCAGCTGTACGCGCTTTGACCTGCGCCGCCAGCTGTTCGCGGTGGCGATTCAGTGCATGAACACTGCTGCGAAACGCATCCATCAGCCGCCCGATGGTATCCAGTTCCCGTACGCCAGCGGTTTCCGGGAAAGGGGAGTCGATATCACCATCCAGCAAGCGTTGCAGCGCCTGCGTTTGTTCTGCAAGAGGGCGCGTGACTGAGCGATAAACCACGCGCCAGAGGATCAGAATCAGTGCGCAAAGAGAAACTAATCCCAGCAATAACAGGCTGTATTGCCCGCGTGCACTGGCTTTTTCCAGATGTGCCAGCCCGTGCTGATTACGCAGCTCAATGGTGTCGACCAGCTGACTGACTTCGCTACTAAACTGCGCGAACTGGGCGATGTTATTTTGGGCGAGAGTTTGCAGGTGATTGCTGATTTCACTGTCCTGCTGATACAGCGCCAGCAAATCGCTATATTGGCTAACGGTAGTTAACGTTGTTGCTACCTGAGTACGAACACCCGGATCTTCAATGCGTATTTGCCGACGTTGCAGAATTTTCACCGCATTATTGAGCTGCTTTTCCAGCGTTGGCGCATTTTTCTGGATCTGTTCCAGCCCCAGATTCATCACCATTTGCTGCACCCGCAGGGCGCTAAGGCGCAGTTCATTCATCTGGTTAACATACTCAAGATCGATATCAATCAGCCGATCGAGTGCACTTTCTGCGGCCTGACGCTGATGTTGTTCGATCAAATCGTAAATCCCGGCCTGGGTCGCTCCGGCGGAGGTTGCCGCATTATTCGCCTGACCTTGCGCCAGGCGTGCGATCTCATCGGCGGCGGCGACTATCTGCTGACTGAGTTGCTGTTGTTGCTGGCGCAGTTGCAAACGCTGCCCCACCAGTTCCCCTTGCTGACGTAACGAACGGGAGATCTCCTGCTCCTGTTGTTCAATAGCGGTGGTGTCAAAACCTTGTTCCCGTAACGCTTGCAGCAACGCATTAATCTTCAGGCTTTGTGCGGTGAGCATTCGCCCCTGCGCCTGCCACATCTTTTCGTTATCGGCACTGGTCAGGTTCTGCGCGGCGAAAAGTTCCCAGGCGCTGGCTTCGCTCAACTGGCGCGCCATATTCATGGTAGGAATCAATGCCTGAGTGTTGTCTTTTTCCACCTGGCTGATAAAGCGCAGGTTGTACCATCCCACCAGGGTACTGGTCAGGGTTAACAGCGCCATCAGGGCAAAGCCCATCCAGAGTCTTCGGGTCAGGGTTAAATTCACGGTCGGTGCACTTTAGGTGAAAAAGGTTGAGTCGCAAAGCAGAATGCATCTAGCATAAAGCCTTATTATTGATGAGGCTATCATGCGCGTACTGCTATTTTTACTTCTTTCCCTTTTCATGTTATCGGCATTTTCGGCTGATAACCTGTTGCGCTGGCATGATGCACAGCATTACACGGTGCAAGCCTCTACGCCGCTAAAAGCCAAACGCGCATGGAAACTGTGCGCGCTTTATCCCAGTTTGAAAGATTCATACTGGTTATCGTTGAACTATGGTATGCAGGAGGCTGCTCGCCGCTACGGTGTGGATTTAAAAGTGCTGGAGGCAGGCGGCTACAGCCAGTTGGCTACCCAGCAAGCACAAATCGACCAGTGTAAACAGTGGGGCGCAGAGGCCATTTTGCTCGGTAGTAGCACGACGTCATTTCCCGATCTGCAAAAGCAGGTAGCAAATCTGCCGGTGATCGAACTGGTGAATGCTATTGATGCTCCCCAGGTGAAAAGCCGCGTTGGTGTGCCCTGGTTTCAGATGGGCTATCAACCAGGGCGATATCTGGTGCAATGGGCGCACGGTAAACCACTGAACGTGCTGTTGATGCCCGGCCCCGATAACGCCGGGGGCAGTAAGGAGATGGTAGAGGGTTTTCGCGCAGCCATTGCCGGAAGCCCGGTACGTATTGTTGATATTGCGCTCGGTGATAACGATATTGAAATCCAGCGTAACCTGCTGCAGGAGATGCTGGAACGCCATCCAGAAATCGACGTCGTTGCCGGAACGGCCATTGCGGCAGAGGCGGCAATGGGGGAAGGGCGCAACCTGAAAACGCCGCTTACCGTGGTGTCGTTTTATCTTTCACATCAGGTGTATCGCGGGTTGAAGCGGGGAAGAGTGATTATGGCAGCCAGCGATCAAATGGTCTGGCAGGGGGAACTGGCGGTTGAGCAGGCTATCAGGCAATTACAGGGGCAATCGGTGTCTGATAATGTCAGCCCACCGATTTTAGTCATGACGCCGAAAAATGCCGACCGCGAACATATCCGCCGCTCGCTGTCACCAGGGGGATTTCGTCCGGTTTATTTTTATCAGCACACATCAGCGGCTAAGAAATAACCTTCGCCATGTTGTGTCACCAGTAAATCCGCACTGAGTTTATGGCGTAAACGACGAATTAACACATCGACGGTGCGCAGGTCAGGGTTTTCCACCCGACGCGCAGAGAGCATACGCAGCAGACGTTCACGGCTGAGAATTTCGCCCGGATTAGTCACAAATGCCACCAGCATTTCATACTCTGCGCGGGTCAGTTTAATCGGCTCGCCATCCCGCTCCAGCGTATGGCGCGACACATTCAGGCAATAACCGGCAAAGCGATAGCAGTTGTCCTGAGTGTGCGGTTGCGCCTGTCGCGCGAGGTCGATTCGCCAGAGCAAATTTTTCACTCGTACCACCAGTTCGCGCAGCTCCAGCGGTTTGGTGACGTAATCGTCTGCGCCCATTTCCAGCCCAACAATACGGTCAATCCGATCGCTGCGTCCGGTAACCAGAATAATCCCCACCGTTGAGCGTTCTCGCAGGGCGCGGGTTAACATCAGGCCATTTTCATCGGGCAAATTGATATCCAGCAGAATCAAATCCACCGGCTGATTCTGCATAATTTCCCGCAGCCCGGCACCGCTCGCCGTAACGGAAACGGTATACCCCTCCTGAGTGAAGTAAGATTGTAATCGCGCCTGGGTAACCGGCTCATCTTCAACAATAACAATGTGATGTGGCATCAGAGGGTTTTACTCATTCTGTTCATATCTGTTCATATTCTGCCGTAAGCTGTTCATCCTGACCAGTGCCGCTGTTCATATTTGCTCATTAAGATCGCTTCACTAAACCATAATTTTACAGGGGCTATTATGCGGAAACTCTGGAACGCGCTACGCCGACCCAGTGCTCGTTGGTCGGTACTGGCGCTGGTCGCTACTGGGATTGTGATTGGCATTGCGCTGATTGTATTGCCACACGTTGGGATCAAAGTCACCAGCACAACCGAATTTTGTGTCAGTTGCCACAGTATGCAACCGGTGTATGAAGAATATAAACAGTCGGTGCATTTCCAGAACGCCTCCGGCGTGCGAGCTGAATGCCATGACTGTCATATCCCGCCGGATATTCCAGGCATGGTGAAGCGCAAACTGGAAGCGAGCAACGACATTTACCAGACCTTTATTGCCCACTCCATTGATACACCTGAGAAATTTGAAGCCAAACGCGCGGAACTTGCCGAGCGTGAATGGGCGCGAATGAAAGAAAACAACTCGGCAACCTGCCGCTCCTGCCATAACTACGATGCGATGGATCATGCGAAGCAGCATCCTGAAGCGGCGCGTCAGATGAAGGTGGCAGCGAAAGATAATCAATCCTGCATCGACTGTCATAAAGGTATTGCCCACCAGTTACCGGATATGAGTAGTGGCTTCCGTAAGCAGTTCGATGAGCTGCGCGCCAGTGCTAATGATAGTGGTGACACGCTGTACTCCATTGATATTAAGCCGATTTATGCGGCGAAAGGCGATAAAGAAGCGTCTGGTTCTCTGCTGCCTGCTTCGGAAGTGAAAGTCCTTAAACGTGACGGCGACTGGCTGCAAATTGAAATCACTGGCTGGACGGAAAGTGCAGGACGTCAGCGTGTACTCACCCAATTCCCAGGTAAACGCATCTTTGTTGCCTCGATTCGTGGTGATGTGCAGCAGCAGGTGAAAACACTGGAGAAAACCACCGTTGCCGACACCAATACCGAGTGGAGCAAGTTGCAGGCCACTGCGTGGATGAAGAAAGGCGACATGGTGAACGATATCAAACCGATCTGGGCTTATGCGGATTCGCTGTACAACGGCACCTGTAACCAGTGCCACGGCGCACCGGAAATATCCCACTTTGACGCTAACGGTTGGATCGGCACGCTCAACGGCATGATTGGCTTTACCAGCCTCGATAAACGTGAAGAACGCACCTTGTTGAAATATCTGCAAATGAATGCGTCTGACACCGCAGGTAAAGCTCACGGCGATAAGAAGGAAGAAAAATAATGAACAATAACGATCTCTTTCAGGCATCACGTCGGCGTTTTCTGGCACAACTCGGCGGCTTAACCGTCGCCGGGATGCTGGGGCCGTCATTGTTAACGCCGCGCCGTGCGACTGCGACGCAAGCGGCGACTGAGGCTGTCATCTCGAAAGAGGGCATTCTTACCGGGTCGCACTGGGGGGCTATCCGCGCGACGGTGAAGGATGGTCGCTTTGTGGCAGCAAAACCGTTCGAACTGGATAAATATCCGTCGAAAATGATCGCCGGATTGCCGGATCATGTACACAACGCGGCGCGTATTCGTTACCCGATGGTACGCGTGGACTGGCTGCGTAAGCGCCATCTGAGCGACACCTCCCAACGCGGTGATAACCGTTTTGTGCGCGTGAGCTGGGATGAAGCCCTCGACATGTTCTATGAAGAACTGGAACGCGTACAGAAAACTCACGGGCCGAGTGCCTTGCTGACCGCCAGTGGTTGGCAATCGACAGGGATGTTCCATAACGCTTCGGGGATGCTGGCGAAAGCTATTGCCTTACATGGTAATAGCGTGGGTACGGGCGGAGATTACTCTACCGGGGCTGCGCAGGTGATCCTGCCGCGCGTGGTAGGTTCGATGGAAGTGTATGAACAGCAAACCTCCTGGCCGCTGGTATTGCAGAACAGCAAAACTATTGTGCTGTGGGGCTCCGATTTGTTGAAAAACCAGCAAGCGAACTGGTGGTGCCCGGATCACGATGTTTATGAATATTACGAGCAGCTAAAAGCGAAAGTCGCCGCCGGTGAAATTGAGGTCATCAGCATCGATCCGGTTGTCACATCCACCCATGAGTATCTGGGGCGCGAGCATGTGAAGCACATTGCGGTTAACCCGCAAACTGACGTGCCGCTGCAACTGGCGCTGGCGTATACGCTGTACAGTGAAAACCTGTACGACAAAAACTTCCTCGCTAACTACTGTGTAGGTTTTGAGCAGTTCCTGCCGTATCTGCTGGGTGAGAAAGACGGTCAGCCGAAAGATGCCGCATGGGCTGAAAAACTGACCGGCATTGATGCCGAAACCATTCGTGGGCTGGCACGGCAGATGGCGGCGAACAGAACGCAGATTATTGCTGGCTGGTGCGTACAGCGTATGCAGCACGGTGAACAGTGGGCGTGGATGATTGTCGTTCTGGCGGCGATGCTGGGGCAAATTGGCCTGCCAGGTGGTGGTTTTGGTTTTGGCTGGCACTATAACGGCGCAGGCACGCCGGGGCGTAAAGGCGTTATTTTGAGTGGTTTCTCCGGCTCTACGTCGATTCCGCCTGTTCACGACAACAGTGACTACAAAGGCTACAGCAGCACCATTCCGATTGCCCGTTTTATCGATGCGATCCTCGAACCGGGGAAAGTGATCAACTGGAACGGTAAATCGGTAAAACTGCCGCCGCTGAAAATGTGTATTTTTGCCGGAACTAACCCGTTCCATCGCCATCAGCAGATCAACCGCATTATTGAAGGCTGGCGCAAGCTGGAAACGGTTATCGCCATAGATAACCAGTGGACCTCAACCTGCCGCTTTGCCGATATCGTGCTGCCTGCGACCACGCAGTTTGAGCGTAACGATCTCGACCAGTACGGCAACCACTCCAATCGTGGCATCATCGCCATGAAACAGGTCGTGCCGCCGCAGTTCGAGGCGCGCAACGACTTTGATATTTTCCGCGAGCTGTGCCGCCGCTTTAATCGCGAAGAAGCCTTTACCGAAGGGCTGGACGAGATGGGCTGGCTGAAACGCATCTGGCAGGAAGGTGTACAACAAGGCAAAGGACGCGGCGTTCATCTGCCAGCGTTTGATGACTTCTGGAATAACAAAGAGTACGTCGAGTTTGACCATCCGCAGATGTTTGTTCGCCACCAGGCATTCCGCGAAGATCCGGATCTCGAACCGCTGGGCACGCCGAGTGGCCTGATTGAGATCTACTCAAAAACCATCGCCGACATGAACTACGACGATTGTCAGGGGCATCCGATGTGGTTTGAGAAAATCGAACGCTCCCACGGTGGGCCTGGCTCGCAGAAGTATCCGTTGCATCTGCAATCTGTGCATCCGGATTTCCGACTTCACTCGCAGTTATGTGAGTCGGAAACTCTGCGTCAGCAATATACCGTAGCGGGTAAAGAGCCAGTATTTATTAGCCCGCAGGATGCCAGCGCGCGCGGTATTCGTCACGGTGATGTGGTACGCGTCTTTAACGTTCGTGGTCAGGTGTTGGCTGGAGCAGTGGTTTCTGACCGTTATGCACCCGGCGTGGCGCGAATTCACGAAGGGGCATGGTACGATCCGGACAAAGGCGGCGAGCCAGGGGCGCTGTGCAAATACGGTAACCCCAACGTGTTGACCATCGACATCGGTACTTCGCAGCTGGCGCAGGCGACCAGTGCGCACACTACGCTGGTGGAAATTGAGAAGTACAACGGAACAGTGGAGCAGGTGACGGCGTTTAACGGCCCCGTGGAGATGGTGGCGCAGTGCGAATATATTCCCGCGTCGCAGGTGAAATCATGACCACGCTGACAGTACAACAGATTGCCTGTGTTTACGCCTGGCTGGCGCAGTTGTTCTCCCGTGAACTGGACGATGAACAACTGACGCAAATCGCCAGTGCGCAGATGGCTGAATGGTTTTCGTTGCTGAAAAGCGAACCTCCGCTCACTGCGGCGGTGAATGGGCTGGAAAACAGTATTGCCACTCTGACAGTACGTGACGATGCCCGTCTGGAACTGGCCGCTGACTTTTGCGGCCTGTTTCTGATGACCGACAAACAAGCGGCGCTGCCGTATGCATCGGCCTACAAACAGGACGAGCAAGAGATTAAACGCTTGTTAGTTGAGGCAGGGATGGAGACCAGCGGCAATTTCAACGAACCGGCAGATCATCTGGCGATCTATCTCGAGTTGTTGAGTCATCTGCATTTTTCGCTGGGAGAGGGGACCGTTCCTGCGCGAAGAATCGACGGTTTGCGGCAAAAAACACTGACGGCGCTGCGGGAATGGTTACCAGAGTTTGCTGCGCGTTGTCGACAGTATGACAGCTTTGGTTTTTACGCGGCACTAAGCCAGTTATTGCTGGTGTTAGTGGAGTGTGACTACCAAAAAAGATAATGCCGTTTGTAGGCCTGATAAGACGCGGCAGGCGTCGCATCAGGCATTAGTGCGCAGTTGCCGGATGCGGCGAGAACGCCTTATCCGGCCTACGGGAACAGTGCTTTTTGTGGGCCTGATAAGATGCGTTAAGCGTCGCATCAGGCATTAGTGCGCAGTTGCCGGATGCGGCGAGAACGCCTTATCCGGCCTACGGGAACAGTGCTTTTTGTGGGCCTGATAAGATGCGTTAAGCGTCGCATCAGGCATTATGGCGCAGTTGCCGGATGCGGCGAGAACGCCTTATCCGGCCTACGGGAACAGCGCTTTTTGTGGGCCTGATAAGACGCGTTAAGCGTCGCATCAGGCAACAAACTCACGGGTGAGCCACAAACCGGGAAAGCCGCTGGCGCAGCAGGCGGTTTTCCTGCTTCAGGTGCGCAATATCATCCATTAACGTCAGCGCCACCGCGATCCCCGGCCAGTCCAGAGCCAGTTCATGACGCAGGCGTACCGCGCGTTGCACCACAATGGCGGCATGGTCGTCAAATACCCAGGTTGTCTCCTGGATCTCACTCGGTTCAACCACCCCCAAACCGACAATTTCATTCAACTCCTCTTCAGAGATGCCGGTATGCAGGCAAAATTCGGTAATAGTAAAAGTCACCGTAACATTAGCCATTATGCTTTCCCCCAATCTTTACGTGGATCAAAAGACGACTGGGCGTCTGCCAGTTGCTGCCACAGCGCGGCAGTGTTTTCATCCGGTTTCGGCGGCATCACGATTTTCAGTACCGCATACAGATCGCCGGTCTGTTTTTTGCTCACCAGACCTTTGCCTTTAACGCGCAATCGTTGCCCGGCCTGGCTGCCAGGCGGGATAGTCAGCAAAATGCTTTCTTTCAGTGTTGGAACGGTGACTTTAGTACCCAGCGCCGCTTCCCACGGGCTAACCGGCACCACTATTTCCAGATCCTGGCCGACAATATCAAACAGCGGATGTGGCGCAATGTGAATCACCAGCCACAGGTCGCCATTTGGACCGCCGTTTTCGCCCGGCGTCCCCTGACCTTTCAGGCGGATGCGTTGACCATTGCCGACGCCCGCCGGGATCTTCACATTCAGCGTTTTCGGGATTTCCTGTTCGATCATGCCAAAGGCGTTATAAACCGGCAGGTTATAGCTGATGGTACGCTTATGCTCAGTAAGCGTTTCTTCGAGGAATACCGCCACTTCGATTTCAATATCGTGGCCGCGTGTGGCGGGGCGTTGACGGCTCTGGCGGGCATGCTGACCGAAAATTGACGAGAAGATATCGTCAAAATCTTCGGCGTTAAAACTCTGACCGTCGCCATGATGGAACTGACGGTTAAATTGCGGATCGTTGCGATGTTGCCACATCTGATCATACTCAGCGCGACGTTGTTCATCACTTAACACTTCCCAGGCTTCAGCGACCTCTTTGAAGCGGGCTTCGGCATCCGGTTCTTTGCTGACATCAGGATGGTATTTGCGGGCCAGTCGACGATAGGCGGTCTTGATTGTCTTGAGATCGTCCGTCGGTTTCACGCCCATGATGGCGTAATAATCCTTTAATTCCATAGCGTTATCTCGCGTAAATCAACACAAATTGAAGGAACCCCTGTAAGGTAACTCCTATAAGTGTAGGGTAATCCTCAAAATTTCATATGCCAACACAGAATATGTTATTGAAATCATCGCGGAGGGGAGGTCGCCTCAAGGTGGGAGGAACATATTTTATTTACCTCACTCCTGAACTTTTGGCTCATGCTTACAAGTTAAACAATAAGGAAAGGAATGCACAACTCGACTATTTAAATCGTTATGCAATTTAATGATAAAGACATGTGCTAAAAACCATTGCTATTAGTCTCACATTCTTTTTTTATTGGTAATGGTAACGCCGCTGATTTTCTTTATAGCTACTGATGTAATCATTAGCGGCGTAAACGAGGCCGGGGCTAATCAGGCATAGTTTGCGTCAAAACTTGCCTGTTTTTAAAGGGGAATATAGAAAAACAGGCGTTCAACGAGCCATTTTGCGAACCTGTTCCCGGAAAAATGACATATTTCTGCCACACTCTTTAATTATTGATAACAAAAGAGGTGTGAGGAATGAACAAAACGCTAATCGCCGCAACTGTGGCAGGGATAGTTTTACTCGCTTCAAATGCTCAGGCACAAACCGTACCGGAAGGCTATCAGCTACAGCAAGTCCTTATGATGAGCCGTCATAACTTACGTGCGCCGCTGGCGAACAATGGCAGTGTGCTGGAGCAGTCGACGCCGAATAAATGGCCTGAATGGGACGTCCCCGGTGGGCAGCTCACCACTAAAGGGGGCGTGCTCGAAGTGTATATGGGCCATTATATGCGTGAATGGCTGGCAGAACAGGGGATGGTGAAATCAGGGGAATGCCCGCCACCGGACACCGTTTATGCCTATGCCAATAGTCTGCAACGCACCGTCGCGACCGCGCAGTTCTTTATTACTGGCGCATTCCCTGGGTGTGATATTCATGTTCATCACCAGGAAAAAATGGGCACTATGGACCCCACCTTTAACCCAGTGATCACCGATGATTCCGCCGCATTCAGTGAACAGGCGGTGGCGGCAATGGAGAAAGAGCTCAGCAAACTCCAGCTTACCGACAGCTACAAGCTACTGGAACAAATCGTTAACTATAAAGATTCCCCTGCCTGTAAAGAGAAGCAACAATGTTCGCTTGTAGATGGCAAAAATACCTTTAGCGCGAAGTATCAACAAGAACCGGGCGTTTCCGGGCCGCTGAAAGTTGGCAACTCGCTGGTAGATGCGTTTACTTTGCAATACTACGAAGGTTTTCCGATGGATCAGGTGGCCTGGGGAGAAATTAAATCTGACCAGCAGTGGAAGGTGTTGTCGAAGCTGAAAAACGGTTACCAGGACAGCCTGTTTACCTCACCGGAAGTGGCGCGCAATGTTGCGAAACCGCTGGTCAGTTATATCGACAAAGCCCTGGTCACCGATCGCACCAGTGCACCGAAAATCACGGTATTAGTTGGGCACGACTCCAACATTGCCTCTCTGTTAACGGCGCTGGATTTCAAACCGTATCAGTTGCATGACCAGAACGAACGCACGCCGATTGGCGGCAAAATCGTTTTCCAGCGTTGGCATGACAGCAAAGCCAATCGCGACCTGATGAAAATTGAATATGTGTACCAGAGTGCGGAACAGTTACGTAATGCCGATGCGTTAACCCTGCAGGCACCTGCGCAGCGCGTGACGCTGGAATTAAGCGGTTGCCCGATAGATGCCAACGGTTTTTGCCCAATGGATAAGTTTGATAGCGTATTGAATGAAGCGGTGAAATAACAGAAAACTCCCCCGCGTGAAGCGGGGGAGTCGCTGGTTAAACGTTTTTACGTTCGATGGTCTGTTCGCCCCAAAAAAGCGAATCTTTATCGGTCTTAGCAAAGGCTTTGACTAACACTTCATCGCTACCTTCTTCCCAAATCTTTTCCGCCATTTTTTCGTCGTACCCGGCGACTTCGAAAATGGCCTCGGCTATTTCCGGCGACGTATTGCGCAGAGATGCCCATTCACCGACGTGATGAGCTTTCGCTTCTTGAGTTGGCATGCGTATCCTCCTGTTGAAGATTAGCCGTTAAGTTTAACTGCCAGACCTGCGACATATTCCCCTTGATAACGAGCAATAGACAGTTCTTCCTGGCTGGGCTGGCGTGAACCGTCACCGCCTGCGATGGTGGTTGCGCCGTACGGCGTACCGCCGCGAACCTGTGAAACGTCAAATAATTCCTGCGCTGCGTAGCCAATGGGGACAATCACCATGCCGTGATGCGCAAGGGTCGTCCAGGTGGATGTGATGGTTTGTTCCTGACCGCCGCCAGTACCGGTGGAACTAAAGACGCTCGCCAGTTTTCCGTATAGTGCGCCGGAAGCCCACAGGCCGCCCGTCTGGTCGAGGAAGGTACGCATTTGACCGGACATGTTACCAAAGCGGGTAGGTGTACCAAAAATAATGGCGTCGTAATCGGCCAGTTCTTGCGGGGTTGCAACCGGTGCAGTTTGCGTTTTACCGCCTGCTTTTTCAAATAATTGCGGCGGCATGGTTTCCGGTACACGCTTAACGACAACTTCTGCGCCATCCACTTTGCTTGCACCCTCAGCAACTGCGCGTGCCATCGTTTCAATATGTCCGTACATGGAATAATAAAGCACCAGAACTTTAGCCATTTCTAACCACTCCTCGTGTTATCTCTATTCCGTAGCGATTCGCTACCACTTATTTAAAGATAAGACGTCCTTTTCAGAGTGCAAATTTCACAACCACTTATTTGATTTATAACAACTTTCACAAGCACGTAATTTTGTCGCAAAATGACACATTTTTATCTCATCGCGTTTTTTTAATCATAAGAGCGGCTTATGGATAATTATTGGAGATGATATCTATTCTCGCTAAGAAGCTGTTGCAGGATATTACCAAACGCGGGTCTGCCCGCGTCAGTTCACTAAGCTTAGTCCCACGTAGCGAAAATATGGCAGCCGCCATACGCCGCGTTAATTCTATGCAATATGATGTCTATACCCAGACGGAGGTCAGTAATGGCAAACCATCGAGGCGGTTCCGGCAATTTTGCAGAAGACCGCGAAAGAGCATCAGAAGCAGGTAAAAAAGGTGGACAGCACAGCGGGGGTAATTTCAAAAATGACCCGCAGCGCGCATCTGAAGCAGGTAAAAAAGGTGGCAAGAGCAGTCACGGTAAAAGCGACAACTAGCCGGGCTAATCAATGACGCATGCATTTTTGTCTGTAGCTCGTCAAAAAGCCATCACCGCCGGTTACCCCGGCGGTTTTCTGTTTATGGCTTCTGATGAACAACTTCTGGCGGTGGAACGTCAACCAACCTTCTGCTTAACAACGCATTGAGTAAAATCGCGCCAAAAGTTGCTGTACCGATCCCTCCCAACGTAAAACCGCCCAGCGTGAGAGCAAAATCACCCGCACCCAGCACTAAGGTTACTGCGACCATAATCAAATTACCGTTCTGGCTTAAATCCACACTGTTTTGTACCCAGATCCGTGCGCCTGCGACGGCAATCAGCCCGAACACAACAATTGATGCACCACCAATCACCGCGGCCGGAATAGTATGGATCAGCGCGCCAAATTTCGGCGAAAAGCCCAACAGCATGGCGATGACGGCAGCGGCAACAAACACCAGCGTCGAGTAGACTTTTGTCACGGCCATCACACCAATATTCTCGGCGTAGGTGGTTACGCCGCTACCGCCGACAGAGCCAGAAAGCATCGTCGCCAGCCCATCGCCTACGAATGCCCGCCCCATATACGGGTCCATATTGCGTCCGGTCATCCCGGCGACCGCCTTGAGATGACCTAAGTTTTCCGCCACCAGAATCACCGCCACGGGCGCAATCAGCATCATTGCCTGACCATTAAAAGCAGGAGTGGAAAAATGTGGCAGACCGAACCAGGCAGCATGGCTGACGAGAGTAAAATCGACGGCTTTTCCCAGCCCTAAAACGTTGGTCATCACGCCATCCAGCTATCAAAGGCCGAAGCCGATACATTTTTCACTGCGATAGGCGCTAAGTTCAGGCCAATCGCCATCACTACCGCACCCGTCACAACCGGCGGCATTAGTCGTTCAATCCAGCGCGTACCGATTTTCATCACCACCAGGCCAATGACGGTATAAACCAGCCCACAGGCGATAATCCCGCCCAGCGCGATGCTGATATTCGGATTAATTCCCTGACCATTAAAGCCCGTCGCGGCAATCACCACGCCGACAAAAGCCGCGCTGGAACCGAGATAACTGGGCACGCGCCCGCCGGTAATAAAGAAAAACAGTAACGTGCCGATCCCCGACATTAAAATGGAAAGATTGGGATCCAGCCCCATCAGAATTGGCATTAACACCGTCGCGCCAAACATCGCCACCGCGTGTTGAACGCCCATTACTGCCGTTTGAGCAAACGGCAATCGTTCATCCGGCGCGACCACGCCGCTCTCTGTAGAGGTCGATTTTAACTGCCAGTGAGGAAAACCGAACATTGCCATCAGCTGTCTCCTTAAGGAGGTTAACAAGCAGGGCGCATCAGCGCGTGATAACTGCGATCGAACCACACCAGCCCGTAGGGTGTGGCGTGACGATGAATCGCTTCGATGGCGCAAAACAAAATGTCGTGGGTGCCGACGCTCACCACCTGGCTGATACGGCAGTCAAACGAAACCAGTGCCTCTTCCAGTTGCGGGCATCCGGTCACACCAGTCTGCCAGCGGGCGGCGGCAAAGCGGAGTTCCATGGGCGTTTTGCCGCCAAAAAGGTTTGAAAGCGGCTCCTGCCCGGCGCTAAGTGTATTTACACACAGCGTTCGATTTTCATTGAATACCGGCCAGACGGACGCCCCACGATTCAGGCACACCAGTAATGTGGGCGGCGTGTCAGTCACGCTGCAGACGGCGCTGGCGGTGAACCCGGCGCGCCCGGCTGGACCGTCAGTAGTGATGATATTGACCGCCGCGCCCATACAGGACATCGCATCGCGAAAGGTTTGTTGATCGACAATGTTCATTGTTTGCTCCTTACAACAGCCCGCAGGCTTCTTCAAAGGACAGACGTGGCAGGCGCGCAAAAAGTTTGCTGGAATCGCCATAGCCGATATTAATCAGCAGATTGCTCTTCAGCGTGCTGCCCGCAAAAAAGGCGTCGTCAACGTATTGACGGTCAAAGCCCGACATCGGGCCGGTATCCAGCCCCAGCGCACGGCAGGCGAAGATCAGATAGGCCGCCTGCATGGAACTGTTGCGAAACGCTGTTTCTTCGGCAAGTTGTGGGCTGGAGGTAAACCAACTGCGGGCATCGCCGTGAGGAAACAGCTGTGGTAACCGTTCATAAAATTCACTGTCCCAGGCGACGATAGCGGTGACGGGCGCGGTCAGGGTTTTTTGCAGATTGCCGCTGGAAAGCGCCGGGCGCAGACGTTCTTTTCCTTCTGCAGTGCGGATAAACACGATCCGTGCCGGAGAACAGTTAGCAGATGTCGGCCCCCATTTCATCAGGGCATAAATCTCCCGTAACGTCTCATCGCTGACGGGTGTCTCCCGCCAGCCGTTGTGAGTGCGGGCATCGGTGAACAGGGTGCTAAGCGCACCTGGGCTAACGGCTTCGTTCATAGCAATTCCTTACAGAGCGGCTTCACGGTGATGTAACAGGCTGGCAAGCCCGTTGAGTAACAGAGCATTAAACGTTTCGGGATCGGTCACGTTGCAGGCGTGTCCGCCATAGCGCATCACCATTTTCTGGCTATCGGGCAGGGCGGCGTGAAGTTCACTGGAACATGCTGTTGGCACCAGCAGATCATCACTGGCGCAGATGATTTGCACCGGGCAGCGGATACGATCCGCATGGTGACTAAAGTCAGCGCGTTTGAGGGCGTTAAGTCGACGCAGTAAATTATTTTTGCCTTGAAAATGCGCCAGTGCCAGCGCATCTTCTGCCTCAAGGCGAGGTGCGCGGGCCGCCATCCAGTCGGCGGGATAGAGGAACAACGGCTGCGCTTCCACCCATGCCTGCGCGCCGCCGCTATGTAGTAACTGTTCGCGAACCTGAAAACAGCGGCGCGTATGGGCGTTTATTCGTAGCCAGCCGTTAACGCTGACCAGCACAGTTACCGACGCGGGATAATCCAGCGCCAGCTGCATTCCCACCAGCGCACCGAGCGCATGGCCGACCACCGCGTAACGCTCAATCCCTGCGGCTACCAGCGCCTGATGCAGTTCCGCTGCCATCTGGGCGATACTGTAATCTTCTGCCAGCGTGTCGGGATTATTGCCGGTGCCGCGCTGGTCGTAACAGACTACCTGATACTCCTGAACCAGCACCGCCAGTTGCGGTAACCAGTAACTGCCGCTACCGCCAAGACCCGAAATCAACACCACTACGGGCGCATCAGCATAAGGGGGAGGTGAGAGTGAAAGTTTCATCGCGGCCTCACTTGGCGATATGCGCAATTGTGGCGATTTCCACTAGCGCGTCAGGTTTTACCAGTCCGCACTGAATGCAGAATCGCGCCGGTTTGTCACCCGGGAAAAATTCGGCGTAGATTTCGTTAATCGCGGCGTAATTTTTCCAGTCGGTAATAAAGATGCTGTTGAAAGTCACATCCGCCATTGTGCCACCCGCCGTCTCGATGACCTTGCGGATGGTTTCCAGAACGTGGCGGGTTTGCGCCTTTGGGTCATCGGCAAACAGCACGTTGTTATGTTGATCAAAAGCCAGCGTACCGGAGACATACACCACGCCATCAGCCAGCGTGCCGGGAACGAAGGGGGCCAGCGGTGCGCTGCTGCCAGCAGGAATAATTACGGATTTTGGCATCGTTAAACTCCTTAAGCGATACGAGCAAAGGACGTGGAAGAAAGCGCGTCGCAGAACGTTTCGACGTCGCTGACCCAGCCAAAAAAGGTTTCGATATTGAACAACGCGGCTTTCTGTGCAAATTCCGGCCCCGCCTGGTGTGTTGCGTCTTCCAGCACCACGCCGAAATACTCCAGAAAAAAGCCGTCGCGTAGCGTCGATTCTACGCAGACGTTGGTAGCGATGCCGGTGAAAACCAGATGGCGTATTCCGCGGCTGCGCAAAATGCTGTCCAGCGGCGTATTGAAGAAACCGCTGTAGCGCGGCTTCGGCAGCACTATATCGCCAGGCTGCGGCACCAGCTCATCCACCAGTTGATAATCCCAGGAGCCTTTCGCCAGCAATTTCCCCTGCAGCAGCGGCTGATTACGCATGGTTTTCAGGGCGTTCGATTTATGATAATTCGGTGAGCCGGGGCCGCCAGCCTCGACATACTGTTCATCCCAGCCATTTTGAAACCAGATGATCAGCATCCCTGCCGTTCGCGCTGCGGTCACGGCGGTTTGAATGTTGGCAATGACCGGGCGAGTGGTTGAGACATCAAACCCGGCGAGATCTAAGTAGCCGCCTGGCGTGGCATAGGCATTTTGCATATCCACCACGATCAGCGCAGTTTGCTGCGGATCGAAGGTAATGGCTTCCGGTCGTGCGGTTAAGGTCGTCATCATGCCACCTCCTGAGTCAGCGCAGGGAGATGGGCGCGGCACTGCATCAGTGGTTGAATGCGCTCGCCGAAGTTTTCGATTCCCGACAGAAAATCATCGAAGGTCAACAGCACGCCTTCGGCACCAGGCACGCTTGCGACTTCATCTAACATGCGCGCGACACTGGCGTAAGAACCGACTAACGTCCCCATATTGATGTTTACCGCCGAAGTGGGATCGGCCATCTGACGGACGTTGGTGTCAGTACCTGAGCGGGTATCTTTCTGACTTTGTTCAGTTAGCCAGCTTAACGCCTCTTCATCCGCGCCCGCTTTGTAGTGTTCCCATTTTGCACGAGCGGCATCGTCGGTTTCGTCGGCAATCACCATAAACAACACATAAGAGCCAACGTCGCGTCCGGTTTGCTCTGCGGCCTGTTTCATCCGCGCAGCGGTCGGGGCGAAAGCCGTGGGTGTATTTACGCCTTTGCCGAAACAGAAGTTAAAATCGGCATACCGGGCGGAGAACGCCATGCCAGCGTCGCTTTGCCCGGCGCAGATCACTTTCATGGGGACACTCGGTTGCGGACTGACGCGACAATCATCCATAGTGAAAAAATCGCCTTTAAAATCGCTTTTCCCCGAGCCCCACAGGTCGCGCAGCACCTGAACATATTCGGTGAGATAGTCGTAACGACGGGAGAAATAGTCATCGCCAGGCCAGATCCCCATCTGCTCATACTCGGGCTTCTGCCAGCCAGTCACGAGGTTGACGCCAAAACGCCCGCCAGAGATGGAGTCGATGGTTGCGGCCATACGGGCGACGATTGCCGGAGGTAACGTTAAGGTGGCAGCTGTCGCGTATATCTGAATGCGTGAGGTGACGGCTGCCAGCCCCGCCATCAAGGTGAACGACTCAAGGTTGTGATCCCAGAACTCAGTTTTGCCGCCAAAGCCACGCAGTTTGATCATCGACAGGGCGAAATCGAAATGGTAGTGCTCCGCTTTTTGCACAATGGCTTTATTCAGTTCAAATGTCGGCATGTACTGCGGCGCGTGGGTCGAAATGAGCCAGCCGTTGTTGCCAATAGGTACGAATACGCCAATTTTCATCATCAACCTCTCTTCGTCTCGTAAAGTGAAAGTCAGACGGGGCGCTGCATCCTGCATATCCTTTTCAGCCGCGTAATGGCTTGTTTGCAAAGCGGATGCCAGTTTTTAAAAAGTGAATGTTATTAATGTGTTAATGTTAAGTTGTCTAAAATGCCTGAAAAAAGTGGACTAAACGGTCAAAACAGTTGCACATAAAACATGCATTCGTGCGCGATGAGAGTGCATAAGGTCGAGGCCGGGCGGGGGTTTTGCTATCCTGTTGCCAATCAACAAGAGGGGAGAGCGCATGACGCAAGGCGCAGTGAAAACAACGGGTAAGCGTTCGCGCGCAGTAAGCGCGAAGAAAAAAGCGATTCTTAGCGCAGCACTGGACACTTTTTCACAATTCGGTTTTCACGGCACAAGGCTGGAGCAGATCGCGGAATTGGCGGGTGTTTCAAAAACCAATCTGCTGTATTACTTTCCGTCAAAAGAGGCGCTGTATATAGCCGTACTGCGGCAGATTCTCGATATCTGGCTGGCACCGTTAAAAGCGTTTCGAGAAGATTTCGCCCCGCTGGCGGCGATCAAAGAATACATCCGTCTGAAGCTGGAAGTTTCCCGCGATTATCCGCAGGCTTCGCGCCTGTTCTGTATGGAGATGCTGGCAGGTGCACCGCTGTTAATGGATGAACTGACGGGCGATTTGAAGGCATTAATTGATGAGAAATCGGCGCTCATTGCCGGTTGGGTTAAAAGCGGCAAACTCGCGCCGATTGACCCGCAGCATTTGATTTTTATGATTTGGGCTTCCACTCAACATTACGCCGATTTTGCCCCTCAGGTGGAGGCGGTGACAGGCGTGACGTTGCGCGATGAGGTGTTTTTCAATCAAACGGTTGAAAACGTGCAGCGGATTATTATTGAGGGGATTCGACCACGTTAAAGATGCCGGAGGAGGTTGTAACATCCTCCGGCTACCTGTTTAACCGATCGTCATTAAACTGGCGTTACCGCCAGCAGCAGCGGTATTCACACTCAGCGAACGCTCGATATACAGCCGTTCCAGAAGGATATTGCTTTCGCCACGGGCAAAACCCTGCACCGAAACAATTGCACCATCCCGCGCGGCAACGGCTTCACACAATGCGCGAAGCTGATCCGAATCACCGTGGAAGATCACCGCATCAAAGGGTTGAGCGGTTATATTTTCCGCTTTCGCCAGTTGAATACGTTCGCTGACTGCCGATGGCAATGCCTTCACTAACTGACGATGCAGCGCATCATCCGGCCACAGCATCTGGCTACCCACCGCCAGCACGGCGGCGAGCTGAGTCAGCGCATCCTGTTCATCATCCGCAATACACAACACGCGCTCACGCGGCAGCAGCGTCCAGGTGTTGCGTTCACCCGTCGGCCCTGGCAACAATCGTTGTGTTCCTGCCTGCGCCAACTCGCCATATTGCGTACATAACGCCTGCAATTCTGGACGGTTTGCCGCCCATTCCCGCAGTGCATTTAGCGGCTGAGTCAATGCGGCTTTCAACTGCGCATCGACCGGATACTCCGCATCCTGACGCGCGAGCGTCACCGCCAGCGCACTTTCCGGGCGATTCGCCAGCAGACGGTAGAGATAGAGCGGACCGCCTGCTTTCGGCCCGGTACCGGACAACCCTTCGCCGCCGAACGGTTGCACCCCAACCACCGCGCCCACCATATTACGGTTAACGTACAGATTACCGACCTGCGCCGAGCCAGTGACCTGGGCAATGGTTTCATCAATACGCGTATGAACGCCAAGCGTCAGACCATAGCCGGAAGCGTTAATCTGCTCGATCAGCTCTGGGAGCTGGTTACGGTTGTAACGCACCACATGCAGCACCGGACCAAAGACCTCTTTTTGTAATTCGGCAAAGTCATCCAGTTCGATCAGCGTCGGAGCGACAAAGGTGCCGCTTTGCCATTCACGGGCATCTTCGCTGTTTTCCCGCACCGCCTGGAACACCTGACGGCCTTTACTACGCATGGTCTGAATATGACGCTCGATATTGGCTTTCGCTTCGCTATCAATCACCGGACCGATATCGGTGGTCAGGCGACCCGGATTACCCATCCGGCATTCGGCCATTGCGCCGCGCAGCATTTTCAGCGTGTGGTCGGCAATCTCATCTTGCAGGCACAGCACGCGCAGTGCCGAACAACGCTGACCTGCACTGTCGAACGCCGAGGCCAGCACATCTATTACGACTTGTTCGGTCAGTGCTGAAGAATCGACAATCATCGCGTTCATGCCGCCGGTTTCAGCGATGAGCGGAATAGGGCGACCCTGAGCGTCCAGGCGGCTGGCGATATTGCGCTGCAGTAACGTAGCGACTTCGGTTGAACCGGTAAACATCACCCCGCGCACGCGATCATCACCCGTCAGTTGCGCGCCCACGGTTTCACCCCGACCTGGCAGCAATTGCACCACGCCTGGCGGTACACCCGCTTCCAGCAAAATGGCGATCCCTTGCGCGGCAATCAGCGGCGTTTGTTCTGCCGGTTTTGCCAGCACGCTGTTACCTGCCGCCAGTGCGGCAGCGATCTGCCCGGTGAAAATAGCCAGCGGGAAGTTCCACGGACTGATACATACCACAGGCCCTAATGGACGGTGGGTTTCGTTAGCGAAATCATCCCGCACCTGTCCGGCATAGTAGTGGAGAAAATCGACCGCTTCGCGCACTTCAGCAATGGCGTTACTGAAGGTTTTTCCGGCTTCACGCACCAGAATACCAATCAGTTGCTGCATCTGGCTTTCCATTAGCACGGCAGCGCGATGCAAAATCGCCGCGCGTTCAGCCGGAGGAGTGGCAAACCAGATTGGCGCGTTATTAACCGCACTTTCCAGCGCCTGTTCTACTTCACGCGGCGTGGCTTCACGCACATAGCCCACAATATCTTTCGGTTCCGCAGGGTTAATAACGGGCGACATCTCACCAGCCGCGACCGATTGTTCCAGCATTGGCAAGGACTGCCATTTTTGCAGTGCACTATTGAGCAGGGCTGAAGAGAGCGAGGCCAGACGGTGTTCGTTAGCGAGATCCAGCCCTGCCGAGTTGTCGCGCCCGTGACCGTAAAGATCGCGCGGCAGGGGAATTTTCGGATGCGGTAATCCAGTTTGCCCTTCCTGTTGCGCCAGTTTTTCTACAGCAGTGACTGGATCGGCGACCAGTTCATCCAGTGGCAAAGAGGTGTCGGCAATACGGTTAACAAACGAGGTGTTAGCACCGTTTTCCAGCAGGCGGCGCACCAGATATGCCAGCAGCGTTTCATGTGTACCGACCGGAGCATAAATACGACACGGACGGTTAAGTTTGCCGTCGGCAACTTTCCCGGTGACCTGCTCATACAGTGGCTCGCCCATACCATGCAGGCACTGGAACTCGTACTGACCTGGGTAGTAGTTTTGACCCGCCAGTTGATAAATTGCCGCCAGCGTATGGGCGTTGTGCGTCGCGAACTGCGGGTAGATTAGATTTGGCACCGCCAGCAGCTTTTTCGCACAGGCAAGATAAGAAACGTCGGTATACACCTTGCGGGTATAAACCGGATAACCTTCAAGGCCGTCCATCTGTGCACGCTTGATTTCACTATCCCAGTACGCGCCTTTCACCAGGCGAATCATCAGACGGCGACGGCTTCGGGTGGCGAGATCAATCAGGTAATCGATCACCAACGGGCAGCGTTTTTGATAAGCCTGAATAACAAAACCGATGCCGTTCCAGCCTGCCAGTTCAGGCTCGAAACAGAGTTTTTCCAGCAGATCGAGGGAGATCTCCAGGCGATCGGCCTCTTCGGCATCGATGTTAATACCAATATCGTACTGACGCGCCAGCAGGGTGAGTGATTTCAGACGCGGGTAAAGCTCTTCCATTACCCGGTCATACTGGGCGCGGCTATAACGCGGATGTAGCGCCGACAGCTTGATTGAAATGCCCGGACCTTCATAGATGCCACGACCGTTAGACGCTTTACCAATGGCGTGAATCGCCTGCTGATAGGAAACCATATACGCTTGTGCATCTGCGGCAGTCAGTGCGGCTTCGCCCAGCATATCGTAAGAGTAACGGAAACCTTTCTCTTCCAGTTTGCGGGCATTGGCTAACGCTTCCGCGATGGTTTCGCCCGTGACGAACTGCTCGCCCATCAGGCGCATCGCCATATCCACACCTTTGCGGATCAGCGGTTCACCGCTCTTACCGATAATGCGGTTCAGCGAGCGGGAGAGGCTGGCTTCGTTATGGGTGGAAACCAGTTTGCCGGTAAACAGCAGCCCCCAGGTAGCGGCATTAACAAACAGGGACGGGCTACGACCAATGTGTGACTGCCAGTTACCGTTACTGATTTTGTCGCGAATTAACGCGTCACGGGTGGCTTTGTCGGGAATACGCAACAACGCTTCCGCCAGACACATCAGCGCCACGCCTTCCTGCGATGACAACGAAAACTCCTGCAATAACCCCTGAACCATACCTGCGCGACCACTGGCGTTTTTTTGATTACGCAGTTTATCGGCCAGTTGATACGCCAGTTTGTGCGCCTGTTCAGCAACTGGCTGCGGCAGGCGAGCTTGTTCCAGCAGCATAGAAACCGCTTCGGTTTCCGGGCGGCGATAGGCCGCGGTGATCGCGGCGCGGGAAACCGACTGGGGCAATATTTGCTCGGCAAAGTCGAGGAAAGGCTGGTGTGGTTCCTCTGCCGGAGTCGGTGCTTCATCGCTCTCATTGGCCGCGCCAGAAAGCAGCGCAGGTAGCTCCGGGAGAGTATCGCTGTTTTCCAGTTGTTCAAGATAAGAAAAAATCGCCTGTTTAATTAACCAGTGTGGTGTGCGATCGATACGTGTCGCGGCAGACTTAATACGCTCACGCGTCGCGTCGTCCAGCTTAACCCCCATGGTGGTGGTTCCCATGCCATTACTCCTGTTGTTCTGAAAGGTGCAACTTAACGTTATCGTGAAATATCTATGATGTTGCAACTTTGTGCAACCGTGTTAAATGTGACCTGCGTAGCAAGCTTAAAAATGAATGAAATGTTAATAAACGAAATCGATATGACAGGGATTAAAAAAATAACTCAGACTTTTTCTCTGCGGCAGTTAACATTTTTGAAAGGTGCAACCGCAAAAAATGTGAGAGAGTGCAACCTGATGAAAAATAGTGTCGCTGAGCACTAAAATTTAATGTAAATGGTGTGTTAAATCGATTGTGAATAACCAGCGCTTCCGGCAGGATACGGTCGCCCTGGTAAAACATAAACTCTGTTACCCCGTTCCGGTGGCAGATATAACGGCAAGTTTCGACATTGCCGATAATAATTTTTTGGAGACTTTAGATGGCTATTAGCACACCGATGTTGGTGACATTTTGTGTCTATATCTTTGGCATGATATTGATTGGGTTTATCGCCTGGCGATCAACGAAAAACTTCGACGACTATATTCTGGGCGGTCGTAGTCTTGGGCCATTCGTGACGGCATTATCGGCGGGTGCGTCGGATATGAGCGGCTGGCTGTTAATGGGGTTGCCAGGCGCTGTTTTTCTTTCCGGGATTTCCGAAAGCTGGATCGCCATTGGTCTGACATTAGGCGCGTGGATCAACTGGAAGCTGGTGGCCGGGCGGTTGCGTGTGCATACCGAATACAACAATAACGCCTTAACATTGCCGGATTATTTCACCGGGCGCTTTGAAGATAAAAGCCGCATTTTGCGCATTATCTCCGCGCTGGTTATTTTGCTGTTCTTCACCATTTATTGCGCTTCAGGCATTGTGGCAGGCGCGCGTCTGTTTGAAAGTACCTTTGGCATGAGCTACGAAACGGCTCTGTGGGCGGGGGCTGCGGCGACGATCCTTTACACCTTTATTGGCGGTTTCCTCGCGGTGAGCTGGACTGACACTGTACAGGCCAGTCTGATGATTTTTTCCCTGATCCTGACGCCAGTTATCGTCATTATCAGTGTCGGTGGCTTTGGTGACTCGCTGGAAGTAATCAAACAAAAGAGCATTGAAAACGTGGATATGCTCAAAGGGTTGAATTTTGTCGCCATTATCTCGCTGATGGGTTGGGGGCTGGGTTACTTCGGGCAGCCGCACATCCTGGCGCGTTTTATGGCGGCAGATTCTCACCACAGCATTGTCCATGCGCGTCGTATTAGTATGACCTGGATGATCCTCTGCCTGGCAGGGGCGGTGGCTGTCGGCTTCTTTGGTATCGCTTACTTTAACGAGCACCCGGCGGTAGCAGGTGCGGTAAACCAGAACGCCGAGCGCGTGTTTATTGAACTGGCACAAATTCTGTTTAACCCGTGGATTGCCGGGATTTTGCTGTCGGCGATTCTGGCGGCGGTAATGTCAACGTTAAGTTGCCAGCTGCTGGTATGTTCCAGTGCGATTACCGAAGATTTATACAAAGCGTTTCTGCGTAAACAGGCCAGCCAGAAAGAGCTGGTGTGGGTAGGGCGAGTGATGGTGCTGGTGGTGGCGCTGGTGGCGATTGCGCTGGCGGCAAACCCGGAAAACCGCGTGCTGGGCTTAGTGAGCTACGCGTGGGCAGGCTTTGGCGCAGCGTTTGGTCCGGTGGTGCTGTTCTCGGTGATGTGGTCACGCATGACGCGCAACGGTGCGCTGGCGGGGATGATCATCGGTGCGCTGACGGTTATCGTCTGGAAACAGTTCGGCTGGCTGGGTCTGTACGAAATTATTCCGGGCTTTATCTTCGGCAGTATCGGGATTGTAGTGTTTAGTTTGCTGGGTAAAGCGCCATCAGCGGCGATGCAAAAACGCTTTGCCGAGGCCGATGCGCACTATCATTCGGCTCCGCCGTCACGGTTGCAGGAAGGGTAAGGGAAGGCGTTTTACCGAAAATTTCACGTCATAACCGGAAGCAGGCAGAGGGCAATCAGTTATTGCCCTCTGCGTTTTTTCTCAAAATATTTTTACATCTTCTCATCATTATCACTACATTCCACTTGTATTTTTCTTCATCGTAATGATAATCGCTATCACTGCGATTTACTTTTCTTTGCATAGATTGACTCAGAAAAACGTTTAAGGGTGGGTGGCATGTTTGTTCCGTTTCTCATTATGTTGCGCGAAGGACTTGAAGCCGCGCTGATTGTCAGTTTGATTGCCAGCTATCTTAAGCGTACCCAGCGAGGCCGATGGATTGGTGTAATGTGGATTGGCGTGTTGCTTGCCGCTGCGTTGTGTCTGGGCTTGGGTATCTTCATTAACGAAACCACCGGCGAATTTCCGCAAAAAGAACAGGAACTGTTTGAAGGCATTGTGGCGGTGATCGCCGTGGTGATCCTTACCTGGATGGTTTTCTGGATGCGCAAAGTGTCGCGCAACGTCAAAGTACAACTGGAGCAGGCGGTCGATAGCGCATTGCAGCGTGGAAATCATCATGGCTGGGCGCTGGTGATGATGGTCTTTTTTGCCGTTGCAAGGGAAGGGCTGGAGTCGGTCTTTTTCCTGCTGGCGGCATTTCAACAAGATGTCGGGATCTGGCCGCCGCTGGGTGCAATGCTTGGTCTTGCTACAGCCGTGGTGCTTGGCTTCCTGCTCTACTGGGGCGGTATTCGCCTCAATCTTGGTGCATTTTTTAAATGGACCAGTCTGTTTATTCTCTTCGTCGCCGCAGGGCTGGCAGCTGGTGCCATTCGCGCATTTCATGAAGCCGGATTGTGGAACCACTTTCAGGAAATCGCCTTCGATATGAGCGCGGTGCTCTCAACTCACTCGCTGTTTGGCACACTGATGGAAGGGATTTTTGGCTATCAGGAAGCACCGAGCGTCAGCGAAGTCGCCGTCTGGTTTATTTATCTCATCCCGGCGCTGGTGGCATTTGTTCTGCCACCACGCGCAGGGGCGACTGCGTCCCGCTCCGTGTAGCAAATACGACGCAAACTCTTGCTTAGTTACAACATACTTTAAAGGGATAGTCTCGTCATGACCATTAACTTCCGCCGTAACGCATTGCAGTTGAGCGTGGCTGCGCTGTTCTCTTCTGCTTTTATGGCTAACGCCGCTGATATTCCGCAAGTCAAAGTGACCGTGACGGATAAGCAGTGCGAGCCGATGACCATTACGGTTAACGCCGGGAAAACACAGTTCATTATTCAGAACCACAGCCAGAAGGCGCTGGAGTGGGAGATCCTCAAAGGCGTGATGGTGGTGGAAGAGCGGGAAAATATCGCCCCTGGTTTTAGCCAGAAAATGACGGCGAATTTACAGCCTGGCGAATACGATATGACCTGCGGTCTGCTGACTAACCCGAAAGGGAAGTTGATCGTCAAAGGTGAAGCAACGGCGGATGCGGCGCAAAGTGATGCGCTGTTAAGTCTTGGTGGTGCAATTACTGCATATAAAGCGTATGTCATGGCGGAAACCACGCAACTGGTGACCGACACCAAAGCCTTTACCGACGCTATTAAAGCAGGCGATATCGAAAAAGCGAAAGCACTGTATGCGCCGACGCGCCAGCACTATGAGCGCATTGAACCGATTGCTGAACTGTTCTCCGATCTGGATGGCAGCATTGACGCCCGTGAAGATGATTACGAGCAAAAAGCCGCCGATCCAAAATTCACCGGTTTCCACCGTCTGGAAAAAGCATTGTTTGGCGATAACACCACCAAAGGGATGGATAAGTATGCTGACCAGCTTTATACCGATGTGGTCGATTTGCAAAAACGCATCAGTGAACTGGCTTTCCCTCCTTCAAAAGTGGTCGGCGGTGCAGCCGGACTGATTGAGGAAGTGGCGGCCAGCAAAATCAGCGGTGAAGAAGATCGCTACAGCCACACCGATCTGTGGGATTTCCAGGCTAACGTTGAAGGCTCGCAGAAAATTGTCGATCTGCTGCGTCCACAACTACAAAAAGCGAATCCGGAACTGCTGGCAAAAGTCGATGCCAACTTCAAAAAGGTCGATACCATTCTGGCGAAATACCGTACTAAAGACGGTTTTGAAAATTACGACAAACTGACCGATGCTGACCGGAATGCACTGAAAGGACCGATTACTGCGCTGGCGGAAGATCTGGCGCAACTTCGCGGTGTGCTGGGGCTGGACTAAGCGTTATGCAGTATGAAGATGAAAACGGCGTGAATGAACCGTCACGCCGACGTTTACTGAAAGGGATTGGTGCGCTGGCGCTGGCGGGAAGTTGTCCGGTCGCTCATGCACAAAAAACGCAAAGTGCGCCGGGTACGCTTTCACCGGATGCACGCAATGAGAAACAGCCGTTTTATGGTGAGCATCAGGCAGGGATCCTGACACCACAACAGGCTGCAATGATGCTGGTGGCGTTTGATGTGCTTGCCAGCGATAAAGCCGATCTTGAACGGTTGTTTCGCTTGTTGACTCAGCGTTTTGCTTTTCTGACTCAGGGCGGAGCGGCACCAGAAACGCCAAATCCGCGCCTGCCACCACTCGATTCCGGCATTCTTGGCGGCTACATTGCGCCCGATAATCTCACCATCACGTTATCGGTGGGTCACTCATTGTTTGATGAGCGCTTTGGCCTTGCGCCACAGATGCCAAAAAAGTTGCAGAAGATGACGCGTTTCCCTAACGACTCGCTGGATGCGGCGTTATGTCATGGTGATGTGTTGCTACAAATTTGCGCCAACACCCAGGACACGGTGATCCATGCGCTGCGCGATATCATCAAACACACGCCGGATTTGCTCAGCGTGCGCTGGAAGCGGGAAGGGTTTATTTCCGACCACGCAGCGCGTAGTAAAGGCAAAGAGACGCCGATAAATTTGCTGGGCTTTAAAGACGGCACCGCCAATCCCGATAGCCAGAATGATAAGTTGATGCAAAAAGTGGTGTGGGTGACGGCAGATCAGCAGGAGCCTGCGTGGACAATCGGTGGCAGCTATCAGGCAGTACGCTTGATTCAGTTTCGAGTGGAATTTTGGGACAGAACGCCGCTGAAAGAGCAGCAGACGATATTTGGTCGTGATAAGCAAACCGGTGCGCCGCTGGGCATGCTGCATGAGCATGATGTTCCCGATTACGCTAGCGATCCGGAAGGGAAGGTGATTGCGCTGGACAGCCATATCCGGCTGGCGAATCCCCGCACGGCGGAGAGCGAGTCCAGCCTGATGCTGCGTCGTGGCTACAGTTATTCGTTGGGCGTCACCAATTCCGGGCAACTCGATATGGGGCTACTGTTTGTCTGCTACCAACACGATCTGGAAAAGGGCTTCCTGACAGTACAAAAAAGGTTGAATGGCGAGGCGCTGGAGGAATATGTCAAACCTATCGGTGGCGGCTATTTCTTTGCGCTGCCGGGTGTGAAGGACGCGAACGATTATCTCGGAAGCGCATTATTGCGGGTTTAATGTTTTTAGGCGGATAAGGCGTTTACGCCGCACCAGGCGTTCGTACACTGATGCGACGCTTGCGCGTCTTATCATGCCTACAATCGGTGCGGGTCGGTAGGCCGGATAAGGCGTTCACGCCGCATCCGGCAAGCTTTTACCAGTACTGCGAATCCTGCTGAAAGCACACAGCTTCTTTCATCACTGTCATCACTCTGTCATCTTTCCAGTAGAAACTAATGTCACTGAAATGGTGTTTTATAGTTAAATATAAGTGAATATATTGTTGCAATGAATGCGAGATCTGTTGTAATTATTAAGTAGCAGCGGAAGTTCCCGGCAGTGATAGTCAGTCACTATGGAGATCGCGGATGGTAACGTCCTGTTCTGGACAATGTTTTGTTAAGCAACGCTCCACCACTTGCGGAGATTTCTCCTCCGGTAGCAACTTCGTCACTCTGTATTTTTCTCACTTCCTCTCTTTACTCGTGTTACCGACGCCGCAAACGGTGTGCGTAGCCGTTTTTCGGCATTTTATCCAAAAGCAAACTATGGCTTACAAGGAAGCCAACCCTCTGATGTTCGTGCGCATAATCGCGCTGCCAACGGCGCGTGTGATGAATACAAACAACTCAAGGTGCTCTCCATGGGAAGACAAAAAGCAGTGATCAAAGCTCGTCGCGAGGCAAAACGTGTGCTGAGACGGGATTCGCGCAGCCATAAGCAGCGTGAAGAAGAATCGGTCACCTCGCTTGTGCAGATGAGCGGCGTAGAAGCCATTGGTATGGCCCGCGACAGTCGCGATACCTCGCCCATCCTCGCGCGAAATGAAGCGCAATTGCACTATCTGAAGGCTATTGAGAGTAAGCAGCTGATATTCGCCACGGGCGAAGCCGGGTGCGGAAAAACCTGGATCAGCGCAGCAAAAGCGGCAGAGGCCCTGATACATAAGGATGTCGACAGGATTATCGTCACCCGTCCAGTTCTGCAAGCCGATGAAGATCTTGGCTTCTTACCTGGAGATATCGCAGAAAAGTTTGCTCCCTATTTTCGTCCGGTCTACGACGTGCTGGTCCGGCGCTTAGGGGCTTCCTTTATGCAGTACTGCCTGCGACCGGAAATAGGGAAGGTGGAAATTGCGCCGTTCGCCTATATGCGTGGACGTACCTTTGAAAATGCAGTCGTCATTCTTGACGAGGCGCAGAATGTGACTGCCGCGCAAATGAAAATGTTTTTAACCCGCCTCGGGGAGAACGTGACGGTTATCGTCAACGGTGATATCACGCAATGCGATTTGCCTCGCGGCGTGCGCTCCGGATTAAGTGACGCGCTGGAACGTTTCGAAGAAGATGAAATGGTCGGGATCGTCCGATTCGGTAAAGAGGATTGCGTACGTTCGGCACTTTGCCAACGTACGCTACATGCATACAGTTAAGTGTATTATCGGCGCAGAGCCCGGGCGAACCGGGCTTTGTTTTGGGTGTTTACGCCCGGACTAGCGCTTTTTCTGAAACCACCATTTTTATTTGCCCCTGGCTGGTGAAGTGTACGCTCATCCTGTGGCTTTTTTGTAGTTGCTGATAGAGCTCATCAGGTATTGCTAAGCTCTCAGCATATTCTTGCGGCGTATATTGGTAGGCTGCATGATGCTGCTGTTTTTGAAAACGTAGCTTATTGTACAGCGCCCAGACAATTAACACGACGGCATTCGCCACTGCCAGCAAAAAATAGAACTGAAGTCGGCTTCTGGCCTCGCTTTGCCAGTAATAACCCGTCAGCAGATCCATTGCGAATAAGAATATGAACAAAGCAAATAATGTCCATAAGATGGTTGTGGCAACATAATCAACCATTAAACGTACTGGCGATTGTCGGGTCGTAATAATTAAATTGTTCATATTAACCTCTCAGAATCCCGCGATCGGGACTTACCCAACGGGCGCGTTGCTTTTTAGGCATCAACATGACTCGTGTAAATGATACCAATGTCGTTGCCAGACTCAGCATCCAGAAAATAACCGGGAACCAAATAATCCAGAAAAGCGATGAAGTCAGATTATGCTCATAGCGATTCTCGATCATCAGGCTGACAATAAATTGCAGTAAACATAACGTACACAATAATATTCCGGCAGTATGTGTCGCAGCGATATGTGTCAATTCAATATTTAACGGTACACCGGCAAGTTGGACTGCGTAAATAATGAAACCGACCAGGCAAGTGAAGGCCCATATTGTCGTCAGGCAGTATTCAAAAAACAGCGGCCACATTCGAAAGTTTTCTTTGCGCCACAACCTTGTCATATTTTTGAGGAATACTTCTGCACCGCCCTGAGCCCAGCGCAGGCGCTGTTTCCACAGCCCTTTTAACGTTTCAGGCATTAATATCCAGCACAGCGCCCGTGGCTCGTAAAAAATCGCCCACTGATTCAACTGCAGCTTCCAGCTAATATCAATATCTTCGGTGATCATATCGTCACTCCAGTAACCCACTTCTGCCAGGGCGCTGCGACGAAATGCGGCAATAACACCGGAAACGGTAAATACGTTTCCATAGATACGCTGGGTTCGCTTGATCAAACCAATAATTGAGGAATACTCGCCAACCTGAATTTTACCCACCAGGGTAGAACGTGTTCGAATACGAGGATTACCGGTTACGGCACCCACACGCGGGTTGTACAACATCGGTTCCACAATATATGCCGCCGCATCGCGGTCTAATAACGCATCGCCATCAATGCACACCAGATATTCACTTTTCGCCGCGGCAGCTCCGGTTTTAAGCGCAATGGCTTTCCCCTGGTTTTGCGCCAGATGAATGACCCGCAGGTGGGGAATTTGTGCAGCCATGCGATCCAGGATGGCACGGGTTTTGTCTGTTGAACCGTCATTTACGGCAATAACTTCAATGTTCTCATAACGCTGTGCTAAAGCGGCGTGTATGGTTTCCTCAACGTTTTTCTCCTCATTAAAACAGGGAATGATAATGGAGATAGACGGATTATCTTTCAACTGGGGGGCTGGTGCGTTTTCTCCCCACGGCCAGTGGCGTTCACGATAGACCCAGAAATAGACGCCGCCAACAATCCACATAATAGACATAAAAAACGGCCAGAAGAAAACGAACCTCATCATCAGTTCACCAGAGTGAAAGTACGCTACGCATAGGGGGATGCATAACACCAGACATAATATAAAAAACGATACGATGCGATTAATCATTTTTCGGATACCAGGCTGTTGAAAACTCAGGACGAATAACGTCTATTTCAGGTTGGTTATGCAGAAAATTGTCGGGATAATAACCATAGTTTTTCCCTCCATTCAGTTGTAATAGGCTCATCCAGTGAGCGAGTTGTTGCGAAGAAATAGCCTGATGCTGACCATTTTTCTGCCAGTTTTGTGCCTGTAATTCTAAAATAGATTTGTCTTTAGCCTGAGGGATGTTTTTAATTTGATTGGTCAATTGTATTAACCATTGGTCAGCCGATTTTTCTGCGACACCTTCCATATAAGGCATAGCCATAATAGCGGTCCAGTCATAGCTTTTTAGGAAATCAGCATAATTCTGTGCAAACCACGCTTCACTTTCAGGTTGTATTACCGGAAGTGCAAAAATATTTCGTGCAGTTATAACATGTGGACCGCGAATGGCTTTTACGCGCGCACTAAGTTCTAAAGTGAAGTCAGTTAACGCACGACTTTTAAAGCGGGTCCACTGTTTAAATTGCTCCGGGTTTTGTCGAATTTCGCTCAGACTCCCGCTAAAGCCTGCTTGCTGATAAGCCGTGATAGCCGGTGCACTGGCATCTTCATAATCTGAAAGCAAAGCATCATCGTGGAACAATATGCCATCAAAAGCAGCATGTCCGGCAAGATCTTCATATAACATGCCAACTTGTGCTCTGACTCTGTCATCGAAAGGAGAGAGACGGCGATATTGTTCAGGATGAATTTGTGCTTTTTTCTCCCCAGTCGGTAAGTATTTTACTCGCGTTAATGTGGGATCTAAATCCCAGCTTAATACCGGCATCCACGCATAGATGTTTACACCTGAGCGGGTACGTAATTGCCAGGCAACCCGACTAAAAATATCTGCTTTCATTGGTAGCAAACGATTTGGAAACCAGACCTCTTTGACCAGCCCATCACCATCGGGATCAGCAAATGCCTGCAAATACACGGTTGATATTTGCATATCTTTCACCCGCTGAATTAGCACATCAATATTGCGATCCATTTGCTGGTGGTTTTCGTCATAAACGTAATCAAGATCGATATGCATTATCCGTTGTGGTGATTTTTCCTGTACGGTAATAATTTGCTGGGCAAACTCTTTTAATGAGGGATTATTGGCGATTAATACTCGCGGAATGGAATCCAATTGTGACGCATTTGCCAAACCTGATTCAAGGGTGAAGAACATGTCATAACCGAGTTTTTTTAATTCCTCTATCGCTATGCCATTCGCTTCGCCATAAGGCCAAACAAAAACGTGTGGATTTACCTTAGCCTTTGTACGCAGGTATTCCGTCATTTTTACAGCATCCAGACGAATTCTTTCCCGGTATTCTGCTGCGGTTTCATACCGTGCGTGGTCAGTAAAATATGCACGATTTACATATACAGGCAATAAGCTGCCGGTGGCATTAGCCTGAATACCGTAGTGAGAATTCCATGTATGAGAAGCGACCTCAACGAGCCGGGAACGCGCAACTTCTCGCACTTGTTGCCACGTGGCAAAATATTCTCGATCGACCATCTCATCGCCAAATTTTACTTGTTCATCCGCTGGCGTATCGACCCAACTGCCGACGGGGGCCCATACAGCAGGCCACTGGAAGGCCTGAAGAATTGGGAAGACGCGGGTATAAAAACTCTGGTAGCCGTCATCAAAAGTCAGCACTACTGCTTTTTCCGGTAGCGGTTTTCCTCCTCGATGTGCTTCACGAATTTGAGCAATACTGACCGGTTGATAACCGTTCTCGCGCAGCCAGGCAAATTGTTCACGCAGTGCTGATGTCCGCACTGACATAAAACGCTGGTCGGCAGCTTCGTCTTCAACGTTATGCCATGAAATCGCCACAAAACCATTATGCGGCCACGGTTGCTCGGCGAGTAAAGATTCGCGATCCTGTGGCGGTATAAATGATGTTCTTGACTGGCTAATGCACGCAGTGAGCATAATTATACTCACCAGCATCAGGATATATTTATTTCCATTACGTAACATATTTATCCTTAAAATCTGAATGTCATATCGAATTCAACGTATAAGTTGTGTTCTCTGTCACCGTCATAAGGTCGTTTTTCCCAGCGTAGCGTTGCGCCAGCATCAATCACGTCATTCCAGCTAATACGTTGCCCGTAGCCGAGTTGGGTGACGACATCCGTGCCATAATGTTTTTGCCAGGAGGCACCAACACCTGCGCTGAAGATTTGCTCCCAGCTATTTTCATAGCTTCGCCATAACAAATGACTTGCCTCAAATGCCGGAACAATATCGAACGTTTTTATAGGGTTGTAGTATGGAGTGTCGTGTTCTGTATTTTGTTCGTAATACAGATTGGGTAGGAAATCGACAATCAAATATGGTGAAGACCAGATGCGTTCCTGACCCTCAAGTGAGACTTCCTGACGCTGGTTACTGTCGGAAAAATCAGTGAAAGCCCAGGAGACACCGTACTTACGCCGCTCATTTTGATACCAGCGAACATAAGCCTGAGCACTGTTGCCTGTAACACCATTTTTCATTGCCCGTAATGGAACGCGGTGAGAGAGGCGTTCCAGTTGCGAACCAATACGCCAGTTATCATTAAAATCATACCAGCCAGACAGGCGCGCGCCGGGTTTATGCTCATGATTGAAAACGCGTTCAGCGTACTCCGCCTCGAGCCAGATATTACGTGACCGCCACTCAACACCCGCCAGCCAGTCGCGAACAATCCCTTTTCCTTCGCTAAATTGTCCATCGGCATAACCGAATCCAGCAAAACCGCGCCAGTTATCCTTCAGCGGTGGTGAATAAACGATGGTGGTTAAGTCGACATCATGTTTACCACTATCCGGGCCTTCGGCATCAATTCCTGTTGAACCAGCTATACGAAGCTCTGCAAGATTATGTACATCAACCGCACGTTTTAAACGTACAACGCCGGGATCTTGCGGTTCACGTTCGACAACATCGTGCGTTAAGACAGCTGCCTGCTGCCATTCTTGTAACGTTAATGCTGTCCATGCTTGTTCAACCTCCAGATTAATATTACGTGGCTCGATCACTTCTGCTTTTTTTAATTCATTTTCTGCTGCACGATGCCAACCGCGGGCTTGTAACACACTCGCGTAATCAATGCGCAGTCCCTGATTTCCTGGTGCGTTATAAGCAAGCTCTCTGGCTATCATTTCAGCCTGAGGAAGATCATTACTATATTTTGCTACGGTTGAGAGAAACGAATGCCCCTGTAACCAGGTATCATTCGGGATGCTCGTAGGCGTGCCCATTAACCGAAGGAAAGGCGGCGAAGTATTAATGGTATGTTGGGTGACAGTTAGCGCGCCGGGATAATTTTCACTCTCCAGGTGGCTGTAAAAGAGATCCGCAAGTTCTTCATCGGATAAATCCGGGGCAATGGTCTCCTTGTGATAAAAGAGCTCTGTCATTATTGACTGTGCTTTTTTTGGCTGCTGTTCTTTGAGATAAGCCGACGCAACCCAATATTGCGCCCAGGGCGGAATAATTTGCCTCGTATTTTTTAAACGCTGATAGTGAGAAATAACGTCTTTATAACGATCGCGAGTTAATAACGCGCCAAGATGATCAACCTGAATACGCTGGTACTGGGCAGTGCGGTCTGAGTTATCATGCCACAGAATTTCTAATGCAGCGTATTGGGCGAGGGCGCGATCGGCAATGGCATAACGTTCACTTTCACTGCGCGTAGGCATAAACGACAGTCTGACCAGTTCGGCATGAATATCAGCGCGAATATCTGGCGTTAAATTGGCATCGTCAATCGCGGCAGCAAGTTGATTATTCCGTAATGCCTGCACGTATTCTGTGGGATATTGTTGCGTTAAGGCATTTTCAGGTAATGACCCTGTCATCGCCCGTAATTCATCCTCATGCCGCCCCGCCAGTTTATAGATATAGGCTTCTGCGAGTAAATTAGCTTTGTCCGGTGCTCCAGAGTTAAGCTGCTTAAGTTTAACCAGCGCAGAATCATAGTGACCCGCATCTGCCAGGGTTAAAATTTGTCCCCGTTGATAATCCTTATTTTGCGACTCCAGAGAGAGTGCCTTTTGCCACAGTGTAAGCGAGTTTTGCCATTGTTGCAGGTTACGATAAGCGACGGCGACAGCTGCATAACCACGCGCTGGTAATTGCTGATGACGGTAGCGGTTGTAAACGGTAATAACCTGTTTATCTTGCCCGGCCCATAAGGCAATCTGTAACCAGTCAGCAATTTGGTTATTACTGAGTGCTGATTTTTGTGCAAACCATAACAAAGCTGGCTGAGTATTTCCCTTGCGAGCTTCGATAATTAATGCATCATAGGCGTTATTAACAGCACTCTTCGCCGCGGGACTCGCTGCTAAAAATGCGGCAGTAAGAAGTTTCAAAGCCCATTTGGTTTTCGGGCACCTTTTTCTGCTACTTGAATACATCCTGTATTACTCCATGTATTGCCAAAATCTCTCTCTATATCTAATTACAGGTAACTGAAAAGAAAGATATTTTTGCATCTCATAATCCGTTATTAAACGCGGAAGAGACACGTGAATTGTTGATGATGAGAAGAAGAAATGATGAGCAGATTGTCCATATAAAATCCTTTTCTCGCCCGAAAATCCATTCCAATGATGAGGATCTTCAGGAATACGGCATAAATCCCAATGCCTTTTTCAAAATAAATTAGGATTAAAATAATTAAATCAGTAAATTCCGATGCATAATTTCGGATTTTTCGAAAGTCCTGATGAAAGGCAGCGCTACTGCACTCACGAATTTAATTGTTATTCCTAATGTATCTATTAATTAATGCTTTATAATGATTTTATTATAATCCTTTATAAGTATTTGCAAGCCTGCCTTGCAGCAAAAAATATATAAAGCATTAAAGTGATAATAATTGCATTCTGCAACTATCATCATCGGTATTGTTTGTGGGTGGATTTTCATATTGACAACAGTACAGTTCTTATATCTATTAATAATAAAAAGGGATCTACAACCTACAGGTTGGTGTAGCTTTATGGAAAAAGACTATTTGGGAATTAGTAGTACTGTATTAGTGAGCTTATTGTTTGGGCTTGCATTGGTTTTGGTTAATAGTTGGTTCAATCAGCCAACCGTTGAGGAAGTTGTTCCACGATCAACCTATCTGATGGTTATGATTGCTTTATTTTTTATCGATACTGTTGCATTTATTTTTATGCAGTTGTATTTCATTTATGACCGTAGGCAATTTTCAAACTGTATACTTAGTTTGGCTTTTCTAAGTTGTTTGATTTACTTTATTAAAACCGTCATTATCATTCAGCAAATTATTGAGGGGCGTTTGACAAGCAGTGTTGTTCAAAATGACATTGCAATCTATTATTTGTTTCGTCAGATGAGTTTGTGCATATTAATATTTCTGGCATTGGTGAATAAAGTTAGTGAAAACACAAAACAGCGCAATTTATTTTCCAAAAAAATGACTTTGTGCATAAGTTTGTTTTTTGTTGTTGGGGGGCCGATAGTTGCTCACATACTTTCTAGTCATTATGAGAGCTACAATTTACACATTGCCGAGTTAACCAATGAAAATGATCAGGTGGTTTGGAAAACATCATATGTTACCATAATGATTTTCATGTGGTTAACCTTGCTTTCAGTTAATCTATACTTTAATGGTTTACGCTGTGATATCTGGAATGGAGTGACGGTGATTGCTTTTTGTGCCGTACTGTACAATGTCTCTCTTTTATTTATGAGCAGGTATAGCGTGTCCATTTGGTATATTAGTCGCACTATTGAAGTAGTCAGTAAGTTAACCGTTATGGTAATATTTATGTGCCATATATTCAGTGCGCTACGAGTAACAAAGGACATTGCACATCGCGATTCCTTAACCAATATATTTAACAGAAATTATTTTTTTAATGAACTGACAGTTCAATCAGCATCGGCCAAAAAAACGCCTTATTGCGTCATGATTATGGATATCGACCACTTCAAAAAAGTCAACGACACCTGGGGGCATCCGGTTGGCGATCAGGTGATAAAAACAGTGGTGAGTATCATTGGGAAAAGCATACGGCCAGATGACCTTTTTGCGCGCGTCGGCGGCGAAGAGTTTGGCGTCTTGCTGACGGACATCGATACTGAACGTGCGAAAGCTTTAGCGGAAAGGATTCGGGAAAATGTTGAGCGTTTAACTGGTGATAATCCTGAATACGCCATACCACAAAAAGTGACGATTAGTATTGGCGCTGTTGTAACGCAGAAAAATGAGTTAAACCCTAAGGAGATCTATCAACTGGCTGATAACGCACTTTACGAGGCGAAAGAGACCGGGCGTAATAAGGTGGTAGTAAAAGAGGCAGAAATTCTTATCAACCGCAAGGATGATGAATGAGTCTGTCGCTAGTTGTCGACCTCCGCCTGGGGCTTCTCATCCCCCCGGTCTATGCAATATACGAAAAAAAAGCTCGTACTTTCGTACGAGCTCTTCTTTAAATATGGCGGTGAGGGGGACCGCCTGAAATAAATCTGACTTAATCCAGGGGTGTTATATAATTTCATTATAAACAATGCATTACACTTTTTGTTGTCCGATGTTATCTAATGTATTCTTAGTGAAGCGAGAGACTAATGGCATACTGGATGGCATACCAGAGTGACGGGAATTAGCGTATGGCAGTATTGACGGATACGAAAGCAAGACATATCAAACCTGATGACAAACCATTGCCCCATGGGGGAATTACCGGACTGACCCTTCATCCTTCTTCAGTAAAGGGGCGGGGGAAATGGGTTTTTCGTTATGTAAGTCCGGTGACACAAAAAAGACGTAATGCTGGATTGGGAACTTACCCGGAGGTCAGTATTGCTGAAGCTGCACGTACTGCCCGGATAATGCGAGAGCAACTTGCTGCAGGTGATGATCCTCTGGAGATTAAAAAGGCTGAATCTGAGAAAGTCGTTATCCCAACATTTGCCGATGCAGCCAGGCGTGTACATGCAGAACTGTCTCCTGGATGGGAAAATCCAAAGCATGTAAGGCAGTGGTTATCGACGCTTGAGAATTACGCGTTTCCTCAACTGGGAGCAAAAACGCTGGATTCGATTACGGCTGCGGACGTGGCAGAAACACTGCGTCCAGTCTGGTTAACCTTGTCAGAAACGGCAAGCCGGGTTAAACAGCGCATTCATGTTGTTATGCAGTGGGGATGGGCGCACGGTTTTTGTGTAGCAAATCCTGTTGATGTGGTTGACCATTTGCTTCCTCAGCAGACAAGAGGACGTGATGAACACCAACCCGCAATGCCCTGGAGGCAGTTACCGCTTTTTGTGGCGACCAGTGTGTATACCGATGAACCTTATAATGTTACCCGCGCACTGTTATTAATGGTGATACTTACAGCAACTCGCTCGGGCGAAGCCAGGGGAATGCGCTGGGCTGAAATTGATTTTCATAAGCGGGTATGGACTATACCTGCAGAAAGAATGAAAGCTAGGCTACAGCATCGTGTTCCTTTATCCCGGCAGGCTATTTACATTCTGGAAAATATACGTGGCCTGCATGATGAACTGGTGTTCCCTTCACCCAGAAAGCAGCAGATCCTTTCCGATATGGTGTTGACAAGTTTTCTGCGTAAAAAGAAAGCCGTCAGTGACATTCCGGGGCGAGTTGCCACGGCACATGGTTTTCGCTCAACATTCAGGGACTGGTGTAGCGAACAGGGGTATTCGCGGGATCTGGCGGAAAGGGCGCTCGCTCATACGCTGAAAAATAAGGTTGAGGCGGCATATCATCGTACTGATCTACTGGAGCAGCGTGTACCGATGATGCAGGCATGGGCGGATTATGTGATGTCTCAAATTGTGAATAAATAATAGTGAAAATGTATATTGTACGATCATGATTTGATATGTGATCGTAGCAGTAGTAATTAAGAAACCGCTTTTATGTCAAATGTATTGAGCTGATAATTATCAGATCGTCAGGAAAACGTATTTTGATTAACAGGGGATTACTTAACAATCCCCTTTTTATAAAAAATAATTTGCCTGTTTAACTCTTCACTCCTGCTGAGACTGAATTATTCCTAGTGCGTCATAAATCAGTCTTCTGCGTAGTTTATTGTTTTTATCTGCACCATATAACATAAATATATTTTCAACTTTTTCTTCAGGTGTTCTGAGATAATGGATAAGAAAGGTTATCATTCCAACACAATGGAATAAAGTGAATCCATCAAACAGGCTTATCAGGTTTCCTTTTTTTTCCCGTGTTGTAAGTATTTTTTCGCGGGTAAGAATATTTGCCAGTTCATGGGGGGCTGATATGTTTCTGCTGTCTATAATGTCATTTATTTTACCAAGGGCTATATCAACTTCCTGTAATAGGTTATTTATCATAGCTGAGTGAATGTTATTGGTTTCATGTTCCTGACAGTTTATGAACTTATAAATCATTGAGTTATACAGAAATATTACTCTTCCTAATAAATATGTGTTTGTGTCATTTTGAAGACAGGACTCTGGGTATTCGTGATCCAGTGAAATAAGGTTAATGGACTCGCCCTGATAAGTCATAAAATAATTGATGTCATTTAATAATGCTCGGATATTTACATGATTTTTACTGAATTTTATTTTAAATGCTATCTTTAGTATAGCAAACGCGGCAATGATAAATCCAAAAGGTAATTTCTCATAGTTCAGTTTATTGATGGTGCGATGAACACTTTCAGTCTTTCCTGAAGTAAGTTGTCTCAAACAGTTAACAAATTCTGTATAGCCATTTAAGACATAATGGCATGAAGAATCTTTTAAAGTGTTTTCTATGTTTTGTAATGTGACGCCGTTGTTCAATGTATAAATGTAACCGCCAAAGACAATGTTTTCAATCTCAACGACACAATTTATTGTTTTTTGTTCAGGATAAAGATAAATATCAGAAATACTATAGTCTCGTATTGCGTCAATGGCATCCCACGATAATGCACTGTCAATTTTCAGTGTATAAAATGGTGAGTTCTCATTAGGAAAGTAATATATGTATTTGTTCAGTATATTCATTACATCTATTGGGTTGGTTAAATATAATAACTGGCATTCATATTCTGAAACTTCTCTTTCGCTTATCAGCATTTTATATAAAGTTGCCAGGGTGCTTGTTAATGAAGTTCGTCTTTCGAAAGCCAGTAATATAGTGAGATAATAACATGCAACCTGAATTTTATCTAAGTCAGAAATTATTTTTTCCTTGTCTTCATTACTTAAATAAAGCAGATGTTTACAGGTTTCTTTGCATGTGTTGATAGTTGCGATAAGTTTTGTTTTTCCTGGTGTACTGTTTTTGCGAATATTACGAATGAATTCATATACGCCATCAAAGATATCTTTGAAATGCGCATTCGCTGGTGTGTATCCAGATAAACATAACTTAACGTAATTTCGCAGATATGTCCTTGCAGCATGATATATATCATCCTCATTATCCGGTATCTGAGTGAGAAAAGAATGAATATGATAGTAAAATGCCATCTCATTATCCGGGCGATATGTGTTCCTGATGTCGAGTGCGAGAATCATTGGTACAATGTCATTAAAATATTTTTGTTTTATTATTTGATGTGTTTTGTCTGTAAAAACAGAATAGTGCATTAGCTTAACATAGAGATCTTCATATCTCCTAAATATAACTTTTCGTTGTTCTGTACTCAATACTTGTTCTTTATCAATAATGTTTATTAATTCATCAAACATGTCGCCCAGTGAATGTTGATGTGAGGAAAAATTTTTAATATTTCGGATGTCACGGGTATTCTGGTTTTTAGCCAGAACACCAAAACATGAAAAAACATCATACATTATAGTGATAAAATTATACATAACATTCTCCTTTTATTGCACTATATAAATTTTAACATTATATCATTTTGCTTTTCTGTTAACTGGTTTTCATTTTTGAATCAATATTTTCTGAACAGGGTAATAGTACACGTATTAACAGATTATGTCAGAAGGCCCCGGTGATGCCTTCTGACGATAGATTAATGTGGTATTCTATTGGTATCTGGAGACCATATGGCAACAGTTACAGTACATTCTCCCCGCTGTAATTCCTATAAAGTGTACCATTATGATCACAGCACCTCAGATCATGAGCGTTTCCAGTGCTAATCCTGCAAACGTGTGTATTTCAACTGAATTACATCTACGAAACCCGAAAACCAGACATTAAAGAGCAAATTGTTGAAATGGTTCATAACGGAGTCGGGGTTCGCGATAGCTCCAGAACGCTGAAGGTGGATATCAACACCGTCATTCTCACTTTATAAAACGCTCACCACGCAAAGTAACCGCATCTCCAGTCGCCAGTGCCGATGTGACGCTTATCTGCGAACTTGATGAACAATGGAGTTTTGTCGAAAACAAAGCTCGTCAGCAGTGGCACTGGTATGCGTATAACACCAAATCTGGAGGTGTGCTGGCTTACACTTTTGGTCCTCGCACTGATGAAACATGCCGTGAGTTGCCGGAATTCCTGAAGCCATTCTCCGCAGGCATGATAACCAGAGACAACCGGAGCAGTTATACCAGAGAAATGCCACAGGATAAGCATCTTGTCGGCAAGGTATTTACCCGGCGCATTGAGCGCAACAATCTGACACTTCGTACTCACATCAAACGACCTGCCCGGAAAACGATTTGCTTTTTACGCTCCTTGGAAATTTACGAAAAGCCATTGGTTCATTTATCGAAAACACATGTACTACTGACTGGAGTCATTACCAGGGCCTCTTTTGCTGTTTTTTTACCAATGAATGATAATGAGAATCGACAGCGATAAGGGGAAAGTAAAATAACACTAATGCTGTCGTTTTCTATCATATTGATTTTTAATTATTTATTGTCTTTTTGCTCAGCCCATTTTTTTACGCAGACAAATTTACCCGGGGAATACAAACTGTAACGACAGTTCACCACACTATGGGGGATAAAATGCCAGATCAATCCGGATACTGCTGGACTCCTTCACGCATCTTACGGATGCCTGAACTGAGCCAATTGTTAGGTATATCTCGTTCGACAATTTACGAAAAAATGAATCCGTTATCGAAATACTACGATGCAACCTTCCCCAGGCCGGTACGTCTTGGTAGTGGTTCTGTGGGCTGGCGTTCATCAGCTATTGACAAATGGCTTACTTTACATACTGTACCTGCCAGATTAGCAGTCAAAGGTGTTAATGACGAAGTGCGACATACGCTTTCTTCAGATATGACCATGAACAGATAAGTTTTTGTCATCACGTGATCACCTCAGGAGGAAAAAGAAGCATAAGAACAATTTAGCCAGAAGTTTAATTGATAAACAGAATTTCCAGCATTCATTGTTGAAAGAGCAGCTATTGTCGCTATTGTAGCGGTAATTGCTGCTATAACCGAAACGTATTACGAAAAAGGAAGCATTTATGTCTTACATCAAACCGGATATGCCGTATTCAGTATATGCGTGACCATCAATGATAGGGAAGGCAATAATTAAAGCTCAATACAATAAACAAGTACCTCTGACTCTGGTTGCAATGTCAGTATTAACAGCGATGTCAATTGCCTGTCAGAATCAGGTTGACGTATGCAGCCCCAGAAATTTACGTGGGGCCGTTAATATTTACACTATGGTTCTGGAGAAAGGGAAAAGACCGGGGGAAAGGTATTAGTGAAATAATTTCTGGAGGTATTAAGAATGAGAAATATGAATGATATTTCGTGGTAAATAATACAGTCTGCACTGAATTAACCTTATCGGTTTATTAAACATCAGATCTACAAATGCTCTGTATTTCTCAGAGCATCAGGTCTGAATAGCAGCTATTTTCGCTATTGTAGCGGGAGTTGCTGCTATTTTACTAACCCATTAATGAAAAGAGAGGCTTTTATGTGCTTACTTGCACCAGAAAATCCTTATCCGATATATGCACTACCACCGCTGGTGAGAAATGCAATAATTGAAACTCAAAAAAATACACAGGCACCTTTGGCTATGGTGGCAACATCCGCATTAACAGCGACCTCAATTGCCTGTCAGAATCAGGTTGACGTGTGCAGACCTGGAAATTTACGTGGGCCTGTTAATCTTTACTCTCTGATTCTGGCTGATTCCGGTGAAAGGAAAACGACCGTGGATAAAGTGTTTATGAAAGCATTTTATCTCAGGGATGAAGCCCTGGCGGAAGAATACGCGAAACTGGTTGAGAATTACAGTACAGAAAAGGAAATATGGGAGCAAAAGCAAAAAGCACTGGAGTCAAAATTGCATAAAGAAATTCGCGCCGGTAAAGGTTGTAAGGCAACAGAGTCAGAGCTTAAAAGACATCTGAATAAATGTCCTGTTCCGCCGCAGATACGCCGGACAATTTTCAATGAGACAACGATAGAGGGAATGTTAAAATATTATTCCGACAGCAATCGCTCTTTTGCTCTTGTATCCAGTGAAGGAGGAATAATTTTTGATGGCCGGGCAATGAGTAAACTTGGAATACTTAACTCTTTGTGGGATGGTGGTTCTCTTTTCATCGACAGGAAATCATCTCCCGGAATTATTTTGAAGGATCCAAGACTGACGGTATCGGTGATGATTCAGCCTGATGTTTACCAGAAAGGTTTTTGTACGCGAAAAAAAGAACTTGTGAAAACGTCAGGACATCATGCAAGGTTTTTGATGTGTCAACCAACATCAACGCAGGGGACAAGGATAATAACCGGAGATAATTATTCATCACAGTATCAGGATTTGTTTGAACAGAGGATCAATGAGCTTATTGATGAAAGTCTGGCGATGAGTGGTGAACGACGTTGCCTTCACTTTTCTCCTCAGGCTGCCAGAATCTGGACGGATTATTACAACGATGTGGAATCGAAGCTGGGGGGATTGGGGCCTTTAAGACATTGCCGGGAATATGCTGCTAAAAATGCAGAGTATATGGCAAGACTGGCAGGACTTATTCACCATTCGAGCGGTGAAGAGGGGGACATTTCCCCTTACACTGCAGAAATGGCGAGAGAATTAGCAATATGGTACGGTAATGAGTATGTGCGGTTATCTAATCCGTTAACTTTTGACAACCCTGCCCTGACCGTACCTGTGCGACTCATTCCAGAGGAGCTTGAACTTTTCAACTGGATAAAAAGCTATTGCATTGAGAAGGGGATCCCCTGTATGAAAAAAATGACATTTTACAGCGTGGTCCGAACCGTTTCCGGAAAAAGGATAAAATCAACTGGTTACTGGATTTACTGTATGAACAAAACAGAGTTGTACCGGTTATTGAGGGAAAAACGTTGTGTGTCGCACCTAACTTTGACCTCTGAATGACTTAATCGTTGAGTAACATATAATCTCCTCTGCTACTTGCGGAGGAGACTAATGCCTTTACCATGTCAGCGTTGTATTAGAAAACTCTGGTACAGGTCAGTCAGTAAATATAACTGGTGTAACCACTATTTACTATTGGATAGAGTGTTGCTCAGGATATTGTCGGCTTTAGTCTGAGGTGAGGTGGGACCTTCATTGTTTTCGTGTTCAATAAATAATTTAGGTTAATTAGTATTATTAATGGGAGTTATGTTATCTGTTATGTTGTCTTATCTCTTTACATGGTAATATCACTCCTCTTTATGCTGAGTATTCTGTATGTGTGTAATGCGTCTATCCCCATATACTACAGTGTGGTGGTGTATGGGGTTTAGTTATGTGTAAATTATGTTACTACACTCATAGCGTAATATTGAGAAAGTTAATCCACTGAATGTATGTCTGGTTTGTATTTAACACTAGTTACGTACCAGAACACTATTAGAGTATGCTATGGCTCCGTTACAGTTTATAAGTATGGGTAAATATAATCTTTTCTGCATGAAATAATCTTCTTATTGTGAGGTTAAATATCTGTGGGCTCTCTCTGCAGAGTCTCTGTTTTTACTTAATGGTACGGCAATACTAATAGCGATGTTGCCTGTGGCTACCCGGTACTGACTTTTGTGAAGATCAGATTATTTCCTGTAAGTAATTGAATGGTGCTTTCTTAAACTCAATTATATGAGGTGTGTTTTTTATTGTAATTCGTTCTGGTCCTCAGTTTAAGAGAGTCTTACTGTATTCTGAATCATTACCCTATTACTGTAATGAGGTAATACGAAACAGTTTTATCAGGTTGTCTGTGCTGCTGGTTACCTCGTTTATTAATGCCGTGGTACGACGTTTCTGTATCCTCAGCATTTACGTAATTTCCTCTTCCTGTGAGTTTTATAAAGTAAGGACTATAAAATGTATAATGCTAATCCCAATTACGAAATGGACTTCATGATTCTGAAAGACGTGAATGAACACATGGAAGGTCTGTTTCAACGTTTTTCTAAACTGTTACCTTTCAGAATTGATTTTGCCTACAGGAAAGACACGCCCAGTTTTGGTCATTCCTGTAGGCACAGTATGTGTATTGAAATGCACCGCTTACTTAGTGAAACCCAAACGATGCTGGCGGGATATTACTGGGTAATGGAATATACGTCAAACAAGGGACTTCATATTCATTTTATCGGCTACCTGGATGGGCAACGTCACAAGAAATCTTATCGGATATCCAGGCAACTGGGAGATATCTGGAGGCGGATCACGGAAGGGGAGGGTTATTTTCACCTGTGCAGGGCTAAAGACAAATACCCGGTGCGTATCGATCACGTGATTCACTATAGTGATAAGTCTGCGGTAGACGGTTTACGTTACGCCCTTAGCTACCTGGCTAAACAGGATCAGAAAGAACACGGTATTATTCTGAGGCGTAGCAGGCTTTCCGAAAAAAGCAACCGGGGCCGACCACGACTGAACAGCATCCTGCCAGGGATATGTTCTCAGCTGTAATGTTCTGAACAACAACTACGGGCTGGCTCTTTTTTGCCCGTCAGGGCGTCAAGCTGAGCCGTGCATTATTCTCCAACTGGGTGGACGCATGCTGCCAGTTAATGGCTCCGCTGAATGATGCCCTGTACCGTTATGTGATGAACACCCGCCTGGGAACCATCCACGGCATGTCGGTCGGCGAACTGCTGGCGTGGATCAAAGAAGATGAAAACCCTAGCAAAGGCGAGATGGTGCTGATTATTGAAGGCCATAAAGCCCAGGATGACGAACTGCCCGCCGATGCGCTGCGTACGCTGGCGCTGTTGTAGGCTGAGGTGCCGTTGAAGCAAGCGGCGGCGTTGGCAGCAGAAATCCACGGAATGAAGAAGAATGCGTTGTATAAGTATGCGCAGGAACAGCAGGGGGACTAAGCCCCTGCTGCCGGTTTTGCCGGGTGGCGCTTGCGCCTTACCCGGTCTGCTTATTGGGACAAGCGTTTAGTTAATGGGCACCGCCTCAAACACCAGCGTTTCCAGCGGCTGCAACGTAATCACCGTCGCGTTTTTATACTCAACGGGCACTGTTTTATTGCTGCCGTATACCGCTTTCAGACTAAACTGCGCCGCGTTTCCTGCCGGTATTTCGAAATCCTTCGCCAAATCCAGATAGTAGGTCTGTGGCTTATCCGATGGGTTGCGCAAACCGAGAATGGCTTTGTCTTTGCTCCAGGATGCCCAGCCGTACACGGCAAGCGCCGTTGGGTCGCCGCCAATCCAGTGGGTATCAACCAGCACGCTGGCATTTTCCTTCGACCATTTTGCAGCCTTCGCCAGCGTATCCCACTTCACCTTGTTCAGCATGGACGGGGTAATATACAGCTCCTGCAGCTGGGTGCCGGTCGCGAAGTAGCTCCAGACCTGATCGGCAAAGTCGCTGTCCGTTTGCACCTTCTCTAACCCGTAATAGGCATTCTCGGCGCTGACTATCCCGTGGTACATCAGCGAGTTCAGCGGGAACAGCGGGCCTTTACGTACAATAGAGCGGTATGTCTCGGCATCACGGTATGTTATCCACTGCTGCACCGGCGTGCCGGGGCCATACAGGTTTATATCATCCCCCTGACGCCAGATAGAATCAGCATAGAACAACCAGGACGGGCTGGCGTTGGTGCCGGTGGTCAGGTTGATAAATAGATTCGGGTTTGCTCTGCGCATATTGTGCAGCAGAGCTATTGACGCATCAAAATCCGAGGCGAACGGGCTACCCTTTATATGTGAACTGGCGTTCCCCATTCCGTCGAGTTTAAACGAGGTAATGTGTTCATTTTTGATAAGATTAATGATCTGCTCATTGAAGTTTTTAAAGTAGTTCGCTCCCGAAAGCGCCAGCTTGCCGTCCACGGTTTCGAACCCATACTCTTTTGCATGCGAAACGCGAACGTCGCGCGGCTTATTGTAACCCCCCCACGGTGAAAGCCATAGCCCAACGGAGCTGTGCAGGCTATCGGCTTTCTCTCGTACTTTGCTAAAACCGTTGCTGAATGCCGGGCCAAATAACCAGCGTCCGGTAAGATCGTCCCAGCCATCGTCCAGCAGAAAAGCGTCTAACGCCACTCCGCGGCCGCTAATGAATTCCTTGTTCCATTCGTCCATGCGTCCCAGAACATCCTGTTCGGTGTACGGAGTGAAAAAGCCGATATCCATCCAACTGTTGTAATGCAAATAAGGCTTGTACGGACGTGGACGTACGGCATTAATAAACTGGTTCACACTGCGTCGCAACTGGCTGGTTTCCGGGAAAGTACCGAACCAGGTGGTAAAGCTAACCGGCGTCTCTGGCTGAATTGGAGTTTTCAGTTCTACGTTGAGATTGGTTGTTGCTTCATAGGCGTAGGTATTCACGATCGGTTTATTCGGCAGGATAAAGAACGAGTCCGCAATGATCGGTGAGCTAGTGATTGCGCCGTCTACGTAAGGAGCCTGAAACTGTTTTTTGGTCGGGAAGAAGGTAATCTTGGCGACGTCTCGTGGTTGCCCAACGGCGGCAATAGTGTAGTCGATGCTGGCATATTTTCCCTTCACAAGGTTCAACTGCACTGTTACGTTAAAATCTGGGCGCGTAAAGTCGATGACAATCGCATTGTCCTGTTTTTTGATGTGCTTGATTTTGAAATCTGCGGTGTGGATTTTTGTCTCATCCGGTAGTGTCAGAAAGAACAATTCCTGTGGTGTGATCGGATGGTTAGTTCTACGGTCCTTCAGCACAATCGTCGAGTTTGTATCATCAAACGAGAGGGCAATATTATCGTTATTGAACGTATAGTTTGCTGCTACTGCACTATGAGACACACACAGAGCCAGTAGTGAGAGAGTGAGCACTTTCTTCATTGGTGTAAGATCCTTATCTGTAATGTTACTGCATTCGGTTGGTGGATCGCTCCAGCCAGTAGCGCTGAGAGCCAAAATTAATCTGTAGGTAGTTTTCACCGTTTTGTACATAGTGGCTGCCGTCTTCTATGACCACGCCTGCCTGCCGTGCGAAATGTTGGGTTAGCTGCGTTGCGCTACTCTCATCCGCGCTTACGTCTATCCACGCCAGATACGACGATTCCGGGGTCATCATCTTCCACGCCGGGAAGTAGGTCTGGAGGGCATCCGCCAGATACCGGGCGTTGCCTTGCAGATAACCGTTCAGCGCGTCGAGCCAGGGCAGACCGTGTTGATAGGCCAGAATGATTCCCCATACCCCGAACAAATTGGGCGAGGTAATGGAGTTCTTCTCAAGCTGCTGGCGGAAGCGCTGGCGCAGCGAGTCGTCTGGAATCATGGAGTAGGAGGTTTTCAGCCCGCCCAGCTTTAACGCTTTGTTGGGCGATGTGAGCACGATCAGGTTGTCCTGGGCGGCACAGCCAGAGGTGAGACAACTGACGAATTTGCCATCCAGAATGTGTTCAGCGTGAACCTCATCGACCACCAGAATCGTGCTGTAGCGTTGACAGAGATCGGACACCTGGCGTATTTCTTCCTCGCGCCAGATCCTGCCGGACGGGTTATGCGGCGAGCAGAAGAACCACAGCGTTGGACGGTAGGTTTTGAGCTGTTCTTCTATCAGATTAAAATCAAGCTGATAGCGGTTTTCCTCCACGCGCAGCGGGTTAGCCAGTACCTGCACGCCCTGGCGCTGTGCCGCCATCGCAAAAGGATCGTAGACCGGCGTGTTCATCATCACGCTGTCACCCGGTTTGCAGTACGCCTGAATCGTGTAGTGCAGCGTGGATACCGTGCCGTAGGTCAACGTGATCCACGATTTTTCCACCTCAACCTGATGACGTTTGCGCTGGAAGGCGATGACTGCGTCGTAGAATTCGTCAAAGCACCAGGTATAACCAAAGGTGCCGTGCTCCACGATGCGCCGGAAACCGTCAATCACCGCAGGCGGTGAGGTGAAATCCATATCGGCTATCCACAGGGGGATAAAGGACTCCGGGACGTCACCGAAACGCGAGCAAACAAAGGCATGGTCCCATTTACGGCACTTATCACTTTGACGCTCAATGATTTTGTCGAAATCAAACATCACTCCTCCTGTTAAATTAAGGCTTCAATGCCGGTTTTGACGCTCTGTACCTGCGCTCCGATGATCACCTGCACGCTATGCGCATCAAGCATCGATCATCGCGCTGCGTACGCCGGCGTGAACCTTACGGCGAATGTCATCCAACGATTCGTGATGATCGAGATGCAGTGCTAGCGGCATGTCGTAAGTGATCGAATACGCACTGCACAGGGCGTAGATCTCTTCCAGGGCAATATGTTTGAACGAGCCGGGGGGGCCCCGCGAGGATCACGGGCGAGCGCATTTCGCTGCATACTTCGAGGATCGCCTGGATCGTTTCGGCGTTGTGGATGTTAAACGTCGGTACGGCGTAGGCGTTGGCCTGCGCATCCTGCAGAAGATATTTCGTTGAGATAATGCTCATAAGGAGAGCCTCTTAAGCCCGCTATGGATGAATAATCACACCTTGCACCACACGGTTAATCGTGCCGCTGGCAGAGGGGAGATCTGGCGTATTGCCAACATGAATCGACTGAGCCAGCGCAAAGACCTGGGCGTACATCAGGAAGCAGAACGCCTGTTCCATGTCGATAAACGAACGGGAAGGAGGCAACAGGATATGCGGGCCCGCTTCGATGATGGCATCCGTTTCCACCGCAATTGCGATCACGCGCATTGCCTGACGATCGCGGCGCAGTTCTGTCAGCAGACCCAGGTCGTACTGGCGCGTGTAAGGGTGGCTGGAGATGTACACCACGATAAGCGTTTCGCTATCGACCAGCGATTTTGGTCGCAGATGATCACCACCCAGAATCAGCGCATCCTGCGGGAAATTCAACGAGTCGGCGAGCTGACAAACAAAGCCGCGAAAATCGGCGGGCGTCATTCCGGTATAACCGCCGAACTGGTCCACCTGATTGGAGGTTGCTTCAATCAGTAACGGCGTTTGGTTTGCACTGGCGTAGCGGATTGCAGCTTCCAGCACCAGCGGATGTGCGGAACAAACGGCATAAATCCCATTTGTTTTGCCCGCTTTGTGCTGCCTCACCATTTCTGTCAGATGTTTCACTTGCCTCTCCAGTTCCGATTACTGCGATATTAATCTTTCGTTTTGTTTCAGTTTATACTGCATCATGGTGAGATAAAAACAAAACGAAAGCTGCTGGTTTTCTGATCTGATTCACAAAAGAAACATAATGAAAGTCACTAAAACGAGAGTAGCTTGCGCCAATGGGCAGTGTGGGCTTGCATTTGCTTAATAGAAAGGCGTTAATAGGCAAAAAGAAATGAAACGAAAGTTTTACGAAAGGACTTACTATGAGTAATACCGACGCTTCAGGTGAGAAGCGAGTGACAGGCACCAGTGAGCGACGAGAGCAGATCATTCAACGCCTGCGCCAGCAAGGAAGTGTGCAAGTTAATGATCTATCGGCGTTGTATGGTGTATCTACTGTGACGATCCGCAACGATCTGGCGTTTCTGGAAAAGCAGGGGATCGCTGTGCGTGCCTATGGTGGCGCGTTGATCTGCGATAGCACGACGCCGTCAGTCGCAATCTTTTTACGGTGATCAGGCTGAGCAATCGCTGCAAAATTACCACTTCGATATGCTGTTTCTTGGTGTAGATGCGATCGATCTGGAGCGCGGCGTCAGCACGCATAATGAAGATGAAGCCCGTTTAAACCGTCGGATGTGCGAAGTTGCGGAACGGATCATCGTGGTCACCGATTCCAGTAAGTTCAATCGTTCCAGTTTACATAAGATCATTGATACTCAACGTATCGACATGATCATTGTTGATGAAGGCATTCCTGCGGATAGTCTGGAAGGCCTGCGAAAGGCTGGGGTTGAAGTGATTCTGGTCGGGGAGCTCGCGTCTTCGCTGTGATTCACTATGCCCGATAAACAAGCGTTATCGGGCATAATACAACTTGATGTATGAAGAGAATATCAGACCACCGGTGCCGGGTTAAACACTGCCAGCTGGTTACGCAATCCCCATTGATCCGAGAAGGTTTTCTTCTTCCCGCTGGCGACGTCGAGAATAAAGTGGAACAACTTCCAGCCCACTTCTTCAATGGTTTCTTCGCCGGTAGCGATAGTGCCCGCGTTAATATCCATTAAATCAAACCAGCGGTTCGCCAGCTCGGTGCGGGTCGCCATTTTAATGACGGGTACCGCCATCAGGCCGTACGGCGTACCACGACCGGTCGTAAACACTTGCACGGTGATACCCGAAGCCACCTGTTGCGTGCCACAGATAAAATCGCTGGCTGGCGTCGCGGCGTAAATTAATCCGCGTTTAGTCGGGTGTTGACCGGGCGACAGCACTTCAACAATTGCGGTTTTACCCGATTTAGCAATGGAGCCGAGTGCCTTCTTTACCACGTTGGCGAGGCCGCCCTTTTTGTTGCCCGGCGAAGGGTTGGCGCTGCGGTCGGTTTTGCCCATATCGGGATAGTTATCGTATCAGGCCATCTCTTCGAGCAGACACCTGCCCACTTCTTCATTGATGGCGCGCGGCGTTAACAGATGAATGGCGTCGTGTACATCAGTGACTTCGGAGAACATCACCGTTGCGCCGCAGCGCACCAGCAGGTCAGAGGCGTAGCCGACAGCGGGGTTAGCGGTAACGCCGGAGAACGCGTCGCTGCCACCGCAGTGCATGCCCACCACCAGCTCGGAGGCCGGGCAGGTGACGCGCTGGCCTGGTTGAGTTTTTCCAGATGGTGTGCGGCAACCTGCAGGATATCGTCGACCATTGATTTAAAGCCAACGTGCTGTTCGTCCTGTAGGCGTACGATGCTGGCTCTGTCGACCGGGATGCTCTGCACATCTTCCGTACCTTTCTGCAGGCGCTATGGCTGTAGCTTTTCGCAACCGAGACCCACCACCATCACTTCGCCACCGAAGTTTGGGTTCAGCGCAATATTATGGATGGTGCGAATTGGCACCACGGCGGTCGGTGCATTAATCGCTACGCCACAGCCGTAGAGGTGGTTCAAGTCGACCACTCCGTCGATGCTCGGGTATTTCGGCAGCAGGTTGCGTTCGATAATTTTAACCACGTAGTTCACAACGTCTGCCATGCAGTGCACGCTGGTGGTAATACCCAACAGGTTTTTGGTGCCCACGCTGCCGTCGGCGTTGCGGTAACCTTCAAAGGTGTAATCTTCCAGCGGCGGCAGCGGCTCCGGCACTTTGGTCGCCCGAGGCAGGGGGTTAAGCGGCGGCGCTTTCGGCAGCGTGACCGTGGATTTGTCGATCCAGCTGCCTTTGGCGACATCGCGTATCGCGTAACCGATAACTTCGCCATAGCGAATGATTTCACCATTCTGAGGAAGGTTGTTATCCCTTTTCTGGCGTATTCGTCATTCCATTCGTATCCCCGGTACCGGATGTTTATATCGTACTGTGCCGGTGCTTGCGTGCTTTCCTGCAGGTCTGCACCGATTTAACAAACAAAACTTAACAGAGTCTGAAGGAGTAGTATTTCGTGCAAATAACCGAAGCCTTAATTTCAGAGCCGGGAGACATCCGGCGTTTTGTTCAGCAGGCGGTGGACCACTGGCCAAATCTGTTGGCATTTCACTTCACGCTCTATTCGGCAGAAGGAAACATCAACGGGCAACAGATTCATGCATTCTGTACTGCCTTTTACCGACAGGTGCAAGAACATATTACTGAGCGTAATCACACTGCCAGTCCAGCACCGCCGGTGGTATTACGCTGGTTGCGGGAACAACATGGAGGAGCAACAATACGATGCCTGTTGCTGCTCAGCCAGGCGAGCATTTGCCATCTGCGGGTCAGTGCCACAGTTGATGAAGAATGTTCGCAAGTGGTGGATTTACTGCAGCAGGCCTGGCGGGGGATAAACGCTGGCGGACAATGTCGGGTGGAAAGGTGTTTTCGGGTTACCCGGCCTGATACATCAGAGCAATACGTTGCGTTAAAAACAGCTGTTCAGTCTCTGATGCCACTGGTTATTGCAACAATTATCCGGTGATGATCGGGAGAAATATCAACTCTTCCGTTAATTTTTACAGACTGATAAAGTTTTGTCTGCTGAATCTTTATACGGAATTCTTTTCAGTATGTGTACACGAATTGACTCTATGGCGGATAAATACTGTTTTACCTTGGCGGAATTAATCCTCACGTCTTCGCCAGCAGTGGCAGGATGTCCTGGAGGAGTGTCGGCAGACTGAGGCGGGGCAGAAGAACGGCTGCATATTGCACTGCTGAATGTGGATTACGTCACCAGTTTTGAACTGCCTTTTCGTCTGCTTTTAACCCGGACGTCACAGCTGATTGTTACACTTCGGGAAGCATGGGATATCAGCCAGAAAAATGTGGTGTTCAACGATAAACGGTTTGGCTGCGTGTACAGCCTGAAAGCCAGTCTTTCTGGTGTGCCGGATATATTCCGGTATCATCTGTCTCATCGTATTCGCCGGATGGTTGGGAGTGAAAATACATCATCGCCATGGCAGCAAATTGCCCGGGAAGTGAAAGCGCCCCGTGAACGACTGAAGTATGCGCTGGAAACGGGATTGCAGGTGATCGCACTGAACGGCCTGTTTTGGTCAGACAGTCAGCGTCTGGTGGTGGATATTCTGAGGCTAAGCGCCAACAGACGTGATACAGGAAATCGTCCGCATCCCCATTTACCGTCTTATATCACTGGCGCTGACACTGAAAGCATGGTCGTCAGAGACTCTGTCTGGCAACCAAGGGAGCAGAGGCCGGAGGTAATTGACAGGAGCCTTGCGCCGGGATGCGTATGTTCTCCCCGGACAGACAGTCTCAGTTCGTAGAATCTATAAATTACTGCTACTGATGCTGCCGGGGAAAGGCGTAACGAAAAAACAGCCTCCGTTACCGGATAGCAAGGAGGCTGAATGGAGTTTACAGGATTTGCTTTTGTATAATGTCTGGCCATGCAGTAAAACCGGACAGGCTTTATTATCATGTGAGGTATTCTGACATAAAATGCTGGATTTTTATTTTGTGACGAATGCTGCAAAATTGAATCTGCACTCTGATGTAACTTTTATCTGTTTCAGTGAAGTATGCCCACAGATTGAGTTATTAAGTTGTGGAAGAACAGCTCTGTCCCGCCTGCATCTCTCCTTTCAGAAACCAGTATGTTGCCATGCCTCGCCTTAATGGAGAGCGCTGAACCATACCTTCTTTTTCCAGTAATAACAGGTAATAGCGTGCCTGATAATCCGTTACCGCCAGCGCCTCCGCAATTTCTGCGGTTTTCCCTCCATTATGTCTGCTCAGAAAACCCATTATTTCATTCTGCATATCATCATCCTCTCTATATAAGCAAAAGGATAATAAGTGGCTGACTTGTTTTTGGCAATTCAAATGTGATTATCATGTTTTTATATTGTATTTGGTGTATTTACTTAATATGCGAAATATATTCACGATTGGATTTCTATCACATTATTTTTATAGTTTTTTTAATGGTGAGGAACGTTGCAAAAAACGATTTTAACGATCTTTTATACTGAATATTCATTCTTATACAGCATTAATCACTAAGACACTAATCCACTTAGAGATATAACCCTAAAAATAAACAGCTTTACAGATCAAAAGATCGTCAAAATACATATTTACAACATAAAAAACTAAATATATCTTAAGGAACCAGGCCCTCCTGTATGGGGGATGAATATTAAGGCAGCCCTGTAGGTGGCGGGGTGGGGAGTATCGAATGGCACAGCATGAAGTTATTACCCGGGGAGGGGATGCTTTTTTACTAAAATTACGTGAGAGCGCGCTGTCATCCGGCTCCATGTCTGAAGAACAATTTTTTTTACTGATAGGTATTTCTTCTATTCACAGTGACAGAGTTATTCTCGCTATGAAGGATTATCTGGTCAGTGGTCATTCCCGTAAAGATGTCTGCGAGAAATACCAGATGAATAATGGATATTTCAGTACAACGCTTGGGCGCCTTACCAGGTTGAATGTCCTCGTTGCCAGACTTGCTCCTTATTATACTGATAGTGTATCAGCTATAGCTGAAACTGCTTCCCTGTAAAATACGGACAATAAAAAACGCCGGGGCAATACATAATACGCGAGAAATATAAGCCTGTAGTCAAATGAGAGTACGGATGTTATCAACGAGGTATGCTTTCAGCTTCTCTGCTTTTGCTAAAGCATTCGGTGTGGAGACAGGAACACTAACCCATAGCTTATCATCCAGGGAATCTTATCTATAGAGAAGATTCCTGTCGGTTATCCGGAAAATATTATCGGGAGATAATGTCATAAATGCTGCCTGAGTGTATTTCTCACATTGCATTTATGAAGTTCTCCTGAAAAAAAGATTCCCGTAGTTCGGGATATTGATTGTATCTGTTGTGATGACAGATGCGGTGTGCGTAGTTCGATTAAAAACAGGAATTAAATATGAAGTTAAAATTCATCTCCATGGCTGTATTTTCAGCCCTGACCCTGGGTGTTGCGACAAGTGCGTCTGCCGCACCTGCTACTGTCAATGGTGGCACTGTTCATTTTAAGGGGGAAGTGGTTAATGCTGCATGTGCTGTAAATATGAACTCAGTAGATCAGACAGTTTTGCTCGGTCAAGTTCGTACGAAAAAGTTAGCTAATCTTGATGATGTTAGTGGACCGGTTGGATTTAATATTCAATTAGATGAGTGTGATTCCACAACATCTGGATCTGTGAAGATTCTTTTTTCTGGCACACCTGTTGCTGGAAAAAATAACGCCTTGGCTATACAAAGCTCGGCATCTGGAGCTGCAACAAATGTTGGGATTCAGATACTTGACTCCTCAGGGAATCCTGTGACATTAAATTCGGATCAAAGCGCAGTATATACATTGACAGACGGAACTAATAATATTCCGTTCCAGGCTCGCTATATTGCTACTGGTCAATCAACAGCTGGTACAGCCAACGCCGACGCCACCTTTAAAGTTCAGTACCAGTAATATCAGAACAGTGTAACGGATATATACCCGGCCAGGGAGGGCTGTTTTTATCCATGCGGGGGTGAGATTAATGAAAATATCGAAAATGGCAGTAATGTTATTTTTGCTGTCTCCCGCTGCACTGGCCGGAAACCACTGGCATGTCATGCTTCCGGGAGGAAACATGCGCTTCCAGGGAAAAATAATTGCTGAAGCATGCAGTCTTGCCCTGTCAGACAGGCAGATGACTGTGGATATGGGGCAACTCAGCAGCAATCGATTTCACGCCGCCGGTGAGTATGGGGACCCTGTGGGCTTTGATATTCACCTTCAGGACTGCAGCACTGTCGTCAGTCAGCGGGTGGGGATTTCCTTTTATGGCGTATCAGATATTCACGAACCGGAGTTGCTGTCGGTGGAAGAGGAGAATGATGCCTCAGACGGAATCGCTATCGCTTTATTTAATGAAAGCGGAGAGCTGGTAAAACTTAATCAGCCTCCGGAGAACTGGGTGCATCTTACCCGCGGAGATATGAAACTGCATATGCAGGCGAGGTATAAGGCCACACATTATCCCGTCACCGGGGGAAAGGCAAATGGACAGGTATGGTTTTCTCTGACCTATCTGTAACTGGCAGATATAATGCCATTTAATTAAGGCTGTTAATAACATGATGAAGCACATGCGTATATGGGCCGTTCTGGCATCATTTTTAGTCTTTTTTTATATTCCGCAGAGCTATGCCGGGGTTGCTCTGGGTGCCACCCGTGTGATTTACCCTGAAGGGCAAAAACAGGTACAACTGGCGGTAACAAATAATGATGATAAAAGTAGTTACCTTATTCAATCATGGATTGAAAATGTTGAAGGAAAAAAGGATGCCAGGTTTGTAATTACTCCTCCGTTATTTTCCATGCAGGGAAAGAAAGAGAATACCCTGAGAATTATTGATGCCACAAACGGACAGATGCCGGAAGACAGGGAAAGTTTGTTCTGGGTGAATGTCAAGGCCATCCCGGCCATGGATAAGGCGAAAACCGGCGAGAATTATCTGCAGTTTGCAATTGTCAGCAGAATTAAACTGCTCTACCGTCCACAGGGACTGGTTATTCCGCCAGAACAGGCACCAGGTAAATTAGAGTTCACCCGTGAAAACGGAGGGCTGACTCTGTTTAATCCGACGCCGTATTATCTGACAGTGACTGACTTAAAGGCCGGAAATAAAAGTCTTGAAAACACCATGGTACCCCCACAGGGAAAGGTCACTGTTAATATCCCTGGAGGATACACCGGAGGAGATATTACTTATAAAACAATTAACGATTATGGTGCTCTGACTGAACAGGTGAGGGGTGTGGTGAAGTAACTCAGTTATTTCTGGTACTGGTTGTGTTTGGCTGCTGATTTTATTTTTTCGCTCAGTGTGGGGGCTGACATGTTTTCCGGAGATGGCGGACAACTCCTGTCTGATAAATCACTGACCGGCTCTGCTGGCGGGGGTAATAACAGAATGAAATTTAATATACTGCCGCTGGCATTTTTTATCGGGATAATTGTTTCTCCGGCCCGGGCTGAGCTCTATTTTAACCCGCGTTTTCTGTCTGATGACCCGGATGCGGTTGCGGACCTGTCTGCATTTACACAGGGGCAGGAGCTTCCGCCCGGTGTGTACCGGGTGGATATTTATCTGAATGATACGTATATCTCAACCCGTGACGTGCAGTTTCAGATGAGTCAGGACGGGAAGCAACTTGCCCCCTGCCTGAGTCCGGAGCATATGAGTGCGATGGGGGTAAACCGTTATGCCGTGCCGGGTATGGAGAGACTGCCGGCTGACACCTGCACATCACTGAATTCCATGATTCAGGGTGCCACATTCCGGTTTGATGTCGGGCAGCAGCGATTGTACCTGACCGTTCCTCAGTTATATATGAGTAATCAGGCCCGTGGTTATATTGCGCCGGAATACTGGGATAACGGAATTACAGCGGCATTGCTGAATTATGACTTCAGTGGTAATCGGGTGCGCGACAGCTATGGTGGCACCAGCGATTATGCCTATCTGAATCTGAAAACAGGACTGAATATCGGGAGCTGGCGTCTTCGGGACAACACCAGCTGGAGTTACAGTGCCGGAAAGGGGTACAGCCAGAATAACTGGCAGCACATTAACACCTGGCTGGAGCGGGATATAGTTCCCCTGCGCTCCCGTCTGACGATGGGGGACAGTTATACCCGGGGGGATATTTTTGACGGTGTAAATTTCAGGGGTATTCAACTGGCCTCTGATGACAATATGGTTCCGGACAGCCAGAGAGGGTATGCACCGACAATTCACGGTATTTCCCGGGGAACATCCCGGATTAGTATCCGCCAGAACGGGTATGAAATTTACCAGAGTACGCTACCTCCAGGCCCGTTCGAGATAAACGATATTTATCCGGCCGGGAGTGGAGGTGACTTACAGGTAACCCTGCAGGAAGCTGATGGCAGTGTACAGCGATTTAATGTGCCATGGTCTTCGGTGCCTGTACTGCAACGTGAAGGGCATCTGAAATATGCTCTCAGTGCCGGAGAGTTTCGCAGTGGCGGACATCAGCAGGATAATCCCCGTTTTGCTGAAGGAACGCTGAAGTATGGTCTGCCGGCAGGCTGGACGGTGTATGGAGGAGCCTGGATAGCTGAACGCTACCGTGCCTTCAATCTGGGGATGGGTAAAAACATGGGCTGGCTGGGCGCTGTTTCACTGGATGCCACCCGTGCGAATGCCCGGTTACCGGATGAAAGCCGGCATGACGGTCAGTCATATCGTTTTCTGTATAACAAGTCACTGACGGAAACAGGGACAAATATCCAGTTAATCGGATACCGCTACTCCACACGGGGCTATTTCAGCTTTGCTGATACCGCCTGGAAGAAAATGAGTGGTTACAGTGTTCTTACCCAGGACGGAGTGATACAGATACAGCCGAAGTATACGGATTACTACAATCTGGCTTACAACAAGCGGGGAAGGGTGCAGGTGAGTATCAGCCAGCAGACGGGGGAATCGTCAACGTTGTATCTGAGTGGCAGCCACCAGAGTTACTGGGGAACGGACAGGACGGACCGTCAGCTTAATGCTGGCTTTAACTCATCTGTGAATGACATCAGCTGGTCCCTGAACTACAGCCTGTCCCGGAATGCATGGCAACATGAAACTGACCGGATACTGTCATTTGATGTCAGCATTCCGTTCAGCCACTGGATGCGTTCGGACAGCACATCTGCATGGAGAAACGCCAGTGCCCGTTACAGTCAGACCCTGGAGGCTCACGGACAGGCTGCCAGTACAGCAGGGCTGTATGGCACATCGCTGGGGGACAATAATCTGGGATACAGCATCCAGAGTGGTTATACCCGGGGAGGGTATGAGGGGAGCAGTAAAACAGGATATGCCTCTCTGAATTACAGAGGGGGATACGGTAATGCCAGTGCAGGATACAGTCACAGTGGGGGTTACCGGCAACTGTATTATGGGCTGAGTGGCGGTATTCTGGCACATGCCAATGGTCTGACACTGAGCCAGCCTCTGGGAGATACGCTGATTCTTGTCCGTGCACCAGGTGCATCTGATACGCGCATTGAAAACCAGACGGGGGTGTCTACAGACTGGAGGGGGTATGCTGTACTGCCTTATGCAACAGACTATCGTGAAAACCGGGTGGCACTGGATACCAACACCCTTGCAGATAATGTTGATATAGAGAATACCGTGGTCAGCGTCGTGCCCACGCATGGTGCCGTTGTGCGGGCTGACTATAAAACCCGTGTGGGTGTGAAAGTGCTGATGACGCTGATGAGAAACGGGAAAGCAGTTCCTTTTGGCTCTGTCGTTACGGCCAGAAATGGGGGGAGCAGTATCGCCGGAGAGAATGGTCAGGTTTATCTGAGCGGAATGCCTCTGTCAGGACAGGTTAGTGTGAAATGGGGGAGTCAGACCACGGACCAGTGTACTGCAGATTATAAATTACCGAAGGAAAGCGCCGGACAGATATTAAGTCATGTCACGGTTAGTTGCAGGTAAAGAGGCAGGGAAATGGTGAAGGATATTATTAAAACAGTGACATTCTCCTGCATGCTGGCCGGCAGTATGTTCGTTACCTGTCATGTCTGTGCAGCGGGTTCTGTGGTGAATATTACAGGCAATGTTCAGGATAACACCTGCGATGTTGACATTAACTCCCGAAACTTTGATGTCAGTCTGGGAAGTTATGACAGCCGACAGTTTACCGCAGCTGGTGATACCACACCTGCGTCGGTATTTCATGTCGGGTTAACCTCCTGCGGCAGTGCTGTCCGTGCAGTGAAGCTGACATTTACGGGCACACCAGATAATCAGGAGGCGGGGCTTATTCAGATTAACAGCATAAATGGAGCACGGGGTGTGGGGATTCAGCTTCTTGATAAGGATAAACATGAGCTGAAAATTAATGTGCCGACAACAATTGCGTTAATGCCGGGAACACAGACCATAGCGTTTTATGCCCGTCTGAAAGCCACTTATCTTCCGGTAAAGGCCGGTAATGTTGATGCGGTGGTTAATTTTGTACTTGACTATCAGTAAATATAACACAGAGGAAAACAGATGAAACTGAAAGCTATTATATTGGCCACCGGTCTTATTAACTGTATTGTATTTTCAGCACAGGCAGTGGATACGACGATTACTGTGACGGGTAATGTTTTGCAAAGAACATGTAATGTACCAGGGAATGTGGATGTTTCTTTGGGTAATCTGTATGTATCAGACTTTCCCAATGCAGGAAGTGGATCTCCATGGGTTAATTTTGATCTGTCTCTCACCGGATGCCAGAATATGAATACTGTTCGGGCAACATTTAGTGGTACTGCGGATGGGCAGACATACTATGCGAATACAGGGAATGCTGGCGGTATCAAGATTGAAATTCAGGACAGGGATGGAAGTAATGCATCATATCACAATGGTATGTTCAAGACGCTTAATGTACAAAATAATAATGCAACCTTTAATCTTAAAGCCCGTGCAGTGAGTAAAGGCCAGGTTACTCCTGGAAATATCAGTTCTGTTATAACCGTCACCTATACCTATGCGTAAATATTATCCCCTCTTTAAGAAAAGCACCGTCCTTAAGGGCGGTGTTTTATTCACACTTATAATGGCATATTCCCAGCCATCGTTTGCACTGTTGTGCAGAAATAACCAGACCGGGCAAGTATTTAACTCCGGGGATACATCCTTTCGGGTTAATGTCAGTCCTGTTGTGCAATATGATAAATCCATATCTGTATTGGACCTTTCCCAACTGGTATCATGTCAGAATGAGGACTCGACAGGCCAAAACTATGATTATCTGAAAATATTGAAAGGCAGTGGTTTTTCTCCTGCTCTGGATACCAAAACATACGGACGACTCGATTTTACAAGTCGTCCAACGGGGTATGCCAGGCAATTACCACTTCAGTTTGATTTGCAGGTGACAGAGGCGTTTTATCAATATGGTGTCTGGAAACCATTCCCTGCTAAATTATATCTGTACCCTGCACCGGGTGTATTTGGGAAGGTAATTAACAACGGAGATTTACTGGCAACGTTATATGTGAATAAGTTTTCCACAAAGGGGCAGGAGGCAGGGGAGAGAAATTTCACCTGGCGTTTCTATGCAACGAATGATGTCTATATCCAGACAGGTACATGCAGGGTCTCATCGAACAATGTCAAAGTTGACCTTCCGTCCTATCCCGGAGGGCCGGTAACAGTCCCTCTTACTGTACGTTGCGACCAGACACAGTCGGTCAGCTATACCCTGTCAGGTCCTGTAACAGGAAGTGGTAATACTGTATTCGCAAATACGGCAGCATCAGGGTCTGGCGGTGTGGGTATACAGTTGTCGGATAACGTGGGGCCGGTTCCGGCCGGACAACCGAGGTCTCTGGGACAGGTAGGCAGCTCTCCTGTGAGTCTGGGGCTGAAGGCCTCTTATGCTCTGACCGGTCAGGCAAGTCCGACGCCCGGTGCTGTCCAGTCAGTGATAAATGTGACTTTTAGCTACAACTAGAATGCAGTTGTGGCGGTAATGATATTACTGCTCTTTATATCCAGTTTTTCATTTAATGTATCACTGTTTGTGGTGAAAAATAGCTGATAATAGTATTGTTTCCGGTGTTGTGACGGAACGAGTCTGTCATATGGTCTTTGTCAAAGATAAACAGAACCAGTATGAGCCGTATATCTGATTCTGAGCGTTGTCAGTAATCATAAAGATAATGGTAAATCTGAGGGTTTAAAAATCAAATCAGAAGAACTGCGCTTATCCAGCCAGACCTTCTGGTCGGGAGGGGCTCATATTTCCGGAGGAGTAATGTCAGGGGCAGTTAACAGTATACTGGAGGTGAAATCAGGCAGAACAGAATATATCCTCTCACCGGTTTTTGAGCCTGTATGGGATCAGACCGGGAAAATATTTGCTTTTGAAATGCTCTCGGATATCCGTTCAGCAAAAGACGGGAGGAAAATCTGCGCATCTGTTTTTTTCAGAAGTGCGTCTCCGGATATTCAGTACAAAATACTCATCAGTCAGTTGAAGACTGCGGAAACGCTTCATAAATGGTGTCTGCAGAAGAAAATAATGCTGAGTGTCAATATTTCCCGGGTGGTAGCCCTGTATCTGAGAAAACATGGCATCCCGGGGCGGCCGGGAACACATATCAGGCTTGAGGTCAGTGAGGACTTTCCGGCAGTGGCGTTAAAACCCGGTGATGACCCCCTGTTACGTTTTTTGTCAGAACGTTTCACCCTCTGGCTGGATGATTTCGGCTCAGGAAATGCAGGCTTAATGTGGGGACTGTCCGGGATGTTTGAACGGGTAAAAATAAGTCATGAGTTTTTTCATTATGCCCTGAAAAACAGGTGTGCAATGCCGCTTCTCCATGCTGTGGCAGACACTGTTGCCTGTTATAACCGGGGCGTGATACTTGAAGGTGTTGAAAATGAAGCGTTGTTCCGTATTGCCAGAGACATGAATGTCCAGGGCTGTCAGGGATGGCTCTACAGGCGTGTGGAAGCTGATGAATTATCCGCGATTATTGAGCTGCATGGATAATCCTTTTTCACAGACTTGTCAGCAGCCAGCATTTATGTTCTTTTATCTGAGGGAATTTATCTGTCCGCTGTGCCGGGATATCTCAGTTATACAGAAATCAGGCAGGAATAAATTGTAGTGGAAAGTCGAAGTTTACCGGATGACTGATGCGCACTTGTACACAGGCAGTGTGTTTCAGTAATATGGAGAATAATGAAATGAATAACACAGACACATTAGAAAAAATAATCAGACACCAAAAAAACAAAGACCCGGTATATCCCTTTCGGGAACATTTGTTGATGCAACTTTGTATTCGCGCAAATAAAAGGATGCAGGATAATATATCTGAATTTCTGGGGGCGTATGGAATAAATCACTCAGTGTACATGGTTCTCACCACATTATTCACAGCGGAGAGTCATTGTCTGTCACCTTCAGAGATAAGCCAGAAACTGCAGTTTACCAGAACTAATATTACCCGCATTACAGATTTTTTAGAAAAAACCGGATATGTAAAAAGGACGGATAGCAGGGAGGATCGCCGTGCTAAAAAAATCAGTCTGACATCTGAAGGTATGTTTTTTATTCAGAGGCTCACTCTTGCACAAAGCATGTATCTGAAAGAAATCTGGGGTTATCTGACCCATGATGAACAGGAACTGTTTGAAGTCATTAATAAAAAATTACTGGCGCATCTTGATGATGTCAGCTCATAAAGTGTGAAATGCCTGACTTGTTGAAAGCAGTAGTGTTGCAGAAAGACCTAGTGATGCTGATCTTATATACATAAGCAGCGCCCGTGTCTGAAATGCAGGTTAGAAACAATGTGAACACTATCCGTTAGAAATTGTGACAAAATTCCCGATGATCGACAAGCGCACCGATTTTCCAGTGGCAACATCAGTACAAAAGATGAACGGTACTGACTTTGCCGGAATGAGTCAAAAAGAAAGCTGAACTGGCACTACTAGCAGTGCTTCAGAAATTTATTTGACTGAAGTACAATGAAATAAAAAACATATGTTATATATCAATTTGATATTTATGAAAAATCAATAAATTTATCTTGTGAGGGATTGCTTTTTCTTTTGCTAAATGATATTGATTATCATTCTTATATAAAAACAATAATGGCAGTAAGAAATATCTGGCAAGGATGTGAGCTTAACGATCAAACATTTTAAGTTAGGCATTTA
>ENA-OWZI01000004-OWZI01000004.1-human-gut-metagenome-genome-assembly--contig:-NODE-4-length-221825-cov-140.758_pt1 | contig 221825 bp, 179 predicted proteins | sample MGYA00249763_ERZ652112 | MGnify/ENA primary metagenome ERZ652112 (study PRJEB26925, sample SAMN05827175) | human gut metagenome | biome: ENVO:2100002; feature: ENVO:00000062; material: ENVO:00002003...
GGCACGGCGATGGTACTGCACTCGACAGGGTGTGGGAGAGTAGCACGCCGCCGCACCACACGTACAGGAAGCCCCGATACCCTAAAGGTACCGGGGCTTCCCGCATATCGGGACACCCGCGCGCGTGGGGGGTGTATCTCGCGTCCTTGGGCCTCAGCGTCTTGGGCCTCCCCCCCCCTGGTCCGCGAGCAGGAAGGGCAACTGCATCGACAACGCCGCCACCGAGCAGGTGTTCGGTTATCTCAAGGACGAGTTCTACACAGGCCGCGAGTTCGCCTCGTACGAGGAGTTCAGAACCGGGCTGGACGCGTACATGGTCCACTGGAACACCAAGCGAAGGCAAAAACAACTGGAGGGACACACCCCGGAGGAATTCCGGAACATGTCCCTCATAGCCTAATCAGGTACCCTTAATAAACCACGTCCAACTTCCGGGGCGCAGTTCACCCAAGGAATCAGCCCCTCTTTCTTCCTCTTTTTCTAGACGAGGCCGGCAGACGGGCGCGTCCTTAGACGCCCTGCCGCCCCTGCGGTGCCGGGACCTTACAGGTACAGGCGCTGAGCCTCGTCGCGCACCTTCTGGTACTCCTGATGAGCCTTGATCGAGGATTCGATGTGGGCCACCTGCGGAGTGGCGACCTCCCAGAAAGCGTCGGCGGTATCGTCGCGCACGACCGGATCGGTCTCGATGCAGATCGCGGTGATCTCGTCGGCGTCCATTGCCTTGCCAAGCGCGTCGCGTAGCTCGGCGGCGGTGGCAGCGGTGTACGTGTTCACACCGTAGCCTTCGAGAATCTTGACGAAGTCCACCTTGAGCGGCTTGGTGGTGTCCTGACGACCATCTTCGCCACGGTAGAAGTACTTCGTCTCGAAAGCCTGCGAGCCGACCTTGACGGACAGTGAGCTGATGGATCCGTAGCCACCGTTATCGACCACGAGCAGAATGATCTTCTCATGTTCCTGTACGGCGGTGAGCACGTCCTGATGGTACATGATGAACGAGGCGTCGCCGATGAACGTGAAGATCTCACGATTCGGATCGGCGATACGCATGCCGAGCGCGGCAGGGATCTCGTAGCCCATGCAGGAGTAGCCGTACTCGACCGAGTATCCGAGCGGCGTGCCCGGCTTCCACAGCTTCTGCAGGTCGGAAGGCATGGAGCCTGCGGCGTTCACTGCCACATCCTGCTTGCGGGCAAAGGAGTTGACGATGCCGATGAGCTCCTTCTGACCCAGCTCATGATCGCCTGGAATCGGCTTGATGAGCTCTTCGACGGCTTCGCGCTGCTCGATAGCTGCCTCCTTGGCCTCGGCCAGGTACTCGTCCGGCACGCTCCAGCCGGCGAGCTCGGCCTGCAACTCCTTCAGGGCCTCGCGAGCATCGGCCACGACCGGGATCGCGGACTCCTTGTGCGCGTCGAAGGACTGAACGTTGATGTTGACGAACTTCACATCCGGGTTCTGGAACATGGTGTTCGAGGCGGAGGTGAAATCGGTGTAGCGGGTGCCAACTCCGATGATCAGGTCGGCGGTGTGAGCCAGCTTGTTGGCGAAGCTCAAGCCGAGCGCGCCCATCGGGCCGGAGTTGAGCGGGTGCTCATAGGCGATGGAGCCCTTGCCGGCCTGCGTGGTGCCGACCGGAATGCCGGTGGTCTCGGCGAACGCCTCAAGCGCTTCGGTGGCCTCGGAGTAGACCACGCCGCCGCCGGCGATGATGAGAGGACGCTTCGCGGCGCGAATCGCTTCGGTGGCGTCACGCAGCGCATCGACGTCGGCGCGGACGCGCGGCACACGCCAGACGCGCTCGCGGAACAGATCCTCATCGAAGTCATAGGCCTCGGCCTGCACATCCTGCGGAAGGCACAGCGTCACGGCACCGGTCGTAGCTGGATTGGTCATCGTCTCCATAGCGCGCATAAGCGCCGGCACCAGCTGCTCGGGGCGGTCGATGCGGTCCCAGTAGCGGCTGACGGCCTTAAACGAATCGTTGGCGGAGATGTCGTTGGACTGCTCGTTCTCGATCTGCTGCAGCACGGAACCGGTACGGCGGGTGGAGAAGTAGTCGCTGGGCAACAGCAGCAGCGGCAGACGGTTCACGGTGGCGGTTCCGGCGGCGGTGACCATGTTCGCCGCGCCCGGGCCGATGGATGTGGTCACCGCCATCGCGCCGAGACGGTTCATCTGACGGGCGTAGCCGACCGCGATATGCGCCATGCCCTGCTCGTTCTTGCCTTGGATGAAGCGGAAGCGGTCCACTTCCTCCAGCAAAGCCTGACCGATGCCGGCCACGTTGCCGTGGCCGAAGATGCCGAGTGCTCCGCCGAAGAATGTGTTGTCCTTGCCGTCGCGCTCGACCTTCTGCACCTCGAGAAATCGGACAATCGCCTGTCCGACCGTCAGGGTGATTTTCCCGTTGCTTGCCATCGTATTGTTCCTTTCTGAAAGCGTGTCGCGGCCGTTCGTTGTCGCGGCGGTCATCAGCTTCGTCGCCTTGGGGCCGGTGCTTCGGATGGTCTGCCTTCGATGGGTTGTGGGCAGGGGCCCCGCAGTGCTGTAAGCTCCAAGAAAAATATAACAGTTAATGAGACGCGGAATTTAATAAACAGAAATAAAGATGGGTGTTTTCTGATGCAAGCGACGCTTTCTGTCAAAAAAGCAGAAAAAACCGTCTTGTATCGCAATAATAGCGGTGTTTTTGACACGGAGGCTGGAAAGGCGTCGTATGCTAATTGAAGTCTTAATGGACTGAATGTCTGAAATTCGCAATATGAAAGGATGACTGCAATGGCGCAATGGGTGTATCCGAACGGCAGTGCAGCTCAGGGCGACTGGGAGGTGTCCCTCGGCACGGCGGACTCCGCTCCGGTGGAAGGCTGGGCGTACACCGGCCTCAAGGTGGCCGACATCAAGGCGGGTCAGGTGCTGCACCTCGACGGTGCCGACGAGGAGCGTCTGGTCATTCCGCTCTCCGGAAGCTACGACGTCACCTCCGACGACGGCGCATATCATCTGCGAGGCCGCAAGGACGTCTTCTCCGGTCCCACGGACGTCGTGTACGTGGGCGTGGGCAGCGCAATCGACATCACCGCGCTCGGCGACGGCCGCGTGGCCGTGGCCACCTCTCCGGCCGCGACGAAGTATCCGGACCAGCTGGTCAAGGCCGAGGACAACGAGGTCGTGCTGCGTGGCAATGGTCCCACCTCCCGTCAGGCCCGCAACTTCGGCATGATGAACAGCATCGCCGCCGAACGCTTCCTGGTGTGCGAAGTCATTACCCCGTCCGGCTCCTGGTCCTCCTACCCGGTACACAAGCACGACGTGGAGAACGAGCACGAGACCGCGCTGGAGGAGATCTACTACTTCGACATGAAGCCGATCGACGGCGCCACCGACGCCGCCCGCCCGATGGCCTATCAGGGTGCCTCCAGCGCTGACGACCGCCCGCTCGACATCATGACCGAAGTCCACCCCGGCGACACCGTGCTCATTCCGTACGGCTGGCACGGCCCCTCGATCGCCGTACCCGGCTACGACCTCTACTATCTGAACGTGATGGGCGGCGCCGGCGAACGCGACTGGCGCGTGACCATCCGCGAGGATCAGGTATGGGTCAACGAGGCCCTCAAGGACGTGCCGCGCAATCCGCGTCTGCCGATGTGACCGGGCCGGCGAGGCGTGACCGGAGCGGATTGACGCTGCAGCCGACGTCACCATCATCGCCGTGCATCACATACCCATCCGCAACCATCGTCACGACCGCCGCCGCGGACGCGACGACAATCCAATCACAACGTAATTAATACGAAAGGAATCATCATGGAAATCACCGGTGCCGTGCTCGAGCGCATGGAAATGCCCGCTCCCTATGGCAAGTCCCGTCCGATTAGCGTATGTCAGTTGGAACTGGATGAGCCGCAGGAGGACGAGCTGCTCGTCCGCATCACCGCCTCCGGCATCTGCCATTCCGATCTGTCCGTCGTCAACGGCGTGCGCCCTCGTCAGACACCGATGCTACTCGGTCATGAGAGCACCGGCATCATCGAGAAGCTCGGTCCGGGCGTGACCGGCTTCCACGTTGGCCAGCATGTGACCCTCGCATTCCTGCCCCGTTGCGGCGAGTGCAAGAACTGCAAGACGAACGGCAAGCTGCCCTGCATCCCGGGCTCCAAGGCCAACAATGAAGGCACGCTGATGAACGGCGGTATCCGCCTGCACCGTGACGGCGAGATCGTCTACCATCACATCGGCGTCTCCGGTTTCGCCACCTATGCCGTGGTCGACCGTCGCTCCGTGGTGCCGGTTCCGGACGAAGTGCCCGCCGACGTGGCAGCCGTGCTCGGATGCGCGGTCCTGACCGGCGGTGGCGCCGTGCTCAACGCCGGTAACCCGCAGGACGGTGAGGACGTGATGGTCGTCGGCCTCGGCGGCGTCGGCATGAGCGCAGTGCTCACCGCCGCCGGCCTGGGCAAGGGCCGCGTTATCGGCGTGGATCGAACGACTTCCAAGTTCGGGCGCGCACTCGACATGGGTGCCACCGAGGTGTACACCATCGATGAGGCTCTGGCCAAGGGCATCAAGGCTCCGATCGTCATCGAAGCGGCCGGTGCGCCCGGTGCGCTCGATAACGCCTTCAACCTCACCGACGTCGGCGGCAAGACCGTTACCGTCGGTTTCCCGAAGCCTACCGTCAAGGCCGCGTTCACCACCGCCACCATCACCGGTGAGGCCCGTACCATCATGGGAAGCTACCTCGGTTCCGCAGTGCCTACCGTGGACATCCCGAAGTACGCGCAGATGTGGCTTGACGGCAAGTTGCCGGTCGAGAAGCTCATCTCCCACCACATCCGCCTCGATGACATCAACGAGGCCATGGACGAGCTCGATCAGGGCCGCGCGCTGCGCCAGGTCATCGAGTTCTGATTAATCTTGACGCACGCGCCTGGTCCTCCTCCGATAAACCGGACACGTTTCGCGTCATCCATCACATAACGGGCCGGCGGAAGGTGCTTCTCCAACCTACCTTATTCCCCCCCCCCTCCGCCGGCGCGTTTGTTTTTCATTACAACGAAGTAAGGGACACCATCATGGCTTGGACCAATCCCGTTGCCGATTTGCTCCCGCAACCCGGCAACACCCTGTTCGTCAACGGCCGTTGGGAGCCCACGGCCTCCGGCGCCACATTCGACGTCGACAACCCCTCCACTGGCGAGACGCTGTTCGCCGTGAGCGACGGAACCACCGAGGATGCCACGCGCGCCCTCGACTCGGCGGCCTCCACCGCTGAAGCATGGGCCGCCTCCAGCCCGATCGAACGCCGCACGGTGCTCGAAGCCGCCTACGAGGCGGTGATGGACAACAAGGCCATCTTCGCCGAACTCATGACCCGCGAGATGGGCAAGACCTACAAGGAAGCCCTCGGCGAGGTCAACTATGGCGCCGGATTCCTCAAGTGGTTCGCCGAAGAGGCAATGCGCGCCTACGGACGCACCTTCCATCTGCCTGACGGCCGCAAGGGGCTGGTCACGCACGATCCGGTTGGCCCCTGCTATCTGGTGACCCCGTGGAACTTCCCGCTGGCTATGGGAACGCGCAAGGTCGGCCCGGCGCTCGCCGCCGGCGACACCGCGGTCATCAAGCCAGCCTCCGCCACCCCGCTGACCACGATTGCCCTCATCGAGGTGCTGCGTCAGGCCGGCGTGCCGGCAGGCGTGGTCAACCTCGTCACGTCGAAGCATTCGACCGCGATTTCGAACACGCTGCTCGACGACCCGCGCCTGCGCAAAATCAGCTTCACCGGCTCCACCTCCGTGGGTAAGGCGTTGATGGCCCGAGCCACGAACCAGGTGCTGCGCACGTCGATGGAACTCGGTGGCAACGCGCCGTTCATCGTGTTCGACGATGCCGACATGGACAAGGCCGTCGAGGGCGTGCTGCTCGCCAAGTTCCGCAACAACGGTCAGGCGTGCACGGCAGCCAACCGAATCCTCGTGCAGAACGGCATCGCTCCGACGTTCGTCGCCAAGCTCAAGGCGGCGGTGGAGGACTTCACCGTGGGCGACGGCATGGACGAAGGGGTCGATGTGAGTGCCCTGATCAACGAGCAGGCCGTCGAGCGCATGGAGCGCATCGTCGCCGACGCCGTCGACCATGGTGCCACGCTGGTCGCCGGAGGCCATCGGGACGGCCATGGACCGTGCTTCTTCGAGCCGACCGTGCTCGACAACGTGCCGCGCGATGCCGAGGTATTCACCGACGAGATCTTCGGTCCCGTCCTGCCGATCTCCCGTTTCGACACTGACGAGGAGGGTATGGCGGCGGCCAACGACACGGTGTTCGGGCTTGCGTTCTATGCCTTCACCACCTCCATCAAGCGCAGTGAATGGGTGCAGCGGCATGCCCAGGCGGGCGTGCTGGCCATCAACTCCGGCGTGCTTTCCGACGCCAGTGTGCCGTTCGGCGGCGTCAAGCAGTCCGGCGTGGGTCGTGAGGGCGGTGCCGAAGGCATCTACGAATACATGAACACCAAGTACACGCTGGTGGTCTCCTGACCTTCCCTGATTTCCACCACCCGTCGCCGTGCCGCCTGTTGTAGGGGACGGACATGACGGGCGGTGATTGCCGAACCACAAGGATACGCAGTCCGAAATCCGGGGAATACCGGAATTCGGACTGCTTTCCTGTTTTTCAGGCTATAGTTAGGCAATATGACGAATGAGGAAGACGATATCGTGAGAGACAAGGCGTCCAACGACGAACGCAGTGTCGAAGTGCTGGTCAAGACCAGAGCCGTGCTTGACGCACTCGCGCAGCTGGGGCCGTCCAACATCAAGACCATTAGCTCTTATGTGGGCGAATCGTCCAGTTCCATGTACCGGCTTCTGGCGAACCTCGTGGCGCTTGGCTGGGTGGAGCACGCCGCCAAACGCGGCGAATACCGGTTGGGGCTCGCCTGCCTGCGCGTCGGCGGGCAGATCGAATCGCGGCTGGGTGTGCAGGACGTGGCGCGCGTGAGCTTCCGCCGGCACCGCGACCATATGGGCACATGGAGCCTGTTCGTGCGTCGGGGTTTGCGTTCGGTGTGCATCGAAATGCGGCGCGCGGGCATGAACCTGCTGCAGGCGCCGCAGCCTGGTTATTCGCTGCCGATGGGTTCCGGAGCCCCCTCTGAAGTGCTACTCGCATTCCTTGGTGACGAACGCTTCGACGAGGCCGTGGAACACTATCGCTTCGCCTCCGAAGCCGGCGGCGAACAGTCGACCTTCCATCATCGCATGGCGCAGATGCGTGAGGTCACTCGCGCGGCTGGATACTCTTACGATTTCGGACTCACCGTGCCGGGCGTCGTGACCATCGCGGCACCGGTGTTCAACCATCAGGGGGAACTGTGCGCCGCCGTGTGCCTCAGCGGTTTTCCCCGTGAGCTGGAACAGGCCGTACTCCGGGGCGAAACGCCGGACGAGGTGGGCAAGCTGCTGGCTGTGGCCGCGGAAGCCTCCCACGGGCTCGGCTATGATCCGGATGCGACCGGTGACGTGCATGTGGGCGAGTTCATACCCAGCATCGTCCCCGAGGTCGGGGTGTCGTCGGACGATGAAGACGAGCCGGCGGATGATGGCGCGGATGACATGAGTGACGTAGACGCCGGGGACACCGTGGATGCCGCGGACGGCGGCGCTGACGTCGCGGACGACGAAGCCTAACGGATAGCACATCGAGGGAGAGGAATCGACGATGGCACAAAAAGCGTCGAATCAGGAGCCCACCAGAGCTTTGGCCAAGGCCGGCAAGGTCGTGGAGGTGCTTGCGGGCGAGAATGACATCGAACCGTCCGAAATCACGGAGCGATGCGACATCCCCCGCTCCTCCGCCTACCGCATCCTCGACGGCCTGGCCAATGTGGGATTGGTGGAATCCTCCGGAGCGGTGGCCTATTCGCTGTCTTTGGGCTGGCTGGGTCTTGCGGATGCGGCACGGCGCTCGCTGACCGAATGGCGGGGCAGCGCCGAAGTGCTGGCCGAGCTCACCGCCGAGGTGGGGGTCACCTCGTTCTTGTCCTTGGTGTTCGGTGAAGAGACGATCTGTGTGGAATGCGCGCAGGGCCGTGGCATCGACGAACTCATCCTGCGTCCCGGCGGCACACTGCCGTTCTACGGCGGCGCGGCTGGGCGTGTGGCTCTGGCGTACAGCAATCCGGACGTCATCGACGCTTATCTGGCCAAGGCTCCTTTCCGCGGATACAATCTCAACACTCTGGTGACCGAGACAGAGCTGCGTCAGGACATCGAACGGACCCGTGAACTGGGATACGCCTTCTCTGATGAAGACGTGACCATCGGTGTGTGTTCGGTAGGCGTGCCGCTGTTCAGGGGCGATTCCCCCTACGCCGTGGCCAGCCTGTCTCTCGGCGGATTCATCGACTATGTCAAACCGAACCGCGACCGTCTCGCCGAGACGCTGCGTCGGTACGCCGACCGGCTGATGACCGGGCTGTGACCGCCGGCACGCCGCTGAATGTATCGGGGGAATCGCCGATAATCGCTGGTAACGCTGCGTTACGAAAAATTTGGGCCCGTCCACATGTACGGACGGGCCCTTGGTTTGTCGCTGTTTGTTCGCGACTATTTGCCGCGGTGTTGCTTGTATTGCGACTGCCTGTGCGATTGTGGCCGCGACGTTTTGGCGACTGCTGATTTGCGCTCTGGCGTTTCCTTGACTTGTCTGTGACTGGCTGCGATCAGGCGAACGCCGTGAAGAGCGCCACGCCGCAGATCGCGCCGAGCGTAGGCGCCACGACCGGAATCCAGGCTTCCGCCCATCGTGAGGAACCCTTGTGCTCGATGGGCAGGATCGTATGCAGCAATCGAGGCATCAGGTCACGGGCGGGGTTCAGGCACGGTCCGGTCGGGCCGCCGAGCGCATAGATCAGGCCCCAGATTACCAGACCGACCACGAGAATCGCCACGGCCCGGTTCTCCTGGCCCCACGAGCTGGACAGGCAGGCCATGGCGCACAGGCCGAGCGCCATCGTGCCGATGAACTCGTTGGCGAAGTAATTGACTTTGCTTTCCGCGGCGTCGAATGTGGCGAACGTGCCGAAGATCGCGTCCGCGTCCTGGGTGCGCTGATAGAAGGGGAGATAGGCGATGTAGACCAGCATTTGGCCGATGGTGGCGCCGGCGCACTGCGCGAGGATGTACGACAGCACCTCGGGCCAAGGGAACAGGCCGAGCGTGGCCTGGGCGATGGTCATGGCCGGATTGATGTGCGCACCGGAGATTGGTCCGATCATCAAGCTCGGGATGGTCACGCCGAAGCCATAGGCGGCTGCGATGACGGTCCATTCGGTGTGGAAGGTCTTGGTGCCTTTCAACGAGACGCCTGCGACGGCACCGTTGCCAAACAACACAAGAATGGCGGTGCCGACGACTTCGGCCGCGACGCGTATGGCGAGGGAATAGTGGTCCATGGAATGCTCCTGTGCGTTCTGGAAGGGGATGTACATTGCCGCGCTGACGAGCCCAGTATATAATTACGGTTTTGCGTAACTGGCAATATATATCCAGAAAATGTAGACAAATCAGCTATACTCCGATTATTACGGACATATAAAAGTAAAAATAGGAATAAGATCCCAAAAAGCTGAAATTATGAGTTGCGCGTTTGCGAAGACGGGGTTATCGTGATGGCTATGTCCACAAACAGATCAAAGAAGATTCTGAACATCGCAGTCATCGCCGGAGATGGCATCGGCAAGGAGGTCACGCCCGAGGCGCAGGCCGCCCTCGTCAAGGCCGCCGGTGATGAAGTCGAGTTCAAGTTCACTGATTACGATCTCGGCGCCGAGCGCTATCTGCGCGATGGCACCCTGCTGACCGACGAGGACCTCGAGTCCATCGGCGAGAAGGACGCGATCCTCCTCGGCGCCGTCGGCGACCCGCGCGTCAAGTCCGGTATCCTCGAACGCGGTCTGCTTATCAAGCTGCGCTTCGCGTTCGATCAGGCCATCAACCTGCGCCCCTCCAAGCTGTACCCCGGCGTCAAGTCCCCGCTCGCCAACCCCGGTGAGATCGACTTCGCTGTGGTGCGTGAAGGCACCGAAGGCCTGTACTCGGGCATGGGCGGCTACATCCGCAGCGGTACCGAACAGGCCGTGGCCACCGAGATCTCCATGAACACCGGTTTCGGCGTTGAGCGCGCCGTGCGCTACGCCTTCGAACTGGCCCGCAAGCGCGGCGGCAAGAAGCATGTGACCATGGTCAACAAGACTAACGTGCTCGTCTACGCCGGTGGTCTGTGGCTCGACGTCATGGACAAGGTCGCCGCCGAATACCCGGACGTCACTTGGGACTACCTGCATGCCGACGCATGCACGATCTTCCTGGTGACCAACCCGTCCCGCTTCGACGTGATCGTCACCGATAATCTCTTCGGTGACATCCTCACCGACGAGGCCGGTGCGGTCGTTGGCGGCATCGGCTACTCCGCATCCGCCAACATCAACGTGACCAACGAGCACCCGTCCATGTTCGAGCCGATTCACGGTTCCGCACCGGACATCGCCGGCAAGGGCATTGCCAACCCCTCCGCGGCGATTCTGTCCGCAGGCATGCTCTTGCGTCACTTCGGCTACGATGAGGCCGCCGATCGCATCGACGCCGCAGTCGAGGCCGACGCGCGTGAGAACTCCGCCAAGAAGCGCTCCACACATGAGGTCGGTCGGGACATCCTAGCCCGCATCTGATTCCCCAGTCCCCTCGGGGACTGTCCACCCGCCGCACTCTTTTACTCCTTTTGTGTGCGGATCGGAGGTTGTGTCAACGTTGTGAGGCCCCCACACGCTTCCTGCCTGCGTGTGGGGGCCTCACGGCTTTTCGTTCCATTGCGCGATCTGCCGGCCTCCTATATCTTGAGGGGCTCCTGTGGCTGAGGCCTCTCCTTATGGCGTGTCTGCCGGGGCAGCCTATTTGTTGCCGATGTGGGATGCCTCACGGCCGGACGAATTGCGCCGCGCGTTGTACTGCTTGCGGTACTGTGCCGGGCTCATCCCCAAATGCGTCTGGAAGTTCTTGCGCAGCAGATCGCTGCTGGACATGCCCACACGTTTGGCAATCATGTTCGTGGTGAGCGTGGTGGTCTCCAACAGCTCCCGGGCTATCGCCAGTCGCTGTTCCAGCAGCCACTGGATCGCGGACTTGCCATACTCCATCTGGAAGCGTCGCTGCAGCGTGCGAGCCGACATGTTGCCCAGCGCGGCGATCGAGTCGACCGTCCATGGCTTTTCCGGATGCGCGAGCACCGGCGCCGTGATCTTGCTGAGCGCCACGTCCTTGCGCTCGCTTCCGCTGCTGCGTTCGGGGATGCATTGGGGATTGTTGTTGCTGCGCGCGCCGCTGGTCAGCAACGTGCGCGAGACTGATGATGCGAGCCCCTGGCCGTACTGGTGGCGCATTATCGTCAGGCATAGATCCAGCGACGAAGTGCCGCCGCCGCATGTCCAGATGCGATGCGCCTCATCGTGCACGAACAGCGATTCGGGGCGTACGATGGCATGCGGGAAACGACGCTGCAGGATGTCGCTGAACATCCAGTGTGTGGTGACCTCCACGCCGTCGATGAGCCCGGCCCAGCCTAGGAAGAACGTACCGGTGCCCAGCGAGGCCACGTCGGCCCCGGCGGCATGCGCCCGTATCAGCCATTGGCGGGCCATCTCGCAGGCTGGCTGCCCGTGCCACAGCGGCTGAAGGAAGTTGCTCGATTCGCTGAACATCGGCGTCGGATGGAAGAATCCCGGCGTGATGACCAAATCGTATCCTTCCGGATCGCCAAGGGCTTCGGGTGTGACCACGACATTGTGATTGAGTCGCACATGCTCGAACGGGGACAGGATGGACAGATGGTTGTCGGTGTTTTGGATGGGGGAGATGTCGCCGTCGAACACCTGAAGGACGGTGCTGAAGTCGTAGCACCACATGCGGTTGATCAGGAGAATCGCGTTCCTCATAACCTTAAGTGTAATTGCATCTGGCGTGGATTCGAAGTCGGTTGTTTCGAGGATTGCCTCGCCTATTAGGCTTATTTCGGGCTTGGGTGGCCGGACGGGGCGGCGAAGCGCTGTTGTGTCCCGGAAGTACTGTTTGATGACAGTATTTTCATTTTATGGACGTAATGTCTGTTTTTTATTGTTTTGTGTCGCTGTTCTAGTTTGGATTCACTTCGAAAATGCGGTTTATTTGTATCAGCTTCGATGAAGTGAGAGAACAAAAACGGTTCATCTCATGGAAACCAGCGACAAGTGAATACCGGAAGTTCCAAAGGAGGAACGCATGAACCCCATCCATATCGGCATGATCGGCCTGGGCCGCATCGGTCTCGTGCACTACCTGAACGTCTCCACTATGCCGGATGTCGTCATCGACTGGATCTGCGATCTCAAGGCCGACGACACCTATCCAGAGCAGTTCCCGGCGGCCAAGAAGTTCACCACCGACTACCGTGAGGTGCTCGCCGACCCGCAGGTCGAGGCCGTGCTCATCACCGCATCCACCGACGTTCACATGGAAATCGCCAAGGCCGCCGCCCTGGCCGGCAAGGCCATCTTCTGCGAGAAGCCGGTCGGCACCGACGACGCCGAAATCCTCGACGTCTACCATGTGGTCAAGGAGACCGGCACCCTGTTCCAGACCGGCTTCAACCGTCGTTACGACCACAACTTCCGCCGCATCGCCGAAGCGCGCGACGCCGGCACTCTGGGCAAGGGCGAAGTGCTCAAGGTCACCTCCCGCGATCCGGAACCGCCGAGCGCCGACTATGTGAAGATCTCCGGCGGCATCTTCATGGACATGATGATTCACGACTTCGATATCGTGCGCTACATCTCCGGCCGCGACGTCAAGACCGTCTCCGTGCTCGGCGCCGTGCTCGTCGATCCCGAGATCGGCAAGCTGGGCGACATCGACACCGCCATCGTCACCCTCGAATTCGAGGACGGCATGATCGGCGTGATCGACAACTCCCGCCGCGCAGCCTACGGTTACGACCAGCGCATCGAGCTGTTCGGCTCCGAGGGTGTGGCCGTGGCCGGCAACGTGCACACCTCCACCACTGTGGTGGCCACCAAGGACGGCGTCGTGGGCGACGTTCCCGAGCACTTCTTCCTGGAGCGCTACCGCGAGGCCTACCGCACCGAAATCGTCTCCTTCTTCGACAAGGTCCGCAACGGCGGCACCCCGGAGTGCACCTTCGAGGACGGCATCAAGGCCATCCGTCTGGCCCAGGCCGCACTCGAAGCCCTCAAGACCGGCCAGAAGGTCAACGTCAAGCCCGTCGAGTAGTCACGGGCCGGAGTCCGGGCGGTCGCATTCGACCATAACGGTCAGACGGCTCGGATCCATTCACCGAATTTCCTGGCGCCGGTGCCTCGGGCGGCGGCGTCAGGCTCCAGACCCCCGCAAAACCCACCAATCAACACAATATATTAAGGCCCCACATCGTGGCGGGGTCAACAGGAAAGGTTCAATATCATGGCAAACACCATCAAGGTCGGCATCATCGGCATCGGCGCCATCGGCTCTGACCATCTCAACCGTCTGGCCAACACCATCCCGAACGTCGAGGTCGTGGCGGTCAACGATGTTGTGCCGGGCCGCGCCCAGGCCGCTCTCGACAAGTTTGGCATCGAGGCCAAGGACTACGCCGACTACCATGAGGTGATCAACGATCCCGAGGTTGAGGCCGTCGTCATCACCGCCAACAACGAGGCTCACTTCGAGATCGTCATGGCCTCCCTCGAAGCCGAGAAATACACCTTCTGCGAGAAGCCGCTGGCCCTGGCCGCCGACGAGTGCCTCAAGATCATGGAGCTGGAGCAGTCCAAGGGCCGCCGCCTGCTGCAGGTGGGCTTCATGCGCCACTACGCCCCGGAGTACCAGCAGCTCAAGAAGATCATCGACTCCGGCGAGATCGGTCTGCCGCTGATGGCCGACTGTCATCACTTCAACCAGATGCAGCCCGCCAACTACGACTCCTCCCGCAACATCGTCGAGACCGCCATCCATGAGATGGACATCATGCACTGGCTGCTCAACGACACCTACAAGAACGTCAAGGTCTACCTGCCGAAGGCCACCAGCGCCGTGCAGGATCCGTCCATCCACGACCCGCAGGTGATCGTCATTGAGACCACCACCGGCATCAACATCGTGCTTCGCGCCTTCGTTCGTTGCCAGTACGGCTACGACATCAAGTGCGACATCATCGGCGAGAAGGGCGTCGCCGAGCTGCCGACCGTCGCGCAGGTCGCCATCCGAAAGGATGCCCGGTACTCCACCGCCATCCTGACCGATTGGAAGGAGCGCTTCATCACCGCCTACGACTACGAGTTCGAGGACTTCATGAAGCGCGTCGCCGCCGGCCGGCCGCCGGTCGGCCCAAACGCCTGGGACGGCTACCAGGCCGCCGTCACCGCCGACGCCGCTCTGCGCTCCATCGCCAACGGCGGCACCACCGAGGCCATCGAGCTCATCGATGCCCCGGCATTCTACACCGCTGAGTGAGCGGTCCGTTCTCAATCGGAAACAATCAGAAAGGCAACATCATGAGCAAGATCAACGTGGGCATCGCCCCGATCGGCTGGACCAACGACGACCTTCCCGAGCTGGGTGGTGAGACCCAGTATCAGCAGATCCTCAGCGAGGCTGCTCTGGCCGGCTTCGAAGGCACCGAGATCGGCAACAAGTACCCGAAGGACCCGAAGGTCCTCAAGCACCAGCTCGAACTGCGCGGCATCCGCATCGCCTCCGCTTGGTTCGGCACCTACTTCACCACCCAGCCGTTGGAACAGGTCGAGAAGGACTTCATCGCCTTCCGCGACTACATGAACTCCCTGGGCGCCGACCACATCAACCTGTGCGAGCAGGGCAACACCATCCAGGGAATGATGGACGTTCCGGTCTTCGACGGCAAGCCTGAGTTCACCGCCGAAGAGTGGGACAAGGTCACCAAGGGCCTCGACCGTCTCGGTGAGATCGCCGCCGACACCGGCACCATCGTCTCCTACCACCACCACATGGGTACCGGCGTGCAGACCGCCGCCGAAATCGACCGCCTCATGGAGAACACCGACCCGGATAAGGTCAAGCTGCTCGTTGACATCGGCCACCTGCAGTTCTCCGGCGAGGATCCGGTCGACATCGTCACCCGCTACAAGGACCGCATCGGCCACTTCCACCTCAAGGATATCCGTCCGGACGTGCTGCAGCGCGTCAAGGATGAGAAGCTCAGCTTCCTGCAGGCGGTGCTCGCCGGCGTGTTCACCATCCCGGGCGACGGCCAGGGCGACTTCAAGACCATCCTGACCCCGATTGTCGAGTCCGACTACGAGGGATGGTTCCTCGTCGAGGCCGAGCAGGATCCGGCCAAGGCCGATCCGTTCGAGTACGCTTTGCGCGCTCGCAAGTACATCAAGGACACGCTCGGCGTTTGATTGCCGCCAGCGTGCATTCTTTCGGAGCTTCCCGTCTGATGCTTTCTTGTTCAACGGGCGGGGAGCTCCCTCCCCTTGAAGTCAACTCATTTACACTTTCCTTTCCTTCCCAAGTGATGTGGCCGCGCGCCCGTGCCATCCGGTGCGGGCACGCGGCCACATCGCGTTGCATGCCATCAGCACGGCAAGAAAGGCCATTCCCATGCCATCCGGCGATACCCGTACACAAACCTCGCGCGGTGCCATCTGGCGCATCGCCTTCATCATCTGCCTCGGCTCGTTCCTGTTCGGCTACAATTCCGCCGTCATCAACGGGTCTTTCGACTTCATGGCCGACCCCAGCCAGCTCGGTCTCGACTCCCTTGGCCAAGGTCTGGTTTCCGGAGCGCTGACCTTGGGTGCGGCCTTTGGCGCCGTATTCGGCAGTCCCCTGGCCGGCCAGTTCGGCTTCAAGCGACTGCTCGGCACCGCCGCGGGCGTCTTCCTCGTCGGCGCGGTCGGTTGCGCGTTGTCCGTCAACCTGCCGATGATGCTCCTGTTCCGCATCGCGGTGGGCCTTATGGTTGGTCTGGTCTCCTCCGTCATTCCGATGTATCTGGCGCAGACTTCGCCTTCGGTGCTGCGCGGCACCATCAGTTCGCTCAACGGCCTGATGATCGTGATCGGACAGCTCGTGGCCTTCTCCGTCAACGCTGTGCTCGGTGTGTCCTTCGCCGACATAGCCTGGGTGTGGCGCGTGGCATTCGTGTTGGCCTCGCTGCCTGCCATCGGCCTGTGGGTCGGCCTCATGCGCGTGCCCGAAGCTCCGCGGTGGCTTATGACGAAGGGACGGGAGGAGGCTGCGCTCGAGTCTCTGGCGCGAACCCGCAACGCCGAAGAGGCGGAGACCGATCTGCGGTTGCTGCGCACCTCTATTCAAGAGGAATCCGGTAAACATGCGAGCATCAAGCAGGCCGTCTCCCATCCGTGGGTGTTGCAGATCCTCATCACCGGCTGCATGCTCGGCGTCACCCAGCAGTTTGCAGGCATCAACGCCATCATGTATTACGGTACGCAAATCCTGCAGGACAGCGGCTTCGGCCAGCAGGCCGCGCTCATCGGCAACGTGGTCATTGGCGTGGTCTCCTGCGTGGCCGCCGCGGCCGGTCTGGTCAGCGTCGACCGCCTCGGCCGTAAGACCCTTGAATGCGGAGGTCTCGCCATTTGCGCGGCCTGCCTGCTCGCCGTGGCCCTCATCAGCATGCTGTGCGGCAGTGCGGCGTGGGCGCCGATGACGATTCTGGTCATCGTGTTCATCTACATCTTCGTGTTCCAGGCAACGGTCGGCCAGGTCACTTGGGTACTTAACTCGGAGATCTTCCCACCGCAGTACAGCGCCGCGTGCACCGGCATCTCCGTGTTCTCGCTGTGGGCCGCGAACTTCGTGGTCTCGTTAGTCTTCCCGCTGATGCGCGAGGCCATCGGCATGGGTGCCACGTTCCTGATCTTCGCCACATGCTGCGTGGCGAGCTTCCTGTTCGTCATGGTCCGTCTGCCGGAGACCAAGGGCGTGCCGCTGGAACGAATCGCCGACTTCTTCATCTCTCGCTACGGCGAACGCTGACCCGTTTGCCGTGGGCGACCCGTGACCGGTCGTTCGCGGCATGCATATGACCTTATATATATGGCCTCGCATGTGACCTTATACAGGTCATATGCGAGGCCATATGCGAATAAACGCGGGGAAGAGATTGCAGGAGGTCAGACCAGCACGTTGCTGATGATGCCTTCGACTTCGCCTTCGATTAGGGCGCAGGCCTGGGGGAACAGGGTCTGGAAGTGTTCGGTGTCGCAGTGGGCGGTATGGGCCTCCTCGGTGGGCCAGAACTCCACGAACGCGAACTCGTTCGGATCGTCCTCGCGCTGGAGCAGGTTGTAGCCGGCACAGCCCGGCTCGGCGGCGGACTTGGTGACCAGCTCGGTCATGATGCGGACGAACTCGGTCTTGTTCTCGTCCTTGACGTGGACGGTGGCGTAGATGACCTGCATGATGGTTCCTTTCGACGATGAATGGGTCAGAATTGGTTGGATGTCTCCATTATATGTAAGCTACCTCATAAAAAACGGACATAAAATCCGGTTTAGAGTGCCAAAAAGTAGGAAAAAGGCGTAATTGGGTTCACTGTTAATATAGTATGAACGTAATGACCGAAAATCGATAATGAAGTCTGATTGTTTCGGTTGAAAGACTATCGGGAGGATGATGGCAATGGCGTCATTTGCTGAACTAACGGATGATATGGACCTCGCCGCGCTCGCGGCGAAGCGCAGTCGGTACACCACGCTGATGGTGATACTCGGCGTCTTCGGCGGCGGCCTGTATGGCTACACGCTGACGGCACTCTCCGGCGCGTTGATCACCATGAACATCGGCTCGGGCGAAGGTGGGCTGCTGACTACCGGGGAGCAGGGCGTCATCACATCCCTGTTGCTGCTCGGCGCGGTCATCGGGTCCTTCCTCTCCGGAGTGCTCAACGACGTGCTCGGCCCCCGCAAGATGATTCTCGCCGGCGCGGTCCTCGCGGTCCCCGGCACCATCGTCTGCGCGGTCAGCCCGAATCTGGTGGTGCTGTGCATCGGTCGCCTCGTGATGGGTCTGGCCATCGGCTTCACCTCCACCATCATCCCGCTGTATCTGGGTGAGATGACCTCCTCCACCAAGCGCGGCCGCGTGGTGTCCGTCAACTCGGTGATGATTGTGGTCTTCCAGCTGCTTGCAGTGTCCGTCAACGCGGTGCTCAACCTGTCCGCAGCCGGTTGGCGAGCCATGATGTGGGCCGTAGCCGTGCCCGCCGTGCTGCTGCTTGTCGTCTCGCTCGTCATCCACGACAGTCCGTACTACCTTGCCCGTCACGGACTTGACGCCGCCGCAGTGCGCGAACTCGTCGAGACCCGCGACCTTGAGGAGGCCCGCGCCGCCTACGAATCGATGAGCGACACCGAGCCCGCTGCGGATGCGGATCGTCCGGCCAAGCGCATGAGCTTCCGTGAACCGTGGCTGCGCCGCGTGCTCATCGTAGGCATCGGCGTGGCTCTCATGAACCAAGTCGGCGGACAGAACATGATCAACTACTACGCACCGACCATCTTCTCCAGCACCCTCGGCTTCGACTCGTCCATGTCCATCGTGGCCACCGTCCCGGTGATCGCGGTCTCCGCCGTCGCCGCCATCGTCGGCGGCCTTGGCCTCATCGACAAGATCGACCGCCGCGTGATCATGCTCATTGGTCTGACCGGCACCGTCGTCTTCCTGGTCGCCATCGGCGTGAGCTACATCTTCGTCAACGCCAACCCCGGCTCTCATGCGGCCGCGTGGGTGATGATCGTGCTCATGATGATCTACCTCGTGTTCGTGCAGGGCATGGTGGCTCCGGTCTGCTGGCTGCTGCTCGCCGAGATCTTCCCCTCTGCGGTTCGTGCTCGTGGCGTGGGCTACGCCAACATCGCCATGAACATCACCAACTGTCTGCTTTCACTGGTATTCCCGATTCTGCTGAGCCTGATCGGCGGTTCCGGTACGTTCTTCCTGTTTGCCGCGATCAACGTGGGCTGCTGGATCTTCGTCAAGGTCCTCGTGCCCGAAACGCGCGGCAAAAGCCTCGAGCAGATCGAGCGTGAGGCGAGAAGCGCGGTCGCGGGCTGACCTCCGGATCATTTTCCTAAGAGAGATAGGGGCGCCGCATCTGGCATGTGCCGGGTGCGGCCCTTTTGCGTCGGTGCGGATCCGCGGGGTGTGTCCATGCTTCGCGAGGCGGTTCCGTTGCGTGCGGTGGTTCCACTGTGTGGTGTGTTCTTCGCCGAAACGTTGCGTGCGGTTGCATTGGGCGGGTTCCCGTTGCGCCGCCATGTCGGTGAGATGTCGTCGGGGATGGCGTGTCCGCGTGCGTTGTGACGCGTTTTTATGGTTGTCTGTCACTTTTGCACTTTATGGACAAAGTGTCCGTAAAATGGTTTGACAGTCGTGATGGTGGCGCGTAGATTGTTCTTCATGGGGCCGACCGGAGAGCAAGCCGAACGGCTCCTGGTCCACGGCACGGCAGCCGGGGCTCATCCAACCCGTGCGCAAAAGCACCAGACCGACAGTAAGAGAGGCTGAACATGCGTTTCAGCGGCGAACAGTATGTATACAAGTTCTCGGAAGGCGACGCGTCGATGCGCAACCTTCTGGGCGGCAAGGGTGCCGGCGTGGCCGAAATGACCAAGCTGGGCATGCCGGTGCCGGAAGGCTTTACCGTCAGCACCGAAGCGTGCGTGCGTTACTTTGCTGACGGCGGCAAGGTAGATGACGAAATTAAGTCCCAGATTTTTGATTCTTTGTCTGAAATGCAAGAATCTTTGGGGAAGCGGCTTGGTGACCCTGAGAATCCGCTCCTGGTCTCCGTGCGCTCCGGCGCCCGCGTCTCGATGCCCGGCATGATGGACACGATCCTCAACCTCGGACTCAACGAGGACGTGGTCCGCGCGCTCGTCGAGAAGACCGGCAACGCCCGCTGGGCATGGGACTCCTACCGTCGATTCATCCAGATGTACTCCGACGTGGTCATGGGTCTCGACAAGGCCTGCTTCGAGGGAGCCCTCGACGAGCTCAAGCGGGAACGCGGCGCCGAGCAGGACACCGATCTGACCGCCGAGGATCTCGAAGGCCTCGTGCGTCTCTTCCTCGACGAATACCGCCGTCAGGTGGGACGCTCGTTCCCCACCGACCCGATCGAGCAGCTTATGGAGGCCGTGCAGGCTGTGTTCCGCTCCTGGGACAACCCACGCGCCATCTACTTCCGCCGCATGAACTCGATTCCCGACACCTGGGGCACCGCCGTGACCGTGCAACGCATGGTCTTCGGCAACATGTCCGCCGACTCGGGCACCGGCGTGGCGTTCTCGCGCAACCCCTCCACCGGCGAGAAGGGCTTGTTCGGCGAATACCTGATGAACGCGCAGGGTGAGGACGTTGTGGCCGGCATCCGCACCCCGCAGGCTATCAGCCACCTGAAGGAGCAGAACCCGGCCGTTTACGAGCAGTTCACGCACATCGTCGACAAGCTGGAGCTGCACTACCGGGACATGCAGGACATGGAGTTCACCATCGAGGAGGGCAAGCTCTACATGCTGCAGACGCGCAATGGCAAGCGTACGCCGCAGGCAGCCTTCCGCATCGCCAGCGACTTCGTCGACGAGGGCATCCTTACCCAGGAGGGAGCCGTCTGCTCGGTCGATCCCAAGTACATCACCGCGCTGCTGCACCCGCAGTTCGACGCTAAGGCGTTGGCCAGTGGCACCGTGCTCGGCACAGGCCTGCCCGCCTCGCCGGGAGCCGCCACCGGGCGTGTGGTGTTCAGCGCCGAGGACGCGGTCGAATGGACCAAGCGCGGCGAACAGGTGATTCTCGTCCGCCTCGACACCACGCCCGAAGACATCGTCGGCATGCACTACGCACAGGGCGTGCTCACCGCTCGTGGCGGCATGACCAGCCATGCGGCCGTAGTGGCCCGCGGCATCGGCCGTTGCTGCGTGTCCGGTCTGTCCGGCATCGAATTCGAACAGGACGAGACGGGTCATATCACCGGCTGCGCGATCGGCGGCACGCCCGTGGCAGAAGGCGACTGGATCTCCCTGGACGGCAATGCCGGCAAGGTGTACGCCGGGCGCATTGCCACTGTGCCGGCCTCTATCTCCGGCGTATTCGGCCGAGTGATGGGCTGGGCTGACCGCTTCCGCCGTCTGGAGGTGCGGGCCAACGCCGACACCCCGGCCGACGCCAAGCAGGCCCGTGAATTCGGTGCCGAAGGCATCGGCCTGTGCCGCACCGAGCACATGTTCTTCCAATCCGACCGCATCGCCGCCATCCGTGAGATGATTGTGGCCGCCAACGAGCAGGAGCGCCGTCGCGCGCTCGACAAGCTCCTGCCCATGCAGCGCGAGGACTTTGAGAACCTGTACGAGGCGATGGAGGGCCGTTCGGTTACCGTGCGCCTCATCGACCCGCCTCTGCACGAGTTCATTCCCAAGACCGCCGAGGCTGTGGCCGAACTCGCCGCCCAGACCGGCCATGACGCCGAATACATCACCAAGGTGGTCGAGGAGCTCAAGGAGGTCAACCCGATGATGGGCCATCGCGGATGCCGCCTGGCCGTCACCTATCCGGAGATCGCGCACATGCAGGCGCAGGCCGTCATTGAGGCCGCGATCAACGTCAAGCGCCGCCACCCGCAGTGGACGGTCGCCCCGGAGATCATGGTGCCGCTCGTTGTCAACCGCTGCGAGCTCGACTATGTCAAGCAGCAGATCGAGGAGACCGTCAACCGCATACTCGCCCAGGCCGACGACCTGACGATGGTGTGCCAGATTGGCACCATGGTCGAAACGCCGCGAGCCGCACTGCGCGCCGACGAAATCGCCGCCAGCGCCGAGTTCTTCTCCTTCGGCACCAACGACCTGACGCAGATGACGTTCGGCTTCAGCCGCGACGATTCCGCACGCTTCCTGCCCGACTACTACGCCAAGCACATCCTCGATGAGGACCCGTTCGCGCACCTGGACACCAAGGGCGTGGGCCATCTCATCGAAATCGCGTCCAAGCTCGGCCGACGCACCCGTCCGAACCTGCGACTCGGCGTGTGCGGCGAACACGGCGGCGACCCGGAGTCCATCGCTTTCTGCGAACAGGCCGGACTCGACTACATCTCCTGCTCGCCGTTCCGCGTACCGGCCGCACGACTGGCTGCGGCTCAGGCGGCCATCGGCTGCCGCGCACCCGTGCGCCGCTGAACGGACCAACGATCACATCCGACCCGCATCACCCGTCCGACCGCTTAGCCTTCCTTCCGATGGGCGTGAGGACGAGCGGGCCGGGCATTCACCTGTCACCCCTATCTAAGAAATGAGGAAATCAATGATCATGCCGAACATTCCACGCGAACGACTCGTGGAACTCAAGCGTTTCGCCGGTGAGATACGCAAGGAGACCGTCAAGGAGATCTCCGTCTTCGGCACCGGACACATCGGCGGCTCGCTGTCCATCGCGGACGTGCTCGCCGTACTCTACGGCGAAGAGATGCAGGTTCGTGTCGACGATCCGCGTTGGGAAGGTCGTGACTGGTTCGCTCTGTCCAAGGGCCACTGCGCCCCCGCCCTGTACGCCACGCTCGCCCTGAAGGGCTTCTTCCCGAAGGAATGGCTCGCCACGCTCAACCAGAACGGCACCAATCTGCCCAGTCACGCCGACCGTCTCAAGGTGCCCGGCGTGGACATCACCGCCGGTTCTCTCGGCCAGGGTGTCTCCGTGGCCGCCGGTGTGGCCGCCGCGATGAAGATGAACGGCAAGTCCAACCGCGTGTACGCAATCGTCGGCGACGGTGAGAGCCAGGAGGGTCAGGTCTGGGAGATGGCGTTGTTCGCCGCCCAGCAGCGACTCGACAACCTCACCGTGTTTGTGGATTACAACAAGCTCCAGCTCGACGGCTTCTGCGCCGACATCTGCGACATGGGTGACATGGCCGCCAAGTTCGCCTCCTTCGGCTGGTATGCGCAGAACCTCACGGACGGCAACGACGTGGAGGTGATTCTCTACGCCATCGAACGCGCCAAGGAGCAGACGGATGGCAAGCCGAACGTCATCGTGCTTAACACGCTCAAGGGTCTGGGATGGAAGGACATCGAAGGCCAGCCCAAGGGCCATTCGACCACGATCAGCGCCGAACAGCGCGATGAGGCCATCCGCCAGATCGACCAGATGACCGAGGCCGAGGTGGCGAAGATCAAGGCATCCAGCCCGCTGGGCAAGTGACACCTGCACGAATCCGAACCTCGGGGCGGCAATCCGCCCGAGTCGAACATAACGTCGAACAATCAAGGAAAACGAAACATCATGATCGTCAATGAACTCATTCCCGAGCCGCAGGCCATGCGCGACGCCTTCTGCGACAAGCTCATCGCCCTAGCGGAAAACGATCCGGACCTGGTGGTGCTGGACGCCGACCTGATGGGCGCCATGGGCACCAAGCCCTTTCTGAAGCGCTTCCCCAACCGCGCCATCGACTGCGGTATCCAGGAAGCCAACATGGTCTCCGTGGCCGCAGGCCTGTCCTTGACCGGTAAGGTGCCCTTCGTACACACCTTCGCTCCATTCATGTCCCGCCGCGCCACCGATCAGGTCTTCATCTCCGGCGCCTATCAGGGAGCCAACGTCAAGCTCATCGGCTCTGATCCGGGCATCACTGCCCAGACCAACGGCGGCACCCACATGCCCTTCGAGGACATGGGCATCATGCGTTCCATCCCCACCATGACAGTGATTGAGCCCACTGATGTGACCATGCTCAACTCCGTCATGGATTGGATGGCCGGAACCTATGGCATGCAGTACATGCGTCTGGTGCGCAAGTCCTGCACCAAGGTGTACGAGACCGGTACCCAGTTCACTGTGGGCAAGGCGTCCACCCTGGTTTCCGAGCCCGGTGCCGAGGTGACTATCATCGCCTCCGGTTGGTGCGTGGTCGAATCCCTCAAGGCCGTCGAACTGCTGCACCATGAAGGCATCGTCGTGCGCGTGCTCGACATGTTCACCTGGAAGCCGCTCGACGAGCGTGCCGTTATCGACGCAGCCTACGACACCGGCGCGATCGTGACCGCTGAGAACCACAGCATCACCACCGGCTTGGCCGCAGCCGTCAGCGAGGTCGTTGTACGCCATGAGCCGGTGCCGATGGAATTCGTCGGCGTCCACGACCGCTTCGGCCAGGTCGGCAAGGCCGACTATCTGGCAGAACAGTACGGCTTGGCCGCTGCGGACATCGTCGCAGCGGCCAAGCGTGCTGTGGCGCGTAAGCCGGCCTGAAGGACATTCCTGGCGCTGCAGGGCCTGTTCGCCTGACTCCGTTCGGGTGGGCCGGCTCGGCATGGGCCGGTGACCGGATGCCTGATGACCGGATACGCAAGGCCCTTCCCTCTCCATAGGTGAGGGAAGGGCCTTGCGTATCCTAAGCAGGATGGAAACCGGAGGTGCGGAACTCGGGGATTGGTCTGATGGGCATCACCTCGCTTACTTGGAGTTCTCGGAAAAGTTGATGTGGTAGACGCGGGTGTTGGTACCGTCCTCCGACGTGACGATCACACGCGCCTCGTCGGCCGTACGCACCACGGTGACGGCAACGTTGGTGCCGGTCGGCAGTGCTTCGACGGTCGGAGCGGCGCCGGCGGCGTGAACGTGCCTGGCGACGTGCTCGTGATCGGCTTCGACGGCATCTCATCCGGCGAATACAACGTGCCGACCCTCACTACCGTGGCGACCGACTTCCGCGGCATGGCCAACACCTCCGTGTCGCTGCTCATGCGCCGCATCGAGCACCCCGACGACGAGTTCTACCCGCAAACCGTCAACGTCGGCTACCGTCTGATCGAACGCGAGTCGACCCGGCGATAGGGACGTCCTGCCATCCATGCGTGCGGATGTAGGCGGCATGCTCGCGCAGATATTGCCTGAGGTACGGTATGGCGAAATCAATTGTTCCGTACCCATCCCATTTTCAATCACCTGCGTGAGCCGCATCCCAATTGTCGGGCTGGAGTAATTCATGTCCGATGATTGGAGGTGCGGTTCAGAGTATTCACTGTATTCACTCCTACGTCAGTTCGCTATCAGTTCGCCATCAGCCCCAGCGCGATGGCGGTGATCAGCACGTACGCCTCGCGCGGGTCGGTGGCATCCCAGCCGGTGGATTCGGCGGCGCGCTTCAAACGGTAGCGAATCGTATTGGGATGTACGTTGAGTTCCTTGGCCGTGGTTTCGAGCGAACCACCGAACTTCAAGAATGTGGAGACGGTGAGCAGCGTCGGATCATCCGGGCCGGCCGCGGTCAGGCTTCCGTAGACCACGCGGACCAGTTCGTCACGGGCGTCCGCGTCGCCGATCAACGCACGTTCGGGCAGGGCGTCGTCGGTGCGTAACGGGCGCGGCAATGGCTGCACGGTGGCGGCCAGAGCCGGCGCGGCCTGAAGACAGTAGAGCGTGGCCTGAATCGAACGCATCGCGCCATCGGCACCGGTGCGCTGCGGCCCCAAGGCGATTGGCCGATCGGCGGCGAACGACGGGGCTATGGTATTGCAGATGATTTCCGGCGTGGCCGCACCGACCGGACGAATCAACGCCACTACGGCGGTGCTGTTGCCGATCGGGCGCTTGGCGGTCAGACACACACCGCCGAAATCGGCCACGATTTTCTCGATTTCCTTGGCCGTACGTGCGGCGGACCGGGCAGGGTATCCGGCGATGGCGTAACAATCAAAGTCATGCTCGAAGCCGAGGATGGTGAACAGGGACTCCACTCGTTCGTCGGCCAGATGATTGAACAGGCACTCGAACAGCACGGTGCGTACGCGGTTGGTCGCGGCGATGCCGGGTGCGGTCGAACCGGATGAATCGGGCGCACTGGGCGTACCGGATGCACCGGACGAATCGGCAACGTCGGCAGCGAGAAGTTCGAGAAAATCTGACATAGTCACTAGTGTAGCGTCGCTGATTGGCGTTGCCTTTCAGCCAAAGACTCTCGCCAATACGTCAGCACCACGAATCCGAATACAAACGCAACCGGCAACATGTGCCGCTCGAAATTATTGGCCGGCGCGGTAATCATCACGCCCATCAGCAGTAGCAGCGGAATATGGGTCATGAGGGTGAGCCAACGTCGGCGAATCACCTCGGCCGCGCCGATCAGCAATGTCATCACCACGTAGAAATTGCCGTGCGTGGGCCAGCCGAGTACGGGAATGCTGCCCCATACGCGAGTGAAGCCGGCGATGTGCTCACGCCAGTCATGGTTGTAATCCTTGATCCATGTGGAGTTTTTTTGCACGTAATCGCTGGTCACGTAATAATCCATCGATACGTACGGCTGATCGTTCACATTGAAGTATCCGAAGCATTTGGCCAGCAGCGCATCCAACGCGATGATCGGATTGTCCTTGACGATTTCGAACCATGCCTTGTTGAAATTGGTCATATCCTCGGGCGTCACTGTGCGCCACTTGTAGCTGACCTTCTTGGCCTGGATACCGGAGGATTTCACCGGGTCGGCATCCTGCTGGGAGTAAGCGTCGGCCATCTGATCGAGATTGAAGACGGGCGCGAGGTTCTTCTTGGCTTCGTCTGAAATGCCGTCCGGATTGCGCTGGGCCACGCGGGCGATCATTTGCAGCTGTACGCCGCGGCTTTCGATTGGGTCGCCGCCGATGATTGCGCCAGAGGAGATGGCGAAGGAGATGCCGCCGTGAATCAGTACGGTGGGGATGAGCAGCGCCACGACGTAAGTCGCCCAGCGCTTGCGGTCGGCGATCAGAGCCAGCACGATTTGTAGGGCGATGATGTACCACGCATATTTCGCGGAAATCAGCATCACCGATGTGGCCAGGATAAAGGCGATGAAACTGTGGCGCGGCAAGTGGACGGGCGTGGCGATGGCAGTGGCCTGAGGATGTTTGCGGGTGCCGACGGGGTGCCAGGTCTGGACGAGTTCATACCAGACGCTGAACCACCAGACGAACGAGAACGCGAACAGCGGCGATTTGGTGATGGAGATAGTGGAAAACACGGCCAGCGGGCAGACCATGAAGAACAGCAGAATCAGGAATCGAGCCAATCCTCCGGCCTGTGGGGGAACGGCGGAATCCGTTGCCGTTTTTCCTATCCAAGGCCGGTTCAGGAATCGATTGGCGGCGGCAGCGCAGCAGAACACGGCGAACAGCGTCTGCAAGGCAGCCAACGTCACGATGCCGGCATCGTTTGAGCCGGTCAGATGCCTCGCAAACGTGACTATCGCGCCATAGAACACAGTGAGTACCACATTGTGCTGGTCGGTCAGATACGTGGGATCGGACGGCCACATGTAGTGCGCAGTGGGGTAGATGTCCATCGGCACGAAGGAGAAGAAGCCGATATACGGCTGTTGCAGGCCGGTCCATTGGTTCCAGGCCCAGCTGAATTCACGGATCTGTGAACGAACATCAGCGCCGAATGCGGCAAGCAACGTGGTAGGCACCCAGAGCCAGCCGACAAAAAACACCAGCATAAGCTTCCAGAACCGGTTCGTGCCGCGTGTGATCCAGCGGTCCAGAACAGTGACGGTGGACGTGACGATAGCGCGAACGGTACGACGGGTCTTGGCTGGTTGGCTGGCCTGCTGATCAGCGGCGGGCCGTGATGTTTCGCTATTCTGCTGATGGTGGCGTAGGCGCTCGCCGATAGCCCTCGGCAGTATGCGCTGGCCTGCTGCGAATCGCACCATCAGCGTGATGATTCCGAGATATATCAGGAATGACACGACGAATATTGCGGTATTGGCCCAGTTCCAATGGGCGAGGGTGCCGTTCTCCTCGTCCCAGTACAGCGGGCCGACCGCCGTGCACAGTGCAAGCCACAGGCAGGCCAGCGCGGCCAGTGTCCAGCGCGCGGCAGCGCCCACGCGCGCAAGATGCGGGTGGGATTGGCGGCTGGATACGGCGGCAAGCTTCGCGGTGGCTGGTGACGTCATGACAATATATGGTAGCCGCACAGGTCAACGGTTGATATTCGATGTCTGCCGGGCATTGCCATTGTTCGCAAGCCAATACGACGGCCGGGTGCATGCGTGGGTTCGGCGAATGCGGAATTTTCGAAGTTGTGAACGTTAACACGGGCTATGTGGGTGAAAGTGGTTGATTTTTTGCGCTTTCCGTGGAATATCGCGGGTAAAAAACGACGCAACCGAGGTAACGTAGTGTCCATGATGATTGCATTGAAAGCTGCAACGCCGCAGCTACCCAGAACTACAGCCGTCGCTGATCATGTGGTCGCCGTGGACGAAACCGATTCGACCAACACGCTGGCCGCACAGATGATCGGCGACGGGTCGTTGACGCTGCCCGACCACCAGGATGGCGAACTGGCGGTGGTCGTGGTGGCCGCCGACCGGCAGACCGCCGGCCGTGGCCGCAATGGTCACAAGTGGGTCAGTCAGCCCGGCCGTTGCTCGACGATGTCCTATGCCGTGCGCATTCCGCGCGCGATCGCCACCGACGAATCCGTCAACGGCTGGTTGCAGATGATCGCCGGACTGGTCGCGCTGGATGCGCTGAACGGCATGATCGAGGAGTATGGTGCTGCGCCAAACCAGTCGGACTGCTTCCTTGAGCTCAAATGGCCGAATGATGTGTTCTGCCACGGGCTCAAGCTGGGCGGGCTGCTCTCGGAGCTGGTGATTCCGCCGTCGTCCGGTACCGGTACTGATGCTGATGCCGATGACGACGTCGTCATCGTGTTCGGCGTCGGCCTGAACCTGGCCTTGGGCGCCTGTCGGCTGCCCACGCCGCAATCGACCTCGCTGCAGCTGCATGTCTCCGGGCTGCCGTCGTTCGGCGAGATGCGCGATGCGGTGGCCGAACGTCAGGTCGAGGGCTTCCGCGAGCGGTTGGTGAAGTTCATCGCCGACCCGAAGGGCCAGGCCGAGTCGTTGCGCGAGGAGGTGAAGGCGGTGTGCTGGGCGCGCGGCCGTCAGGTCGAGGCGCACTTCACGGACGGCACCACGCTGACCGGCGAAGCCATCGGCCTCAACGAAGACGCCTCACTGATCCTGAGAACACAAGACGGCACGGACCATACGGTCCGCACCGCCGATGTGGGAGTGCTGTAATAGCCGGCCAGTAGCTAGCTAGTAGCTCAGGTCAGCGACCGAGCTTGGACAGGCCGGCGGCGGCCAGAGAGGCCACCACGGCCTTGATGGCGTCGCCAACCACGAAGCCCATGGAGGCCAGGGCCACGGCGGCGAGCGGCGCACCGGTCAGCGCGGACTGGATGACGAAGCCGAAGGCGTACGCCCCTATGTTTGCGTGATATCGCCGTGAATGGCGGACGGTATGCGATGAATGAAGGGAATCGGTCGTTTCGCGGCATGATGGCGGTGCGGATTGTCCATATTGCGGACGCTCCACACCGCATGCAAACTGCATATGATGCGAAATCAAGCGGATACGATGCGAACTGACCTGTGCCGAATCGGCCTTGGCCGGCCGCATTGCGCCCGCTTGCTGTGAGCCTTCCCCTGAACTTACGGTTGCCATCGTAGAGGTGTTCGATTTCGTGCGGTTTCGTACCAATTTACAAAATTGTCGATTTCGATTTGTCATAAGTTGACGAATGGGGTAGTAGCGTCAACTTATGTAACGTCGATTCTGATGGCTGCAAACGTTGCAATATCGGTCTTGATGGCGATTTTTGCCAACGGTTACGATGCTGAAACCTACGTGCGCGTTTGTTTAATGCCTACAAAAGGGCGTGAACGCTTTTGTGAGAACGTGGATTGCCTTATCCCCTATATAAGAAGCAGAATTTGACACTATGGCTCATACTGTCAAAAAACTGCTGATTGCGAACCGAGGCGAGATTGCGCTTCGCGTGGTGCGCACGGCCAAGGAGATGGGTATCTCCACCGTGGCCGTCTACTCCGAACAGGACCGCAATAGCCGCTATGTGGACATGGCCGACGAGGCATACCTGCTCTCCGGCGACACCTACAAGGACACGTACCTCAACGAGGATCTGCTGATTGACATCCTGCACAAGACCGGTGCGAATGCCGTGCACCCCGGCTACGGATTCCTTTCCGAAGTGCCGAGCTTCGCGCAGAAGGTCGAGGATGCCGGTGCCATCTGGGTGGGCCCGCACCACACCGCGCTGGTGGATTTGGGCGACAAGATTACCGCCCGCCGCGTGGCCCTACGCGCCAAAGTGCCGCCAGTGCCCGGCCTGTCCGAACCGGTGACCGACGTGCGCACGCTGCTCGACTTCGCACACACCCACGGCTACCCGATCATGATGAAGCGCACTGATGGCGGTGGCGGCCACGGCATCACCGTGGTGCATGACGACGAGGAGCTGCGCCGCTTCTACATGAACCACGACGCGCTGCAAGGCGGCGATCTGAAGGAATACTTCATCGAGAAGTTCGTGGACAAGGCACGCCACGTCGAGACCCAGTCCGGGCGCGACTCGCACGGCAACTTCACCGTGTACTCCACCCGTGACTGCTCGTTGCAGCGTCGCAACCAGAAACTTGTGGAAGAGGCGCCCGCGCCCTTCCTGCCCGAGGAAATCATCGGCACGCTCGAGGAATACTCCCGCCGCCTGTTCACCACGGTCGGCTACGTGGGCCTCGGGACCTGCGAATTCATGGTGACCCCGAACGGCAAGGTGTACTTCCTGGAAGTCAACCCGCGTCTGCAGGTGGAGCACACCGTCTCCGAAGAGGTCAGCGGCCTCGACCTGGTGCGCGAACAGCTCAATATCGCCGCCGGCGGCGAGCTCACCCGTGCCCCCGAACCGCGCGGCCACAGCTTCGAACTGCGCATCACCAGCGAAGACCCGGCCACCAACCTGACCCCCGGCTCCGGCACCTTGGAGAAGATCCAGTGGCCGGCCGGCCCCGGCGTGCGCATCGATACCGGTGTGGAACAGGGCGACACCATCTCCCCGAAGTTCGATTCGATGATGGGCAAGGTCATCGTCACCGCCCAGAACCGTCTCGATGCCGTGGCCCGTGTGCGTCGCGTGCTCGATGAGCTTGTGATCGAAGGCGTGCCCACGCCGATTCCGTTGTTCAAGGAAATCTTCCGCAACGACGACTTCACCGCCGAGCATGGCCATCCGTTCGCCGTGTCCACCAAGTGGCTGGAGCGCACGTACCTGAACCGCACACCGGCTTCCGCCGCCTCCGGCCAGCCGGCCTCCTTGGCCACCGCCCCGGGTGCCGCTGCCCCGGCCGCGCCCGACAAGTCCAAGTCGGAGACGTTCGTCATCGAGATGAACAACCGCCGCGTCAAGCTCACCGTGCCACTCGACATCGTGGAGAACATCACCGGCTCGGCCCGCGCCCGCGGTGCCAAGCGCCCCACCCAGCCGTTGCGCGGCGCAGGCTTGCACAACGTGGCCTCCGGTGCCGCCACGGCCAACGACGGTGCCAAATCCGGCGTCATCGCCTCCCCGATGCAGGCCGTGGTCACGCGCATCAACGTGTCCGAAGGCCAGCAAGTGGCCAAGGGCGACCTTCTGGTGGTGCTCGAATCCATGAAGATGGAGAACTACGTGTACGCGCCGGCCTCCGGCGAAGTGAAGAAGATTTTCGTTGGCCCGGCCGACGGCGTGGAGGCCGGCGACACGCTGGTCACGCTGGACGTGAATGCCGGCAAGGCCAAGGCCGCCGACGTCAAGAAGGAGGGTGGCAATGACTGACATCATGGATTCGCCGGCCGTGAAGGCCGCGGCTGCGGCCTCGGCCGCCAACGCCGCCCAGCCCTCGGCCCACCAGCCGCTGCGCACCGCCGTGGTCAAGGCCGCCGAACTGGCCCGCGCCGCCGAAGAGCGCGCCCGCGACAAGCAGCACGCCAAAGGCAAGAAAACCGCGCGCGAACGCCTCGACCTGCTCTTCGACACCGGCACGTTCGAGGAGATCGGCCGCTTCCAGGGCGGCAACATCGCCGGCGGTAACGCGGGTGCAGCTGTCATCACCGGCTTCGGCCAGGTCTACGGCCGCAAAGTGGCCGTCTACGCCCAGGACTTCTCCGTCAAGGGCGGCACCCTCGGCACCGCCGAAGGCGAGAAGATCTGCCGACTGATGGACATGGCCATCGACCTCAAAGTGCCGATCGTGGCCATCGTGGACTCCGGCGGCGCCCGCATACAGGAGGGCGTGGCCGCTCTGACCCAGTACGGCCGCATCTTCCGCAAGACTTGCGAGGCCAGCGGCTTCGTGCCCCAGCTGAGCCTGATTCTCGGCCCCTGCGCCGGCGGTGCCGTCTACTGCCCGGCTCTGACGGACCTCATCATCATGACCCGTGAGAACTCGAACATGTTCGTCACCGGGCCGGACGTGGTCAAGGCCTCGACCGGTGAGACCATCTCCATGGCCGACCTTGGCGGCGGCGAAGTGCATAACCGGGTGTCCGGCGTGGCCCACTACCTCGGCGAGGACGAATCCGACGCCATCGACTATGCGCGCACCGTGCTCGCCTACCTGCCGTCCAACAGCGAAAGCAAGCCGCCGGTCTACGCCTACGCCGTCACCCGCGCCGAACGCGAGACCGCCAAGCGACTCGCCACCATCGTGCCCGCCAACGAACGTCAGCCCTACGACATGCTCGAAGTGATTCGTTGCATCGTCGATTACGGCGAATTCGTGCAGGTGCAGGAACTGTTCGGCGCCTCCGCGCTCGTCGGCTTCGCCTGCATCGACGGCAAGCCGGTCGGCATCGTGGCGAACCAGCCGAACGTGCTCGCCGGCATCCTGGACGTCGACTCGTCCGAGAAGGTCGCCCGATTCGTACGCCTGTGCGACGCCTTCAACCTGCCCGTGGTCACCCTCGTGGATGTGCCCGGCTACAAGCCCGGCTCCGACCAGGAACACGCCGGCATCATCCGCCGCGGCGCCAAGGTGATCTACGCCTACGCCAACGCGCAAGTGCCGATGGTGACCGTGGTGTTGCGCAAGGCGTTCGGCGGCGCGTACATCGTGATGGGATCCAAAGCCATCGGCGCGGACCTGAACTTCGCGTGGCCCTCCTCCCAGATCGCGGTGCTCGGCGCGGCCGGCGCGGTGAACATCATCCACCGCCACGACCTGGCCAAGGCCAAGGCCTCCGGGCAGGACGTCGATGCGCTGCGGGCCAAGTACATCAAGGAGTACGAGACCAGCACCGTCAACGCGAACCTGTCGCTGGAAATCGGGCAGATCGACGGCATGATCGACCCCGAACAGACTCGTGAGGTGATCGTCGAATCGCTGGCCACGCTCGCCACCAAGCGGCGCGTCAAGCGCACCACCAAACACCACGGTAACCAGCCCCTCTGATTTCTGAAGACATCAACCAAACACAAGTAAGGAAAGCAATGACCACCTTCTTCCTCAATCGCCTGGCCACCGAGCCCCATGCGCTCGCCTTCGCCGGCCAGTCCACCCCGTGGCCGGTAGCCCTGGCAGACCAGACCACCGATCCCAGCCTTGACGAGGCCCTGCGTGGCCACGTCGCCGCAGCCAACCGACTGCTCGCCCCGGTCGCCGCCGACCTGCTGGCCACCACCGGTCGTCCGGTCGACCTGTTCGGCTTCACTCCGAACCCGGCCCGCCTCGGCGCCGCAGCCGACGCCACCGCATCCGTGGAAGGCGTGGCCCTGACCCAGCTCGGCGCCCTGCTCGACCTCGAACACCTTGGCTACAGTGTGGCCGCCGCCAAGCCGGTTGCCGTGCTCGGCCACTCCCAGGGCGTGCTCGCCGTGCACATGGCCCGTGCCATCGAGGCCGCCGGCTCCATCGAGGCCGCCGGCAAGACCCTCGACGAGATTCTGGCCGTCGCCGCCCTGATCGGTGCAGCCGGCACTCGCCGCGTGCGCGAACTGGGCCTGAACCCCAAGTACGGCGAGGCCAGCCCGATGCTCTCCGTCAAGGGCGCCACCCGCGAACAGGTTGAGGCTCTGGTCAAGCGCGTGAACAACGCCCGAGGCCCGATCTCCATCGCCGTCACCAACTCCGACAACCACCACGTGCTTTCCGGCTACCCGGAAGACCTGGCAGCACTCGCCCTCGAAGCCGAGCGCGAGCACAAGCACCAGGCCAAGCTGCGTGAACAGAAGCTCCATGGCGGCACTGTGTTCAACCCCACTCTCGAATACCTCGAAGTCACCCTGCCCTTCCACTCTCCGCTCATGGCCGAAGCTGTTGAGCAGACCGTGTCTTGGGCTGGCGCCTGCGGCTTTGACCAGGATCGCACCCGCGCACTCGCTGAGGAAGTGCTGCTCAACCATGTGGACTGGAATGCCCGCGTCAAGGCGCTGTTCAACGCCGCCGACCCGGCCAAGCTGTGGATTGTGGACCTTGGTCCCGGCAACACGCTTGGCAAGCTGATCGGCAACGTGGTGCAGGGCACCGGCATCGGCGTGGTCGAAGCCACCACGCTGTCCGAACGCTCTACGCTCTCCACGCTGGAAAGCGAGCCTGAGCGCACCCAGAACTGGAAGGCGTTCGCCCCGCGCGTCATCAACACCCCGGCCGGCGCCAAGCTGGTCACCAAGTTCTCCAAGCTCACCGGCAAGCCGCCGGTACTGCTGCCCGGCATGACCCCCACCACCGTGGAACCGGAAATCGTGGCCGCCGCGGCCAACGCCGGCTACTGGGCCGAGCTCGCCGGCGGCGGCCAGGTGACCGCCGAAGTGTTCGACCGCCACATCGCCGCCCTCGAAGACGAGCTGGAGGAAGGCCGCACGGTCGAATTCAACGCGATGTTCATGGACCGTTACCTGTGGAACCTGCAGTTCGGCTCCTCCCGCATCGTGCCCAAGAAGCGTGCTTCCGGCGCGCCAATCGACGGCGTGGTCGTCTCCGCCGGCATCCCCGAGCTGGACGAAGCCGTGGCCCTGATCGAGTCGCTGCAGGCGGACGGTCTGCCGTACGTGAGCTTCAAGCCCGGCACCGTGGACCAGATTCGCCAGGTCGTGCGCATCGCCAAGGCCGTGTCCCCCACCACCATCATGGTTCAGGTCGAGGGCGGTGAAGCCGGCGGCCACCACAGCTGGGAAGCGCTGGACGACCTGCTTGCCGCCACCTACGCCGAAGTGCGCGCCTGCGACAACCTCGTGCTGGTCGCCGGCGGCGGCATCGGCACCCCCGAACGCGCGGCCGACTACATTTCCGGCCAGTGGGCCCACGCCTACGGCCTGCCCGACATGCCGGTCGACGGCGTGCTTATCGGTACCGCCGCGATGACCGCCAAGGAGGCTCACACCAGCCCCGAAGTCAAGCAGCTGCTCGTCAAGACGCCCGGTATTCCGGCCGACGCCAAGTCCGACGACGTGTTCGCCCCGCAGGCCGCCCACTGGGTGCCGTCCGGCAAGTCCGTCGGTGGCATGTCCTCCGGCCTGAGCCACCTGCACGCCGACATTTACGAGCTCGAGAACGACTCCGCCGAATGCGGCCGTCTGCTCGTGCGCGTCATGAAGCACCCCGAAGAGCTCGACTCCCGCCGCAAGGAAATCATCGAAGCCCTGAACAAGACCGCCAAGCCTTACTTCGGCGACCTGGCCTCCATGACCTACCTTGAGTGGGCGCAGCGCTTCGCCGAACTCGCCTTCCCGTGGGTCGACCCGACTTACGCCGACCGCTTCCAGCACCTGCTGCAGCGCATCGAAGCCCGTGTGAACGACACGGACTCCGGCGAATTCACCTCCAAGTTGTTCGCCGCTGATGGCGTTTCTGCTGAAGAGGCAGCTGCCGCTGGCCTGCTGACCCACGACGACATTCTCGTCGACCCGGCCCCCGCGCTCGAAAAGCTCGCACTGGCCTACCCGCAGACCGCCGAACTCAAGGTGGTCCCGACCGACGTGGCTTGGTTCCCGGTGCTCGTGCGCGAATACCCCAAGCCCATGCCGTTCGTACCCGTCATCGACAACGACCTGCTGCGTTGGTGGGGTCAGGACCAGCTCTGGCAGTCCGAAGACCAGCGCTACTCAGCCGATTCCGTGCGTGCCATCCCCGGCCCGATCTCTGTTGCCGGCATCACCACCATCGACGAGCCGATCGCCGACATCCTCGGCCGCTTCGAAACCGCCGCCATCAAGCGCGTGCAGGACGAACAGCAGGCCGCCGATGCCGCTGAAAACGACGATTTCGCCGCACTTGGCGAGGCCACCAGCGCCGAAGACTTCATCCGCAAGTCCCCGAACATCTCCTGGGTCGGCCACATCACCGACAACCCGGCCTACGGCACCACCCTGGGCGACCAGTACTACGAGATCCGCGCGTTTGACGCCGCGGCCGGCAAGTACGATCTGGACATCCACCTCGACACCTACTGGGACAACGACCCGGACGGCGGCACCTCCAAGCACGCCGTGCGCGATATCGTCATCCCGCTCATCGTGGAAGGCACCGAGCCCGGCCGTGTGCCGGTCGTGGACCGCGAACGCCTGATTCCGGACGTCTACGCGATGCTCGCCGCCACCGCAGGCATCGGCAACACCGCCATCACCGGCGACAAGCTCACCGAGATGCCGCAGCTTGACGGCAAGACCTCTGACGAGCGTCCGTTCGGTACCGCAACCGCAACCTACACCCTATCCGCCAACCTCGGCTTCGACCACGAAGCGGCCACTGGCGCCGCTCTGCCGACCACCCTGCAGCCCAGCCGCATCGCCCCCGATGCGCTGGTCGGCCCTGCCTGGCCGGCAATCTACACGGCGCTCGGCTCCGTGTACGTCAAGGGCTACCCGGTGATTGAGGGCCTGCTCAACGCCGTCCACCTCGACCACCTCATCGAACTTGAGGTGAACGAGGAGGACCTGCTCAAGCACACCGGCGAAACCATCACCCTGAAGTCTTGGGCCGAGGATTACTTCGAGTCCGCCTCCGGCCGCGTGGTCACCATCCACGTGACCCACACCGCCGCCGACGGCACGCCGCTTGCCCGCGAAACCGAGCGTTTCGCGATCCGCGGCCGCGTCTACTCCGATGCTTTGCCGGCAGACGCCCCCGAGTATGGTGGTGCCCTCCTGAATAAGGAAGCGGATGGCTCCGTCGCCGGACAGTCCACTGGACTGTCCGCCTCCTCGCGCGGCCTGCAAGTAGTGCAGGCCACGCCGCGCCGTCTGCTGCGCCGCGTGAAGGTCGTCGCCCCACACGACATGACCGCCTTCGCCCGCACTTCCGGCGACTTCAACCCGATCCACACCTCCACTCGTGGCGCTCGCATCTCCGGCCTGGCCGCCCCGCTCGTGCACGGCATGTGGCTGTCCGCCACCGCCCAGCACGCCGTGCAGGCGACCGACGAGAAGGGTGCCCACTACGAGATTGCCGGCTGGACCTACAACATGTACGGCATGGTCCAGCTTGACGACACCGTCGAAATCTCCGTCGAGCGCGTCGGCAAAGTGCGCCACGGCGGCATGACCCTCGAAGTCACCTGCCGTATCGACGGCCAGCTCGTCTCCCGCGGCACCGCACTGGTCCGCGCACCGCGCGCCGCCTTCGTCTACCCCGGCCAGGGCATCCAGAAGCAGGGCATGGTTCTGGACGAGCGTGCCAAGTCCGCCGCCGCCCGCGACGTGTGGGAGCGCGCCGACAAGCTCACCCGCTCCAAGCTCGGCTTCTCGATCCTGGGCCTCGTGCGTGACAACCCGAAGGAACTCACCGCCAACGGCGTGACCTACCGTCACCCCGAAGGCCTGCTCAACCTGACGCAATTCACGCAGGTGGCGCTCGCGACGGTTGCTTTTGCCCAGACCGCCCGTCTGCGCGAAGCCGGCGCCGACATCTGGCCCGCCTATTTCGCCGGCCACTCGCTCGGCGAATACAACGCGCTGTCCGCATTCGCCGACGTGATTCCGCTGGAAACCGTGCTGGAGCTCGTGTTCCACCGTGGTTCCACCATGCACCACCTCATCGAGCGTGACGCACAAGGTCGCTCCAACTACCGCATGGGTGCCCTGCGCCCGAACCAGTTCGGTGTGGACGACGCTCACGTCAAGGAATATGTGGAATCCGTGGCCAAGGCCTCCGGCGAATTCCTGGAGATTGTGAACTACAACCTCGCCGGCCAGCAGTACGCCATCGCCGGTACGATCGCCGGACTCAAGGCCCTGAAGGCCGATTCCGCCCGCCGCGTGGCCGCATTCGGTGGCAAGCCCGCGTTCATGTTGGTGCCCGGCATCGATGTGCCGTTCCACTCCACGCTGCTGCGCAAGGGCGTGCCGGAATTCCGCGACAAGCTCGACGCGCTGCTTCCCGCTTACATCGACTACCGTGGCCGTCTGGTGGACCGCTACATCCCGAACCTCGTGGCTTCGCCGTTCGAGATGACCAAGGAATTCGCCGCCAAGATCCTCGAAGTCGTGCCGTCCGAGCGCATCAAGGCCGCGCTCGACGATCCGGCCGTGTGGGATTCCTACGCCGCCGACGACCAGAAGCTCGGCCGTCTGCTCTTGACCGAACTGCTCTCCTGGCAGTTCGCCTCCCCGGTGCGTTGGATTGAAACCCAGGCGCTGCTCTTCGGTCAGCGCGAACAGGGCGGCCTCGGCGTGGAAGAATACGTCGAAGTCGGCCTCGGCAACGCCCCGACCCTGGCCAACCTCGGTACCAAGACCCTGCGTCTGCCCGAGTTCGCCGGCAACGATACGGTCGTCTACAACGTCGGTCGCGATGAAGGCCGCGTCTACATGACCGACACCGATTCGCTGGTTCCCGATGACGAGCCGGAAGAGGCTGCGGCCTCGGCCCCGGTCGAAACCGCTCCTGCCGGTGGTTCCGCCGTCGCCAAGCTTGGCTCGGGTGCTGCTCCGGCAAATGCCGCGACTGAGGCTGCTCAGACAACGGATGGCTCCGTCGCCGGACAGTCCACTGGACTGTCCGACTCCTCGCGCGGCCTGCAATCAGGGCAGGCCGCTGCTGGCGCACCGTCTGGTGCCGCCGTCGCCGACCTGCCCTTCAAGGCGTCCGATGCTATCGGCGTACTCATGGCCTACTCCGCCAAGGTGCGCCTCGACCAGATCGGCAGCAACGACACCACCGACACTCTGACCAACGGTGTCTCTTCTCGCCGCAACCAGCTGCTCATGGACATCAGCTCCGAGCTGGGAGTCGCCAGCGTGGACGGTGCTGCTGAAGCGACGCTCGACAAGCTCGCCCAAATCGTCAACAAGGCCGCCCCGAACTACAAGCCGTTCGGTGCCGTGCTCTCCGAGGCGCTGCGCGACCGCCTGCGCTCGCTGTTCGGTGCGGCTGGCGTCAAACAGCAGTACATCCGCGACCGCGTGACCAACGTATGGCAGCTCGGCGAAGGCTGGGTGGCCAGCGTGCTCGCCGCACTGCTGCTCGATACCCGCGAGGGCTCCAGCTCCCGTGGCGGCGACCTGGCCAAGCTGCCCACCGCCGCCGTGCAGAACAAGCCGGAGGCCGACAAGCTGATCGATGCGGCCGTTGAGGTTGTCGCCCAGCTCAAGGGTGTTGCCGTGGCCCTGCCGTCCGCCGGTGGTGCCGCTGGTGGCGCTGTGGTCGATTCCGCCGCGCTCGACGCCTTCGCCGAGAAGGTCACCGGTTCCAACGGCGTGCTCGCCGCCACCGCCCGCTTCGTGCTGAACGAGCTCGGCGTGGCCGCTCCGGCTCCGGAAGAATCCGAGGACGAGAACGCCGCCGTCGTGGCCGCGGTCGAAGCCGAACTTGGCTCCGACTGGACCAAGCAGGTCGCTCCGCGCTTCGACGCCAACAAGGCCATCCTCTTCGATGACCGGTGGGCCTCCGCCCGCGAAGACCTCGCCCGCGCCTACTACGGCAACGATCCCGCCGCCCTGAACGGCAGCTTCATCGGCCTTGGCGAGACCATCGCCGCCGAAGCCCAGTGGTTCGCCAACGAGTCGGAGAGCGAGGAACTTAAGGCCGCCTTCCAGAAGGCCGGCTCCGAGGCCCTCGAACAGGTCGCTTCCAACAAGAACGCCTCCCGTTACGCGAATGATATCGCCATCGTCACCGGCGTGAGCCCGAACTCGATTGCCGCTCAGGTGGTCGAAGGCCTGCTCGCAGGCGGTGCCACTGTGGTGGCCACCTCGCACAGCTTCAAGCCGTCCATCAAGGCTTGGGCCAAGCAGGCCTACCGCGAGCACGCTACCGGCAACGCCAAGCTGTGGCTGGTTCCGGCCAACCTCTCCAGCTACCGCGACGTCGACGCTCTGGTCGACTGGGTGGGCCACGAGCAGAAGAAGACCTCCGGTGCCACCACCACGATTCTGAAGCCCGCGTGGGAGCCGACCCTGTTCTTCCCGTTCGCCGCTCCGCCGGTCCACGGCACGCTCGCCGACTCCGGCGACCTGTTCGAATCACAGGCGCGACTGATGCTGTGGGGCGTGGAACGCGCCATCGCCGGCTTCAGCCACATCGGTGCCGACACCAACGTGCAGCACAAGCTCCACGTGGTGCTGCCCGGTTCCCCGAACCGCGGCGTATTCGGCGGCGACGGTGCCTACGGCGAAGTCAAGAGCGCCTTTGACGCCATCGTCAACCGTGCCCGCGCTGAAAAGGTGTGGTCGAGCCGCGTCACCTTCGCTCACCCGAAGATCGGCTGGGTGCGTGGCACCGGCCTGATGGGCGGTAACGACCCGCTGGTCGCCGTCGTTGAGCGTCACGGCATCCACACCTACTCCACCGCACAGATCGCGGCCAAGCTGCTCGACCTGTGCACTGCCGAATCGCGCGAGCAGGCCCTCAAGGCCCCGCTCGATGTGGACCTGACCGGTGGCCTCGGCTCCGAGCCCATCGACATCAAGGCGTTGCGCGCGGAGGCCATGGCCGATGCGGAGAAGGAAGCTGCTGCGGCCTCGTCTCAGGAAACGGATGGCTCCGTCGCCGGACAGTCCACTGGACTGTCCGACTCCTCGCGTGGGCAGCAAATCAAGGCGCTGCCCACCCCGATCATCACCAAGCAGGCTTCGGCCGACCTCAACGACTGGACCAACGTCACCGCCAAGCCGGAAGACGAAATCGTCATCGTTTCCGTCGGTGAGCTGGGCCCGTGGGGCTCCGGTCGTACGCGCACCCAGGCCGAGCTCGGCATCCACTCGGACGGCACTGTCGACCTGAGCGCCGGCGCAGTGCTCGAACTTGCGTGGAACATGGGTCTGCTGACTTGGGCCGACAGCCCGAAGCCCGGCTGGTACGACACCGACGGCAACCTCGTGCCCGAAGAGGACATCGCCGAGCGCTACCACGACGAGGTCGTGGCCCGCTCCGGCATCCGCCCGTTCGAGGAAGGCATGGGCAACGACTACAAGGACGGTGCTGACGAAGAAGAAGCCGAGGTCTTCCTCGACCACGACGTCACCTTCTCTGTGCCCACCCGCGAAGTCGCCGCCGAATACGTCAAGTTGGACGAGGCGCACACCACCATCGCCCCGGATGAGGAATCCGGCGAATGGAACGTGACCCGCCACGCCGGCTCGATGATCCGCGTGCCGCGCCGCGCCACCATGACCCGCACAGTCGGCGGCCAGTTCCCGAAGGGCTTCGACCCGACCCGTTGGGGCATTCCCGCCTCGATGGTCGGCGATGTCGACAAGATCGCCCTGTGGAACATCGTCACCACTGTGGACGCCTATCTGGGCGCCGGCTTCACCCCGGCCGAAATCCTCGAGTCCATCCACCCCTCGCTGGTGGCTTCGACCCAGGGCACCGGCTTCGGCGGCATGATGTCGATGCGCAAGCTGTACCTCGACCGCTTCCTCAACCACGAGATTCCGACCGACATCCTGCAGGAAGCCCTGCCGAACGTGGTCGCGGCTCACGTGATGCAGTCCTACATCGGCGGCTACGGCAACATGATTCAGCCGGTCTCCGCCTGCGCCACCGCGGCCGTCTCCCTTGAAGAGGGCGTCGACAAGATCGCCCTCGGCAAGGCCGACTTCGTGGTCACCGGTGCGATCGACGACATCGGCGTGGAATCCGTGATCGGCTTCGGCAACATGAACGCCACCGCCAACTCGGAGGAAATGTACGGCAAGGGCATCGACGCGCGCTTCTTCAGCCGCGCGAACGATCGTCGCCGTGGCGGCTTCCTGGAATCCCAGGGCGGCGGCACGATCCTCGTGACCCGCGGTGACATCGCCGAAAAGCTCGGCCTGCCGGTCGCGGCCGTGGTCGGCTTCATCCACTCCTACGCGGATGGTGCCCACACCTCGATCCCGGCTCCGGGCCTCGGTGCCCTGGCTGCCGGCCTCGGTGGCAAGGACTCCAAGCTCGTGCACGACCTGGCTAAGCTCGGCGTCTCAGCCGACGACATCGCCGTGGTCTCCAAGCACGACACGTCCACCAACGCCAACGACCCGAACGAATCCGAGCTGCACAACACGCTGGCCCACGCCATCGGCCGCACCGACGGCAACCCGCTGTTCGTGATCTCGCAGAAGACGCTTACCGGCCACGCCAAGGGTGGTGCCTGCATCTTCCAGGTCAACGGTCTGACGCAGCTGTTCAAGTCCGGCGTGATTCCGGCGAACGCGGCGCTCGATTGCGTGGATCCGAAGCTCCAGCGCGACGACCACATGGTCTGGGTTAGGAAGCCCCTGCGCATCGGCGGTGGCGAGGACGAGTTCGGTCGCGAGACCGCTGGTCGCCCGGTCAAGGCCGGTCTGGCCACCTCGCTCGGCTTCGGACATGTTTCCGGCTTCGTGGCCCTGGTTCATCCGGGTGCCTTCGAAGCGGCCGTGGCCAAGGCCGATGGCGAGGCCGCGCTGGAAGCCTGGCGTGAGCGTGCCAACGCCCGCCTGGCCGCCGGCCAGCGTCACCTCGAGGAAGGCATGATGGGTCGCGCCGCGCTCTACGAGCCGATCGACAACCGTCGCTTCCGCGAGGATCACCGTGGCTACGACCACCACGAGGTCGAAAAGGCGATGCTCCTCAACCCGGACGCCCGCCTCGGTGCCGACGGCTACTACGAGGCCTGATTCCTCTGGCTCCCCTCGGTTGATGGGAGCCAGTAGCGCACCGGATCTCGGCTCCCCTCTTTGAGGGGAGCTCCCGCGAAGCGGGTGAGGGGAGTTTCCCCTGGAGTTTTCTCGCTGGCACAAACTCAGTGAGAGAAATATGCAGAACATACGAAAGCCCCTCCCTCGGAGTGGGCTTTCTGCGTTTCAAGGGGCTGATTTGGCATTCGCCGGAGGTCTACTTCCGTTTCAAGGGGCTGTTACCCAAGTAGACAAGGCGTAAAAACGGCGGAATGGCGTTGGCGTTATGCTGCGGATACTCATGGTATGGAGGATGACCAGCCCCTTGAAACGGAAGTAGACCTCCGGAACGGTCAAAATCCGCCCCTCGAAACGGAGATAGACCTCCGGGGCGGGGCGCGGATGTTTTTTGGACGGCTAGGCAGCCAGCCCAAGATGTTTGCGGTATTGTGCGAGGTCATCCAGCATAGTGAATCTTTTTTCCCCCCCCTTGAAATGGAAATCAGGCCCCAATTCTGATGAGGTGTAGAGATTACGCGCGAAGCGGTACACAATAGGAAGCATGAATACTTGTGGTTTGGGGCATGACGTGGTGGATGTGGCCGCATTCGCCGAACAGTTGGCGGAGCCGGGGTCTCGCATGCGTGCGCTGTTCTCCGTGCGTGAGGTGCGGCAGGCATCCGACCGCGCGCGCCAGAAGAATGACGGGGAGGCCGTCCATCTGGCCGCCAAATGGGCGGGCAAGGAGGCGTTCCTCAAAGCCTGGTGCGATTATCTTGGCGATGCCCCCTATCCGTTCACGCTTGATAATTTTCCGTGGCCTGAAATCGAGATCTTGGACGATTCCCGTGGTGTGCCGCATGTGTCTCTGGGTAAGGGGGCGGCGTCAGTCTTCCAAACTGATTACGCGAATTCGGCTGCCGGCGCTCGCTATTCCTCTGCTTATTCCCCTGCTTCCGATAACGGGCCTTATGCAGTGATGCAGGAGCGGCGGAATGCGCGTTCGGCGCAGCGCTCGACTCTCAGTGCGGGGTCGATGCCGCATATCCATATTTCCCTGAGCCACGATGGTCCGATTGCCTCCGCGGTGGTGACGATTTCTGTGGAATAGCGCCCGAGGCCCCCGAGTGCTACATGCTGTACAACGTCTCCATCATGGTTAACCTGTGGAGCGCGCTCACCGGCCGCGACGTGCGCCTGCTCAAGAACCAGATCGACAAGCTCGACTCGCTGCCCGAAAACTGCTGGTTCGTGATTCTGAATGCGATGGGCGCCGACCTCCAACCATACGAGTCCCAGCTCATCCATTTGTGATTTCGACGGTTTCCAGCTCCCCTCTTTGAGGGGGGCTAGAAACCGTAGGCGACTGAGGGGAGTCCTCGGCAAAGCCACAATCCATCAACTAGATTGGCTGGTCCTGCTGCAGCCACACGCGTTTGCCATCCCCGAAGAAATATGTATAATAACTCAAGTCGCCAAAAGCGACGCTTAACGCGGATGTAGCTCAATGGTAGAGCCTCAGTCTTCCAAACTGATTACGCGGGTTCGATTCCCGTCATCCGCTCCACTATTTATATGTTGGTGTATCTAATTGGGAATACCGGAAGGGTGAGCTACCCCGAGTAGTATTAGTACTCATGGTGTTGAGAATCGACGAAGCTGAACTGCGTGCCAAGCTCTTTGAGCACAAAGAGCAGATTGGTTTCGGGCCGATTGCCAATGGGTCGTCATCATCATCGAAGGATTGTTTTACATTCCTGCTGCTCTCACATCTGGACTCGACCAAATGTTTCAAGGATTGCTCCTTGCATTGAGCATTATCTTCATGCTCTATGGAGTATGGAGTTTGATTACTGCTTGCAGAAATAAGTATGATGCCATAACACTGTATGAGGATATCGCCAACATGGATAGAACCGAACGAAGAAGCTCGATCATTGCGGTGAAAGACGCTAACCGATATCTTCTGTATCGTGATTTAGGTTGGGGATGCGACTTTTTCCCTAATCATGCAACCGCAAGCAGTACTGATGAGGATGTTCGTCAGCTGACGACGTATTTTGCCGATGAATTCGGAATTCCTGCTAAAGACTTTACTCTGTCTCACATTTGTGTGAAGGATTCTGAGAAGCCATCCACGGAGCATGATGGAGAGGTTCGTTATTACGAATACACGCTATACCGCGCTAGCGTAACGGTAATGCCTGACGCCTGGCGTTCCACTGAGTTCCATGTTGGTGCCAAGGACTGCCGCTGGATGACTCTTGATGAGATGCTTGCCGACCCTGTCATCGACAAAATCAATCATGATGTCGTCGCGATGGTGCGGGATAAATTGTAATTGTTGCCGCCTTTGGGGGCATATGGTTGTTGGGCCGAAGCGCGTTCTATACCTCGATAATCATCGAAATCAGGGCGCAGCATGCTCTATGGAACTCTCTATACCCTGAAAACACTGAAAATCAGGATATAGCGCAGTAGAACAGAATCTGCAAACAGCGGTATGCCGAGGAATGAGGTCCTCTTCACCCACGACGTAACGCAGATTCGTATCTTATGGATCTTATATATATACATATATATAGGTTTGTGGCCAAGGTGCTACCCACAACATTGCCCGTAACGCCACCGCCCGCAACAGAACACGGCCTTGGTGAGTCGTATGTTTGCGTTCACAGAAATTACATGTAGTACGTCTTCGCATATGCGCAACGACGTGTGACCGTGTGACATTGCACACACAGAACGGTGGCATGCTGACGGCCGACGGTAACTCCGCGCCCCACGTAGCGGCAGCAAATCTGCCTCTATTCCCGAATTGTGGGAGCAGCACGCCCCACAGGGGCGAAAAAGTCCGTTATCGTAGGGTGGATGACGAGGGTGCCACTTTTCAGAAATTCCAAGGTTCTTTTCAATATCGGGTAAGAATTTCCCTCTATCCGGGTGGACGCATTCGTGCTTTTTGCTTAATAACGTAACGCCTTGTAGGTGTGACGCCAGGCTTTGGCGTACGCGATCGTAAGAGACAGGCAAGGCTATGAAGAGAATCGCAGAATGGTTCGCCGCGGTAGGGGGCGCAGCAGGCAAGAGTGGCAAACGGCTAGTGGCCGTCGTGGCCGCCGTAGCGATGCTTGGCGGCGTCGCCGGCGTGAGCGCGACCGCCATGGCCGATGACCAGTCTGCGGCCGATACCCAGCAGTCCACCGCCCAAACCGAAACTCCGGCAAACACCGACAGTAAGGACGCCGGTACGGATACCGGTAACAAGGATGATTCGACCAAGGCCGATGCGACCAAGTCTGATGACGCCGCAAGTGCCGATACCGATGCTGCCGCCTCGGAACTCACCAAGCAGACGGCTCCTGCTCCGACTTCGACGTTGAACGCGCAGGCAACCGAAGCCACGAATGGCAGCTGCGTGTATGCAGGTACCGTTGCCTCCGGACTGAATAACGTGTGCTGGCTGGATATGGCGAACTTCACCGCGGTCAAGAACCAGACTCAGCCCATGAGTGTGAAGCTTTCGGACTCGTTGACGATGAAGTTCAACATCAAGTATACGGGTGGTCGTACGTTGCGTTCGGCCGCCGTGCCTACTTGGGATAAAGCGGCGTTCGGCCATTACGGTTATACCAGTTTCCCTGAAGGAACCAAGCCTGCTCTGTATCAGCAAATCGGTCAGCAAATCGGATCTGCCAATGCCACGTCCACGGTAGAGCTGACGGACATCAAGATCGTAAATGATGATGGCAGTGAAATCACCGGCAATTATTCGTTTATGATGGCGGATGCCGAGAGCACGAACAACAATGAGAGCATCTCGTTCACTTCTTCAAACGAGATCGAGCAAGTGGCCCAGTTCCCGCAACAGGGTGATGCCAACTACAAGAATTATGCGTTCGGTGATCAGACGTTCTCCGCTGACCGCAAGACCGTGACCGGTGGTGGTGTGAGCACTGGTGCCAATCCGGGCATATACCTGTACAAGACCAAGTCACCGGATACCGTATCGGTGACGATGAGGGTCAATGTTAGGCGCGAGATTCAGGCGGCGATCTTTGGTGTGCTGTTCTCCAATGCGGAGACCACTGTGACCACGAACAACGCTTCTGATACGTTTGCTGGCAAGGTCGAGTCGCAGACCTATGGTTCCGAGCAGACCGGTGGCGTAACCGGTTCCAATTCCGCTACCAGCAAAGTGGTGAACATGCTGTCGGATACGGACACGTCCGAACAGGTGAAGTTCACTTTGTCCGCCAGCGAAAACACTAATTGGAATGATTACAATGTCTCGTTCACCTGTGATGGCGATTGCGGTGAATACGATGCAACTCCTCAGATTGATACTGCGACCGGCAACCGGTATGTGACCGTCAGCGTCGCGTCAGAGAAGTCCGCGCACGGTAAGTGGGTCGTGACCAAGAAAGTCAAGCTGGACACCCCGAAGATTCAGAAGTCGATTTCGAAGGATGAGGTGGATTCCGCGGCTACTGGTCAGAAGGATTCCTACACCCTGAGCCTGAATGTCAAGGGCAACACGGTCTCCGGTACCACGACTTCCGGTGAAAAGGCCAAGATCGATGTGGCGTTCGTGCTGGATACTTCCGGAAGCATGAACGACAAGGTTGGCAATTCCACGCGTCTGAAGAACATGCAGAATGCGATTACCGATAACGGTGGTTTGTCGTCTGTGCTGTTCAACTCGCCTGACAAGATTGACGCGCAGGCGCATGTGATTACGTTCGCGAGCGGTCTTGGATTGGATGGTACGTCAGTGCTGTCTACGAAGGCCGACCTCGATGAGGTCGTTAACGGGCTGACCGCTAACGGTGCTACCCATTGGGAGAAGGGTCTTGAGCAGGTAAGCAATATCAGCACAAGGCCTGGCGCGACCAAGTATGTCGTGTTCCTTACCGATGGCAACCCCGGCAATAAAGGTTGGGAAAAGCCTAACGTCTACAGCTGCGGTGCGTTTGGCTGGCAGACATGTGACGATAACGATTCCGCCCGTTCCGTATATAACGCTTCGGTGATTGCTGGTAAACAGTTGGCGAAAGCTGGCTGGAACATACTTAATGTTGGCGTCGACATGTCGACGACGGTGTACGTGAATCCGGAGGCTGACTCGGTTAGCGGAAGCAATTATAAATTGCACAATCATTCGTTCAGCCAAACTGCTGGTTGGGTCTCTCCTTTGGAAGCGCTGACCGCGCGTGAAAATGACAACAAGTCCACCACGGTCAAGGACCAGCTGATTAAGGCTTACCCGAAGACCACTTCCAGTGAGTTGGCTCAGGTGTTCAAGGACCTCGGCCAGATCATCACCACGACCACGACGAAGTCGTATGGCAAGGTGAGTATCGTCGATACCCTGTCCGACTACGCCGACCCGTTGTTTGAGTATGACAAGCAGTCTGGTGAGATTACGTCTGGCGTTACGGTGGTTACGAGTGACAGGTCGAATGTTGATGCCGAAGTGGCGTCCAAGACCTATGATGTCGCTACCCGTACGGTGACAGTGACGTTCAAGGACGGCTTCACGCTGGCCAAGGACGTGACTTATTCGGTGCAGTTCAAGGTCAAGCCTTCCGATAAGGCGTATGAGACGTATGCATCGAACAAGCAGTCCGAAAAGGGCGGCTACACGGATACGGATAACACCGTGCATCAGGGTGAAACTGGTACCGGTACAGATTCGGAAAACAAGGACGGTTTCTATTCCAACAAGGAAGCTCATCTGGCGTATTCCGAGTGCATCGCGGTCAATGGTGTGGCTCAGAACTGCATGGCGAAGGATAACGTGCCGTATCAGAAGCCTGTGTTGCAGGTGAAGACCGGTGAGATCGACGTGACCAAGAACTGGTATCCGGATAAACCGGCAAACGGTACACAGATTACGTTCGAGTTGTATAAGGATTCCGCGGCTGGTGACAAGCTCGACGAACAGACCGTCTCAGGTCCGAGCTGGTCCGCCACCTTTGGGAACCTCGCTCCCGGCAAGTATGTCGTTGTGGAGAAGGCCATCAACGGTTACACCTCGAAGAGCGATAACTCGACTGTGGAAATCACCCGTGACAGCTTGTGGAAGGCCAAGACAGATAACGACAATCCTACCGGTCAGCCTGCTGCTGCGGACAATGTCATGACCTATAACGTGGCGTTCACCAACGCTCGCAACAAGGTGAATTTGACTGAGAACTCAATCAAGGTCAAGAAGACGTTGGCCGGGCGCAATTGGCAGGACAATGATTCGTTCACGTTCAATATCACGGCCAAGGATCCGAAGGATGCTCCGCAGCCCACTCAGACCGAGGTGACGGTGGACAACCGTACGACCGATCATACTGCCGGTTTTGGCGCGATTACGTACAGCGCCGCAGGCGATTACAGATACACGGTGACCGAGTCGCAGAACAGCAAGATCGCTGGCCTGCTTTACTCCGGTGCCGAATACGAAGTGACCGTCAAGGTGACCGCGGATGCGAATGGTGCACTGAGTGAGACGACCGTCTCCGTCAAGCAACTCAAGGACGACAACGGCAAGAATCTTGATTCGGCCAAGGATGTGACGTCGAACGTCGCGGAGTTCACGAACCGGTATGTTGCCGTGTCGAGCCTGCCTCTGACTGGTGGCAAGTCTGCCCGTGACTGGCTGATCTACGGCGGTGGCCTGGGCCTGATGGCCCTGTTGGCTGCTGCTGGTTACACCATCTGGCGCAAGCGCCAACTCGTCTGACCTGAACCGCCCGAGGCGGCCGTCCCTGGTTCCCCTCCCTGAGGGGAACTGGTCGCCGAAGGCGGACTGAGGGGAGTGCGGGAGCCATGAAGAAAACGCCGGCGACGTTTTAGACGAAGGCGAGCCGACAGGCGGGCTGATAGCAAAACAGGATTCTAAAGATTTGCGGATTGCGAAGCCCCTTGTGAAAAAGGGTTCTTAGCCTCCGTGATTGCAGAAAACAAGTAGTAAACAAGTTAAGGAAGAGAGGGTTTCTCATGAAGTTGAGGAAGCTTTTCGCGGGCGTCGCTGCGGCGGCGACCCTGTTGGGCGGCATGGCGTTCGGCGCCACCACCGCCAACGCGGCCGCTACTGACGCGGCCACGATTACGGTGAACAACGCCCAGGCGGGTTACACGTACAAGGGTTACAAGTTCGCCACGTTCGATAACGTCCAGGGCACGGCCCCGAATGCCACGTCCGTCGAGGTGAGCACCGTCGCCGCGTGGAAGGACGCCGTGTACAACGCGGCCGACGCGGCCAACGGCGATGCTGCGGTTCCCGCCGAATACGCCGAGAACCCGGCCGCGTACGTGGCCACGTTCGATGCCGCCACCGCCCGTAAGTTCACCGACGAGCTGACGAAGCACATCCCCGTGGGCGAGCAGGGCACTGCCGCCGTGGACGGCGTGATTACCGCCACCGAGGGCTGGTTCCTCGTGACCAGCAAGGCAGGGGAGGCCGGCAAGTCCGCTTTGGTTGCCACCCAGATCACCAGCGGTAACAAGACCTACACGAAAATCACGCTGAACGCCGAGGACGGCCAGCGCAACATCGACGCGCTGGGCCAGTTCAATGCCAAGGACGAGAACGCCCCGACGCCGCCGACCAAGAGTGCTAACGGCACGGGCACCGTGAACGTGGGCGACACCGTGAACTACACGATCACCGCTGTTGTCCCGCCCGCAGCAGCCGGCTACGACACCTACAAGTACACCATCACCGATGCCGCATCCAAGGGCCTCAACGTGGCCAAGGACAACGCCAACTTCGTGGTCGTCGTCAAGAAAGGCAGCACCGACGGCACCGACAAGACCCTGGCCGAGACAAGCGGCGATTACACGCTGACCCAGCAAGGTTCCGCCTCCGACGAGAACGGCACCGTGACGACCATCGCGTTCCCGAACGTGAAGGACTACGCCGGCAAGACCATCCAGGTGACCTACCAGGGCGTCGTGACCTCTGACGCCGTCGACCAGGTGACCAACAAGGCCACCGTGAAGAACAATAACGACCAGACCGGCGAAGGCACGCCTGTCGTCAAGAAGCTCGGCAAGTTCGACTTCACCAAGATCGGTGTCGGCAACGACGCCACGGGCCTGGCCGGTGCCGAGTTCAAGGTTTCCGCCGATAACGGCAAGACCTTCATCAAGTTCTCCCAGGACGCCAACGGCGTCTACTACCCGGACGCCACCAACGGTAGCGAGACCCTGACCTCAGCCGACGGCAAGGGAGCACAGAAGACCCTTGGCAAGGTCGCTGTCCGCGGCCTCGCCGAAGGCGTCTACACCGTTCAGGAGACCAAGGCCCCGACCGGTTACGCCGAGAACTTCAAGGTCACCTTCACCGTGACCATCGGCACGAACGGCGGCGAGGGCACTCTGGCCGTTGACACGCTCCAGCAGGTCAACACGACCAACAAGACGGTCTTGAACGTCAAGTCCATCACCCAGCTGCCGCTCACCGGTGCCGCCGGAACCATGCTGTTCACCGTGGTCGCCGTGCTCCTCGCCGGTGTTGCCGCGACCGTGTTCGCCAAGTCCCGTTCCACCAAGCGCGCCCTCAACGCGTGAGGCGATAGCAAATAATCTGCCATCTGATTATCGGTAGATGTTCAAGTGAGGCTCGTTCCAAAGGTTGTTTCAGGACGGGCCTCTTTTTTGAGAAAAAGGAGTTGTTTATGGGACAGCCGGCGAAGAGATATTCAAGCCAAGATGTATGGAACAATTATTGGTGTGGTCCAACCATATTCGATCGTATCGGTAAGGATTTTGACAAGAGCGGCTATGACTTGCATTGGCTGCGTGATGCGCTGGCCTCTGTCTATGACGTTCAGGAGAGTTGCAGGTCGAGCGTCAATGAAAAGCTTCGGCGCCCTTACACGTTATCGGTGTTGGAGAAGGCGCGCTTGCTGTGTGACGCGCAAGATAATCGGCACGCGTCCAGTATAGGTATTGTTGATATTGCGGTGCTAACATTGTCCGGTTTTGCCGTATTGGCGTCAGTAATTTCTACGTACAAGGATATGAATATCTCTCAGGAGATAAGGCCTGCTAACTTGATACTGCTTATTGGACTCATCGTGCTGTTTGCCGTTCTTATGGGTGAATTAATTTATCTATTCAGGCGGGACAATCGGCGTGACAGGCTTCGCGAAGCTTTGGCTATTCTCATTGCGGAGGATGAACGAACCGCGAAAGAAAAGGAACAGGCTTCGGATGAGGAGCTCCGCCAACTGATTCATAATCCGTTGGCGATTAGTGTCCAAGCTGCTAGCGCTGTTAGCGATAATAGTGCTGCTGGCGGTACTGCTGATGCTGATGCCGGTAATGATGATGGGGATGGTGACGCTTAATAGCGTCTATTTTCCATAGTCATTGCCTGAGGGGTCGACACTCAAGCATACATAGGCCGTCATAGGCCGTTCTGCGAGATATGGAGGGCCATCAGTTCTGGACACTGATGGCCCTCCATCATGCTTCCCTATCGTTTCCCTCATCTCAATATCGGGGATGAAACCTACCCTACTAGGGGTTAGAAAAGTCCGTATAACAAGTACTATCATCCCAAACTATGACATGCCCCCATATTCAGGGGATGCGAACGAACCTTCCAGAGAATGTAGGGGGATGAAAATGACTGTCGGTGGAGGGGCCTTTAGCCCCGAAGAGGTCAAGTACCTGAAGTCGTTGCCGGCGGTGGCAGAAGCCACTTCGAAACGCATTACCTACACTGACGACTTCAAACGGTATTGCGTGACCCGTTATAACAAAGGTGCTTCGCCGGTGCGATTGTTCCGTGAGGCCGGGCTCGATTCCGCCCTGATCGGGTACAAGCGCATCGAACGTTGCCTTGCCCGCTGGCGCGAGGCACAGGATGAAATCCTGGGTGCCGAAACGCCGGAACCCGACGAGAAAAATAGTCGGGGGGGGGGTATCACATTCGAAGTTTTATCGATCGGGAACCGCTGGAACGTCAGATACTGCGAACGAGTGGCGTGAGACGGAGGGTGCCGCGATTGCGGCGAAAGCCGGCAGCGAATCCGATTTCCACGTATCTCCTGAACGCCGCGCCATCATCTTCCCCATCTCCCGCAAAGAGCAGAACAACGATCTACGTGACCTGTTGATCACACAGCAAGTACGTCTTATCGATGAGCTGGAGCGGCGGGTCGATATGCTTGAGGCTTTGCTGCATAGCGGGCGACGGGGGAGCAGGGCATCATCTTTCTCGCTTCCGAAACGCGAATCGGGCGAGCGGGGCTTGTCTGCGGGCAATAATGACGTTGCTCCCACGGATTCGGATAAGGAGAATCGTGGCGAGGATCATGGTGAGGACCATGGCGAGTAATCGATCGTATCGGAGACTTGCCCAACACGCACGCTAAGATGGGCATCGCAATAATCGACAATGAGCAGGTAATCGGCGAGGCGGTGCATGGAGCAGGAATCCAACGAGCAAGAACCTAACGAGGCGACGGAAATCGTGGGCGGCAAACTAGAGACCGTCGAGGTTTCCAAGCACCCCGAGGCTTCCATACCCGAGACCGATTTGTCTCTGGCGGATATCGAGCGCCGTCGTTCGCATCCGTTGCGTTGGGCGCTGATTATTCTTGCCGTACTGTGCGCCATCATCGCGCCGTACTGGTTCGGTCGCTCGTTGGCGGTAAATAATACTGACTCCATTGTGGCCGTGCTCGGGGGAGTGTCTCCGCAAGGCATCGCGCTGGTCGGTTGGGTGGCCGTGGTGATCGCGTACGTCGGATTGGCGATGGCGGTGGTCGTCTCGCCGTCCTGGCCGTGGCTGATTGTATTTGTGATCGGGTTGGCCGGCGAGCAGTTCATCGCGGGACTCAGCATGCTCAATCTCAATTTCTGGTATTCCACGTACGTGGTCTACGGCAAGCAGGCCGGCCTGGCGAATGCCGCGAACCTGGGCATTATGGGTGCGGCGATCGGCATCGCCGTATATGCCCTGGTGTTTGTTGGTCTGCTGGTGATTATCCGGAAGACCTCGCCGCTGAACGTGCTGACCAAAAGCTGGGCGAGTTTCATTCTGTACTTCGTGATTGAAACCATCGCCCTGCTCGTGGTGTTGTTTGGCGGATTGCTCACCACTGTGTGAGCGCACGTGAGTTGCCGTACGTCGCTCAGTACTCACCGCTCACTGCTCACCGCCGCGCAAACCGTGTGCCGCTCCCTTCAGTACTTATATGATGTGTTATATTTGTTGGCCTTTCGCTGTTTGTGGTGGGTGGTTTGGGTGCGGGGTGATGCCGGTCGGGTAGGTTGGAGGCATGGATGCCTCTCACCTGTTCACCGCCGCGCTTCGGTTGCAGTCACCTTGGAAGGTGGGGTCCGTGGACTTCCGTGACGCCGACGGCGGCCGGCAGGAGCTGCACATCATGATCGGCTTCGAGCCCGGCGCCCGCTTCCATTGTCCCGAGACAGGCCGCCGGGAAGGCGCCTGCCCGGTGCATGACGGGCGGGGGCGTGTGTGGCGGCATCCGGACTTCTTCCGGTACGAGGCGTTCATCCACGCCGCCATGCCCCGCGTCGCGTGTCCCGAGCACGGGGTGGGGACGGTGCCCGCCCCGTGGGCCGGGCCCGGCGGCGGGTTCACGCTCCTGTTCGAGGCGTGGGCGGTGGAGGTGGCCCGCCACCTGCCCGCCGGCACGCTCGCCGGGCAATTGGACGAGACCGACACCCGTTTGTGGCGGTCCGTCGCCCGTTACGTCGACGAGGCGAGGAGGCTGGAGGACTACATGGGTGTGGAGGCCGTCGGCATCGACGGGACCGGCCGCGGGGGCCGCGATCACATCACCGTGGTCGCCGGTCTCGTGGAGCACGATGTCATCAACGTGACGCCGGGCAGGGACCCGGCCACGGTCGAACGGTTCGCGCGTGATTTCATGGACCACAACGGGGTCCCGGAGTATGTGCGTCTGGTCGCCTGCGACATGAGCCTGGGCTTCCGGAAGGGCATCCGTGAGCATCTGCCCCATGCGCGGCGGATCGTCGACAGGTTCCACGTGGCCAGGCACGCCGACGAGGCCGTCGACAAGGCCGGGAAGACGGAAGGCCGCTCCAACCCGCTGCTCAAACGGACCAAGCACCTGTGGCTCAGGAACGGGGAAAGCCTGACCGAACTGCAGGTGGAGACCAGGCGCAACCTGACGGGGCGACGGTTGAGGACCGGCCGCGCCTGCCGGATGCGCGAGGTCCCGCAGGACGTCTGCACGGACGTCCGCACCCCGTCCGAGGCGTGGGTGCGCCTGCATCGCCTGTGCTCGTGGGTGATGCACTCGGGGCTCGAGCCGATGAAGGACTTCGCCCGCATGGTCCGACGCCGCTTCGCCGAGATCGTCGCCTACTTCGGGCACCCGTACGCCAACGCCGTGCTCGAGGGCGCCGACGGCGTCATCCGGAACGTCAGACGACGGGCGAGAGGCTTCCGCGACATGGACCACTTCGCCACCATGAGCTACCTGGCCTGCGGCGGACTCGACCTCAAAGCCGTCACCACCACTTGACCATCACCCACCACAAACAGCGAATAGCCGTTTTATTTGTTTTTTTTTTAAGCCTTGTATACTGAAGAACGTACCGATTATACATTTCTGAAGAACGTATCAGTACGATGATTACCCATACCTGACACTTGTTATCGTTAAGGGGAAGTGGCATGAAGGCGATTCTGTTTCGTGACTGCAAGGCATGTTTCCAGTCATTCAAGAACTGGGGTATGGTTCTTATCATTATGGTCACGGCAATATTCGTGGAGATGGTTGCCAGTGGCGCAGGCATTCTAGACCCATTTACTTGGGCTGTCTTTTTTGGACCGTTTTTCATCTATTCGTCATGCTCGGTGATGGTCTCCATCCTGTATCAGGATTTCCGAGATGGACTGTTTGAGCTCTATATACAGTCTGGTCGTTCCTATTGGAGCTACTGCTGGTGTAAATGCCTGTTTCCTGTTATCCTGACAGTGATTTCCGTGCTTTTGAATCTAGCTTTTATGCGTGTTTTGTCATCAGGCTTTCAGATAACCGCTGGAGCAGATGATGCAATTGGTGCTCTTATCGTATCAGTCTTAGGAACAATCGTCTGTTCTTTGGGCGCAATGCCGATGGTTTATGTCTCCCGGAACAGCGATCCGACAATGGCACAACTGGTTTTGGTGTTGATTGCGATCCTGCTCCAATTGGCATATATGCTTGTGGTCGTCAACGTGATGCCGCTGTGCCTGTTCTCGGTTGGTTATGTCGTATTGGTAGTGGTCGCCATCGGTATTTCAACCGGAGTATTCTCTCGATATTTTATCAACACCAATATCGAGCTGTGACATCCGGACATGACGGATACGAACACAACCGAATCGACGACAAGGAAAGACAATATGACCGCCGACCACATCAACCACGCCGACCGCACCGACAACGGCGAACATGCCATCATCGCCGTCGAACACGTCACCTTCGGCTACAAGAAGAGACAGACCGTGTTGGAGGACATCGACTTCACCGTGCCGCAAGGCCAGTCGCTGGCGATCCTCGGATACAACGGCGTCGGCAAGACCACGCTGTTCAGACTCATCGTCGGACTGCTGCGCCCCCGTGAAGGGCGATGCGTGATCGATAGGCGTCGGGTGCCGTCGATGCGCGACGTGTTCCAGATGACCGAGAACGGCAATCTCGTCGGCACGATGACCGTGCGTGACAACATCCACTTCCGGCAACTGCTGTTCCGGTCCGGCAAGGGAATCGCGGACGGCGGCCATACCGTCGACTCGAAACGGCTGGAGGATGAGCCGCTCGTCCGTGCCTTCGAATTGGAGGGGCATCTCGACAAGAAGGTGGCGGAACTCTCGACCGGTCTGCGCAAACGGGTCGGCATTGTCGCCGGCATGCTGTTCGACCCGCATGTCATCATGCTCGACGAGCCAAGCAACGCCATCGATCCGATCACCCGCTCGCTGCTCGTCGATTACGTCAACCAGCTTCGCGCCGACGAGCGCACTTTGCTCACCGTCACCCATGACCTCGAATACTGTTGGAATGTGGCCGACCGGATCATCATCCTTGACGACAAACACCTCGTCAAGGATATGATGCTCGCCGAATTCGACGACTATGAGGCGTTCACCAAGGCGTCCACGCTCGGGCGTGACCGCACGCACGTCGACTTCGGCCTTCCCGCGCGCGGACGGCAAGCATGAGATCATGGCGTCGCCACCGTGTCCCGTTTATCGAACAAGGCGAGCACAGCGAATGCGGGCTGGCCGCCGCAGCGATGATCCTCGCCGCATTCGGGCATCCCGTGACCATGGACGAGCTGCGCCGCCGGTACGGCGCTCCACGCGGCGGACTGAGCCTCGCGAACATCGTAACGGTGCTGTCCGACTCCGGCATCCGCGTACGCGCGGTCACGACCCCCAGCGCCGAAGCGTTGAAAACCGTCATGACGCCATGCATCCTGCATTGGGACGACAACCATTTCGTCGTGCTCGACCATTACGCATACGGCCGATTCCGCATCGCTGACCCGGCGAACGGGCGCCATGCCTATACGCCCGGCGAACTCGCGGCCCACTGTTCTGGCGCGGTGCTGATTCCGCAACCGACAAACGACGGCTGCGCAACCATTCCCATACGGCCTCGCAGCGGAACCGTCTCCATCCTGACCGGGTTCCTCCGCCGGAACATGCCCGCCATCGGTCTGAGCCTGCTGTTCTCGCTCGTCGTCCAGGGACTGACATTGATCGTGCCCGCAGGCACCGGCTATATGGTCGACCATGGGGCGCTCGCCGCCCAAAGCGGTTTCCCGCCGTTGGTCGCGACGATGCTGCTTGCCTCGCTGCTGGTCTACTATGCGGTCGGCGCGTTGAACACCGTGATGCTCACCCGCGTGCAGGTGCGATTCGGACGATACCTGTCCCGCCGATACATGACCGGCGTGCTCGATCGGGAGTTCCCGTTCTTCGTGAACCGTTCCGGTGGTGACCTGATCTACCGCGCGAACCTGGTCATGGTCGTCGAACAGATCGTGACCGGCAGTCTGCCGTCGACGGTCGTGTCGATGGTGTTCCTCGTGGTCTACCTGATCATGATGATCGCCTATTCAGCGCCATTGACGATGCTGACCCTGACGGTGTGCGCGGCGGTGCTCGTCGTATCCGTCATTTATTCCCTGCGCAACAGGACGCTGGTCGAGCGTGCGACCGTCGCGCAGGCTGACGTGCAACGCGCCTTCATCGAAACCTTCTCCGGCATCGAAACTGTCAAAAGCCTCAATTTGGAAAGCCACTGCTACGACCGCTGGTCAGCGCGTCTGGGAGCGCAGCTCGACTACCAGACTCGGCAAGGGCGGCTTTCGGCGTTGCTGTCAAGCCTGTCCTCGGCGCTGGTGTTCGTGTTGCCGCTATGCGTGGTCGCCTTCGGTATGACCTTCGTGGGACGCGGCACGCTCGCACTGGGTGCCGTCGTCGGATTCATGTCATTGGCGTCCGCATTCGTCACGCCATTCTCCGGCATCGTCGGCGTCATCAGCCAGATCATGGCGTTCGCCACCTATATGCGCAAGATTTGCGAGATGATTCCCGCCGGTGAAGGCGACAGGCGAGGCGGCGGTGCGTCGCTTGCATGCGACGAACCGGGTGGCGAACCGGGTGACGTCGGACTGGGTGACGTCGGACTGGGTGACGTCGGACTGGGTGACGGCGGACGGTCCGCATGTGGTGGGCCGAGTGGTGACGAATCGGGTGATGGCATACTCGAACGGTTGCATGCCACCGGCGTGGGATACTCGTACACGGCGTTCGACGCTCCCGTTCTCTCCGATGTCGATTGCGACATCCGCAAAGGCGACAAGATCGCCATCGTCGGCCCCACTGGCTCGGGCAAAAGCACGCTGCTGAAACTGCTCGCCGGACTCATCGAACCCGTCTGTGGCACGGTGACCATCAACGACGGCGGATGCCGGATTTACGACGCGGACAGCCGATGGAAGGCCGGCAGGCTGGCGTATGTGCATCAGGAATCCACGGTGTTCAACGAAACCTTGCGCGACAATATCACGCTGCACCGTCCGTGGCTGACGGATGACGACATCGTCAGGGCGTGCGAGGTTGCCGGCATCAACGAGGGGATGATGGATCCGGTCGTCGGCTTGGACGCCATGGTCAGTGAACGCGGCATGAACCTGTCCGGCGGCCAACGGCAGAAGGTCGCCATCGCGCGTGCGGTCGTCGGAAGACCGGACTTCCTACTTATGGACGAACCCACCAGTGCTCTGGACAACGATACCGAGCGACATGTCATGACGGCGTTGCTCGACTCCGACAATGCGTGCATCGTCGTGGCGCACAGACTCGCATCGATTCGGGATTTCGACCGCATCCATGTCATGGATCATGGGCAGATCGTCGAATCCGGTACGCATGACGAACTGCTGCAGGCCGGCGGATTGTATTCGCGGCTGTACCGGCAGGAGTGAGTGTCCCCTTACACCCTTACGCCTTTAAACCCTTACCCTTTACACCTTATCCCTTACACCCTCGGCTCATGAGGCCCCAGTCCGGCCCCTGCCGTATAGTTTTCATTTGGCGTAATTTCGCCCGCGGATAGAGAGCGTTTCGAGCGAACCTGCACGAAACACCGCGCAACGACACAATAAGGAGGACGCCGTGGCACTGACGGCTGACGAGAAGACCCAGATTATCAACGAGTACGCGACGCACGAAGGTGACACCGGTTCCCCCGAGGTCCAGGTGGCTCTGCTGTCCAAGCGTATCGCCGACCTGACCGAGCACCTCAAGGAGCACAAGCACGACCACCACTCCCGTCGTGGTATGCAGCTGATGATCGGTGACCGTCGTCGCCTGCTTGACTACCTCAAGCGCGTTGACATCAACCGTTACCGTTCCCTCATCGAGCGTCTGGGTCTGCGTCGATAATTGAAGACTTCCGCCCGAGTACCTAGGATGGTGCTCGGGCGTTTTACATATCGCCAGCCAACGGCAACAACGGCAAGAGGGTTAGAGGATAGGCCAGCAGGTAAGGCCGACAAGAGAACCCGAATGAAGGGGTTGACACGAGGAACGACGGCCAAGGGGCCAGTCGAAACAAGGTATGTGACGTCCGCTGAAGAGGACAGTTGCGGTTCAAGCGAGTCGCCAAACCGCAGCACAGTATGTAGGAATAATTAGAAAATTAAAGAAGGAGGAACCCTATGGAGGGTCCCGAAATCAAGGCCGTTGAGGCCGTAATCGACAATGGATCGTTTGGCAAGCGCACGCTGCGCTTCGAGACCGGCCGCCTCGCCCAGCAGGCCGATGGCGCTGTGGCCGCCTACCTCGACGACGATTCCATGATTCTGTCCACCACCACCGCCGGTTCCAGCCCGAAGGAGAACTACGACTTCTTCCCGCTGACCGTCGATGTTGAAGAGAAGATGTACGCTGCCGGCAAGATTCCGGGCTCGTTCTTCCGCCGTGAAGGCCGCCCGAGCTCCGAGGCCATCCTCGCCTGCCGCATCATCGACCGCCCGCTGCGCCCGCTGTTCCCGCACACCCTGCGCAACGAAGTGCAGGTCGTCGAGACCGTGCTCGCCGTGAACCCTGATGACGCTTACGATGTCATCGCCCTGAACGCCGCCTCCGCCTCCACCATGATTTCCGGCCTGCCGTTCGAAGGCCCGGTCTCCGGTGTGCGTCTGGCGCTGATCGACGGCCAGTGGGTCGCCTTCCCGCGTTGGAGCGAGCGTGAGCGCGCCGTGTTCGAGATCGTGGTCGCCGGCCGTGTGGTCGAGAACGGTGATGTTGCCATCGCCATGATCGAGGCGGGTGCCGGCAAGAACGCCTGGCACCTCATCTATGACGAGGGTCAGACCAAGCCCGATGAGGGAGTCGTGGCCGGTGGTCTTGAAGCCGCCAAGCCGTTCATCAAGGTGATCTGCGAGGCTCAGGATGAGCTCAAGAAGATCGCCGCCAAGGAGACCAAGGAATTCCAGCTCTTCCCGGAGTACACCGACGAGCTGTATGCCCGCATCGACGAGATCGCCCATCAGGATCTGGACGAGGCCCTCTCCATCGCCGAGAAGCTGCCGCGCCAGGACCGCATCCACGAGATCAAGGAGCACGTGCGCGAGGTGCTCGCGGACGAGTTCACCGATATGGACGATGCCGAGAAGGACAAGGAACTCGGCAACGCCTTCAAGGAACTGCAGCGCCAGATCGTGCGTCGCCGCATCCTGACCGAGGACTACCGCATCGACGGCCGTGGCCTGCGCGACATCCGCACCCTGTCCGCCGAGGTGGACATTGTGCCTCGCGTGCACGGTTCCGCCCTGTTCCAGCGTGGCGAGACCCAGATTCTGGGCGTCACCACCCTGAACATGCTCAAGATGGAGCAGCAGATCGACGCGCTGTCTGGTCCGCAGTCCAAGCGCTACATGCACAACTACGAGATGCCGCCGTACTCCACTGGTGAGACCGGCCGCGTCGGCTCCCCGAAGCGCCGCGAAATCGGCCACGGCGCCCTCGCCGAGAAGGCTCTCGTGCCGGTGCTGCCGAGCCGTGAAGAGTTCCCCTACGCCATCCGCCAGGTCTCCGAGGCCATCGGTTCCAACGGTTCCACTTCGATGGGTTCCGTGTGCGCCTCCACGCTGAGCCTTTTGGCTGCCGGCGTGCCGCTGAAGGCCCCGGTTGCCGGCATCGCCATGGGCCTCGTGTCCGGCGACGTTGATGGCAAGCACATCTTCAAGACCCTCACCGATATCCTGGGTGCCGAGGATGCCTTCGGCGACATGGACTTCAAGGTGGCCGGTACTTCCGAGTTCATCACTGCCTTGCAGCTCGACACCAAGCTCGACGGCATCCCCGCCGACATCCTGGCCGCCGCTTTGCAGCAGGCCAAGGAAGCCCGCGCCACGATTCTCGAGGTCATCAACGAGTGCATTGACGGCCCGGCCGAGATGAGCGAGTTCGCTCCGCGCATCATCACCACCTCCGTCCCGGTTGAGAAGATCGGCGAAGTCATCGGGCCGAAGGGCAAGATGATCAACCAGATTCAGGAAGATACCGGCGCTGAAATCGCCATCGAGGATGACGGTACCGTCTTCATCTCCTCCGAGGGTGGCGAGGCCGCTAAGAAGGCCAAGTCCATCATCGATTCCATCGCCAACCCGCACGTGCCCGAGGCCGGCGAAACCTACAACGGCAAGGTCGTCAAGACCACGTCGTTCGGCGCTTTCGTGAACCTCACCCCCGGCACCGACGGCCTGCTGCACATCTCCCAGATCCGCAACCTGGCCAACGGCGAGCGTATTGACGCCGTCGAAGACGTGCTCAAGGAAGGCGACACCGTTGAGGTGATCGTTCAGGGTGTCGATGATCGCGGCAAGATCTCCCTGGCCATCCCTGGTTTCGAGGATCAGGAGAACAACGCCCGCCCGAGCCGTGGCGATCGCGATGATCGCCGTGGCGGCCGTGGCCGTGGTGACCGTGACGATCGCCGTGGCGGCCGTGGCCGTCGCTCCGATCGCGATGACCGTGACTTCGACGATCGTGACGACCGTCCGCGTCGCCGTCGCTCCGATGACTTCGAGGATGATTACGACGACCGTCCGCGTCGCCGTCGCTCCGATGACCGTGACTTCGATCGCGATGATCGCGATGATGATCGTCCGCGTCGCCGTCGTTCTGCCGACCGTGACTTCGACGATCGCGATGACCGTGATGCTCGCGACTCCCGTGATGATGATCGTCCGCGTCGCCGTCGTTCTGCCGACCGCGATGACCGTGGCGATCGTGATGACCGCCGTGGCGGTTTCCGTGGCGGCCGTGGCCGTGGCTCGGACCGCAACCCGCGCTATGCCACTGACGACAACTACGACGACTACCGCGCTGACCGCGAAGAGCGCACTGAGCGCCCGCGTCGCCGCGTCCGTCGCGACTTTGATCCGTTCGAGGACTAAAGCCCTCTCACGGATCGGTCGCGGCATAGCCGCTCCCCTCACCTACGGGAAGCCCACCGGGCTCCCCTCACCTACGGGAAGTCCGCAGGGCTTCCCGCTTAACGGTTCGGCATTCGAGGACTGATCGTTCTCTAGCTTCTCTCGGGTGAGAAGAGCTTAATCGCAAACCAAAAGGCTTCTATACCGTTTCATTCGGTATAGAAGCCTTTTGGTTTTTCGGCTTCTTCGCGCTACATATTTCGATGTTGAATAGGGCACTCGTGCTGCTGCCATGTACATTCAGTTGTCAGTTGACAACTATTCTCATGCATCAAGAATGGCGGAAAACAGCCATTAAGATGATTGGAGCCACGCTAAAAAGCGTTGACAACTGACAACAGTTTGTACACGGCACCGCATGGCACCTATCCTGTTGCTCACGACCGGATCTATTCTCTCGTCTGTTGTTATGCCCAACAGCAAAATCCGCTTGCCGTGCCGTGCCATGTCCGAGTCATGGCCAGCCGTTGATTGAATGGCGGATGATCATCGAAGGTACTCATGGGCGTTGATCACTGTGGCAACAACAAAGGCCGGGCCCTTGTGAGAGCCCGGCCTTTATGCCGTATGGCGGCGGATTAATCCTTAAAGGCTAATCCGTTGTCAATCAGCGTTACAGAATCGCCATGCACACGAAGTCCAGAATGAACAGCGCGGACACGATCCAGAGTATCGGATGGACCTCCTTGGCCTTGCCCTTGCAGGTCTTCACGATGCAGTACATGATGAAGCCGCCGGCGATGCCGTAGGAGATGGAGTAGGAGAAGGCCATGAACACGGCGGCGAAGAACGCCGGAATGGCTTCGGCGATGTCGTCCCACCTGACTTCCTTCAGGGAGGCGGCCATCATGCAGCCGACGATCACCAGCACGCCGGCGGTTGCGGCGGACGGCACGGCAGAGACGACCGGGGCCAGGAACGCGGACAGGGCGAAGCAGATCGCCACAACCACGGAGGTCAGGCCGGTGCGGCCGCCTGCGGCGATGCCGGCGGAAGACTCGACGTAGGTGGTGGTGTTCGAGGTGCCGCAGATAGCGCCAATGGAGGTGGCGATGGAGTCGGCGAACAGGGCCTTGTCCATCTTGGAGGAGAAGCCGTGGCCGTTCTCCAGAGCCTTCTCATCCTCGGCGGAGAAGATGCCGGTGCGGCGGCCGGTGCCGATGAAAGTGCCCAGGGTGTCGAACGTATCGGACATGGAGAAGGCGAAGATGGTCACGATGACCAGAGGCAGCTTGGAGACGTCGGAGAACAGCGCCGGGAAGCCCTCAGCGGAGAAGATCGCGCCGAAGGTCTGCGGCAGCTGGGAGAAGGTTTCGCTGATGGACTGCGAGTTGGACCAGGTGGTCACGCCGAACGGGATGCCGATCACGGTGGTGATGGCGATGGCCAGCAGCATGCCGCCCTTAACCTTCATCACGGTGAACACAATGGCCAGTACGAGGCCGATCAGGAAGACCCACAGTACCTTGTCGTTGAAGTCGGCCAGACCCGGGGTCGCCGCCACGGCGCCTCCCTTGGCCGCGGCTTTCGGGTCGCCGGGGGTGAACTTGATCAGTCCGACGTTCAGCATGCCCACATAGGCCACGAACAGGCCGATGCCGCCGCCGATGGCGCGCTGCAGAGGCTCGGGGATGGCCAGGATGATCATCTTGCGGATTCTGGTGACGGTGATGAGGATATTGATCAGGCCGCACAGGAACACCATGCACATGGTCTGCTGCCAGCTGAAGCCGAGGCCGAAGCACACGGTGTAGGTGAAGAACGCGTTGAGTCCCATGCCGGCGGCCTGGGCGTACGGCACGTTGGCGAACAGGCCCATGACCAGGGTGCCGATGATGGCCGCGATGATGGTGGCCAGGAACACGCCGCCCCACGGCATGCCCGTCTGCGACAGGATTTGCGGGTTGACGACGATGACGTAGGCCATCGCGAAGAACGTGGTCAGGCCGGCCAGAATCTCAGTCGAGACGGTCGTGCCGTTTTCCTTCAAATGGAAGAATTTCTCCATCTACTCTCTACTTCCTTGGGTTTATGCGGGGCTGCGCACCGCGCGCATAATGCTGCGGCTGGCCCCGGCGAGAATTGCGACTCGCCCTGATCGGCCTGCCCAACGCGCGTCAGGTGTTGCGCACCCAATCAGAACCGTGGCCGATTATAGCTTGTGAAGGTAACGTGAACGGGTCCGGGAGTAGACTGACTGCCAGAATAATTCGGAACAACTCAGGGGACACGCAGGGCACACCCGTGGAAGGAAGGCGCGCGATGAAACCGGCCGTCGAAGTCAGCATCACCTCTTGGAAGAAGAACGTCGTCAAACCCGGCCAGGAGTACGGCCGCGTACTGCTGATGCCCGGCACCGGCTACAACTGCGACCGCCCGCTGCTCTACTGGTCGGCCCAGGCTCTGGTCGAGGCCGGCTGGCGAATCGACCGCATGAACGTACGCAACGCTTCCGACGACCTGTCCACGGTGATTCCGGTCCTCAATCAGGCGATTGACGGCTGGGTGGCCGCCGCGCGCGAGCCCGGCGCGGGTAAAGCAGGTGATTCCGGGGATGGCGTTGCCTCCGATGATTCTGCTACCGTGCTGGCCGATGGCGCAGCGGGCTCGCCGAACCGTGATTCCGACACCCCGTCCGGCCCTCGCCTGTTGCTGATCGGCAAGTCGCTGACGACGATGACCTACCCACATGTGGCCTCACACTACGGTCTGCCGTTCGTGCTGCTGACCCCGGTGCTGCATCACGCCGACTTCGATCCATCCGCCCGGGTGATTCCGGTGCCGGCTGTCGGCGATGATATCGTCGCCGAATCCGAGGCCCCGAGCGTGGCCGAAGCAAGGGCGATCATCCGCGCAGAACTGGCCGGCCAGTCGCACGCCGCCAGCTCCCGATACTCCGGCCCGGCACCGCTGATCTGCGCCGGCACCGCCGATCCGTTCTACGATCGAGCCCGCGCCAACGCGCTCACCCCGCACGTGCACGAATGCCCGGATGCCAACCATTCGATCGAGGTGCCCGGCCACTGGCGCCGCTCGCTCGACTATCTGAAGGAAGTCACCGCGTCCGTAGCCCAGTACGCCGCCGCGCTGTAACGCCCCGCGACACGCCAGAATTCTGCAATGTCGCTGACCATCCGTAGTCTAATCATCTGTAAACCACAGACCGTTGGTTGAAGTGTGCGCGAGTGCATTTCCGAAGTTTGGTTCGCCAAGCCAGCGCAGGTTGAGAGATATAAGCCCGTCAAGGGCCGGCGAAGGTCGCTTCGCGAGATTGTATTGCTCTGCCTGTGTGCAGGGCTTTTTTGTTGCCCGGCCGAAAGTTCCGAACTCCAAGTCAACGGCCGACTTAGGAAGGAACGCCATGAAGAGGCCCGAAAAGGAAGCGGTAGTCGCTCAGCTTACGGAAGAATTCCGTAACGCTGACGCCGTCTACCTGACCGAGTACCGCGGGCTTACCGTTCCGCAGATTTCCGATCTGCGTGAAAAGCTAGGCCGCGATACTTCCTACACCGTGGCAAAGAACACGCTGGCACGCATCGCCGCCAAGGAAGCGGGCATTGAGGGTCTCGACGAGATTCTCTCCGGCCCGACCGCCATCACCTTCGTGAAGGGCGACTTCATCGAGGCTGCGAAGGTCATCCGTGACTTCGCCAAGGACAATAAGGCTCTTGTCATCAAGGGTGCCGCCGCTGACGGCACTGTCTACGATGCCGAGGGCGCCAAGAAGCTGGCAGACCTCAAGTCCCGCCCGCAGCTGCTTGCCGAATTCGCCGGCGACATCAAGGCATCGATGGCCAAGGCCGCGTACCTGTTCAACGCCCTGCCTACCAAGGCTGTGCGCACGATCGACGCCCTGCGCGAAAAGCAGGAGAAGGCTGCCTGATTTACGCCCTCACGGCATGAATCAGTCGCTTCGATAATTTAAACAATAAGGTTTATTAGGCAGCGGATCTACCACTTCGTCCGCCGCCAAGATTGAAAGGAAGCCATAATGGCTAAGTACACCAACGATGAGCTGCTGGAAGCCTTCGGCGAGATGACCCTGGTCGAGCTCTCCGAGTTCGTGAAGGCCTTCGAGGAGAAGTTCGACGTCGAGGCTGCCGCTCCGGTCGCCGCTGTCGCCGCTGTTGCCGGTGCCGCCGCTCCGGCCGAGGAAGAGAAGGATGAGTTCGACGTCATCCTCTCCGCCGTCGGCGACAAGAAGATCCAGGTCATCAAGGCTGTCCGCGCCATCACCTCCCTCGGCCTGGCCGAGGCCAAGGCTCTTGTCGACGGCGCTCCGAAGGCCGTCCTCGAGAAGGCCAAGAAGGAAGATGCCGAGAAGGCCAAGGCTCAGCTGGAAGAGGCTGGTGCCTCCGTCGAGCTCAAGTGATTTGTGCGGCATAAGCCGCAATCACAGCTTTTCGAGGAACCCCGCACCTGTGTTTCAGGCTGCGGGGTTTCCGCATACTGAGTAGACTAGTTGACGAGGGCGAGGCGGAGAACGCGATCCGGCGTGGAATCACAAAGCTGGCAATGAGCGAAAGTTGTCAATTCTATGCCCAGTAATCCGCCAAAAGCCGGTAAAAGATGACACAATGGCACGTAGTGTGTTCAAATAGTGTGTCCAGGAAGGCGGTCACGGTGAGCGAGTGGACGGTGAAGATCAACGGTGTCGACCGGATCAGCGTCAAGCCGGGGGAGTGCGTGGAAATCGGCCGTAAGCCGTTACGCCCCCTTGCCGATGATGGCAACACCCGCCTTGACGTCGCCGATCAAACCAAATCGATGTCCAAACGGCACGCCATGTTCACGGTAAAAAGCAACGGTACGGCCTCGGTCCGCGATCTTGGATCGACCAATGGATCGTATGTGGTGCGGGAAAATGGCGATTTGTTGCGCTTGCCGGCCAATACCGAGTTCCTGTTGCCGGCGTCTCCCATGCGCATGCAGTTCGGTGATGTGCCTGCGGACTTCATTCGTATCGACGATCCAGTGGCAAAGCCGCTCGACCTCAAGGCGCCTGATTTGTTTGGCTATGCGGTTCACGAAGCACCGCAGGAGCCGGATGCGGCGGATATGTCCGTCGACGATATTCTTGATTTGCGGGCCGGCGAGCCGACCGCCATCTTCAGCGCGGATAATGTGCGACGCAAGGTTGACGAACTTGAACTTGGCTCACTGAATATCACGCAGCCCGTGACGAAAAACGATGAGCCGGCCATACCCCGTGACCTGTTCGCGGATGCGCTGGCCCAGCATGCCGAGCAGGAGACCGAACGCAAAACCCAGCAGGCCATGGACTCCGTGGTACTGCCGAAGCAGCAAACTGAGCCTGAGTCGTCGACCGTAGCGCCCGCGTCCAAGCACAGCAGAATCTCCGGTATTGTCCCGGTAGATGCCATCGCCCATGCTGTCGTTAAGCACTCTCCCAGCACAAGCGAGCCGGCAGTGGCATCGGCGGCGGTTGTTGAATCCGATGCAGCGGCTGGCGCAAGCAAGTCAGCCGAAAACGTCCAGTCTGAAGACACCCAGCCTGAGATCGCTCAGCCGGCAACCGCCCAGTCTGAAACCGACCAGCCGGCAGCTGACGTACCGGACGATCAGCAGCGGACCGCAGCCGAAGCATATCAAGAATCCACCGCAGCAGGCGTAGCAGACCAGCAGCCGTCTGCCGAAACCGAAACCGCTCAGCAGTCGGTCTCCGAAGCGTCTGATATCTACTCCACGGGCGTACACACCCCAGTCTTCGAGCCCGGCTCGGTGTTCGAGCGTGTGGCCAAGGGCGAGCTGAAAGCACAGGAGCCGGCAGTCGAAGTCGATGGCCTGACCTCTGACGAGGCAAAAACCACGCAAGATTTCAATGTTCAGTTCGAAGTCGCCCGTCATCCCGAATTACTGGCGTTCCTCGCCATGAATCCGTACCTGTACGATGACATGTATTCTTGGCTCGCCGCCCGTGGCGAGGCCGATATTGACGAAGCCCTGTCTCACAACAAGGGCTATCAGGAATACCGCGAAGCGGTTGGAAAGTGAGTCGAGAGATGACCCAGAGCCAGACTCAGAACCAGAATCTCACGGAAGGTCTGAATCGCATCCGTCGCTGGCGTGACCAATACCGCAGCATGCAGCCGCCATCGCCGCTTGAGGATGTGAATCAGCTGGCCGCGAAGCTGGAGATGACCCATGCCCATCCCTCCGGCATCGCCCAGCTGTTCGCTTCCGGCCATGTCCGGTTGGATTCGTTGTTCCGTGACACGGGTGTGCTTAAGGCCGCCGAACGCCATATCGGGCGCGTACTGGATGACCAGGCCGCCAAGCGCAGGATTTCCGGCGTGGCGGAGTTGTCGCTCGTGGTCGGCGTGGCCACGTGGAAGGGCAACGCGCTGCCGGTACTGTTGTACCCGGTGAGCGTCACGATCGCGGATGATGGCTTGTCGACCACCATTCGATTCACCGGTCGCGTGACCCTGAACGCCGCGTTCGTCAATGCATTGCGTGAGCAGGGGGTGTTCCTGGATGAGGATTCCCTGTTTGACGGTGCCAGCTATGACAGTGGCACTCCCGAAACTTCCGCGATGTTCGCCCGTATTTCGTCCGAAGCATCGGAGCGTATTTCCGACTTCGCCATCGAGCGCCAGATTGTGCTCGGATGCTTCATGGACCCCTCGTCGCAGATGATCAGCGAAAGCCGACAGTTTATCGACCAGCTGGAGAACGGCCCCACCGGCAATGTGCTGTTGGACGCGCTTGCCGGCGACGAATCCGCCCGCACCGCGCTCAAAGACGCCAACATTCCGCAATACAGTCCTTTCGACGTAGACCCGCATGCCGAGTACGAAGTCGGCGATGTGGACAATACGGTGCGATATGCCGCGTCGCTTGCCGCCAACGGCCATAGCATCGTGGTCGACGGCACCTTCCCGAAGGGCACCGCGGAGCAGGCTGTGGCCATCGCATCGCGCTGCCTGATGAATGGTCGTTCCGTGCTGTACGTGCCCGGCGTGGCCGAGCAGAAGCGTCTGTTCATCCAGACGGCCTCCGCCAATGAGATGAAGGCGCAGGTACTGGATGTATCCGATGAACACGCCAACGCCGCGCTTGATAAGCAGCTGATTGCCGCAGTCGGATTCCAGCCCGGAGTCGCCACCCAGCGATTCGACCAGCTGGCCGACGAACTCGTGGGCGTACGCTCGCGCTTGACCCGCTACTTGGGCGACCTGCACGGGGGCAACGATAAGTGGAATGTGTCCGCATACGAGACCATTCAGAATCTGGCCCGTATCTCCGTGCTCCCGACGCACCCTGCCACCCACGTTCGACTTGACGAGTCAAGTGCCCTGAGCATCGCCAACGATATTGACACATGGATCGGCAAGATGGAACGCGCCGGCGAGCTCGGCGAATACACCATCGGCCCGGAAGACACCGCATGGTACAAGGCGTCCATCACCACTGAAGAACAGGCAGTAACCGACTACCAGCGCGTGGACGATTTGCTGCGTCGCTTCCTGCCCGCCACCCGTGAGCAGGTGACACGCACCGTGCAGACCTGCGGATTCCCGGTTCCTCCCACCACCCGCGAGTGGGAGCGTCAGGTTACGGTTTTGAAGAATCTGCGACGAGTGCTTGACGTGTTCCAGCCGGAGATTTTCGAGCGAGACATCAGCTCCATGATCGAGGCCACCAAGCCGAAGAGCCAGCGCAAGGCCGAAGGCACGTCGATGGGATTCTGGGAGCGCCGCCGCCACATCAAGGAAGCCAAGGATCTGTTGCGCGTCGGCGCGCAGGTCGAGGACTTGCACGAAGCGTTGAAGGTAGTCGCCAAGCAAGGGGAGCAGTGGCATCAGTTCGTGCCTCACGGCGGTTGGCCGGTGCTGCCCAGCAAGCTCGACGAGATCATCTCCACCCAAGAGGCGCTGGTCAGCAATATGACCGCGCTGGATACCGTGCTTTCCACCACACCCGCTGGTGGCAATCTGGAAACCGCCGATTTCGAGAAGGTGGAAGCACGCCTGAAAGCACTGCTGGATGATCGCAAGGCACTGGACACCTTGCCGGAGCGTTGCCTGCTGGAGCAGGAATTCGCCTCTGCCGGACTGAACGAGCTGGTCGCCGATCTCAACGCTCGCCGAGTGAGCGTTGAGCAGGTGCGCGGCGAAGTGCAGCTGGCCTGGTGGACCACCGTGTTTGAGGACATTGTGCGTTCGTCCGCCATCATCTCCAACCAGGATGGTGCCGCGCTGCAGACCGCATCCGACCGCTTCGCACAGGTCGATGTGGAGCACGTGCGCTCCATCGGACCGATGGTGTCGCAGGAATCCATGCGCCGCCTGTGCGACATGCTGTTCTCCCGCACTCAGGAAGCCAACCAGATGCACACCGTGCTGGCAGGGCGCTCCAGTGTGTCGCTGAGCAGGATTCGCCGTGATCATCCGGAGATTCTGGCCGCGGCCAAGCCGATTCTGGTGGCCGCACCGGGTACGCTCGCCGCACTCACCGAGCCGGGTGTGCTGGCTGATGTGGCGATTCTCGATGCGTGCGCGCACATTCCCGCTATCGAGTTGCTGTCCATCATCGGCCGCGTGCAGCAGGTGGTGGTGATCGCCCACTGCGCGACGGTAACCAGCGAAAGCGTCAAGCAGCTGATCGACACGTTGCCTCATATCGAGGTGGATGCTGCCCCGTCTCGCCGTGCGCCGCGCCTGTCCGCATTCCTTGAATCCGAGGGATATGGTCCTGTTCGCTATGATGTGGCCACCGAGCCGGCTGCCGGTGAGGTGCGATTCCACCGTGTGGAAGCGAGCGGTGTGCCGGTTATGTCTTCTGGCCTGGTGGAATCCAGCCAGCCGGAGATTGATGAAGTGGTGCGTCTGATTACACAACGTGCCGCCGGTTTTGCCGTGGTTCCTTCCAGCTATCGACTTGTGGTCGTGACGTTGACCGACGCCTTCCGCACACGCTTGGGTGCCGAATTGAAATCGTTGGCGGGCAAATCCAAGGCGATGGGCCGATTCCTGCGCCATGTGCGGCTGGTTTCCTTGCGTGACGTGGCCGGAGGTCGTGCCACTGACGTGATTCTGTCGATGTGCTATGCGAAAACCACGCATGGACGTCTGCTTCAGCAGTTCGGCCCGCTCGAAAGCACAGGCGGTCGCGGACTGTTGTTGGATGCCCTGGCATTGGCGGACCACAGCTTGGATATTGTGTCGGCCTTTGGTTCCGAAGATTTGGATGAAGAACGACTGCACCAGTCCGGTTCTCGGTTCCTGAAGACCATGTTGACGTGGGCCGAACAGCTTGACGACCGTCCGGTGCTTCCATTGCGTGGTGCGGCAGGCGGCAACGTGCTGTTCGACGATATCGCCGACAGGTTGCGCGCGCGAGGACTGAACGCTGCTGTTGATTATGGATTCGACAAGGGCGTGAAGATTCCGCTCGTGGTGGGATTAAAGGACAAGCCGTTTGCCTTGGCCGTGCAGACCGATGACGCGAACTTTATGTCCGTGCAATCCACGCGCAGGCGTCATCGTTTGTCGGCACAGGATCTCATTTCCTTGGGCTGGAATGTGATGACCGTCTGGAGTGTCGCCGCCTTTGTGAACCCCGATAAGGAAGTCGACCGTATCGTCAGCCGTATCGGCGAGATCTACCGCGAGGTTGAATAATCATGGCGGAATACTCGGCTACACGGCGCACACCGCGCAAGCACAAGCGCGTGGTGATGAAGGGCACTGAGCAGTTTGACGCTGACGGCGTCAAACTCGAGCCCGGAGACATGCAGACCAACCAACAACGGCAATCCGACGACGACAAACGCATCCTCGGCGAACTGCCGCCACACTGGGCTGTTTTCAATGAGCGCGAGTAGAAGTTGGGGCGCACTCTGTGCGCCCCAACTCTGTGTTTTCCGCAGCCCTACGGCTGAGGAAAACACAGCATCGGCCGAAGGCCGATTCCGCTTCCTAGCGCACAACGGCCATAATCGCTCCGGCCTGTTGCAGCTCCATAACCTTGGCCGCGGCCTCCGGTGGCATTGCGAACGACACCAGTCGGTCGTTGACTCCCAATGCGCCAGTCGTATCCGGTTTGCCGACATTCATCACCGTGGCATTCTCGGCCAGCGTGCAATCGGCACCTTCGCAACCGACGGCGGAAACCAGTCTCACCCGATCGCCGGCCAATACATCGTCGACGCTACTGGCCAAGCGGACTTCAATCACCGTAGTGCCGGTCGGTGTTACGGGCGCATCTCTGGCCATATGCGTGGAAATGGGATCGGCTGCTTCGATATCGATTTGCGCCACCTTGCCCACCACATCCTCAATATTGCCCGCCCAAGACGGGCCTATCGCAGATACCGGCATAGCAGCCAACTGAACGTCGACGGCCAGAATAATGTCACCCCGTCGAATCGAACGAGCGGCCACCACCATCGGCTCGGTCTCTACCACGGCCAATACGGCTTCAAGCCCAAACAACACTGCGAGTCCCACGCACAACGCAGCAGTAAGTCGGCGCAAGGCATCCGCCATGCGCCGTCGCCGCAATGAACCGCGCGCAGGCGGCTTAATAAACGAAAAGGTCACCATGCAACCATGATGACCTGAAGTTTTTCGTAAGCGCAAGCTGAATCGACCTATGTGGTTCTAGCTTGCCAAGTTATCCACAACGCTTCAAACCCGTGCAACAGACAGTGCCCGTAGTGCCAATATCCGCGGCATACCGCCGTCGACACCATCTTTTACCGAGGAAAAACGGGGAGCCGACCTTACTTGCCGGATTTGTCAGTGCGGTAGAATCCGTGACCCTTGAACTCAATCGGCACGGCGGAATACACCTTGTGCACCTGCTCCTGCGAGCACTTGGGGCACACGGTAATCGGGTCGTCATTGAACGACTGCTGTTCGGTGAAGTCATAGCCGCAGTTCTTGCAACGGTAATGATAGGTAGGCAACGGATTCCTCCAACAAAGTCATATTTCTCGCGCATGGCGTGCAAGACCATGCCATGCAACCGTTCATATCCTAGTCGCCGCCCTGACACATTGGCGTTACGGTCTTACTAGCCAGCTTGCTGTTGCCACTCTGGTTCCATTGGCCAGTGTGCGTGGCTGGTTGGTCAGTCTGGCTTGCGCCGAGTATCTTGGCCGGCCGGTCAGCTCAACCGGCCCGATGAGCTAAGCCGCCGGTATCCCTCCGGCGTCAGCACTCCGTCGGCCGGCACATCATGTGGTTCGGCCGGCAAATCGGTGTCCAACACCTCCCACGGCCAGCACACCGCAATCAGGGGACATGCGGGCTTGCGGCGAGTCAAGGCCCGGTCATACCAGCCGGCACCACGCCCCAGACGATTGCCCTGCGGGTCCACTGCCAAAGCCGGAGCGATGACCAGATCGGCCTTCTCCAACGCTTCAGGCGGTAGAACTGCGCCAGTTGGCTCGTCCGGTCTGTGATGGACGGTGCTAGAGGATGGCTCATCGGGTCCGTGATGGACGGTGCTGGGAGAGCTGCAGCTACCGGCATTGTTCGCGCCACCCACTGCATCCATCGAGCGCAAGGATTCCAATGAATCCAGCACACTCCAGCCAATTTCCAACCCAGACCCCAACCGTGGCACCAACACGTGGCAGCCATGGGCCAGCAGCCATCGCAACAGTGGCCGGGTTTCGATTTCCGAACCCATCGACACATATGCCGCCACTGTGGGACCATCCTGAATCATGTGTGCCGGGAACCGTCGCACCAGCAATTCACCGGCCGCTCCGCATTCTTCCGCTGGAACGCGCTTGCGCCGAGACAGTATATGGTGGCGCAGCGTCGCTTTATCCGTCTTCTCTGTTTTCTCTGTGCCGCTGTGGTCGCTGCCGATATTCATGCCACTGCCCACTTCGCTCATACCGCACAGTCTAGTGTTTCCACCGTAAAACGAAAGTGGCCACGGTAGCGGCGCAAGACCTTCATATGGCTACAATAAAGGCCGTGTCAGTTTTCCAGTCGATTAAAGAGGCGTTCAAGCTGGACCACCAGATTCGCCCGCCACGTCTCACCCATCCCGGTTTTCCGATAGTCCTGCGCCCCCTGACCATGGATGATGAGGACGGCTGGAACGAAGTGCGCTGGCGCAACAACGACTGGCTGGCACCTTGGGAATCCGGTGACCCGATGCGTGGCGGCTCCATCACATTCAATCAATGGGTGCAGCGGCAGCGCCGTAACGAGCAGCATGGCGTCGGCGTGATCTTCGCCATCGAATACCAGATGCGTATCGTCGGCCAGATCTCGTTGGGAGCCATAGCGTATGGTGCCATGCGTACCGGCGTGGTTGGCTATTGGGTCGATCAACGGTACGCCGGCCACGGATTCGCGCCGATGGCACTGGCCATGCTTGCCGATTGGGCGCTCGGAGACCCATTCGGGCCCGCGTTGCATCGGCTGGAGATCGCCATTCTGCCGGATAATGCGCGTTCTTTGGCTGTGGTGCGTAAGGTCGGAGCCCATCATGAGGGACTGCGCGAGCGGTATATGTATGTAAATGGTCAGTGGCGCGATCACGTAACGTTTGCGCTGTTGGCTGAAGATATGAGGCAAGGGTTCGCCGCCAGACTCGCCGCCACCGGTTCCAGATAAGCGTCGACCGGAAGAATTCCGCTCCGACACGCCCGGGCGGAAAGCCCCAGTTCGTCGGTACGTCTCCTATTCTTGACTCTATGGGTTATGAGTCACTGAGCACTGTCGTCGTGCTGGTGATTGTGGCGATTATTATCGTTGTATGGCTGCCCGTACGTACGGCCAACGGCATGAAACGTGTGGACGAGCATCGGCAGGATCGTTATTCGCCTTCTCTGCATATCGTTGATGCAGAGAACGGCAGACGATTCGGAGACATCAAGCCGCATAAGGCGAAAGGGGCAGCAATGCCAGCATCAACACCGTCAGCGAGGCTGACACCTGAGCACATCGCCCATGTGCGGGAACTGCGCCGCGCGGCCATCCGCCGCCGGCAGATTCTCGCCGTATGCCTGCTTGCCATAACCGTGCTGGTGTTTGCCGTATCGTTCCCCCTGCATTTCAGCCCGCTGCTTGCTCTTATTCCGTTCGTGCTGTTGTTGCTGCTGCTGGTGCTGGGAGCCAATGCCTCACGCCAGGCCCGGCAATGGGAGCGCAAGGTGGTCCGCTACGAGCGGACCCATAGCGGTACGGGCTGGTCCAAGAAACCGTCTGCCGAGTCCAAGGACAGCAAGCGCGTGAACAAGGCCGAACCGGTTGCGGCCATAACTGCGCCTGCCGAGCAGATTGAGGATGCTGTCACCGAGGTCATGGAACAACGGCAGATTCGCTGCGCATTACGCGATGCCGAGATTGAGCAGGCCAAGGCCAAGGCGTTGCGTCAGTCCGCCGCCGCATATCAGGCCGCGGGAGAGCACGCCAAACAGCCTGATAAGTCTGATACTGCACAGTCCGCCGCCGATACGCCTGCCGCCGAACCGTCTGCTATGGTCGATGAATCCGCTGACCGTAAGTCCGCTGCCGAAACCAGTGAATCTTCCGCCGCGCCCGATGCCTCCGCTCGCACGGATAAGTCGACTAAGTCGGATAAGTCCGTCGCCCCTCGAGTTGAACCATCGCTTACGGTGCGTGATGAGCGTGATGAGCGCGACGATGCCGCTGCCGACGCTACGTCGGAACTGGCCAGCGTACGCCCCACCCGGGCACTGGATGTCTTCGATATGGCCACCTCGCAGGATCTCATTTCCTTCACTTTGGGTGGAGAGCATAACGCCGACAACGCTCCGGAGAGCTTGGAGATCAAGTCGACCCGTCAGGTGTCCAAGGCGGAACCTGTCGAACCCGCAGTGGCGGAGAAGTTGATTGACGAGGCCCGAGCCGTCAAGGCCGCGGACGATGCCAAGGCCGCCGATGCGGGCAAGGCTGTCGGCACCGGAAACGCTGTAGACACTGAGTCGGAGCAGCGCGATGATGCCGATACGAACGTCGCTACGGACGCCGGTGACGAGGCTGCAAACGCCGCCCAGCGAGCTGCATTCCACGAATCCGAGGAGCGTGCCGACGTCGAAGCGCCAGCGGCGACCACCGATTCGTTGGGCGCAGGCTTGGAGTCCATTCTTGCCCGCCGCGGCAACTGAGCGTTGCGATTCGCCGATTTTCTCTCACAGCGTTAGCACTCGAGTTGGCAGAGTGCTAATAATCGCGCTACGATGTGTCCTAGCGCAAAGGGACAACGCAAGTGATCGTCAGCCTCTTGAGGCGTTCTGGCGCGGCATTATCGAACTACAAGTAGATACGAGGTGACCCACAGTGTCGATTAAGCTCACACCGTTGGAAGACAAGATCATCGTCAAGCAGGCCGAGGCCCAGACCCAGACCGCTTCCGGTCTGTATATTCCGGACAACGCCAAGGAGAAGCCGCAGCAGGGTGAAGTCCTGGCCGTTGGCCCGGGCCGTCGTGACGACAAGGGCGAGCGCATCCCGATGGATGTCAAGGTCGGCGACAAGGTGCTGTACTCCAAGTACGGCGGCACCGAAGTCCACTACGAGGGTGAGGACTACCTCATCGTCGGCGCGCGCGACATTCTCGCCATCCTCGGCTGATTAGTCGCCTAGCGAACTTCAACAACCCCGACTGTTCCCACGAACAGTCGGGGTTTTCTCTTGCCAGGCGGAAAGGGGCTCCCCTCAGAGAGGGGAGCCGAAAACCGCTCCCACCAAACGCCCAGCCATGCCTGCTATGCATAAAGGTGCATGCGTGCAACGTAGTTGAGTTCGGCGTTGCACCGCATCTGCACTGGGTAACGGATTGGGGTCCCTATGGAAGAGGCTTAGTCGGCGATTTGGCCGAGCGGCTTAAGACATTTTGCACAAGACGGCAGTAGATCGACGGTATGTTGTTTTTCCCGTGTCGCAGGTTCGTGGTGTCGTCGCGCTGTGCCAATGGTTGTCTCTCTACCGACGCTGAGTGCCGTGGCCTGAGGCCAGCGTCGGCAGTGGGCCACGAAATGGCGATGTGCCGATGCTGAGCCGCGTTGGTGTCGTTATCGGGCCAGTTTTTGGACCATTACCAACGGCAAATCGGCGTTTTGTGTCGGCGACGGTCCAAAAACTGGCGGTCTGCCGACGATAAGTGCCGTCATCGTCGGCAGACCGCCAGGTATTGTCCCTGTGCCGACGTAAAAGCCCTGCCATCGTCGTCACCGAGCCATCTTGTGACTCACTGACGGTGGCAGCAGGGCGGAAGAGGCCGAAATCATGCGCGCGGTGCGGTCTCACACCTCGAATCCGGCCTCCACCAGCGCGTGATCGATGTCGCGAATCAAATCGTCCGTATCCTCCAGACCCACGGCCAGACGGAAGAAGCCGCGGTGGAACTCAGGCGGGTACAGGTACTGGCGCTCGTCATCCTCACCGAGGAACACGATCGGCGATTCGTCATGGCCGAGCGACACGGCCGACGTAATCACATTGAGCTTGGAAACGAACCGGTTGTACCCGTCATGATCGGTGTCGAGGCCGAACGACAGCACGCCGCCGAACCCGGAGTCCGGGCGGGCCAGCTGGCTGACCGCCACCTCGTGGTGCGGGTGCGATTCCAGACCGGGGTACTCCACGAAACGCACCACATCCAGCGATTCGAGATGCTTGGCAATCGCCAAGGCCGAGGGGTCGTAGGGCACAGCGCGTAGGTGTTCGCCAGCGTGATGGGGCGACGGATCGCGCCGGTTTTGGCGTCGACCCCGTTACCGAGGTGAATGGCCAGCGTGCCGAATCCGAGCGGCTGGTCGTCGAATGATTGTCCGTGATGTACAAGATCAGAAGCCATGCATCCAGCATGCCAGCATGCGCTGTGCCGCCGCAAACAGGCGACGCCGCTCGAAAACCGCGCCATTGCAAGGTTCTGGAGCACCATATAAGAAAAATGATTGGGTGAAGTGCGGGGTGCAGCCTTGGTCGGGGCTGTTTGCAGGGCCGAAGCGGACCCTGAAAACACGCTGTGAGACACGCCGATAAAACCGCAGAATTCCGCGGTAAAACAAGGTTTTCGTAGGGGCTGATTTGCGTACCTGGAAAATTTGTGATTATATAGCCAAGTTGCCTGTTGAGGTCAAACACCGCGGCGGGAAACAGACTGGCGGATTTCCCAAGCGGTCAAAGGGAGCTGACTGTAAATCAGCCGCTTCGTGCTTCAGTGGTTCGAATCCACTATCCGCCACGCCCCGATAGCTCAGTGGTAGAGCACTTCCTTGGTAAGGAAGAGGTCGTGAGTCCAATTCTCACTCGGGGCTCTCTGGCGGGGTAGCTCAGCTGGCTAGAGCGTACGACTCATAATCGTAAGGTCAAGAGTTCGAGCCTCTTCCTCGCTACAAATCGCGCCTGCTAACCGGTGGGCGCGCACTATACCTAAGAACACAGAGGTGAATGACAATGGCTAAGAGCGCCGACATCCGTCCGGGCATCACGCTGGCCTGCACCGAGTGCAAGGAGCGTAACTACATTACGACTAAGAACCGTCGTAACACGCCCGACCGTCTTGAGCTCAAGAAGTTCTGCCCGCGCTGCGGCAAGCAGACCGTGCACCGCGAGACTCGTTGATCGCAAGCATCACAGCTTTACACAACCCGGCCCATTCGGCCGGGTTTTTGCGTATTTGCTCCAGAGGCGAGTGGCAGGGTGCGGAATCAGTATCCGCATCGCATGAGAAACGGCAGAGATCCCGCGTCTGAACGAAGGTGGCGCGGGCGTTCTGCCGTTTCAGCCGATGATTGCCCCGATATCGCACCTGCGCCACTAAGATAGGAAGCCATGACAAGCTTTGCAGACATCACCACCATGGGCGTGGGCGGACCCATCGCCCATTTCATCGAGCCGACCACGCGCGTGGGGCTCATCGAAGCCGTGGAGGATGCCGATTCCAAAGGCCTGCCTCTGGTCGTCATCGGTGGCGGGTCCAACCTGCTTGTTTCCGATAAGCCTTTCGACGGCGTGGTGGTTCGAGACGCCCGACGCCTCATCACCGTGCCGGACGAAGCCGCGCCGGTAGAGGGCGAGGATCGCACCGTGCATGTCAATGCCGAGGCCGGTGCCAATTGGGATGATTTCGTGGCCTTCACCGTAGAGCTCGGGCTCGAGGGCGTCGAGGGACTGTCCGGCATTCCCGGCACAGTCGGCGCTTCCGTGGTGCAGAACATTGGCGCCTACGGGCAGGAAGTCGCCACTTCGGTCGAATCGGTGGAAGTCTGGGATCGAGACACCAAAACCACGCGCGACCTCACGCCAGCCGATCTTCGATTCGGCTATCGATGCTCCGCACTGAAGGCCAGCATGTACGCCGGTCCCGGCCAGCCGGCCGACCGATTCTTCCCGACGCCACGTTACGTGGTGCTCTCCGTCACCTTTGCCCTGACCCACTCGGCCGAAGGCACGGTAGGTTACGGACAGCTCGCCAAAGCGCTCGGCGTCGAAGTGGGCGACCGTATGGCCACCGCCGACATCCGCAAAGCCGTGCTCGCAGTACGTGCCGCCAAAGGCATGCTTGAGGACCCCACTCGCTACGCCTTGCCCGACATGGCCACCGCCAAGCGCGAGGCCAATATCTTGACCGATCTGGAGCGTCTGGCCTCCCTCAATGAGGCCGCCGGCATTCCCGTTGGCGATGGCGGCCTGCCTGCTCCCGACTACAATCGCCACAGCTGCGGCTCGTTCTTTATGAATCCGATTCTGACCGCCGACCAAGCGGCGGCCCTGCCCGAAGATGCGCCGAGGTTTGACGCGACTCTGCCCGACGGCACTCCCGGCACCAAGACGTCCGCTGCCTGGCTCATCGACCATGCCGGCTGCCATAAGGGATATAAGGTCGATGCGGACGCGCCGGCCAGTCTATCCACGCAGCACACGCTGGCCTTGACCAATCGGGGGGGAGCGAGCGCGGCCGATATCGCAGCTTTGGCGCGCGCGGTTCAGCAGGCAGTCAAGAGCGCGTTCGGAGTGGATTTGGTGCCCGAACCGGTCTGCGTCGGTGTGCTGTAATCGCGCTATTGATCGATGGAGTGGGGTATTAATCCCATATATTGCGGACTCTAAGTCTTATTAATATACAAGACACACGGGCTCTTCTATACTCGATTGTCGGTATTGTGCGCATTCGGTGCGCAAACAACAGAGAAAAAGAAGAGCACTATGCAACTGTTCCGTACGAAATCCGTCGAACAGACCATTGCCGAAACGGGTGAAGAGGGCCGCAAGCTCAAGCGCAACCTGACTTGGTGGGATCTGTCAATCATGGGCGTGGCCGTAGCCGTGGGTGCCGGCATCTTCTCGGTGGGCGCGCAGGCCGCCGCCTTCCACGCCGGCCCGGCCGTGATCATCAGCTTCCTGATCGCCGGCATCGTGTGCGGCGCAGCCGTGATGTGCTACGCCGAATTCGCTTCGATGATTCCGGTGGCCGGCTCCGCCTACACCTTCACCTACACCACGGTCGGCGAGATCATGGCCTGGATCGTCGGCTGGGATCTGATCCTGGAGATGCTGATGGCCGGCTCCGTGATTTCCAAGTATTGGGGCGTATACCTCAACGATTTCATGCGCCTGATGGGCTGGAACGCCAACACCAACCTGACGTTCGGCTCCTTCCATATCGATATCGCCCCGATTATCATCGTGGCGTTCTTTACCACGCTGCTCGTATTCGGCACCAAGATCGGCGCCCGCGTGGACGGTGCTATGACCGTGCTCAAGATCGCCATCGTGTTCTTTGTGGTGATCGTCGGCTTCTTCTACGTCAAGGCCTCCAACTTCACCCCGTTCATTCCGCCGAGCCAGCCGGCCTCCACCGTGGAAGGCTCCTCCGCCGTCACTGGTTTGATGACCCAGCCGCTGTGGCAGTTCGCCACCGGCATGACCCCATCCGTGTACGGCGTGCCCGGCATCCTCTCGGGCGCGGCACTCGTGTTCTTCGCGTTCATCGGCTTCGACGTGGTGGCCACCGCTTCCGAGGAGACCAAGAACCCGCACAAGAACGTGCCGCTCGGCATCGGTGTGGGCATGCTGCTCATCATCGTCATGTACATGCTCGTGGCCGTGGTGACCACCGGCATGGTCTCCTATGCCGATCTCGCCAAGCAAGACAGCCCCTCGCTGGCCACCGCCTTCGAACTGGTGGGCGCCGACTGGGCCGCCAAGATCATCAGCTTCGGCATCGTGCTGGGCCTGGCCACCGTGGTTATGGTGCTGTTGCTCGGCCTGACCCGTATCGTCTTCGCCATGAGCCGCGATGGTCTGCTGCCGCGCGGTCTGTCCAAGACCGGCAAGCATGGCACCCCGGCCGCTCTGCAGATCGTCGTCGGCGCGGTGGTGGCGCTCGTGGCCGCCTTCTTCGACATCGGCGTGCTCTCCGACATGGTCAACATCGGCACCCTGTCCGCCTTCACGCTGGTGGCCATCTCCATCCCGATTATGCGCAAGAAGCGCCCCGACCTGCCGCGTGCCTTCAAGATGCCCGGCAACCCGTGGATTCCGATCCTCATCGCCGTGGCCAACTTCTGGTTGATGCTCAACCTGTCCGTACTCACCTGGATTCGTTTCGTGGTGTGGCTCGTGGTCGGCGTCGCCATCTACTTCGGCTACGGCTACTGGCATGCGCGCCTCGGCAAGGGCGACCTGACCGAAACGCTGTCCGCCGAAACCGATAAGGCCGTTAACGGCTGAGAGCGAGGAGCGTCCCAACGGGCGCGTACCCTCGTACCAGTATCTGTTAAGGAGGATTCCATGCCATATGTGATCGCTCAGCCTTGCGTGGATGTCAAGGACAAGGCTTGCGTGGACGAGTGCCCCGTCGACTGCATCTACGAGGGTTCCCGCTCGCTGTACATCAACCCCAACGAGTGCGTCGACTGCGGTGCATGCGAACCGGTGTGCCCCACCGAGGCCATCTTCTATGAGGATGATCTGCCGGACGAGTGGGCTTGGTACAAGGATGCCGCTATCAACTTCTTCGCTGAAGTCGGCGATTTGGGCGGCGCTTCCGCCAATGGCCCAATCGGCAAAGACCCGGAACAGGTCGCCGCGCTGCCGCCGCAGAACCAGTAAGCTGATTTGCGGATAAGCGCTGCACACAGCGCATAGTTCGGATTGAACCCTCGGTCTATCACGGCCGAGGGTTCGTCGTATCTTAGGAACATACCGTCCAAGAAAGGGGTTCTCATGGGCTTCCACGCATATTCGTCGCCATACGACTGGTCTCGTATCGCCGGCTTCAAAACCACCGCCAAAACCGTGCCGGGTGGCATGATCGACCTGTCCGTAGGCTCACCCGTGGACCCGGTGCCGAGCAGTGTCCAGCAGGCGCTGGTTGCCGGCGCAGACGCCCCCAACGCCCATGGATACCCGGTCACCGCCGGCACCGCCGACCTTAAGGCCGCTATCGATGCATGGTTCCGCGAACTGCGCGGGGTGGATCTGAAATCCATCAACGCTGCCGCCGTACCCACCGTGGGTTCCAAGGAGGCCGTGGCGCTGATGGCCAGCCTGCTGCACCTTGGCGAAGGCGATGTGGTCGTCCAACCGGCTGTCTCCTACCCGACTTACGAAATCGGTACCCAACTTGCCGGCGCCACCGTGGTCAAAGTCGATGATGTGACCGACGTCGATTCCTGGGTGAATATTCCGAACGTCAAGGCCATCTGGATCAACTCGCCGTGTAATCCCTCCGGCGAGGTCATCTCCGCTGACTGGCTGACCGACATCGTGGCTGCTGCCCGTCGCATCGGTGCCGTGGTGCTCTCCGACGAATGCTATGCGTTAATGGACTGGCGTTCGGTGCGCCGCAATACAGCCGCGTCCTATGCGCCTGCCGCGTCTGCATCTGCTGCGTCTGTGCCTGCCGCACCGGTGGCCGAATCCAACGAGCCCGCCTCCGATACCGCATTCAGTCTCTCCGCCACGCCATGTGCTCTGAATCCACATGTGTGTGAAGGTTCGGCAGCTGGCATCCTGGTGCTCTACTCGCTGTCCAAGCAGTCCAACATGGCCGGCTACCGTACGGCTCTGATTGCCGGCGATTACCGGCTGGTCAAGGAAATGGCCGAATACCGCAAGCAGATCGGCCAGATTATCCCCGGCCCGGTGCAGGCCGCCATGGCCGCAGGTCTGAAGGACACAGCCGCTGTGCACGAGCAATGGGGGCGTTACCGTCGCCGCCTATCCGCGCTGGTTGACGCACTGAAGGCATATGGCTATTCGGCACAAATGCCCTCCGGCGCGCTGTACGTATGGGTCAAGGCCAAGTCCGGCGACTGCTGGGCCGATATGGCCGAGCTCGCCAAGATCGGCATCATCCCCAGCCCCGGCGAATTCTACGGCGCTCCCGCCTACCTGCGTTTCTCCGCCACCGCCACCGACGAGGCCATCCGCTCCGCCTGCGAACGTCTCACGGCGTAATGAGATCGCAAGTGGCGTTGAGCCGTTCACGCCCCAAACTGGGCGGCCTTGCTGCCAAATTTGCGGCGCACAGCGTCCAGTGCGGCCTCGGCATCATGCAAACGTGCCTGTGAGGTCTGGCCGCGGGCATTGTCGGCCTCTTCGAGCATGTCATCCAGTGAAGGCTGCACGGCCGTAGCCGCCGCCTCACTGAGCGAAGACGTGCTCATACCGGCCAAGCGAATAGTTTTGGGCAGGGGAGTGGCAGACTCCGCCGAGGCCGGTAGCCCCAGCATGACTTTCAGCTGCCGCACGCATTCCGGGTACAGCACGCCGGCCGTATCGGTCGGCCGCTCCATCGTAAAAGACCGGGTCTGATAGCTCAGGTCGGCGAACCGCAACTTCACCGTCAGCGTGCGCGCCACCATCCCCTTGCGCCGCAGCGTGCTGGCTACTTCGTCGCAGGCCGAACGCAGTAGCCCACACACCACGCGCATATCGCGTGTATCCTCGGCCAAGGTTTCCTCGGACCCAATGGATTTCTCCTCGCGCACCGTGGTAATTTTGCGGGAATCCAACCCGTGCGAGGCCGCCCATAATCCACGTGCCGCAGCCGGGGAGCCAGTGGCACGAGTCAATGCAGCCTCATCCAGCTGAGCCAATTCAGCCACCGAATGCACGCCCCAAGCATTAAGCCGCTTCTCCAAAGACGGCCCGATGCCCGGAATGCCACGCAATGGCATCATCTGCACGAACTCAGCCGAGCGGGCCGCCGGAATCAGCAGCATGCCGTCCGGCTTGGCATTGGTCGAGGCCATTTTGGCCACCAGTTTGTTACAGGCGATACCCACTGAACACGTCACGTGGAAGCGCTCGGCCACCTGAGCGCGAATCCACGCGCCGATCGCGCTCGGCCGCCCCCACTCCAGCAGTGCGGCGGACACATCCATATAGCCCTCGTCCACCGAAACCTGCTCGAACCGGTCGGTGACGGTCAAAAACACCTCATGCATGATTCGGTGCGACATCATGCGGTAATACGCCATATCCACTGGCAGAAAAATGCCGTTCGGACACAACTGATGGGCGCGCGCGGCCGGCATCGCCGAATTGATGCCGTATCTCCGGGCTTCGTAGCTCGCGGCGGACACCACCGCGCGCGGCCCGGTGCCGATGATCACCGGCTTGCCTTTGAACCCGGGGTTGCGCGCCACCTCCAATGAGGCATAGAAGGCATCCATGTCGATATGCAGCACGGTGCATCCGGTCTCGTCGTGACCCCAATCGCGTTTGGCGGCCTCAAGTCTCGGTGCGGTGCTCATACCACCATTGTAGGAATGCCGAACGAGGTCATGCTCACTATGTGGCGCGCATGGCGCGGCGCTCATTGTCATAATGCCGAATATCACCGGAATTCCAAGGGTTTGCGCACTGTGCGGCTGTTTCGCATGGTGGGTGCGATTCCACGGAATCGTCCACATTGCGTCACTGTCCGCAACGCCTTCCAAGCCACTGCGCGCTGTCCCTGCTCTCCGAGTAGCGTAAACCTCATGAAGAAGTCAGTGGTCGGTATCCTCAACCATGTTCCCGTGGTGCTTATCGTGATCGGTGTGGTGTTGGTGATTTGCGCGGTTATCGTTACGTTCTCCGGCGATGCCGCGCCCGCGGACGGCCAATAATGTGTCGTTCGGCACGTCGTATCCGCAGGACGTGGTACAGTAATTTGTTGTTGCGCATTATTGCGTAACGTGGAGTCATGCCTGAGTGGCCGATAGGGGCACCCTGCTAAGGTGTTAGTCGTGTAAACGGCTCGAGGGTTCGAATCCCTCTGACTCCGCGAGCAGAGCCGGAACCGCTGATTTCCAACGGTTTCCGGCTTTTTCGTGTTTGAGGGCGGTGTGTCGGCCGATGCGTCGGCCGCCGCGCCGATCGATGCGAGGTCCGGTGCGTTTCGTTCCAATCTCCCGCCGCCCTTCTAAGGTGGAGCGTATGACCGAGATCTACGAAACCCAGAGCGAACGCACCGATCTGCCCCTCGTCGTGATGCCGTCCGTGCTCGACGCGATGATCGAGCCCATCAAGGCCCAGTTCCCCGCGCTCCACGACGTTGCCCGCGTGCGTATGTTCGAGGAATTCACGTCCGACGAGGCGACCATAGCCGAGCGTCTGAAGGATGCCGACGCCCTGCTGGTGGGCGGCTACCACATTTCGGATGATCTGCTGCACGCCATCAGCGAGCAGGGGCACGTCAAGTGCATCGTGTTCTGCGGTACCGGCGTCGCCAGCTACATCAATCTCGATAAGGCGCGCGAGCTGAAGATCCGCGTCTGCAACGCCGAACATTATGGCGATCACGCCGTGGCCGAGCACACCTTCGCCCTTCTGTTCGAGCTCATCCGCCGCGTTGGCCAACTCGATAAGGACGTCAAGGCCGGCAACTGGGCGTGGGCCGGCGGCGATGGACTGCAACTCGCCGGCCGTCGCATGGGCATCATCGGACTGGGCGGCATCGGCGCCACCGTGGCCGGCATCGCCCGCGCCTTCGGCATGGAGGTCGCCGCATGGAATTCGCATGTGCCGCCCGAACATTTCGAACGTTCCGGCGCCACTCCGGTCGACGATCTCAACGAGCTCATCGAAACCAGCGACGTCATCTCCGTCCATCTGCCGCTGAACAACGCCACGTGCGGCATCGTCACCGCCGAGAACCTTGCGCATGTGAAGCCCGGCACCCTGTTCATCAATACCGCCCGCTCCGAAGTCATCGAATCCGGTGCGCTGCTTGCCCGACTGCAAAAGGGCGATGTTCCCGCCGCACTCGACGTGTTCGACCACGAGCCGCTGACTGCCGACGACGCCATCTGCCATGTGCCCGGCATCGTCCTGACCCCGCACGTCGGCTGGCGTACCGATGGCGCGTTCAAGGAGCTCACCCGCCAGATGATCGCCTGCCTGACCGCCTACTTCGCCGGCGAGGACTATAACGTCGTCGTCTCCGAACGCTGATAGCCCTGCCTGGCCTCGCGCTCAGTCGAACACCCAGCCAGTCGACCACCGGAACACGCTCATGCAGACGATTCTCAACACGCCCGACGATCCCGCCCACGATTCGCTCGTCGAAAAAAAGTCCGAATTCATCGGCGACGCCGCCCATGTCGATACGCTCGACGAGGCGCTCGCGTTCGTGGCCGCGATCCGTGAGCAGCATCCGAAAGCCCGACACGTGGCGTATGCCGCCGTGTGCGGAGGCGCGGATGGGCGACTGTCCGAACGCATGAGCGATGACGGCGAGCCGTCCGGTACCGCCGGCAAGCCGATTCTCGACGTACTCAAGCAGTCCGGCACCACCGATTGCGTGGTTGCCGTCACCAGATATTTCGGTGGTATTCTACTGGGCTCCGGTGGTCTGGTCCGCGCGTACTCATCCGCCGCATCATTGGCGATGAAAGCCGCCCGCGCCGCCCGCATCATGACCGCCAAGCGATACCGGGTTCGCCTCGAATACCCGCAGTTGGCCCGATTCCAGCAGATTCTGGCGCAGCTCGGTGGCAGTCAGGAGGATGAATCGTATGCGGCGAACGTCGAGTTGACCGCGGTGGTGCCGCAGGATGATTGCGCGCGATTCGAGGAGCGTGTGCGGGAAGCGTTCAATGCCGCGGTGGTGCCGGATCCGATTGACGTGGTCAACATTCCGGTTCCGCTCGCGTGACGCCTGTATGACTAAGCTGGGCATCATGACCGACGAGAACACCACCAGCCAGCAGACTCAGCCCACCGAGGCCGCAACCGAGACTGCAACCGACACGGACGCCCAGCAGCAGGACCAAGGCGCGCAGGCCGCAGCCGAGTCCGCCGCTCCGGTGGATTTCGAACCGCTGACCGCTACATACGAGCGTCTGCGTCATTCCACCGACCCGGCCGAACTGTCCGAATTCGCCCGTCGGCCGTTGCCTGACCGTGCCGATCAGGCGGCGTTCTCCCGCGCCACCGCACTTTTGGAGGCTGTGGCCGGCAACCCGCACACCCCGGTGGCCGATCGCGTGTTCCTCGCCGACACCATGCCGTTCCCGAACGTATTGGTCAAACTCTCCGAAGACCCCGAACCGTCCGTGCGTCAAGCCGTGGCCGCCAACGGGGATGACAAGAATTGGCTGGTCGGCCGCCTGACCAAGGACCCGGTGCCCGAGGTCCGGGATACGGCGTTGAAAAACAAGCGCACCAGCTGGAAGATGCGGCTTGAGGGCGCGCAGGACCCCACTGCGGATGCGGAGACATTGGATTTCTTGGGCGTACTTGGCACCGAATCCGAAGAGGGAGCACCGGCGGTGCTTTCCTCGATGGTCCGCCGTGCCGTGGCGCTGAATCCCAATACGTCCGAAGCGATGCTTGCCAAGTTGGCCAACGACCCCTCGGCCGAAGTGCGGCACGCCGTGGAAAGCCGCCGCTAAGCACACTGTTGCTGTGTTTTGCCGCGCAAATTTGGGCGGCAATCACCCCCTATCCACCATTGTTAGCGCTCACATCTCACTGTGTGAGGGCTAAAAGTACATAATTTGGCGGAATCACGGCATTTTGCTTACGGTGTGGCGCAATCAAACGGCGTTAGACTGGGGCTATGAGTGAGATTACCGAGAGTGAAGAGCGTCTGGCCCGTCCGTTGATTCGACTGGCCAAGTTGGTCGGTGTCGGCACGAGTTATGTGGGCATGAGCCATGACTACCACGAGATAGACGATGACGTCCTGATCGAGGTGCTGGCAGCGCTGGGCATCGACGCCTCCAGCGAGAACGCCCAACTCATCGCCATCCGACGCATTCTGAACGAGCGTTACTCCCGATTGGTGGCACCCACCGTGCTGCATATCGCCGGTAGCGAGGACCGGGTGCTGGTGAACACCGGCATTCTGGACGTGCCTTCGGCGAGCATCACGCTGGAGAATGGCGAGCCATATCAGGGCACCGTTGAAGTTGGTCCTGGAGATGGATCCCAGGCCTACGACTTGGATGGCACGTTCATTTCGAATGCGGCTGTGGTCATTCCCGCCGATCTGCCGATTGGTTACCATACGCTGCATGTCAAGGTCGCCGACCGTGTGCAAGACGCCACTTTGATCAGTGCGCCTGATCGCGTCGATCTGCTTGACCCGATGAAGGGCGGCAGTCTGTGGGGCTGGATGGCCCAGCTGTACTCGATTCGCTCATCCAACTCCTGGGGCGTGGGCGATTACGAGGATCTGAAGACCATGCTGGTGGATGCCAAGCAGAAGACCGGTGCCGACTTCGTGCTCATCAATCCGGTGCATGCCGCCGAGCCGGTGTCCCCGCTCACCCCGTCGCCGTATCTGCCGGTAAGCCGTCGCCTGATCAACTTCACGTACATCCGCCCCGAGGCGATCGTCGAATATGCCACGCTCAGCGAGGGCGACAAGAACGCCGTCGACGGGCTGCATGCCGACACCGAACCGCTGAACGGTGATTCCCAGCTCATCGATCGTGACGCCATGTGGCGCAGCAAGATGCACGCCCTGTGGATTATCTTCAAGGCCGGTCGCACCGCCGAACGCCAAAGCGCGTTCGACCAATTCAAGGCGGACTACGGTTCCGACTTGGAGGCGTATGCCACGTGGTGCCTGTGCTACGACAAGTGGGGGGCGCCCAACGGCGAGGAGAGCAACTGGGAGCGCAAGTTCAACCGCAACTCCCCGGAAATCGCCAATCTGCGCAAGCAGTACCCGGACACCTTGGACTTCTACCGCTGGCTGGAATGGATTGCCGCCGAGCAGCTGTCCTCCGCCCAGCAGACAGCCAAGGACGCCGGCATGCATATCGGCATCATGTCCGATATGGCCGTCGGCGTGCACCCCTCCGGCGCTGACGTGTGGTGGAATCCCGAGCGCTTCGCCAAGGGAGCCACGGTCGGCGCACCGCCGGACATGTTCAACCAGCAAGGCCAGAACTGGAGCCAGCCGCCGCTGAGCCCGATCAATCTGGAGGCCACCGGCTACGAGACCTACCGCAATATGGTGCATGGCATGTTCGCCCGTGCCGGTGCGGTGCGCATCGACCACATCCTTGGCCTGTTCCGCCTGTGGTGGATTCCCGAGAACCGTTCGGCTATGGATGGCGCTTACGTGTACTACGACTCAGACATCATGCTGGGCGTTCTGGCCATCGAGGCCTCTCGTGCCGGCGGCGTGGTCGTAGGTGAGGACCTCGGCGTGGTGCCGGACCATGTGGCCGATTCCCTGTCGAGCCACGGTATTCTCGGTTGCGCCGTTGAATGGTTCGAGCAGCGCGACGGCGTGTTCCGCGCCCCCTCCCAGTGGCGTCCGTACGCATTGGCCTCCGTGAATACGCACGATCTGCCGCCGACCGCCGGTTACCTGGAATACGAGCACGTCAAGATTCGTGAGCGGCTGGGCTTGCTGACCGGCCCGGCCGAGGAATTCGAAGCCTCCGCAAAGGCCGAGCAGGATGCGATGCTGGCCATGCTGGTCGAGCAGGGCTATCTTGATGCCGACTTCGCCGAACATCGTGAGGATCACGAGGCGGATATCGTCGACGCGCTGTACCGCGCACTGAAGGGTTCGCCGTGCAAGCTGCTCGCCGCCTCGATCACCGACGCGGTGGGGGAGAAGCGTGCGCAGAACCAGCCGGGCACCAACAACGAATACCCGAACTGGCGCATCCCGCTGGCCGACGCCAAGGGCAACGTGGTACCGCTCGAAACCCTCTTCGACACCCCCGGCGCCCAACGCTTCGCCCAGATCTTCAATTCCTGACCCGCTTTACCTCCCTCTGACGAGCCGAGTCGTTAAGCGGACAGTCCAGTGGACTGTCCGAAGGCGAGGCCTGAACGAGGCGATAGCTGAGAGAAGGCAGGGAATTGCCTCACCGTAGGTGAGTCGGTTAGCCGAAGTGGGTGGAAGAGAGACCATAAATAGGGGAAGAGAAGCCATAAACCCAATGGAGTGTCCCCAGTTGCCCTATGTCAAGCCCGGCGATATACTAGTGGATTGTTGTGTTTCCCTAAGGGGTCCTTCAAAGCGCTATCCCACTCGCCATCGAGGACTTTCAGGGAGCCCACGGATAATGAGGTTCGATGCCTCTTGGATGCGGCCCTGACCAAGCCACGCCAAGCAGCTGAGACCCGGAACACAATATAGAAAAGGTAATCCAGTGAAAACTTTCACTCCGAAGCCAGCTGATCTGACTCATGACTGGTACGTCATCGACGCCACCGACGTGGTGCTCGGCCGTCTCGCCACCCAGGCTGCAGTTCTGCTGCGCGGCAAGAACAAGCCGACCTACGCTCCGCACGCCGATTCCGGCAACCACGTGATCATCATCAATGCCGACAAGATTGCTCTGACTGGCAACAAGATGGGCAAGGAACTCTACTCGCACTCCGGCCGTCCCGGTGGTCTGCGTCGTGACTCCTACGCCGAGCTGCTCGAGAAGAACCCCGAGCGCATCATCAAGAACGCTGTCAAGGGCATGCTGCCGAAGAACCGTTTGGCCAAGGTGCAGCTCGACCGCCTGCGTGTCTTCCGTGGCGCCGAGCACCCGCACACCCCGCAGAAGCCCCAGGTCTTCGAGATCGCCCAGGTCTCGCAGCAGGCCAAGTGAAACCTGAGAGGAGATAAGAATCATGGCTGAAAACACCAACGACTCCCAGGTTGTCGAGACCGAAGAGGAGCTCACCAACTACACCACCGAGACCAACGCTGGCGCTGGCACCGGCACCTCCGCGATCGAGCCGGGCTACGGCACCGGTCGCCGCAAGGAGGCTGTCGCCCGTGTCCGTCTGGTTCCGGGTGACGGCAAGTGGACCATCAACGGCCGCACTCTGGAGGAGTACTTCCCCTCCAAGCTGCTGCAGCGTGAGGTCAACTCCCCGATTGTTCTGCTCAAGCTCGAAGGCAAGTTCGACGCTATCGTCCTCGTTGACGGCGGCGGCACCACCGGCCAGGCCGGCGCCATCCGCCTCGGCGTTGCCCGCGCTCTGAACGCCATCGATCGTGATGCCAACCGCGCCGCCCTGAAGAAGGCTGGCTTCCTGACCCGCGACGCTCGCGTCGTGGAGCGCAAGAAGGCTGGTCTGCACAAGGCACGTCGCGCCCCGCAGTTCTCCAAGCGTTAATTTCGCTTGTCCTGTACCGAGCATACAAAGGCTCTCCGTGGAATTCCACGGAGAGCCTTTGTGTTTATGTCGTGCCGTTTTGAGTGTGACTCACACCTGCTTCATCAGCGTGATGCTCAGCGCCGGCATGGTCCAGACATTGTCGTCGACGGGAGTGTCCGGCGTGTCATCCACAGGGGCATCAGGCATATCAGCTGATACCTCATCCCGAGGCGCGGACGAGGTGCCGTTTGCGGCGTGATCCGTTACTGGCATCGCGAATTCGATGGCATCCGCTTCATTCTCAGTCGAGGATTCCGTACGCTGCATGGCCACTTCTTCGACCAGCTTGCGTACTGTCTCGCTGGCGTTCGGTACATGCTGCGTCCAGACGGTGGTGTCATCGTCCAAATCGCATTCCTCGACCTGAGTGCCATGCCCGGCTCGGCGGCCGTTGATTTCGGCCGAGCACCATTTAGGCGTCCAGTGAGTGTCTGGCGGCAGGCGGAATGCGCGGTCATCAGCGGTGCCGTTGACCACAATGCACACGTCCACCTCACTGTTGGACAGCAATCGCATGGTGAAGCTACGCACGCCCAAATCGAACCAGTCACGCTCCATCGGCGTGGTGCCGTCGGGCAGGAACCACTGCACGCGGCTTGAGGGCTTGAGCAGGCCGAGCTGGGTCAGTCGGGTGAAGAAATCCTCGTGGTGATACAGGTCCAGTGATTTACGCAGCGCCACCAGTCGAGACACGGTTTTCAAGCGGCGCATCTCGCGTGTCTTGTTGGTGGAATACATCCAATCCCACTTCAGCCACGTGATGTCGTTGTCTTGGCAGTAGGCGTTGTTGTTGCCGTCCTGTGTGTTGCGGAATTCGTCGCCGGCGAGCATCATCGGCGTACCCAGCGAGAGCAGCAGCATGCCGATCATGTTCATGGCCGCCTGTTCGCGTGCCATGATGACGTCTGGATCATCGGTGACGCCTTCGACGCCGAAATTGGCGGAATGGTTCACCGACGAGCCATCATTATTGTTTTCGCCGTTGGCTTCATTGTGCTTGGAGCGGTATCTGGTGAGGTCCGTCAGCGTGAAACCGTCGTGGCAGGACACGAAATTGATGGAGGCCGGAGCGCCACGCCCTGGTTCGGTGGCGAACAGATCGGCTGAGCCGCAGAGTCGTGTGGCCATCTCCTGCAAACTGATACGCCCGAAATCGGAGCCGCCGTCCACATCTTCAAGCCAGAAGGTGCGGGCCGTGTCGCGGAAGCGGTCATTCCATTCGGCGAACGGCACGGAGAATTGGCCGGTGCGCCAGCCGAGGTTGCCCAGATCCCACGGCTCCATAATGAGCTTCAGGTTGCCCAGCAGCAGATCGGAACGCAGGGCGTAGAGGAACGGGTGATGATGGGTGAATTCGCCTTCCAGACGGGCCAGCGAGACGCCAAGGTCGAAGCGGAAACCGTCTATGCCGATACGCTTGGCCCAGTATCGTAATGAGTCGATGGCAAAGGTGGCCACATGCGTGTTGGTGAAATCCAGCGTATTGCCGCAACCAGTGGTGTCTTCGAGCCGACCGGTATTGGATTTTTGATGGCGATAGTAGGCCAGGTCGTCGAGGCCGCGCCAGCAGACCGTCGGGCCTTCGACGCCGCCTTCGCATGTGTGGTTGTAGACCACGTCCATGATGACTTCGAAGCCGGCCTCGTGCAGTGCGCGCACCATGTCTATGACTTCTTGGCGCACGGCGGCCGCGCCCTTCTCCTGGGCGGCTTTAGTGGCGTAGGAGGGTTCGGGGGCGAAGTAGCTGAGAGTGGAGTAGCCCCAGTAGTTCTTGCGGCCGTGTTCTTGCAGGAAGAGCTCGTCCTGCTTGGCCATAATCGGCAGCAGTTCGATGGATGTGATGCCTAGACCCTGCAGATAGGCGAGCGTGGTGGGGTGGGCGAGTCCGGCGTATGTGCCGCGCAATGATTCGGGCAGCCACGGTGCGTTGGCGGTGAAGCCTTTGACGTGCATCTCATAGATGACGGTTTTGCGCCACGGCACATGCGGGTGCTGCGGATCGGCCTCGTGCTTGTGGATGTCGCGATCGTCGATGGCCACGGACACCGGCGCATGGCCGAGCGAGTCTACGGTGCTCATGGCACCGTATGCCGAGCCGATTACCTTGCGGTCCACGACATCGCATTCATAGGAGAAGGCGGCGGGGGTGAGCTCCATGGAGCCGTCGATGCCCTTGCCATACGGGTCAAGCAGGAATTTGTATGGATTGAAGCGCACGCCGTGTTTCGGGTCCCATGCGCCGTCCACGCGGTAGCCATAACGCATGCCGTCCCATGCTTTGGGCAGGTGCACGTACCACAGGCCGTAGTTCGGCCCGGTCATGCGGAACAGGGTCTCGCGCAGATACAAATGTTCGATAATGCGCGTGCATACCGGGAACTCATGAATCTGCTGGATAAAGGAGATATTCGGGTCCTCGAACAGGCGGATGGCGTCTTGGAAGAAAGCGCCGGGCTCATCAATGGGCTCCAGTACGCATAGCCAAACCTGATCGGCGGTTTCGGAACGAACAACGGCGTCAGCCCCACCGTCGTCAGTGAAGTACAGCCCTGGGCGAGTGGCGTAACGATGCAACGGTGGGTTTTTCATACCTCCATTGTAGACGTGTTGTCACTTTTGGTGGAAGCCCTTGATTTCCAAGGCAACACGCCGAACGAAAGTAGTTTTATAAAAAGAATTTGCAAAACTGAGATAAAGAAGTTATGCTGTACTCAACACCTCGCAAAGACAGCGGGATGACAAAGAACAATCAATGCACAACCAATCGCCGTGCGATCAGGCTTGACGGCCGGCCAACTAGCCAACCAATCAGCCACCCGGTCGACCGACCAGCCGCCCGACCTCGTCCATCGCATTGGCACGCTTTCACCGTAGAAAGGACCTATCATGAAGGCTCTCGTGCTCACCGGCGTCAAGGAATTCGAAATCCAGGACCTGCCCACTCCTGAAATTCAGCCCAACGAAGTACTGATCAACACCGCTTACGCCGGCGTGTGCGGCACCGATCATGACCTGTATGCCGGCCGTCCCGGCTCGGCTGCTGCCGTTCCGCCGATCGTGCTCGGCCATGAGAACTCTGGCGTCGTGGCTGCCATTGGTTCCGAGGTCACCGGCGTTAAGGTGGGCGACCGTGTGGCAGTCGATCCGAACATCTACTGCGGCCAGTGCGAGTACTGTCTGACCCAGCGCCCTGAACTGTGCGATCACCTCTCCGCCGTGGGCGTCACGCGAGACGGCGGCCTGGCCGAACAGTTCACCGCACCGGCCACCGTGGTCTACAAGCTGCCGGACAACGTCTCACTGAAGGACGCCGCCGCCATCGAACCCATTTCTTGTGCTGTGCACGGCGTGGATTTGCTGAAGCTGCGCCCCTACCAGAAAGCGCTGGTGATCGGCGACGGTTTCATGGGCCAACTCTTTGCGCAGATTGTGCAGGCCTACGGCGTACATCAGGTGGACCTGGCCGGTATCTTCGACGACAAGCTCAAGCGCAACCAGGAGCTGTTCGGCGTCACGAACGTCTACAACACCACCCGCGAAGCCATTCCGGCCGAGTCCTATGACGTGATCATCGAGGCCGTGGGACTGCCGGCTACTCAGGCGCAGGCCGTGGCCGCCTCCAAGAAAGGCGCGCAGGTGCTCATGTTCGGCGTGGGGCCGCAGGAGGCACACTTCGAGATGAACACGTACGACATCTACAAGAAGCAGCTGACCATCCAAGGCTCCTTCATCAACCCGCTCACGTTCAAGGATGCCATCAGTTTGCTTGAATCCGGCCAGATGAACGTCGCTCCGCTCATCAGCCACGAGCTGGAGCTCGAAGAGGTCCAGGACTTCCTCGACGGCAAGATCAAGGGCGTCTCCAAGGCCGTCGTCAAAGTCGGCAAGTAGTTCAGACTTATTCTTCCGATTGGCTCCTCTCTTTGAGGGGAGCTGGCGGCGAAGCCGACTGAGGGGAGTCTCCCGGTGGCGTACGTCCCGTAAACCACCTTCCGGTGCTGCACATCACCTCCCGCCAGCGGGAGGAAGGGGTTTCGTCTCACGGTTTTTGCCGCCAATATAGCTTGGCCTCCGGCTTTCCCTTTTTCCTCCCGGCGGCCACATTCCTATCCCGCGGCATCTCTACTGACAACGACGTTAATGGAGTCAACCCATGATTCGCTTTTTTGAAAAATTCGGTATTCCCCGTGTGCTGTTACTTGGCTTCCTCGACGTTGCCATCTTCATGACCGGCGACGGATTCGAGCTCACCTTCCTCTCCAAATTCATGGTCGACCAAGGCTTCTCGTCTTCGCAGGCGTCCCTGCTGGTCACCGTGTATGGTCTGTTCGCGGCCCTCGGCGGCTGGTGCGCCGGCGTACTCGCCGAAATGTTCGGTGCCCGACGCATCATGATGTTCGGTGCCTGCTGGTGGATCGGCATCCATCTGCTGTTCCTTGGAGTCGCCATTCCGAGTGGGCTGTATCCGCTGATTTTGGGCCTGTATGCATTGCGTGGCATCGGCTACCCACTGTTCATCTACAGTTTCGTGGTCTTGATGGCGCAATATATCAGTCCCGCCCGCCTCGCCTCCGCCACTGGCTTCTTCTGGACCTGCTTCTCACTGGGCATCGGCGTGTTCGGTGCTTACCTGCCGAGCTTCATCATGCCGGTGTTCGGCGAATACAAGACCTTCTGGTTCGCGCTGCCGTTCTCGATTGTTGGCACCATCATGTGCTTCTTCTTCGTGCCGAAGAACAAAGTCGTCAAATCGCAAGGCCTGAGTCGCAAGGAACAGCTCGCCGAGCTAGCCGAGGGCGCCACCATCTTGGTTACTAATCGCAAGGTGCTCATCTGCGCGATCATCCGCATCATCAACAACCTGCTGCTGTACGGGTTCCCGGTCATCATGCCGCTGTACCTGTGCACCACCCACAACGGCGGCATCAACATCTTCAAAACCGAGGAATGGATGCGCATCTGGGGCTTCGTGTTCGTAATCACGCTGATCTTCAACACGTTCTGGGGCTGGTTCATGGACCGCTTCGGCTGGGTGTGGCCCATGCGCTGGTTCGGCTGCGCGGTGCTCGCGGTCGGCTCGGTGGCCTTCTATTACCTTCCGCAGTGGTTCGGCGCGAACGCCCTGATGCTGATCATCGCCTCGGTGATTGTGGGCATCGGCACCTGTGCGTTCTCATCACTGCCCACCATCATGACCCTGTATGCGGGCGGCAAGCAGGGCGCGGCACTGTCCGCATACAACCTCGCCGCAGGCTTGACCACGTTCGCTGGTCCCGGTATCGCCACCATTCTGCTGCCGATTGTGGGCTATGAAGGCGTGTGCTGGACGTACGCCGGTTTGTATGTGCTCGCATTCGTACTTACCCTGTTCATCCGCCCGCAGCAGCCCGGCTTCGATGTCAAGGGGCGGCGGATCAAGGGTGCGCAGCCTCAGCCTGAAACCGTGTGATTACGGTTACACTGCCCATCCACGATCAACAATCCAACCATCACATTCAAAGGAGAACATCATGGCTAAGCCAATGACCGCATTCACCACCGATTTCCAGCATTGCGGCATGCCCGCCAAGAATCTGGACGAGACCATCAAGTTTTACCGCGAGGTTATGGGTTTTGAACTCGCCGGACTGTTTATGAACGGCGAGAACCGTTGCGCTTTCCTGCGCTACGGTCACCTGACCATCGAAACCTGGGAGGGAGATCCGGCCCCGATGACCACCGGCGCGATCAACCACTGGGCGTTCGACACCCCGGACATCGAAGCCGCCTTCGAGAACGCCAAAGCGCTCGGCGTGGACTTCAAGGACGACGAGATCCAATCCATCCCCTCGTTCTGGAAGCACGGCATCCGATACTTCAACATCTATGGACCCAACGGCGAGACCATCGAATTTTGTCAGATTGTGGAGTGATCGGGGTCTTGATGGTGTAGGGGGGCGAGGGCTGTGCCGGTGACGATCATGACATGACTTCATGGCGCGAAGGCGGGTCTCCGTGTCTCTCCGAGCAACTCCCGCGCAAAAACTCACAATACAACGACGTTCCACACACAGCGACCGGCGCATATGCGCCGGTCGCTTCCTAAATGGTGCCAAAATACCTGCAACCGGTTTGGCCATATGACAATGACGAGAAGACTGCATTATAAAGCGTCGAGTTAGATGCCGAAAATGGTCGGTTTGCTTTTGCTTGACGAAATTGCATGCATATTGCGTCGTTCTACGAGGGACTTTTGCATGTATAAAGCGTCGAGTTATGGAATTGCATGTATAAGGTGTCGAGTTATGGCGCAAAACAGCCGCTAAATAGTGCCGAAATGCATGCAATGCTGCCAAATGGTGCCAAAATGCCTGCAATGCATGGCGATACACGGTTCCGAATCATTGGCGAGGGGCCTTGCGGGACATGACATATCGTCTGGAACCGGATTTGTTCTTGGAACCCGGCCCGTGTCTGGCCCCAGACCCGTGACCGAAGACTCATTTTTAGAAGTCACGAACCAGAACAAGGGGGTGCGGATGTTTTTTTGGACGGTCAGGCGGCCAGTCCAAGACTTCTGCGGTATTGCACGGGGCTCATCCAGTCCAGTGACTTCTTGATCCTGGTTTCATTGTAGTGGGTCAGGTAGGCGGCCAGGCGTTCGCGGAACTCCTCGTAGCCCACGCCCCTCCAGTCCCGCCCGTAGAATAACTCGTTCTTGAGCCTGCCGAAGAACCCCTCGGCGGCCGCGTTGTCCGGGCTGCATCCCTTGGCGCTCATCGACCGGATCAGCCCGTGCTCCTCGCAGATGCGGATCCATTCGTCCCACCGGTAGTGGCAGCCGCGGTCGGAATGGATGATTGGATGTTCCCCGTCCCTGAGCGTGGCGACCGCGTCAAGGAGCATCCGGTTCGCCATGTCGGCGTTCGGGGAGCGCGACAAGGTCCAGGAGACCACCATCCCGTCGAAGCAGTCGACCACCGGGGAAAGCCAGCACTTGTACCCGTCCATGGTGAACTGGGTGACGTCCGTGACCCACAGCATGTTCGGCGCGTCGGCGTGGAAGTCCCGCTCCACGAGGTTCGCCGGGGCCTCGCCGATCTCGCCGGCGTAGGAGCTCCACCGCTTCGGCCGCTTCAGGTACACGGGCCGCATGGCCCCCTCGCGCATGATCCGCCTGACGACCTTCTCCGAGACGACGATCGGGTCGGACTCGTCAAGGCGCAGCATGCGGTGGATGGTCCGGTATCCCCATGCGCGCCCACCCTGCTCGAACAGGCCGGCGACGCGGGCCCGCAGCACGGCGTACCTGTCGCCCGCGGCGATCGCGCCGCGCTCGTAATAGTAGGTGCTGCGTTTCAGCCCCACGGCCTTCAGACAGGCCGCCAGGCCGAATTCACCCCTGATCGCGTCGACGACCCGCGTCCTCTCCCTGTTCGTCAGCATGGACGGGTCGAGGCGCGGGTCGTCGGCTTTTAAAACATCGATCGTCTCCCGCATCACCGCGTTCTCCAGCCGCAGGACCTCCACCTGCCGGCGCAGCTCCTCCACGTCATCGCCGGCCGCGGGCATCGGTTCGGCCGGCATCGGCGCGTTTCTCCTGTCCATCAGTCCCAGTATCCCCTCGCTCCGGTAGCGGCGCATCCACTGGTACACGCTCGTCGGCGTGCAACCCGCGTCGCGCGCCACGCGGGCGAGGGGCTCGCCCTCGAGCGCGCGTCTGGCCGCATTCGTCTTGCATTCCAGCGTATACGAACGCCTGCACGCGCCCGTGTAACGCGGGTCCTCGCGAACCCATTTCACCAGCGCGCCCTCGGACGGGTAACCAAGCTCGGCAATGACCTTCCTGATGGTCATGCCCTCCGTGAAATACAGGTCAACGGCCCTGCGCCGATCCTCCATCGAAAACATGCGGACTCCAATCCGGACGCCCAAGCGTCCAACTTTCCGTCCGCATCCCCCAAAAAAGTATCGAATGTGGATATTTGAGTATCACATGGTGCTATAGGCGATATCTAGGCTGGAAATACAACGATGTGGTTGGGCTCGTATGAAGCATATTGGCTCAAAGGAGGCAGTGATGAACGATAATTCGCTATGGCCCGCAGTGATTGCGGTAGTAGTTGTGCTGGCTGTTGTGGTGTGTTTGGTCGTGGCCGATTATGCTCGGTTCACCGTGATCGGTGTCATGTAGTTGTAGTTGGTGCTATATAAAAGGACGCGCTCTGAGTGCCGTCCCGCAACGACCGGACGGCACTCAGAATCCACAGGTATATCAGCCGTATCGGCATAACTGCGTCACCCATCGAAAGCAACGGATGACGCAACTCAGTCACGTTCCGCAGCACCACAGATATCGTCGAGATAATTCTCGGCGAACCGCAACGCGGCACCGATGATGTTCTGATCTTCGGCGCAGTAGCTCTTGCGCAGATTGAAATGGTCGGTGCCGAACGGGCTACGATTGATGACGCGCGCCTTGAGATCCTCGATGTCGCTGTCTTCAAGATGCTGGGCTGCTTCACCGCCGACAATCACGTCGCCCGCGATGATGGATCGCGCATTGACGATGGCCTGCGCCACGTAATCCAGCCACTCATCCATGCGCTCGCGATGATGCCGTTCGCCCTGCTCGAGCACGCTGAAGAAGCCGGGAATGCTTTCGTAATCCTCGGGCAAGGTCTCCGGCGAGCAGTAGGTGTCCATGCAACCGCGCTGGCCGCAGTAGCATTCGCGGCCGCCCGGCACCAGCGTCATGTGTTCGATGGCGCCGTTGCACTGGTTCGGGCCCTGATACAGCTTGCCTCCCACGATCACCGCGCCGCCCGGGCGTCGCTCCAGATAGACGCACACCGCATCGGTGAGCGTGGAGTCGAACCAGAGTTCGGCCATGGCTGAGGCATCGGAATCGTGGATCATCATGCACGGGTAATGGACCGATTGGCTGATGGTTTCGAGCGTGAGCCCAGTGTTGCCCATAATGGTGCCGAAGGTGATGGTGGTGGCGTCGGGGGAGAGGATGCCTTGGATGGCGAACGAGACGCCGAGCGCCTTGCCGTGCTTCTTTTCGACGTCGGCGGCGAAGTTGTTGATGATGTCGCCGATACGCTGGTAGTAAACGTTGGTGTTGCGGTAAGGCAGGGCCTCGTTGCGTTTCTCGATGACGTTGCCGTACAGGTTAATCGCGCACAGGCGCAGTTCGTTGGACCGCATCACTACCCCGATGGCGGTGCGATGATCGGGATTGAACTCATAACTTTGCGCCTTGCGCCCGCCGGTGGAATCCTGCAGTTCGCCTTTGCGGATGAGTCCGTCATCTTCTAGAGCGCGCAGATTTTGGGTGATGGTGGGCAGGCTGAGACCGAGTTCGCGTTCCAATTCCTGTTTGGTGACATGGCTATGGCCATACAGATACTGGGTCATGGCACTACGGTTGTGCGCTTTCACTGCGGTCGATGGCATTGCCCTCATAGTTACCCCTTTGTGCGATGAGATATATGCAAGTATACTTTATGAAAGTGGCTTTCATGTGCCTCGACGCGGAGGTTATGAGACAACAATCGTATATTTGTAGGCGATTTTGGGTACTTTTTTAAATCAATTTTCTAGAAATGTGGAGAGAATGAGTGCTTTTGAAAACTTACTTTAAAAAAGTTCTTGTATTGCGTTGTTCGCGGGCGTTTGATTCTCGGCAAAAAGTGAACGAAAAGTACCAAATCGCCGAATAAAGTGAGGATTTGTTCGATATTCCGCACAACTCTTAACAAAAACTGTTCAATATCAAACGTGAAACGCCGTCGATTTTGTGCGTATGCATCGCGCTGGACCGTTCGGTATATTGTGACTCAGGTCACATATGCAGTGTGACAACGCATCACCGGTCATTTTCGGTTACTGAGGCGGTATCCCGCTGGCGCAACTGAGGTGACGAGGCGATGGCCCAGAACTTTGCCATATACCCCAAGAAGATCGAGGAGGACCCCAAGTGGCAGAAGCAAAGAAGAAGGTCGAAGCCGCCAAGCCGACCCCGGAAGAGAAGCGGGCCGCAGCTGAGGCCGAGGTTGACGCGCTGGTTGCCCGTGCCAAGAAGGCTCTCGACGAATTCGAGAACCTCGACCAGAAGCAAGTTGATCGTATCGTCGCCAAGGCCTCCATCGCCGCTCTGAACAAGCACCTCGTCCTCGCCAAGATGGCTGTCGACGAGACCGGCCGTGGTCTTGTGGAAGACAAGGCCACCAAGAACATCTTCGCCTGTGAGCACGTCACCAACTACTTGGCCGGCCAGAAGACCGTCGGCATCATCCGTGAAGACGACGTGATGGGCATCGATGAGGTCGCCGAGCCGGTCGGCGTGGTCGCCGGCGTCACACCGGTTACCAACCCGACCTCCACCGCCATCTTCAAGTCCCTCATCGCCCTGAAGACACGCTGCCCGATCGTCTTCGGCTTCCACCCCGGCGCGCAGAAGTGCTCCATCGAGGCCGCCAAGATTGTGCGCGACGCCGCCATCGAGGCCGGTGCTCCCGAGAACTGTATCCAGTGGATCGAGCACCCGTCCATCCAGGCCACCGGCGCGCTGATGCAGCACCCGGGCGTGGCCACGATCCTCGCCACCGGTGGTCCGGGCATGGTCAAGGCCGCTTACTCCTCCGGCAAGCCCGCCCTCGGCGTGGGTGCCGGCAACGCCCCGGCCTATGTTGATTCCGATGTGGACATCGTGCGTGCCGCCAACGATCTGGTGCTCTCCAAGCACTTCGATTACGGCATGATCTGCGCCACCGAGCAGGCCATCATCGCCCACAAGGACGTCTACGACCAGCTCATCAAGGAGCTCAAGGTCCGTAAGGCCTACTTCGTCAACGCCGAGGAGAAGGCCAAGCTGGAACAGTACATGTTCGGCTGCACCGCCGGTTCCGGCGTCAAGCCCGTGCTGAACTCCGTGGTGCCGGGCAAGTCCCCGCAGTTCATCGCCAAGGCCGCCGGCTTCGAGATTCCGGCCGACGCCACGATCCTCGCCGCCGAGTGCAAGGAAGTCTCCGACGACGAGCCGCTGACCCACGAGAAGCTCGCTCCGGTGCAGGCCGTGCTCAAGGCCGACGACAAGGAGCAGGCCTTCGAGATGTGCGAGAAGATGCTCAAGCTGGGTGCCGGCCACACCGCCGCCATCCACACCAACAACCAGGAGCTCGTGCGTGAGTACGGCGTCCGTATGCACGCCTGCCGCATCATCTGGAACCAGCCTTCCTCCCTTGGCGGCATCGGCGACATCTACAACGCCATCGCCCCGTCGCTGACCCTGGGCTGCGGCTCCTACGGCGGCAACTCGGTGTCCGGCAACGTGCAGGCCGTGAATCTCGTTAATATCAAGCGCATTGCTCGGAGGAACAACAACATGCAGTGGTTCAAGATCCCGGCCAAGACCTACTTCGAGCCGAACGCCATCAAGTACCTGCGCGACATGTACGGCATCGAGAAGGCCGTCATCGTGTGCGATAAGGTCATGGAGCAGCTCGGCATTGTCGACAAGGTCATCGACCAGCTGCGCGCCCGCTCCAACCGTGTGACCTTCCGCATCATCGACTACGTCGAGCCGGAGCCCTCCGTCGAGACCGTCGAAAAGGGCGCTGAAATGATGCGCGAGGAGTTCGAGCCGGACACGATCATCGCGGTCGGCGGCGGCTCCCCGATGGACGCCTCCAAGATCATGTGGCTGCTCTACGAGCACCCGGAAATCGCCTTCTCCGACGTGCGCGAGAAGTTCTTCGATATCCGTAAGCGCGCCTTTAAGATCCCGCCGCTGGGTAAGAAGGCCAAGCTCGTGTGCATCCCGACCTCCTCCGGCACCGGTTCCGAGGTCACCCCGTTCGCCGTGATCACCGATCACAAGACCGGCTACAAGTACCCGATCACCGACTACGCGCTGACCCCGTCCGTGGCCATCGTGGACCCGGTGCTGGCTCGCACCCAGCCGCGCAAGCTGGCCTCCGACGCCGGTTTCGACGCCCTGACCCACTCGATGGAAGCCTACGTGTCCGTGTATGCGAACGACTTCACCGACGGTATGGCCCTGCACGCGGCCAAGCTCATCTGGGACAACTTGGCTGAGTCCGTCAACGGCGAGCCTGGTCTGGCCAAGACCGACGCTCAGGAGAAGATGCACAACGCCGCCACCATGGCCGGCATGGCATTCGGCTCCGCGTTCCTCGGCATGTGCCACGGCATGGCCCACACCATCGGTGCCCTGTGCCACATCGCCCACGGCCGCACCAACTCCATCCTGCTGCCGTACGTGATCCGCTACAACGGCCAGATCCCTGAGGAGCCCACCTCTTGGCCGAAGTACAATAAGTACATCGCCCCGGAGCGCTATCAGGATATCGCCCGCAACCTCGGCATCGACACCGGCAAGACCCCGGCCGAAGCCGTGGAGAACCTGGCGAAGGCCGTCGAGGACTACCGCGACAACAGGCTCGGCATGAACAAGAGCTTCCAGGATTGCGGTGTGGATGAGGACTACTTCTGGTCCGTGCTCGATCAGATCGGCATGCGCGCCTACGAGGACCAGTGCACCCCGGCCAACCCGCGCATCCCGCTGATCAACGACATGAAGGACATCGCCGTCGGTGCTTACTACGGCGTCTCCCAGGCGGAAGGCCACAAGCTACGCATCGAGCGCGAGGGTGAGGCCGCCACTGAGGAAGCCTCCGAGCGCTGATTGCAGGCGGTTGGCGGCTGCTGGCACCAGCAGTAGCCACCAACCGCGGTGTTGCAGCTTAGTGGCTGCATAGCGCGACACAAGGAGCCCGAACCCCATTACAGGGGCCGGGCTCCTTTGCATATGTGGCGCTCCCTCAGCCAGCAGGTACCTCCATGGGGCGGTAACCCACTCATGGGGCGGTAACTTGCCCATGGGGCGGTGAAAACCCCATGGGGCGGTGTACGAAAACGGCTCTATTCTGCGGAAGGTAAAATTTTACCGTCCGCCCCATGGGCCAATTACCGCCCCATGAGGGAATTACCGCCCCATGGAATCGCTGAAGCGTCGCTAAATCGCCGCAATAATGCAGCCAAAAGCAATAAAGCTGGCAAACGCCTCGGTAATGCCGGTCACCACGGGCTTCAAGATTGTGCGCCGTGTAACCACCGGCAACGCAACGGCGCGGGCCAACAGCAGCACAGTCATCGCAATCAGATACGGGCTGCGTCCATCCGGCACGGCGGCTAGCAGCAATAGCGCCACATGCCATACCCACGAAGCCGCCACCCCGCGTTCCCGGATCATGGTTTTGACGACCAGAACCGACCCATACTGCGTCAGCGCAAACAGCACAGTGGCAATCGGTCTGTTCACGGGCAATGAACCTGCGGGCCACCAGGCGTGAAGGTCGAATATCTGGCTCAAATCCGGCATATTCCGAATCGCGGCGCGTGTGGCGGTGACATCAGCGGCTGCGCACGAGGCATGTGCTGCGTTGATGGGCATAACACATGCCGTCTCAACAGCGCTGCCAAACGACGCGATCACCGTGGCCATGGCCGACACGGCATTGCCCCACAGCGAGCGCTCCTTCCTCAGCCGCAGCGGGTAGCATAACCTACCCATGCGCCAGGTTGGTTGTCGAACCAATCGCGTTTAAGGGTCTTGCGGCGGGAAGTCATATCTGTCATGATATCGTAGCGAATGGCTCTCAATAAGAAAGATGTGAGACCTGCATTGCGACAATCGAACATGGGAAGTGCGAGAAGCCGGTGTTCCAGCCATTATGCAACATGTGCGATTGTTCGGAAATGTTCATTTGGCTCACATTGTGTACCGTGACGGCGATATTATGCGAGACTAATCTCGTTGAGTATCGCCCTCGGCGCTGGAAATGGCCTCGGCTATCGGATCTTGGCTGAAGTCGTGGTTGCGATAATCAGGGTCGTCCACCGGCAGATGCTGCACCAAGGTATCGAACACCTGACTGTAGATTTTGCCGCGCTCGAGCACCGCATCGAGCACATGGCCGCCGAACGTCTTGTCGTCGGACAGGAAGTGCTCGTGGAATCCGGCCACAGCCGCGCCATGGAACATCACGGGGGAGAAGTACCCGAGCATGGTGCCCTTGACGTCGTGGCGCAGGAACACGGCCTGCCGGTCGGCCACCTCTACCAGCGTGGGGTAGGGTGCCTGCTGCTTGATGACCGCGCGTGTCTTGATGAAGCTGAACGTGCCGCGCACAATTACCGAAAAGAACGTGTTCGCGCGGCCGTTCGCCTTGACGATCTTTTCGTTGAGCTCTTCTAGGCCGATATCATGACGCTCGCACTGGTACTGGAAGGCCGCGCGATGGCTGTTGGCGAATGGCATGGTGAAGTCGTCCGGCACGCGTTCGGCCACACCGGATTGGCCTATCTTGTATGCCACGCCATCCAGGATGATGAGCTCGCCGTCCAAGCCCTCGCCGGTGCCGATGCCGGTGTCGCCATGCTTGAGCAATTCGCCGATGGTGGTGGTGCCTTCCAGCAGCCCCGGCACGAGTAAGGCCAAAGTGCCGTGCTGATATAACACGTTGGCACCGTGCTCACGAATAGGTTTGATGTTCTTTGCCAGTGATTGTGTCACGAGCCTTAAGAGTAATTCGCGTTACCGTCCAACTCAATTAATCAATCCATATTCGCCAACGTGAGCTGTGCCACTATATATAGGTAAGTCTCAGAAGGATGTTGGTAGGCGACGCCGAGCGGCTATGCCGCGAGGTAATACGAACGGCATGAGCGCGACACGCGCGAATTCCTCCGCGCTGTCCCACCTCAATGCTTGAATAAACAAGTTGCCTGATTTGGGCTCGCAAATTGGAATTAAAAAAGCGAGCGCGGGCCGGGAGTCACTTCAAGTGAAGTGACAGCCGGAAACCGCGCACTGATGTCGGATGACCGCCAGAGGACGTATGTCCAAGGGAGGCCATGCGCGCCGGTGCCCTAGAAGCAGGTTGGTAAACAGTACAACGAACATCGCTAGAAAGGGCGGACGGCAATGGCGGGACAGAAAATCCGCATCAGGCTTAAGTCCTATGACCACGAGGTCATCGACCAATCGGCGAAGAAGATCGTCGAAACGGTGACGAACGCGGGCGCAACTGTTGTTGGCCCCGTTCCGCTGCCGACCGAGAAGAACGTCTTCTGTGTTATCCGTTCTCCTCACAAGTACAAGGATTCTCGCGAGCACTTCGAGATGCGCACTCACAAGCGCCTCATCGACATCGTGGACCCGACCCCCAAGGCCGTGGACTCCCTGATGCACATCGATCTGCCTGCGGACGTCAACATCGAAATCAAGCTGTAAGGGAGGAGGAAGCATTATGTCTAATCGCAAGGCTCTGCTGGGCAAGAAGCTCGGCATGTCCCAGGTGTGGGACGAGAACGGCTTCTTCGTGCCCGTCACTCTTGTCGACGTGTCCACCAACGTGGTGACCGCCGTGAAGACCGAGGAATCTGACGGCTACAAGGCCGTCCAGCTCGGCTACGGCGCCATCGACCCCACCAAGGTGACCAAGCCGCTGGCTGGCCACTTTGCCAAGGCCGGTGTCACCCCGCGTCGCCACCTCGTCGAGGTGCGCACCGACGACGTCGATCAGTTCGAGGCTGGCCAGGAACTGGCCGCTGACCTGTTCGAAGAGGGTGCTGAGGTCGACGTGACCGGCACCACCAAGGGTAAGGGCTTCGCCGGTACCATCAAGCGTTGGGGCTTCAAGTCCTACCGCCGTACTCACGGTTCTCACAAGAACGAGCGCCGTCCCGGTTCTGTGGGCGCATGCGCCACTCCGAGCCGTATTCTCAAGGGCAAGCGTATGGCCGGCCGCATGGGTCATGTGACCGCCACTACCCAGAACCTGACCGTCGTCTCCGCTGATGTCGAGAACGGCATCCTCGCCATCAAGGGCGCCATTCCTGGCCCCAAGGGCGGCATCGTTCTCGTCCGCTCGGCTGTGAAGGGAGCCTGATAAACCATGGCAAACGTTACTCTGAACGTCACCGACGCCAAGGGCCAGGCCAACGGCACCGTTGAAGCTCCTGAGGCTCTCTTCGGCGTTTCCGCCGAGGATGTCCAGGCTCACATCCCGCTGATCCACCAGGTTGTCACCGCTCAGCTCGCTGCTGCTCGTCAGGGCACCCACGCCACCAAGACTCGTGGCATGGTTTCCGGCGGCGGCAAGAAGCCGTGGAAGCAGAAGGGCACCGGTCGTGCTCGTCAGGGCTCCATCCGTGCACCGCAGTGGTACCACGGCGGCACCGTGTTCGGCCCGCAGCCGCGTGACTACTCTCAGCGCACCCCCAAGAAGATGAAGGCCGCAGCTCTGCGCTACGCCCTGTCCGATCGCGCCAACGCCGGTCGCGTTGCCGTGGTGGAGTTCGGTATCACCGAGCCGTCCACCAAGGCCGCTGTCGCCGCCCTGGCCCCGATCACCGCGGACAAGTTCACCACGGTCGTCTTCACTCGCGACAACATCAACGAGTGGCTCTCCGTGCGCAACATCCCGACCGTTCACCCGATTTTCGTCGATCAGCTCAACACGTACGACGTGATTACCTCGCAGTACGTGGTCTTCACCAAGGAAGCCTTCGAGGCTTTCGTGGCTGCCAAGACCGAGCCGAAGGAGGCCTGATTTAGATGGTCGCTATTCACAAGCCCGCTCACGACGTGATTCTTAAGCCCGTCGTCTCCGAGAAGAGCTACGCCGCTTCCGACCGTGGCCAGTACACCTTCGTGGTGGCTCCGGATGCGAACAAGGTGCAGATCAAGCAGGCAATCGAAGAGATCTTCAAGGTCAAGGTGACGAACGTCAACACCCTCAACCGCGCTGGCAAGAAGCAGCGCACTCGCACCGGTTTCGGCCAGCGCGCTTCCCAGAAGCGTGCGATCGTGACCGTCGCCGAGGGCCAGACGATCGACATCTTTGGTAACTGAAGGCTAGCCGAGAAAAGTTAAAGGAAGAACTACATTATGGCTATCCGCGTTTATAAGCCGACGACCGCAGGCCGCCGCAACGCGTCCGTCTCGGATTTCTCCGAGCTGACTCGTTCTACGCCTGAGAAGTCGCTGGTTCGCAAGAAGTCCAAGACCGGCGGTCGTAACTCTTACGGCCGTATCACCTCCCGTCATCGCGGCGGCGGCCACAAGCGCCAGTACCGTCTCATCGATTTCAAGCGTTGGGACAAGGACGGCGTGCCCGCCAAGGTTGCCGAGATCGAGTACGATCCGAACCGCTCCGCCCGTATCGCCCTCCTGCACTTCGCAGATGGCGAGAAGCGCTACATCATCGCGCCGAAGGGCATCAAGCAGGGCGACGTCATCGAGACCGGTGCTCAGGCTGATATCAAGCCGGGCAACAACCTGCCGCTGAAGAACATCCCGACCGGTACCGTGGTTCACGCCATCGAGCTCCGCCCGCTGGGTGGCGCCAAGATCGCTCGTTCCGCTGGTGCTGCCGTTCAGCTCGTCGCCAAGGATGGCGCCTACGCTCAGCTGCGTATGCCGTCCGGCGAAATCCGCAACGTCGACGCGCGCTGCCGCGCTACCGTCGGCGAGGTCGGCAACGAGGACCACGCCAACATTCAGCTCGGCAAGGCTGGCCGCGCCCGCTGGATCGGCCACCGTCCGATCACCCGTGGTGAGTCCATGAACCCGGTCGACCACCCGCACGGCGGTCGTACCCGCGGTGGTAAGCCGCCGGTCTCCCCGTGGGGCAAGGGCGAGGTTCGTACTCGTCGTCCGAAGAAGGCTTCGAACAAGATGATTGTTCGTCGCCGTCCGTCCGGCAAGAACCGCAAGTAAGGGAGTATCGAGAAGATGACTCGTAGCATCAAGAAGGGCCCCTTCGTCGACGCCCACTTGCAGAAGAAAGTCGACGAGCAGAACGAGAAGGGCACCAAGAACGTCATCAAGACGTGGTCCCGTCGTTCGATGATCACCCCTGATTTCATCGGACACACCTTCGCCGTTCATGATGGTCGCAAGCATGTCCCGGTGTTCGTCACCGAGGCCATGGTTGGTCACAAGCTGGGTGAGTTCGCCCCCACGAAGACCTTCAAGGGTCACGTGAAGGACGACAAGAAGGCCCGTCGCTAAGGATAAGGAATAGAACATGGAAGCTAAAGCAATCGCTCGTCACGTCCGCGTGACGCCGCGCAAGGCTCGCCGCATGGTCGACCTCATCCGCGGCAAGAAGGCGACCGAAGCCGTCACCATTTTGAAGTTCGCCCCTCAGGCTGCGGCCCTGCCGGTCCGCAAGACCCTGGAGAGCGCCATCGCCAACGCTCGCGTGAAGGCCGACAAGGCCGGCGAGCCGTTCCGCGAGAACGACCTGTACATCAAGGAGACCTACGTTGACGAAGGTGTGACCCTCAAGCGCTTCCGCGCTCGTGCCCAGGGCCGCGCCGCTCGTATCAACAAGCGCACCTCCCACATCACGGTCGTCGTGGCTAACAAGGAAGGAGCCCGCTAAAGATGGGTCAGAAGATCAATCCGTTTGGCTACCGTCTGGGCATCACTGAGAACCACCGCTCCAAGTGGTTCTCCGACTCCAACAAGGCCGGCGAACGCTACCGCGACTTCGTGCTTGAGGATGATCAGATCCGCAAGGAGATGAGCAAGGACCTCGAGCGCGCTGGCGTGTCCCGCATCGTCATCGAGCGCACCCGCGACCGCGTCCGCGTCGACATTCACACCGCCCGTCCGGGCATCGTGATCGGTCGTCGTGGCGCCGAGGCCGAGCGCGTCCGCGCCAAGCTCGAGAAGCTGACCGGCAAGCAGGTCCAGCTCAACATCTTCGAGGTCAAGAACGCCGCGCTGGACGCCCAGCTCGTCGCTCAGGGCATCGCTGAGCAGCTGACCAACCGCGTCACCTTCCGTCGTGCCATGCGCAAGGCCCAGCAGGACGCCATGCGCGCCGGTGCCAAGGGTATCCGCATCAAGCTCTCCGGCCGCCTCGGCGGTGCGGAAATGAGCCGTTCCGAGTTCTACCGTGAGGGCCGCGTTCCGCTGCAGACCCTCCGCGCCCTCATCGATTACGGCTTCTTCGAGGCCAAGACCACGTACGGCCGTATCGGCGTCAAGGTCTGGATCTACAAGGGCGACATGACCGAATCCGAGTTCGAAGAGCAGCAGGCTCAGCAGAACAACCGTCCGGGCCGTCGTGGTGGCGATCGCCGCCCGCGCCGTGGCAACCGTTCCGCCGCCCCGCAGGCCGTCGAAGCCCCCAAGGCTGAGGCTCCCGCCGAGGCCGCTCCGGCTGCAGAAACGAAGGAGTGAGCAAGAATGCTTATCCCCAAGAGGACTAAGTACCGCAAGCAGCACCGCCCTGTGCGTTCTGGCATGTCCAAGGGCGGCAACGAGATCAACTTCGGTGATTTCGGCATCCAGTCCCTCGCCCCGGCCTACGTGACCAACCGTCAGATCGAAGCCGCGCGTATCGCCATGACCCGCTACATCAAGCGTGGTGGCCGCGTGTGGATCACGATCTTCCCGGATCGTCCGCTGACCAAGCACCCGCTCGGTGCCCGAATGGGTTCCGGTAAGGGTGCCCCGGAGTTCTGGATTGCGAACGTGCGCCCTGGTCGCGTGATGTTCGAAATCGGTGGTGTGTCCGAGGACGTCGCTAAGGAAGCCCTCCGCCGCGCTATCGACAAGCTCCCGATGAAGTGCCGCATTATCGCACGTGAAGGTGGTGATATCTGATGGCAGTCGGTACCGCTGATTACTCCATCAAGAATCTCAACGAGAAGACCAACGCGGAAATCGAAGGCTTCTTGAAGAAGTCCAAGGAAGAGCTGTTCAACCTGCGCTTCCAGCACGCCACCGGTCAGCTCGAGAACACCGCCCGTCTCAAGGCTGTCAAGAGCGACATCGCCCGCATGTACACCGTGCTTCGCGAGCGTGAGCTTGGCATCAGCCAGGAGCCGGCCGCCACCGAATCCAAGGAGAAGTGATTATGGCTGAAGAGCGTAACTTCCGTAAGGTTCGCCGCGGCTACGTCGTGTCCGACAAGATGGACAAGACGATTACCGTCGAGCTCGAGCAGCGTTCGACCCACCCGCTGTACGGCAAGGTCGTTCGTTCCACCAGCAAGGTCAAGGCCCATGATGAACACAACGACGCCCACATTGGCGACCTCGTGAGTATTATGGAAACTCGGCCTCTGAGCAAGACCAAGCGCTGGCGTCTCGAATCCATTATCGAGCGCGCCAAGTAAGTAAAGTTCGGCAAGGCTCGCCATTTACCGGGGCATTATGGGCAACCACGATGCCCCGGTAAATGGGGAGAACCAGCTCGGCTAAGGAGAATCAATGATTCAGCAGGAAACGCGGCTTCATGTCGCCGACAACACGGGTGCGAAGGAACTCCTCGCCATCCGCGTGCTCGGCGGATCGAAGCGACGCTATGCCGGCATCGGCGACGTGATCGTCGCCTCCGTCAAGGACGCCATTCCTGGCGGGTCGGTCAAGAAGGGCGACGTGGTTAAGGCCGTTGTCGTCCGTACCGTCAAGGAATCCCGCCGTGCGGATGGTTCCTACATCAAGTTCGACGAGAACGCCGCCGTCATTCTCGGCTCCGGCCGTGAACCGAAGGGCACTCGTATCTTCGGACCGGTCGGTCGTGAACTGCGCGAGCACAAGTTCATGAAGATCGTGTCCCTCGCCCCGGAGGTGATCTGACATGGCAGCCAAGATCAAGAGCGGCGACCTGGTCAAGGTCATCCGCGGCAAGGACCGCGGCAAGGAAGGCACCGTCAAGCAGGTGCTCTCCAACGATCGACTGATCGTCGAAGGCGTGCAGATCGTCAAGAAGCACGTGCGTGCAACGCAGCAGGGCCAGCAGGCTGGCATCGTCTCCACTGAGGCTCCGATCCATCGCTCCAACGTGATGGTCATCGACCCGGAGACCAAGCAGCCGACCCGCGTTGGCATCACCGTTAAGGAAGAGGCGCGTGACGGCAAGGTGAAGACCGTGCGCGTGCGCGTCGCCAAGAAGTCCGGAAAGGAGCTGGCATGACCGATACTACTGTCGAAGCGCCGGCCACCCCGCGCTTGAAGGTCAAGTACAACGAGCAGATCATTCCTGAGCTCGAGAAGGAGTTCAAGTACTCCAACCCGATGCAGGTTGCCCGTGTCCAGAAGGTCGTCGTCTCCATGGGTGTTGGTGCCGCTGCCCGCGACTCCAAGCTCATCGAAGGTGCCGTCAAGGACCTCACCCTGATCACCGGCCAGAAGCCGAAGATCACCAAGGCCAAGAAATCCGTCGCGCAGTTCCACCTGCGTGAAGGCCAGGCCATCGGTGCGTACGTCACCCTGCGTGGCGACCGCATGTGGGAGTTCCTGGACCGTCTGCTGACCCTCGCGCTGCCCCGTATCCGCGACTTCCGCGGCATCAACGGCCACCAGTTCGATGGCCAGGGCAACTACAACTTTGGTCTCACCGAGCAGTCCATGTTCCACGAGATCGATCCTGATTCGATCGATCACGTGCGCGGTATGGACATCACTGTGGTGACCTCCACCAAGGACGACAAGGAAGCCTACGCGCTGCTGAAGCACCTCGGCTTCCCCTTCAAGGAGAACTGATATGGCAAAAACCGCTCTTAAGAACAAGGCGGCCGGCAAGCCGAAGTTCAAGGTCCGCGCTTACACGCGCTGCCAGGTCTGCGGTCGTCCCCACTCCGTCTACCGCAAGTTCGGCCTGTGCCGCATCTGCCTTCGTGAGAAGGCTCACCGCGGTGAACTGCCCGGCGTTACGAAGTCCAGTTGGTAAACATCGACGCTGAAGGTCCGCGGCCCGAACGCTTCTAGAAGAAGCGTGAGGGCGGCGGAAACCATAGCGAGAAAGGGCAACAAGCCCAAATGACAATGACAGATCCGATCGCAGACATGCTTACGCGTCTGCGTAATGCGAGCGCGGCCAAGCACGAAACCGTGGATATGCCGTACTCCAAGTTCAAGGCGAACATCGCCGAGATCCTGAAGCGCGAAGGCTACATCAAGGACTTCACCGCTAAGGAAGCCAAGGTCGGCCAGACTCTTGAGGTCACTCTCAAGTACGGTCCGAACGGTGAGCGTTCCATTCAGGGCATCAAGCGCATCTCCAAGCCGGGCCTTCGTCGTTACGCGAAGTCCGACTCCCTGCCGATGCCGCTCGGTGGCCTGGGTATCGCCATCATCTCGACTTCTTCGGGACTGCTGACTCAGAAGGAATGCCTCGACCGAGGCATTGGCGGCGAAATTGTCGCCTTCGTGTGGTGAGAAAGGAGAGCTGAAACATGGCATCGCATATTGGTAAGCTCCCCATCGCCATCCCTGCTGGCGTTGAAGTCAAGATTGAAGGCCAGAACTTCTCCGCCAAGGGCGCCAAAGGTTCTGACTCCTACGTGGTTCCGGAAGGCATCACCGCTGCCGTTGAAGGCAATGAGATCGTCCTGACCGCCGCTGATGACCTGCGTCCGACCCGTGCCAAGCACGGTCTGGCCCGCTCCATCATGGCCGGCATGGTCAAGGGTGTTCACGATGGCTACTCCAAGACTCTTGAGATCGTCGGCACCGGTTACCGCGCCGTCGCCAAGGGCAAGGGCATCGAGTTCTTCCTCGGCTACTCCCACACCATCACCGTCAACCCGCCCGAAGGCATCACCCTGAAGGTGACCGACGCCAACCACGTGGTTGTCGAAGGCACCGACAAGCAGGTCGTGGGCCAGGTTGCCGCCAACATCCGCAAGCTGCGCGCTCCGGAACCCTACAAGGGCAAGGGCATCAAGTATGCCGATGAACGCATCCTGCGCAAGGCTGGAAAGGCTGGTAAGTGATATGAGCGTTGCTATTCTCGGAAAAGGCAAGAAGGTAGCTCTCAAGCGCCGTCACGCGCGTATCCGCAAGCGCATCTCCGGTACCCCCGAGCGTCCGCGCCTGGTGGTCACCCGCTCCAACCGTCACATGGTTGCTCAGGTGGTCGACGATACCAAGGGCATTACCCTGGTGTCCGCCTCCACTCTTCAGGCCGACTTCGCCGGCTTCGAAGGCACCAAGACTGAGGCCGCCAAGAAGGTCGGCGAGCTGATCGCCGAGAAGGCCAAGGCTGCCGGCATCACCGCAGTCGTGTTCGACCGCGGTGGCAACAAGTACACCGGTCGCGTCGCAGCCGTTGCTGATGGCGCCCGCGAGGGAGGTCTTGCACTGTGAGCGACAACGAAACGAAGGAAACCCAAGTGGCTGAAGAAACTCAGAACACTGTGGCGACCGAATCCAACAACGAGGACCGCAAGGGTCGTCGTGGCCAGCGCGGTGAAGGCCGTCGCGGCGAGCGTCGTAACCGTCGTGAGGAAAACCACGGCGACGAGCTGCTCGATCGCGTGGTGACCATCAACCGTGTGTCCAAGACCCACAAGGGTGGCCGTACCTTCAGCTTCGCCGCACTGGTTGTGGTCGGCGACGGCAACGGCACCGTGGGTGTCGGTTACGGCAAGTCCCGTGAAGTCCCGGCCGCCATCGCCAAGGGCCAGCTGGACGCCAAGAAGCACATGTTCTCTGTGCCTCGCGTCCGCGGCACCATCACCCACCCGGTTCAGGGTCACGACGCTGCTGGCACCGTCCTGCTGCGTCCGGCCGCCCCGGGTACCGGTGTAATCGCCGGTGGCTCCGTGCGCGCCGTCATGGAATGCGCGGGCATCACCGACGTCCTGACCAAGTCGATGGGCTCCGCCACCGCCGTTAATGTGGTGCGCGCTACCGTCGACGCCCTCAAGCAGCTCGAAGAGCCCGAGGAGATCGCCGCCCGTCGTGGCCTGGCGCTCGACGAGGTTGCTCCCGATGCTCTGCTGCGCGCCCGTGCCGCCGGCATTGCCGAGGCTCGCAAGGCTCGCGAAGAGGCTGCTGCCGCTAAGGCCGCCGAAGAGAAGGATGGTGAGTGATACTCATGGCTAAGAACCTGAAGATTACCCTGCACCACGGCATCGTGAACCGTACCCCGGCTCAGCGCGCCACCGTCAAGACCCTCGGCCTCAACAAGATCGGTAAGACCGTTGTCCGCGAGGACACCCCGGCCAACCGTGGTCTGGTGAACGCCGTGCGTCACCTGGTCACCGTTGAGGAGGTTGACTGATTATGGCAGATAACGAAATCCTGCAGATGCACGACCTGAAGCCCGCCCCGGGCGCCAAGAAGGACCGCACCCGTGTGGGCCGCGGTGAAGGCTCCAAGGGTAAGACCTCCGGTCGTGGCGCCAAGGGCCAGACGAAGCGTAACCACGTGCGTCCGGGCTTTGAAGGCGGCCAGCTGCCGCTGTACATGCGCCTGCCGAAGCTTCGTGGCTTCAAGAACCCGTTCAAGGTCGAGTTCCAGGTCATCAACATCGCTCGTCTCGTGGAGCTCTTCCCCGAGGGTGGCGAGGTTGCTGTGGCCGACCTGATCGCCAAGGGCGCTGTTCGTGACAACGCTCCGGTGAAGGTTCTGGGCGACGGCGAGACCACCGTGGCTTTCACCCTCAAGGGTGTTAAGGCTTCGGCTTCCGCCAAGTCCAAGATCGAGGCCGCCGGCGGTTCCGTTTCCGAGGACTGATTAGTCCTACGGGGAGCGCAATAGGCTGTACAACCCCCGTCCGCCAATAGGTGGACGGGGGTTCCCTTTTCTAAAGAATTGTTGTTCTGAGCGCAGAGAAGCAGTCTCAACACAATGATCGTTTTGAGTATGCTTCCCCCCGTTCAGTACGACGGAGCATAATTCAGGTGACATCCGCGAGATATGACGTGGCCGAAGTAGGCACTGTAGACTATGCTCGTTCGTTAGTTTGTGTATTTCGCGTGATTGGCGCGCTATAGGGAGGAAATCCAGGTGAGGACACTAATCCAGGCCCTGAAGACCAAAGAGTTGAGGAAGAAGATTCTCTTCGTCCTGTTCATCATCATCGTCTACCGCATCGGATCGTTCATCCCGACCCCGGGCGTGGACTACAACGTGGTGAACAAGTGCATGGCCACCATCGGCAGCGCCTCCCAGGAGAACTTCATCGGCCTGGTGAACCTCTTCTCCGGCGGTGCCATGCTCCAGCTGTCCATCTTCGCGCTGGGCGTCATGCCGTACATCACCGCGTCCATCGTGGTGCAGCTGCTGCGCGTGGTCATCCCCCGCTTCGAGGCCCTGCACAAGGAGGGCCAGTCCGGCGAGGCCAAGCTCACCCAGTACACCCGTTACCTGACCATCGGCCTGGCCGTGCTCCAGTCCACCACCATCCTGGTGACCGCCCGCTCCGGCGCCCTGTTCAACTACCGCTGCGACCAGGTCATCCCGGACGGCTCCGTGTGGAACCTCGTGGTCATGGTCCTCATCATGACCGGCGGCACCGGTCTGATCATGTGGATGGCCGAGCTCGTGACCGACAAGGGCATCGGCCAGGGCATGTCCATCCTGATCTTCATGTCCATCTGCTCCGGCTTCCTGCCGCAGCTGTGGGAGATCGGCTACGGCACCAACGGCAAGAACGGCGACTGGCTGAAGTTCGGCATCGTCGTGGGCGTGCTCGTGGTCATCCTCATCTTCGTCGATTTCGTCGAACTGTGCCAGCGCCGCGTCCCGGTGCAGTACACGCGCCGCATGATCGGCCGTAAGATGTACGGCGGCTCCTCCACCTACCTGCCGCTGAAGATCAACATGTCCGGCGTGATTCCGCCGATCTTCGCCTCCTCGATCCTCGCCATCCCGACCCTGATCGCCCAGTTCGGCAAGTCCGACCAGTCCTGGGTCAAGTGGATCAACGCCAACCTGGCGAACACCACCTCCGTGTGGTACATCGCGCTGTACGCGCTGATGATCGTGTTCTTCTGCTTCTTCTACACGTCGATCACGTTCAACCCGGACGAGACCGCGGACAACATGAAGCAGTACGGCGGCTTCATCCCCGGCATCCGCGCCGGCAACGCCACCAGCCGCTACCTGACCTACGTGATGAACCGACTCAACACCGTCGGTGCCGTCTACCTGCTGTTCGTGGCCCTGATCCCGACCGTGCTGATCATGGCCCTCGGCCTCAACGCCAAGCTGCCGTTCGGCGGCACCACGATCCTGATCATCGCGGGCGTGGGCCTCGACACCCTGCGTCAGGCCAAGGCCCAGACCGAACAGTTCCAGTACACCGGCTTCCTGTTCGAAAACGTGGACCACAAAGAAGGCTGACGCCCGCTTGGCAGCGGCCGCCCGCAATGGGCAGGCGGGCGCGCGAGGAGTGGAACAGTCCAGTGGACTGTTCCACGACGGAGCAATCTTTCTTCCACATATAACTCAATGGCTCCCTTAACCAAGGGAGTCAAAACCGTATTAATAACCGACACAAAAGGAGACCACCATGCGTCTGCTCATCATGGGCCCCCAGGGCGTGGGCAAGGGCACCCAGGCTGCTCTGCTCGCCGAGCACTTCAACATCCCCACCATCTCCACCGGCGACATCTTCCGCTACAACATCAAAAACAAGACCGAACTCGGTCTTGAGGCGATGAGCTACACCGACAAGGGCGAGCTGGTTCCTGACTCCCTGACCAACAAGATCGTCAAGGATCGTCTGGCCAAGGAAGACTGCAAGAACGGCTGGATCCTCGACGGCTACCCGCGTAACGCCGCCCAGGTCACCGCTCTCGACGAGATGCTCGCCGACCTCGACACTCCGCTCGACCACGTGGTGGCCCTCGAAGCCGCCCGCGACGTGCTGCTGGAGCGTATGAAGAAGCGCGCCGCCGAGCAGGGCCGCGCTGACGACACTCCGGAGGCCATCGCCAAGCGCCTGGAGACCTACGAGAAGGAAACCGCTCCGCTGCTCGACATCTACGAATCTCGCGGTCTGCTCGTCGTGGTCAACGGCGTCGGCGACATCGACGAGATCAGCGGCCGTATCATCAGCCACCTTGAGTAGTAGGTTCGGCAGCCCGGACAACAAGCCGGAGTGATGCCGAAATACCACATCAACGTTTCCATACCCCTGTGCGACACGCCGAGTGTTCGTACAGGGGTATGTGCGTATATAGTTGACAGTTGGTGTGTCTTCGGATATGCCATAGTAATCATCCAACGGAATAGGACTAGAGGCACATGGCAAAAGACGGTGTGATTGAAGTCGAAGGACAGGTCGTGGAAGCACTGCCTAACGCGATGTTCCGCGTTGAACTCGAGAACAAGCACATCGTGCTCGCCACGATTTCCGGCAAAATGCGTAAGAACTACATTCGTATTCTGCCGCAGGATCGTGTCGTGCTCGAAATGAGCCCTTACGACCTGAACCGCGGACGCATTACGTACCGTTACAAGTAAAGGTACACAAGAAAAGGATAACCATGAAGGTCAGCCCTAGCGTGAAGAGGATCTGCGAAAACTGCCGCGTGATCCGCCGTCACGGCCGCGTCATGGTGATCTGCGTCAACCCGCGCCACAAGCAGCGTCAGGGCTGAGAGCAGATTCTCCAGCGGCACTAAGTAAATAAGGCACTCTCTCACAGCGCTTCCCGCAAGGGAACGACACTGAACCACGGGTACGTAGGCCCGTGCCGGGTAACCGGGCGAGCGGGTGCAAGACCTACGGCAACAAGAAGGAATCGCAATGGCACGTCTTGCCGGAGTCGACATCCCCAATGAGAAGCGCATCGAGATCGCCCTCACCTACATTTTCGGTGTGGGTCGCACTCGTGCCAAGGAAACGCTTGCCGCGACCGGTATTAGCACGGACATCCGCGTCAAGGATCTCACCGACGAGCAGCTGATTACGCTGCGTGACTACCTCGAAGCCAACTACAAGATCGAGGGTGACCTGCGTCGTGAAGTCGATGCAGATATTCGTCGCAAGATTCAGATCAACTGCTACCAAGGCCAGCGTCACCGTAAGGGACTTCCTGTGCGCGGCCAGCGCACCAAGACCAATGCTCGCACCCGCAAGGGCCCGAAGCGCACGGTCGCCGGAAAGAAGAAGGCCACCAAGTAGTCGGTGGCATGATTCGGGCCACGGGATGATTCCATCCCATCGCCCGAACGTCAACAACAAAGTTCGTTACTAGGAAACGAGGGTCAATGGCAGCGCCTAAGCAAGCCGCTCGTAAGCCCCGTCGTCGCGACCGCAAGTCGGTCCCGGTCGGCCAGGCTCACATCAAGTCCACTTTCAACAACACGATCATTTCGATCACCGATCCGTCCGGCGCCGTGGTGTCCTGGGCGTCCGGTGGCGATGTCGGCTTCAAGGGCTCCCGTAAGTCCACGCCGTACGCCGCTGGTATGGCTGCCGAGTCCGCCGCCCGCAAGGCGATGGAACACGGCGTCAAGAAGGTCGACGTGTTCGTCAAGGGCCCGGGTTCCGGTCGTGAAACCGCCATCCGTTCCCTGCAGTCTGCGGGCCTCGAAGTTGGTTCCATCACCGACGTCACCCCGCAAGCCCACAACGGCGTTCGTCCTCCGAAGCGTCGTCGCGTCTGAGCACTCAGCAATACCAAATCCATCCAAAACCGCCTGACCGGTGAGTGCACCACCGAGTTCAAGCTGAAAGGATAACCACAGTGCTTATTGCACAGCGTCCGACTCTTACCGAGGAATCTCTGAATCCGCAGCGCTCCCGCTTCACCATCGAGCCGCTCGAGCCTGGCTTCGGCTACACGCTCGGCAACTCGCTGCGTCGCACGCTGCTGAGCTCCATCCCGGGTGCTGCCGTGACCTCCGTGCGTATTTCCGGTGCCCTGCATGAGTTCACCACTCTGCCGGGCGTCCAGGAAGACGTCACCGAGATCCTGCTGAACATCAAGGGCATCGTGCTCACCAGCGAATACGACGAGCCTGTGGTCATGTATCTGCGCAAGAGCGGCAAGGGCGAAGCCGTGGCTGGGGACATCACCCCGCCGGCCGGCGTCACCATTGCCAACCCGGAGCAGCACATCGCTACCCTCGCCGACGACGGCGAACTCGAGATCGAGTTCACTGTCGAGCGTGGCCGTGGCTATGTTCCTGCCCAGATGAACAAGCAGGACAACGATGAGATCGGCCGTATTCCGGTTGATTCCATCTACTCCCCGGTACTCAAGGTGAGCTACAAGGTCGAGGCCACCCGTGTGGAACAGCGCACGGACTTCGACAAGCTCATTCTGGACGTGGAGACCAAGCCCGCCATCTCCCCGCGTGACGCGGTGGCTTCCGCCGGTTCCACCTTGGTGGAGCTCTTCGGCCTGTGCCGTGAGCTCAACGCCCAGGCTGAAGGCGTCGAGGTCGGTCCGGCCCCGGTGGCCGAGGAGACCAACCCCGAGATGGCCGTTCCGATCGAGGACCTCAACCTGACGCAGCGTTCTTACAACTGCCTCAAGCGCGAGGGCATCCACACCATCGGTGAGCTTGTCTCCCACACCGAGCAGGACCTGCTCGACATCCGCAATTTCGGTATGAAGTCAATCGATGAGGTCAAGGAGAAGCTGCAGACCCTGGGCCTGAGCCTCAAGTCCTCGCCGATGGCCTTCGATACCAATAATCTCGAAGGTGGCACGTTCTTCTCGCCGGAAGACGAGTGATCTGCCTCTTTGACCAATCGTTCGTTCACTAGGCAAGCGGATGTTCGGGCATATGCCCACCTGCTTGCCTGAAGAACGGACATATAAGGAGTAAACCCAATGCCTACACCTAAGAAGGGCCCGCGTCTGGCTTCCAGCCCCGCACACGAGCGCCTCATGCTGGCAAACATGGCGACCAGCCTGTTCCAGAACGGCCGCATCACCACCACGCTGCCGAAGGCCAAGCGCCTTCGTCCGCTGGCAGAGCGCCTGATCACCTTCGCCAAGCGCGGTGATCTGCACTCCCGCCGTCGCGTGATGCGCGTCATCCGCAACAAGTCCGTGGTGCACATCCTGTTCACCCAGATTGCCGAGCAGATGGAGCAGCGTGAAGGTGGCTACACCCGTATCGTCAAGATCGCTCCGCGCGTTGGCGATGCCGCTCCGGCCGCTGTGATCGAGCTCGTCACCGAGCCGGTTGCCAAGAAGGCTGTTGTGAAGGAAGCTGAAGCCGCCGCCAAGGTTGCCGAAGAAGAGGCTCCGGCCGTTGAGGCTGAGGCTCCGGTCGAGGAGGCCGCCGCCGTTGAGGCTGAGGCTCCCGCTGACGCCGAGAAGGCCGAGTGAGCTGAATAGCTTTCGCCAAGCTAGCTGAAAGGGCTGGAATCCGTTTGGGTTCCAGCCCTTTTGCATTGTTTCATAGAATCTACAACGTACGTACGGCTCGAATGGCCTCGGCTCTTGCGGCCAGCTGATCATCGACGGGGTATGCGATATGCTCCAAAGTCAGGCCCTGCGGCGCAATCGGCCCGCTTGAGCCTTCACGCACTGGCTCGGCCATTTTACCGGCAAACCACTCCAGTGATTTGCGTCCCGAACCAACTTTGATGCATGAGCCGACCAAGGAGCGCACCATATTGCGGGCAAAGGCGTCCGCCACAATCGTGAACACCGCCAGTCCGGACTCCAGCGACGGAGTCCGATATGCTTCATGTGATGCCATCGCATCCGGCACCAGGGGAGTGATCGGCGCCCGCCGCCAATAGGCGGTCTTGACTTCGCGGATCGTAGTGCCTCCCGGATTCGGAGTGGCGAAGGAGCCAAAATCGTGCAGGCCGATGGTCAATGCGGCTGCGCGGTTCATAAGCTCCAGATCCAGCGCTTCATCCACGGTAAGCACGCATCCGCGCAGGCGCGGGTCGACCTCAGACGAACGATCGGCGACCCGATACACATAAGTGCGCTCCAATGCGGAGAACCTGGCATCGAAGCCGACCGGTGCCACGGCAATACCATGAATGACGATGTCCGAAGGCAGCACAGCCTTGAGTCTGCGAGTCAGCGCCTTGGTGATCGGAATGGTCATGTGCCCTACGCAGCGATTCAGTACCTCATCGGATACATCCAAATGCGCCACTTGGTGGGAGGCGTGCACACCGGTGTCGGTGCGCCCAGCCACCGTCAAGCGTAACGGTTCGGCCGCATCATCGGCCGGCACCCGCAGCACCTTGTGCAGCGCATCTTCAATGGTGCCTTGCACCGTACGCAGATTGGGCTGTTTGGCCCAGCCATAGAATCCGCCGCCGTCGTAGGCCAAGTCAATGCGCAGTCGTGTCATAGCCATTCATTGTAACGAGTGCGGTCGGCGAGACGAGTGCGATCGGCAAGATGCGCGCGGCCGGCGAAGTGACCTGCCTGTAACATTCTCGCGCGTTTGCTGAAACGGGCCCGACTTAGGTTGTAACCATCAAACCCGGTTACGGCTTGCGGCGTCAGCGTGCGCTCGAAACGCCTAACCGCTTGAGGCCACAGAAGCCGCCACAGCAAGGAGCAGGCACGATGATCGAATCCGCAGCACGCAGACTGGCCCATGAACTGGTGAACCGTCGCGAGGCGATCAACCGCGAACTGTCCCGCAACGGCGTACGCTTCGGCATCTACAAGAACGGCGAATACCACGACCGGCTCTTCCCGTACGATCCCGTGCCGCGCATCATAGGATCCGACGAGTTCGACGAGCTGGAGAAGGGCCTGAAGCAGCGCGTCAACGCCCTGAACGCCTATCTGAAGGACATCTACTCCGACAAGGCCATCATCCATGACGGCGTGGTGCCGGAGGAATACGTATACACCTCGGCCGGCTACTTCCCGCAGGTCAACGGCGTGACCCCTCCCGGCGGCATCTTCGCGCACATCGCCGGCGAGGACCTGGTCCAAGGCGAGGACGGCCGCTGGTGGGTGCTGGAAGACAACCTGCGTATCCCCTCGGGCGCCAGCTACCCGCTGTTCGTGCGCGACATCGAGCGCCGCATCTCCCCACGCCTGTTCCGCGACGTGCACATTCGCGACAATCGCGAATACCCGCGCCTGCTGCGCAAGGCCATGGACTTCGTCTCCACCGAAGGCATCGCCGTGGTGCTGACCCCCGGACGCTACAATTCCGCCTTCTTCGAGCACGCCTATCTGGCGGAGAAGACCGGTGCGGCGTTGGCCTTCCCCGAAGACCTCGAAGTGGTGGACAACAAGGTCTACTTCCTCGACTACGCCGGCAAACGCCACCGCGTGGGCGTGGTCTACCGCCGCCTGTCCGACGAATTCCTCGACCCGTTCGCCTTCAACCCGGATTCGGTGATCGGCGTGCCCGGTATCCTGTCCGCCTACCGCGCGGGCAACGTGGCCATCGTCAACGCGCCGGGCAACGGCGCGGCCGATGACAAGGCCATCTACTACTTCGTGCCGCAGATGATCAAGTACTATCTCGGCGAGGAACCGATTCTCAACAACGCGCCCACGTATATGCCGATGTTCGAGGCCGACCGTAAGGAAGTCCTGAATCGTATGGGCGAGCTGGTCATCAAGGATGTGGCCGAAGCCGGTGGTTACGGCGTGGTGTTCGGTTCGTCGCTGGATGCCGCCGCACGTGAGGAGCTCGCCAACCGGATCAAGGAGGAACCTCGTCGATTCATCGCCCAAGAGGTGATTCAGTTCCGCGATATCGATGTGGTGGACCCGAAGACCGGTGAGATGTCGCCGCGCAAATGCGATCTGCGTGCCTTTGTGGTCACCGGCAAAAACACGCACGTGTGGTATTCGGGCCTGACCCGCTACTCGTCCGTGCCCGGACAGATGATCGTCAACTCCTCCCAGGGCGGCGGCTTCAAGGACACCTGGGTGCTGGCACCCGAATCCGGCGTCGAGCACGAGTACGGTGCCGAAACGTATGTGGCGAACCTGCTGAGCCAGTCCCGCCGCCACTCGTTGTCGCTGGTTACCGCATCCAAGGCAGACAACCTGTATTGGCTGGGTCGGTACACCGAGCGCGCCTTCACCACGCTGAACCAGTTCTTCCCGTTCTACGATCGCGTGATGGACACCGATGTGGATGCCTTCCGTCCGTTCGCTCACGCACTCGACCTGCCCGAAGATTTCGAGGACTTCGACGGGTTCGTGAACAGCTTCTTGTACGACGGGTCCAATCCTGATTCGGTGCGGTCGGCCGTAACCTCCGCATTCAACAACGCCATGATTCTGCGCCCGGAATTGAGCTCGCGTCTGTTGCAGTACGTGGAGTTGGCGATGACCAATATCACCGATGCCGCCAAATATGCGGCCGACGCCGAGGACATCTACAAGCAGCGCGATATTACCGATGACATGCTCGCCTTCTGGGGCGGCATCGAGAACTCGCCGGTCGACCCCACGCTGAAGGCGTTCATCTTCATCGGCAAGTATCTGGAGCGCATCGACCTGTACGCGCGCTTCGGTTTGACGATGGAGGAGATGGAAGCCCCGCTTAGGAAGCTCGCCTCCTACTCGATGATCCTCGACGGCATGCCGTTGCCCAGTTGCTTCACCGATGGGCTGAGCTGGCTGGTCGGTCAGCTGCCGTCTCGCGGATATCAGGAAGTCGCCGACCTGCTGAAGAAGTACCTTGACGATTATTCCGGCCGTGTCAGCGCCCTGGCCATCAAAGACATGGGCTCACTGAGCTCCATGAACATGGATGCCAAGCGCCCCTAACCCGACGTTCGCCCTGACAGGTTCAAATGCTATGGTGGTATGGCGAAAAAACCGTGCGCCCGAGTGCCGGCCGATGCGTATCAGCAGATTGCCGGAATATATGCGTGGGCTGTGAGCGCGCGGACCATACCTCAGCCATGGCTGTAGTGTTGTTATCCCGAGAATGTGCCGGTTGCCGGCTCGTGTGTAAGTGCAGGAGACGTTGTGAAAAAACTCGTGTTCGACTATGAGATGAGGCTGTCCTTCAGCGCACCGGTCACCGATCACAGGTTCCAGCTTCGCTGTATTCCCGCCACTGGCCCTCGCCAACAGGTGATTGACGTGGAAGTGAAGATTCAGCCCGAAACTGAACTCGAAACCACCATCGACTCCTTTGGCTCCGTGGTGATGACCGGATTCATCCCCGAGCCGCACGACATATTCAGCTATTCGGTGACCGGCATCGCCTTCGTGGACAATGCGCATATCCATAAGGAAGCCTATAAACCGCTGTACCGATTCAATTCAGCGCTCACCATTCCCGGCCCGACCGTGGAGGCGATGATTGCCGTATGCCGCGAACGCTTGGCTGCGTTGCCTTCCGACGCCACTCCGGTGCAGCAGGCCACTGAAGTGATGGATGAGGTCTACAAGGCGTTTGTGTACACGCCCGGTTCCACCACGATTCGCACCACCGCCGAACAGGCCTTGGCTCAGCGCAAGGGCGTATGCCAGGATTATGCCCATGTGATGCTGTCCGTGTGCCGGCACGTGGGATTGACCGCGCGCTACATTGCCGGCTTGCTTGGGGGAGAGGGCGCGACCCACGCTTGGGTCGAGGTGTATCAGGATGGCCGATGGGTCGGACTGGATCCCACGCATAACCGGTTGGTGGACGACAGCTACATCACCATCGCCCACGGCCGCGATTACCGCGACTGCATGCTCGACATCGGCATCTTCTCCGGCTACAACGTCCAGCAGTCCCAATGGGTCAACGCCTCCGTCCACGAACAGGTGGCGTAAAGGACGAGATCCAAGCTCACTCTGATGAGCTGAGCCGTGAAGAAAACGCCGGAGGCGTTTTTAGGCGAAGGCGAACGACGGTGAGCAAATAAAATGGCAGCTGGAAAGCTGTCCTTAATTGCGTTCGAGCTGTCGAGCGTAGCGAGACCGAGGGAGAGACCACTCAATGCAGAGTGGCCCCGTCACCGCTTCTACCACCACCAATAATCGGATTTCCGTCGTTGCAACATTCGGATTTTGGTAGTTGGGAGATTCGGATTATTGTAGTTAGAAAGTTCGGGTTTTCGTCGTTGCAACATTCGGATTTTGGTAGTTGAGAAATTCGGATTATTGCGATGGCGGACGTGAAATAACGGGAGGTGCGCGGAATGGCCGATTCTCTGGCGGGCGACATCAAGCCGAAAGCCTATCGCCCTCGTATCGTGGATGCACAGATCGAACGATATATGCGCATCTTTGGCGCGGTGGAGATTACCGGCACCAAGTGGTGCGGGAAAACTTGGTCTGCGCGGGCCCATGCAGCCAGCATTACCTATGTGGATCGCAATAACAATTTGGCTGCGGCTAAGGCGGATTCGTCATTGATGCTGTTGGGAGATAGACCTCATATCGTGGATGAGTGGCAACTCGCCCCAGCTATATGGGATGAAGTCCGTCATCACGTCGACGATGATTCCGCGAATAAAGGTCAGTGGATTCTGACCGGTTCATCCACTCCTCTCAATGAGAATCGGCCGAACCATAGTGGTGCGGGACGAATCGGACGTATCCGTATGAATCCTCTGACTTTATATGAGTCCGGACTCTCGACAGGTGCGGTAAGTCTCAGTGGACTGTTTGAACATAAGTTCGCCGCTGCAAAATCAGAGATAAGTACACAGATGTTGTTGGATGCCGTATGCCGAGGTGGATGGCCGGAGGCGGTGGCTATGCCTGTATCTGATGCACAGATTCTGATTCGGGAATACATGCGACTCACGCTGACTGAGAGTGTGCCCAGGCAAGGCAAGGATCCTGATGTGGCTCGTCGTCTGCTGGATTCGCTTGCGCGCAATATCAGTCAAGCTGTGACATTCAAAACCTTACGTAAGGATATGTACGGTACTGAAGAAAACCTTGACGATTTCATTTCGGAGAGAACGGTATCCGGGTATACGGCCATGTTCGAGAACATGTTCGTCATCGATCCGATAAAGGGCTGGGTCCCGCCGGCACGGGATCCAAAGCGACTCCAGACCAAGGCGCGTCGGTATTTTGCCGATCCTTCCATTGCGGCCGCAATGTTGGGCATGAGTCCTGCTGCTCTTATCGGCGATTGGCAGACTTTCGGGTTTCTGTTTGAGAATCTATGCATCCGCGATCTGTTGGTGTATGCGAGATCTCTCCTCGATATTGGGATAGAACCGGTTCGGTATTATCATGACGATTCCGGTCTGGAGTGTGATGCCATTATTGAATTGTCCGATGGACGGTGGGGCGGCATCGAGATTAAGTCCAGTGAGGATAAAGTCCCTGAGGCAGCGGCAAATCTATGCAGACTGAAAGGGAAACTGCTGAGAAATCCGAGTGCGCGAACCCGTGAACCGGAGTTCTTGGCGGTGTTGGTGGGGGTCGGCGAGTTCGCGTATCAACGCGATGATGGAGTGTATGTAATTCCTGTCGGAGTGCTTGGCGCGTAAACGCAATGCCAGCGCTTCGGGCGAATTCCGGGATTGTGATCTGACATGTCTCAAGCGGCATGCACTTGAGACTTGCTCAGCGAAACTCCGATTTGCCAGGTCGGCAGAATGTGGCATAATGAACAAGTTGCCATTTTTGGCAGCATGGATAAGTGTCCGAGCGGTCTAAGGAGCACGCCTCGAAAGCGTGTGAGGTGAAAGCCTCCGCGAGTTCGAATCTCGCCTTATCCGCCTTTAGGGTTCCGGGTTTGTCCCGGAACCCTTTTTGTTTCTGCGAAACCTCACCTTTGAAGGGCTATAGGAACAATTCTTCCACATGCGTAGCTTCAAAGGCGTCACCATCGACGGGTTCACCAAAATGCTCGACGAGTACATGGTCTGGTACAGGGACAAGCGCATCAAACTCGAATACGGGATGAGCATCATGGGCAAACGCATCGAGCTCGGGCTCGTCGCCTGAACGTGCGTGCTGTCGTTGCGAACGACCATTCAGACAACGAAGTCCAACAAAACGTCACCGCCCCCCGACTCTTCTCTTTTCGTATGCGACGCTGCAAAAAGCGGTACATATAGGATAGAGAAATTTTCGCTACTCTAGAACAGCTTTTCTATCGGCGTGTTGCTGCCTATATAGCGGAGATGGATGCTGCAGCCATGGATTGGCTGCTGTTTCTTCGATGAGCGCGATTTGTGCATAACGTTGCAGTAAAGCCCTTCTCAGGCGGGGAAACAAGATAACGAAAATTTCGCCACGCGCAATGAAGTTTTATTTGCTTTTTTTTTTAAAGCCTTGTACATTGAAGAACGTACCGATGGATGAAACGGCAATGGCGACGATGTTGTTGGCAGGCTCATTCAGACGGGTTAGGAGAAAAACTATGACAAATGCAACGGCGCAACCGGATACTCCCGTGATGCGCAAGCCGAAGCGCCAATACATAGGCATATTGTATTGTCTTCCATACGTGGTGGTCTTCCTGTTCGGCATGATCGTCCCGATGTTCTACGCGCTTTATCTCAGCTTCTTCAAGCAGTCCCTTCTCGGTGGCACCACATTCGCGGGCTTCGACAACTTCATCCGAGCGTTCAAGGATGAGGCTTTGTGGGGCGGCTTTAAGAACGTGCTGATTTACGCGGCGATCCAGATTCCGATGAATCTGATTCTGTCCCTCGTGGCGGCGCTCGTCTTGGACTCCCAGAGGATCCGCCATATCGCAGTGCCGCGAATCCTGCTGTTCCTGCCTTATGCCGTCCCAGGCGTCATCGCAGCGCTGATGTGGGGATACATTTACGGCGATAAGTATGGTCTTTTTGGACAAATCGCCGGCATGTTTGGCGTAGCGGCTCCTAATATGCTGTCGAAGCAGCTCATGCTGTTCGCCATCGCGAACATCTGCACTTGGTGCTTCCTTGGCTATAACATGCTGATTTATTATTCTGCGCTGATCGGCATTCCGAACGACCTGTACGAATCTGCCCGTATTGACGGCGCTTCGGAGCTGCGCATCGCTTGGTCCGTGAAGATCCCCCAGATTAAGAGCACCATCGTGATGACGGTCCTCTTCTCTGTAATCGGCACGCTCCAGCTGTTCAACGAACCGAACATCTTGCGTACTTCCGCCCCGGACGTGATCAACAGCAGCTATACGCCGAACATCTACACCTACAACCTCGCATTCAATGGCCAGAACGTCAACTATGCCGCTGCCGTCTCTCTGGTCATCGGCATCATCGTCATGGCCTTGGTCGCCGTCGTTAAGATCATCGGCAACAAGTGGGAGAACAAGTGATGAGTGAAGCAATCGCAAAACCACGTTCCAAGTCGCTGCAGCGCAGAGACGCCAAACTGGCGCTCAAGGCAAGCAAGCATTACAAGCGCATGCAGCAGCGTGAGCCGGCTCCGAAGCTGACCGGCAAGCAGCGTGTGCTCAACTGGCTGCTGCACATCATTATGGCTGTGATGGTCATCTACTGCCTCGTGCCGCTGCTGTGGGTCATCTTCTCTTCCACAAAGACCAGTGAGGGCATCTTCAGCTCTTTTGGCCTGTGGTTCGATGACAAGAATGTGTTCTGGCAGAACGTGCAGGATACGTTCTCCTACCAGAATGGCGCCTATACCCGCTGGCTGTTCAATACGATCATGTACGCAGTGGTAGCAGGTGTTGGTGCAACCATCATTGCCACTTTCGCCGGGTATGCCATCGCCACCATGCGATTCCCTGGACGTAACGCCCTGCTGGCCGTCACTCTGGCATTCATGTCAATTCCTTCTACGGTAATCACCGTGCCGCTGTTCCTCATGTATTCGAAGATCGGGCTGGTCGGCACTCCATGGGCCGTGATTATTCCGCAGCTGGCCACGCCGTTCGGCCTGTATTTGATGATCATCTATGCGCAGACCTCGATTCCGGTCTCGCTGATCGAAGCCGCGAAACTGGACGGTGCAAACACTTGGACCATCTTCTGGAAGGTCGGTTTCCCGCTGCTGTCTCCAGGTTTCGTCACCGTACTGCTGTTCACGCTGGTCGGTGTCTGGAACAACTACTTCCTGCCGCTGATCATGCTCTCGGACACCAACGACTACCCGTTGACAGTCGGTCTGAACATGTGGCTGAAGATGGGTGCCCAGGGAACTGCCAACGGTCAGGTTCCGAACAACCTCATCATCACGGGCTCGCTTATCGCGGTTGTTCCGTTGATCATCGCATTCATGTTCCTGCAAAAGTACTGGCAGTCTGGCCTCGCGGCCGGCTCCGTCAAGCAGTGAACCTTCGGCCGCACGGTCCCTACGATCACCCATTCGTTGCCTTGGCGACCGTGCGGCATCCGCCCTTTTGGAAAACAACAAAATAGTAATTCATGACACACAAAGGAGTAATCATGAAGAAGAGTATCAGGCTTGTGGCCGCTATCGCGGCGCTGGCAATGACGGCCGGGATCTCGGCATGTGGTTCCAGCACTAATGGGAACCAGGCCAAGAGCGATGTGACCGCGCAGGACGTCGAAACCGCTCTGACCGACACCTCGAAGAACGTCGAACTGACCGTCTGGGCCTATTCCGCCAAGCAGATGGAGCCCACTGTCAAGGCATTCGAGAAGAAGTACCCGCACATCAAAATCAACTTTGTCAACACCGGTGCCGCGGAGGATCATTTCACCAAGTTCCAGAACGTCGTTCAAGCCCAGAAGGATATTCCCGACGTCGTACAGATGAGCGCTAATAAATTCCAGCAGTTCGCGGTTTCGGGTGCATTGCTGAATTTTGCCAACGATAGCATCGAAAAGGCATGGAGCAAGCTATACACCAAGACTGCATGGGCTCAGGTGCATTACGCCGGCGGCCTCTACGGTGCGCCGCAGGACGCCACACCATTGGCCAACTATGTGCGAAAGGATATTCTGGACGAACATAACCTGCAGGTGCCAGAAAGCTGGGAAGACATCTACAACGAGGGCATTAAGCTCCACAAAGAAGATTCCAACAAATATATGGGAATCCTGGGATCCGACATCTCCTTCTTCACTAACCTCTACCGTTCCGTTGGAGCGCGTCTGTGGAAGGTTAATTCCGTGGACGACGTCGAACTGACTATGAACAGCGGAAAAGCAAAGGAATTCACGGAATTCCTGCAGAAGTGCCTGAAGGATGGCGTCCTTGAAGGCGGTACCGTCTTCACTGACGAGTTCAACCGTTCGATTAATGACGGTCGTTACGCCACGTTCATCAATGAAAACTGGATGGGCAACACCTACAAGGAGCAGAACCCGAGCCTCAAAGGCAAGATGGTGGTTGCTGCCCCGCCGTCCTGGAAAGGACAGCCTTACCAGTCCTCTTCCGTCGGATCCATGATGAGCGTCTCCGCGGCTTGCCCGAAGGAGAAGCAGGCGGCGGCTCTCGCGTTCATCAACTGGCTTGATTCCGACAAGGATGCCATCCAGTCATGGCAGGATACCAACAACGGCAACTTCTTCATGGCGGCCTCCGTCTATCAGGACGATGAGAACCAGCGCAATAAGAAGGAGACCGACGGTTACTACGCCAATGATGATGTCAACGCCGTCTACTTCGATTCAATGGACAAGGTCAACACCGATTGGGAGTATCTCCCGTTCATGTCCCAGGTGGAGGTCGTGTTCAACGATGTCATCGTGCCGGAGATGAATGAGAACGGCGATCTGGTAGGCGCCATGGCCAAGGCGCAGCAGAAGCTCAAGGCATACGCGGAAGACAACGGCTTCAAGGTCACCACCGACGCCGACTGACATCCGGTTGCCCGCCATTGCTAGGGAGAACGGCCAAAACGGCCGTCCTCCCTTTTTGAGATTAAACCCCGGAACCAACGACGTGGTTTGCGTGTACCTGACGATGTACAAGTTGTCGGCTTCGATAACGTGCCGGAAGCCAAGCACTCGGTGCCGGCGCTGACCACCATTGATCCACATATCGACGATTATGCCGAGCATGCCGTTGACATGCTTATCGACCGCATCGAAGGGTACTCAGGCCCGGCCCGTACGTACACCACCGATTTCACATTGGTGGAACGTGCCTCAACTCGACTTGCTCACTGACAATCCGCATTGGCTTTGTGGACGGTGTGTGCCGCAGCATGCTACGGCGAGCACGTACCTCGATTTAGTTGCGGATGGTATAGGGTTGTAGCTTTGCATATTGCGCCTGTAGTACTTTTCAGGGTGAGAGTTTTACGAGGTGTGGGGGACGCCACGTGGATTTCGGCGTTTTTTGTCTGCCGTCCCACAGCGTCTCCTCTGGACGACCATGGTTGGTAATGGGAATTGGCGTTATTCTGCGGTTTTGAAGGCCGACGGTGCGGGATGCCGCAGACGGCAAACGATTGATGCTTCTGCTATCCCGCGTTTTTGTGGGACGGCACGCAGAAAATGGTCAAACTTCTCTGCCGTCCCACAAGACGAAGATGCATGACTACTCGTCACCGGTGGCTGTCGGACGTGTGGCTTTCATCGACCATCTCTCACATTTTTTCCCGAAAAATGTGAGAGGCAAACACATAATACGGGGGGGGGAATGTGGGAGTGCGTATTGCGATAATCGTACGACGACATATTCGACGGCTACAGATGAGTGAAAACTACAGATTATTGTCTTGTACTGGTCGTCTTATACGCCACTGCGGGAAAAAGACATATGCCGCAGTGTGTGTCTACTCGAACAACGCGGCGTCAGTCGCTGGGTAGCCAAGTTGGAACGCGGTGTAGGCGTGCTTGGCGGCCAGTGCGGCGAGGATGAGCAGCGTATCGCTCTCGGTGGAAGATTTCGATTCGGTCACGGCCTTGATCTGCGCGCGGGCGCAGTCCATTTCGATGGCGGCGGCGGTCGGTACGGTTTGGCCACTTGCCTTGTCGGCGATGGTGGTGGGGTTGGCCAGCAGCTGGTCGATGGCATAGACCTTTTGGCGGGGGTCGCTTTGGCCGGAAGAACTGGATTGTGCGCCGGAATCATCAAAATTGCCATTGGCCAGCGACACCAGCTGCTGCCCGGCGGTCTTATGCATATCGCTCAACGCCAACGTAGCCCCAGCGGTCTGTCCTCGTGCGGCCAAGACCTCGATAGCGAATCCGGCGCGATCCTCGGCCACGGCCATCGCATCCAATACCAATCGGTCAACGTTGGCGGACGTGACGCCATCAAGACGCGCCGGCGTCACCTCAGGCGCGGACTGCCCGAATTTATCGGCCAGAAAAGCCAGCCATTGCTTGGTCTGCGCGTCACGTAACGTTCCCTCGGCAAAACGACCCGAACAATACCCGGCAACGTCAATCCAAGCCAGGGGAGCGGCCAGACCGGTGGCATACTGCTCTAATAACGGCGTGCCTTCAGCCGGATGGGTGGCGTAGCCCGCCAACGTCATCGCTTTCTCGCAAGGGGTCATTTGAGCTTCTGCCTCGGCCCGTCCGGCCAGTCGCGGCATCGAACACGCCGAAAGCGAACACAGCATCGCGCTCGCGCATAGTACGGATGCCAAGCGCCGGGTAAACCGTCCTGAAGAGAAGCGTGTCTGCATGGAAACATACACTAATAGCTAACTGTGACTACTCATAGGCCATGCGCCACATAACTTCATAGGAGGTACGGATCGATGGAACTGGACCTGACAGGAATACACAAGCTCGCCGCCGAGCAAGGAATCGACCCCGAAACCCTGGATGATGCGCTGGCAGAGGCCCTGCGCCTCGCCTACCTCAAGACCCCGCACGCCGCCAAGCACGCGCGCGTGGAGCTTGACGAACGTTCCGGCAACTTCACCGTGTGGGCCGCCGACGAAATTCCGGTCGAACCCACCGAAGACAACCCTTACCCCGTTCCCAAGCTGGGCGAGGAATACGATGACACCCCGCGTGACTTCGGCCGTCTCGCCGCAGCCACCGCACGCCAGGTCATCACCCAGCTGTTCCGCCGCGCCGAAGATGAGAAGGTATTCGGTGCGTTCTCCGGCCAGAAGGGCAAGCTCATCACCGGCATCATCCAGCAGGATGCTTCCGACCCCTCCAACGTGCATGTCGCGATGGGCGATGTCGAAGCCATTCTGCCTCGCCGTGAGCAGGTGCCCGGCGAACGTTACCGCCACGGCGAACGCATCCGCGTGTACGTGGTGAACGTGGCCCGTGGCATCAAGGGCCCGGAAATCGTGGTGTCCCGCTCCCACCCGGAGCTGGTCCGCAAGCTGTTCGAGCGCGAAGTGCCGGAACTGGTCTCCGGTGCCGTGTCCATCATGGCCATCGCTCGTGAGGCCGGCGCCCGCACCAAGATCGCGGTCAAGGCCAACACCGATGGCGTGAACCCGAAGGGCGCGCTGATCGGCCCCGGCGGCGCTCGCGTGCGTGCCGTTATGGAGAACCTTGGCCCGGAGAAGATCGACATCGTCGACTACTCCGACGATCCGGCCAAGTTCGTGGCAGCCGCGCTGTCCCCGGCTGTGGCCACCGGCGTGCAGGTGATCAGCGAGAAGAACAAGACCGCCATCGCCTTCATCCACGACGACCAGCTGTCCTTGGCCATCGGCAAGGAAGGCCAGAACGCACGACTGGCAGCCAAGCTGACCGGCTGGAAGATCGGCATCGAATCCGCCGAGGCCCATGCCAAGAAGGTCGCCGCCGAAAAGGCCGCCCAGGCTGCGGCCGAGGCTGCTGCTCCGGAAGCCGAATAGGCCGCCGGGCTCGAAGGCGAATGATCTTCAGGGCGCATTATTTCCTGATACGAGCCGCGTCAGCAATGGCGCGGCTCGCTGCGTCTACGCTATCCAGCGCTATGAGTATGCTTGATTGGCGTATGTGGGCTGGCGCAGTGTGCGCGAAATCGCCCACACCAGAGACGAGGTAACACGATCATGGTCGCACGATGAGACAGGGTAGGCTTGCCGTCATCACCAACTGACCACGCCCATGCACGCGCGTGGTCACAGAATAGGAGTAATTAGTGGCGAAACCACGCGTATACGAACTGGCTAAGGTTTTGAATGTCGATAGCAAAACCGTGCTTGAGAAGCTTAAGGACATGGGAGAATTCGTCAAGTCCGCTTCTTCTACGATTGAACCGCCGGTAGCCCGGCGTCTGAAGGCAGAGTTCGCCAAGGACAACGCCAAGGGCGATTCCAAGCCCGTGCAGCAGCGCCGCCCGGCCGCACCTTCGGCCCCGGCTTCCACTTCATCTTCCGCACCGACTCCGGCCGCTCCCGCACGTCAGGCATCGCCTGCCTCGGCACATCAGCAGGCTCCGACTCCGGGTGCACCGACACCGCGTCCGCAGGGCGGCGCACGCCCCGGCATGCCGACCCCCGGCCGCCACGGTCAGAACGACAACCGTGAGAATGGTCGCGATAATCGCGAAGGCCGTGAGAACGGTCGTCAGAGTCGCCCGAACGATCGCCGTAACAACGATCGTCGTAACAACCAGGGCCGTCCGAACAATGGCCAGCCGGTTCAGCATCAGAACAACCGCGGCAATGCTTCGGCTCCGCGCCCGCACGCTCAGGGCGGCGCCGGTGCCAATGGCGGCAATGCCGCTTCAAATGCGATTCCGCGCCCGCACGCTCAGGGCCCGCGCCCGGGCAACAACCCGTTCTCCCGCAAGCAGGGTATGCACACCCCGACGCCGGGTGATATTCCGCGTCCGCATCCGATGGCTCGTCCGACTGCTGATAACGGTCGTGGCGGTCGTCCGGGCCGTCCCGGCCAAGGCCAGGGGCAGGGCCGCGGCTTCCGTGGCGGTCGTCCGGGCCAAGGTGGTCAGGGCGGTCCGCGTCCCGGCCAGTGGGGCCACAACCGTCCGGGTCAGGGCGGCGGCTCCCAGGGTGCCGGTCAGGGCGGCGCACGCGGCGGCTTCCGTGGGGGCCAAGGCGGCGGCAATAACTTCCAGGGCGGCGGTGCACCGAGCAACGGTCCCGCACGTGGCGGCGGTCGCGGCGGTCGCGGCGGTGCCGCAGGCGCATTCGGACGTCAGGGCGGCAAGTCTTCAAAGGCCCGTAAGAACCGTCTGGCAAAGCGCCATGAGTATGAGGAGCTGAAAGCACCGACCATCGGCGGCGTTCGCATCCCCAACGGCAACGGCCAGACCATCCGTCTGCGTCAGGGCGCGTCCCTGGCCGATCTTGCGGAGAAGATCAACGTCAACCAGGCCGCGCTGGTCACCGTGCTCTTCCACCTGGGTCAGATGGCTACCGCCACCCAGTCCTTGGATGAGGAGACCTTCCAGATTCTGGGCGAAGAGATCGGCTGGAACATCCAGCTCGTCTCCGCAGAAGAGGAAGACAAGGAACTGCTCCAGCAGTTCGACATCAACCTTGACGAGGAAGAACTGCAGGATGACGAGGATCTCAAGCCTCGCCCGCCGGTCGTTACCGTCATGGGCCACGTCGACCACGGTAAGACACGACTGCTGGATACCATCCGCAAGACCAACGTCATCGCACGTGAGGCCGGCGGCATTACCCAGCGCATCGGTGCCTACCAGGTCACCGTGAACCTTGAAGGCGAACCGCGCAAGATCACCTTCCTCGATACCCCTGGCCACGAGGCGTTCACCGCCATGCGTGCTCGTGGTGCCGAGCTCACTGACGTCGCGATCCTCGTGGTCGCCGCCGACGATGGTGTGATGCCCCAGACCGTTGAGGCCATCAACCACGCTCAGGCCGCCAAGGTGCCGATCGTCGTGGCCGTCAACAAGATCGATGTGCCCGGTGCCAACCCGGAGAAGGTCCGCGGCCAGCTCACCGAGTTCGGCTTGGTCCCTGAAGAGTATGGTGGTGACACCATGTTCGTCGACATCTCCGCCAAGCAGAACCTGCACGTCGACAAGCTGCTCGAAGCCGTGCTGCTCACGGCTGACGCTGAGCTGGACCTCCGCGCCAACCCCGACATGGACGCCCGTGGTGCCACCGTCGAAGCCCGACTCGACAAGGGTCGTGGTGCCGTGGCCACTGTGCTGGTTCAGCAGGGTACGCTCCACGTGGGCGATGCCATCGTGGCCGGCACTTCGTACGGCCGCGTGCGTGCCATGCTCGACGAGAACGGTCAGCCGATGGAAGCGGCCGGTCCGTCCACACCTGTTCAGGTGCTGGGCTTGACCTCCGTGCCCACCGCCGGTGACCTCTTCCTGGTCGCCTCCGATGATCGTGCCGCTCGCCAGATTGCCGAGAAGCGTCAGGCCACCGAGCGTGCCGCCCAGCTGGCCAAGCGTCGCAAGGTCGTCTCCCTCGAGGACTTCAAGAAGAAGTTCGCCGAGTCCGAGATCGACATGCTCAATATTGTCATCAAGGGCGATTCGTCCGGTTCTGTCGAGGCGCTCGAGGATTCCTTGATGAAGATCGAGGTATCCGACGAGGTCGGCATCCAGGTCATCCACCGCGGCGTCGGTGCGATCACCCAGAATGATGTCAACCTGGCCACGGTCGACAAGGCCGTTATCATCGGTTTCAACGTGCGTCCGAACCGTCAGGTCGCGGACCTCGCCGAGCGCGAGGGCGTGGAGATCAAGTACTACTCGGTCATCTACCGTGCGATCGAAGACATCGAGGCATCCCTCAAGGGCATGCTCAAGCCGGAATACGAAGAGGTCGTCACCTCTCACTCCGAGATCCGCGAGATCTTCCGCTCCTCCAAGTTCGGCAACATCGCCGGCGTTATGGTGCAGGACGGCGAGGTCAAGCGTGGTACGAAGTGCCGTATCCTGCGCAACGGCGTGGCCACGGTCAACGACCTCGAGATCTCCTCGCTGCGTCGCTTCAAGGACGACGTTCAGTCCGTCAAGGAAGGCTACGAGGCTGGTATCAACCTCGGCACCTTCAACGACATTGAACTCGGCGACATCATCGAGACCTTCGAGATGCGGGAAGTCGAGCGCAAGTAGTCATTGTTAAGCCCCCTCTGACGAGGGGGCTGTCAGCCGCAGACTGACTGGGGGAGAGACATGGTAGTTCCATGATTTTCTCTCCCCCAGCCTCACTGCGTTCGGCAGCCCCTCGTCAGAGGGGGCTCAAGTCTAGAAAAGGAAATTCCTATGGCAGGAACCAACCCGCGCGCCGCACGTATTGCGGCCTTGATTCAGCGTGTCGTCGCCTCCTCCATTGAGCGCGAACTGCATGACAAGCGACTCGCCAGCATCACCGTCACCGAAGTTCGTGTGACCAACGATTTGCAGATCGCCAAGGTCTACTGGACCCAGCTCGGCCACGAAGGCCACGAGGAAGGCGAACGCAAGCGCGCCCAGCAGGCACTCGATCAGGCCAAGGGCCACCTGCGTTCTCTGGTGGGCCACAAGGCTGGCCTGCGCCTGACTCCGCAGCTCCAATTCGTGTTCGATGAAGTGCCCGGCGAGGCTCACGAGATCGAAGACATACTCGCCGTGGCCAAGAAGCGTGATGAAGAACTCGCCCGTGCTCGCGCCACCGCCCAGTACGCCGGCGACGCCGATCCGTACAAGCATGACGACGAGCCCAGCGACGACTTCGAAGACGACTCTGACGAGGAGTAGTGTGCTTCATACAACACCCAGCGGTCTGCTCATCATCGACAAGCCGCAAGGCGTGACCAGCTTCGACGCCGTCGCCGCCGTGCGCGGCGCGTTGCACATCAAGAAGGTCGGTCACGCCGGCACCCTTGACCCCATGGCCACTGGCACGCTGGTCATCGCCTTCGGCCACGCCACACGACTGCTCAACGCCATCGTGGCGCATGACAAAACCTACGAGGCCACCATACGCCTCGGCCTGCGCACCACTACCGACGATGCCGAAGGCGAGATGCTTGTCGATGGTGAAGCCCGTTCCCGCTGGCAAACGCTATCAGCGCAGCTGACTGAGGGTGGCCAGAGCGGCGAACCAACGGCGTTACCAACTGCCTCATGGCAAGACCTGCTCACACGCACCATCGCCACCAATTTCACCGGCGATATCGAACAAGTCCCCAATACGTTCTCCGCCATCAAAATCAACGGCCAGCGTGCCTACGACTTGGCTCGCGAAGGCAAGGATGTGGAACTCAAACCCCGCCCGGTCACCATCAGCGAATTCACCGTGCTGGATATCCGCAGCGGATTCGTAGCAGGGGAGCAGGCCGCTGAACCATTGCGGGAAGACGCGAACACGGGAGCGATTCCCGCACTTGATGTTGACGTGCGGATCAGCTGTTCATCGGGCACCTATATCCGCGCGCTCGCCCGCGATCTCGGCAAAGAACTTGGCGTCGGCGGATACCTGACCCGTTTGCGCCGTACGCGAGTCGGCCGATTCGCGTTGCCGGACGATGCCAGCGGACTTATCGCTCCTGAGGCGATGCTTGACACGCGAACCCATACCGTCACCGCACATACCGATCAGAAGACGTTCACTAATCGGGAAGGGCAAACCGTCACGCGCAACAAGTGCGTATTGGACACTCCTGAAGGTCTTGCCGGTGACGAGCGCCGCAACTGGCTGCTTGACCATGCCCTTACCATGGAACAGGCCGCTCGAGGTGCGATGCCGGCGCTTGACATCACTCCTGAGGAGGCCAGCGAATTACGCTTCGGCCGCCGTATTGAGCGTACAATCAGCGAGCCCACTGCCGCCATTGTGCCGCAAACGCATGATGTGGCGGCGATTATCGAGCGTGCAAACGCTCATCAGGCCAAGCCGGTCACCGTATTCCCCCTCGCGTAAAGTAGACGCGGTGAAAAGTGCAGCTTGATACAGGCCGCGCACAACAACGTCTATATTGCATGAATAACATCGCACGGATAAAAGGAACAGCACACTGATGGATATCACGCATCTGACCCCTGACGCCGAAGGTTCGATTGAATGGCCCTCGTTCAGTAACGATAAGAAGGCCGTGGTGACATTGGGCGCATTTGATGGCATGCACTTGGGTCATCAGGCGGTGATCAAGCGTGTGGTGGAACTCGCGCACCAGCATGATGCTTTTTCCGTGGTGATTCTGTTTGACCCGCGCCCCGCATTCGTGCACGGCTGGGCCGCCTCGCACCATGGCGAGGAACCTGCGGCGCAGAATGTGGATGCCGAAGCGTTGACCAGTGTGGATGATCGACTGCACCGCATGGAACAGTTCGGCGTGGACCATGTGCTGGTCGTGCACTACACGCTGGCCTTCGCAGCCATGTCATACATTTTCTTCCTTGGCCGACTCACCGGCAAGCTGGGCATGCGTACGCTGGTCCTCGGGCAGGATGCCGCCATGGGCAAGGGACGAGAAGGTGATGTGAAGCATATCGCCAATCTTGCCGTCGCCACCGGTGTATTCGAACTTGACGTGGTCGATGACCGTGGCCCGGGCGAAGTGCGTATTCCGCGCGATTTCAAGCCGGAAGCCCCGAGCGGATGGGGAGAGCCCGTCGACCCGCTGGCCAATGCCACCAAGGCCGAGCGCCGTGCATGGAGCAAGAAGAACCAGGCCAAGGCAATGCGCGCATGGAGCTCCACCAATGTGCGTTACCTGCTGGCTCATGGCCGAATCCAGGATGCCAACGCCATTCTGGGTGCTCCGCACGCCATCGAAGGCGAAGTGGTGCACGGTGAGGAGCGCGGCCGCACCATCGGATTCCCCACCGCCAATCTTGGCTCCGACATTGCAGGCTACATTCCGGTCGACGGCGTCTATGCCGGTTGGCTGGTAGATGGTGAAAACCGTTGGCCCGCCGCCATCTCCATTGGCACCAAACCCACCTTCAGCGAGAAAACAGGACTCAACGAACGCGTAGTGGAGGCCTACTGCATCACCGATGAGTGGATTGATCTGTACGGCCATAAGGTTCGCGTTGAATTCATCGGTTTCCTGCGCCCGCAGGTCAAGTTTGATGGCCCCGACCAACTCGTTGACGAACTCAAGCGCAACGTCGAAGAGACCAAGCGTCTTACCGCCTGAGGCATATCTCAGGGTTATTTACGCACTCCCAAGGCGTCTAATGCGTCGGACAATGTGTTGGACTCCACCAGCCGAAGTCCCTCGACATGCACTGGCTTGCGCAGAGGAGGAATGACCGCCGTCGTAAAGCCAAGGCGCGCGGCCTCGCGAAGGCGATATTCCATACGCGGTACCGGGCGCACCTGACCGGTCAGGGAAATTTCCCCGATGGCACACGTGGCTCGAGCAATGGGTTTTGACGTGGCGGCGCTCGCCAGTGCCGCCACTATCGCCAAGTCGGAACCGGGCTCCTTGGCCTGGCCTCCGGCAATAGTGGAGATATACAGGTCGTTGGACAGCAGGTTGAGCTTGCTGTGGCGGTAGAGCACCGCGACCAGCATGGCGATACGGCTGGGGTCCACGCCATTGACCGCACGTCGAGGTGTGGGCAGCACCGACGTGGTGACCAGAGCCTGTACTTCGATAGGCAGACTGCGATGCCCATCCAATGTGAACGTCACACAGGTGCCTTCCACGGGTGCCACGTTGGCCGCATCAGGGCCGTCTCCAGACAGGAATAATCCGGCGGGATCGGTGACCTCTTCGATGCCCTCACCGCTCATGTCGAAACAGCCGACTTCATCGGTCGGGCCAAAACGATTCTTCACCGCTCGCAGCATTCTCAGCGCAGTCTCGCTGTCGCCTTCGAATTGACAGACCACATCGACCAGATGCTCCAATGTGCGCGGGCCTGCAATCGAACCGTCCTTGGTCACATGACCAACCAGAAATACTGGAATGTCAAGTGTCTTAGCGGTATCTATCAGCGCGCTTGCCACTTCGCGCACCTGAGTCGATCCGCCGGAAATGCCATCGACCTCCTGCGAGACGATGGTTTGCGCCGAATCCACAATGGCCAAGGCCGGCTTGTTCTGTTCGATCAACCCCAATACTGTGGACAGGTCGGTGGTGGAGGCCAGTAACAAGTTCGGCTCCACCGCGTTGATGCGGGAAGCGCGCAAACGAACCTGCGCCTGTGATTCCTCGCCGGAAATGTACAGCACGGTATTGGCATGTACCGACGGTGCGTTGCCCTGTACCGACACCGTGTTTGATGTGCCGCCCTGCGCCCGGCCCGACTGTTGGGCAGACCGCTGACCGGCTCCTCGGAACGTACTGTCCACCGCCACAACGCGCGCGATATTGCCGGCCGTCTGCAACAGCAATGTCGACTTGCCGATACCCGGTTCGCCCGCTATCAGCGTCACTGAACCCGGCACCACGCCACCGCCGAGCACACGGTCGAATTCGGAAAACCCGGTACCGAGCCGCTCGACGCTTTCCGTGCCCACTTCGGTAATCGGACGGGCTGCAGATCTGGCGTTGTTGGCAACCGTAACCGACTGCGTGCGTGATGTTCGGCCGGGAGCGGCCGTGCGAGAGCCTGCCGCCGGCCGAGCCTCGTGAAATTCCTCGACCGTGCCCCACTGACCACACTCGGGGCAACGGCCGTACCACTTCGGCCCGTTCCAACCGCATTCGGAACATACATACTGCACACTTGATTTCGCCATGGTCTCACCCTAACCCAAACACCAGCGGACGGTAAATTTTTACCGTTCGTAAGAGTTTCACGCGGCTTGCGCATAACGACTAAGATTACGGCCGCCTAGCGTCACGCGGCTGTGAGAGAATCGGGGCATGACTAATAGTGAGAACTCCTCGACCACACAATCCCATGGCAAGTTGATTGCAGTGGTGGTTGCCGCAGCTGTTGTGATTATCCTGGCAGTGCTTTCGGCCTTTGTGTGGCCGGGTTGGGCCATCCAGAAGAATGATGGCACCTCCACTACCACCCAAAACAGCCAGCAGAAAACCGAATCATCCGAGCCGACCAAGCCGACTATCGACGCCACAGCTTTGCCGGATGATGCCAGTGAGCTGTTGAAGGCCATGCCGGACAGCGTGCTGAATTACGCGCGTACCAAGGCGGTTGCCTCCACGACGTGGAATTCCGCGTCGCCGCTCGAGGGGTACACTCTGACCTACTCCACTGGTGATGCCGCCAAGGATGTCACGCTGGTCGCCGCGCAGTGGTCGTCGGCGGACAATGCCAAGACCCAGTACGATGCGTTGGTCGCTGCGCAGACCGGCGATGAGTCGGCATCCGGCAACGTCAAGGTTTCCGGCAACGTCACGGGCGCGTACGTGGTGAAGGCCGATGCCTCCAACAGCAAGAACGCCGTTGCCATCTGGCAGAACGATACCGTGGTCTTCCAAGCTACCGGTACCAAGGAAGCGGTCGATCGCTTCTATCAGAAGTTCCCGATGTAGTATCTAATATCGGCTGTCAGCTGCTGCACAAACTTATGAACGTTGGGGCACCCGCATTGCTGATGTGGATGCCTCAACTGCGTTCAGGGCATATGCGGACTATCGGCAACATACTGGTTCCCTCTGTCTGGCAACACGTGTATTATGGTGCGAGTTGCAACTTTTACGATTAATCGAAATGGAGGCTTCAGATGGGTTCTGTCATCAAGAAGCGCCGCAAGCGGATGAGCAAGAAGAAGCACCGCAAACTGCTGCGTAAGACCCGCCACCAGCGTAAGTAGTCTTACCTGCAATCAAGGCATTAGAAACCCCGTGATCGTTATGGTCGCGGGGTTTCTCTTTTTGCTTGGCTCTTTGCCTTGTTCGGGCAACAGTAAAGCCCGCGCCTGCGATGTGCAGATGCGGGCTTGGAAAAGCTGAGTGATGTGAGACAATCACTTGTTAGCGTTGGTCATCACGCGCGGGCCGTTCGGGTCGCCGACGATGACCTTGTCGACCATGTTGAGGAACAGGCCGTGCTCCACCACGCCGACCGTGTTGATCAGGTCTTCGGCCAGCTCCTGCGGGTGATCGATGCGCTCCAGGTGCAGGTCCACCACGAAGTTGTTCTCGTCGGTGCGCACTTCCTTGCCGTCGGTGTCAAGACGAAGCACCGGCTTGTAGCCGCAGGCCTCGAACTTCTTGATGACGTGGCCAGCGCCGAACGGAATGACCTCGACCGGCAGCGGGAACTTGCCGATGGTGTCCACAACCTTGGACTCGTCCACAATCCACACGATCTGGTTGGAGTTGGTGGCCACGATCTTCTCCCACAGCAGAGCAGCGCCGCCGCCCTTGATGCCGTTGAAGTTCTTGTCGACTTCGTCGGCACCGTCAATGGTCACGTCGATGTGGTCCACGTCGTCGATGTCCACGATCTTGATGCCGTAGCTCTCGGCCTGGGCCTGCGTGCGGCGGGAAGTGGTCACGCCAGTGAACTCAAGACCTTCCTCCTGATGACGGCGGCCGAGCTCGTCCACCAGGAACTTCACGGTCGAACCAGTGCCGAGGCCTGCGATCATGCCGTTTTCAACGAGCTTGGCGGCTTCGATGCCGGCCGCCTTCTTCAGCGCATCCTGCTGTGCCTTATCCATGGTTTCTCCTTTGCCATCCTTGCCTCCGCCGCACGGATCAACGGCGTGAAGCCTTATCTCCTATCCTAACGCGAATGAGCGATTTTGTGCCATCGTGTCCGATTGCGGTACATATTCGTGTGTTTGGGTGTTAGTGTCGTATGAATGGTGCGTTGGTGATGGTCAGGTTGCCGTCGCCGTCCACATAGCCTTCGATTTCGATGCTGCCTTTGATCGGCATCGGCTGCCTGTTGAAATACGGGCTCGTTTTCGGCGCGGGGGAGAAGGTCAGCGTACCGGATACCGTCAGCCCACTGGGCTTTGCGGGGTGTACGGGGTGCGCTGATTGTACAGGTTGCGCTGATTGTGCCGCTAAGGGTGACGAAGACTTGGTCTCTGGCCTTGTGACATCCGTCGGATCCGTCGCCGCAGCCGGTTTGCGCAAACTTGCCGCATCTGCCTTGCCGTCCAATACCAACTGCACGTCTGGAGGCACATCGGTGCCATGTGCGTATTCGGAGCCCAGCAGCGACTGCCAGCCTTCAATCGGCAGATAGCCATCGCGCGCACCTGAACGGCAATCGCCCGCATAGGTGCGTGCCAGTTCATCGACCAACTCATTGCCCTCGTTGCCGGCGTGACCTTTGACCCATCGGAAATCCACCGGGCCAGGGCGTTGCGAGATTTCACGGTCGATCGCCTGAATAAGCTCTTTGTTCTTCACAGGCTTTTTCTGCGAATTTCTCCAGCCGTTCTTCTTCCAGCCTTTGACCCACTTGGTCGAGCAATTGATGGCGTACTGTGAATCCGACTCGATGAGCAATGGCTCGGGGCCCGGATGCGCTCGCAAAGCTTCCAACACTGCGCACAGTTCGCCAATCTGGTTGGTGCCGTTGGTCGCGCCGCCGGCGTCGTAGCCGTGGTCGTCGTGCTTATGGCCGGGCTTGCCGCCGGTGTTCGGCTCATGATCGGCCCAGGCCCAGCCCATTGGCCCGTTTGGATTCCCTAATGCGGAACCGTCTGTGGATACTGTGATAGTCATGTTCTCCACCCTAACGCAAGCTGTGCAATCTCTTGCTGAAGTGGGGTTGCCCAGTGCGAGGCAAAACAACGTAGTGAAGAGTGTGAATAACATCACACCTATTGACTTTGCTTGAAAAACATGCCATCGCGCGTGAATAGTGAGCGCCCACAAGAAAAACAAGACATTTCCTCTCTGCGGGTGAGGTCGGCGATAATGGTGCATCCGGTATCTGAAATGAGAATAAGGGACTGTGCAAAACCAGTGACGGCAACGTCGAAATCCTCAAACCAGGGGCGGACAGCGATGGTTCGACCTCCACGGCCGCATCCAAGGGCACCATGCTTATCGCAGACAACGCCAAAACCGTGGCACTCGGTTCAGACGGCGTGGCCTTGGCTTCGGGCCTGCCACTCGGTCTTGGCTGGTTCATCCGACACCGCTTGGGATTGGAGGCCTCCGACATTCTGGACCGTAAGCTCGGCTTGAAGTAACGGCTGGTTCGGATGTAATTGCTGTCACGTACGTATCATGACAACAGCGCGAAGGTCCTCATCGGTTTACATCGATGAGGACCTTCGCGCGCATTAGGGGAGTCTGTTGCGGGTCGCACTACGCGGGTCGCACTACGCGGGTCGCACTACGCGGGTCGCACTACGCGGGTCATGCTGCGCGGGCGTGCTCTGCGGACAAACTACGCGAACAAGTCGTTCAGTGCCTCGGCAATCGTCGGATGCGTGAACACCATATCGCGCAACGTGCTGGCCGGCGCGTCAAGATCCATCGCCAACTTGACGATATTGATCACCTCGTGCGACTCGACGGAAAGCAGCATCGCACCCAGAATGCGGCCAGTATTGCGTTCCACAATCGCCTTCATCAGACCATCCGGTCGCCGCATTACCTGGGCCTTCGGCACAGCGGCCACCGGCAATCGCTTGACCACATAATCCAATCCGGCCGCCTTCGCCTCGCGCTCATTCAATCCCACGCGAGAGTAAGGCGTGGCGAGGAATGTGCTCGACGGCACATGCTTGCGGTCCTTCACCGTGTACGGACGGGCGGAACCATTGAGCTGCGACCACACCACGCGATAGTCGTCCAGTGAAATGTACGTGTGCTGCGGGCCGCCGTTCACATCGCCCAGAGCCCAAATGTCGGCTGCTGTGGTGCGCAGAAGCTCGTCGACTTTCACGGCGCCGCGTTCGGTGAGCTCCACGCCAGCCGCCTCAAGATGCAGTCCCTCGACGTTCGGCGTACGTCCGGTGGCCACCAGTACCGCGTCGGTGGTCAGGCAGAATCGGGCTTCAGCCGGTTCGGCGAACCGCGGCTCGCCATCGTCTGATGGTTTCGTTTGAACGTGTGACATCGTGGCGTGATCGGTCGGGTTGCTAGTGGGGCTGGTGGTTGTTGCAGTGTCGGTGGTGCCGGTGGCACCGGTGATATCGGTATGAGCGTTCCCGGTGCCGGCGGGGGTGGAATCGCAAGCTTGCGATGCACCGCGAGTCATACCCTTCACCGCAACGGACAACCTGACGCCGCCGTCAGCAGCAGGCGTGATGGCCTTGGTATCCGCGTTGAACAGGAACTTGACGCCCTGCGCTTCCAGCTGTGCGCGAATCGCGGCCGCCACATCCGCATCCTCGCGCGGCAGGAACTCGGCATTGTGCTGCAGCACGGTAACCGCCGTGCCGAAATCGGCAAACATCGAGGCAAACTCAAGTCCAATGAATCCTGAACCGATAATCGCCAGTCGCTGCGGCATATCGTCGAGATCCATCAGTCCAGTGCTGGTGTAGACGCCGGGCGTAGTGCGGATACCGGGAATATCCGGAATGCGCGGCGTGGCGCCGGTATTGATGAAGATCTTGCTGGCGGTCACGGCGACCGGGCCCTCAGCGGCGGCGATTTCCACGCTATGAGGGCCGGTGAAGTGAGCGCGGCCGGTGATTACGGTGATGTTGTCTTGGTCGGCGAGCTTGTGATAGTTCTTGTCGCGCAGCATCGAAGTGACGCGGCGCTTCTCCTTGATAGCAGCCTCGAACGCTGCTTCGCGGGTTTCGGGAGTACTGTTCGCGCCATCCCGCCGCGCCTGTTCGGCGGACAAAATCAGTGACTTGGACGGCAAGCATCCGATATTGATGCAGGTGCCGCCGTACATGTTGGCGCTTGCCTCGGCGACGACGACCTTGCGGCCGGCTGCGCTGAGCTTGGCGGCCAAGGTTTTGCCGCCCTTGCCGAATCCGATGATCAGGGCGTCGGTGGTGATAGTGGGGGAGGTGCTGGGCGTGCTGATGGCATTGGGTGTGCTGGTGGACATGGTTACTTCCTTACGTATTCGAGTGGTAAGAGTGTGTTGTGCTGATGTGTTGTGCGCCGTGCTGTGCCGATTTTCTTCTTTGACTGCCGAAGCGTTGTCGACTGATGCTGGCTAGGGGAGATGCGCGGGATTATTCGCCTTTGTGCTCGCTGAATATCTGTTCGGTGATGTCGTGGATGGTGGTGTGTTCGAGTTGTTCGAGGCAAGTGCGGTTGAGCCCGGCATAGATGTCATCCATCACTGCGCCCATTGAAGATGACACCAAGCAATCCTCTTGTACGTCGCCCGGTGTCCAGTTCGCTTCCACAAAAGTGGTGCCGGTGGCTTCCGCTACCGCGCGCAAAGTGATTTCGGCGGCGGGCCGGGCCAGAGCGTACCCGCCTTCAGCACCCTCTTTAGTGGCGATGAGTCCGGCTGAGGCGAGCGGTCGCATTACTTTGCGCACGCGCGCCGCATTGGTGCATATGTTTTCGGCCAGGATATGACTGGGCAGGTGTGTGGCGCGATGGTCAAGGTAGACCAATGCGTGCACTGCCAGTGAATGGTCGCCGTTCATGAAACGACCTCCTTGTCGAGTCGATACTGTAACTATAATGTGTACAGTAATGATACAATAATCATATCAGATGCAGTTAGTGTGTCAAATCAGGGTTGAAGAGGTGGATAACTATGTGTATAAGTGAGGTGTCTACATGGTTATCCACAATAGATGTGCGTAAGTGAAGCTAGGACCACATACCTCGGATCGGCTTCCATTTCCGCACCCACTACCCATATGGTGGTGTCATGAACAGCATGACCGACGGCATCACCAACTATGGAGCTCTGCCAGACTCTATGTACGATCCGCCTCCGGAAGAATCGGAGGCGGTTTTTGTTCCGCCCGAATTTGCGGGGTCATTTTCTGCTGACTTGAAATACCCGACTTCTCGCGACTCGTCATCGCCAAACAGTGGTGCACATGATTCTGCGGCGGCACTGACCATGAGCGAAAGCCTTGCTCAGCGCAAACGCGACATGGTCGCACGCTGCACTGAGGAAGCGAAACGGGCGGGCAAGAAGCTGCTTTTCGGCATGACCACTTCCCTCGCTCTGCAATCCGTACCGATTCCCGCCGATTGCGACCTCGACTCGGCCAAGCTGCACACTGTATCCAGCGTTAAGAGCAAGCGGTTTCGTACACGCCATGCACCACTGCAAACGCATATTTGGAAACATGCGGCTAAAGCCGCCAATGTGGAAATGAACCAACACGTGTTTGCGCTGGACCTGTTTCACGTATGGGCTCAACTTGCCCCGTATGTTTCTTTTGAGTCTCTGATTGTGCTCGGGGATGCCGTCATCACTGCTACGAGCAAACAGCCAGTATTGGCTAAGGATCGTGATGCTGCTGCAATCTATCAGGATCTGGTGAAGTTCGTGGAGCAATTTACCCGATTCAGAGGGCGCCCGTCCTGCGTTCGAGCATTGCCTCTGATATCACCTGGTGCTGATTCGCCCAAAGAATCAGAAGAACGACTCTCTCTGGTAGCGCATGGGATTCCACAGCCGGTTGCGAACTATGTGGTGCCGGACGTGGCTTTTGCATCTGGAGCTCCCATAACGTTGGACTTAGCGTGGCCAGAGTTCAAGGTCGCTGTTGAATATGATGGCGATCATCATCGTACGAGTAAGACTCAATGGCGCCGTGACCAAGAGAAAAGGGGTGTGCTGGTCGGGCGGAGATGGCTGGTCTTCGTCGCCACGGCGGCAAGTATCGCTAACGAGGATACTCGTGCTGAATTCGCTTTCAACGTGGCGAGGGCGCTTGCTTCGCGCGGTGCCGTATTCGAGTTTCATGTAGTTGCCATGTCTCTTGAAGAGTTGGCGCAGAGCCTGCTGTGACCATGATGTTCGAAATGGACTGATGTAAAGGCAATATTTGTACGACCTGTTGTTGTGGTGTGTGCTTGATATTGCATGCCGTTCGATTGCGATGCCTCGTAGTGATGGATTTCGTGAATGACTAGTGTTCGATTGTGGAGGGAAATGTGTCATAGTGGTCGATTGGGGGTGTTGTCGGTGCATTGAGCGTGGATTTGCGCCAATGGGTGTGGGACGCTACGCATGTTTTGCCGATTTTTGCGTGGCGTCCCACGGCCCCTCGGGTAATGGCTGTTACGGGTGTGGCAGGAATGGCGTCTTTCCGGGGTTTCCAGTTTGAGTGTGTGGGATGGGGGAAATGTAAAACGATTGACTTAGCTGTTGTCCCACGCTTTTGTGGGATGTCAGCTCTGGAATGGGCAAATTCGTCGTGGCGTCCCACAACGATGTTAAAACTCGACCATGATGCAAGCCGACCGAACGCTTCGGTGGTCATCTGGCCGCTGTGACCCCACAATGATGATGGGAAACTCGGTCATAATGTAGGTAGTCGAACGTTTCGCGGCCATATGGCCGTCCTGCCCTGCAGTGATGTTGAGAAAATGCAGTCATGGTGCATGAGGAGAACCGTTGACCTGCGTGTTTCAGTGGTCGAAAAAATAAGGCTCTGCAGTGGATTGTATGAATCCAATGCAGAGCCTTATTGGTTGCTGTGAACGCGACTAACGCAGCGATTTCACTCGCTCAGGGCCTTGTCGACCACGACGGTGGCCTCGTCGAGCACCTTGTCCAGAGCCTCGGGGGAGACGAAGGACTCGGCGTACACCTTGTAGATGTTCTCGGTACCGGAGGGACGGGCGGCGAACCAGTTGTCCTTGGTGGTGACCTTCAGACCGCCGATCTTGGCGTGGTTGCCCGGCGCCTCGGTCAGCTTGGCGGTGATGTCTTCGCCAGCCAGGGTGGAGGCGGTCACGTCGTCGCCGGACAGTGCCGCGAACTTGGCCTTCTGCTCCAGCGTGGTCGGGGTGTCGATGCGCTTGTACCAGGACTCGCCGAAGCGCTCGACCTGCTCCTGGTGAAGCTGGGCCGGGTTCTTGCCGGTCTTGGCGGTGATCTCAGCGGCCAGCAGGTCGGGGATCAGGCCGTCCTTGTCGGTGGTCCACACGCGGCCGTCCTTGCGCAGGAAGCTCATGCCGGAGCTCTCCTCGCCGCCGAAGGCGACTTCGCCGCTGAACAGCGGGTCCACGAACCACTTGAAGCCCACCGGCACTTCGATGACCTTCGCGTCGATCGCCGCGGCCACGCGGTCGATCAGGGAAGAGGAGACCAGCGTCTTGCCCACGGCCGCACCCTCAGGCCAGCCCGGACGGTTGCCGCCGAACAGGTACTCCACGCACACGGCGATGTAGTGGTTCGGGTTCATCACGCCCCAGTTCGGGCAGACGATGCCGTGACGGTCGGCGTCCGGGTCGGTGCCGCCGACCAGATCGTACTTGTCCCAAGCGCCGGCGTTGAGCTCGTCGACCAGGCCCTTCATGGCGTACGGGGAAGACGGGTCCATGCGAATCTTGCCGTCGTGGTCGATGGTCATGAAGCGCCAGGTCGGGTCGACCTCAGGACGCACCACGCCGATGTTCAGGCCGTACTTCTCGTTGATGAGCGGCCAGTAGTTCACGGAAGCGCCGCCGAGCGGATCGATGCCCAGACGCACGCCGGAGTTGCGGATCACGTCGAAGTCGATGACGTTCTCCAGGTCGTCCACGTAGTGCTCGCGGAAGTCGAAGCCCTCGACGTACTCGGACTTGATGGCCTCCTCGTAGGGCACACGCTTGATGGACTTGAAGTCGCCGAGCAGCTCGTTGGCGCGGGCGGCGATGGCGTTGGTGGTCTCGGCCGGAGCCGGGCCGCCGGTGACGGGGTCGTACTTGAAGCCGCCGTCGGTGGGCGGGTTGTGGGACGGCGTGACGACGATGCCGTCGGCGAGGCCCTCGCCCTCGAAGCGCTGGGTGCCGTCGGCCGCACGGTTGTGGGTCAGGATGGCCTGGGAGACCACCGGGGTGGGCACGAAGTCGTCACGGGAGTCGACGCGCACGTGCACGCCGTTGGCGACGAGCACCTCGATGGCGGTCTTCTTGGCCGGGCCGGACAGCGCGTGGGTGTCGGAGCCGAGGTACAGCGGGCCGGTGACGCCGGCCTTCTTGCGGTATTCGGCGATGGCCTGGGAGATGGCGATGATGTGGGCCTCGTTGAACGAGGTCTTCAGGGACGATCCGCGGTGGCCGGAGGTGCCGAAGATGACACGCTGCTCGGGGACTTCCGGATCGGGGACGAGGTCATAGTATTTGCCGATAACCTCATCGACATTAATCAGATCTGCTGGGGTGGCGGGCTGACCCGCATTGTTTGCTACCATACTTTCATTCTGCCACGTTTTTTGCCGTCTGGGGCAAGATTATGTTAAAAGTTGTCAACTTTTGTGCGAATAAGTGTATGACGGTGGCGCGCGTCTGGCACAAAGAGCCTAAGCGTGGGCTTGCGTGCCGTCTCATTGCGGATGCATCGTCCAAGAAAGACACGCCGGATGTTCATCGCCGATTAAAGCCTGTTCTTCCTTACTCTCGTCTTATGTTTCGAGGTATAGGCAGGCTCTGGCCATATGTGTGATTTGCCGGATTGTTTTCAGCTCGTTATAATCGCTGTTCAGTCAGTAATTAGCAGGGTTGCTACTCGAATGTTGAGGCAAGACCTGAGATGTTGGCGTAGTCATGTGTATTCATGATGGCGTCCACATCTCAGGTCTTTTCTGTTATTTGGCGTAACTGCCGGTTCCTGGAACGCAGATGCTCAGGAACAGGGTGGTTCCTCTGGTAGGCGCTGGCTTAACCGTGGAAAAGGAATGGAGTAAGAGATGTCGCATCAAGACGATATCAAGGCGATCGTCACTAGTGTCGGTGGCGCGGCCAACATCAAGTCGCTGACGCATTGCGCCACGCGACTGCGTTTTGAACTCAATGACGCCGGCAAGGTTGACAACGCCACGCTCGACGCCAACAAGCTCGTGCTGGGCGCCGTGCCGCAGTCCGGCGACCGATACCAGGTCGTTATCGGCGGTCAGGTCGCCTCCGTGTATGAGCAGATCATGCACCTGCCCGAGATGGCTGGTCTCGGCGCCGGCACCGTCGACGACAATGCCGATGAGCCGACCGATGCGGAGGTCAAGGCCGCAGCCCGTTCCAAGGCCCGCGGCAAGGTCGCATGGCTCGATAGCTTCTTCGAATACCTGGCCGACTCCTTCCGCCCGATTCTGGGTGTGTTGCTTGGCGCGTCCATCATCATCGCACTGGTCAACCTGTGCATTTCCTTGGGCCTGATTCCGAACGACACCGCCACCACTGGCCTGGTGTTCGTGCAGGCCATCTGGAAGGGTGTGTTCTACTTCCTGCCGATTATGGTCGCCTACAATGCCGCCAACAAGCTCAAAGTGGATCCGTGGCTGGGCGGCGCAATCATGGGCATGCTTATGACCCCGCAGTTCGCCTCCCTGGCTGACACCAAGACCTGGGGCGACGCCGTCAAGTGCGTGGAGAACACCACGCTGGGCACCTCCTCCTGCACCGCCACGGTGTTCGGCTTGCCGATGCAGCTGTCCGACTACTCCGGCAACGTGTTCGTGCCGCTGCTGATGGTCGCCGTGCTCGCGGTCGTGTACCACGGTCTGAAGAAGATCATTCCGGACAGCGTCCAGATGGTCTTCCTGCCCTTCTTCTCCATGATCATCGTCGGTGCGCTCACCGCTTTCATCATCGGACCTATCGGTGTGTGGGCCGGCAACGGCCTCGGCGCCGGACTCGCCTGGATGAACACACACGCTCCGTTCATCTTCGCCATCGCAATCCCGCTGCTGTACCCGTTCCTGGTGCCGCTGGGTCTGCACTGGCCGCTGAACGCTCTGATGATCATGAACATCAACACCCTAGGCTACGACTTCATTCAGGGCCCGATGGGCGTGTGGAACTTCGCCTGCTTCGGTGCCACTGCCGGTGTGCTGTTCCTCTCCATCCGTGACAAGGATAAGGACATGCGCCAGACCTCCGTCGGTGCTCTTGCCGCCGGCCTGCTCGGTGGCGTTTCCGAGCCGAGCCTTTACGGCATCCACCTGCGTTACAAGCTCATCTACTCCCGTATGCTGGTCGGCTGCGGCGTGGGCGGCGTCGTAATCGCCGTCATGGGCTGGCTCTTCCCGGCCACCGTCGCCTCCGGCGAGACCGTGCACGGCGTGACCACTACTGCATTCGCCTTCACCTCGCTGCTCACCGTGCCGGTGTTCAACCAGATGTGGGTTTACGGCGTCTCCATCGCAGTGTCGTTCTTCACCGCCATGATTATGATTATCATGCTTGACTACCGCACTCCGGAGCAGAAAGCCGAAGCCAAGGCCCGTGCCGCGGCTCAGTCCGCCAAGGCTGTGAACGGTGGTGACGCCACCACCGCTACCGCAACCGCCGCTGTTGCCGTTGCCGATGCCCCGGCTGCCGCTGCGACCGCCACTTCCGCCGTGTTCGCTCCGATTGCGGGCCATGTGGTGTCCCTTGACGATGCCGGAGATCCGGTGTTCGCTTCTCGTGCCCTCGGCGAGGGTGTGGGCATCGAGCCGGTTGATGTCGCGGTGAAGGCTCCGGTGTCCGGTGTGCTGCAGACCGTTGCTGAGACTGGCCATGCTTTTGGTCTCAAGACCGACGATGGTGTTGAAGTGCTGGTACATGTCGGCATTGATACGGTTAAGATGAATGGCAATGGTTTCGTGGTGAATGTGGCCAAAGGTGACCGAGTGAACGCCGGTGACCTGTTGGCGACTGTCGATCTCGACGAAGTCAAGAAGGCTGGATTCAGCACCACTACGCTGGTTACGGTACTGAACACCGCAGCGCTCAAGTCCGTTACGCCGAAGACGGATGTGAACGTCGCGGCCGGTGACGAAGTCATCGCCATCGAACAGTAATCATGGTTGGTTCGCAACCGTAATCTGAAGATCCCGAACGGAAGGGATGTCATGGAAATACTTCGCGTCTTCAATAACAACGTCGTCCTGGCGAAGGATCGGGGGCGCGAAGTCATCCTTACCGGCCGGGGTCTGGGGTTCAAGGCCAAGCCCGGCATGACAGTTGACGATGCCAAAGTGGCTCGTGTGTTCGTGCCGGCTCAAGGCCGTGACCCTGACCATATGGCCCAGTTGCTGGGCGATATTCCTCCTGAAATCATTCGTCTCATTTCCGAGACCATGGATGGGATTGGCCTGAGTTCAGAGGCTGCACAAAGCTCGACGTTGGTCATAGCGCTCGCGGATCATGTGTGCGGTGCTTTACGCCGCGCCAAGAACGGCATTCCGCCTGTGCCGTATCCGCTGAACTCGGAAATTCGTTCGCTGTATGAGCGTGAATACCAGCAGGGCTGCGCACTGCTCGCCGCGCTGAACCGCAGATTGGACGATGCGCTGGATCCCAGCGAGAGCGTTGCTTTTGCGCTGCATTTTGTGAATGCCGGCTTCTCCACAGGCGACCTTTCTCCTACGTATATGATGACCGGCGTCATCCAACAGTTGCTCGCCGTCATCGAAAGCACCTATAACATCGAGCTGGATGAGCATTCGGTTAATGTCGGCCGTTTCATCACCCATCTTCGGTATTTGTTCGTGCGTATTCATCAGCATGAGCAGCTCAGCAGGGAGCCGGAGGCAATCATTTCCTCGATTATGAGCTCCTATGCAAAAGCCTCGAAATGCGCGAGACTTATCGCATCCCTTATTGAGCTGCGCCTCGATACCACGCTGACCGAAGACGAGGTTGCCTACCTGACATTGCATGTGGCACGAGTCACGGATCAAACGAATCAGAATCGTTCCTCGGATATTTCTGACCATCCGCGGCTGGCGCATATGAGCCAGTGAATCAGCGAATCGGCTCAAGTGTGCCGGTCATTTCGGCGAAATCCGAGGTGGCGTTCGAAGCGGCGGCCTGCGCGGTCTTTTCCAACGCGGAGGCGTCGGGCACGCGCACGATCAGCGCGCGGTGATCCACCGAGAAACGGATGTGGCGGGTTTCCGGCAGCATGTCGCCGTCCACTTGTGCCTTGGCCGGCTTCTCCAGCGTGATTTCGGCGCTGGTGCCCTGCACCTGCTCGATGGTCGAATTCGTGGACAGCGGGTTCTGCTCGGGCTTGCCGATGATCGTCTGGTGCACCACGTCGCCGAACAGGTTGGCCCAGCCGAGGATGCCGCCAGTGGTGTCGATGATTTCGAAGTCCAGCAGGCCGTCGTCATAGGAGGCCGCCGGCATCAGCGAGAACACGGGAATTTGGCCGCAGTTGCCGGCCATCACCGTGCGGAAATCGAGATTCTTGATGGTGTGGGTCGAGCCGTCGGCGCTGGTGACTGTCAACGTGCCGCGGAACTTCGGCGCGAACAGGTTCTTCACGCCGCCCACGAAGTAGGCGAGCCAGCTGATGTTCGCCTTGAGCTCGGGGTCGGTGTCGTCGATCATGGCCGCATCGAAGCCGATGCCGGCGATGATGAGGAAGGCGTGGCCGTGGTCGTCCTCCGGGTGGTCGAGCAGGGTGAGACGGCCCATGTCCACCAGGCGGGAGCCGTGGGAGGTGGCCACGGTCAGCGCGGCGTCGATATCGTCCACGGGAACGCCCATATTGCGGGCAAACAGGTTGCCGGTGCCGATGGGGATGATGCCCAGCGCATGGCCGGTGCCGGAGACGGCGCTCGCCACCGTGCGCACCGTGCCGTCGCCGCCGACCGCGATCACCACGTCGGCGCCGTCCTCCAGCGCCTCAAGCGCGCAGACCCTGCCGTCCTTGTCAAGCTGGGTGTCGTAGAAGCGGATGCGATTGAGCCCCTTGGCCTCGCAGAACCTCTGGATATGCAGCCGGCGGGCTTCGGCCTGCGGTTTGGACGGATTCACGATGAAGGCGTACTGCACCTCGTCGTCCCGGCGCTTCTCCAGCGTCTGAGCCAGCTTGCGGCGGCGCTGCGCGCGCAGGGCGATGACGATGACGGCGATGAGCGCCGCCACAATGGCGATTGCGGCGATGATCAGAAACACGGTGAGGGCAGGCTGAGGCATGGCTCCTATTGTTATCGGTGGGGAGGTCGTTTACGGCCATGGTGCGCCGTACGTGAACATTTCCTGCACGCAACAGCCCCGTGGGGCGCGATCATGGTTCAATCGCGTCTCATCTGACGAAATTGGCCGGGTGGACCCGTCCGCGGACTTTCCCGGGCTTCCCTGTGATTTCCGCGTTACTCCCGCACATTCGGCCATTGTCGGTGTCTGCTTACGCGGCTAGTCTGGTGCCCATGCTTGATATTCAATTCATCCGTGAACACACCGATATCGTCAAGGAATCCCAGCGCAAGCGCGGCGAGTCCGTGGAACTCGTCGACGAAGTGCTCTCCTCCGACACCGCACGTCGTGAAGCGCTGAAGGCCTTCGAAGAGGCTCGTGCCCAGCAGAAGGAAATCGGCAAGAAGGTCGCCTCCGCCCCGGCGGACGAGAAGGCCAAGCTCATCGCCGAGACCAAGGAACTGTCCCAGACGGTCGCCGAATACAAGGCCAAGGCCGATTCCGCCGCCGAGGAATACACCACCGCCATGTGGAAGCTCTCCAACATCGTGGAGCCCGAAGCTCCCGAAGGCGGCGAGGACGACTACGTGGTCGTCAAGAAGGTCGGCCAGATCCGTGACTTCGCGGCCGAAGGCTTCGAGCCCAAGGACCACCTGACCCTCGGCACCGGCGTGGCTGGCATCGACATGCGCCGTGGCGTCAAGGTTGGCGGCTCCCGCTTCTACTTCCTGCGTGGCCAGGTGGCCCGTATGCAGATCGCCATGCTCACCATGGCCGTGGATCAGGCCGAGGAGCACGGCTTCACGCTGGCCATCACCCCGACGCTGGTGCGCCCCGAGGTCATGCGCGGCACCGGCTTCCTGAACTCCCACGCCGACGAGATCTACCGTCTGCGCGAGCCCGATGACCAGTACCTGGTCGGCACCTCCGAAGTGGCGCTCGCCGGCATGCACGAGAACGAGATCCTCGACCTCGGCAACGGCCCGCTGCGCTACTGCGGTTGGTCCTCCTGCTACCGCCGCGAGGCCGGTGCCGCAGGCAAGGACACCTCCGGCATCATCCGCGTCCACCAGTTCGACAAGGTGGAGATGTTCGTATACGCCAAGCAGGAGGACTCCTATAAGGAGCATGAGCATCTGCTGGCTATGGAGCAGGAGATGCTCGCCAAGGTCGAGGTGCCTTACCGCATCATCGACACCGCCGCCGGCGACCTGGGCTCCTCCGCCGCCCGCAAGTTCGATTGCGAGGCTTGGGTCCCGACCCAGGGCCGCTACCGCGAGCTCACCTCCACCTCGAACTGCACCGAGTACCAGGCTCGCCGTCTGAACATCCGCGAGCGTATGGAAGACGGCGGCACCCGCCCGGTCTCCACCCTGAACGGCACGCTGGCCACCACCCGTTGGCTGGTCGCCATCATGGAGAACCACCAGCAGAAGGACGGCTCCATCGAGATCCCGAAGGCCATGCGCGCCTACATGGGCGGCAAGGAAGTCATCGAGCCCACCAAGTGGGAAGCCTGATTTTCCTTTTGCTCTAGCTCCCCTCTCTGAGGGGAGCTGTCAGCGTAGCTGACTGAGGGGAGTTGTCGTCGAAAACTACAAAGGGGAGCCTAATCCCTCCCTCCTGTATAATGAACACTTGCGCGTATGAACGCGCATCGGGACAGGTGTCTGAGCGGCCTAAAGAGACGGTCTTGAAAACCGTTGAGGGACAACCCTCCGCGAGTTCGAATCTCGCCCTGTCCGCGAACCGAGGCCTGGGCAACATGCCCAGGCCCTTTTTCTTTTTCTGGAACCTGTCTTCTTGATTGCCACCGGGGTGCTGATATATTGGTTTGTGATGCCGTAACATGCGGTGTCCCCGTTGGTATGACGGGCCAATCGGCGTGAGCCGATAAGAGAAGGCCCGACGTTTGCAGCATCGGGCCTTTGCGTTGATTACCGGCTTGCGCCTTTAATCAACAAGGTTGCAACATGAATCGTATCACGATGCACGGTAGTCTGACCGTGAGTTAATGCAATGAACAAACCCGCACAGTCGAGCGTCGAACCGGTTTAATGTCACTCACCTCAACGGGACGCGCGGTAATTGTTAGTTGGGTTGACAATAAAAGAGCAAAGGCCTAAATTAGCAATCAGTCATCACACTGAGGTGATGATTCCATTACGAAGGAGTAGAGATATGGTATCGCATAATAAGCGCATCGTGGCTGCTTTTGCTGCGGTAGCAGCAATGGGAATGGGCTTGGCCGGTTGCGGCGGCAGCGACACTGCTGGCGACACGAAGTCCGGCAGCGATGGCGGTGTGGTCAACATCACCTACATGCATCGTCTGCCTGATTCCAAAGGCATGACCTTGGTCAATGACATCGTGGCCAAGTGGAATAAAGAGCATCCGAACATTCAGGTCAAGGCCACCAAGTTCGATGGCAATGCCTCCGAAATGATCAAGAAGCTCGAGACCGACGTCAAGGCTGGCAATGCGCCGGATCTGGCTCAGGTCGGTTACGCCGAAGTTCCTGAGGTCTTCACCAAGGGCCTTCTGCAGGATGTTACCGATGAGGCCGCCAAGTACAAGGACGATTTCGCTTCCGCCCCGTTCTCACTGATGCAGGTGGACGGCAAGACCTACGGTCTGCCGCAGGACACCGGCCCGCTGACTTACTTCTACAACGCCGCTGAATTTGAGAAGCTCGGCATCACCGTGCCGAAGACCGCTGACGAGCTCATCGAGACCGCCAAGAAGACCGCTGCCCAGGGCAAGTACATCATGACCTTCCAGCCTGATGAGGCCATGATGATGATGTCCGGCCAGGCCGGCGCTTCCGGTCCGTGGTACAAGGTCGACGGCAACTCCTGGGTTGTCAACACCCAGACTAAGGGCTCCAAGGCCGTGGCCGATGTCTACCAGCAGCTGATCGACAACAAGGCCGCCCTCACCAACCCGCGTTGGGATGCATCGTTTGATAACTCCATCCAGTCCGGTCAGCTGATCGGCACCGTGGCCGCCGCTTGGGAAGCCCCGCTGTTCATCGATTCCGCCGGTGGCACTGGTGCTGGTGAGTGGAAGGTCACCCAGCTCGGTGACTGGTTCGGCAATGGCACCAAGACCGGCTCCGATGGTGGTTCCGGTGTGGCCGTGCTCAAGGGTTCCAAGCACCCGGCCGAAGCCATGGAGTTCCTTGACTGGTTCAACACCCAGGTTGATGACCTTGTCTCCCAGGGCCTCGTCGTGGCCGCCACCACCGCGGATGCCAAGACCCCGCAGAAGTGGTCCGACTACTTCAGCGGACAGGATGTCATGGCTGAGTTCAAGACCGCGAACGACAACATGGGTGACTTCACCTACATGCCTGGCTTCTCCGCAGTCGGCGCTGCAATGAAACAGACCGCCGCCAAGGCTGCCGATGGTTCTGCCAAGGTTTCGGATGTGTTCGACACCGCTCAGAAGACCTCGGTGGATACGCTGAAGAACCTCGGTCTGTCCGTCAAGGAGTGACCTCACTAGGTCTTGTCAACGGGCCGGCTTGAAATAGCCGGCCATCCAAGACCTCCGATGCCTCGCATCACCATAGCGAAAGGCCGGGGCACATACTCCGGCCTTCCGCATTGTTTGAGGGTATTGCTGCAAGGGCGCTGTGGCCCTTGTCGTTTGTTTTACTGTTCTTTGCAAAGACAGGTTTTGTATTATGACTGCATCCACTACTCATGCGAAGGGCAAAGCACCTAGGCGTGCCGCCGCCAAGCCGAAGCGGTCCGGCGCTCAGAAGCGCGAGAACCGCACCGGCTGGGCATTCATGGCACCGTTCGCCGTCCTGTTCGCTTTCGTGTTCATCCTGCCCATCATCTGGGCCATCTATTCCAGCTTCTTCCGTCAGGTCACCGAGGGCGGTGGCGCATACGGCGGTGGCGAGCTGGTCAATAAATTCGTGGGATTCCAGAACTTCCAGTATGTTATTACTTCCGGCAACTTCTGGTCCGGCGTAGGCAGGGTGCTGGTCTACACCCTGATTCAGGTGCCGATTATGATCATCGCCGCACTGGCGTTGGCCATCGTCATCGACTCGTTCGTGGTCAAGCATGTCACCGGTTTCCGTCTGGGCTACTTCCTGCCCTACGCCATCCCCGGCGTCGTGGCTTCGATTATCTGGGTCTACCTGTACAACGGCCAAATCTCGCCGATCGTCAAGGGGCTCGCCGCCATCGGCATCAACGTGGACTTCTTCTCCAGCAATATCGTGCTCGGCTCGATGGCCAACATCACCACATGGACCTTCACCGGCTACAACATGCTGATCTTCCTCGCTGCTTTACAGGCCATCCCGCATGACCTGTACGAGGCCGCGCGTATCGACGGCGCCAATGGTTGGCAGATCGCCACGAAGATCAAGCTGCCGAACGTGCGCGGCGCAGCTCTGCTGGCTATGCTGCTTTCCATCGTCGGTACCATCCAGCTGTTCAACGAACCGCAGATCATGTCCACTGCCGACCCGGGTATTTCCAAGGCATATACCCCGATGATGATGGCCATGAACACTTCGCAAGGCACCATCACCCCGTCTGGCGACGGCCCGGCATCCGCCATCGCCATCGTGATGGCTCTGATTGCAGGTGTGCTCGCTGTGCTGTACACCCTGGCCGAAAGGAAGGTGAACGAGTGATGAGCTCCGCAACCGCTGAAGAACGCGCCCGCAGGAAGGCCGAGCGCAAGCTCGAAAAGCAGCGTCAGGCCGCGCAGTACGACCTACCCCGCTCCATGCGGCCGTCCGTGGCCACGAAAACCATCACCATCATCGTGTTGGTGCTCGTGCTGATCTACTTCCTGTTCCCGATCTACTGGGCCATCATCGCGTCCACCAAGACGCCCGCCCAGATGACCGGCAGCAACGGCATGTGGTTCGCCGTGCCGCTCGACCAGCTGCCCGACGCCATCGCCACCAACTATTCGAAGCTGCTCGGCTGGACCCGAGGCAACTTCTGGCGTTGGGTGCTGAACTCCCTGATCTACTCGGGTGTTTCCGCACTGGTCGGCACCATCGTGTCCGTGATGGCCGGCTACGCCACCGCAAAATTCAACTTCCGCGGCAAGAACGCGGCCATCGGCATCATTATGGCCTGCATGCTCATGCCATCCGCCCTGCTGACCATCCCGATGTACTCGATCTTCCACACGCTGCACCTGACCAACACGATGCTCTCGATCATCATCCCGTGCTGCGTTTCGCCGTTCGGCTTCTTCCTGGGCCGTACGTACGCGCAAAGCTCGGTGCCTGATGAGTTGCTCGAGGCGGCCCGCATCGACGGTGCGAGCGAGGCGAGGATTTTCTTCACTATTGTGCTGAGGCTTCTGGCCCCGGCCATGGTGACGATCTTCCTGTTCCTGTTCGTGGCCACGTGGAACAACTTCCTGCTGCCGTTGATGATGGTGTCTTCCGACACCTTGAAGCCCGTGACCCTCGGCCTGTACGGCATGGTCTCGCTGGCCACGTTCACCGATCGCGGCGCCCTGATGATGGGTGCGCTGCTCGGTGTGCTGCCCGTGATCGTGCTCTTCCTCGGCCTCCAGCGCTACTGGCAGTCCGGCCTCGCCGCCGGTGCCGTCAAGGGCTAACCAATCCGCTGCCCGGTATGTCGTGTCACTCCTTCCGGTGCCGGGCAACGTCCCCCTACCCTCATTACCAGTGACACGATTCCAATCGTCCGGCGTCACCGTAAACGTCAAGGATCTACGCAGTCAGGGTCCCAGGGCCCGCGATGACGCCGGTCATTTTGTATGCGACGAATTCGTCGCCCTACAGTTTTTGATGATCAACCTCACAAAGGAGCACTCATGACCAGCACCGGCCGCTTCACGCTGCCCAGTGAAGAGAATTTCGCCGAAAAGACCAAGGAACTCGCCGAATTGTGGGGTGCGGACGCCATCCGCAACTCCGACGGCACGCATCTGGACGAGGCAGTGCTCGCTCTCGGCAAGAAGATCTACAGCGCCTACTTCCCGACCCGCGCCCACAACGAGTGGATCACCCTGCACATGGACGAGACCCCGCAGGTCTACCTGCTGACCGCCCGTATCCTGGCCGAGTCCAACGCGGTGGATGTGCCGCTGATGGACGGCTTCTTCGAGGAACAGCTCAAGCCTAACCGCGACGCCGACCCGCACAAGTACTGGGAAGTCGTGGACCGCACCACGGGTGAGGTCGTGGACCCGTCCGGCTGGACGCTCGACCCAGGCGAGGACACCGTGCACGTGGCCGCGGCCGTGCCGATGCACGAATACACGGTGAGCTTCCTGGCCTACATCATCTGGGACCCGGTCGAGATGTACAACCATCTGACCAACGACTGGGGCGACAAGGAACACGAGATCCCGTTCGACATCTATCATCCGGCCACCCGCAAGTTCGTGTTCGACACGTTCGAGCAGTGGCTTAAGGACAGCCCGCAGACCGATGTGGTGCGATTCACCACGTTCTTCTACCAGTTCACGCTCCTGTTCGATGAGAAGCGCCGCGAAAAGGTCGTCGACTGGTTCGGTTGCGCCTGCACCGTAAGCCCGCGTGCGCTGGATGATTTCGAAGCCAAGTACGGTTACCGCCTGCGTCCGGAGGACTTCGTGGACGGCGGCGCCTACAACTCCGCCTGGCGTGTGCCCAGAAAGGCCCAGCGCGACTGGATCGACTTCCTTTCAGGCTTCGTACGTAAGAACGTCAAGCAGCTCGCCGACATGTCCCACGCCGCCGGCAAAGAGGCGATGATGTTCCTCGGCGACCAGTGGATCGGCACCGAACCGTACAAGGATGGATTCGACGAGCTTGGCCTGGACGCCGTGGTCGGATCCATCGGCGACGGCACCACCACCCGCATGATCGCCGATATTCCGGGTGTCAGGTACACCGAAGGCCGCTTCCTGCCGTACTTCTTCCCCGACACGTTCTACGAGGGCAACGATCCGAGCATCGAAGGCCTCGACAACTGGCGCAAGGCCCGCCGCGCGATCCTGCGCTCGCCGATCGGCCGCATGGGCTACGGCGGCTACCTCTCCCTGGCCGCCAAGTTCCCGAAGTTCGTGGACACGGTGACCCATATCGCCAACGAATTCCGCGACATCCATGACCGCACCGGTGGGGTGGCCGCCGAAGGTGAGCTCAACGTGGCGATTCTGAATTCCTGGGGCAAGATGCGCTCCTGGATGGCGTTCACCGTGGCGCACGCCCTGCCCAACAAGCAGACCTATTCCTACTACGGCATCCTAGAGTCGCTGTCCGGCATGCGCGTGAACGTGCGGTTCATCAGCTTCGACGACGTACTCGCGCATGGCATCGATAGCGATATTGACGTAATCATCAACGGAGGCCCGGTCGACACCGCATTCACCGGCGGCGACGTGTGGACCAACCCGAAGCTCGTGGAAACCGTGCGCGCCTGGGTGCGTGGCGGCGGCGCGTTCGTGGGCGTGGGCGAGCCGAGTTCGGCGCCGCGTTTCCAGTCGGGTCGTTTCTTCCAATTGGCCGATGTGCTTGGCGTGGACGAGGAGCGCTATCAGACCCTCTCCGTGGACAAGTACTTCCCGCCGGTGGTGCCGGACCACTTCATCACCGCCGATGTGCCGGTCGACCCGGCGGCCCGTGAGGCATGGGAGCAGGCCGGTTACCGTACCCCGCTCAGCGGCTGCGGCGGCGGCCAGTCCATCAAGCCGTTGGGAGGCATCGATTTCGGCGAACCCGTGCTCAACACGTACCCGGTCAACGAGAACGTGACCCTGCTGCGTGCGGACGGCGGTCAGGTGCAGCTCGCGGCCAACGACTACGGCAAGGGCCGCGGCGTGTACATCTCCGGACTGCCTTATTCGGCGGCCAACGCCCGACTGCTGGAACGCGTGCTGTTCTACGCCTCCCACAACGAAGACAAGTATGCGGCCTGGAGCTCGTCCAACCCGGAGTGCGAGGTGGCGCACTTCCCCGAGCAGGGCCTGTATTGCGTGATCAACAACACCGATCAGCCGCAGAAGACCACGGTGACTTTGGCCGACGGCACCGCCGAGGACTTCACGTTGCCCGGCAGTGGCATCGCATGGCATGAAGCCTGATTGGCTTGGTGACGAACGGAACCATCATGAACAACACCAATGAAGCCCTGTTCGACGTCGCTTCGCACTTCGCGCTGGAAGGCACCGTCGACAGCATCGAACCTTACGGAGACGGCCATATCAACACCACCTATCTGGTGACCACGGACGGCCCCCGCTACATCCTCCAACGGATGAACACCGGCATCTTCCCCGATACGGTGAATCTGATGCGCAATGTCGAGCTGGTCACCTCCACTCTCAAGGCTCAGGGCAAAGAGACGCTGGACATCGTGCGCACCACCTCCGGCGACACCTGGGCCGAGATCGACGGCGGCGCATGGCGCGTCTACCGGTTCATCGAACACACCATGTCATACAACCTCGTGCCGAACCCGGACGTGTTCCGCGAAGCCGGCAGGGCGTTCGGTGATTTCCAGAACTTCCTGTCCGGGTTCGACGCCAACCAGCTGACCGAGACCATCGCCCACTTCCACGACACCCCGCACCGCTTCGAGGACTTCAAGAAGGCGCTCGCCGCGGACGAGCTCGGGCGTGCCGCCGGGTGCGGGCCGGAGATCGAGTTCTATCTGAGTCACGCCGACCAGTACGCCGTCGTGATGGATGGGCTCAGGGATGGTTCGATCCCGCTGCGCGTGACCCACAACGACACCAAGCTCAACAACATCCTCATGGATGCCACCACCGGCAAGGCGCGTGCGATCATCGATCTAGACACCATCATGCCCGGCTCCATGCTGTTCGACTTCGGCGATTCCATCCGCTTCGGCGCGTCCACGGCCTTGGAGGATGAGCGGGATCTGGACAAGGTGCATTTCAGCACCGACCTGTTCCGCGCCTATACGGAAGGTTTCGTGGGCGAACTGCGTGGCAGCGTCACCGAGCGTGAGGCCGAGCTGCTGCCTTTCAGCGGCAATCTGCTCACCATGGAATGCGGCATGCGGTTCCTTGCCGACTACCTGGAAGGCGACGTCTACTTCGCCACCAAGTACCCCGAGCATAACCTGGTGCGCTCCCGCACCCAGATCAAGCTCGTGAGGGAGATGGAGCAGCGAGCCGATGAGACCCGCGCCATCGTGGCCGACGTCATGGAGGCGACCAAGTGAGCTCCCGGCAGATGCATCATGTCCGAGCCCGCGTTGCGGAGGGAGTGCGATGAACGATCGGTTGACCACGGTGTACGCAAGCATCGACGCGCTGATTGACTATGCGCTCGCCCACCTTGACCTCGATCCTCGCAACGCGGACTGGGCGCGGAATCGGATTTTCGCCCTGTTCGACCTGGATTCCTATCCCGGTGCCGAAGCGACCTCGTGTCGTCCGTGCCGCGGTGAGGAGGACCGTTGCGCACAGGGGCCCGAGAGGTCTGTCGGTCGCGCCCGCATCGTTCCCGACGCCTTGCTCTCCGCTTTTCGCGCCGCGGCGGTGGATTGCGGCTTGTTCGAAGCGCAGGAGGGCCCGATGTACGCCGACACCGTCATGGGGCTGCTCTCCGCCAACCCCGCCGATCTCGACGACCGATTCCTGCTCGTCGAGCATCGGGATGGTGGCATGGCCGCCATGCAATGGTTCTACGACTACTGTGTGGCCAACAACTATGTCAAGCGCTCCCAACTCGACCGAAATCCGCGGTTCGATTCGCATGGCCTGACGGTGACCATCAACCTCGCCAAGCCCGAATTCAAGAACATGAAGAAGGCGGCGGCGGGCAACGCCGTGGCCGGCGGGTATCCGAAATGCACGATCTGCCATGAGAACGAGGGTTTTGCGGGACGCGACAAGCGCACCCTGCGCACCCTGCCGGTCACGCTCGGCGGGGAACCGTGGTTCTGGCAGTTCTCGCCTTACGGATATTTCGACCAGCACGGCATTTGCGTGAACACCGATCACACGCCGATGCACGTGGATCGTGACACGTTCGGCCACCTGCTTGATTTCGTGGATCGCTTCCCCGGATATTTCCTCGGATGCAACGCCGCGTTGCCCCGCATCGGCGGCTCGGTGCTCGCCCACGACCACTACCAGGGCGGCGGCGAACTGCTGCCGATGCACAAGGCCGCCGCTTGGACGTCGCTCACGCTCGCCGGCTACCCGGACGCCGTGGTTGAAATCCTTGACTGGCCCGGCACCGCCGTGCGCGTGGTGTCGAAAAACCGCCAGAGCATCATCGATGTATCCGACATCATCCGCGAGGCATGGGTCGGCTATGACGACGCGGCGAACGGCATCGCCAGCCATGACGCGGACGGCAACCGCCAATCCGCCCTCTCGCCCAGCGCAATCATCACCGAGCGCGGCTATGAGATGAGCCTCATCTTCCGCAACAATGCGGTCAGCGACGAGTATCCGGAAGGCGTCTTCCACGCGCATCCCGAATACTGGCCGGTCAAGCAGGAACCAATCGGACTGATCGAGGCCCAAGGATTGTTCATTCTTCCCGGTCGTCTGGTCGGTCAGCTCGACATCATCGAACAGGCGCTCGCCGAAGGCCGAGACCTGCCCGATGATGTCGGCGAATTCAGTCTCGAATGGGGTGAACTCGCTGAAACATTGGCCGGAAACCGCGACCGCGAGGCCATTCGCCAAGCCATACACGACGAGCTCGGCAGCGTCTGCTACCGCATCCTCGGCAACACGGCCGTGTTCAAGCAGAAAGCCACCACGCAAACACTCCTCGAAAGCCTTGGCTTTGCCGCTAGGTGAAACAGGTCAAGTGAAGTAAGCTCAATACTGAAGGCAAACCGAAGGCAAGTCCTTCCAAAGGAGGAAACATGACCACTGTCCTGGTTACGGGCGGCGCCGGATTCATCGCCACCCACACCGATATCGAGCTGCTCAACAAGGGCTACGATGTGATTTCCGTAGACAACTACGGCAATTCGTCTCCCGTCGCGCTTGAGCGAGTCGAGCAAATCACCGGCAAGCCGGTCAAGCGTTATGATGGCGACGTGCGCGACGAGGCGCTCATGGAGCGTGTCTTCACCGAGAACGACATCGACTGGGTCATTCATTTCGCCGGACTCAAGGCCGTGGGCGAGTCCGTGGCCAAGCCGATCGAATACTACGACAACAATCTGTATTCCACGCTCGTGCTGCTGAAGACGATGAGGAAGCACGGCGTCAAGAAGATCATCTTCTCCTCCTCCGCCACCGTGTACGGTTCGCCGAAGGAACTGCCGATCACCGAGGAGACGCCGACCGGCGGCACCACCAACCCGTACGGCACCTCCAAGCTGTTCCAGGAGCAGATTCTGCGCGACGTACATGTGGCCGATCCGTCCTGGACCATCGTGCTGCTACGCTACTTCAACCCCGTCGGCGCGCATGAATCCGGTTTGCTGGGCGAAGACCCGAAGGGTATTCCGGCGAATCTCACCCCGTATGTGGCCAAGGTCGCGGTCGGCGAGCTGAAGGAAGTCCAGGTGTACGGCGACGATTACGACACGCCCGACGGCACCGGCGTGCGTGACTACATCCATGTGGTCGATCTGGCCAAGGGCCATGTGGCCGTCATCGACCACATCGACGAGGAAGGCGTGTTCGTCTACAATCTGGGCACCGGCCACGGCTACTCCGTGCTTGAGGTCATCAAGGCCTACGAGAAGGCCGCCGGCCATCCGATTCCGTACACGATCAAGCCGCGTCGTCCCGGCGACATCGCCGCCTGCTACGCCGACGCTTCCAAGGCGGAGAAGGAGCTTGGCTGGAAGGCCGAGCTGACCATCGACGACATGGCCTCCTCCTCCCTCAACTGGCAGACCAAGAACCCCAACGGTTTCCGCGACGCGGAGTGATATGAGCAGATGAGCTCCCTCTGATGAGGGAGCTCATCTGTCGTTTATCACACAATGCGCCTATCGGCGGCCCAGCGGGTGAGCTCGGTGCGATTCGAAAGCTGAAGCTTTCGCAGCACCGAGCTCACGTGCGTTTCGACCGTCTTGATCGAAATGAACAGTTCGGCCGCCACCTCTTTATACGTGTAACCACGCGCGATCAGCCGCATGACCTCCTGCTCGCGGGCGGATAGCCGGTCCAGCTCCTCATCATGAGCCCGTGCCGCACCATCAGCGCCGCCATCAGACCCCGCCGCCGGCACACCCTGGAAGGCCGAAAGCACAAAACCGGCCAGTTTTGGCGAGAACACGGCATAGCCCTCATGCACCTGCTTGATGGATGAAATCAAATCAGCGCCGGTAATCGTCTTGGTCACATAGCCCTGGGCGCCGGCACGAATCACCGCCCCCACATCCTGCGGCGCATCCGAAACCGACAACGCCAGAAACACAGTGGTAGGGGAGTAGGGGCGCGATTTGGCGAGGATCTCGGCACCGCCGCCACCCTCGCCGCCGGGCACATGCACATCCAGCAACACCACCTGCGGCTTGGTCTGTGCGATCATCGCCACCGAACCGGGCACGTCTGCCGCTTGGCCGACGATATCGAAGGAATCGCGCAATGTGGCGATTACGCCCGCACGGAACATCTCATGGTCATCGACCACGGCCACACGAATCTTGGCTGTCTCGTTCTCGCTCATCGATGTTCTCCCTGCGCCGCTTTCAGCGCGATCGGCATATGCATTCTGACCTCGGTGCCCCAGCCGGCTCTGGACACTATCTCCACTGTACCGCCGCGCCGTTTGACGCGGCCGATAATCGATTCGCGGATGCCCAGCCGGTCGGGCGGAATGGCGTCCATATCGAAGCCTTCGCCATGGTCGCGCACGAACACTTCAACCATCGTGTCGCTGGCCTCGCAATACAAAGACACCGGCTCGCCGCCATGCGTGACCGCATTGACCAACGCCTGACGGGTGGCGTCCAGCAGCGCATCGGTCTGGGCACTCGGCCGCGCGTCGCCCACGGTGACCACCTCAATCGGTTTGCCGTGCTCGTCCTCCACCTCGGCGGCGATCTGCTTCAATCCGGCTCCCACCGAACGATCCGATGTGGAACGTTCCTGATACAGCCATTCGCGCAGCTCGCGCTCTTGGCTACGCGCCAGGGCGAATACGGTGGTCGGTTCCTCGGAGTGCAGCTGAATCAGCGCCAACGTTTGCAGCACGCCATCATGCAGATGGGCGGTCATGTCCGCGCGCTCCTCTTCGCGCTCCTTCAATGCCTGCTCGTGGGTGAGTCGTTGCAGCATCGCGTTCGCCCACGGCATCACCGCCACCACGATACCGACGATCATCACGAATCCGCTGGCAACAATGCGTCGAGGAGAGCTGCCCCACCCGGGAATGCTGACATTATGCACATACAATGCCCATCCCATGAAAATCAGTGCGATGCCGCCCAACATAGACAACAGCTGCGTGCCTCGCGGACTAAGATTCATCCATGCCAGTGCGATGCCGCCCAACCCTACCAGCAGCGGAAGCACAATCTGGACATCCGCACCGGTGCTGGTGAGCAGCAGTCCGGTGGCCATCAACGCGAAACCGGCCAATGCCACGACGGCCGGTTTCGGAGCACGTTGGATGGCCTCGGACAATGATTCCGGTGCGGCAGCCGATTCGTCGTCATGGGCGGCAAGTGACTGATTGCCTCGCGCAAGCGGCGCCTGATCAACGGGCACTGTGCGAGCTGCAGCCGTCACCGGGTCTCCGGCGGGCATGAACACCCACAGGAATACATAAGCGATGATGCCTGCGCCGTAGAGGAAGGTCAGTGCGATGAACGCAATCCGAATCCATGCCACGCCGATGCCCAAGTGCAGGGCGATGCCCTTGCACACACCGGTGAGCCAACGGCCCTGCCGGGGGCGCATCAACGGCATGCGCGCAGGCAGCAATGGTTCGGGAGATGACGTCATACTCCTATTGTGCCGCGCTCAGGGCGTTGCGGCCGGGGTTTTACCCGGTGTTCAGGGAACAATCAGGGTGTTCCCCGAGCGTTGTGGCAGTGGTCGGGCGGTGTAATGGAATCATGAGCAATCCAAACGCGAATCCGTATCAGCCACAGCCGCAGCCTGGTCCGCAAAAAAACAAGACATCGCGACGCTTCTTCATTTGGGTGCGATCCAGTGGACTGGTTCGCGGCGACGACCGGTGGATCGGCGGCGTATGCAGCGGCATCGCTTTACGGCTTGGCTGGAGCCCCACACTAGTACGTGCGTTGGTGATTGTATGTACATTGTTCTTCGGTTTTGGCGCAGCTCTGTACGCACTCGGCTGGTTTCTGATGCCGGATGTACGCGATGGGCACATCTTGGCCGAGGACCTCATTGCCGGCCAATGGGACTGGAATTGTCTTGGATGCTTCCTGTTCCTCGCCGTGGCAATCGTGATTCCAGGTGCGGGGTGGGTTTGTATTGCGCTCGCCGCCTTAGCGCTATGGTTGTTGGCCAAAAGCGGCATTCGCCAGCAGGAAGGGTACGGATTCGGGGCATCTGCGCCGCGACCGGTTTCACAGCCGTCATATCCAGCTCCACAGCCTGTCTCACATCCAGCCGCGCAACCGGTCCCTCAATCTCCTTTGTATTCAGCTCCGCAACCTGTTTCACAACCTGTTTCACGAACCGAAACTAGTGTTTCACAGCCTGTTTCACAGCCTTTCTATCAGTCGGTGCCCGGCGCGGTGTCCGGCGCGGTGCCCGGCGCGGTTCCCAGCGTGATGCCCAGCACAGTACCCAATGGGCCGTTTGCCCACGACCGTATGAATGCGACGGCCTATGCCCCCACCGAGTCCAAGCGCCGCAAGCCGGCGGGCCCAATCGTGGTCTTGAGCATACTGGGCCTTACCTTCCTCTCCTTTGCCGGTCTGATGGGACTGATTTGGGTAAACGACATGGGCATTATCGGCATTATGCGTCTGAGCACCATCTGGATTGCCGCAGTATGCATAGTGATGGGGCTGGTGGTCATCATTCTCGGATTCAAAGGACGGCGTACCGGTGGTCTGATTCCTCTCGGACTGGTTGCCGGTGGATGCGCGCTCTGCATGACCATCGTTTCAGGCACGTATGGCGTGTACTACCGTGATTTTGGTGCCAGCAGCATCAATACTGTTGTTTCACTGAGCCAATCTGTCAGTGCGAGAAACAGCGATGGCATGAACGATGTGCAAAAGGATGGCATCTTCGTTGCCGATGCCAGCGATGCCACGTTCGAAACATTGCAGCAAGGTGTGGCGTTCAGCGGTGAAAACTACAACACCGATCAGGCGATCATTGATTGGTCCGATTGGGGCAAGATACATGGGCCGCACACGGTGAAGATGCTGGATGGCAAAACTTCCATCAGTAATTGCCCGGTCGGTACCATCACCATAGCCGCAACACAGGCGCAAGTGCATATCGTTCTGCCGGATTCCTGCACTTACGCCTTCGGCACCGCCGACTCCTACTCCACTTCGAGTGACGTTGGCGGCAAATACGAGATGGTATACAACAACTACATGGGTCTAATAAGCTTTGGCTTCTTCGGAGCTGAAAGCGCCACCAATCCCATGAATGGGCCTGATTACGAATGGTTGGATAAGGGATCCGCCATGCCGGACAACGGCCCAGAATTAAAAATCAATATTCCCTATGCAGTGGAAGCACGTGTCAACGTGGTGTATGCCTCCGATTGGAAAGGCTCCACGTTCCAGCCGCTTGCCGATATATACGATGGCAACAGCACAAGCAAGAACACAACCGAACAATCGGAATGATCAAGCCGTTACAACCAGGAGATGGAATCATGACTGATGAAACCAAGGAATTCGCCTCCATCGAGGATGCGACACCGACCACGGCCATACCTTCCGAAACCGACGCGACCACCGCGACAACAACCATGGTGACCGTCGATGACCGAACCGATACCACGGTGCTGCCATCCGCAGCTGATGATGACGAAACGGCTGTGCTGCCCGTCACCGACAATCATGCGGATGCGTCGGTCTCGGATGTGGATACGCAGGCGACAACTGCCTCTCCATCGCCCATCGAACCATCCACAGATCGGATTGCCCTGGAAGCAGTTGCCGATGCCGTGGAGGGGGATGGTGGGCCGATTCCATCTGCCGATGATGTACCGATGTACGCAGCATCTTCAGCGCAACCTTCCTATGAGCAATCTCAGACCGCCGGCAAACCATGCCAGCCTGGGGGGAGCGCCAAGAACGTCCAGAATGCTAAGGATGTCAAGAGTGCCAAGAACATCCAGAAACAGAGCATCAGCGCGCCTACTGTGGTATTCGGACTATTAGGCGTGATTATCGGCGTGATCGCGCTGGTTTTCGGGTACATATCTCCGGATCGGATGATTTCGCTGTTCTCGCCGAATCCACAATTGCTGACGGCTATTATCTGCGCCGTAGTGGGACTTATTCTGGTAATAGTGGCCGTTGTATGGGCCATAGTCGGTGCCGTCAAGAAGAGAAAATAGCGTTACAACCATTGCATTACGGTCCCAGTAGAAGCACATTATGACGGGAGCCGACCGATAAGAGCCGACCGTTCTATGCTGATGGGGGAGGCATAGTAACTATGAAGCGGATTTCGGCGCGGCGGGTAGCGAGCGTCATCGCCACCGCGATGGCGATGACGCTGGTATTCGCCACACTTGGCTGGGCGATGATGCCGCAATGGAACACACGGCCCTACACCAAGCACATCGTTATCGCTTCTGCCGACACCACCATCACCCCTGCCCATGCGAACATTCCCCACGAGGGGCGATATCGTACGCGTGAAACCCGACTATCCATCAAGACCGGCGATGGCGTCACGCTACCCGCCGTACTACGTGAACCGGTCGACGCTCCCGGGCCACGCCCGGCTTGTCTGTTCATTCACGGGTCCGGTACCAGCGGTGCCGAGGATTTCGGCGATATCGCCAACGCCATGGCCTCTGCCGGTATCGTGACCTTGGTGCCGGCCAAGCGCAACGACAACTACACCGTGCTGCATCGCGACTACCCGCGTTTTGCTCGCGAATACGGGCGTTCGCTCGACGTGCTGCGTGGCATAAGCGGCGTGGACCCCGCCAAAACCGGCATCTACGCCGAATCCGAAGGCACCTGGATCGCCACGATTCTAACCTCGAAACGGCAAGACATTGCCTTTGCCATACTTACATCCGCACCGGTGTTCAATGGACGTGAGCAAATGGCTATGGCTGTCAGCGCCTATACGCATGAGGCCGGCGCGCCCAAGCCCGTGGTCAAAGACATGGCCAAATTGATGTCGCTGGACTACGCGCCATTCGATCTGGCCTATGCCGACTTTGATGCCGACCGGTATCTGAAATCCCTCACCATGCCGGTGCTGGTGAACTACGGCACCTACGATACGGCCATGCCCATCGAACAGGGGGCGCAGCGGATCATCGCCACGGCCAACAAGTCCGGCAACGAGAACGTCACCGTACGCTATTTTGCCGGCAACCATCAGATGCGGGCTGGTGAGGGCTTATTCACCCCGAACCTGCCATTGGCCGAAGGCTATACGCAAGCGCTGGAAAATTGGGTGAACGGTGTGACCGCCGGAACCAAAGCCGATGGATGGGCAACGCCCCAAGTCGCCGGTGCGACACCTCACCAGCGCTTCGCCGCGCCGCAACGTACCAGATCCGGTATCGTCGGCTCGCTCGGCGTGCTGGCCGGTCTGATGGTGGCAGGGCCCGTGCTGATCGTGATGGCGGCGATATTGGGTATTGGCTTGACTGTGTTTTCTTGGCTACAGACGTTGCTGGCCGGGCGACGTAGTGTGGCGACTGTGCGTGCCATGCATGCGACGCCGAGTGGGCTGGGAGCCGCCCAACAGCGTACGTTGCACGGCATTGCCGGCTTATCTGCCGGTATCGGCACAGCGGTAATGGTGATTACCGTGCTGTTGTATGGCTATATGAGCGCCGTAGGCGTATCGGCTGTATTGGTTATGCCTCAACCGCGGCTGTTTGCCGTCGGGTGGGTGGTGCTGCGAATAGCGACCATGCTGTTGGTGGTGCTGTTTGCTTGGGAAATGGAACGTGTCTGGTATTGCCGCGCCGATATCGTCGGTGTACGGCGCGTCATATGCGTGATGGTAGCGTTCGGCACTCTCACCACACTGATGACACTGGCATTCTGGGGCCTATTCTCGCTGTAATTCTGCCGATGTGCGCCGGTCAATGGGGCCTGGCGGGCAAGCTGCGTTGGTGGTCTGGGTGTGGGGCGATCGGCAGATTGCGTTGGCCTGGGTGTGGCCGGCCGGCGTACATCAGTCGGGGTGTCCGGTACACAGTGAATGGCTGAGTATTACGCTTGGGAGGCTTCGGCCTCCTCCAAGGTGTCGAAACCGCCGAGCTGGACTGTGTGCAACAAGGTTTCCTCAGTGATATTGCGTTGCAGGCTGGCTGCGGCCCGCTCGCCAATCATCGCTTCGTAACGTTCGAAGGTCTGGTCGGAATACGTACCAAGCTCGCCGCGCAGATAGGTTTCGAATGAGGTGGCAGATGGTGTGTCGTCGGTGGTGGTGAGTACGCGCATCGCCTCGCCGAGCTTGGGGTAGCGCTCGCGGAAATCCTTGGCCCAGGCGACCTGCTGGGCGATGACCTGTTCCTGACGGGCCACGCGCTCTTCAGAGAGACGCGGAATATACGGCTCTATGTTCTTCGTGAAATCTTCCGGCGCGGTGGAGGCCATCATGCGGCCGTATTTTTCGGTCACGAGGTTGCGGCCCACGTGGTCGGCCGCGTCAAGATCAGCGGCATAGCTGGTGAGTAATGGCCGTTCCCATGTGAGGAACTGGGCCAACCGCATCTGGTGGAACACCGGCCAGTTGCCTTGGCATGCCGCGCGTCCACCCTCATTGTTGGTGCGCTGGAACTGATCCCATTCATGGCGCACAATAGCCTCGCGCAGTTCATCATCAGTCAGTTCGTTGGTCATCGACGTTCCTTTCACTAATCCTCTGATGAGGGAGATGGCACGGCGAAGCCGTGACAGAGGGAGCTTGAATCTACAAACTTTTAAGCACCGGATCATCAGAGGCGATGTGGTCCTCGACATACGGGCGCTGCCATTCGAGGAAGGTCTCGCCGGACGTGGTCAGGTGTTCGCGTTTGAGTTCCTTGACGATATCCGCCGCAATCTGCTCCACGATATCGTTGATTTTCTTGATTGCTGTAGCCGCGCCCTTGCCGCCTTCGCCGAATCCGGCCCCGCCATAGCAGGCTGCCGAACTCAATCGCATCACGGTTTCCAACTGTTCGCCCACGTTCGGCAACAGCGCGAACATCGAGCCAGACAGCTTGCGCAATGCTGCGAACTGCCACTTGTAATACGGCATATAGCCCACCACCATCGGCACGTTAACCAGGAACACCAACGAGGCGGTGGCCTGCACGAACTCGTGGATGGACAGCCATGCGGCCGCGCCGTCGCCGCGTTTCAACGAACGCGGCAGATTATATTGACCGGCCTGGGCGATCATGCCCAATCGCTTGGAAATCAAGGCAAGCCGCACGTCGTCGGGCATATCCTTGAACCCTTGGCGTGTTTTGGAGAACTGCCCAGTGGGGTCTGCGAATACTTCGCCATTGGTGGCTGCGGCCAGAGTCGATTCAGCCAGCATCAGCCACTCGTGCGGCGCGGTTTGCGCGGGCGCAGTGCGATACCCGGTGATCGACTCAAAGAAGTCACCGATGCGGAACACGCCATCGCGGCGGTTGGCACCTTGTGCGCGGGGCGTGGTGGGGGAGAACGGTATATCGATAAATGTCACACGGCCTTGCGCGTCCATCGTGAACCCGCGTGGCAGTGCTTCATAATCGGCCTCGAGCTGCTCGCCGATTGCCTCATAATCATCATCGGTAAGCCATAGACAGAAGCGTGGGCCAAAATCATGGTCTTGAGAATAGGCGTCGTCAAAGCCATAGCATTCCGAACCATGCCCCACCAGTCCGGCGGCAATGCGGCCCACGTATTGCGGATACTGTGCCATAATCATCGGCTTGCCCACCTGTGTCCAGAACGCGCGTGCCAATTTGAGACCGGACACAGCGATTTCGGCAGTGGCATCGGTGTTGGTATTAGTTTCGGTGCTGGTTGCATCGGCGCTGTTCGCTGCATGCACGTCATCGTTACCGATTTGCGCCTCGGCTTCGCGCAGGTTCGCCTCGGTGACGCGATAGTAATCGGTGTCCTTGCCATAGCATTCGGCGATCACCGCCAAAGCGCTGCGGTAATGAGAGGCCGCCTCGCCATATCGGTGTTCGACATACAGCACTTGCGCACAGCCAGCCAATGCGGAGGCATAATGCGCCGAGTGCGTCAGCTTGCCAGTCTCATAGATGGTCAACGCTTTGGTGGCATGGATGTGCGCTTCCTTGAGCTTGCTCTCCTGCAGCAGTACCAGAGCCAGATTGGTGTTCGACGAGGCCACGTCGATGTCGGCATCAGGATTCACGCTCGCCGCCTCGACGATGTGCGACGCCTGCCTGAGCTCGATTTCCGCCTGTGGCAATCGGTTCGTTTCGCTGTACAACATGGAGAGGTTATTATGCAGCGCAGCCAGGCGTCGGTCGTTGGGAGCGAAGTTCTTATTGGCGCAATCCAACGCTTGATGATACAGATCCTCGGCCTGATCGTACCTCTTGGCCGCGCGCATGGCAGTGGCACAATTGATCAGCGTAGTGGCCCAGCTTTCGGTACCCTCAAGCCCCATGTGCAGGGCCAACTCAAGCGCGCGCTGCACGATCCACTGGTTCTCCTTGTGACGGCCTTGCGAGCGGTAGAACCCCATCGTCTCGTTAAGCACGGTCAGCAGTCCGGCTTCGTCTCCGGCGTTTTCCGCGTCGACCGCCGCTTGTTCAAGATACGGGCCCGCCTTTTCTGCGGCGTTGTGGGCGTCGAAGATGGCGTCGAGGCCGTGGAGGAATTCGTTCACGTCAAAGTCATGCAGTTCGTTGCCGCCCTGAGCCGCCGGGCCGTTTTCAGGCGCATCGAAATCATGTGCGTGTTTCGCCTGCATGCCGAGCAGTGCCTGCTCCAGCTGCGCGTCCATCGCATCATCGGCCATACATAATCTCCTTCGTCGTGAGATACCGATTATTGCTAGGTTCCAGCGTACTGTGAACGATTTGGAGACCGCCGATGTGAGTGTCGTTACAGTGTGCGGCGGCTGCCGGAGCTGGTGTATGTGCTTGTCGTTTTCCCCGTTGTCGTCCTCAGTGGAAATAGGCTCAACAGGCATGGAAAAACCCCGCATGCTATGACGTGCGGGGCTATTCCTCGGTATTCAGTTATCGGTTATTGCCGTACCTGTACAGGCGTCGGACAATCGTTCAGCGTTGCTGGCGACGGCGCAGCACGATGGTCACGCCACCGGCGGCGGCGAGCAGGCTGACTGCGGCTAAGATTCCAGCGATGGAAGCACCGGTTCCCGGCAGATCGGTCTTGTTCGGCTTGGCCGTCGGCTTCTTGTCGGCGTTGGGTTTGCCGTTCTGGTTGTTGTTGCCGCCTTGGTTGTTGTTCCCACCTTGTTCGCCGGAACCGTTGGCGTGCTCCTTTTCGGCGGCGGCGATCTCGGCGTCCGTGTAAAGCAGCTGCGGGTTGACGGTGGAGACGGTGCCGCCGAACGTCTTGGCTTCATCGGCGCTCAGCGTCTTGGCCACGGTGAACTCAGACGGCTTGGCGCTGCCGAGCTTGGTCACGCCGAAGTCCACGCCGTTGACATACAGGCCGAGGGCGATTGGCTTAGGGCCATTCGCGTAGACCGGCAGGTCGAAGGTCAGGGATGCCTTGGTGCCTTCAACGGAGGAGGACTTGAGCTCGATGCCTGCAGGCGAGTCATCGGCCTTGACATCCTTGTGATCGGCAAGGTAGTCGATCAGACCTTGCACATCCACCGTGCCGGTCAGCTGCGGCTGACCCTGCGCGGTAAAACCGGTGAAGCCGTCGCCGCCGGTCAGCAGGAAGGAGTTGCCGGCGACCGTCACGGTGTCGGTGTCCTTGATCTGCTTGCCGTCAACGAACACGTCGGAGACGGTGGCGACCGGTGCCTTGGTGTTGGCGTCCTCGACCAGCGTGTACACGAAGGTCACGTTCGAGGAGATGCCGAGACGGACCACATTGGACTTGCCGTCCTTGATCTGCCACTGCTGGGCGAGCACGTCCTTCAGCTGCTTGCCGGTGAGGGTGACCACGCTGTTATCGTTGCCGAACGGCAACATGCTGTACGCCTCCTTGACGGTGATCTGCTTGTCGCCGTCAAGATCGAGGTTGTCGGTGCGCAGACCGCCCGGATTGATGAAGCCGATGGAGGCCTTCTCGCCCACGGGCGTCTTCTTGGCGGATTCGAGTGCGGCATCGGCGTTCAGCGTGCCGAGCTGGGTTTCGGCGCTCCAGTTGCCCTTGGCGAAATTCGCTGACTTGTCGATGGTGCCGACGACCTTCTTACCAGCCTCGGCGGAATCCGCCTGAGCCTGCTTGTAGACCTTGGCGGCCGGGCCGTTGTCGTCACCCTCGAATCCCTTGGCCGGAGCGGTGCCGTCCTTGTTGGTCACGTACGTCACGTCATACTGGGAGGCGTTCTGCACGGTGACCTTGGAATCCTTGCCGGAACCCTCGATGTACAGATCCTGGACAGCTGCATCCTGGCCGTACTTGCCGGCCTCGATGATCGGCGCTCCGGACTTGGTGGTGGTGCCGTACTCGTTGCGGTGGCTGTGGCCTGCGTAGACCAGATCGACGTTAGCGTCCAGACCGTCGCCGTCGGAGGCGATGGTGTCGCCATCCTCATGGATCAGGGCCACGACCGCATCGGCCTCGCCGTTGGACTCATCGCCATCGGACAGCTGGTCGGCCACCTTGTTCACAGCCTGAACCGGGTCGGTCACCGTGACGCCTTGCATCACGCTGGGGGAGACTACGTTCTTCAGATCGGAGGTGATGGCACCGACGAAGGCGACCTTTTTGCCGTTGACGGTCTTGATGGTATACGGCTTGAGACGGTCGGAAGTCAGCGAGCCGCCGGTGATGTTGGCGGCGACCCAGTCGATGCCGTACTTCGGTTCGGCGATGCGGTTGTTGAAGTCTGCAGTGCCCTTGTCGAGCTCATGATTGCCCAAGGCGCTCACACTCAGATCCCATGCCTTTGCCATGTTCAGCGTCGGAGTGTCTTGGAAATAGGAGGATTCGAATGGGGAAGCACCCACGAGGTCTCCGCTGGAGACGAACACGCTGTTGCCCGGGTTGTGCTGCACGGCAAGCTTCTGATAAGCGGCTTCGACCCACTGGCCGGTTTCGATGTGTCCGTGGAAGTCGGTGATGTCGAACACGGTCACTTGCTTGGCGTCCTTACCGGGTTGGCTGGGGTTGCCGGAGCCACCGTTGTCGGAATCCGGGTGGTTGCCCTTGTCGGCGTATTCCTCGCCGATCACGGACGGGGTGGCTGCGCCGGGCTCGACCTTGACGACATCGCCGTTCTCGTTCAACGTCACGGTGGAGCTCAGAGCTGCGGCTAGGTTGATGCGCTGCCATCCGTCGGATGAGGAATCCAGCGGGTAGCCGCCGTCAATCGCGGTCTTGGCGAGGATGGCTTCGCGCTGGTCGCGGTGCAACTTCGGGTACGCGATCTTCAACAAGTCGGCAGAGCCTTCAGGCGCGGTGAATGCGGTGCCGGCGGTGGTCTTGCCGAAACCGTAGGTCAGACGGTTCGTGTAGACGCGCAACGCCGAGGCGCGGTCGGTGACGGGCTCCTTGCTCACGGCATCCACAAAGGCGTTCTGGTAACCGTTGGAGGCGTTCGCGCCAAGGTTGTTCACGCATTCGGTCACAGTCGCGTAATCGGTGTCCTGTTTGGTGGCGTGGCCGTCCGCCACGCACTTGGCTGCCAGATAGGACTGCAGCTGGTCGGATGCCGGCTTGACGTACTTGTCGTAGTAAGTGCCCCAGTAGTAGCCGTTTGCCACTTCGCCGTCGATGCGGCCGCCCATGATGTCGAGCGGATAGTGCACGCCGAGCACGATGCGGTTGTTGCCCGCTTCGGAGGTGCGTGTCAGGATCTCTAGAGCAAGTTGTGGCAGCATGCCTGCCAGAGCCACGCCCCAGGAGTATGCGCCGGTGGTGTGTCCGGACGGGAAGGAACCGGAACCGACCAGCCCGTCGTATTCGGCGGAATGCGCGTTGCCTTGGGCGTCAGTCCAGTCGGGGACGCGCATGATGTTCTCGTTGATGTTCGTGATGTCGTTCTTGCCGCCATTGGTGCGATCCTCGAAAGGACGAGGATGCTGGAAGTGCTTCTTGGCGGTAGAGGTGGAGATTGTATCGTACTTGAAGATGTCCGCGACCTTCTTCAGGCTGCCGTCGGCCAGACCGGCGGAAAAATATTCGCCGAGCACCGGGCCCAGGGAGTCCGGCAAGGTCTCGTCGGCGCTCATATCCGCGTCCACCAGAGCGCGCTGCTGCTGTGCGCTAGCGGTCGTGCCGTCTCCGTCTTCGGCGGCGGCGTTGTTGATCTGTTGGATGTAGGCGTCATCGTGATCGAGCACGGTCTTGTTGAGCACCTTGCCGCCAGCGGTTTCGGTGGCCGGCTGCCAGTAGCTGTCATATTCGCCAAGCAGCTGCACAAGATTCGGCTTGGCCGCACGCGTCTGCGGAACGGCTGCATAGCCGGTGACGTCATTCGCATCGACCGAGGCTTCGTAACGGCCTTCGGTGGTGGCCGCGTACTTGGTTTCACTGAACGCATCCGTGGCACCGCTGGCGGCGATGCCGCTGATACCGACCGTGGACGCTGCCGGTACGGATTCATCTGCAGAAGCCGTCGTGGTCGCAATCGCAACGCTGGACAGCGTCGCTGCGGCGACGAGTGCGGCGATCATCCTCGCCGTGAACCTGATGGGTTTCACTGTATTCCCTTCCTTTATGAGGCATCAGGAAAGATGCTCTTTCATAGTGAGAACTTAGAAAGGCAAGGTGGAATACGTGTGTAATGAAAACGAACCGCAGATGAACTTCAGTAAGAAGAGAGCAACGTTACATTCCGCTGATTATGCGTGAATGTGACGTCCGGTCTCATACTTGGATTTCGCGCATGCGGTGAATGGCGTCGGTATCGGTTTCGCAGCGCCACGAGTAGAAGGCCAGCAGCCCTACGGCAAGCAGAGCCAGCGGCATGCCGCCCAGACCGGTATAGCGATAGTTCATCGAGAAGGTGGTGAGCATCGCGCCGCCGACAATCGAGCCGATGGCATTGCCGAAGTTGAAGGCCACCTGCACGGCTGCGCCGGCGATGAGCTCGCCGCCGCCTTGGCCGGCTTCGGTCATCAACAGCTGTTGCGGAGCGGAGATGAAGAACAGTCCGAAGGCGATCCAGAAGGTCAGCAAAGCAGTAGTGCCCTGGTTTCCCGGCAGTAGCAAAACCATCAGCAAGCCGATGCAGGAAATCGTCTGACCCAGCGCGGCAGTGCCGGCGTGGCGCCATTTATCTGTGATGCGACCGCCGATAAGACCGCCTATCACCATGCCGAAGCCGGCAAGCATCATCAATAGCGGTACCAGGTTAGACGACCAGCCACCGGTCTTCTGCAGCCAAGGGGAGACGTAGCTCCACCAGCAGAACACGCCTGCGTTGCCGGTGAATACGGCGGCCAGAATCACCCACGGTCCACGACGAGTAAGGAATTTGAACTGACCGGCGATGCCGGCGTCCTTAATCGGCGCAACGAAGGGGATCCATGCCAGAACTAGCACGATGGTCATTGCCGCCCATGCAGCCAGAATACCGAATGCGAGGCGCCAGGATAGGAACTCAGCCATCAAGGTGCCCGCCGGTACGCCGAGCATATTGGCTACGGTTTGGCCGGTGACCATTACCGATACGGCTTGTGCTTCTTTGCCCTTGTCGGCCAAGGTTTTGGCGATGAGTGTGGCGGTGCCGAAAAATGCGCCGTGCGGCAGGCCGGCAATGAAGCGCGCGACAATCAGCGTGGCGGCATTGACCGAGAACGCGGAGGCCAGATTACCGATAAGCGCAATCACCATAAACAATATGATGAGGTTCTTCGGCGGCACCTTGCGGCCGAATACCAGAATCAGTGTGCCGAAGCACACGCCGATCGCATACGCGGAAATGTAATGGCCTGCGGTGGGGATGTCCACGCCGGTGGCGGCCGCGGCCTGCGGCAGAATGCCCATCATCACGAACTCGGCGGCACCGAGAATGAACGCGCCCGAAGCCAGTGCAAGCAGACTCTTCTTCATGGTTCCTCTAACTACTTCAGTATTACTTACAAAAACAGTGCGGCAATCGATTGATTCGAGCGATATATTACGGTGGTCCGCCAACAAATACGGGGCTTGTCGCGCCGGTTTGTCGCTGTGTGCGGCGGGTTGTTTACCGCTGTTCGATCGCTTGGTTTGATTGTTGGGACAGGAAACGAAAAACCGGATTGCTGATTCCTCAACAATCCGGTCCAGTTGTCGGGCTGGCGGGATTTGAACCCGCGGCCTCTTCGTCCCGAACGAAGCGCGCTACCAAGCTGCGCTACAGCCCGTTTGGCAACAGACGTAGATATTACATTGTGGTGGTGGACAATGCAAATCGGCATGTCGCGGGTGTTGCGTGATGATGGATTCGCCATGTGTACAGGTCTCTCAAGCCTTGTGCAGAGCCGGTTTTGCGTCATGTGAGCGGGTGTTCAGATGGCCGTGCGGTCTGCCGGGCTCATAATCGCCGGCCTTGCGTACACTGATGAATCATGGCTGAAGTTGTCGAAAATACCGAAAACACTGAGAACGAAACCCCGGCCGTCCCGCAGATGAGCACCGTCGAACGTGCGGAAATGCTGCTCAAGCAGGACGCCACCATCCGCGAGAAGATCAAGTCCGGTGCCACGCTGGACGAAGCCGTGGACCCCTCCAACAAGGAGTTCGGCCCGCTGGCCCACCCCGAGCAGGTGCAGATGCGCGTGGCCAAGCGCGCGATGATGCTTGAGGCCGGCATCGCCCCCTACCCGGTGCACTTGGACGTCACCGACACCATCGAGGCGGTCCGCGCCAAGTATGACGGCAAGCTCGAGGCTGGCGAAGAGACCGAAGACATGGTCGGCATTGCTGGCCGCGTGCTGTTCCTGCGCAACGCGGGCGGCCTGTGCTTCGTGCAGCTGTCCGCCGGTGACGGCACCAAGATTCAGGGCATGATCTCCAAGAAGGAGATTGGCGCCGACTCCCTGAAACAGTTCAAGCAGCTCGTCGACCTTGGCGACCACCTGTACCTGAAGGGCCGCGTCATCGCCTCCAAGACCGGCGAGCTGTCCGTATTCGCCACTGAGTGGGCTATCGCCTCTAAGGCCCTGCAGCCGCTGCCGGCCCTGCACAAGGACCTGAACGAAGACACCCGCACCCGCAAGCCGTACATTGGCATGATCGCGGACGAGAACATCCGCAACATGGTGCGCAACCGCTCCAAGGCCGTGGCCTCCCTGCGCCGCACCTTTGACGACCACGACTTCCTCGAGGTCGAAACCCCGATGCTGCAGACCCTGCACGGTGGCGCGGCCGCCCGCCCGTTCACCACGCACATGAACGCCTTCGACCTCGACCTGTATCTGCGCATCGCGCCGGAACTGTTCCTCAAGCGCTGCCTGGTGGGCGGCATCGACCGCGTGTTCGAGATCAACCGCGATTTCCGCAACGAGGGCGTCGACGCCACCCATGCCCCCGAATTCACCATGGTCGAGGCCTATCAGGCGTATGGCACCTATGATTCCATCGGCCAGCTGGTCAAGGAGCTTGTGCAGAAAACCGCCATGGACGTGTTCGGCAGCCACAAGGTGACGTTGCTGGACGGCACCGAATACGACTTCGGCGGCGAATGGAAGACCATCAGCATGTACGACTCCCTCTCCGAGGCGCTGGGCGAGCAGATCGTGCCGAACGGCGGCCCGGACAACCCCGGCACCTCCGTGGAGCATCTGGGCGAGATCGCCGACAAGCTCGGCGTGGAACGCGACGACGTGGAGAACCACGGCAAGCTCGTCGAGCACCTATGGGAGCACTTCTACGAGGACAAGCTGTACGAGCCGACCTTCGTGCGCGACTTCCCGGTCGAGACCTCCCCGCTGGTCAAGGGCCACCGTACCAAGCCCGGCGTGGTCGAGAAGTGGGATCTGTACGTGCGTGGCTTCGAACTGGCCACCGGCTATTCCGAGCTCAACGATCCGGTCGTGCAGCGTGAACGCTTCGTGGCCCAGGCCAAGGACGCGCTCGCCGGCGACGAGGAGGCCTGCGACATCGATGAGGACTTCCTGGAGGCCCTCGGCGTGGGCATGCCCCCGGCTGGCGGCATGGGCATGGGCATCGACCGTCTGCTGATCGCCCTGACCGGCGCCACGATTCGCGAGACCATCACCTTCCCGCTGGTCAAGCCGCTCGTTGGCTGATTAGGCATACTCTGGCTCCCTTCCCTGAGGGGAGCTGTCACCGTAGGTGACTGAGGGGAGTCGCTGGCGGTATCCCCTTCGACTCCCCTCAATCTCACTCCGTTCGACGGTTCCCCTCAGAGAGGGGGACCGAGTTATATAGGAAAGGGATTGCTTATGTCCATCGGCTTGTGGGTTCGGGGCGCGCGTCCCAAGACCTTGGCCACTTCCATCGCGTCGGTGATGGTTGGGGCGGCGATGGCGTACGTGCATATCGAGCAGTCGGACACCTGCATCGCAATATATCCAGAACCGGCCTCCTGCGCCACGGCCCGTGAACAGCAGACCCTGCTGATGGACCGATTCTGGCCGGTGACCATCCTGTGCCTGCTAGTCGCGCTGTTCCTGCAAATCGCCGTCAACTATGCGAACGACTATTCCGACGGCATCCGCGGCACTGACGCCGGGCGTGACACGGACGAATCGAAATCAGGCAAACCCCAGCGACTGACCGCATCCGGACTGGTACCGGCCAAGCATGTACTGTTCGCGGCGATGATTTGCGCCGCCATCGCCTGCATATGCGGTGTTGTGGCGGTCGTGCTCACCCAAGCATGGTGGTTGCTGGCCGTGGGCGCGGCCTCCTTGCTGGCCGGCTGGTTCTACACCGGTGGCAAGCATCCGTATGGATACGTCGGGCTGGGAGAAGTCGGCGTGTTCCTGTTCTTCGGCTTGGCTGCGGTATTGGGCACCGAATACGCGCTGTGCGGCACGGTGGACGTCGGCGGACTATTGGGTGCTGTGGCGGCTGGCCTGTTCTCCTGCCTGATCATGATGGTGAACAATATCCGTGACATCGACGAGGATCGTGAGCATGGTAAGTGCACGCTGGCCGTACGGCTGGGTGAATCCGGCGCGCGTACGCTGCTGATTGTGTGCTGCGTCATCGCATGGATCATCGCCCTGCTGATGTGCGGCACATTATGGTGGCCGTGGGGTGCGGTGCTGTTGATCTCGGGCGCCGGAATACCTGTGCGCATGGTCTCCAGCGTGAATAAACGTCAATTCCGCCCGGCTCTGCCCGCCGCCAGCTTCCAGACCTTGCTGTTTGCGGTGGTGCTGGCGGTTTCCGTGGCGCTCTGAGAGCGAAATAATAAGACGAATACTCGTGTTTGGGCGCACGCGGCTGTAGACTGAACCGTATGACTTATAAACTAGTACTGCTCCGTCATGGACAGAGCGCATGGAATAAGACCAACCAGTTCACCGGCTGGGTCGACGTACCGCTGACCGAACAGGGTGAAGCCGAAGCCAAGCGTGGCGGCGAGCTGCTCAAGGAGAAGAACGTCCTTCCGGACATTGTGTTCACCTCCCTGCTGCGTCGCGCTATCAACACCGCCAACATCGCTCTGGATGCCGCAGATCGTCTGTGGATCCCGGTTCAGCGTGACTGGCGTCTCAACGAGCGTCACTACGGCGCTCTGCAGGGCAAGAACAAGACCGAGATCCGCGAAGAGTACGGCGATGAGAAGTTCATGCTGTGGCGCCGTTCTTACGCCACCCCGCCGCCCGAGATCGACCCGAACGACCAGTACGCCCAGAACAACGACCCGCGCTACGCCGGCGATCCGGTTCCGGAAGCCGAGTGCCTGGCCAACGTTGTTGAGCGTGTGAAGCCGTACTTCGAGTCCGCTATCGAGCCGGAGCTCAAGGCCGGGAAGACCGTGCTGATTGCTGCCCACGGCAACTCCCTCCGCGCCATCGTCAAGATGCTGGACAACCTGTCTGAGGAAGAGATCGCCAAGGTCAACATCCCGACCGCCATCCCGCTGCTTTATGAGCTGGACGAGAACTTCAAGCCGATCAAGCCGCGTGGCGAGTACCTGGACCCGGAGGCTGCCGCCGCCGGTGCCGCTGCTGTCGCCGCTCAGGGCCAGAAGTGAGCCTAAGCCGCTAACACGGTACAAGCTGTAAGGGGAGTCGCACATAACGTGCGGCTCCCCTTTGCTATGCCTGCCAAATCCCCATGGGGCGGTGATCACCCCATGGGGCGGTAAAACCCTCATGGGGCGGTAAAACCCTCATGGGGCGGTAAAACCCTCATGGGGCGGTATGCCAGAATGGCTTAATTCCGCGGTTTCACATATCCTTCAAACCGCCCCATGGGCAAGTTACCGCCCTATGGGTGTTTTGCCGCCCCATGGATACGCCGGTGTACCGCCCAAAAGCAACAAAAAACGGCGTCCAGCCGTAGCCGGATCGCCGCTTTCGGGCATCCTCCTCAAACCATAGGAGGACAAGTGTTCAGTTATTCGCCCAATGTGAGGACAGGCCACCAATCAGTCGATGTCGGTGCCTTCATCGCGGGCCGGTTCCTTGGTGGGGTCGAAACCGGAGACGATGTACACCACGCGACGGGCGGCGGACACGGCGTGATCGCCGAGACGCTCCAGGAAACGGCCCAGCAGCACGATGTCCACGGTCTGCTGGCGGGTGATGTCATCGGACAGCGCCAGATCGAAGGTCTGGTGGTGCAGATTGTCCAGCTTGTCGTCGGCCAGGATGATGGCCTCGGCGGTCTTGGCATCGCGATCGGAGAGCATAGCCACCAGCTGGTCAGCGGTGTTGTCCAGGAAGTCGATCATCTCGGCGAACACCGGCTGAGCGGATTCAGGAATCGCGGCGGCCGGGTAGGTGCGGCGAGCGGCCTCGGCCACGTGGCGGGCAAGATCGCCCATACGCTCGAACGTGGAAGCCAGACGCATGGTGGAAACGACCACACGCAGATCGGTGGCCACCGGGTTCTGCTTGGCGAGAAGCTTGACGCACTGGTCGATCACGGAGGACTCCAGGGCGTCGATCTCGATGTCGCCGTCAATCACAGTCTGTGCGGCCTCAATGTCCTGGTTCAGCAGGGCTTCCCCGGCGCCGTTGATCGCCTTGCGCACGTCCTGCGCCATACGGTCGAGGTCATCGGCAACCTGCTTCAGCTCCTCGTTGAAAATAACGCGCATTTCTCTAGCCTTTCATGCTTGCTTACTGCAACCTGTACCAGTGTATTATTCCAGTACTTGCTCCCCACTTCAACGTAGGTAATGGCAACCTCAAGTTGTTCTACTGTTCATTGGGTTGTTCACCTGAAATTCATGTTACCGGCGTGCCGGGAAACCGCAATCCCAGCGTGTGGTGTGAAAGAATGGGGGCATGACACAGATGCCGCTCGTCGCCGCGATTGCTCTTATTGTCGCGGCTGTTTTATTTGTGGTGGGAATCATCACGCTCATCGTGGGATTTGCGACACATCGAGTGTACGTGGAATCGCCGCTGGCCGATGATGACGATAATGACGATCTGTCCGACGACACTGCCACGCTGCTGTCCATGCTGCCGGGTGCGTCCGTGGTGGTCGACGAGCACGACGAGGTGGTCCGCTGCAATCCCGCCGCCTACCGCCTGGGTGTGGTGTCGGATGACGCCATTGCCCAGCAGCAGGTGCTGGATGCCATTCACGAGGCGCGCAAGTCCGGTGGCAAGCGCCAGTTCGATTTGACCACCGATACTCCGGAGCGGTACGTCGTGGCCCAGAACAAGGGCGATCACGTCGCCACGCAGTCCGTCCACCGCCCCAACTGGCTGAAGGTGACTGTGGGGCGTATCAACGAGCAGTTCGTTATCGTGTTGATTACCGATGTCAGTGACGTGATTCGTTTCGCTCAAGTGCGTGATTCGTTTATTACCAATGTGTCCGAGCAATTGTTGGGCCCCACCGAAGCTTTGGCCAAACTCGCCGATTCGCTGGAGTCCGGCAATCTGGACGAACAGCAGGTGGCTGCCGATGCCCGCCAGGTGCGTTCCAGCTGCAGCAAGCTCAACCATATGGTGTCCGATTTGCTGCTGCTCATACGCGCACAGGAGCCGATTACGCCGTCTTCCGCCAACCGACTGAACGTTATGGAACAGCTCAGGGCCACGGCGGCGCGACTAGAGCCGCAGGCAGCCGAGGCTGGCGTGCAGCTGAACATCAAGGGCGACGATGATCTGGTCATCAATGGTGAGGCGGACCAGATCGACGGCGCCGTGACCAAGCTCATCGAAAACGCCATCGGCTATTCCAAGGAAAATGGCGTGGTCAGCGTGTCCGCATCCAAAGACAAGGATGGCGACCGTGCGGTGATTCGCGTAATCGACCAAGGCACGGGCATCGCTAAGAAGGATCAGGCGCGCATCTTCGAGCGGTTCTATCGGGGTGCGGAACAGAGCAGTCGCACGGCGGAGGGTGTGGGACTGGGCCTGGCCATCGTCAAGCATGTGGCGCTGACCCATCATGGCGATGTGACTGTATGGAGCGCGCCCGGGCAAGGCAGTACGTTCAGCCTGACGTTGCCGTTGGCGCAGTGAACTTTATTACTGTCCGAGGCGGCGGTAGTCCCAGCGGTCGAAGTATTCCCAAATCAGCAGTAGCAAGCCAATAATGACACCGGCCACGCACATAATCACCAACGGCATTACGCTGTAGCCCACGGCCAGCAGAATCAGCACGACAATCAACGCCACAATCCATAGACCGGTACCGATGGCAAACACCTTACGCAGATCCACCCGTACGGGCTTGGGTGCGGGCTTGCGGACGGCAGGGTCAATGAGAGGCGCGAACTTCATACTCATGCACTGTAGTAAGAGTAGGGAGGGGCGTCAAACATCCCTCCCCACGATTTATTCAATCGGTATCAGTTGAGACCGATCAATGTGCATGGCATATATGGTCGGCCATGCGAGGCATAGACCTCCATCACAGGTGCTCGACCACATAGTCGACGCACTTGGTAAAGGCCATGACATCAGCCGGCTCCACCGAGGGGAACACGCCAACGCGCAGCTGATTGCGGCCCAGCTTGCGGTAGCCGGCGGCGTCCACGATGCCGTTCTCGCGCAGGATGGACAGTATCTGGGAGGCCTGGACGCGCTCGTCCAGATCAATGGTGACCACGGCGTTCGAGCGGGCGTCCGCATCGACGACGAACGGAGCGGCATATTCGGAGCGCTCGGCCCACGAGTACAGGATGGATGCGGACTTGGCGCAACGCGTGGTGGCCCAGGCGAGGCCGCCGTTGTCGTTCAGCCAGCGAATCTGGTTTTCCATCATGATCAGGGTGGCCACGGCGGGCGTATTCAGGGTCTGATCCTTGCGGGAGTTGTTCAGTGCCGTGGTCAGCGAGAGGAACGGCGGCACCCAGCGATGTGCGCCTTCCAGATGAGCGCTTGATTCGACGCCTGCCGCACGATCGATAGCTTCGGGGGAGAGGATGGCGACCCACAGACCGCCATCGGCGCCGAAGGCCTTCTGCGGTGAGAAGTAGTAGACGTCGGTCTGGCTGATGTCCACAGGCAAAGCGCCGGCTGCACTGGTGCCGTCGATGACGGTCAAGGCACCGGCTTCACGGCTTCCGGCCACGCGGCGAATCGGGGCGGCCACACCAGTGGAGGTCTCGTTGTGAGCCCAGCAATATGTGTCCACGCCCTCGGTGAGCTCAGGCAGACGGTAAGTGCCCGGCTCGCCGGGGAACAGCACCGGGTCTTCAAGGAAGGGTGCGTTCGCGGCGGACGCGGCGAACTTGGCACTGAACGAGCCATACGTGCCGAATGCGGCGCGACGGGTGATCAGCGAAGCGCAGGCAATTTCCCAGAACGCGCTGGCACCACCGTTGCCAAGCGCCACCTCATACCCTTCAGACAGGTGGAAGAACTCGCGCAGACCTTCACGAATCGAAGTGACCAGTTGCTTGACTGGTGCCTGGCGATGTGATGTGCCAAGCAGGGTGGTGGCGCCGGCATCGAGCGCGGCGATCTGTTCGGGGCGGATTTTGCTGGGACCGGAGCCGAAGCGACCATCTTCGGGCTTCAGCGACTCGGGAATACTCAGTGTGATAGTCATGGTTTCAAGGGTAGACCAGTGTTGGGGAATATCGCGGATAATGCTCGGTGTGCGGGATTACTGCGGGGCTACTGCGGAATTCCGGGGTGCCGGGCGGCAGTGGTGGCAATGCGGAATGCAGTGCAGAATGTACGCAGCACATCATGGCTACGGTGTGTCGGAATGACATGAGTTAGTGATTCTTCCGATAACCGGATAGTGAGGTTCGTGAACGGGCGGAAACAAGGCAGTCTTTCACCCTGCCGCGCGGTTACATAAATCGTTTGACACGCCTGGATGGCGGGGAATCGCATTGAGGATTGACCTCTGTTTGTTGTACAGTACTCAATCGTGACGGTCATACGAGGTCATCGCAATGACCCCGCCGAACCCATCCAAGGAGTTAACGTAGTATGAAGCATGCTTCGCATAAAGCGACCGCGGTCTCGCGCCAGAAGTTCAGCTTAGCGAAGGCACTGTTTGCCTCCGGCAAGGGTTCTCATTCCGTTCGTGCTGTGCGTGCGGTGCAATCCGCTGGTAGCGACGCTGTTGTTTTGGGGCTTGATCCGGCCATTGCCGAGAAGATCAACGAAATCGCTCCTCAGACTCGTCGTTCCATTCGTGAGGCCGCTCGTGCCGCTGAACACCGTAGCCATATTCTTGCCTCGGCCTCACTGGCTGCTCTGGTCGGCACGGCCGCAGGCGCTCTCGCGTTTTCCAACAATGAAGACGCCGCGAACCCGTTCGTGGCTGATCCGGCCACGACGACCACGCAGATTAAGCGCATCAGCGATGTGACTGCGGCTTCTCGTTCAGAAGCACGTATTGATTTGAGTTCATCCTCCGTTACCGCACAGTCCACCAATGAAGGCGGTTGGGGGCTGAGCAATTCAGACAGCACCTTGGACGCCAAGCTGATGAATCGCAATAATGCGAACAATCCTGTGGTGTCGGCTCTCATGGATGTCGATGGCGATGCTGTGCCGTCTGGCTTCAACCCGAACCATGCCGTTGGCACCAACTCCAACAACTATCCGTGGGGTCAGTGCACGTGGTACGCGTACCAGCGTCGTGCCGAACTGGGACTGCCTTCCAGCGGCAACTTCGGCAATGGTGGCGAGTGGGCGGCGTCAGCTTCCGCTCTGGGCTATTGGGTGGACAACACTCCTCGCCATGTCGGTGATGCTGTGGTGTTCGCTCCTGGCCAGGCCAATGCCGATGGCACGTACGGCCATGTTGCCGTTCTGGAAAAGATCAATGCCGACGGCTCCATTGAGATCTCCGAATCCAATGCCAAGGGATTGGGTGTGATTTCGACCCGTACGTTCAGCGCCGCCGAAGCCGGTAAGCTCCAGTACGTTCACTACTGATTCATTTCATTGGCTTACATTCGATGATTACTGTTCGGATGTGACGTCGCCCTATCGGCAATCGTTCGCGCGAAATGGCATTTCAAGTGTTGCCGCGTATTAGTCCGAACTGACCTATGCCGACACGCCGATATATCCCAATAGCTCCGGGGTGTTTTATTTCTTCCATCCTGTACGAGTTAATGCGCACCGTGTAGGGTGATGGTTCTATGAAGACTAAAACTGTAGCTTCTTCCATTGTTGCCGCGATTGTCTCCTGTGCTTGCTTGTTTATGTTTGTTCCTACAGCAACTGCAGCTGAGGGTGTTACTGTGACTTCCACCAAGTCCTTCCCCTCGTATACCCAGGTGCGCAAAGATCTGACGACTGAAGCCACTGCCACGAGCGTTGAGGACAATGCTGATTGGGGTGGCATTGAGAACCTCGATGTGCCGCAAACGGAATCTCAGGCGGAAAAGGATGCCGCAGCGGCCAAGAAGGTTGCCGAAGAGGAGGCCAAGAAGCAGGCGGAGGCCGAGGCTCAGGCGACTCGGGATCAGGCCAACGCCGCGAGCCGTAATGAGTCTCGCTCTTCTGTTACTTATTCCGATGCCCGTGGTTTGGTTTCCGCTGGTGCCGCTGCTTCCATTGACCGTGCCTACTCGTTGATCGGACAGAGCATGGACTGCACCGCATTGGTCAGTCAAGCGTTGGCGGCCCGTGGCATTAACTTCCACGGTTGGCCTGAAGAGTACGTCAATGTTCCTGGTGGCCACGTAGTTACAGACGGGTCCCTGCAGCCGGGCGATATTCTGATTTATGCCAACACCGGTGGATGGAACGGTGGTGCACACTACGATCATGTGGCGTTGTATGTCGGCAACGGTCAGGCGGTCCATGGTGGATGGAATGGCCATAGCGTGGCTCTCGCTAGTGCCATGACCGAAAAGCTCACCATCGTGGTGCGTATCCCGTGATGTAGTCTTATTGATTGATATATTGCAGGCCTCGGATGCCAATCGGTACCCGAGGCCTGTTGCGTTCTCCTGCCGAGTGATACACCCGCGACATCATCTTCGAAATGATATTCCTGTTATAAAATCGACCCATGTGTGCTAAGGTAAGGCGCTGATGACGAACGTTAAGAATATTATTTCCACATCAGTGGCGGTTATCGCCACGGGTGCTATGTTTGCATGCGTAGCCCCGTTTGCCTCTGCCGATTCCGCGCAGACGAGTGCTGTGGTGTCCTCACGTTCTTTCCCGAAGACGAGTTCGGTGAAGAAGAATCTGTTCGCCGAAGCCACCTCCACTTCGGTTGACGAGAACTCTAAATGGGGTGGCATTGAGACTCTTGATGTGCCACAGACCGAGTCTCAGGCCGAGAAGGAAGCTGCTGCTGCGGCGGCGGCTCAGAAAGCCGCTGATGAAGCTGCGGCAGCCCAGTCCGCTGCTGCTGCGGCAGCCAGCCGCTCTGAACAGCGTGCGTCGATTCCACAGGTTGACTTGGGTAAGATGACTGGCACTGGCGCTGAGCTTGCTAGCTTCTCACTGAAGTTCCAAGGCTATCCGTATGTTGCCGGCGGCAACACTCCGGCAGGATGGGATTGCTCTGGTTTTGTACAGTACGTCTTCTCCCAGTTTGGCATCTCCCTGCCGCGAACCTCTGGTGCTCAAGCCACTGTGGGTACTCCGATCGCAAGCTTGGCGGATGCCAAGCCGGGTGACATTCTTGCGAATGGTACTCATGCGGCCATTTACATCGGTAACGGACAGGTGATGAATGCTATGAACCCGGTGCAGGGAACGGCAGTAAGCGGCGTTTCCGTATTCGGTGGAGCTGGATATTCCATTCGCCGCGTGATGTGACAAGAATTATGCGGTAAGCGAATTCGTATTAAGGCACGTCCTTTGGGATGTGCCTTTTTTCGTATACACGAATATCTTTTTGAGCGGAGGATACCGGCCAAACCGAGTGTCGCGGGGTATTGTTGGAGATACGCGGTATTCGTGCCGCGGATACCTTCAAGGAGGTCGTCATGATTAACGACAAGGCCATTCTCGTCGGCGTTGACGGGTCGCATGCCAGTTACAAGGCAACATGGTGGGCCGCGAATTATGCAAAGCACGCGGGGCTGACGCTGCAGATTGTCTGCGCATATTCCCTGCCGAGCTATGCCGCCGTTTCGTTCGATGCCACTTACACGGCGATGGGGGACGATAACGCCGCACATTCCGATGCTCAGGAGATTCTGTCCAAGGCCAAGGCCATCGCAGACGAGCAGGGCGTCGAAGCGGCCACACTGATTGTTACCGGAGATCCGGCATCGGTGTTCGTCGAATTGTCGCGTAACTACAATCTGATCGTCATCGGCAACCGTGGCAAGGGCGGTCTGGCCGAGCGTCTGCTGGGCACCACGTCCTCGTCGCTGCCGGCATACGCCTACTGCCCGATTGTGGTGGTGCCGTACACCGATGATGACGGTAACCTGATGCACCTGAACAACACAATCACCAAGGTGGCTGTCGGCTCCGACGAATCCAAGTGGGGTCTGAAGGCACTGGATATTGCCGCCGACTTCGCCACGTGCTGGGGTGCGGAACTGGACGTGATTTCCGCTGTGCCGAACATGAAGGGCGTGGATGGCGAGGACGCCGTCATGGAGTCTTACAAGGACGATCTTGAGGTGCGTATCAAGCCGTTGCAGGAATCGCATCCTGATCTGAAGATCAACAAGCGGATCGTTTCCGGCCCGGCCGTCAGCGCACTGACCAAGGCCAGCTATGATCACGATGTGGTTGTTGTCGGTTCCCGTGGTCGTGGCGGCTTCACTGGCTTGCTGCTGGGCTCCACCAGCCAGGGACTGCTGCAGCATGCGGCCGGCCCGGTGTACGTGGTGCCGCGCAAGTACGTTGAGGCCGCGGAATCGCGTCTCGACACCGTGCCGAGCTCGCCCGCCGAGATACCCACCAAGTCCTTGGAGGATATCGCCGGCGTCGAAGAGGTACCGGTGCCTGCGGCCGAACCTGAGGTCGCGCGGCAAATCGAGAAGACCATCGATCCCGACAAGCACTAGACTCCGGACGCGATGGGTCCTGCGACGGGGCGTCGCCAAGACGGCCGGGGGAAGGGACGCGGTGCGGCCGCCGTCCCTTCCCCCGGCCTTGCTGTGTTTCCCTAGTGCTTGACAGTGACGTTCATGCGCACCGGGGTCTCCTGCACGTAGGTGTGCTTGACCGTGCACCCCTTGTCGATATGGCGGGTGACGCGCTCTTTGAGCTTGTCGGCATCCTCCTCGGACAGCCCGGCGTCGGAAGCATCAATCACCACCTGCTCCTCGAAACCGGTGTAGGCGTCGTTCTCAGGGTCGTACGTGCCATCCACCACAATCTTGGCACCCTTGCCCTCACCTAGCGTATGTTCGATGGCGAACTGGCTGGACAGCGCGGCGCAACCGGACAGCGCGACCTTCATCAGATCGCCCGGCGTGAACTGGCCGCGATCCTTGCCGAACTTAATGTGCGCGCCATCGTCGCTGAACGCATCCCACGAACCGTCCTTGTTGCGTTCAACCCACAGTCGCTTACCCATAGCTGCTCCTTTATTTTCAGCCGCCGACGATCTGGCCCATCGCCATGCCAGCGGGGGAGCGCGGCACCTGGCCGCTCTCCCGCATCATTGGACTTCTCTATTATGCCCCTAAGCTACACTGGTGCACATGGCTTTGACCGAAGAACAACTCGCAGATATTCGCTCCCGTATCCCCGCACGTCCCGAAACGGACATTCCGATGCCCTATGAGGACCTGGTGCGCAAGATCCTGACTGAAGGCACGCTGAAGTCCGATCGCACCGGCACCGGCACGATTTCCCTGTTCGGCCAGCAGATGCGCTTTGACCTGTCGAAGTACTTCCCGTTGCTGACAACCAAGACCGTGTTCTTCAAAGGCCTGGCCTATGAGCTGCTGTGGTTTTTGAAGGGTTCCTCCAACATCAACTGGCTGCTGGAGCACAACGTGCATATTTGGGATGAGTGGGCGGACGAGAACGGCGATCTGGGCCCGGTCTATGGCGTGCAGTGGCGTTCCTGGCCCGCGCCGACCCCCGAGGACCCGAATCGCACCATCGACCAGATCTTCAATGTGCTCGACCTCATCAAGCATCATCCGGATTCGCGCCGCATGATCGTCTCCGCGTGGAATCCAGCCGAGGTGGAGAAGATGGCGTTGCCGCCCTGCCACGCGCTCTTCCAGTTCTACGTGGCCGACGGCAAGCTAAGCTGCCAGCTGTACCAGCGTTCCTGTGACATGTTCCTCGGCGTGCCATTCAACATCGCCTCCTACTCGCTGCTCACCATGATGATGGCGCAGCAGACCGGGCTCAAGCCGGGCGAATTCGTCTGGACCGGCGGCGACTGCCATGTTTACGACAACCACGTCGACCAGTTCCTTGAGCAGCTGGGCCGCAAGCCCTACCCGTACCCGACCATCGAGATCCGTAAGGCCGATTCTCTGTTCGACTACCAGTATGAGGACTTCAAGGTCGTCGGCTACCAGCATCACCCCACTATTAAGGCACCTGTTGCGGTCTGATGCTGATTACCATTTCGTGGACAGCGAAGACTGTGAAGGTGACGGACCCCGAGTCTTCGCTGTCCACTACACTAAGGCCCAGTTCCGCAATCCAGGAGGAGTAAGCGAAATGGAGCATGACAGTAGCCGTAGCGGCTATCACGAACCCGAGCCCGGATCTGCCGGGCTGTCTGCCACTGAAGAAGACTGGGGTGACGATTATCCCAAGACCTTCTCGGTGAATCTTATCTGGGCCGAAGCCCGCGACAAGGAAGGTCGCGCCGGTGCCATCGGCCTCAATGGCGGCATGCCTTGGCACTGTGCCGAGGATATGAAGCATTTCAAGGAGCTGACCGTCTCCCATCCGGTGATTATGGGTCGTAAGACTTGGGAATCGCTGGAGGTCAAGTACCGGCCGCTGCCCAACCGCGACAACATCGTCGTTTCCCACGATCCGATGTACCGTGCGCCGGGGGCCACTGTGGTCACCAGTCTTGACGACGCGCTCGATATGGCCCGTCAGGAGGCGATTCCGGACGACGGTCTGGACCGTTCGGAGATTTGGATCATCGGCGGTGCCCAGCTGTTCGCCGAGGCTTTGCCGTTCGCGGACAAAGCCTATGTGACTGATCTGGCCGCCACCGTGGATGCCGACAGCTATGCGCCCGATATGGCGTCGCTGGTCGAGGCCGGGATGTGGCGGGAAGCCGAAGTGGGCGAGTGGCATACGCCCGCCAAGGAGGAGTCCGGCATCGATTCCTATCGTTTCCGTATCTTGGCTAAAACCAAGTGAGCATGCGAATCCGGCTTATGCCCTTTATAGCGGCATGAGCCGGATTCATATTCATTCGACCCCAACAATACAGTCGGGCCGTGTGCGGCCCGTTGAAGTCCGATTGAGGATTTATTCAAAGCTATGAGCAATACCCAGCCCTACACCGTAATGACCGTCTGCACCGGCAATATCTGCCGTTCGCCTATGGGCGAGATCATTCTGCGTCACTTCTTTAATGAGCGCGGTCTTGGCGACCAGGTGAACGTGGAATCCAGTGGTGTGTCCGACGAGGAGTGGAGCCACCCGATCGACCCGCGTGCCGTGCGCGTGCTACGCGAACGTGGCTATGGTGATGAGATTCCGCGTGACCACTTCGCACACCGCATCTCACGTGAGGAAATCGACCGTACCGACCTGTTCCTGCCGATGACCGCCTCCCACATGCGCGCCCTACTGCGCATGCTGCCGTCCGGCAAGCGCGCCGAAGTGCACATGTACCGCAGCTTCGACCCGAATCTGCCCAAGCCGAAGCCCGGCCGCGAAGATCAGATCGATCTGGTGGACCCGTGGTACGGCGGCAAGCACGAGTTCGAGGTCGCCATCGACCAGATTGAGGAAGTCGCCCCGTACATCGTCGATTGGGTGGCGAAGCAGCTGTAGGAATCGGCCTGTGGCCGATGCTGTGTGTTTCGCAGTCTTACGACTGCGGGTCACCGCTTCGCGCTGCCACCTCCCTCTGTAAGGGAGGTGGCAGCGCGAAGCGGGTCGCCGGGGTGCCGAAATGCCGAAGCGGTGTATGGGTGCCGCCCGGCCCAGGTGAGTCACGCCCGGATCAGTTTCTTGCTCCTGAGACGCAGCACGACATCGGCGGAGTCGGCGACGCGCTTGGAATGCGTCACCACGATCACGCATTTGCCGAGCTGATGGGCGGCGTGCTGCAGCAGATGAATCACCTCGTCGGTCATCTCCGGGTCGAGGCTGCCCGTCGGCTCGTCCGCGAGGATCGCGCGGCCCGGGGCGACCAGCGCGCGGCCGACCGCCACCCGTTGACGCTGGCCGCCCGACAGGTGCATGATGTTGCGCTTGGATTCCTCACGGCTCAAACCCAGTTCCTCGAGGATCTTCATATCGGCCTTGGCGCTGACCAGCCGCAGGTTCTCTTCGGGGGTGAGGTAGTCGATCAGGTTATGGTCCTGGAACACCAGGGACACGTGCTCCCGACGGTGCTTCGCATAGCCCGATGCGGCGATGTCCTCCCCTTCGAAGCGGACCACTCCCCGGGAGGGGGCGTCCAGGCCGGCCAGCAGCGACAGCAGCGTGCTCTTGCCGGCGCCGGACGGGCCGGTGATCGCATACATCTTCCCGGATTCAAAATCCGCGCTGACATCCGAGAGAACAAGGATCTTCGCCGCGCCGTAGGCGTAATCGACATGGTCCAGTTGCAGACAGTTAGACATGATTGGTGACTCCTAACGCATAGAGGAAAGAATGGATTTCGGGGATTTGGACAGTACGGCGGCGCATGACACGGCAAGGGCCACGGCGATGACCGAGCATCCGAGCAGCAGGATGAGCACCGTCTGCTCAGGCGGCAAGGCCTCCACGTGCAACGATTCCAACGGCGCGACGCCCGAATCGCGCAACAGTCGGGAAGACACGTATCCCGACAGCATGGCGCCGGTGCCCAGCGAACACAGGGCGGCGACCGCCGCCATGAGTCCGGTTTCGATGGCGAGTTGTGCGACTATCCGCATCTTGTCGATGCCGAGGGCCAGAAGCGTGCCGATCTCATGGATGCGTGAGCGAATCCAGAAGACCAGCGCCATCGCCAGCACCAGTACGTCCGCGAGGCAGACGGACAGCAGCACCATGCGCACCAGATCACGCACCGTCTGCACGGATTGCAGGACGCCGGAGAGCCGGGCCGAATCGTCGGTGACGTCGTACTTGCCGCCGGCCATGGTCTTGGCCTGACTGACCGCCGCGGACAGGTCCTGCGGATTATCCGACAGGCATCGGATCATGCCGATCTGGTCGTTTCCGGTCAGAGCGGAGGTCACTCGCCTGCCCGAATAGATGAGGTTCTCGGAAGTGTCCGAGGGCAGGGGGCTTTGGGCCTGCACGTTGCCGGAGAAGATCCCGGCCACACGCACCGTGGCGTTGCGCCCCTCCTGCCGGAGACGGAATGTCGAGCCGACCGATAGGCCGTTCTGCAGCGCGAAGTCGCGGTGGACCAGCACATTGTCGCCGTCGCCAGAGATATGGCGGCCCTGCTCCAGGCGGTACAGGCCGCTCTGGAATTCCTCGGACAATGAGGAATCGGTGGTGCCCAGCACGCTGACCTGCATGGCCAGATCGGAGTCCAGCCGGGGGCCCTGCCGGGGCATGACCGGGCGCGCGCCATCCACCTGCGCCAAGGTCTTCGTCGCATAGGCGGTCTTCGTCACACCGGGGATACGCGAGAACCGGCTCGCCTCCTCGGCGCTGATGGGATTCTCGCCGGCGCTGACGGTAAACCCTATGCCCATGCCCGCGCCGATGCTGTCGGACATGGTACGCAGGGCCGTCGAGACTCCGACCTGCGCCACCAGGCTCGTGAAGACCATCAGCATCAGCAGACCGATGATGCCGCTGCGTACCGGCTTGCGCACGATCGCCAACGTGGCACGCTTCCACACATTCATGCTCATCATCGAATCTCCGACAGGTCTCGCGGCGATTTACGCAGCATCGGCATGCACGCCACCGCGACGCACACCAGCATCACCGCCAACAGGCCGAGCGCCACGTACAGCATGGCGGTCCCATCGACCGACACCGTGAGCGAATCCAGGGTGCGCACCGACATGCTGGATTCAAGATCGCCGCCGACCTGCCCCATGCTGCTCAGCTCCTTCGCCGCGGAGGCGTTCACGGAATGGAGCGCCGTGGTGCCGAGCCATTGGGCCATTCCCTGCGCGCACAGCCAGCCGAGGACGAGGGACGGCAGACCGATCAGCATCATCTCGGCGAGGTATTGGGCGACCAGGGAGGGCTTGCCGACGCCAAGGGACACCAGTATGCCCATCTCCTGACGTCGGTCGTTCATCCACAGCAGCAGCATGAGACTGAGCACGAGCACGGCCGAGACGGTCACGCCGATCAGGGCGCCGCGCATCATGGAGCGCACGCCGCGGGCGGCATGCAGCATGCTCGACGAATACTGGTCGTTGCGCGTGATCTGATAGTTGTTCCAATCCACCGGGAGTTTCTTTGCGGCGTCCATGGTCTTCTCCACGTCAACGCCCTTGGACAGCACGAAGGTGGCGTCCTGGTATATTTCCTTGCCGTCCTTGTACTGGTACAGATCGCGTGTGGTATCCAGATCGGTGTAGATGGTGTTGGCGGTGAGTTCCGCTCGGCTGGATACCTTTCTGGCGCTGTCGCCCTTGAATATGCCCACGATGGTGGTCTTGACGGTCGCCGTCGAATGTGATTCGTTGTCGGCGTCGTAGGCGTTGGCCTTGAGCGTGAGCGTGTCTCCGACTTTGAGCCCGTTGGCTTTGGCGAGATCCTCATGGATCATCGACGTGTACTTGTCGGAGGCCTTCAGATGCCGTCCTTCGGCCATGCCGAGCGTGCGCGACGTGAACACGTTGAGTTTCGACGAATCATTCGTGCCTATGACGTTGGCGGCGTTGCCGAACTGCTGCTCCTTGGTCGCATCGTAATCATCGCCGCCGGGGACCTTCGCCACATTCGCCCCCACGAGATCGGCGGTGGCGTTCTGACGGACCATATACGAATCGACCCCGGGCAGTTGGGCGATCCTGCGCACGTCGGCGGGACGCACCATGCCACCTCCACGAGGCGTGAGCATGCTGCCCTGCAGGTTGCTGGCCAGCACGAACCCGCCGACCGCTTCCTTCTCGATTCGTCCGGCGGCCTGTTGAGCTGCCCGAGAAACCGCGATCGTGGATAGCATACTCGCCGTTATGATGGTCAGTACTATAAGGAGCACTATGGTTCGCACTCGTTTTCTGAGCACATAGCGCACCGACCGTGCAACGAACGTCATCAATACCTCCTGTAGGCCTTGGGCTTTTCGCCCAAAATGCGAAACATGCCGCGTTTCGCCGGTTAGTTAGCCGCGACAATACATGATGCACCTCAAGATACGGGAAGAGATACGCCTTGGGCGAAAAACGGAACAGCGGCGAATGTCGGTTATTCTGGATTTTGGTCCATCTCGGGCCGCGTCGATGCGTCGGCCCGAGAGGAATCAGCGCTCGCGCCTCACCTTCGAGGCGGCGAACACGAGGAGCGGCACGTCATAGTGGATTGCACGGAAAGCCCCCTATTCTCATGGTCTCTCTGCCCTAATTAGAACACCTCACTCCGCAGCAATCGCGGCCTTGAGCTCCTCGACCTTGTCGGTCTTTTCCCACGGGAACTCGATGTCGGTACGTCCGAAGTGGCCATACGCGGCGGTCTTCAAGTAGATCGGGCGCTTCAGGTCGAGCTCGTCGATGATGGCGGCGGGGCGCAGGTCGAAGACCTTGCGTACGGCGGCGGTGATCTGGCCGCGCGTCACGCCTTGCTCGGTGCCGAAGGTCTCTACGTTGACGGATACCGGGTCGGCAACACCAATAGCGTAGGCGATTTGGATCTCGACTTTGTGGGCCAGGCCGGCAGCCACGATGTTCTTCGCAACCCAACGGGTGGCGTACGCGGCGGAACGATCGACCTTGGACGGGTCCTTGCCGGAGAACGCGCCACCGCCGTGGTGGGCAGCGCCACCGTAGGTGTCGACGATGATCTTGCGGCCGGTCAGACCGGCGTCGGCCGCCGGGCCGCCCAGGATGAACGAACCGGTCGGGTTGACCAGCTGGCGGTAGTTGTCATGCGGCACCTTGGAACCCAGCACCTCATCAAGCACCGGGTCAATCACGTGCTTCTTCAGCTCAACAGCAAGCCAATCCTGCGTAACCTCAGGATCATGCTGGGTGGAGATCAGCACGGTGTCCAGACGAACGGGCTTATCGTTATCGTCATACTCAATGGTTACCTGGGTCTTGCCGTCCGGGCGCAGGTGCGGCACTTCACCGGACTTGCGCACCTCGGTCAGACGGAAGGCGAGGCGATGTGCCAAGTAGATCGGAAGCGGCATCAGCGTCGGGGTCTCGTCGGTGGCGTAGCCGAACATCACGCCCTGATCGCCGGCACCCTGTGCTTCGTAACGTTCTTCGCGGCTGGCGGCGGTCTCCTGATCGCCAGTCAGACGGGCAACGCCCTGGTTGATTTCGGCGCTCTGCTCGGTGATGGCCACGACCACGCCGCAGGAATCGGCGTCAAGGCCGACTTCGGAAGAGGTATAGCCGATGTTGCGCAGGGTTTCGCGGACCTTGGACTGCACGTCGCAGTACCCCTTGGACGTGACTTCGCCGAAGACCAGGAACACGCCGGTGGCGGCGGAGGTCTCCACGGCCACATGGCTGGACGGATCCTGGGCCAGCAGATCATCAAGAATGGCGTCGGAGATTTGATCGCAGACCTTGTCAGGGTGGCCTTCGGTCACGGATTCGGCGGAGATAAGCCGATGTTCTTCTGTCATATCATCCCTTTCTTCAGGACTTATCGCCCCGCGGGATGCGAGGCACAATGATACGGTGTCAATTTTTACTTGTCACTGCGGAAGCGGGCATAAATAAAGGCTCGTGCCAACCAGCGCGGTGGCTCGAGCCTTACGTCTTGTTCGCTCCTGATGATGAGTTATAGCTGATTGCGATAACTCAGGCAAGCGTGTCGCTCAAAATCAGTTGTGAGAGAACTCTCAAACCATCATTCGGCGACGAACTGTCCAAACAATCCAAACGAATTGTCGGAATCGATCAGTTGCCCTCGTTGGCGTCGTCCTCGCCCAAGGTCTCCTCAAGCAGACCCTCGTCGATCTCGCGGAAGGCGATGGACAGAGGCTTCTCGTTGTTCTGGTATTCGACCAGCGGGCCGACGTTCTGCAGCAGGCCCTCGTTGAGCTGCGTGAAGTAGGAGTTGATCTGGCGTGCGCGCTTGGCGGCGAAAATGGCCAGCGCGTACTTGGAATCGGCGTGCTTCATCAGGTCGTCGATCGGCGGGTTCGCAAGACCGTCGGGTGTCGGGTCAGTACCAAAAGCCATTGTTCTTATCTCCAGACATTGGAAAATCTATCTCAGCCGAAGCAAGTGTAGCCGTTTGGGGGGGACTTCTGTCAGCCCTATACCGGACTCTCGCCAGAGGAATGTATTCCAAAAAATATGTGTAAGAAACGTTACGTTTTTGCCAATTCCATTATTCGACTCTTGACAAGCGGCGTGTCCCTCGCAAAGGCTTGAATAGAGCCATGACTGAAATGCGATCTGCAAAAATTATGTCAGGGCGCGTCTTTGCAGGCGCCCGAGCCCTCTACCGTGCTGCGGGCGTCAGCGGAGACGACATGGGCAAGAAGCCCATCATCGCCATCGCCAACTCGTTCGATGAGTTCCTGCCCGGCCACGTCCACCTCAACAAGGTCGGCCGCATCGTTTCCGAGGCTATCAAGGAAGCCGGCGGCATTCCGCGCGAGTTCAACACGATGGCCGTGGACGACGGCATCGCCATGGGCCACACTGGCATGCTCTACTCCCTGCCTTCCCGCGACATCATCGCCGACACCGTCGAATACCAGTGCAACGCGCACTGCGCCGACGCCCTGATCTGCATTCCGAACTGCGACAAGGTCGTGCCGGGCATGCTGATGGCAGCCCTGCGCCTCAACATTCCGACCGTGTTCGTCTCCGGTGGCCCGATGGAGGCCGGCACCACGGTGCTCGCCGACGGCACAGTCAAGAGCACCGACCTTATCGACGTGATGTACGCCACCGCCGACGACAGCGTCTCCGATGAGGAACTGCTCAACTATGAGAAGACCGTCTGCCCGACCTGCGGCTCCTGCGCCGGCATGTTCACCGCCAACTCGATGAACTGCCTGACCGAGGCCATCGGCCTGGCCCTGCCCGGCAACGGCACCATCCTCGCCTCCCACTCCTACCGCAAGGACCTGTTCGAGCGTGCCGCCAAGCAGGTCGTCAAGATCGCTCACCAGTACTACGACGATTCCGACGATTCCGTGCTGCCGCGCTCCATCGCCACCAAGGAAGCCTTCGAGAACGCCATGACCATGGATGTGGCCATGGGCGGTTCCACCAACACCGTGCTGCACATCCTCGCCATGGCCCAGTCCGCCGACGTAGACTTCACCCTGGACGACATCGAGCGCATTTCCCACACCGTGCCGTGCATCTGCAAGGCCTCGCCGTCCGGCAAGTGGGAGATTTCCGACGTGCACCGCGCCGGCGGCATCACCGGCATCCTCGGCGAGCTCGACCGCGCCGGCAAGCTGCACACCAACGTGCACTCCATTGACTACCCGACGCTGGAAGCCAAGCTGGCCGATTGGGACATCATGCGCCCGACCTGCACCGAGGAAGCCCAGCAGATGTACAAGGCCGCTCCTGGCCACATCATCTCCCCGGAGCCGTGGACGCACACCACCCTGTTCGACTCGCTCGACCGCGACCGCACCAACGGCGCCATCCACGACATCAACCACCCGGAGATTCACGAAGGCGGCCTCGCCGTGCTGCGCGGCAACCTGGCCCCCGACGGCTGCGTGGTCAAGACCGCCGGTGTTCCGCCGGAGATCTGGAAGTTCCGTGGACCGGCTCTGGTGGTCGACTCCCAGGAGCAGGCCATCGAGGTCATTCTGAACGATACCCTGAAGCCCGGCATGGCGCTTGTGATTCGTTACGAAGGCCCGAAGGGTGGCCCGGGCATGCAGGAAATGCTGTACCCGACCTCCTTCGTCAAGGGCAAGGGCATCGGCAAGCAGGTCGCCATGCTCACCGACGGTCGCTACTCCGGCGGTTCCTCCGGTTTGGCCATCGGCCACATGGCGCCTGAGGCTGCCAATAAGGGCCCGGTGGCGCTCATCAAGAACGGCGACATCATCGATATCGATATCGAAGCCCGTTCCGTGAACGTCGAACTGACTGACGAGCAGTTGGACGAGCGTCGCCGTGAACTCGAGGCCGGCGACGGCTACGTGGCTCACCGCAACCGCCACGTCTCCCAAGCGCTGAAGGCGTACGCCGCCTTCGCCCGCTCGGCCGACAAGGGTGCGACGCGTGACCCGGAGCTGATCAACAAGCTCTCCGGTCTCGACTGATCGCCGATTGTATAGCTGAAAAGCCCGGTATCTTCCTCGCGAAGATGCCGGGCTTTTTGCTGTGCTTCCGATGACGGGAGCGATATTGCTTGTTATCGCACGCAGGCGGCGGGGGAGAGGCGTGCGCCTCGGGCCCAGTCGGCGGCGCGCATGGCCTTCTTGCCCTGCGCCTTGACTTGGGTGAGTTCCAGCGGCGTGCTGCCGGTACCAACCCACACGTTCTTCTTGCCCACCTTCAGCTCGCCGGGCTTGAGATCGGCCGGAGTGTTGGGATTGGACTGGTCGGCCGGTTGCGCGGCGAGGATATGCAGGGTGAGGGATTTAGCGGTTGACCCGTCATTATCGGCGATTGGCCCCTCCGCAAACAGTTCGGTCCATGCCCCAGGATGTGGCGTGCAGGCGCGAATCTGGCGGTCGATGGCTCCGGCCTCGTCCGTCCAACTGATGCGGGCGTCCTCCACCGTGATCTTGTGCGCATATTCCAGGCATTCGGCCGGCTGCGCGGTGAATGTGGCGGTGCCTTCGCCGACGGCGGCCAGAGCATCCACATACATGGGTGCGCCTTCTTCGGCCAGACGGTCAAGCAGTTCGCCGGAGGTCTCACGGCCGGTCAGTTCGATGGTCAGGGAAGCGACGATCGGGCCATCGTCCAAGCCCTCGCCGACCTTGAACACGTCGGCGCCGGTGGTCGGGTCGCCTGCCCAAATCGCACGCTGGGCGGGAGCGGCGCCACGCCACTTTGGCAGGTTGGAGAAATGCAGGTTGTACCAGCCCATGGGTACTGCGTCGAGTACGTTCTTAGGCAGGATATTGCCATAGGCGATGACAGCGGCGATATCCGCATGCAGGTCGTTCAACGCCTCCATGAATTCGGGGGAGCGGGGTTTGAGATCGATGACGGGCAGCCCGAGTTCCAGAGCCTTCGCCTTGACCGGGCTGGGCGTGAGTTTGCGGCCGCGACCGGTAGGCGCGTCGGGGCGGGTGATGACGCCGACCACGTCGAAGCGTGGGTCGGCGGCAAAGGCCTTGAGCGAGGGCACCGCCACGTCGGGGGTGCCGGCGAATACGAGTTTGAGCATGGTCCTCCTTGAAATGTCGATGCTCACTGCACGGCCGGAATGTTCACGCCATTGGCGATGAGCAGTTCACGCAGCTTGACCGGATCCTGGAAACGTACGCCACGGATGCCGGCCGCATTCGAGCCGACGATGTTCATGGCCTTGTCGTCGATGAACAACGCGCCATCGGCATTGATGCCGAACTGGTTCAACGCGGCCTCGTAGATTTCCTTGTGCGGCTTGCGCAGCTTGACAAAACCGGAGACGAGCTTGCCATCAAGCTGCTGCAGAATATCGCACTGTTCCTCGGCCACGTGGAACAGGCTGGATTCCCAGTTGCTCAGGCCCCACACGCCGATGCCGGCGGCCTTCAGGTCATTGACCAGCACGCGCGCGCCCGGCACGATGCCGGTCAGGGAGTCGCGGAAGTTCTTGATGTAGTAGTCGAGGATGTCCGCCCACTTATCGCCCTTGTCACGGCGCATGATGGCGATGGCCTCGTCGGTGCTGGTGCCGCCGTCCATCAGGTCGTTGGCATCGTAGAAGCCGGAGATGTCGTTGTCGAGGAATTCGTCGATGGTCTTCTGGCTGTAGCGGGGGATGAGTACGGCGGCCGGATCCCAGTAAATCAGCACGTTGCCGAAATCGAAGATCACGTCGGTAATCGGCTTGCCGGCGTTCGCAGCGGCCTCGCCGTCCGCGACCAGCACGTCGTAATCCATATCCGGCTCTCCAGGCCAGCCCTTCATGGTGTCCTCCTTATAGCGATGTTCGTTCTGTAATTATCGTTTCACGTGTTGAAGACGATTAGATCAGGTCTTTGGGATCTACTCGGAAGCGAAGCTCGCCGGGTTCGCGGGACGCCACATGACGAGCGGTTTCCCGGTGCAGTCGGGCCGCCAGCTCGGCTCGCCGACTCTGCGGCACACGGATTACTGCCTTCACCCGGTCGGCCGTGGCTTCGAGCTCCCGGGCGTCGACCGTGTCCGGTTGCGCGATCGGCACCGGGCCCAACATGCCGGGCAGCTCGCCGCAGGCCGTCCAATCGCCGCCCAGGGCGCCGATACGCTGCATCAGCGTCATCACCGCATCACGGCGGCCCCACACGCAGGCGGCGGCCACGGCCGGCGGCATACCGGTCTCCACACGCTCCTCAAGATCCTTGGCTGCAAGAATCCTCGAATCCCAGAGCATCAGCGATTGGGCGATGGCCGGGTCGGTTTCGCCGAGAATCAACGCCTGGCCGCCACGGGAACGCGGCGCGCACAACGACACCGCACGCATCCACGCGGTCAACGTATCCAACCGAGCATCCACGCCCAACGCATACAGGCTGGTCCAAGCGTCGAGCACGGCCACTGCGCGATACTCATGACCGGATGTTCCCTGCTCGGCACTGATCGGACGCACGCGCGGTTCGAAACCGGGAGTGGCGATGACAATCATCGGCTGGCAAGCCACATCGCGCACCAGACCCTGCGTCTTGCTGGACAAAACTACTGGCACGCCACGGAACAATCCGGCCAGCTCCGCCGCAGTGCCGGCAGCCCCCACCCGCACCACGCGCATACGTTCATGCCCACAGCCCGGACACTTCCAGTTGATGGCGGCAGCCCCGCACCAGCGGCATCGCGGTGTGGAGTCACGGCGGTCGGCCGGCAGTTGCAATGGTCCGGAACACTTGGCGCAGCGCACCTGACGATGGCATTTCGCACAGCTCAAGGTCTCGCTGACATTGTCTTGCGGAATGGACAACAGCACCGGGCCGCTCTCCAGCGCTTTGGAAAGCACGCGGACAGCTGTATGCGGCACACGTGCGCCGATGGACGGGTCGGCAAGACGCGCAAGCTCATCGCGATTGAGCCAACGTACCCAAGGCGTCGCATCCTTCAGCGGCGAGGCGAGCGGGTGAATCGCGGTGGAATAGCCGCTCACCGGGGTCTCCACCGTATCCGGGCCGGTGTTTTCCCACTGACTCTGCGGGGTGCGCGCATTGGCCATGGCCACGAACACGCCGCCATGGGACTTGGCGCGCAGCCGCATCACGCCACGGGCCTGTGGATATGGCATCATACCGTCCATGTTCTGATAGGCGGCATCCTCCAGAATGGCGAACAGTGCCGGGCCTGCAACCGGCGCATACATCACCGCGCGGGTGCCGATCACCACCTTCACCTGGCCCAACGCCACGGCCAGATACGTGCGATACCGGTCGGCCGCAGGCATGGTCTCCGCATTGAGCACGGCGACGTCGCCCACCCAGCCGCCGTCGGGTGCCGGGGCGAACGGTTTGAGTCCATAATTGCGTAGCATAGGCATCAGGTCTTCGACCTCGCGCATGGTGGGCAATTCAACTACGGCAGCCTTACCGGCACTCAACGCAGTGGCCACCATCCATGCCATGTTTCGTTGCCACTCCTGTGCACCGGGTAACGAATCAAACACAAAAGATTGGAAACGTTGACCGGTAAGCGCGTCATGAAGCACATTGACATCGGCGTAATTGGCGGTCAGACGACGATACCCCTGCGCAGCTCCCTCCGAAACGGTACTGGCAACGGCAAAGGTAGAGCCAGCAGGTTTGGTCCCATCGGGATTGGTGCCACGCCCGGCAAAACCACCCTGCGTATTATCCGGCAATGAGCCGCCGACCGGCCGACGGAACGACGCGGCCAACCGCTGCTCGGTCTCTACCTTGGCCACGCGCGGTGGCACGGCGAAACGCAGAATATTGGCCCGTGTGCCGCCATAGGCTTTGGCAACCAGACTGATATCCTCACGCATCGAAGCGGGAACCAGTACATCGGGGCTTAGCACTCGCTCGATATAGCGAATCGAAGAGCGCGGCGTATCGCTGGTATCGGTGCGTGCCCAGATCACGCCGCTGACCCTCTGACCGCCAAACCGCACGCGCACCAACACACCCGGTTGTGCGGCCTCGCTGTCTTTTTCATCAATGAAGTAATCGAATGTCTGACCGAGGTGGAGCGCCTGCACATCCAGCACGACTTGCGCTATGGGATGCTGCTCGGCCGGCGTATGCTCCGCAGGCGCACGTTTACGCCGCTTGCGGGGAGCCAGCCCCGCAAGCGTCAACTGTTCTGCGCCTGAAGTAGTCATGGCTCAACTATAAGTGCCGGAGCCGAGGTCGGTAAAATTTTACCGGCGTAGGTAATCGAGTACGTGGGTTAGGTCGCGGTCGTTGATGGCTTTGTCGGCGGCGAGCTGGGTCTTTGGCTTGGCGCAGAACGCGAGACCCAGACCGGCGGCCTGAATCATCGGAATATCGTTGGCGCCATCGCCCACAGCCACGGTCTGGCTCATCGGAATACCCAAACGGTCCGCCCATGTCTGCAAGGCGTGCAACTTCACGGTCTTGCTCACGATTTCGCCGAGCACCTTGCCGGTCAAACACCCATCGGCAACCTCAAGCCGGTTGGCAATCCAATAGTCGATATGGCCCTCGGCCGCCAGCATATCGACCACTTCATGGAAGCCGCCGGACACCACGCCGACCTTCCAACCGTGTTCATGCAGCGTGTCGATAAGCTCCAGCGCACCCTTGGTGAAATGCAGCTTGTCATGCACCGTATCGAACACGGAAACCGGCAGCCCCTTCAGCAGCGCCACACGAGCGCGCAAGGCGTCGCAGAACTCCAGTTCGCCGCGCATGGCGCGTGCGGTCACTCCGGCAATCTCCTCACCGCAGCCAGCCACCACGCCCAACTCGTCGATAACCTCTTCGTCAATGAGCGTGGAGTCCACATCCATAACCAGCAGGCCGGGCTCGCTCAGCGTCGGCACAAAAACCGCAGAACCAGCCGTGCTCCCAACTTCGCTCTCGGCGGACTTGTCAATAAAATGCACATCTTCTTGCGTCATGCTCCTGATTCTGGGAAAACCTTGGGACAATGCCCTCTATGAGTTTTTCCATGGCAGCCGCCACCATTCTTGCGACCGACCCTACGCCCATCTGCACCACCACCGAACCCGGCCTGATAGGCACCATCACCGACTGGCTGATCATGCTGATGGAAACCATCGGCGGTATCGGCGTGGCCTTGGCCATCGCCCTCGAATCCATCTTCCCGCCCATCCCGTCCGAAGTCATTCTTCCGCTCGCCGGCTTCACCGCCGCACGCGGCACCTTGAGTCTGCCGGGCGCAATCATCTGGGCCACCATCGGCTCCGTACTGGGTGCCTGGACCTTGTACGGCATCTCCCGCTGGGTGGGTCTGCATCGCATCAATCTCGCGGCAGACAGAATCCCCGGCGTCAGCCGCAAAGACGTGAGCAAAGCCAACGACTGGTTCACCAAATACGGCACATGGTCGGTGCTCATCGGCCGTGTGATTCCCGTGGTGCGCTCGCTGATTTCGATTCCCGCCGGGTTCAACCGCATGAACTTCCTGCACTTCACCGGCTGGACCCTGCTCGGCTCGGCCGTGTGGAACACCATCCTCGTTTCCGCCGGTTACCTACTCGGCGACCAGTGGTGCTCGATTCAAGGCGCGCTCGGCGTGTTCGAGGACGTGGTCATCGCGGCCGTGATTGTGGTCATCGTATGGTTCGTGGTGCGAAAAGTGCGTACTGTGATACGTAACAGGAAATCCGCCGACGGCAACGAATAGGGTCTGCCGACTGCCATAAGTTGCCGAAAATCCCGGATAGAAGGGAAGCGAAGAACCCGCATGAGCGACACCGAAGATCTCGCCGCGCTGAACGATCGCCTGATGGCCAAGAACCATGCGCTCGCCGAAGCATTGAACCGTGCCGGCAAGGAACTGACCAAGGCGAAGTCACGGCTCGCCCAGCTCGCTCAGCCGCCGCTCACCTTCGCCACCATGGTCAAGGTCGATTCCACCCGCACCGACGCAGACGGCATCCAGCACGCGTCGGCCGAAGTCATTTCCGGCACCCGCCGCATGGTGGTGCCCGTGGCATCCAACGTCAACGCCGCCCGTCTGACCGCCGGGGCCACCGTGATGCTCAACGAGAAGCTCGTGCTGGTCGAGCAGCGCGACGCTGACACCGTGGGCCAGATTCGCAGTGTCAAGCAGGTACTTGACGATGGTCGACTGATCGTTACCGACGCCTCCGGCAATCCCGTGCTCATCCGCCGTTCCGGCGCGCTCGCGTATGCGGACATCAATCAGGGCGACCGCATCATCGTCGATCCGTCCGTCCGCCTCGCCATCGAAGCGCTGCCCGCCGAGGGCGACAAGGATCTGGTGCTGGAGGAGACCCCGGACGTCACGTTCGCCGACATCGGCGGCTTGGATAGTGAGATTGGTCGTATCAGGGATGCCGTCCAACTGCCGTTCCGGCATCGTGCGCTGTTTGAGCGCTACGATCTGAAGCCGCCGAAGGGCGTGCTGCTGTACGGCCCGCCCGGCAACGGCAAGACGATGATCGCCAAGGCCGTGGCGAACGCCCTGTGCGAGGGTGGTTACGATTCGAATGGCGACGGCTCGATCAGCCCGGCCGAAACCAGCGTTAAAGGCGTGTTCCTGTCCGTCAAGGGCCCGGAACTGCTCAACAAATACGTCGGCGAATCCGAACGGCTGATTCGCCTGATCTTCCAGCGCGCCCGCGAACGCGCCGCGGATGGCAATCCGGTGGTCGTTTTCATCGACGAAATGGATTCGTTGCTGCGCACCCGCGGCTCCGGCGTCTCCTCCGACGTGGAGACCACGATCGTGCCCCAGTTCCTCTCCGAACTTGACGGCGTGGAATCACTCGACAATGTGATGGTGATCGGTGCCTCCAACCGCGTGGACATGATCGATCCGGCTGTGCTGCGACCGGGGCGTCTCGACGTCAAGATTCGCGTCGGTCGGCCCACAACCAATCAGGCCATCGCCATCGTGGACCATTACCTCACCGACGACCTGCCTCTGGAAGATGGCGTCGACGCGCACGCCTTGTCCGCCGTGCTGGTGCATGACATCTACGGAACCTCCGAACGCCGCCATCTATGCGACGTGCAGGAGGAGAACGGCCAGTGGCATGCGCTCTTCCTGGCCGACGTGGTCTCCGGCGCGATGCTCAAGAACATCGTGGACCGGGCCAAGACCCGAGCGGTCAAGGAATCCATCGAAACCGGCTTGGACGTGGCACTCACCGTGCCGCTGCTCGCCGCCGCCGTGGAAGACGAATACCGCGAGACCCGCGATTCCATGACCGACGTGGACCCCGAACAATGGTCGCGCATCAACGGCATGGACCCGATCCGCCGCATCCGCACCGCCGAATAGCTCAAGCTCAAGGAGCACTATATGACCGTCAAACGAGTGATGGGCACCGAAACCGAATACGCGGTATCCCTGAACACCCCGGACCGCTACAACCCGGTGCAACTGTCCTTCGACGTGGTGAACGGCGCCGCGGACAGCCACAGCAAATCCATCCGCTGGGACTACCGGCAGGAGGACCCGGTCAACGACGCGCGCGGCACTCGCCTCGAACGCGCCGCCGCCCGCCCGGACATGCTCACCGACGCCCCACAACTCAACATCACCAACGTGATCGCCCCCAATGGCGGCCGCGTCTACGTGGACCACGCCCACCCCGAATACTCGGCACCGGAAACCACCGACCCGTTCGAAGCGGTCCGCTATGACCACGCCGGAGACCTCATCATGCAGGCCGCCACCGAACGCGCCCGCACACAGACCGGCACCCCCATCGCCCTGCATCGCAACAATGTGGACGGCAAGGGCTCCTGTTGGGGCACGCACGAGAACTATATGATGGCCCGCTCAGTGCCATTCGACTTGGTCACGCGCCTGATGACCCTCCACTTCGTCACCCGCCAGATCTACGCCGGCTCCGGCCGCGTGGGAATCGGCGAGAACAGCGAGATCCCGGGCTACCAGCTCAGCCAGCGCGCCGACTACATCCATGCCAAAGTCGGTCTGCAAACCACCTTCGAACGCCCGATCATCAACACGCGCGACGAATCCCACTCCACCGACGCATGCCGCCGCCTGCACGTCATCGTTGGCGACGCTAACCGCATGGAGGTACCGCAGGCCCTGAAACTCGGCACCACGAGCATGCTGCTGTGGCTGCTCGAACACGCGGACGAAGCCGGATTCGATCTGAACGTCTTCCTCGACGAGCTCGAACTGGCCGACCCGGTCGAAGCCATGCACACCGTCTCCCATGACCTGACACTGGGCGCAAGCCTGCCGCTGGCCAACGGCGGCGAAACCAACGCATGGCTTATCCAGCTCAAACTGCGCCAAGCCGTCTACCAGGTCGCCGCACTGGTCGAAGGCACCGACACCGCCGGCGAGCCCGCCTGGCCGGACAAATCCACCACATCCATCATGGCGATGTGGCAGCAGGCGCTCATCGACTGCGCCTCCATCCGCCATGCCGCCGACGATGACGAACGACTGGCCATGACCGGCGAGGCCAGCCGCATCGAATGGCTGCTCAAATGGCAGCTGCTCGAAAAACTGCGCCGCAAAATCACCGCGGCAGCTGCGCCCAGCGTGGCTAACGGATGGAATGATCCGCGACTGAAGGTCATTGAACTGAAATGGGCGGCGCTCGACCCCGCGGACAGCATCTTCACCAAACTCGAACCCCGCACCGAACGGGTGGTGAGCACCGCCGACATCGCACGCGCCGCCACCGAACCGCCGGCAGACACCCGCGCCTGGCTCAGGGCGAAACTCGTTGCACGATTCGGCGATGAGGTGGCCGCCGCCAGCTGGTCCCGACTCACTGTTCGCGACCCGCGCGCCGCAGACGAGGGCGAGGCTGTCGAATTCTACGGCAATGCCGGCCATATGGCCGCTACCGACCATCACCTGTTCTCCCTCGACATCTCCGATCCGCTCGCCTTCACCAAGGCGCACTGCGAAACCGAACTCAATTCAGCCGAACACGCCATCGATCTGCTGAAGTCGCTGGCCATCAACGCCGAACGATAGACTTGATAGCTATGGAAGAAACACGCGAAGAGACCCCACAGGACCTGCGCAACCTTGCGCTCAAAGTCGCCGGCCTTCTCGAAGAAGCCGGCCAGCATGCCCTCCACGACCAGCTCAATCCGCGTAACCTCGCCCAGTCGAGCACCGAGAACGCGGATCGTGGTCCCCGCTATAAGCTCGAAGTCGACAGCAAGATTATGCGCTTTATGAGCGCCAGAATCGCCGACATCGCCCACTTCGACGGCTTCTGGACCACCCGACCCGCCGAAAGCCGCCCCGGCCAGCGTTACTGGTACATCGGCAAGATCGACGGTGTGATCAACTACATACGCCGCATGAGCGAATGGACGGTAACCGCCGCCCTGTTCGAATTCGGCCCGGACAATGAGCCCAAGCCGATCATCGGCATCGTGCATGCCCCGGCCCTCGGCCTGACCTACCTGGCCGCCAGGGGAGCGGGTGCCGTGCGCATCCACAAAACCGCGGTCGGTGAGAAGCGCGACAAGGTCGTGCCGTCGATGACCTCCTCGCTGGACGGTTCCGTGCTGAGCTACGGCATGTCCTTCCTGCCCGACGAATCGCAGCGCGCGCTCGACGTGGCCTCCTCGCTCGCCGGACGCCCGGCCGACATCAAGCGTGTGGGCCCCGCCTCGCTCGACCTGTGCAAAGTGGCCGACGGCACCTATGACGCCTACTTCGAGCCGATGCTGCACGTGTGGGATATCCCCGCCATCGCCGCCGGCACCGTGGTGGTTTGGGAGGCGCAGGGTACGCTGAGCCGTTGGGACGGCGAACGTATCCACTGGCGTCACGATAACGATGTAGTGGCCTCCAACGGACTCATCATCCGTGAACTGCAGCATTACCTGCAGCAGTATCCGTGGCCCGACTCCATCAACCAGCGATAATTTTTTTGACTCCTCCGGCTCCCCTCGGGTGAGGGGAGCCGTCGGCCGAAGGCTGACTGAGGGGAGTTTGACAGCCCAAAAAGAAGACAACATGCCACAACAATTCGAACAACCTCAAGCACAGCAGGCCGCGACCCAGGAAGACGACGCCCTCGCCACCACGCAGGCCGCCGCCCGAACCGAGTCCACCGACCAGGCCGACGTGTTGGACGACATCCTCGACGACATCGAATCCACCTTGGAAACCAACGCCGAGGAATACGTCAACAGCTTCGTGCAAAAAGGCGGCGAGTGATGCCCCAACTGCGTGACAGCGGCACCCGCTCCCTGCACGCCACGGAACCCGTACCATCCGCCGAGATGGACGGGTTCTGCCGTATTTTCGGCGTCGAAACCGAATACGGCGTGGCCGTCACCGGTGCCGAACGCCCCGTGGACGCCGGCCAGGTGGCGATGACCATGTTCCAGCCCATCGTCTCCCGTTCCCGCTCCACCAACACGTATCTGGCCAATGGCTCACGTCTGTATCTGGACGTCGGATCCCATCCCGAATACGCCACCGCCGAGGTCCGTGACCCGCGCGAGGCCTTGGGGCAGGATCTTGCCGGCGAACATGTGATGCGCAATCTGGCCCTGAAGGCCCAGCGCAAGCTGCGCGAATCCTACAGCGAACACGCCACGATCCACGTGTTCAAAAACAACGTCGACTCCGCCGGCCACGCCTTCGGCTGCCACGAAAACTACCTGGTCCGCCGCTTTGTGCCGTTGGAGACCATCGAACACCAGCTGCTGCCGTTCCTTATCACCCGACAGCTGTACACCGGTGCCGGCCGCATGACACCGGATGGCTTCCAGATCACCCAGCGTGCGGACTTCCTGGACGAGGCCGTCTCCTCGGCCACCACCCGCTCCCGCCCGATGGTCAACACGCGCGACGAACCGCACGCCGACCCCGACTCCTTCCGCCGGCTGCATGTGATCATCGGCGACTCGAACCGTTCGCAATGGTCCACATGGATGAAGCTCGCCGTCACGCACCTTGTGCTGTGCGCAATCGAAGATGCCTTCCGCCTCGGCACCCCGTCCGGTTTTGAACACTGCGCCTTCGCCGACCCGGCTGCGGCCAATCGCACGGTCAGCCGATTCCTCGACGACCCGCACGCCGAACTGACGCTCGAATCAGGCGAATCCGTGTCCGCACTGGGTCTGCAGCGCCGGTATTATGCGGCAGTCAAGGCCTTCATCGAAACCCATGGCGATGCGCTGGCAAGTTCGCTGCCGGCCACCACGATCGTCACGATTATGGGGGAGTGGAGCCGCGTTCTGGACGCGCTGGAGCGTGGTGCATACGATGCGCTCGCCGACCGCGTGGACTGGGCCGCCAAGAAGCGTCTGTTCGATGCGCTCAAACGCCGTCGCCCGGACGTCACCTTCGCCCAGATGGAACAGCTTGAGCTTGACTACCACGACATCGCCAATGGCCGCCTGTACGGTTCGCTGACTTCCCGCAACCAAATGCGTGAGCTGCTGACAGGAGACGACGTGGAATACGCCGTGCACAACCCGCCGACCGACACCCGTGCCGCCCTGCGTGGCCGGTTCGTGGACGCGGCCCTGAACGTCGGAGCCCAGTTCTCCGCCGACTGGACCCACCTGACCCTGACCGCCCCCGAACGCCGGGAAGCCATACTCCTCGATCCCTTCGAGGCCGAGCCCACCCCGGAATTCGAGCAGCTTATGGAAGCGCTGTAGATTCCACAGGAGTTCTTCACCAGCAAACCATTCAAGCTGGAGTCCGACAACTCGCTTTCCATTGATGCGGCCGTGGAACATCTGCTGAGGCAGGCAGCGCCGCGGCAAAGGGAGAATCCGGGCAACCATGTACGTCGGCACCGTCCTGCCGCCCTCCTGTTTCGCCGCAACTGACTACACCGACGGGTTCGGGCGTTTCATCACGAGAACGCCATTGCGATGCACCGTATACGCGCCGCCGTCACTGCCCCGTTCCGCCCGGAACAGGACGATCGGCTCCCCTGCGATGTCGCGCAGTTCGACATCCGATTTGCCACGTGTCAGATAGAAGTCGAATATGGCGTCGTCGGATTGACGCACGGTGTGCAGAACGTCAGAGGTCACGCCGCTGGCGGGCGACCGCAGGTTGGCTTCCGGCTGCCGGCCATCCTGTGGTCGCGCGGCAAGCCAGCCTCCCACGAATCGCGTCAGATCGCTCACGCCCAGATCGCAGCCGAGGAAATACGCCTCCCCTTCGCCGTACGTGTTGCGGGTGATCGCGGCCGTGCCGTCAAGCTCCCATTCATCCGCTTCTTCGCCGGCATACGAGGCAAGCACCTGCACATGCGGTCCGGCGATGGTCACGTCGTTCTGCCACAGGCGGGTCACGGCACCGTCCATCGTGGGCGAATCCCCGGTGGATGCCAGCCGAATCTCGCTCGGCTCGCCTTCCGCCTCGGTACCGAGAATGTTGAATTCCTCGCCACGAACGCCCAGCATCGAGCGCAGCAGTCCATCGCCCGCACCGGGGTATCCGCCGAGCCACGTGTGGAAGCGCTCGTCGAGCAGACCGGTCGCGTAACCGACCACCACACGGCCTCCAGCCTGCACGAAACTGGCCAGCCGTCGCGTATCGGCGTCGCTCAGCATCAGCACGGTCGGCAGGACGATGGTCTTGTATGAACTCCAGTCGTAGGCAAGCGGCACGATGTCGGCGCGGGCACCCGCGTTCAGGAACGCGCGGTACCAGTCACGCACGTCATGCCAATGGTTGAGTTTCATGCTCGGCAACGTCTCGGAGCGGGTGGCCCACTCCGAGACGGCGCTGAAAAGGATCGCCGTGTCCGCATGCGCCAATTCGCTTCCCTGGACACCGGCATCGGCGAGCGCTTGCAACGTCGCGCCCAGTTCGCATACCTGACGGAACAGTTTCGTGTCCTCGCCGGCGTGCGGAACCATGGCGGAATGGAACGCTTCGGCGCCGAATGCGGATGCACGCCATTGGAAGAAGTTGATGGCGTCGGCGCCCATGGCCACGTGGGCCAGGGAGTCACGCACCGTTTCCCCGTTGCGTTTGCGGGTGTTCAGAGGTTTCCACTGCACCGCCGAAGTGGAATGTTCCATGACGTACCATGGTTTGCCGAGCGCCAGCGAATCCACGAGCGCGTCGGAACAGGCCAGCTCGTCGAGGTGGGACTCGCCTTCGTGGAAGTAGTGGTCGTTCGACACGAAATTCACTTCCTCCGCCCAAGCGGCGTAGTCCATGCAGCATTGGTCGGTGGAGATCATGAAGTTCGTGGTGAACGGCTTGTCGGGGCAGATTTCGGCGATCGCGTCACGTTCGGCTTTGTAGAAGTCAAGCAGCATGTCGTTGCCGAACCGTTCAAAATCAAGCTTCTGACCGGGATTGACCATCGAGTCGGCACCCATGAATCGCGGGATGAGGACTTCGTCGAAACCGGTCATCTCCTGTCCCCAGAACGTGGTGCCCCACGCTTGGTTGAGCGCGCCGATGGTGCCGTACTTGCGGCGGCACCATGTGCGGAAGGCTTCGAGCGCATTGTCGGAGTAGTCGTCGCGGTTGTTCCACCCGTATTCGTTGCCCATATGCCATGCCGTCACATACGGGTTGGCGCCGTAGCGTTCGGCGAGTTTGCGGCATAGGGATAGCGCGTATTCCTTGAACACCGGGCTGGTCGGGCTCCAGGATTGGCGCGAACCGGCGTTGACCGGGTGACCGTACTTGTCTCGCGGAAGAACCTCGGGATGGTTTTCGTAGAGCCACAGGGGCGCGGTCGCCGTCGCGGATGCCAGATCGACCGCGATGCCGGCCTGACCGAGCTTGTCGATGATGCGATCGAGCCAGTCGAAATCCCAATGGTCTTCGGTGGGCTGGAGGCGATCCCAGCTGAAGATGGCAAGGGCCACGGTGTTGACGCCGGCCTGGCCCATCAGGCGGATGTCGTCATCCCAGATTTCCTCCGGCCATTGGTCGGGATTGTAGTCGCCGCCGAAAGCGATGCCGCGTCCGTCCGCGGTCAGCAGTTTCGGCCATGCGAAGTCACGTCGCGCACGCACGGTTACCTCCTTTGGCAGGTGGCGCAGGGCCACGGCCCATATCGGATACCAGCTGATACTAGCTGATGGATACTCCTGGCCGATAGTCGACACACCGCCGGTTCCGGCCCCTCTGACTTGCCGATCTTCCTGACCATACTCGATGGAGTCGGTCAGGGAAAGAATGGCTGTTACCATGATGAACGTACCGGAAACGTAGAAAAGCATCGGCGTGACTTTGATTCGACAAGCGAGCAACCAGTACCGTGGACTCTGCATCGGACCCAACTACTGGCCGCTCGCTCATCGACAGGTTGTGCACCAGTAATCGGTTAGCGCGAAAGGTGATGCTCGCGCTTTATGAGCACAAGCACGCCGGCCAACAAGATCGTCATCATTGCGATGACGGCGACCGGGACCACATCGGCACCAGTGGAAGCTGTTGCGTCCGGGCCGGCATTCGTCTGTCCCTTGCCATGGCCATCGCCCTTCTGCCCTTGCTGGCTTCCGGACTGTCCACCTTGGCTTCCGGTCTGGTTGCCGGCACCGGGTTTGGTGTCGGGCTGTTCCGGCTTGGGGAACGCGGCATTGTATGCGGCAGCGAGTCTGCCTGCCAGAGAGCCACTATCCGACGGATC